>Ga0102588_1000020_pt1 | contig 538074 bp, 447 predicted proteins | sample AraplaMF_Col_mMS_FD_76854 | JGI IMG/M metagenome (GOLD analysis project Ga0102588, IMG submission 76854) | Arabidopsis root microbial communities from the University of North Carolina, USA - plate scrape MF_Col_mMS (SPADES assembly) (version 2) | ecosystem: Host-associated > Plants > Roots >...
TCGGCCTGGCGCGCGGCTACGCGGGCCGCCCCGGCCTGACGGCCGAGAAGTTCGTGCCGAACCCGTTCGGCGAGCCGGGCTCGCGGCTGTACCGCACCGGCGACCTGGTGCGCTGGCTGCCGCAGGGACAGCTGGAGTACCTGGGCCGCAACGACCACCAGGTGAAGATCCGCGGCTTCCGCATCGAGCCCGGCGAGATCGAGGCCAAGCTGCTGCAACTGCCCGCGGTGCGCGAAGCCGTGGTGATGGCGCGCGAGGACGTGCCGGGCGACAAGCGCCTCGTCGCCTACGTCGTCGCGAGCGACGCGCCGGCCGGCAGCCAGCCGCCGGACGAGCAGGTCCAGCAGTGGCAGCAGACCTTCGAGAAGACCTACGCCGAGCACGCGCCGACGGACGACGCCTTCGACATCGAGGGCTGGAACAGCAGCTACGACCACCAGCCGATGCCGCGGGTTCAGATGCAGGAGTGGGTCGACCAGACGGTCGGCCGCATTGCCGCGCTGCGCCCGAAGTGCGTGCTGGAGATCGGCTGCGGCAGCGGGCTGCTGCTGCACCGCCTGGCCCCGTCGTGCGAGCGCTACCACGCGAGCGACTTCTCGGCCGCGGTGCTGCAGCAGCTGCAGCAGTCGGTGGCCCACCGGTATCCGGCCGGCCGCGTCACCCTGCAGCAGGCGCAGGCCAACGATGCGTCGGTGCTGCAGCAGGGCCCGTTCGACACCGTGGTGCTGAACTCCGTGGCGCAGTACTTCCCGGACGAGGCCTACTTCCTGCAGGTGATCGAGACCGCCTTGCAGGCCGTGGGCGAGGGCGGCTCGCTGTTCCTCGGCGACATCCGCCACCTCGGCCTGCTGCCGGTCTTCCACACGTCCCTGTCGCTGTTCAGCGAGCCGGCCACGGCCACGCTGAAGCAGCTGCAGTTCGCTGTCGCGCAGCGCGCGGCGCGCGAGTCGGAGTTCGCGGTGGCGCCGGCCTGGTTCTTCGCGCTGCGCGAGCGCTTCCCGCAGATCGCGCAGGTCGAGGTGCTGGCCAAGGGCGTCGACGCCCACAACGAGCTGACCGACTACCGCTACGACGTCGTCATCCGCGTCGGCCGCGTCGGCCGCGCACCGGCACCGCTGCGCCCGGACTGGCAGGCGTGGGACGGCGCCGACCTGGGCACGCTCGAAGCGCGCCTGCTGTCGCATTTCGAGGACGAGCACGCGCCACTGCTCGCGCTGCAAGGCATCGCCGATGCGGCACTGGCCTGGGACGTGGCCGTGGCGCGCGCCCTGGGCGAGGACGGCGACCTCGCGTCGCTGAGGGCGGCGTTCGCCCCGGTCGCGATCGACCGCCACGCGCTGGCCGCGCTGGGCGCGCGCCTGGGCCTGCACGTCGCGCTGGCTCCGGCCGGCGACGGCAGCGGCCGCTTCCACGCCGTGGTGTCGAAGGCAGCGCAGGTGCTGGACTGGTCGGCACCGTACGCGGCGGTCGCGGGCCTCCCGCTCGCCAACGTGCCGGTGCGCATCGAGCGCGTCGCCTTGAACGGCCGCGACCTGCAGCGGCAGTTGCGCCAGGTGCTGCCCGACTACCTGGTCCCGGCGCACGTGGTCGTGCTCGCGAAGATGCCGGTCACGCTGAACGGCAAGGTCGACCGCGAGGCCCTGCCGGTGCCGGAGGCCGCCGAGGTGCGGGCCGACGACGGCGCCGGCCGCAGCCCCACGGAGGAGCGCCTGGCGGCGCTGTGGGCCGAGGTGCTGGGCCTGCCCCGGGTCGGCGTGCGCGACAACTTCTTCGACCTGGGCGGCCACTCGCTGCTTGCCATCCAGCTGATGACGGGCATCGGCGAGCAGTTCGGCGCCAGGCTGCCGCTGTCGGAGCTGTTCAACGCGCCGACCGTCGCCGAGCTGGCCGCGCAGATCGATGCGCTGGCGCCGCAGCGTCGGCTGGCCGTCCCGCTGCGGCGCGAGGGGGACGGGGAACCGTACTTTTTCCTGCACCCGGCGAGCGGCGAGGTGTTCTTCTATGCGAACGTCGCGAAGGCCTTGGACGGCCGCCGCCCGGCCTACGGGCTGCAGTCGCCGCTGGTCGCCGGCATCAGCCTGGCCCGCAACGACCTCGACGGCCTGTGCGAGGCCTGCATCGCCGAGATCGATGCGCTGCAGCCGCACGGCCCGGTGCACCTGGTCGGCTGGTCGCTGGGCGGCACGCTGGCGCTGCGCATCGCGGCCTTGCTGGAACGGCGCGGCCGCACCGTGCGCTGGGTGACCCTGCTGGACACCTGGGGCCGCGCCGGGCCGCCGGCGGACCCCGAGCCGCTGACGCTGGAGGCCGTCGTCGAGGACCTGGTGGGGCTGCCGGACGACGACCCGGTGCTCGTCAAGCGGCCCGAGTTCCGCCCGCTGCTGCAGGCGCTGCGCAGGCTGGTGGACGCGCTCGGCGCGGCCGGCGTGGCCGAGGCCGTGCGCGAGGCGCCCGAGTCGCTGGTCGCCCGCGGCCTGCCGAAGGAGGGGCTGGCGCACCTGGACGACTACTTCCGGACGCGCTTCACCGCCTGGCAGTTGTCGGTGCAGTTCGAGCCTTCGGTGCTGGACGCGCCGATCCACACGCTGTGGGCGGAACAAACCTTGCGTGATGGCGCGCAGCCCGGCTTCTGGCTGTCGTACACCCGGCAGCCGCAAGCCTGCTGCAGCCGCGAGCTGCCGGGGCGGCACCTGGACTTCGCCGAAGGTCCGAATGCCGTGCCGATCGCCCGCATCCTGGACGAACTGGGGACGCCATCTTCGTGACCGCGTGGAGGAGCTTCCGCAAGAACCCGTTGCCGATCCGGCTCGACCGCCGGGCCTGGTGGCGGGTGGCCGTGGCCAGCGCCGGCGGCCTGGTGAGCGGCCTGAGCGGCGCCGGCCTGGTCGCGCTGATCGGCCAGGCGGCCGAGACCCGCACCGCCACCGGCGCCATGGCGGCGGCCTTTGCGGGGCTGTGCCTGCTGCACCTGGCCAGCAAGGTCGGCTCCGAGCTGGCGCTGCTGCAGGTGGCGCAGACCCTTGTGTTGAAGCTGCGCATCTCGCTCAGCCGCAAGCTGCTGGCGACGCCGCTGCGGCGCCTGCAGTCGCTGGGCAGTGCCGGCCTGCTGGCGATCCTGACCGAGGACCTGGCCGTCTTCGCGCAGTGCTCGCAGCTGCTGCCGGTGCTGTTCTGCAACGCGGTGGTGGTGCTGGTGTGCCTGGGCTACCTGGCCTGGATCGCGTGGCCGGTGTTCCTGGCGCTGCTGGCCTTCTTCGTGCTGGCGGCCGGCTGGTTCGTGTGGGCGCAGCGCCGGCCGGCGCGCCACTTCGTCGAGGTGCGCGAACAGACCGACGTGCTCTACCGCGACCTGCGCAGCCTGGTGGAAGGCAGCAAGCAGCTGCAGCTGAACCCCAAGGGGGCCTCGCACTTCCTGAAGCAGGTGCTGCAGCCGGGCGCCGAGCGGCTGCGCCGCACCTTCGTCGCCGGCATGGGCGGCTACATCTGGATCGCCAACCTCGGCGCGGTGCAGTTCTTCATCGCGATCGGGCTGGTGATCTTCGCCGTGCCGCGCTGGCTGCCCGGGTATGCCGCGGCGCTGCCGACGGTGATCGTGATGCTGCTGTACCTGGCCCAGCCGATCGGCGCGCTGCTGACGGCCGCGCCGACGCTGCGCCAGGCCCTCGTCTCGCTGCGCAAGGCCCAGCAGCTGGACGACTCGCTGGACGAGCGCCAGCCCTTCCAGGCGCAGTCGGCCTCGCCGTTCGGCAAGGGCGTGCAGACGCTGGTGGTGGCCGGGGTGACGCACGCGCACGAACGCGGCTTCTCGGTCGGGCCGATCGACATGACGATCCCGCTCGGCAAGGTCAGCTACATCGTCGGTCCGAACGGCAGCGGCAAGACGACGCTGGCGCTGCTGCTGCTCGGGCTCTACCTGCCGGACCAGGGCCGCATCCTGCTGAACGGCGTGCCGGTCACGCCGGAGAACGTGCTGCACTACCGCAGCCGCTTCTCGGCGGTGTTCGCCGACTTCCACCTGTTCGAGCGCCTGCTCGCGCCGATCGACCCGGCCACGGCGGCCCGCGCCCAGCGCTACCTGCACCGGCTGGACATGGACGGCAAGGTCTCGCTGGTGGACGGCAGCTTCTCGACGCTTGCGCTGTCCACCGGCCAGCGCAAGCGCCTCGCGCTGCTGGTGGCCTACCTGGAGGACCGGCCGATCTACCTGTTCGACGAGTGGGCCTCCGACCAGGACCCCGTCTTCAAGCGGCTCTTCTACACCGAGCTGCTGCCCGAGCTGCGGGCGCGCGGCAAGACGGTGATCGTGATCACGCACGACGACCAGTACTTCGAGCACGCGGATTGCGTGATCGAGCTCCACGACGGCCAATCCCGGCTCCGCACCGCATGACCCGAATGCCTGACACCCCTGCTTCTCCCTGGCTCGTGACGCACGGCCCGCGCCCGGCCGGCACGCCCCGGCTGCGCCTGGTCTGCTTCAGCTATGCCGGCGGCAGCGCCGGCATCTACCAGCCCTGGCGCGCCGGGCTGGACCCGTCGATCGAGCTGTGCGCGATCCAGCTGCCCGGGCGCAGCACGCGCATCCGCGAGGCGCCGCTGCGCGACTTCCCGGCGCTGGTGCGCCAGCTGTGCCCGCTGTTCGTCGGCGACCCGCGGGTGCCGTTCGCCTTCTTCGGCCACAGCCTGGGCGCGCTGGTCGCCTTCGAGGTGACGCGCCAGCTGCGGCTGCGCCAGTACCGCGGGCCGCAGAAGCTGATCGTCTCGGGCGCCGCGGCCCCGCAGCGGCGCAGCGTCATCGAGCCGCTGGACGAGGACGACGACCGCAAGATGGTCGAGGCACTGGCGCGCTACAAGGGCACGCCGGCGGCGGTGCTCGAGAACCGCGAGCTGATGCAGCTGCTGGCGCCGGCCATCCGCGCCGACTTCGCGCTGGCCGCCCACTACCGCTACAGGCCCGGACCGTCGCTGGACCTGCCGCTCAGCGTGTTCGCCGGCCGGCAGGACGAGAACACCCCCGAGCAGGCCGAGGCCTGGCGGCTCGAAAGCCGCGGGCCCTTCGGCCTGCACTGGTTCGACGGCGACCACTTCTTCCTGCACGCGCGGCAGGCCGAGGTGGTGGCGCGATTGAATGCCGAGCTCGCGCCCGAGGCGCTGGCCCCTTCCATCCTCCCATCCCCCACCGTGATGTCCCTATGAGCGAAGCACTCTATCTGCGGCCCGACGTGCAGGTCGAACCCCTGTGGGACTCGTGGTATGCCTGGACGCACCTGATCTCCCCGCCGACGGCGGCGCGCCAGTTGACGCACCGGCACCTGAAGATCATGGACTCGTACATCGTCGGCCCGCAGTTCCATGCGAACGCGATGAAGGACCCGAAGATGATCGGCGGCCCGTTCATCGACCTCGGCGGCAAGCGCGTCGACGAGATCGCCGCGCTGCGCGACCGCACGAAGAAGGAGCGCGCGCCGCTGCTGGCCCTGTCGGCGGCGCTGGCCGAACTCGACCTGATGCTGCAGGAGCAGGCCAAGGGCGGCTCGCTGCTGCCGCTGTACGCGGCGGTGCCCGAGCCCTTGAAGGGCAGGGTTGAGCTCGCGTACGACCTGAACCACCACCCGAGCTTCCGGCCGATCGAGGCGCTGTTCTACCGCAGCGAGTTCTACGACCGCGGCGCGCAAAGCCTGATGCTGTCGGTGACCGAACGCGACGCGCGGCCCTTCGTCACCAGCACGCCGCGGCTGGACAGCCCCGAGTCCTGGCGCTGGACGGTGCCCTTCGACGACCCGCGGGTGGACCGGTTCTACGCGCTGGAACGCACCCCGGCGCCGTGGGCGCAGATCCGCGAGCTGCTGCAGCCGGAAGGCGTCGAGCAGGAAGCCTTGCTGCGCAGCTTCTTCACGACCCGCAAGCCGCGCAGCACGCCGCGCTGGGACGGCGAGGGCGTGCGCTGGCGCTACTTCGGCCATGCGAGCCTGCTGCTCGAGGGCGGCGGCGTCAGCATCATGCTGGACCCGAGCGTCAGCTACGACTACCCCACCGAGCTGCCGCGCTACACCTACGAGGACCTGCCGGAGCAGATCGACTACGTGGTGCTGACCCACAACCACCAGGACCACGTGATGTTCGAGACGCTGCTGCGGCTGCGCCAGCGCATCAAGACCATCGTGGTGCCGCACAACGCCGGCGGCGGGCTGCAGGACCCGTCGCTGGCCCTGCAGTTGCGTGCCATCGGCTTCCGCAACGTGGTGCAGCTGCAGGAGCTGGAGACGCTGGACTTCGGCGCCGGCAGCATCACCGGGCTGCCGTTCTTCGGCGAGCACGGCGACCTGGACATCCAGGCCAAGCTCGGCCAGGCAATCCGCTTCGGCCGCCATTCGATGCTCTTCGCCACCGACTCCTGCGCCATCGAGCCGGCCGTCTACAGGCATGTGCGCGAGATCGTGGGCCCGGTCGACAGCCTGTTCATCGGCATGGAGTGCGACGGCGCGCCGCTGAGCTGGATCTACGGCCCCCTGATGAGCAAGCCGATCGAGCGCGCCCTGGACCAGGCCCGCCGACTCAACGGCTCGCATGCCGACCAGGCGATGCAGATCGTCGACCAGCTCGGCTGCAAGGATCTCTACGTCTACGCGATGGGCCAGGAGCCGTGGCTGGGGCACGTGATGGGCCTGAAGTACACCGCTGAATCGCGGCCGCTGATCGAGTCCGACAAGCTGATCCAGGCCTGCCGGGGGCGGGGCCTCCATGCCGAGCGGCTGTACGGGCAGCGCGAAGTGCTGCTGGGTGCCTGAGTGCAGGAGCCGGCCATGACCACCCCCCTGCGTCGCCCGCTCGCCCGCCTCGACAACCCGTCGCCCGCCGAGTTCGAACGCTTCGCGCTGCGGGCCGAGCCGGTCATCATCGAGAACGCGCTCGGCGGCTGGAAGGCGCTGGCCGACTGGTCGGTGGAGTATTTCGCGCGCCGGCTCGGCAGCCTGCCGGTCACCTTCAAGCAGTCGAGCAACCACATCCACCCGGACCTGGGCTCGTACTACGTGCCGCCGGGGCCGCTGTCGACCTGGAAGTTCCTGCTGGGCCGCCTGAAGCCCAGCCCGCTGGCCCGGCTGACGGTGCGCAGGACCACGCGGCTGGACGAGTACCTGAGGCTGCTGACCTCGTCCGCCGACGCGGCGAACTACTACCTCAGCGGCGACGAGCTGCTGATCTACGACGAGGGCCGCTGGTCGCCGGAGCTCGCGCCGCTGCGCGAGGACTTCAGCCTGCCGCCGTTCTTCGCCGAGGAGAAGATGCTGTCGGCCGGCGTCTGGGTCAGCGCCAAGGGCGTGCGCTCCCACCTGCACTACGACGGCAACGGCTGCCACAACCTGAACGCCCAGGTGACCGGCGAGAAGCACGTCGAGCTGTTCTCGCCGGACCAGATGGACGCGCTCTACCCGCACTATGTCTCGAAGCTCGACCCGATGAACTTCTCGCAGGTCAACGTCGAGGACGTCGACCCCGTGCGCTTCCCGAAGTTCAAGGACGCGCGCGGCTTCGAGGGCACGCTGCGGGCCGGCGACCTGCTGTTCATCCCCGCGTACTGGTACCACTCGTTCCGGCACCTGGGCGAGTTCAACAGCAACATCAACTTCTGGTGGCACCCGGAGTTCGTGCACCTCTCGCCGGTCGCGGTGCGGGCCGAGCTCGGGCGGGCCGCGGCGAAGCTCGTGCGCAAGAACGGCTGGCTGCCGCCGATCGGGCTCATCAAGTGGGCGGGCCGGCTGGAGCACGAGATCATCGACAACGAATGAGGCGGACGGGAATCCGCCGCTGCGGTCGGCCCGGCGTGCAGGTTTCCGCGCGCGGCGGGAACGGGCGACGGCGCGTCCCCCCGGGGACGGCGCCTCGGCTTGCGTGACCGGCCGGTGGCACAGACATTGCAAAACGACCGCCGATCCCGGGCCGGCACCGGCCGCGAACTTTCCACGGACATCCAAGGAGAAGAGAGCATGACAGCTTCATCGACCGAGTCGTTCGACGTGATCGTGATCGGGGGCGGCCCCGGCGGCTCGACGGCGGCGAGCTTCGTGGCGATGCAGGGACACCGCGTGCTGCTCCTGGACCGGGACACCTTCCCGCGCCACCAGATCGGCGAGTCGCTGCTGCCGGCCACGGTGCACGGCATCTGCGCGATGCTGGGCATGACCGGGGAGCTGGCCGCGGCCAACTTCCCGCGCAAGCGCGGCGGCACCTTCCGCTGGGGCAGCAGCCCCGAGCCGTGGACCTTCACCTTCGCCAAGAACACCGATGCGCCCGGCGGCTTCGCCTACCAGGTGGAACGCGAGCGCTTCGACAAGATGCTGCTGGACAACAGCCGGCGCAAGGGCGTGGACGTGCGCGAAGGCCACATGGTGGAGGACATCCTGTTCGAGGACGGCCGGGCCAGCGCGGTGCGCTTCACCGACGACAAGGGCAACGCCAAGGTCGCGACGGCGCGCTTCATCGTCGACGCCGGCGGCAACCGCTCGCAGAAGTACTGCGTCGACGTCGGCGAGCGGGTCTATTCGAAGTTCTTCCAGAACGTCGCGTTGTACGGCTACTTCGAGCATGGCAAGCGCCTGCCCGCGCCCAACCAGGGCAACATCCTGTCCTGCGCCTTCCGCGACGGCTGGTTCTGGTACATCCCCTTGTCGGACACGCTGACCAGCGTTGGCGCCGTCGTCTCGCGCGAGGCGGCCAAGCTGATGCAGGGCGGGCACGAGGAAGCCTATGCGGCCTTCATCCAGGCATGCCCGCTGATCAGCGACTACCTGGCCAACGCGAAGCGCGTCGAGACCGGCGCCTATGCCGGGCTGCGACTGCGCAAGGACTACTCGTACTGCCACACCAAGTTCTGGACGCCGGGCCTGGTGCGCATCGGCGACGCGGCCTGCTTCATCGACCCGGTGTTCTCGTCCGGCGTGCACCTGGCGACCTACTCGGCGCTCCTGGCCGCGCGCTCCATCAACACCAGCCTGAAGGGCGGGGCGGCCGGCGTTCCCGAAGAGGCCTGCTTCAGCGAGTTCGAGCGCCGCTACCGCCGCGAGTACGGCAACTTCTACCAGTTCCTGGTGGCGTTCTACGACATGCACCAGGACCCCGACTCCTACTTCTGGACCGCGCGCAAGATCCTCGGCACCGAGGAGCGCGCCAACGAGGCCTTCGTGCGGCTGATCGCCGGCGTGTCGTCCGAGGACGAGCCGATGTTCACCTCGGACGACTACTTCAAGGTGCGCGTGGGCCTGGGCGACTGGTTCCAGGACCACATGGGCAAGACGGCGGAGAACGGCGTGCGCTCCGACAAGAATCCGGCCTTCGACACCTCGCGCTTCGACCCGTCGAAGTTCATGCAGGGTTTCACCAGCGAGATCGTGCAGTTGCAGATGCAGGCGATCTTCAAGGACCAGCGGCCGCAGGACCAGCCGATCCTGGCGCAGGGGCTGGTCCCGTCGCGCGACGGCTTCCACTGGGAGCGGCCGGTGGCCAGCACCCGCAAGCCCGTGCCGGCCCACGCCTGACGACGGCATGTTCCTGCAGGTCCTGATCGTGCTGCTGGCGGCCAAGGCCCTGGGCCGGGTGCTGCGCGTCTTCAGCCAGCCGCCGGTGATCGGCGAGATGGCCGCGGGCTTCGTGCTCGGGCCCATCGTGTTCGGCTGGATCGCCCCGGAGTGGCAGCTGCAGCTCTTCGGCCCCGGCAGGCTCGGCGAGCTGAAGGGGCTGGGGCAGCTCGGCCTGGTGCTGTTCATGTTCCTGATGGGCGCCGAGCTGCAGCTCGATGGCCAGGCCGGCCGGCGGCACCTGCGGGCCTCGGGCACCATCGCCGGCTTCGGCCTCCTGCTGCCGATGCTGCTGGGCCTGGCGATCGCCGGCCCGCTGCATGCGGCGATGGCGCCGCCCGGCATCGCGTACGGGCCGTTCGTGCTGTTCGTGGCGACGGCGCTGTCGGTGACCGCACTGCCGGTGATGGCGCGCATCCTGAAGGAGCGCGACCTGGCGCACAGCGAGCCCGGCCGGCTGGCGCTGTCGGCGGCGGCGCTGACCGACGGCGTGGCCTGGCTGCTGCTGGCCGGCATCGTGGCCGCGGCGCGCCCGACCGGGGGCGGCGGGCTGGTCCTCGCGCTGGTGCTGCTGCTGGCCTTCTGCGGGCTGGTCTTCGGGGTCGTGCGCCCGCTGGTCGCGCGCTGGCTGGCGCGCGGCGCCGTGACGGCGGCCGGGCTGGGCGTGCTGCTGATCGGCGCGCTGGCCTGTGCCTGGGTCACCGAGCTGCTGGAGGTGCATGCGGCCTTCGGCGCCTTCCTGTTCGGCCTGAGCCTGCCGCGCGACAGGAAGCTGGCGGCGGCGCTGGTCGAGCGCGTCGAGCCGGTGGTGCTGCTGGTGCTGATGCCGTGCTTCTTCGTGCTCGCGGGCCTGGGCACGACGGCCCGGGCCTTTGCCGGCACCGGCCCCTTCGTCGTGGGGCTGGTCCTGTGCGCGGCCATCGTCGGCAAGGTCGTGGCGGGGGTGGTCGGCGCGCGCCTGGCCGGCGAGTCGTGGCGTGCTTCGCTGGTGGTCGGCGCGCTGATGAACACCCGCGGCGTGACCGAGATCATCTTCCTGAAGGTGGGCCTGGACGTCGGGCTGATCGGCCCGGAGCTGTTCACCGCACTGTTCATCACCGCGCTGGTCACCACCTTGATGACGAGCCCCGCGCTGGCGCTGCTGTCGCGGGGTGCCCTGAAGCCGCTTCACGCCTGACCGGAGCTTGCCCATGCTGATCGCACAGGAGAACGAGTCGCGCGGGTCCGAGCGTGCCGGCCAGGCGGAGATGGCGCGCGTCGACCACGAGGCGTCTGCCGTGGACCGGCGCTGCCGCGAGCTGCGCCTGGCGATGGAGTCGCTGGTGCAGCGCGAGCTCGCGCTGATGTGCGACCTGGACCGTGCCGTGCTGGCGACCGGCCCGAAGCTGCGCCCGCTGGCCGACATCGCGGTGGAGCTGGGCAGCGTGCGGCTGGGCCTCGGCGAACTCGACCGGCTGGTGCGCGATGCCGAGCGGCGGCGCAGCGAGCTGCAGCGCCGTGCGATGGACCTGGGCCTCGCGATGTCCATCGGCCGCGGCCCGGCCCGAGCCGGCTGATTCCCACGCACCCGAGACAAGACATGGACACCATCGGACAGCCGCAGGCCATTGCCCACATGGAGAGCCTCATCGCCCAGGCGCCGGGCGGCGGGACCACCTTCTTCGACCTGGCGGAGTTTCCGTGGACGGCCGAGGTCGAGGCCCACTGGGCCGCGATGCGGCAGGAACTGCATCGCCTGATGGGGGCGGTGGACCATCTGCCGGGCTTCGAGGAGATCCAGGCGGAGCAGGTGATGCTGTCGCGCGACAAGCGCTGGAAGATCTTTCCGCTGCATGTCTACGGCGCGTGGCACAACCAGCAGCGCTGCCCGGCGACGATGAAGGCCCTGCAGTGCATCCCGGGGCTCAAGGTCGCGATGTTCTCGATCCTGCAGGCCGGCAAGGAACTCCCGCCGCACCGCGGGCCTTACAGCGGCGTGCTGCGCTACCACCTGGGCATCGAGGTCCCCGAGCCCGCGCTGTGCGGCATCCGCGTGGGCAACGACGTGCGGCATTGGGAAGCGGGCCGGAGCATGGTCTTCGACGACTCGCACGACCATGCCGCCTGGAACCGCGGCGAGCGCGACCGCATCGTGCTGTTCGTCGACTTCGCGCGGCCGCTTCCCCCGGCGCTGCACGCGCGCAACGAGTTCGTGCTCCAGCAGATCGGCCGGAGCGATTTCATCGTCGCCGCGACGGAGCGCTGGCAAGCCTGGGAGAAGGTGCATGGGGCGGCGATCGATGCGCTGATCCGCGTGTCCTAGAACGCGTACTGGATCCCGAAGGAGACCAGCACCGGCAGCTGGTAGACCTCTTCGCGGGTCGCGTAGTCGGGGCTGTAGCTGTAGCCGGAGACGTTCTTCCGGTCGTAGGCGTTGATCAGCTCGACGTACTGCGTGAGGCGGGGCGACGCCTTGCGGTCGAGCCGCAGGTCGAGCCGGTGGTAGGCCGGCACGCGCTGCGAATTGATGGCGCCGTAGAGCGGCCTGGCGCGACCGTCGGGGTAGGTGCCCGTGCCCACCACCGGCGTGTACGGCGAGCCGGTGTGGTAGCTCCACTTGGCGCCCCAGGTCCAGGCATCCGACTGCTTGTACTGGCCCACCAGCGTGGCGATGACGGGCTGGTCGAAGTCGAAGCGGAAGCGCTCGCCCGTCAGGTCGTTGCGGCGCCGCGCCTGCGAGACGCTGAGCGAGAAGAAGCCCGACAGCTTCTCGTTGCCGTCCTTCTTCACCAGCAGCTCGAACCCGCTGGCCGTGCCGCTGCCGCCGTTGCGGTACTTCAGCGCCGGGTCGTCGACGGCATAGCCGTCGAAGGTCTTGCGGTAGACCTCGGCCCGCACCGACCAGCCGGCGTCGAGGGCCTGCGTCACGCCCAGCACGTACTGCGTGCTGCGCAGGTGGGCGAGCTGGGGGTTGCCGAGGTCGCGCAGCACCTGCTCGAGCGGCGGGGGCTGGTGGTGCCGGCCCACGCCCGCCGACACCAGGGTGCGGGGCGACAGGTTCCATTCCAGTCCGACGCGCGGTTCGGTGAAGGTCTGCCGCAGGTAGGCGTCGCGGCTGGCCCGCAGGCCGCCGGTGGCCGTCCATTCCGGCGACAGGCGCCACCGGTGGCTGGCGTAGGCCTCGGCCTGGTTCTGGCGTGTCTTCTGCAGCGAGACCACGCGGCCGGCGGTGCTGATGTCGCAGTCGGGGTTGAACTCGGTGCAGCGCGGGTCCTGGAGGTCCAGGTCGAGGTCGACGAGGCGGCTGTTCAGCGCGCCACCCAGCGTCGTGGCGTGCTCGGGCGTCCAGGCCAGGCGCACCTGCTCGCGCAGGTAGGTCGTGGTCACCCTGGCGTCGTAGAAGCCCGCGCTGCCGATGCGCACGAAGTCGCGGGTGGCCATCTGGCCGAGCGCGAGCTGGTTGCGGATGGACTCGTCGAAGTCGCCGTCCCAGCTGAGCGCGAAGCTGCCGTACGACTGGCGCGAGCTGCTGTTCCCCAGCAGCACCGGGTCGCGCTGGGCCGCCCGGGAGCCTTCCTTCGTGGTGAAGTCGATGCGGTCGTTGGCCGTGCTGAAGTCCAGGCGCAGGCGATGGCGGGGGTTCAGTTCCCACAGGAGCCGGCCCTGCGAGTCGGTGTACACGGGCACGGTGAGGCTGACGCCTTCCTTCTCGTCCTCGACCGTCTTGACGGCCAGGTCGAACCAGCTGCGCCGGCCGGCGATGAAGAAGGACAGGCCCTCGCCGAGGGGACCTTCGGCCAGCACGCTGGCCCCGAGCAGGCTGAAGTCGACCTTGCCGCCGAGGCGGTCGCTGCGCGGGGCGCGCAGCGAGACGTCGAACACCGCGCCGACCACGTCGCCGTACTCGGGGCTCCAGGCGGCGCTGGCCAGGTCGAAGCGGCGGATCAGGTCGGGGTGGAAGGTGCTGGCGAAGCCGCCCAGGTGGAAGAGGTAGCCCACGGGCAGGAAGTCGACGTAGTAGGCGTTGTCCTGCGGCCGCGCGCCGCGCACGGCGGGGGCGCTGCTGCCGTCGTCGGTGGTGGTCACGCCGGGCAGGGCCATCACGGCCTTCATCGGGTCGCCGCTGCTGCCGGGGATGCGCGACAGCGCCTCGCCCGTCAGGGTCTGCCGGCCGGCGGCGTTGTGGACGCGCTGGCCCTGGACCTCCACGGTCTCGAGGCGGATAGGCTCGGCCGGCGCTGCGGCCTCCTGGGCCCAGGCGGCGGGGTGGCAGGCGAGGGTGATGGCGCTGAGGGCGAGGCGGTGTGGGCGGCGCAGGAGGGGCATTCAGCACGGGGCACAGTGGGGAAGGGCGCGATGTTCGCCGCAGGCACCTTCGGGTTTCCTGAGGACGGGGCGCCCGTTCGAGGGGTTGACCTCGAGCGGGAAGCAGCGCCAGTGCGTCGGCAAGGTCGGCTTGCCTTCATGACGCGCGCCGCCCTCCGCACAAACCCGTCATCTCTTGGTGGGATGGATTCGACCCGCCCTGTGAGGCAGTATCCGCGCTCCGCAGAAAAATCCAGTGCAGGGAGACCCATGGAAGAAGTCACGCGCTTCATGCTGCTGCGCCCGGCGTCGCTCGTCGATTTCGCGCAGACGACCATCCCGGTGCGGCCTCGTGAGTCGGTGATCCGGGCCATCCACGCCGGTCGGGGAAAGGCCGAATCGGGCAAGTGGCTGCGGTCCAACGTCGGGGCCCAGCGGGAGCAACTGGGGTTCGCGTCGTGGGACGCGCTGCCGCTCGCCGGCGCGCTGGCCCGGTGGGGCGCCGAGGTGACCTCAGCCGCCGACGACACCGTCGCGGCCGCGCTGGCCTCCGCGGCGAGCGTGCTGGGCCAGGCCCCCACCACGCTGGTCGGCGGCGACACGCTCACCCGCACCCGGGACGGGCTGTCGGACTGGGTCGCCTGCGACAAGCACCGCGGCCATGCCGACGAACAATCGGAGCCGGCGCAGCGTGCCCTCAAGGCCGTCTTCCTGCTCGAGCTGCTGGTCCGGCACCCCGGCCAGGTGGGCTCGCCGAAGGCGGTCATGGACCGGACCCTGCTGATCGACGTGCCTCGCTCGCCGCGAACCGTCACGCCGCCGCGCCCGACACGCCCGAGGGAACCCGATCCGCGGACCGTCCGCGCCACCCTGGACAGGAACCTGGCGGCCCATCGCGCCGCGATCGCGGAGATCGATGCCGCGCCGGCCTACCTGGTGCGAACAGCCGAGGCGACCGGCACCGGCCGAACCAGCCCCACGGCACCCGACCCCGCGGAGGACGAGGCGGGCGCCCCTGCACGCCGGCCTCGCATCTCCCAGGAGCTGGTCAGGACCCTGACACCGGAGACCCAGGCCGTGCTGGCCAGTCGGAAGGTGCGCGTCGGCATCGATGACACCACCTCCGCCCATGCGCGCCTGCTCGAGGGCCTGCGCGACCTGTCGCGCCAGCAGCGGGCGTTCGAAGCCAAGCACGGCCAGGCCTCCTACGTGGTCCGGTTCGGCGGCGCGCTGTTCGAGATCGAGACCAGCAGCAGCCAGGCGGAGGCGCTGGCGGACAGCCTGAAGAACGACGTCCCGACCTCCCACTCGCACCTGCAGTCGGTGGGCGTGGCCGACCTGATGGTGGTGCGCCAGCAGCTGGTGCGCTACGAGGCCAGCGATCTCTCGTACATCGAGAACGTGCTGATCGGCGAGAAGCGCTCACGCGAGCACCGCGAGTCCCTGTCGACCCAGCGTGTCCAGGTGATCGAGACCGAGACCACGCAGGAAGAAACCCGCGACCTGGAAACCAGCGATCGCAACGAGCTGTCGCGCGAAGCCAGCGACGCCATGAAGGACCAGCTGTCGATGAAGTTCGGCACCAAGGTCTCGGGATCCTACGGGCCCGCGGTGCAGTTCTCGGTGAATGCGGACCTGGGCTTCGACCACAGCAAGGAAGAGGCGCACAAGTTCGCGAGCAAGGTCGCGAAGGAGAACACCCAGCGTACATCCACCAAGATCAGCCAGCGTTTCAAGCAATCGCTGACCGTGACGACGACCAGCACCACCGAGGAAAACAACATCCACGCCTTCGACAACAGCACGCGCGACCAGCACGTGGTGGGCCTGTACCAGTGGGTGGACAAGGTTTACCAGGCCCAGGTGTTCAACTATGGCCTTCGGGCGCTGTACGACATCGTGATCCCGGAGCCTGCCGCCCTGATGCTCTACGTGGTGGCCGGCCAGGGCCCGATCACCCTGATCAAGGCGCCGCCGAAGTTCGACGTCACCCTCGACGGCATCGATGAAGGCAACTACACCGACCTCGCCACCAAGTTCGGCGCCTCGGGGCTCGAGGCCTGGCCGGAACCGGTGCTGGTGGTCTCGAAGGTGCTGGAAGGCATGGACGAGGACGTCGACCGCGGCGTGACCCACCAGACCGCCGACCTGCCCATCCCCGAGGGCTACTACGCCGACGGCGCCAGCGTGGCGGTGGATTACTGGCGCAACAACATCGACGACAAGCACAAGGCGGCGGTGATGATCCTGGTCAACGGCCATCGCATCGGCTTGAACGACGGCAAGCGCACGGGCTCCGTCGACCTGGAGAACGACTGCGGCTCGGTGTCCGTGGCCATGCATTCCTTTCGCACGCCGAGCGTGGTGGCCACCGTCGCGGTGACCTGCCGGCGCACCCCGCGCTCCGTGGAAGCGTGGAAGCTGAAGGTCTACACGGCGCTCAAGACCGCGTCGGACATGCAGCACCAGGACCACGACGAGAAGGTCGCCCGGGCCAAGGCCGAGGCTGCCGATGCCGCCGCCGGCGCCAAGCCCCTGCGCCGCACGGAATCGGACATCCGCAACGAGCTGAAGCGGCAGGCCATCTCCATGTTCACACAGCAGTCCTTCGCCTCGTTCGATTCCATCATCGATCCGGGGCAGGGCGGGTTGCCGGAGATCGACTTTCCCCAGGCCGAGGCCGACGAGCCGTACATCCGCTTCTTCGAGCAGGCCTTCGAGTGGGAGCAGATGATGCACGTGTTCTACCCCTACTACTGGGGGCGCACCTCGCGCTGGAAGACGCGGCTGTTGCTGGATGAGCCGGATCCCGACTTCGCTGAATTCCTCAAAGCGGGCGCGGCGCGGCTGGTGATCCCGGTGCGCGAGAACTTCGTCGAGGCGGTGGCGCATTTCTTCGAGACCGGCCAGGTGTGGTCGGGCGGACCGGTGCCCGACGTGACAAGCCCGGAGTACGTCAGCATCATCACCGAGATCAAGGAACGCACCAAGGCGCCGGGCGATGAAGTGCCGGTGGGCGACGCCTGGGAGGTGCGCCTGCCGACGCAACTCGTCAAGCTGCGCAACAGTCCCACGCTGCCGACCTGGCAGAAGGGGGCCGATGGCGTTTACCACCCGGTCGGCGAGTAGGCGTGGGCACGCCCGCGGAACCGGCCGAACCGACGGAGCCGGCGACCGCTGCCCAGCCCAAGGCACCGGACCAGGTGCAGCAGCCGGCGCAGGAGCTGGCACGCCGGGCCGGCCCCGGCATCAGCGCCAACGCCGTGCTGGGCGATGCGGGGCAGGCCGCGGGCGTCGTCATCGGCGACACCGTCCAGATCAAGGTGACGCTGCCCGGCGACAAGCCGTACACGCTCGAAATCCATGCGGACGACGTGAATCCCCGCGATGGCCGGCCCGTGCGGCCGATCGCCAGGCTGGGGGTGCTGCAGGGGGTCGGCGGCGAGGTGGTGTTCCCGTGGAAGGCCACGCCGCTCGGGGTGCCGGTGTTCCGCCTCCGGTTCGAGGTCAGCGCCGGCGGCCAGTTGGTGGAAACGCGCCTGTCGACGGTGGTCAATCTCTTCGACTGGATCGACGTGAGCCTGGCGGACCCCGACTTTGTGGACAGGCTGGCGCGGGAAGGCCTGCCGCGCCCCGAGGTGGCCGTGGACAGCAGCAGGATTCCCACGGTCACCGTGACCCAGCCCCGCGCGGCGTGGGCCGATGCCGTGGGCGCCGTCGAAGACGGCGGCAAGGTCGCGGGCGGCATCCTCTTCGACGACCAGGGCAGGGGGCGGGGGCTGTTCCCGCACTACGCCGACAAGGCCTACACCGCCCGGGTCGGCCATGGGCAGGTCGTCTACGCCGACGTGAAGCCGGGTTCGGACGCCTTCGGCTTTCACCCGCGGATCCAGCCGCGCACGCGCAAGGATTTCCTTCTGTCCACCCGCCTGAGGCTGTCGATCTGGGCCGATCCCGGGCTGTTCCAGGTCCCCGTGGCGAACCCGGACAAGAAGAGCGAGAACGACGGCAAGCCCCAGTGGGTGGGCAGCGGCACGTTCTCTTCAGCCGCGATCGATGCCGGCGGCGACAAGACCGCGGCGCTGGATGATTTCACCATGCTCAGGGTGTTCGACATTCGCCCGGTGCTGACGGCCGAGGAGAAAAAGGCGGGGACCCGGCGCGTCGACTTCCACGGCAAGCTGGGCGCCGATTTCTGGTCGAAGGTGGTGGCGCTGTGCCACGGGAAGGGCATCCAGGCCCTGGCGGGCTGCGTCGAGATCATCCACGGCAAACTGTCGGAGTCGAGGTTCCTCGGCTGGCTCGATTCGGCGCAACTCAGCACCCGGGATATCACCGGCCTGGCCGACGAGCTGGTGGAATTCCTGACCGCCGACATCGCCTGGGACGGGGTCGACTTCGACATCGAGCACCTCACCCGCACCGGCGGCTGGTCGACGCCCATGCGCCGCAACGTGCAGGCCTTCTTCGCGTACCTGGGGGACAAGCTGCTCGAGCGCGACATGCTGCTCGCCATCGCCGGGACGAGCTTCATCGACCACACCCACGTGCAGTCGGCGTACGTACCGGCCACGGGCTCGGCGACGGGGCTGCCGGTCACGCTGGCCCACCTGGCGCCCAACATCCTCTACCGCCCGATGGCCTACGACAACGCCTACCTCGGCGAGGAGCTGCGTGCCTTCCACCGCAAGTGCGTGCGCTTCGCGCTGTCGCCGGTCGACGAGGAGGGCGCCGGCCTGTACCCGGGCGGCTTCCAGCTGGGCGTGAAGGTCTTCCGGGGGACCAACAACGGCCCGAAGGGATCGAAGGCGCCTGGCGGCGGCGATGCCTTCCAGGGCTACATGACCGGGATGCCGGAGGAGCTGCAGCGGACCTGCCTGTCGGTGCTCCGTCCCCATCGCACCGGCGTGATCCTGTTCGCGTGGGGCGTGCAGAGCCCGACGGGGGCGCCGAACTGGGACGGGGTGGTCCGCCTGGACGAGGCCCTCAATGCCGTGAAGCCGGCGCCGATCCCGGATCCGGTCGACAAGAAGGCGCTCGATGCCCTGGTGGGCGCGGTGCGCTTTCCGCACGCCACGTCGGGCCAGCCGATCCAGGGCCCGTTGACGGAGCAGGCGAGGCAGCGGCTTCAAAAGCTCAAGTTTTGATGGAAGACGAGACGTGCAATACGCTTCTGAACTTCCATGGTGAGAATGGGTAGGATGCAATGCGCGTAGTGATCATCGTCGCCGACGGAGAGCCCTACGAAAAGCTCGCCAGCAAGCCCACCGCGGAGATGGTGGCTGTGGGCGACGCCTACAAGGTCGAGCGAAAAAGGAACAAGGACCAGAATCTCCAGGCGATGGAGTTCTGGAATTCGGGGGTGCAACTGGCCCAATCGTTGGCCCAGCCCCTGGTGATCCTGGTTCCGAGACGGGTCTTCGACTATGACAATTCGGACGAGCAGAAGCGGCCGCGTGACGAAGAGCAGAAGCACCAGGCTCCCGAATACGCTGAAGTCCGGCCCTATGTCTCTGCCAGGAAAGTTGCCGATTTCCTGGAACAAGGCGCAGAGGATTGGCAGCTCATCGTTGTCTTCGGACACGGCGCACAGAATGCCCGATTGGGCGAGGAAGGCGCCGCGGATGGTGCCGTGGAATTGTGCGCCGAGGGAAACAGCACGCAGCGGTGCCTCGACGCCGCCGACTTCGCGCGCATCCCGAAATGCGTCTACATCGGCCTGCACTGTTACGCACTCACCTTTGCCAAAGGCGTTCCCGGGAACACACCCGCATTCCATCTGAGCGGCGAGGAAACGACCACGCACGGCAAGATTGCTGGATTCCTCGAGCGCTGTACGGCCTGCGTCCGGCAGCTCTGCCTCGATCTGGCAGAGCTCGATGAAGCCGGCCCGAGCGAGTGGCAAGAGAAGCGGGACAAGGCCCAGGAGACGCTCGATGCTCTGGACGAAGCCGGCAAAACGATCGAAGACACGCGAGCCGGCGTACTGCACCCACTGCCCGACCAGCCGCCGACGACAAGCGCGCCTCATCCCGAAGCCAGTCGCGCCAAGATATCACTGCCGCAACCGCCCGTATTCGATCAGGGAGAACTGGGAGAATACGCAGGACGGAAGTCGAAAGGCAGGAATGCCCTTTCGCGCGTTTCACCTGTCGCCATACGAAGCGGCTATCGGGTGGGAATCGCTACCTGGAATGCACATGGCCTCTCCAAGCGAAGCGATGAGAGTGCGGATGAGGACGATGACGACACTCCGCTGGCGGTCATCACAGCGCAGGACCTGAAGACCATTCTGTGGCTCATTGAGGCGCGCACCGCGCTGAAGGAAGGCATCAAGGAAGTACTCGGGCGAGTCGAGGAAGAAGAAGACGACGTGGACGTGCACGCGCTGGCCGCGCAGTTGGATGTTGCGCTTGGTCCGTGGTCGCAGCCCTACGTGGGCAAACAGATGCTCTGCTATCAGCAACTCGCCGGCCCCCTCCTGAGGCAAGCGGTGAATAGTCCCACCGATCGGAAAGCGCTCGACACCCTTGTCGCAATGATTGAGAAGGAACTTGACGGGATCAATCTGGAAGTCGTTGTGCCCCGCCTCCTGACCCGCAAGCTGGCCTGCCTCGCCATATTGGAATTGTTTCGACGGCACACATGGCTCGACATTCTGGTGGTCCAGGAAGTGAAGTTCACCGGGATTGATTTACTGATCCAGCAGGTCAAGGACGAGCTTTCGGTCTACGCCGGCCCGCTCATGAAAAGCAGCGGATCGAGAAAGGGCGGCGAGCATGAATACTATCCGCTGATCATGCGCAAGGACTCGCGCAGCAGGAATCATCAGCGAGAGCGGCACCTGGTTGTCGACCGGATCTGGTGGCTCACACCCAATGGGGTGCCCGACGAACTCTCGCCGGAACGCGTCGCGCCCAATGCTTTTCCCGAGACCACGTGGAAAACTGTGACGACCGCAAGGCGGCAGAAGAAGCGCCGCGTGTCGGTGCCGCCGACGCCCGATCTGACATGGAACAAGCATGCCAAGAATGCCTCATTCCGCCCTGTAGTCAACTACGACCTCGTGTGGAAGGACACTGCGGTCAAGTTCCACGTGGGCGTCGTTCATACCACTCCGGGAACCGGCGGCGAATTCAATCGTGAATACGAATTCGATCAGATCGAGTCGATGTTCGAGAATGTCTCGACCCGGGCGACCAGCAGCAAGGAGGAGGATGCAGCCTTCGCCGGCCCGTGGCTTCTCGCCGGCGACTACTATCTCTTCAAAGATTCCCGCATAACGGCGAACGCGAACGAAGCAGTCAAGACCGAATTCAAGAATCGTCTCGATGAGTACCAGGAAAACGGGGAGAATGCCAGCGATTGGTTGAGGCTGCGCAATACTTGGCGCGCGGTTTCGCGGGACGCGGAGAAGTGGGGGAAGACGCGCCTCCTCGCGGCGTTGTACGGTGGGTCTCAAGCGCTCGCCAGGTGCGCCGTCGAAGGCACCGCACTGACACGGTCGCGAGTACGCGCGCATCGCGAGTGCTGGTGGATCCCAGAACGGGGTTATGCGGAAATCGCCAACGACGATCCGAGGGAGCTTTTCGAGTTGTGCAGGAAGCGTCGCGTCCTCTACAGCGAGCTCTACGAGTTCTGCACCTTTCACCAGGAGCGGGCACAGTACCTGAACGGCAAGGCGCGCCTGGATCGCTTTGGGAAGTGGAGTGCTCTGCTGAAGGACAATGCTGCCGTGTTGCGCTTCCGTCCTTCAACCTTCAAGGATCCCAAGGCTCCCTGGGGGCCCGCGAAAGGCCCGGCAAATCGAAGAAGCCAGGGCAAGCGCAAGAGAAGCGGCAAATCCGAAATGGACGTCAAGATCTCGGTGGAGGCGGATCCGACCCGAGCAACTTTCGGCCAGCGCTTCGTGGATTTCGTCGACGGTACGCCGATCGAGATCTCGCAGGCCGTGGCGGGCACCAATACGCACCTGTTCCACGACTTTCTGCTCGATGATCCGCCCGACCCGGAGCAGGAAGCCGCCTATGACCTTTACCTCGAGAAGAAGGCCTATTATGCGGCGCACTTGAAGGTCGCCGACTTCATTGTGCATACCGCCTACGACGAAGGCCTGGCTGGAACCGACGGACATTGGCGCGGGTGGTGCCTGGGCCTGCTGTGTCCGGATGTCGGGCGAATCGTACTTGCCGACAGCGACGATCTCGCCGTGTCGCGATTCTGGGCCTGCTTTTCCGATCACTTTCCGGTGGGCGGTCTGTTCTCGACGGGCCAAGGCCAGGACGAAGAGAAACACCTGTACAAGAGAATCGTGCGCCAGGATGAGTCGCCCTGCCTCCTCGAGAAGGCAGGGAAGTTGGAGAAGGAACGGCTGCTTCAGAAATGGGACGATCTCCAGATACTCGCCGAGCTGCTCGGAAAGCCCGAACTCCAAACGGAAGCTCCTCCGCCAGAAGACCAACTGGCCGCCGGAATCCGTGAACTCGAAGCCGTGCTCTACCCGCATGAGGAAGATCGCGGCGGCGAGGATTTCGCGATTGGGGAGTTGGAATACGGGTGGAACGGCGTTCTGGATTTCCTGCGCTTCGCCGAGTTTGCCGAAGAGAGCGACGCCGAAGATGTCGAGCACGAAGAAGAGGACAATCCCGAGCGAGAACACCGCCGGCTGGTCGCCAGGGCCAACGCGCTTTTCGAAGAGGCTGAAGCGAAAGGAAAGGAGAGGAAGGTCTCCAAGCTCGAGAGCGTCGATTCGGTAGGGGACGATACTGATCGTCTGAGGACGCTGGTGGCCAACCTGGAGAAGGTTGTGAATGGGATGGAGGAGAACTGAGCCGTGACGACATTGTTCCGCATTCGAGATGAACAGCTGGCTCGCCTGGCGGCATCACGGCACGAGGCGCTCGTTGAAGAGTTGGCTTCCCGGCTGCGGAAGCAATTTCCTGTGCAGGTGTCCTCGCTCGGGCAGAGCGCGCTGGGGCGCTGCGTGGACGCGAGTCTCTATTCCGCGCAGCGTTTTGGCATCTCCGCCAATGCGCACCTTTATCGGTTCGTGTGCCTGTGCGCATGTTTCGGCTGGGATTTCGAGACGAGGCCGGAGAGCCGGTGGATGCTGGACATGCTGCGCGATCCGGAGATCACGGATCCGCACAGTCGGTTGCTCCGTCTGTACAAGGAGTGCATTCGCCGGCTCGAGATTCGTCTTCACAACGAGCAACTGCGCCAACGATTCGGCGCAATGGGTGCAGATTGTTCCTCCGGCCCTGAAGGCACGGCGTGAGCCCCATGGATCCGGCGATGCTCGACAGCTTGCGCGATGCGGACCGGGATGCGCCTTCGGGCGATTCCGGCGCCCTCGTCATGCCGTGCCCGCGGGAGCGGGAGGCGGTTGAGCTGCGCATCATGGATGAGGCGGACGAGCCTCTGCCAGACATCATCATTGAACTCGCAAAGGGCCCGGACGAGGTGATCCGCACGAAATCCGACGCCTATGGACACGTGCGGTTCGATGGCTTGGTTCCGGGTTCCTACTCGATACGTCTGCCGCGCACGGATGCACGCGCCTGGGAGCCGATCTCGACCGCCACCCTCGGTGCAGCGACGCTGAGTTCGGGAGATGCGACATGGGCGCCACCGGCTGCGGAGCGTGAGCCGGAGCCCTGCGTAGTCGTGCTCGGGGACTGCGTGGAAAGCATTGCGTTCCGGCACGGCTTCCTGCCGGACACGGTGTGGGGCTATGGCGAAAACGGCGCGTTGCGCGCCGATCGCATCGACATGCACGTCCTGAGTCCTGGCGACATTCTGCAGATTCCTCCGCGCCAGGACAAAGAGATTTCCGCGTCGACCGGCCATCTTTATCTTTTGCGGCGTAAAGGCGTGCCGGCGAGCCTGAACGTACAGATTCTCGATTTCGCCGATCAACCGGTTGCCGGCGCCGCCTTTCTTCTGAGCGTGGAACTGTGCGACGGGTCGGCGCTCCCTGATCGCACAGGCGTCACCGGCAAGGATGGTTTTGTCCGCTCGCCTATTCCACCCCACAGTGCACGCGGCACGCTCACGGTAAAGGATGACGATGAGACGCGTGTGATCGAGTTCGATCTCGGGCGGGTCAATCCGGTGGACGAGATCAGCGGACTGCAGGGGCGCCTGCGAAACCTGGGGTATTACTTCGGCGATGCGGACGGCGTCTTCAATCGGCGGACGGCCGCGGCGCTGAAGCTGTTCCAACTCGAAAGTGGCCTGTCCGCGACAGGCAGGTTGGACGCAGCTACGAAATCCAGGCTGGTTGCCCGCTTCGGCTCCTGATTTGATGGGCCGGCGACGGCTGCACAAACACACGGCGGAGAACAACGTCGTCGTCCCGTCGCGCTTGCAGTCATGTGACGGTGCCGGCGCGGCCGGCCTTCATCGGGAGTCATTCCTGCCGCGTGGCGTCTACTGCGTCGAAGGTGAGCCCGCTCGACCCTTCGCCCCGACCCACGCGGTTGCGCAGCGAGGTCCACAGCCAGGTCGAGCCGTCCGACCAGCGCGTCAGCCGGCGCTGGCGCGTCACGCGGGCGCCCTCGCGCGGCACCTCCTCGTCGTACAGCAGCAGCGGCGTTGCGGCGTTCAGCACCTCGCCGACCGAGGTGTGCACCGTCCTCGTGCCGTCGGTCTGCAGCACCGCGCCTTTTTGCAGGCGCGAGACGACCTGTGCCGGGTTGTTCGGGAACAGAGGGTTCGGCTGCTCCACCGGCAGCAGGGGGACCCAGTTGAAGGGCACGGAGGTGGACAGCCGGTAGTGCGGCCACGCGCTGGCCGGGGCGCCGGCCGGCGGTGTCGTGCCGGCCGCCTCGTCGCGCTGCGCCGGCTGCTCGATCGGGTTCTCCACGCTGCGCTCGACCGCCCATGCGAGGTTGGCCATCTCGTCGCGCATGAAAAGCACCTCTTCCAGAGTCCCGCTGTCCAGGCTGCGGCCAAGCGAGGACGGCAGGAAGAAGCGGTTCACCGCGGTCTGGAGCGTCGAGCCGGCCGGCGGCTGCGCGTAGCTCGACTGCCACATCGAGAAGTACGGCGGCGGCAGCGCCGCGTCACCGATCGCCCGCACCAGGCTGCGCACGCCGAAGGTGTCGGTCACGACGAGCGACTCGATGCGCGTGACCGAGCCCACCGGCAGCGTCAGCGGCACCGCGAACCAGTCGTTGCCGTAGCTGCTGGCGTACTCGATCATCATCAGGTGGGCCAGGTCGGTGGGTCCCACGGGCACCAGGCCATAGGCCACCTGGCCGTCCTCCATCTCCCAGAAGCGCGGCGCCGGCGCACCGCGGAAGCTCACCGGCGACGGGATCGTCGCCTCGACCACCGAGGTAACAGCCGGCGACGCCGCAGTGCCGAGTGCGGCCTGCGCATGCAGGTCGAAGCTCGCCCAGTCGACCGGGCTGCCGTCGAGTTCGCCTGCCACGTAGGTGATGTCGTCCTGCGCCGCGGCCGACAGCCGCGTGCCCACTGCCATCGCGTACTCCAGGCGCGACGGCAGCCAGGCATCACCCGACGCGGCCGTGGGCTCGCTGCACACGGCGTCGTACCAGGCGAGCCACGCCGTCGCGGTCGCCTGCACCTTGGGCTGGTCGAGCGTGGCGATGGCCAGCAGCGGGTCCGCCGCCAGCAGCGCCGCGCCGCCGGGGCTTCGCAAGCGGACGGCGAGCACGCGGCCGTCGGGCGCGCGGCCCTGCATGCTGTCCAGGTAGCGGCGCGTGGCCTCGTCGGTGGTCGGGCCGTCGGGCGGGCGCTGCAGCGCGAGCTGCGCGATGAAGGCGCTGCGGTAGTTCTTGCTGGGCGCCTGCAACTCCAGCATGCGCAGGAAGTGCAGGCCAGCCTCGACCGCCAGGCTCAGCATGCGGGTGTCGCCGGCATCGGCCGGGCGCATGGGCCGCCGCTCGGCGATGACCTCCAGCGGCGTGCGCGTCGGGTCGTAGGGCACGCCGGCCACGCTCACGGCAGAACCGGGCGCGACCGGCCGCGGCAGTTCGCCGACGAAGCTGCGCGTCAGCATCGCATTGGTCGCGCGCACGCGGGCCATCGCCGGCGTGCCGGCATCCTCGCCCTGGAACTCGCCCATCTGCCACTGGCGCGTCATCAGCCACAGCGGGTCGAACACGCGCGCGCTGGCGCTGGTGCCGATGTCAGCACCGCTGCTCTGCGGTTCCAGCCGGGTCCAGCTGGTGATCGACGAACCGGTGGGCGCGCCGGTGAGCGTGGTGCGCCCGCCCGGCGGCACGACGATGGGCGTCTTCGGCTGGACGTTGATCGGCTTGGCGATGCTCGACGCCGTGCCGAAGCGGTCGATCGCGTTGACCCGCAGCAGGTGCTCGCCCGGCGGCACCGGCAGCGAGACGCTCCAGTTTCCGTAGTTGTTGCCGTTGTTGACCACCGACAGCGGTCCCTCGACCCAGCCGTCGACGGCGTACTGCACCGTCAGGATGGGCGCGTCGATGCCGACGGCCGTGCCGCTGAAGTTGACCGTCTTGGGCAGCTCGTCGGTCACGATCGTCAGCGGCGAGTCGGGCGGCGCGATGGTCAGCGCAGGGCCCACGGGCGGCGGCAGCACGACCGACACGCTGGCCGATCCGCCCACGTCCTCGATGTCCCACGAGCGGTCTGCGGGAATGAAGAACTTGAACGATGCCGAGGCCGAGGCGGTGATCACAATGGGGGTGCTCGGGTGAATGCCGGCGGCCGGTGACCCGGTGCACACCCAACTGGAGTCGCCGGTCACGGTGGCGGCCACCGTCGGCCCGTTGATGCCGAACGAGACCGACACGCCGGCATGGCCCACCAGCGTGTGGCCGCCGCTCGGGTGCAACGCGAGGCCGCCGCGGACCGTGATGCTGCGCGAGCCCACCGTGGTGTTGGGCGCAGGCGAGGTGATGGTGACTGTCAATGTGGACATGATCGATCCGTGCTGGAAGCGGCTCAGGCCGCGGGAACCGTCAGCGGCTTGAAATCGGTCGACACCGCGTGGTCGGCCGGGTTGAAGGCGAGGTAGAGGCCGGGCAGGTGCTGCGCGGCGGCGCCCAGCGCGCCGGTGTCGACCGCGCGCAGCTTGGACAGGTCCAGCGTCTCCACCAGCACGCGGCGCAGCGTCTCGGCGGTCCAGTCCTGCCCCGGCACCGGCGGCACGGCGAGCAGCACGCACTGCGGCGCGGCGGCGTTCGGGGTGTCGTACTGGAAGGCGATGCCGGTGGTCTCGCGCGTGGAGGGCACCACCTCCACCCATTCGTCGACCAGCAGCCCGGTCAGCACCTGCGCCGGCGCGACCGGGGCGACGGTGTGCAGCACCAGCGACAGCTTGCTGGGCGGCAGCGTCGCGCCGTCCGGCACCGGCAGGCCCACCCAGCGTTCGCCGCTCACCCACGGCAGCTGTGCCACGCCGAGCGCAAGCCGCGCCGGCGTGCCCAGCACCTCGGCGCGCTGCAGGCAGGCGCCCAGTCGCGCCACGCCGTCGCGCACGCGCTCGCTGCGGGCGAACCAGGTGTTGGCGGCCAGCGCGTCGCCGCCCTGGGCCGCGGTGCTGCCCGCCAGCGCGCTCGCCATCTCGGCGGCAGCGGCCGCAGCCAGGCTGAAGCGCGGCAGCACCACGAACGAGTCGCCGAACACCGCGCGCAGCCGCTCCACCAACTGGTCGCGCCGCGCCCGCGGATCGGTCGCCGCCGGCTGCGCCCGCAGGGCGAGGAAGCGGTCCATGCGCACGGCGCTCAGCTTGAGCAGCGCACGCGCCTGGTCCGACAGCGCCGCGATGGCCTGCGCGTCCTCGCCGGCCACGCTCACCGGCACCGCCGGATCCAGGCCGAAGGCACCCAGCTTCACCAGGCCGGCGCGCAACTGCTCGGCCGTGGTGGCCGCCTTGCCCGGCAGCGCCTCCAGCCCCTTGTGGGCGGCGTTGAGCAGGTTCTCGGCGCGCACCGCGCGGGCTTCCAGCTCGGCCAGGTCGACGCTGCCTGCGCCGCCGCGCTCCGGCGGGTTCAGGTCCTCGGGGTCGGCGCCGCGCGCCACGCCCAGCAGGCGGCGCACGCTGCGCGCCTGCTCCAGGGCGTCGAACAGCGTGATCTCGCCGGCCGCCAGGTCGGCTGGCCGCGCGTGCTGCAGCCGCAGCGTTGCCTGCGCGTCGAAGCCGCCGGGCTTGCGTCGCACGTGATACAGGAGCTGCTGCTCGACCACGCTGAGCGCCGCAGGCTGGCCAGGGGCCGGCGTCGCGACGCTGTTCGGCGCCTCGACGCCATAGACCATGTCCAGCGCGCCGATCGAGAGCTCGCTCAGCGGCAGCCTGCGCACCTCGGCGACCTGGCCCGCGGCGTCCAGCCGCTCGATCGTGCAGCGCACCTTGCCTGCGTCGCCCAGCAGCTTGGCGACCCAGAAGTTCAGCAGCTTCTCGACGCTCGCTCGCGTTCCGCTGTCGGCGGCCTGCCAGCCGGGCGTGGCCAGGTTGCTGGTGCCGCTCATCAGGACCAGCAGGCGGTGCGTGAGCGCGGTGCCGGTGCGCGGCGTGCGCGTCACGTCCAGCTGCGGGGGCGGGGCGTTGCCATCGGCGACGGCGGCCAGCGTGCCGGCGAGCCGGGTGGTGTTGCCGCGCACCATCTGGTAGGCCGTTTCGGCGGTGAGCGCGTCGCCCAGGCCGTCGATGCTGTCGCCGATCCGGTCGAGCAGCGTCCTCAGCGCAGCGAGTTCGCCGCTGCCCGGCGCTTGCGCCGCCAGCGCGGCCAGCACCGCCTGCGGCTCTTCCTTCCAGCGTCGGCCGAGCACCTGGCCGTCGACCACGTTGCCGGCCGCGATGCTCTCCAGCGGCGCGGTGCTGCCGGGCGCCGGTCGCGCGACCAGCGGCGCCAGGCGGCGCAGCGGCGCGATGAAGCGGTCCAGGTGCAGTCCGCCCTCGACCACGGTGTCGTGCAGCGCGCGCTCGAAGCGGTAGCCGAGCAGCGCGCCCAGCGGCTGGCCCTGGCGCATGCCGTCGAGCAGCCGGTTCGCCTCGCGCACGCGGCGCGACGAGAGGTCGATGGCGAACGGCCCGTCGGCCGCCGCGACGCCGGTGGTGCCAAGCTGCGCGTTGCGCAGCAGGGCCGCGGTGGCCGCGTGCGTCAGCGACGGCGCGTGGATGAAGCCGCTGTCGTTGGCCGCCGTCTGGAGCGGGCCGGGTTCGCCGGCGGGCAGGGCGGTGACGGCCTTCACGTTGGCGGCCGGCATCGGCCGCAGGTTCTCGACCCAGCCGTAGGCGCCGACGGTCTGGCCGCGGGGGCCGTCGGCCTGCATGGCCGCGAGGCGGCGGGTGGCCACCGAGGTCACCCACGCATCGAGCCGATGCGCCGACAGGTCGAGCGTGCCCTGCATCAGGTGCTGCAGCGCCTCGCTGTCCAGGTCCTTCAGCCGGCCGAGCGCGGCCCGCATCTCGCCCAGCATGGCGAGCGCCGGCGTGTCGAAGCTGGCCTGCGCGTCCAGGAAGTCGCGCAGCGTGCCGTTGCCCTGCGGGCTGTCGAGCAGGCGCAGGCTGTGCAGCGTGGGGGCCGCGCCGGCCACCAGGTCGACCAGTTCGGCGTCGCGCAGCAGCGCAGTGGGATCGGCGCCCGTCGCGGCGGCCCGCAGCTGCGCGGCGGCCTCCACGGTCTCGCGCAGCAGCGCGTGGCGCAACAGGGCCTGCAGCAGGCTGAAGCCCGCACCGTTGCCTTGCGGGTCGGGGCGCAGCGCGGTCAGCGCGTCGATCTTCGCGGCCAGCAGGTCGGCGATGTAGTTGGGGGCGAGCGGCGCCCAGGGCGACACCTCGCCGGCCTGCACCAGCGGCGTGGTCACGCGGGAATTCCAGCTCGCGTTCCACAGGTGCGTCGAGCGCGGGCGCCACGCCAGGCCCAGGCGCTGCAGCAGGTCGACCTGCGCCGGGTCGCTGTCGGCCAGGCCCGAGGCCACCAGCCGGTACAGGTGCGACAGGAAATGCCGGCCGAACACGCTGCGCGCGAAGCAGGCGTTGGACAGCGCGTCGGTGCGCATCACGTCGACGAGGTCGGCGTCCGGGTCGGGCGGCGCCTGGCGGCTGCCGATGCGCGCCGCCGACGCGGCGGCCGGACGCCACACCTGGTCGCGCAGCGTGACCAGCATGCTCTTGAGCCAGCTGTCCTGCCGGGTGACGCCTTCGCCGGCGCCGGGCTGCCACAGGTCCAGCGAGGTGACCGGCAGCAGTCCGTAGGGCTGCGGGCCGCAGGCGAGTGTCGGGAAGGGGCCGAAGCAGCGCACGTGTGCCGTGAAATGCGCGCGCGCCCAGGCGATGTCCGCGGTGGTGAGGCCGGCCTCGCTGCCCATCATGTTGCCGAGGAAGTAGCCCCAGCCGACCTGCCACAGCGCGGTGTTCATGCTGCCCATGTCGGTGTCGTCGTGGGCCATGCCGCGCTCGATGCGCGCGAGCGTGGGCTCGATGCGGTCGGACGGCAGGCCGAGCGCGGTCCCGACGCGCAGCGCGTTGCTGGGCACGGGAGCGGCGAACGCGGCCGTGCTCTGCGACTGCAGCGCGAAGCTGCGCTGCTGGCCAGGGTCCTTGCTGCTGTAGCCGGTGCGCCGGTCGTCCGAGTTGTTGGTCGGCGTGCCCGGGCGCAGGAAGGCCAGGCCGTCGGTATGCCGGTGCGCGTCCAGCAGGTCGGCCAGTTGACGGGCGCTGTCCGCGGGGGCGAGCGACCCGGCCACGCCGAACACCACCAGGCTGTCCAGCCCGGCCGCCAGCATTGCGGGCGTGACGGTGATGCGCAGCGCCATGCCGCGCTGCTCGGCGGCGCCGAAGTCGACCAGCCAGTTCATCCCCGGGTCGATGGCGAGCCTCTCGCCGGCCTGGACGGCGGCCTCGGTCGCGGCGTCCATGGGAGCGGCGGTGGGATCGGGGCCCACCGGCAGCGGGCCGTGCACCTCGGCGCCGGTCACGCTGGCCGCCACCCGGCCGCCCGAATGCAGCACCGCCATGAAGCGGTCCGGCAGCAGGCGGGCCTGCGGCGCATGGCGCCAGGTGGCGTCGCCCTCGGCCACCGCGATGGTCGGGAACACCGGCGGCGTCGCGAGCGCCTGTCCGGCCGGCGTGGCCGCGGTCGGACGCTGCGCCGCGTTGGTGGGCGTCAGCACGCGGACGATCCAGGCGGCACGGGCGGCGCCGAAGCGGTCGGCGAGCTGCCGCCACGCGTCGGCCCGGCCCGCGTCCGAATCGCCCGCCGTCCAGTCCTGCACCCAGTGGTGCCGGCCCCAGGACTGCTCGTCGGCGGTGAGCTCGCGCTCGTGGGTGTCGATGTGGATCTTGTCGGGATAGATGCGCACGCGCAGCTCGGTGTTGCCGCCGGGCTGCGGGAAGAAGCGCGTCTCCAGCCGCACCGGCAGCAGCACCAGCGGCAGGTCGCTGCGGCACAGCGAGGCGGGCGGCGGGCCGTCGCCCGGCACGGCGGGGGCGGCGGGGATCGCCAGGCTGCTGTCGAAGAGGTCTTTGCTCATGGGGTGGGTGTCCGCAAGGTCAGGAGGAAGGCAGGAGCTGCGACGCCCGCAGCAGCACGCGCACCGGCTGGCGCCGCGCCAGCCCGGCCACGTGGGCGGCATTGCGGCCCCAGGTGTAGGCCGGGTTGGCCGGAATGCCGCCCGGCAGCGCGTTGCCGATCGGCAGGTGGGTCAGCCCCGGCGGCTGGTGCCCGGCGTCCAGGCCGAAGCGCGGCTCCGTCGGGTGCTCCTGGAACACGACGTAGTAGCCGGTGGTGCTGCCGTTGCCCGTCACCACGGCCGACGGGAGCGGGAAGCCGAAGAAGGCGATGTCGGGGTCCATCGCGCCGTTGAAGATCGGGAAGACCTCGGGCGTGGCGGGCGTGACGCCGCCGACCGGCGTCAGGTAGACCAGCGCGTTCGGGTAGCGGCGCAGCAGGCTGCTGCGCAGCAGGAGCACGAACTCGTCGGCGGGCGCGCCGGGCGGCGGGCTGCCCAGCGTCCGTGCCGGGCGGTTGCGCAGGTCGTCGATGTCCACGCCCGCCGGGTTGCCGGCGTCCTGGCCCCAGAAGTTGCGGAAGCAGGTGCCCTGCTGGTCGGTGGGGAAGCCGCGCCACAGCAGCTCGCGGCCCATCTCGACGTTGAGGCCGACCATGTAGGCCTCGACGAACGCGCGGTTGGTGCGCAGGCCCAGCACGGTCTCCGGCTTGACCGCGTCCAGGCCGGGCAGCAGCAGCTCCTGGCCGAGTTCCTTCAGCGGCTCGTACATCGGCTGCGGGAAGCGCGGCACCATCTGCACCGTCTCAACGCCCACCGGAACGACCCCGTTGGCGGCGGCCGGCAGCACGCGGCCGGCGTCGGTGGCGACCACCGCCTGGGCCAGCTTCTTCAGCGCCGCCCGGGGGTGCATCTGCGCAAGCACCAGGCCGGCCGCCTGGTCGAGCGTGAGCTGCGGCCGGATCGCCACCGCCATCGGCAGGCGGATGCGGACGAGGTGCGCAACCGCGGCGGCCCGGAAATGGCCCGGCCAGTCCCACGAGGCCGGCAGCAGGTCGACCGGCGGCAGGGGGGCGAGGGCCTGGTTCTCGGGCGCGACCTGGAAGCCCCGGTTCCACAGCACGGCCGTCACGTCGGCCACCGTCGGCAGTGAGGCCAGCGATGCGCAGACCCGCGCCGGCGGCGGCATCTTGGGGGCCACCATCCCGCCCTCGTTGAGGCGGGAGACCCAGGTGTAGACCGGCGAGCGCGCGAAGCCCTGCGCGAGGATGCGGCGCGTGAGCGGCCCGCGCTGCCGGCCGATGCGCCGCATCGCCGTGCGCACCGCGGGCACCGGCAGCGGCGAGTCCATCATCTGCGCGTAGAGGGTGCGGCCCGGTGCGGCCGGTGCTGCAGCCACGCGCAGGGCCGGCGCCGCGATCGGCATGCGGATGCGCGCCATCGCCGGCGCGGCGATGCGCAGCATGCGCTCGGCGGTGGCCGGCGTCGCGAGCCGGGCCAGATGCCGCGCGTGCAGGCTTTCGCCCACCGCCAGGCTCATCTGCAGCTGGCGCAGGCGCTGGTTCACCGGCTGCATCTGAGCGGCCTGCTCCCAGGCCGAGGCCATCAGCGCCTCCTGGTGCTGGCGGACCACCTGCGTGCCGATGCCGGCGGCAATGCGCCAGCGCGGGTCGAGGTTCAACGCGTCGAGCCAGTTCGTCGCGCCGGGCGCGACGGTGTTGCGGCCGGCGTACCAGCGGCCGTACAGCGGCGGCGCGAGCAGCGGCTGGTCGCGCGGGTGCTGTGCCGGCTGGTTGACGATGTCGGCCAGCGCCTTCTCGAAGCGGGGCGCGGCCGCATCGGCCCACAGCACCGGCGCGGCGGCGGAGCCGACCGGCTGCAGGGCGCCTTCCACCTGCACCAGCACCGGGGTGTCGGCTGGCGTGCCGGCGGGCAGGTCGGCAGGCCAGTCGAAGCCGGGGTGGCGGATGTCCACGCTGCGCTGGCCCAGGCCGGGCGGCACCACGTGGGTGAGGCCGGTGGCCAGCGCGACGAAATCGCCGCCCGGGCCGGTGCGGAAGCGCCAGGCGTGGTAGACGGGCAATTGCAGCGTGCGCAGGGGCGAGACCGGTGCCACGCTCCAGGCCGGCGTCAGCGCGCCGGCGGCGGCGACCTCGGCATCGGTCACCGGCTGGCCCAGGCCGACGCGGCGGCCGAGGTCGAAGGTCGGTACCACGCAGGCGATGTAGTCGGTGTCCGGGGTCAGCAGGCGCGGGCACACGAGGCGGGACAGCGAGAGTTCGGGCGCGCCGTCCAGTGCGGCGCGCATCGCGCCTTCGGTGGCCTCGCCCGAGGCGGCCTGCGCATGGGCCCAGGCCCAGCTGTCCGCCAGGTCGGGCAGCTCGACGAAATGGCGGGCCGGTGGCGCGATCGTCAGCGTGGGCAGCGGCGTGCCGGGCGTGCTGTCGAGGGCGACGCCGTCCTGCTGGCGCACCACCACCAGGCACAGCCAGGGGCGCAGCCTGGAGCCCTTGGCCGGGTTGGCGGCGGCGGGCGTGAACAGCCACGGGAAGTCGGGCCGGTCGAACTCGATGCTCGGGAAGAAGTTCGATTCGAAGTCGGTGCTGCCGGGCCGCGGATCGGTGCGCACGATCTGGTGAGCGTCGATGCCGACCACGTCGGCCGGGCCGCGCAGGCGCACCGTGGTGTCGGGGACCAGGGGCTGCCCGTTGACCGCGAGCGTGACCTTCAGCTGCACCGCGCCGGGCATGGCCGCCAGCGGATCGGCGGTGCCAATGGCGGTGGCGACCCCCTGGCGGACCCAGGGGAGGAAACTCAGGTGGGCGTCTGGAACGTCGGGCATGGCGTGGCCTCAGGCGAGGAGTTCATGGGCAGGCAGGAGCTGGTAGAGCGCCTTGCCGCGGTTGAGGGTGGAGAGCGTGGCGTTGAGCTCGCTCCAGGTGGCGGTGCCGGCGGCGAGGGCGGGCAGCGGTGCGCCGCCGGTGTTGGGCGTGATGACCCATTGCAGGCGTTGCAGCGTGGCGGCAGGGGCGGCGGTGTTGCGGAAGCGCGCCCGGCCGACGCGGCGCACCGGGGCGCGCGCGGCCGCGCCGCTGCGGCCGAGGACCGGCAGTTGCCCGGCGGGCAGCACATAAGGGGCGGGCGGGGCGGGCTCGCCCATCACGACGGTGCGGTAGGCGAGCGGCGCGGCCACGCTCTGGGTGGCGTCGAGCGCCGTGGCGTTGCTGCCGAAGACGCAACCGGCGTCCAGGGTCTCGAAGGCCGGGGCGGCGAGCTTCTCGTCGTCGGTCATCGAGAAGTACTGGGCCGGCGCGAAGGAGGCGGCCTGGGCGGTGCTGGACAGCGGTGCGCCGTTGAGCGAGGCCGTCACCGCGAAGCGGCGCGCGCCGAGCACGGGCGCGCCGCCGAAGGTGTCGATGTCGCGCGCCGTGTTCAGCGGCACCACCTGCTGCGTGATCGCCAGCCGGCCCAGCGGGTCCAGCACCAGCCCGGCCGACGCAGGCAGGCTGCGCAGCGCCACGCCGTGCGGATGGTCTTCCGTGCGCTCGATGTGCCAGGCGCTCGGCGCCGCGAGCGCCTGCTTCAACTGCGCGAGCACGTCCACGGCGTTCGGCAGCGGAGGCGGCTCGCCGCTGACCAGCGTGGCGTCGAAGTGGACCGAGAAGTGGAACCAGAAGATCTTGAAGCTGGCCTTGCCGCTCAGGCGCAGCGGGCGGGGCCCTTCGAGCTCGCCGGCGACCTCCACCATGAACAGGTTGCACGAGCCGCGCTTGAGCTGCAGCCGGGCGTGGTAGTCGGCGATGAAGTGCAGCGGCGCGAGCTGCACCAGCACGTCGAAGCCCACGTCGCCCTCGACGCTGAAGCCCGCGGCGCTGGCATGCAGGGCGGCGTGGGCACCGAACTGCACCGTGTTCGACGTGATCGCGAAGTAGGCGTCGCACACGAGGCGCGGGTTGCTGCCCGCGCTGAGCGCGATGGCCACGCGGTCCAGCGCGGGGAAGCCCGCGGGTGGCGCGAAGTGCGGGTTCAGCCCGCCCACCGCCAGCACGAAGCTCGGGCCCGAGGCGAAGCCCGCGCGCAGCGCAGCCGACCCGGTGATCGCGAACTTGTGCGCGAGGCGCGAGTCGACGAGCACCGCATCGACGGCGGCGGTGCCGGCGTCGAAGTCGATGACGCCCATCGCCTCCATGTTCAGGCGCACGAGGTCGTTGCCGGCCGACGGCAGCAGGGCGCTGATGCGCCCGAGCGCGAGCAACCGGGTGCGCGAGCCGAACTCCAGGACCAGCGCCAGGTCCATCAGCACCAGCGTCGGCGTGAACCAGCCGATGCGGGCCAGCAGGCCCAGCAGGTGGCTGCCCGGCCGGGCGGGGAAGGCGGCGGCCAGCGCGCGGATCAGCGCCGGTGCATTGCCCACCGGGTCGCGCGGGAACAGCAGCGCGGCCAGCGTGCCGTTCTTGAGGCCCTGGCGCATCACGTCCTGGTCGAAGCTGCGGTTCACGCCCACCAGGCCGCCGATGCCCAGCAGCGTGAAGCCCAGGCCCAGCGGGACCGGCTGGAAGTCCTCGGCGGTGATGAACACCAGCAGCGAGTAGCCGCGGCTGCCGTCGGGCAGCCGCGTGGCGACCAGGCCGAACGCCTTGAGCGTGATGCGCTCGTGCAGCGACAGCTGCATCGCCCCGGCATACAGGCCCTGCGCTTCGTCGCGGAACAGGAAGCCGCCCCCGGTCAACACGCCCTGCGCGTCGACCGTCAGGCCGATGCCGCTCGGCGAGCTGAAGCCCAGCCCGACGTCCAGCGGTCCGAGGTTGCCCACCGGCGGATCGGGGAAACGGGCGGCGAGCCGCAGGCCTGGTGCATCGGCCAGCACCCGCACCGGCCCGAGCCGTCCGCGCACCGATGCGCCCACATCGAGGTCCAGCCTCTGCGCTTTCGGTGTCAGGCCCAGCGTGACCGCATCGATGTCCACAGGCCCCAGGTGCAGCCCGATCGGGAATCGGCCTTGCAGCCCGCCCGAGCCGCCCAGGTGAAAGCCGCTCAGGCTGGAGAGGCGCAAGCGCACCGAGAACTCGGCCGAAATCCCGTCGGGCCCGAGCAGGCTGGCCATGAACGAATCGGTGTCGTCGGGTGATGGCTTCACCACCAGGTGCAGGTTCTCCAGGCCCAGTTCGACGAACGCATCGAGCGCACCGGCCGATGCCAGTGTCACGCCGGCCGAAAGCGTCGCCGTGCGCATCGCCAGGCGGCTGCCGCCGGCAGCGCCCAGCAGCACACGCTCCGCGTCGCCCGCTGCCGGCGGCACGCGCAAGTCCAGCTGCAGGCGCCCCGGCGAGGCGGCCAGGGGCGGGTTGTGCAGGAAGCCTGCTTCGACCGCCGGCGGGCGGCCCGGCGCCCAAGTGAGCGCGAAGCCCTGCGCCAGGTCGGCGTCGCCGCTGATCGCCCAAGAGATCTGGCTGTCATCGGCGCTGGCGGTGCTGGCCCCGAGCGTCGCGTACGGCAGGATCGAGAAGGCCTCGGGGCGCTGGGCGGTGGCCGGGCGCAGCAGCAGCTGGACGCCGGCCTGGCTGCCGCCTGGCAGGCCCAGCGTCTCGTTGAAATCCAGCTGGACACCCAGCGCCGGCGCCGGCCCTTGCGTGGATCCGGCAGATGCAAAGGCGAGCTGCGCGGGGTCGAGCTTGAAATACGACAGTTCCAGTCCGGTGCCTTCGATCACCGCCGCGATGTCGCCGAAGGCCTGGGCCCGCCGCGGCGCGGCCGAGGTCCAGGCGTGGCTGTCGCGGAACCCCGCCACCGGGTCGGTGAGCAGCGCCCCCATGCGCGACCAGTCGATGCGTCGCTGCGTGAAGGCCAGGCGTCGTCCGCTGGCAGGCTGCTCGACCAACTGCACGATGCCGGCCAGCTTGAGCCAGCGGCCGATCCGGTAGCGGCGCCCCAGCAGGTGCTCGACGATCAGGTGGTCCAGCAGGTCGCGTGCGATCGTGGCCTTGAACGCGACGATGTCCACGCTGTCGGGAAAGGCACTGTCGGGTTGCGTGCCGATGGCCTGGAGGGCGTTCAGCAGCGGCGCGATGGACGCGAGCAATTCGGCGCCCGAGCGCTCGCCGGGCCCGGTCGCCAGCGCATCGAGCAGGCCGGCACCGGCGGTCGCAAGGGCCTCCAGCGGGGCCGGCACCGAGGCGGTGGCCCAGCCCAGTTCGCGCAGCAGCGCGATGCAGTCGTCGGGTTCGCGCGCCGCATCGACCAGCGGCGCCAGCGCCCGCACCATGTCGTCGATCAGCCCGCGCAGCAGTTCGGTGTCGCTCATAGCGTCAGCAAGGCGTTATGGACGGCAATGCCCAGCGCCTCGCTCTTCTGCGAAGCGCCCAGCGCGGCGTCGGAAATGAGCCCGACGGCCACCACCGCGTACTTCATGACCGAGCGATGGGGCGGCGCGGGGGCGGGGTTCTGCAGCGTCTCCACGTAGGCGAACTCGGCCACCAGCGGCGACTTGGCACCATCAGACTTCTTGAGGATGCCGATCTTGTTGATCTGCCGCGTGACCCGCGTGGCCGGGGTGCCGCTGATGCCGCCCAGCGTGTGCAGCGGGTCCACGCCGTTGATGAGAAAGCTGAAGATCGCATGGGCGCCGCCGTCGGCGAGGTTGGCGCGGATGTCCTGGCAGGCATCCAGCCCGGCGACCAGGCCGCCCGCGTCGGCGAAGGCATCGGTCATCAGCGCGGTCATGAAGGCCGCCAGCGCCGCGGCCGAGCCGGGCACCCACGACCTGTTGTCGGTGAAACCGCCGGCGCCGTCGCGCCACCAGTCATTCACCTTGATCGGGTCGACCCCCGTGAGCGGGCGCGGCGGCGAGGGCGGTGGCGGACGGCGGCGGTCGGGGTAGGGTGCGTAGCCGCTGGTCGGGTACAGGCTCATGCCGTGCGCCAGGTCCGCAAGCCCGTAGGAGCGCAGCACCGCCTTGATGTAGGGCACGCCGATCTCGGCCACGCAGGCGGTGGCCGCCACGTTGTCAGACAGGGAGCCGGTGAGCCAGAAGCGTTCGGAGAAGGCGAAGGTCGAGGCCATCTCCCATGTCAGCTCGCCCCCGGTGGCGGTCAAGCGGCTGGTGATGGCGGTCTTGTGCGCGGGAAGGTTGGCCTGCTTCGGGTCGGGGCCGAAGAAGTCCACCGGGTGCTTGGTGAAGTCGAAGATCTTCGAGATCTGCGGCGCAGCGGCCGGGTCGGCGATCTGCAGCATCTCGCTGCGCGGGCTCTTGCTGCGCGACCACAGCTTGCGGTTGCTGAACAGGGCGTCGAACTCGGCCGGCGTCGAGACGATGTGCAGGTCGAGGATCTTGCGCACGTCCAGCCGCAGCTGCACCGCGGCCAGCATCATGGCGATCTTGCTGGCGCTGCCGATGCGAAATGGCAAGTCGCCGTTGTGCATCCAGACCAGCGGGTGCATCGCGTCCGCGGTGAAGTCGATCACGCCGATGCCGGCGGCGCCCAGGTCGGGGTCGGTGCCGATCCAGTCGAGCGCGGCGCTGAGCTTGGCGGCCGCCGGCGATCCGGTGCTCGTCACCGGCTTCGGCAGGGGCGTGGTCTTGCGATCGCGCATCACGAAGATGACATCGGCGATCTGGTCGAGCTGGGCATCGGTCGGCGTGGCCATGGGTCGGCGTGGTGGAGGGGAGGCGTGGGGAAGGTCGTGGGTGGCCGTCCTGGATGAAATCGGAAAGCACGAACATTTACTGCCACGATCCCCTAGTTTTAGGATGAGCCCGCCGCGCTGACTCAGCACAATCGGTGCATGAGCGACGCCACGAACACCCTTTCCGCGCCCGCGCAGGACCAGCGGTTCCATGCGCTGTATGCCGAGCTGCACCGACTGGCACGCCGCGAGTCGCGCCGCTACGGCGATGCGCAGGGCATGGGCCCGACCACGCTGCTGCACGAGACCTACCTGCAGATGTCGCAGCGCCGGTCGCTGGTGTTTCCCGACCCGCAGCACTTCATGGCCTACGCGTCGCGGACGATGCGCGGCTTGGTCATCGACCGCCTGCGAGCCGGCCAGGCGCAGCGGCGCGGCGGCGCTTTCAGCATCACCTCGCTGGACACCGAGACCGCCGAGGCGGTGCAGGATCCCGACGCGCTCGACAACATCAGCCGCGTGCTCGACGAGTTGGCGCAGCTTGAGCCCGAGCTGGCCCAGGTGGTGGACCTGAAGTTCTTCTGCGGCTTCACGATGGCGGAGATCGCCGTGCAGCTCGGCCTGTCGGAACGCACCGTGCACCGCCAGTGGGAAAAGGCACGCGGGCTGCTGTACCTGCGCCTGAAGGCAGACTAGGTGGAACTGCCCGATCAGGCGCGCTGGCAACGCCTCAGTGCCTGCCTCGACGAACTGTTGGACCTGCAGGACGGCCCGCGGGCCGATCGCTTGCGCGCCATACGCCGGGAGGACGCGCCGTTCGCCACCGAACTCGAAACCCTGCTCGCCGCCAGCGACCGTTCAGGCGCCCTGCGCTTTCTGACAGGTACGGCGAGCGGCCCGGGCCGCCATCTGCCACCCCCGCTGGAGGGCCAGCGCATCGGCGGCTACGCGCTGCTCGAGCCGCTTGGCCAGGGCGGCTCCGGCAGCGTGTGGCGTGCACGCAGCCTGCAGGGGGGACAGGGCGAGGTGGCGGTCAAGCTGCTGCACCTGTCGCTGCTCGGACGCAGCGGTGCGCAGCGCTTCCAGCGCGAAGGCGACATCCTGCGGCGCCTGTCGCACCCCTGCATCACGCAGCTGTCGGCCACGGGGGTGACCGAGCTGGGCCAGCCTTACCTGGTGCTTGGCCTGGTCGAGGGCGAGCGCATCGACACCTATTGCGACCGGCGGCGGCTGGACGTCGAGCAACGCCTGGCCTTGTTCGGCCAGGTCCTGTCGGCCGTGGCCTACGCGCACAGCCACTTGGTGATTCACCGCGACATCAAACCCACCAACGTGCTGGTCACTCGTGAAGGCGAGGTGAGGCTGCTCGATTTCGGCATTGCCAAGCTGATCGACGAGGCCGACGCCGCATCGACAAGCCCGCCGCTCACGCGCGAGGGCGCCCATCCGATGACTCCCGAGTTCGCTGCGCCCGAGCAGATGCGCGGCGACGCGGTGACCACCGCGACCGACGTCTACGCGCTGGGCGTGCTGCTGTACTGGCTGCTGACCGGCCGCCATCCCATGCTCACCGGCCGCGCCACGGCACAGCAGGTCCTGCACGCGGTGCTGCATGACGAGCCGGCGCCCCTGTCCGCCACCGGCGGTGGCGGCGCGGCCCTGGCCGCTGCAATGCAGCGTGGAACAACGCCGGCCGGCCTGAAGCGCCAGCTGTCGGGTGACTTGCAAAACATCGTCGCACGGGCGCTGCAGAAGGATCCCGCGCGCCGCTACGCCACGCCCGAGGCACTGCACCAGGACCTGCAGCGCTTCCTGGCGCACCAAACGGTCAGTGCCCGGCCGGACTCGTTCGCCTACCGCTGCGGCAAGTTCGTCCGGCGTCACCATCGTTACGTGGCCTTGTCCACGGCCCTGGTACTGAGCCTGCTGGCGGGCCTCGCGGGCACGGTCACGCAGGCTTGGCGCGCCCAGGAGCAGGCCCGGCTGGCCCGCATGGAGCGCGACCATGCGCTGCAAGACCTTGCCTTCGCGTCGGCGGCACAGGAACTGCTGACCTTCGTCATCAGCCAGAGCAGCGAGCAGGCCTTGACGGCCGCCCAACTGCTCGAACGTGCCGAGGCCATGGCCGACCGACACTTCGCCGGCGATGCGCTGACGCGCGGGCGGCTGCAGATCTCGCTCGGCGTGGAGTACGCCAACGTGCGCGACATGGCGCGCTACAAGGCCCTGCTGCTGAAAGCGCAGGCGTCGGCCCGCATGGCCGGCAACGTGCCGCTGCTGGCGAATGCCGACTGCCTGCTGGGCCGCGTGATCGGCGAGCAGGGCGAGCCCGAGCGTGCGATGAGTCTGCTCGGCGAGGCCCTGGGGCGGGTGCGGGCGATGCCGACTCCCGACCCCGGCACGGTGATCGACTGCCTGCACGCGCGGGCCGACCTCGAACTGGTGCTGGACCGGCCGCAGGCCGCGCTGGCCGATGCGCAGGCCGCGCTGGCGTTGCTGCCGGCGCCGAGGCCCGATCAGCGGGCCATCCTCAACACCTTGCGCATCTCGGTGGGCGAGGCCTACGGCAGGCTCGGGCAGTTGGCCGATGCCGTCGCCGCCTACGAAAGCGCGCTGGGCGACATGGCCGCGCTGGGCCTGCAGCAGACACCGCGCACCGCGGTGCGCTTCAACAACCTGGGCCGCATGCTGAACCTGGCCGGCCGGCCGCGGCCGGCGCTGGCTGCACTGGACCAGGGGCTGCTCATTGCGCGCGGAGTGTCGCCGCACAGCGAGCTGGTGAGCATCCTCGAGGGGCACCGGGTGCGCTCGCTGATCGAGCTGGGCCGCCGCGACGAGGCGCGGGCCGTCACCGAGCAGGCGCTGGCCGCCGCGGTGCAGCGCCGGGACGTGCTGCGAGAGGGCATGCTGGCGCTGTACGGTGCGCCCGCCTGGTGCGAGAGCGGCGAGCTGACGGGCTGTGCCGCGATGCTGGCACGGGCCCGCGACCGGCTCGGCACGGTGCTCAAGCCGGCGCATGCCACCTGGGGTGTGGTCGACTGCGTGGCGGCGCAGTTGTCCTTGGCCACCGGGCAATGGGCGCAGGCGGGTGTGCAGCTGCGACACGCGTTGGCGGTGTTCGATGCTGCGGCCGACGGCAATCCGCTTCGCATTCGCGCGCTGGCTTGGCTGGCCGAGGTCGAGCGCCGTGACGGCAACCTGGCCCAGGCGTCGCGCCATGCCGAGCAGGCTGTCACCCAGGCGCGTGAGGCGGCGAGGGGCTTCCCCAGCACGCAGTGGCTGGGCATCGCGCTCGGCGCGCTGGCCCGGGTGCGGCTGGCGCAAGGGCACGGCGATCAGGCGCGCGCGATGCAGGAGGAGGCGGCGGCGCAACTGGCGGGCGCGCTGGGGCTGGGTGGGACCCCGGTGAGTGCACCGTGATGTCACCGTCCAGAAGTCTTTCGTGGCTGTAGACGATCCGGATGACCTCGTCTCCTGCTGAATACCAGGCAGTCGGCCTAGAGGTCGAATCGATTTCACCGACTGACTGGCGTGGCGCCGTTCACTGCAGCGCTGGATGCCGGACGTTTGAGTGATTCAACTGAAAACTGTAGTACCTGGGCGCCTCGGCGCGCCTGACTGGCTTGGAAGGACGCCGCATTGGTGAAGAAATCAATCCAGCTTTCCCCGATTTGTTGCATCCGCGATCACCTTGCCGGGGGTGAGCTGGTTGCCCTGAATGTGGGGCCGGACGGAGTGGTCTATCTGGTGGTGGCTCAGAAGCCGCTCGACTACAGGACGGCGACCGTGGGCGCATCCTTCGCCAAAACGCGACCCGACGTGCCGCAAACGTATCGTGTCGTCGCCTTGCTCGAGGATGAGGTCGTGCTCGAGACGTTGATTGAGCTAGAGCCCTTCAACATCCACGATGTTCAGCCGCTCGGGAATGAACTTCTGCTCGTGTGCTCCCGCTCGATGTATCGAAGCGCGGGCGACATCGACCACAACGGTCGCATCTATTCCCGCACGGGGGTCTTGAAGCGAGCACTCGTCCTGGGAGACGGCATCGAGAACACCCAGGTGACGTCGCGCGGGCAGGTCTGGACGTCCTTCTTCGACGAGGGCGTGTTCGGCAACCATGGATGGCACGACCCGATCGGGGCGTCGGGGCTGGTGGCGTGGGACGCCGCTGGGCAGAAGGTCTACGAGTTCGAGCCCCATGGCAACGCGGGCGAAATCTCGGACTGCTACGCCTTGAACGTGGCCTCGGATGACGACGTCTGGTGCTACTACTACACGGACTTTCCGTTGGTGCACTTGCACAAGCATCGCATCGCCTCGACGTGGGCCGTACCCGTGCATGGAAGTCACGCGTTCGCGGTGGCGGAGGATTGCGTCCTGTTCGCGGGCGCCTACCGGGAGCCCGAGGACTTCAGGCTCGTGCGACTGCATGAGGCTGGTCGCGCTTCAGTGATGAGGACCTTCGGCGTGGTAGACGGCGCTGGGGACACCATCCGGCCGCAGCGAGCCGTCGGCCGGGGCGGATGGCTCTACATCTTGAGCGACGGGAAGCTCTATCGCCTGGGCGTGATGGAGGCTTTCGCGCGACTTGGCGTATGACGATGGACCAGCGCGCTCCAGAAGGCTTCAACCGGCTCCCTGGGGATTGCCCCCCGGGCGGGAGCTAGGAGAGCGGCACAAGCGTGTCAAGACTGAAAAGTCGCGGAACGGGCGCATCGCGTTGAGGCGTGTGCCGGATAGCTTTCACGCGGCGCGCACGACGATCGTCACGTCGTCGGCAGACTCGCTACTTCATGAGCCATTCGGCATAGGCGTTCACGTCAATCATGGGCACCGTCCCGCTGAACTGCAGCATTGAGATCAGTTTGAACAGGAACGCGGTTGCCGGTTTTCCTTCCTTGGTGAACCCGTACTTACCGGCATCCTTCTCCCAAACGAAGTGCCCGTGCGCCGCCACACAACCGATGTTCAGCCGATCTTCTTCGACGCCACCGTCGCCGAGTGCCTTCCAAAGCGGATCTCCACAACAAGGTGACCAGTCGCTCTCGAACGTCAAGATGCCACCCAGGATCGGGATCAAGGGCTTGGGCGGATACGTTCCGCCGGCGTGAGGGATAGGCAAGCTCGTGCGGTGCAACTTGCGGACCGACGCGACCTTCTTTCGCGCATAGGCCACATAGTTCGCGTTGATGGTCTGCTTTGCCTCGAAGATCGCGTACACGCTTTCGGCGGGGACGATCGTCTCTCCCTGGTAATGGAAGATGAACGGCGAATACTGCCGGTCGTAGACCACGACATCGATCTGGTCGCTGAAAGCGCCCTTGCTGTCCACTACGTAGGCCTTGTCGGCACGGTAGCGCTCCGGCAGATAAGTCTTCAGTAGCTCGAGCCAAACAGCCTCGCTCGCATCGCCTTTGGCGTCGGGATGCCCGAACGACTTTCGCGCGGTCTGCAGACGATGCTGGATGTCATCGTGCAAGCTGGCCAGCAGAACCGGCAATGACCAGTGGCTCATGACTTTTTCTCCTCGAAGGGTGGCGTCGGCTGAATCTGCCTTGCGATCTCCAGCGCACGAGCGGCCTCGACGCCGCGCGACGGGTATGCATCAAGCACGATCGCGGGAAGCAGGCGCTGCGTCAGGTCCGAGAAGGTGAAACCGCAATGCCCCTTGCCCTTCCCGGTCACGGCCACCAGCTCATCGATGTGTTTCGCGCTCAGGCCGAGCGCGTGCAGCGCGCCATTAAGTACTGCGTGCCGCTGCGCGTCGGTCGGTCGGTCGAATGCCAGGATCTCGGCAGCACGTCGTTTGACGGCCGGATCGAGCGCGCTGAGCCGGTTTGTACACATGATCACGGCCGCCGGAAGCTGACCGTTCGCCAAGCGGTCGACGCCTCGGATGAAGGCATTTACACCGGCGCGATCCTCGTGATGCATCTGTGCCGATTCACGCGACTGAGCAAGCGCATCCGCCTCGTCGACGAGAAGAATGACGGCCCCGCGCGAACGGCCAGCCGATTCCTTGAGCTTGGTTGCAGCCTCGACCGCGTAGTCGAAGGCCGCCGACAGGAGCTGCGTCATTTCGCCAACCCGCCCCTGGCCGCGGCTCGAGAGGCTGAGCGGATATAGCGTGATCTCGATCTTCTCCTGCCGGGCGACGGCGTCCCCGATGGTCTCGGCCAGCTCGGTCTTTCCCGAGCCGACATCGCCGGCAAGCACGACGAGCGGCGGTCGACGCAGCACGTGCTTTAGCAGCCCTTTCGCGTCGGGATGGTGCTTTTGCGCCCAGGCGTCGAGGCCGGCGGGGTTCACCAGCAGGCCGAGAACTTTGCTTAGGCGCTCTTTGTGATCGTCAAGCCCAACCAGTCGCGCAAGCCGCTCCTGCGGCTCGAAGTCTGGATACGTGAGGCGACGTTCGAAAAGCTCATCGAGTGTGGGTCTGGTTTGCATCAGTAGGCCCTCACGCTTGCGCGGCTAAGCGCCCGGCCACCGGCCGAGTAGGTCTTGTCGTCCACCATGTAGCCGTTCACCGCAGGCTGGGCCATTCCGGTTCGATAAAACGGCATCCGGCGCTTGAAGGCATCTTTCTGACTCTCCGACAACGTGTCCCACGCCTCGGAGTACGTCATGTAGTTGTGGAAGGTCGCGTTCGAAATGTCGCGACCGGGCAGAACCCGGCCCGGGTCATCGTCGTTGGCCGCCATGCCAGCGAGGTCGCGCGATGTGTAGCGCAGTGTCGGCTCGATCCACTGGCCTCCACGCAAGAAGCCGACGGTGAGCGTTCCGAAATACCCCGCCTTTAGAAGCTCGATCACCTCGCTCTCGTAGTTGACGATGTCGCTGTCGCTGGGGTAGCCGTAGAAGCGTTGCATGCGCTTGAGGTCAGCGGAAATCTTCGCCGCCATGTGCCGCGCATGCGTGACAGTGAAGGTCGTGGATTCTGTGATGGTGTAGCTGGACATGATCCCCCTTACCCCTGGAATGCCGACCCGAAGACCTTTTGCCAGTAGTAGACGGTCTCCTGCTTAGTCGGCGCCGATAGCGCCGAGTCGATCGCGTCCCCGGCGTCGATCGCGGCTTCATAGATCGCCGAGACGTTTGCATCCGCATAGAGCCGGCTAACATTGTTCGCCGCGTTCACAGGGTCGATGATCTGCACACACTGGCTGAAAGTGCCGACAGCCGAGGCCGGATAGTTGTCGGTGAAGAACACCTTCTCCCGCAGGTCGGTACGCGCGAGATAGGTGAAGAAGTGCTGCAGCGCCTCGGGGTAGTCGGAGAAAGACAGGCCATCATCGGCAAGCTTCGCAAGAAGCAACTCGATCATGAACGACTTGAACCTGAAGTTGTCATCGGCCGCCTTCATGCGCGCCGCCCAGAACTTCACCAGCCGCACCACCTGCGAGAAGTGGTCGGGGTGCGCGCGCTTGCGCTTGCGGATGAACTCGAGATGCTGGGGAATATTGGTCCTGAGAAACGTGCCGTCATCCTGGCTAATGAGATTCCCGTACCAGTTGGGATCGTCGTCATAGAGGATCGGCACCACGTCAACATCCAGCCCGGACCCCTTGAACGACACTGTCACGCTGTAAGTCTGTGGCTTGACTTGGTCAGCCGAGAAGTTCGGAAACGCCTTCCGCAGCCGCTCTGCCAGGTACTCCAGAAGCGCCGACACCTCGTGCGGCGCCTGGGCGCCGCTGATGTAGCAAGCCACGTCGATGTCGTTCAAGGAACGCAGTGCTGTGCCCTTGGCGAGGCTCCCCGCGAGCAGCATCTTCTTCAGCGTGAAATCTGGGTGTTCGCCCAGGTAGGTCTCCAGGCGGTCGCGCAGGCGCTTAGCCTGGGCGCGGAATTCATCCGCCTTTTCTCTAGGAAGGTTCACGCGGTCTTGGGCGAAGCTGGTGATTTCGGAATGGCTGACGTGATTTCGACTCATGCGATCATTTGATCACAAGATTGAGTCAACGTCTACTGCTTGGGTGTGATACAGTGATCACATGATGCGTCAGGATTGTGCGGCATGCACCCAGACACCCTTCGTCAGCTCATAGCGAACTGCCGTTCATCCAAAGGTCGCGCTCTTGGGTTTCCGAGAGACTGGCGCCCGCACACGATCCGGAACCCACACGCGCCCGGCATGTATCTCACTGACGCAGGAGCTTGGGAGCTCATTGCTGACTACTTGGAAGGCGGGGGCGCGTATTTCGAAATGACACTCAACGTCCCGCCACAAGCGCCGGCGCTTTGCTTTGAGCTGTCGATCATTGACCCCCAAACGGTCTATGTGAAGCTACAAATTGGCACAAGAAATGTGGCGATTGGCCGTAGCTTTCATTTTTCTGAGCGTTAGAAGGGAATCCCCATGAATCCGCATCTTCGCCACCACATCAATTACACGAACGGCTGCCCCAACTGTGGCCGTACCGAAGTCGTCTCGGAAGAGGTAGAAGAGCAATTCACTTACGGAAGTGGCTCTTCTGAAATCGCAGTTGCGGTCGTGCTTCCAGTCCTGACCTGTAACGTTTGCGGCTTTTCCTTCACCGACGAAGTAGCCGAAGAGCGAAGACAGGAGGCCGTGTGCCTCGCGCTTGGAGTGCTAACACCCCGTCAAATTCGGTTAGGGCGTGAGCGGCTTGGGTTATCACAAGCCGAACTTGCCGAGATCTCCGGAATAGGAAAAGCGTCAATTAGTCGGTGGGAGCGAGGAGCCCTCGTTCAGAACGAGGCAAACGATAATCTCTTAAGACTTCTTTCCTATCCGGAAAATATTGAGCGACTTCGGAGTAGGACGACCTTACCGCAGGAGGAACCATCTAATGTTGTTCCGTTTCGAACAAAATTTCGGGCACTACCCCCTGAAGAGGTAGAAAAATTGCGCGATCGGCAGTCCAAGTTTCGTCTGTATTCCTGAGTTCAGTCGTTATGTATGTAGTTACGTTCTACTCTTTCAAAGGCGGCGTGGGGCGCTCGATGGCCCTCGTTAATGTCGGCGTGCAGCTGGCGAAACGTGGTAAGAAGGTTCTGCTAGTTGATTTCGATCTTGAGGCGCCCGGATTAACATCGTATGCGCCATGTGCCGATTGCGCTGGCAAAGAGGGCATCGTGGAGTATGTTTGTGATTACATCAAGAACGGCATAGCTCCGAACGCTCTAAATTACTGCTATGAAACCGAGCGCTTTGTGGAAGGTGGCCGGCTGTGGGTCATGCCCTCCGGGACTAGCGATGGCTCCTACTCCGCAAAGTTGAATGGCATCAATTGGGCGGAACTATATGAACTGCGAGATGGTTACCTGCTTTTTGAGGACCTTAGAAGGCAATGGGCGAGCGAGGTGAAGGCAGACTATGTCCTCATCGATTCGAGGACAGGGCATAGCGACGTAGAGGGGATTTGTACGCGGCAGCTGCCAGACGCCGTTTGCTTCCTGTTTTTTCCGAATGAGCAGAACCTTGAGGGCTTGCGTCGAGTTAACTCCCTCGTCGAAAGAGAAAATCAAATTTCCCGGGAAGGTCGCCGGAAGATATTCACCCATTTTGCGGTCTCGAATGTACCCGAATTGGACGATGAGGACGGCATATTGCGTGGCGTCTTGGCAAGTTTCAAAGAAGAGCTTGGATATAAGGAACTAAGCGCTCAGATTCATCACTACCAATCGCTTTCTCTTTTGAATCAGGATGTCTTCTCGATCACCCGACCTAACAGTCGATTGACTCGAGAGTATACCGAGTTAGCTCAGGCGATCGTCAATGAAAATCTCCAGGATCGAGACGGCGCGCTAAATAGACTAAAACAGATGTCTGAAGAGCTTCCGGACGCTGCTCGCCGCAGTCGTGGCACGGGAATGAATGCCTTTACGGGCACTATTCAACTCATACTGCTCAATTTTCCGACCGACTCAGAAATTCGCTTTCAAAGCGCGCTGGCTTACGAGGAGATTGGCGAGTTGCAGGATGCGCTTGACCTTCTGACGGTCGAGACCGCGGAGGGGTCCTCTAAACCAGCTGTTGCTCATGCAACTAGAGCAAGGCTTTTCGCTCGGAAAACTGAGATCGAGGCTGCAGTTAAGTCACTAGAGATGATGCTTCGATCACGTGGAGCAGACTTGAGCACAGTGCTGGAGGCGAGTGGCTTGATTAGTGTCGTGAAGCCAGAATTGTTCGAGACTCTTGGTAAGTCAGAGGCAGTTAAATCATTAGAGCCGGCTGAGCAATTCTTCGTTGCCACACAATGCGAGGGTGATGTTAATCAATTGCGCGCCCAAGCAGACATTCTTCAGTCGCTGCTCAACAATGCCAGTGCGGAGGAGGGCGTAGATTCGCCCTTGCTGCGTCGCCAAATGGCCGTAGCGTTAATCGGACTGGGCGAGTTTGAGTTTGCTATATCGCTATTTGAGGGCGAACCGTCGACTCAGAGGTCGATCGAAGACCGGTTTAATCTTGCGATGGCGCGTTGGGGAGTTTACGGCAGAGAACGCGTCAAGGAAGATATGGTTGATGTGCTGCAAATGGATAAGGCCGGAAACCGTGGCGACCGATCTCCGAATTACCTGCAATGCCTTGCAATCGCCAGTTATCTCGTAGGCCAGAACGATTATGGCCGCGAGCTATTAGAGATGTCAAAGAAGGAACTTAGTCTCCGACCGCGCCGTGAGTTCTCTGCTTGGAGCTACTTGCGCGTTGACGCGGATACCTTTTTGAAGCATCTAGGAGAAATCGAGAGGCTCGACACGGACTTTGAACTCCGGCCGGTGTTCGTTGAGCGTCGAAAAATTGCAGAGGAGCAGAAGCGACTTTTCCAGTAGTGGCCGTCAACGTTTGGCGGCCTCAAGTCTGAAGTGCAACACCTTGCCAACGGGTAAGGTCAAGGAATGCACAAGACGAGATACGAGCAATTGCAGCCAGAAGAGCGCGTGAGCATTGCAAGCTTGCGGCAGCAAGGTTTCGGAGTGAGGTCCATCGCTCGGGCGATCGACCGCTCGGCAAGCACGGTGAGCCGGGAGTTGCAGCGCAACACAGATCAGAGGAAGCCGTACGCCTCGAAGCGCGCGCAGCGCCTGGCGCAGGCTCGTCGAGAGGCGGACAGGCCGTGGCCGAAGCTGCACCGGGAAGGGCAACTGTGGCTGGTGGTCAAGACGTGCCTGTCGTGGCATTGGTCGCCCCAGCAGATCGCATGCACACTGGCACGCATGTGGCCCGAGGAACCCGACATGCAGGTCTCGCACGAGACGATCTACACGGCGATCTACGCGCACGCCAGCGGCGAGCTGCGCCGCCAGCTCATCAGCTGCCTGCGCCAGGGCAAGAGCACGCACAGGCCCCGTTCTGGCGGGCAGGATCGGCGCGGCGGCATCCCCGAGATGGTCAGCATCCACGTGCGTCCGCCCGAGGTGGAGGATCGGGTGATGCCTGGTCACTGGGAAGGCGACCTGATCCGTGGGGCCGAGAACAAGTCGGTGGTAGGCGTGCTGGTGGAGCGCAGCACGCGGCTGGTGCTGCTGGCCAAGATGGCGGATGCGACGGCTGAATCGGCGCTTCGGGCGTTCAGCGCCAAGCTCAACTCGATCGCCGAGCCGATACGCCAGACGCTGACCTACGACCAGGGGCGCGATGAACAATCGGCCTCGGGCCACGCACAACTGGGATTCGCCGATCCGGGTATTCGCCGCCATACTCAACGCCGACTACCGGGCGCTGCCAAGCGGGTGGACGGACGCATTCGGAGTTTGTGGTTCGCGACAGCGCTTGTCCGTCCCGCGGTAGCTCGATCATCGAAAGATATTTTACATAATATACATTGTCGCGCTTATACGGGTCGGCGGACTGATCCGTCCCCCTGACCATCTCTGCAGCTCGTGGCAGATCTGGCAAGGCGCTCCTTCTACCCCTTTTTTTGCCCTGGCACTGGCCGGCTCGATCGACAAAACTTGATCCACATCAATTGGCACGGGCGCGCGCCTTCCGATATTGATCCTGCGCAGTCCTGGTTATCCGGTTCTGCTCAGGCGGGCCGGACCCGGTGCCGGCTTGCAATCTCCAGGGAGCGAACAAGATGCGCACCAACCTGCCGATCACGCAGCACGAACACCCCTTTCCAGGCGGCCGTTCGCTGATCTCCGTCACGGACCTCAAGGGCCGGATCGTCTACTGCAATGCCGCCTTCATCGAAGTCAGCGGCTACACGATGGCCGAGCTGGTCGGCCAGCCTCACAACATCGTCCGACACCCGGACATGCCTGCCGAGGCTTTCCGGGACATGTGGGCGACGATCTCCTCAGGCGCCCCCTGGACCGGCCTCGTCAAGAACCGCCGCAAGAACGGCGACCACTACTGGGTGCTCGCCAACGCGACGCCGATGAAGGACGGAGACACGATCCTGGGCTACCTCTCGGTGCGCACCGAGCCCAGCCGCAGCGACGTGCAGAACGCGGAAGCGCTGTACGCCACGATGCGCAACGAGGCCTCGGCCGGCAGGCTCGTGCACAGGCTCGTGCGCGGCAAGCTCGAGCGCGCCAGTGTTGCAGGCCGGCTCACCCGACTCGCCGGCGGCATGGGCAGCAGGCTGCTGGCCATCAACGCCAGCGTGATGTTGGCGACGCTTGGCGCCGCGCAATGGTCGATGCCCTCGGCAGCGGCGATCGGCACCGTGGGCGCCCTGCTCTGCGCCTACCTCGCCATGCGCCTTGTCGCGGCGCCCATTCGCCAGGCAGTCAACGATGCCAACCGGCTCGCCTCGGGTGACCTGTCGTGCCCTGTCTCGCAAGGGGCCGCCGGACTCCTCGGCGAGCTCGAGCGGGCACTGCAGCAATTGCGCGTCAACATGCGCGCCGTCGTGCAGGACACCCGCGAGCAGGTCGCGAGCGTGGACGTGGCTGCCGCCGAGATCGGCCGGGGCAGCATCGACCTGTCGGCGCGCACCGAGAGCCAGGCCAGCAGCCTGCAGCAGACGGCCGCCTCGACGGAGCAGATGACGGCCGTCATCAAGCACAGCGCCGAATCCGCCGCGGACGGTGCTCGCCTGGCACACCGGACTGCGGAACTGTCGGACCGCAGCCATGACGCGGTCCGCGAGCTCGCAGCGACCATCGACGGCATCGCCGAGTCGTCGAAACGCATCGAAGCCATTGTCCAGATGATCGAGGGCATCGCGTTCCAGACGAACATCCTCGCCCTCAACGCCGCGGTCGAGGCCGCCCGTGCCGGCGAGGCGGGTCGAGGCTTCGCCGTCGTTGCCACCGAGGTGAGGTCGCTGGCCCACCGGACCACGACCGCCGCGAGGGAGATCAAGGCGCTGATCGCCGAGTCCACCGGCCAAGTCGCCGAAGGCGCCGACCGCAGCCGGCAAGCCAGCGAGCGCATGAAGCAGGCGTTGGCCGCCGCCGGCAGCGTCAACCAGATGCTGGAAGGCATCAGCACGGCGACGGCCCAGCAGAAGACCGGCATCAGCCAGATCAACGAAAGCGTCGGGCAAATCGACACGATCACGCAACAGAACGCGGCCATGGTCGAGGAGTTCTCGGCGGCCGCTCAATCCCTGCAGGCGCAGGTCGAAGCAGTGAGCCATTCGATGCAGCTGTTCCGGCTGTCTTCCGCCGACCCCGGGATGGCCCAGCTCGACGCCGTCGAGATGCGCCGTGCCGCCAAGGCCGCGGCCTGAGCGCTCAAGATGGGCAGCGCACCGCCGAAATGGGGTGTTGGAGGGACCCACCCCTCGGCATTGCCAGGCCATCGCATGACGAACACCGCCGAACTCCCGTACGTCGACGTGCATGCGTTGCGCGTCGGCATGGTGGTGCAGCTTGATACAGGCTGGCTGTCGCACCCCTTTGCGCTTTCGCGCTTTCGCATCTCGTCAGAAGACGAGATCAGCACCTTGCGCGCGCTGGGACTGGGGCATGTTCGGTGGAGCCCGCGCGACAGCGACCCGGTCCCCTCGCCCACACCTGCAGACGCGAAAGCGCCAGGCGATGACACGGCCGCGGCCCCATCCACGGAGAACCAGCGGCGTCATGCCGCACTCGCCGCGGAACGCGAAGCCGTGGTGGTGTGTGAAGGCCAGTTTCGTGAAGCAATCGACGAGTTCGACCGTCTGGAAACGCTTCTGCCCGGCAACGCGGCTGCAGCAGGCCGGCGGGCCGAGCTGCTCACCCGCGCGCTGATCGACAAGATGGTGCCTTCGAGGGCGCTGTGCATCCGCGTGCTGCCCGACGACGCCTCACCGGGCTTCGCGAACCACAGCATCCATGTCGGCCTGCTGGCGCTCGTGGTCGCGCGTACGCTGGGCTGGCATCGGCACGACCTTGTCGACATCGGCCTGGGCGGACTGATGCATGACATCGGGAAACTCGAGTTGCCGGAGCCTGTGCGCTGGCCGCGCGCCGACTGCGGCGGCGACGCGCACGAGCAGTACATGACGCACGTGGCCAGGGGTATCGCCATCGGGAGGCGAATGGACATGCCTGACGCAGCGCTTTGCGTCATCGCCGAGCACCATGAACTGGCGGACGGAAGCGGGTTCCCGCAGGGCCTGCGCAACGACGGCTTGTCCGTCGGCGCGCGCATCGTCGCGCTGGCTGACCGCTATGACCACCTGTGCAACCCGGTCGACCCGAGCCAGGCATTGACGCCCCATGAAGCGCTCTCGCAACTCGTGCGGCGGCACGCGAGTCAGCATGATTCCACCATCCTCAGCGCGTTCGTCGGCACGTTGGGCATCTACCCCGCCGGCTCGGCGGTCCAGCTCACCGACGGCCGATACGCGATGGTGACCGCGGTCGTGAAGTCCGAGCGCTCGGTCACGCCGCGTGTACTGGTGCACGACCCGGCGCTGCCGAGCGACGAGGCACTGTTCCTCGATCTGGACCCCAAGGCCGGCGCCGGCATCCGCCGTGCGCTGCGCCCGCAGGACCTGCCGCCCGCTGCCCGCGACTACCTTCGACCGCCGCGGCGCATCACCTACGGCGTGCAACCGCTGGCTCGACCCGCAACGCCATGGACCCGGCCCGCGTGACCGCCGCGCAGCGCATCTATGCGCCGCGCATGATCGGCCTCGGCCTGGGGGGCCTCGCCGTGAGCGCCGCGCTGGTCCAGCTCGGGGCCACACCGGCCTGGGCCTGGGCCCTCGCCGCGCTCCACGCGCTGGCGTGGCCGCACGTGGCCTACCTCTGGTCGCGGCGCAGCGGCGGATCGATGGCGGCCGAACGGCGCAACCTGCTTCTCGACTCGATATTCGGCGGCTTCTGGCTGCCCGCGATGGGCTTCAACCTGTTGCCCAGCGTCCTCGTCGCGGGGATGCTCACGACCAACAACCTCGCCGTCGGCGGCCTGCGTTTCTTCCTGCTCTGCCTGCCCGGACAACTGGCTGGGGCCGCGGCCGGCTGGTGGCTGCTGGGCGGCCGGATCGTCGGCACCTCCAACCTCGCCACGATCGTGGCCTGCGTGCCATTCCTCATCGTCTACCCGGTCACGATCGGCCTTGTCACGCACCGGCTGTCGCGGCGCCTGGTCGCCCAGAAGCAGCAGCTGCGCAATTCCGAGCGGATGCTGCGCACGACCCTCGACGCGCTCGACGCCAGCGTACTGCTCTACGACGCCGACGATCGCCTGGTCCTGTGCAACCGGCACTTCCTCGCCCTGCATCCCGAGTTCGCCGATGCATTGCAGCCCGGGCATCGATTCGAGGAGTTCCTCCGGGCCGCGCTGCGCCAGGGGCGCGTGCCGCAGGCCCGCGGGCGCGAACGCGAGTGGCTGCGCGAGAGGCTGCGCCAGCATGCCGACCCGCAGGGCCCGCTGCTGCGCGAGCTGCAGGACGACCGCTGGCTGCGCATCGTTGAACAGCGCCTTCCCGACGGCAGCCTGCTCGCGATGAGCACCGAGGTCACCGAGCATGTGCGCCGCGAGCGCGCGCTCGACGCGGCACGCATCGAGGCGCAGCGGCAGGCCGAGGAGCTCAGCCGCACGCGCGACGAGGCCGTGTCCGCCAGCGCCGCCAAGAGCGCGTTCCTGGCCAACATGAGCCACGAGATCCGCACACCGCTCACGTCCATCATCGGATTCGGCGAGCTGCTGCTCGGCGACGACGTCGCGCACGACGACAAGGTCGACGCCGTGTGCACCATCATCCGCAACGGCCGCCACCTGCTGGACGTCATCAACGACATCCTCGACCTGTCGAAGATCGAGACCGGGCAGGTGCAGCTCGAGCGCATCGAGGTGGACCTGCCCCTTCTGCTGCGCGACATCGTTACGCTCGTGGCCGGGCGCGCCCAGGAGCGTTCGCTGGAATTCGAGGTGCAACCGCACCTGCCGCTGCCCGCGAGTTTCACGAGCGACCCGGTGCGGCTCAAGCAGGTCCTGCTCAACTTCTGCAGCAATGCGATCAAGTTCACCCAGCACGGCAGCGTGCATCTCGAGGTGCGCTACGCGGCCGAACCGCCGGCGTTGACGTTCACCGTGGTCGACACCGGCATCGGCATGACACCCGAACAACTCTCGCGGCTGTTCCGGCCTTTCGCGCAGGCCGACGTGTCCACCACCCGGCGCTTCGGCGGCACCGGCCTCGGGCTGTACCTGTCGCGCCAGCTGGCCACGGCGCTGGGCGGCAGCATCCGCGTCGAAAGCGAGCCGGGCAAGGGCAGCCGGTTCCACCTGCGGCTGCCCCTCGAAGGCAAGGCAGCGCCGGCCGACATGCTCACGCTCGAAGGCGACCTGCACATCCACGAGCGCGCCGACTTCGCCGTGACGGGCGTTTCGGTGCCCGACCTGAGCGGCGGTCGCGTGCTGCTGGCCGAGGACGGCGTCGACAACCAGCGCCTGCTGGCCGCCTACCTCAAGCAGGCCGGGCTGGAGGTCACCGTCGTCGGCAATGGCCGCGACGCGGTGGAAACGGCTCTGCGTCGCGACTTCGATCTCGTCCTGATGGACATCCAGATGCCCGTGCTCGACGGCATGGAGGCAACGCGCACCTTGCGCGCAGCCGGCTACCGGCGGCCCATCGTGGCGCTCACGGCCAACGTGATGCGCTCGGACATCCAGCGCTACCTGGAGCTGGGCTGTGACGACGTCCTGGCCAAGCCCGTGGACCGGGAGCGCTTCTACGAGGTGGTCGCCGAGCAGGTGGGCGCCGCACCGAGCGCCGGTCCAGCCGCCTCCGACGATGACGCCTTTGCGCGCGAACTTGCCGACCTTGCTGCGCAGTTCCGCGCCGGGCTGCCCGACCAGCTCGACCAGATCCGCGCGGCGCTGATGGGGACCGACTGGACCCGGCTGCGCTCGCTGATCCACACCCTCAAGGGCACCGCGGGCTCGTACGGCTTCGGCCGGTTGACCGAGCTGTCGGCCCAGATCGAAGGCGAACTGGGCGCTGAACGGCATGGCCGTGCAAAAATGCTGTGCGAAGGCCTGATCCTCGAAGCGCGCGCCGCGCTGTTGACTGCCACGCCATGACCTCTTCCGCAATCGGTGACGACCCCCGCCGCATCCTGCTGGCGGACGACGACTTCGCCAGCCGTGCGCTGCTGACGCGCCTGCTGCGGCAGTTCACGCGCGCCGAGGTGCACGAAGTGCGCGACGGCGCTGCCGCATTGGCCAGCTTCCACCTGCTGCGCCCGCAGATCACGCTGCTGGACATCGACATGCCCGAGCCGGACGGCATGACGGTGCTCGAGCAGATCCGCGAGGTAGACAGCCAGGCCTTCGTCGTGATGGTGTCCGGGCACGGCAACCTGGACATCGTGAGCCGTGCGGTCGCGTTGGTCGTTGGCGGCTTCGTGGTCAAGCCGTACAGTGCGCAGCGGGTGGTGGAGCTGCTGCGCAACTATGTCGCCAAGACCGGCGACACCGGCCTCCTCAAGGACGGCCTCTAGGCTAGACGTCGAATCGGCAGTCGGGCAGCTTCTGCAGCCACTGCAGGGCCTGATCGGCGGGCATCGGCCGCGACACCAGGTACCCCTGGACCACGGTGCAGCCCAGCCGGCGCACCCATTCGAGCTCGCGCCGGGTCTCCACACCTTCGGCGACGACGTGCATCCCCAGCGAGGCGCCCAGCTGCGCGCACGACTGCACGATGGCCTGGCGGGTCGGGTCGCGGTCGATGTCGGTCACGAAACTGCGCTCGATCTTGAGCTCGGAAAACGGGATCTGCGACAGCTGGGTCAGGCTGGAGTAAGCGGTGCCGAAGTCGTCGATCGAGATGTTGAAGCCGAGCATGCGGATGCGCGCGGTGTTCTCGATCACCGTGGAGAGGTCCGACATCGCGTCGGTCTCGGTGATCTCGATCGTGAGCCAACTCGGGTCCAATTGCGCGTGCGCCACGGTGCGCTCCAGCTCCTGGCAGAACGCGAGGCTCGACAGCGACTGCATCGACACGTTGATCGATGCGCTCACCGCCAGGCCCTCGGCGAGGCAGGCGGACACGAAGGCCACCGTCTCGCAGGTCATCTGCAGCGTGGCCTGGTCGAGCAGGCCGTGGCGCGTCAGACCGGCAACCAGCCGGTCGGGCATCACCAGCTGCCCGTCCGCGTCGTGGGCGCGCAGCAGCGCCTCGAAGCCCACGACTTCGCGCGTGGACAGGCGCAGCTTGGGCTGCAGCCACGGGTGCAAGGCGCCTCGGTCGATGAGGTCCAGGAGTTCCTCCCGCTCCAGCGGCGGCGGATCGCGGCGCCTGGCTGGCTTGTCCTGCGGCGCGAACCCCATGAGGCTGCGCGCGATCGCCGCAGGCTCGACCGGCTGCTCCGCCACCCCGGCCACGTCCACGCCGCACGCGGCGGCCATCGCCACGGCGGCCTTGATGACCGCGCGCTGCTGATGGCTGGCGAAGAACAGTGCCGAGCGCAGCGCACGCCGGGCGAGGATGCGGATGAGCTGGAGCGCGTCGCCGTCAGGCAGGCGCAGGCCGGTGACGATCACCGCAGGGGCAACCGGCGCACCGCCGAGGTGCGCGTGCACGGCAGCCAGCGTGTGCAGGACGGCGTCGACCCGCCAGCCGGAGGTGGCAAGGGCCGATTCGATCGCACGGGCCTGGGCCGGATCGCCAATCACGAGCCAGGCCGAGCGGGCGTCTGCCGGGACCGCCGTGGACATGGGGCTAGCGACCCGGCGCATGCTCGTCGCACACGTCGCGCAGGTCGATGAACGAGAGCGGTTTGACGAGCAGGCCGTTGAAGCCACCGGCCAGGATGCGTTCCTTCTCCTCCGGCGTGCTGTGCGCGGTGTAGGCCACGACCGGCAGGCGCGCGAGCTGCAGCTCCTGCCGGATGCGGCGGCAGACCTCGGTCCCGTCCATCCCCGGCATGCGAAGGTCCAGCAGGACCAGGTCGTAGGCCTGCTCGGCCAGGCGCTGCAACGCGGTGTCGCCGTCGGACACGAGCTGGGGCTGCCAGCCCAGGCGCTTCAGAAACAAGGCCACCAGGCGGCTGTTGAGTTCGTTGTCGTCGACCACGAGGGCCTGTCTCGGAGGGTTCACGATGGCCCTTGCAGTCACTGTCCCCGTTCATCGGCCGGCACGGGCTGCACTTGAGCAGGACCGCGTGACATCGGTCGCATCTCTTCCCGCGGTACCCTCCCCCGGCCCTGCCCCGCACCGGCCACGGACCGGCTCACCCGGCCCGCGGCAGCAACAGCCGGATGCAACCGCCGGGGTGGGTTGAACTCAACTCGAGGACGGCACCGAGCCCGACGGCGTATTCGTGCATCGTTCGCAGCCCTGCGACCGGAACACCGTCCAGGCCCAGTCCATTGTTCATGAGCGAGACGCGGATGCCCTCCTCCGTGGCGCTCGCCGCCAGGTGCAGTTCGGTGGCGTGCGCATGCCGCAGGGTGTTCAGTATCGCCTCGAGCAACAGCCGCTGCAGGCGGCGCATCGCATCGCCGTGCTCGCCTGCGCCCCAGTGCGGCAGCAGATCGACGTCCCAGCTCAGGTCCAGTCCAGCGGCCTCGATGCGCCGTTGCAACCGATAGCGCAAGCTGGCCAGCAACGCATTGACGTCGCCGGGGGGCATGCTCAGGGCATCGATCAGCAGCTTGAGCCGGTCCAGCGTCTCGCGCAGCGTCTGGGCGACCGCCATCGGCTCGGCGCGCTCCCCCTCGAGTTGCCGCATCGCACGGGCCAGGTGGGTGCCGACGCCGTCATGCAGGTCGCGCAGGACCAGCGCCCGTTCGATCGCCACGGCGGAATCGCGATCGACCTCGGCGAGATGGGCGAAGGACATGCGCAGTTCCATCTCGCGCCGGCGAACACGGTCGGCGAGTTCGAGGTTCAACGACGCCAGATCCTCCTGGGTTCGGGTGTAGTCCCCCGCGATCACCCATGCCGAGATCGACAGCGTCACGGGGGCGGCGTAGGCCACCAGGTGGGCACTGTCGAACGGCAGGACGAAGATGGTGAGCAGCCAGTCGTGCGCCCCGACGACCATCCCGATGACGGCCGCGCTGCCCAGCAACAGCCGGTCGCGCCTCGACCGGCCTTGCGCATCGGACAGCAGCACGACGGTCGCCCAGCCGCAAAGGGACAGCACGCCGAGGATCACGACCGCAAAGGCGACCTGTTGCCGGGTCGGACCGACCAGGAACTGCAGCGCGTTGGCAACGAGCACCAGGCCGACTGCTGCGCGCTCCAGGCGCGGCAACACCCGGCCGGCGAAACGCAGGAAGAACAGCGCGAACAGCAGTGCCGTCCAGATGTTGCAGAGAAAGATCAACAACTGCCAGGCACGTGCCGAAAGCGGCGGGTCGCTGAGGACGTCGTTGCTCGTGCAGACGGCCCACAAAAGGCTCGCCGCCGCAAAGTAGCCGTATTGCACGGCTTCGCGGCGGCGCAACCAGATGATGGCGAACAGCACCCCGAGCGCGAACACGTAGGCGTCGATGGCGGTCAGCAGGCTGATGCGCCAGAAGAAGCGTTGCTCATGCGCCTTCGACAACTCATCGGCCGGCCCGGCGAACAGGTGGCCCAGGCCGCCGTCGCTGCCGGTCCCACAGCGCACCCGCAGGTACACGAGGTTGTCTGTCGCGCCCCATGCCGATGGCGGAACCGTGAACAGAAGCGGCGTGTTCCAGTGACGCGTCAGGTCGTCCGGGTCCATGCGCCCGGCGTGCCCGACCCGCATCCCGTTGACCCACAGGTCGCTGTTCATGGTCGCGTAGGCCACTTCGAAGGCCCACAGGTCGCTCTGGCCGGGATCGATGTGAACCCGCAACCGGTACCACACGGTCCCTGCGCGCGCCCGGCCGTTTTCCGCCCAACGGTCGGGCAGCCGGACCGGTCGCCAGTCCGCGGTGTCGGGCGGCGGCTGCTCGCTGATGGACGCCACGGCTTCCAGGTCCGCGATCGACACGACGTCCATCTCGGGCGACAGCACGATGTCGCCGGCGGCGTGTGCTGCGCCCGCCAGCAACCACGCGACCACCAGCACGGGCAGGCGGTTTCCCACCGCCATCAACAGGTCCGGCGCAGGCGACGTCGGCGTCCGAATCGGTCTGTCCAGGGTGATTCGGCGACGGACGGCGCGGGGTACTGCATGGCGGAAGCTTAAGCGCGAAACCGCGCGCCGCCCGCCTCCGTGTTGCTCCTGTGCTCACATGTTCATGGGACGCCTCGAGGCGTCGGTGCCCGGTGAAAATCGGCCTCGCGCTCCCGGCGGCGTGCATGCAACGGGGGCCGCTGCATGAGTCTTTTTTACCTCTCGTTACGACGATGCCTGCGACGGCCTGAAGGTCAGCGGGCCACCGCCAGTTGACGCACCAGGCCGGGCAACCAGCGGGTGGCGCGGTAGAGGAACCGGCCTTTCGGCGTGGGAACCACCATGAAGCGCTTGCGGGCCATGGCATCGAGGAGGACGCGTGCCACGTAGTCGGCCGTCACCGGCTCGATCCACGCCTCTGCCTCGCGCACCGCGGCCGGCTTGGTCTTGTTCTCGGTATCGAATCCCGGCGTGAGGGTGGCCGGCGGGCAAAGCACGGAGACCTCGACGCCATGCCGGCGGAACTCGGAGTAGATCGATTCGCAATAGCCCACCACGGCGAACTTGGTCGCGGCATAGGCGGCCCAACCAAAGCTGCCCACGAAGCCGAGGATCGACGACGTATGGACCAGGTGGCCGCTCCCGCGCGCGCGAAACAGCGGCAGGAACGCATGGCTGAGATGGACGGTGCCCATGAAGTTCAGGTCCATCATCGACCGGTAGTCCTCCAGAGGCTGCTCCTCGAGATAGGCCGCGACCGCCCGACCCGCGCAATTGATGACATGCGTGGGCGTGCCGATCCGGGCGCTCAGGTCATCGCGCAGGGCCAGGACGCTTTCATGGCTGCAGACATCGACCGAACGCGTCTCGATGGTGGCGCGGCAGCCGGGAATGCCGGCCAGCTCGGCACGCGCCTGCTCCAGGGTCGCGACATGCCGTGCGGCGATGATGAGCCGGCAGTCGAGCATGCACAACTGCCGCGCGATGGCCAAGCCGATGCCTTGCGATCCCCCGACGATGAGGACCGTGTCTGAATTGCGGATTCGCCCCATGATGTGCCCCTGACTCAGTGCCTGTGGAGTTCTCAGATGATCTGCAGCGCCTTGGCGTGATGCGCCAGACGCTCCAGGGCAAGGTCCATCTGCATCGGCTCCAGCCCGCTGGTCACGCTCACCCTGATGCGCGACTGCTTCTCGGGCACGCCGGGGAACACGACCGGCGTGACGACGATGCCGTCGTCATAGAGGCGGCTGCAAAGCGCCTTGACCTTGAGGTCGTCGCGGACCATGACGGGAAAGATCGCCGAGGCGCTGGCTCCGATGTCGAACCCCAGGGCACGCAATCCGCGGCCGAAGTACCCGACATTCCGCCACAGTCGCTCGCGGATCGCGGGCTCGTCCTCGAGGATGCGAAGAGCCTCCAGGACGGACGCCGCGACGGAAGGGAGCACGGATGCCGAGAAGACATAGTGCCGGCTCGCCATCTGCAGATAGCGGATGAGCCGCCTCGATCCCGCCACGAAGCCGCCGACGCTGCCCAGGCTCTTGCTGAAGGTGCCGGCAACGATGTCGACCCCTCCAAGGATGCCAAAGTGCTCTGCCGTACCCCGCCCGCGCGCGCCCAACACGCCGGTGGAATGGGCCTCGTCGAGCATGAGCATCGCGCCGTGGCGGCGCGCCAGCTCGACGATGTCCTTCAGCGGCGCCAGGTCCCCGTCCATCGAGTACACGCCCTCGACGACGACCAGCCGGTTGACGTACTGGCCTCGCGAGCGAACCAGGATGCGCTCGAGCGAGTCGAGGTCGTTGTGCTCGAAGATCCGCATCGGCGCGCCGCGGCACCCCTCCAGGACACTGCCGTGCACGCAGCTGTCCACGATGGCGAGGTCGTTGCGCCGCAACAGCGCCGACAGGACCCCGCAATTCATGCCGAAGCCGGAGCTGAACAGCAGCGCGGCTTCGCGGTTCGTGAAGTCGGCGAGTTCACGCTCCAGCCTTTCGTGCAGATCGGTGTTCCCGATGGCGGCGGGCGACGCGCTGGTCCCGGCGCCGTAGCGCTGCGTCGCCGCCATGCTGGCCGCGACGGTCGCCGGGTGCCGTGACAGGTCCAGGTAGTCGTTCGATGCCAGGTTGATCACCTCGACGGTGCGCCCGCTGTCTCGGTCCAGCAACCTGGCGCGCCCGGCCGAGCTGCCGGTTCTCACTCGCCGGTAGTGGTAGTGCTTGCGGCGCATCAGGTCGTCGACATACGCCGACAACTGCTCGAAGCGCTCGGCGAAGGCCAGTGCATCCTGTTGCGAAGCGACAAGGAACTCGTACAGGCTCGAATGCCGCGAGTCGATCGGACCCCGGTCGTCCGCGCGACGGTCGGGCCCGTCGCGCGTCGTCGTCGCCACGGGGCTGCTGCAGTCCTCGGATTGATCCAGCATGGGTATTTCCTTTCAGGCGGCGACCGGTTGCGGATGGAGCGGACCCTGCCCCTGCGCGGGCACGTCGCTGCGGGCCACCACGTCGAGGCGACCGCCAACGTGGGCTGCGCGCGCGATGCCGCGCTGGAGCTTTCCGCTGGTCGTCCTGGGCAGGCTGCCCTGGCTGACCAGCACCACGACGGCCGGGCGGATGCCGTGCCGCTGCGCAACCTCGGCCATGATGGCGTCGAGCACGGGCCGGGGATCGCTGCGCCATGTCCGCCTGATCTCCTGCACGATCAGCAACGACTCGCGCCCGTTCTCTTCCAGGGACACCGCGACGCCGGCATGCCGTCCAATCGCCGCATGGCAGGTCTCGACGGTCGCCTCGATGTCCTGGGGGTGATGGTTGACGCCGCAAATGACGATCACTTCCTTCAGGCGCCCGACGATCGTCAGGTCCCCGTCCCGGACAAAGCCGAGGTCGCCGGTCCGCAGGAATCCCGCCCCACCCTCACCGGCCATCCGGGCGTTGAAGACATTCCCGGTCTCCGACGGCAGGCCCCAATAGCCGTGGGCGACGCTGCTGCCGCGGACCCAGACCTCGCCCACCCGGTCGGCCGGGCACGGCTGCAGGGTGTCCGTGTCCACGATGGCCACCTCCAGGCCGGACAGCACCTTCCCGCAACTCACCAGCCGTTGCGCCGGCTCCCCGGCCGCCGGGGCCGCGACGCGGCCCTGCCCGAGTGCATGCGTCGCCACATCGATGCCGCGTGCCGCACCGCCTTCGGGGCCGCCCGACACCATCAAGGTCGCCTCGGCGAGCCCATAGCACGGGAAGAACGAACGGCTGCGAAAACCGCAGGCCTCGAAACGCGATGCGAATCGCTGCAGCGTGTCGGCGCGAACCGTTTCGGCGCCGCAGAAGGCCACCCGCAGACTGCTCAGGTCGAGATCGGCCGCCTGCTCCTCCAGCACCTTCTCGACGCACAGCTCGTACGCGAAGTTCGGCGCTCCGGTGACCGTGGCCCGCTGCTGCGTGAGGGCCTGCAGCCACATCAGGGGATCGGACACGAACGCGCCGGCAGGCATCAGCGTCATCGGGCAGCCGTTGAAGAGCGGACCGATCACGCCCGTCATCAGCCCCATGTCGTGGTGCAGGGGCAACCAGCTGACACCCACCGCGCGCTCGCTCAATCCCATTGCCCGACTGATCATCGCGGCGTTGTGCAGGAAGTTGCCGTGGGTGACGCACACGCCCTTGGGCGCCGCCGTGGATCCGGAGGTGTACTGGAGCACGGCCAGCGAGCCAGGGACGGCAGCCGCATCGATGAAGCGGCCGGATGCGCTGGTCTCGAGCTCGTCCGGCGTCCTCAGCTGCAGCGCGGCAAAGGCGTCGTTCGTGGCCTGCAGCTGCACGAATCGCTTCAGCATCGTTCCCGGCACGATGGCCATCCTGGCCCCGGCGTTGCGCACGATGGACTCGGAGCGCGCGAGCGCCCTCGACAGGTGGGGCGGGCTCAACGGGACCGCGACGGCTCCGGCCATGAGGATTCCGAAGAACGAGACGAGAAAGTCCACGCCGGTGCCGACGTACAGCAGGATGCGTTCGCCGCGCAGGCCGCAGGCCTGCAGCGAAGCCGCAACCCGCCGCGCGCGCTCGTGGAGTTCGCCGTAGGTGATCGGCGGATCGGCGGCGCCGCCGCGGGCAAGGAATCGATAGGCCACGCGACCGCCGCACTCGAGCGCTCGGGCCGCGAGCAGCTGGTTCAGGGATTCGGCAAATGCACTGCGCACCGGCATCTTGGACTCCGTGGATCGGGGTTCGGCCCGGGTTCACTTGACGTGCACGACGTCCGTCGCCACGCCCACCGCGGCGAGCAGCCTGATGGCGGCATAGCCGATGTCGACCTGGTACCAGTGCCGGCCGAAGTTGGCCGCCCCGGCATTCGCGTGGTGGCTGTTGTGCCAGGACTCGCCCAGCGACAGCACGCTCAGCCACCAGACGTTCCTGCTGGCGTCGTGCGTGTCGTGGCTGCGCTTTCCGAAGGCGTGGCAGACGGAGTTGATCGCGTAGACCACCTGCAGGACCGCAAACTGCCGAAAGAACCCGGCATACATCACGGCACTCGCGGCGGCCGCCGGCGACCCGGTCAGCAGTGCCGCGATGACACCAGGCAACAGGATCGAGGCCACATGGATGCGCAGGTAGTGCTTCTCCATCCGCACCAGCGCTGCATCCCTCAGCAGATCGGGCGCCAAGGCGCCGGGGTTGGCCTTCCTGTTCACCAGCATCCAGCCGACATGGGCGTACAGGAACGACCGCGCGGTGATGCGGCCCGTCCCGTCGAGGGGGCTGTGGGGATCGGCCTCGGTATCCGTGCGGGCGTGGTGCAGGCGATGGTGCGCCACCCAGTACACCACCGGCCCCTGCCCCGCCGTGTAGCCCAGCACTGCCAGCAGGCCGCGCCAGAACGGGCCCACCTGGAAGCTGCGGTGCGCGAACAGGCGGTGATAGCCAACGGTGATGCCCAGTCCGCTGGCGAGGTAGAAGATGACGAAGAGCGCTGCATCGAGGCCGGACACGCCCCGCACGAAGGCGTATGGAACCGCGGCGAGGCCCATGCCGGTGGACACGAACACGGCCGCCGCGATCGCGAGCCGCTCCTTCCTGTGTGCCTCTGGCCGCAAGGTGACATAGAGATCGCGACGGTGCTCAACGATCAGCATCGGTTGCTCCTGCGTGAAGTGGATGGCGAGGCCATGGATCAGTCCAGGCCGGCCGGCACGGCCGCGGCGGCAGCCTTGGCCGCCACCTGGTCGAAAAGGTACCCGGCGAGACTTTCGACCGTGTCGTGGTCATACAGGATCGTCAGGTCCAGCATCAGATCGAGCGATTCCTCGATGTGCCCGACAAACGCCGTGGCCTCGATGGACGAGAGGCCAAGGTGCTTCAACGACTGCTGCGGGCCGATGGTCTCCGCGTCGCACCCCGCCTGCCTGGCCAGGGCCTGGATGACGCAGTCCTGCACGTCCTGCAGCGAGTAACTCTTGCTCGTCATGGCAACTCCTCGTGGTTGACGCCCCGCATGCCGGGCTGGCTGCGGGTGCAGGAACAATAGTCCGCGGGCCGCGTCCAGAGGTCTCGTCGACGTCACATCCGGGTTCATTCGACGTGCCTCCTCGTCATTCCGGCGCGCAGGATCGTTGGCACGCCTTCACGCAACCGCCGCGGGTCACGATCATCAGCGGTTGCTCCCGGCACAGGGTTTCGATGAGCGCGCACCAGTCACCCAGGCCAAAGGCGGCCCAGGACGCAGGGATGCCCACCGACTCGCCGGAGCCCGCATCACGGGTCACCACCACGATGCGCGGACCGGCGTGCGGAACGGCCTGCAGTACACGTTCGAGGTCCCGGCTGGGCCCCTCGCGTCGGACCCCGTGCGACGGTCCGGCGCCGCGCTGCGACCAGGGCTCCCCGCGCGGGCAGACCTCCACGTCCGCCACGAAGCGGTAGCCGCGCTGGTTGACGGTCTGGACGAAGCGGCTGTGCTTCGCGTCGTCGGCCAGCGCCGCGCGCAGCCTTGCCACGGCGCCCTTCAGCACGGACGGGCTCACGCAGCGATGCCCCCACACGGCGTCGAGAATCTCGTCGTGCGCGACCAGCCGTCCCGCGTGCGTCACCAGGTACGACAGCAACGCGAAGTTCTTCGCCGGCAAGGGAACGCGCTCGTCATCGCGCCACAGCGTGGCATCGAGCGGATCCAGCCGGAAGGGCGGAAAGACGTACTGGCACTGATGCGACATCGAATCCCTCCTGCGCGCGGCGATGCGGCCGATGCTAGGGAGTCGTCGCGGCACGCGCTTCCCATGAACATGGGAAATGGCGCCGAAGCCGCCTACGCCGGCGGTGATGTCGGCAACAGGATCTCGACGCGCGTACCGCGGGGCTGAGCCACGACGCTCAATCGGGCCGAGAGCGCCTCGGCGCGCTCCCGCATCGAGCGCAGACCGTTGCCCTCGCGGCCGGACATGCCAACGCCGTTGTCGCTGAGGCTCACCTCGATGCCCTCGGCCAGGCCGCGCGCGGCCAGGGTCACCGCCGTGGAATGAGAGTGCTGCATCACGTTGGACAGCGCTTCGAGCAGCATGAACTGCAGGTGGCGCATCGCGTCATGCGTTCCTGTGGGCCAGAGCGGCAGTTGGCCCACGTCCCAGTGCAGTTCGATCCCCGATGCCTCGATGCGTGCCTGCAGCCGGTAGCGCAGGCTGGCCAGCAAGGCGTTGACATCGCCTTCCGGCAGGTTGATGGCGTCGCTGGACAACTTCAGTTGGCTCATCGACTCGCGCAGCGACTCGAGGACGTGGCTGGTGGAGATCCGCCCGCCTTCGAGCTGGCGCATGGCACTCGTCAGCAGCGAGCCCACGCCATCGTGCATGTCGCGCAGCATGCGCGCACGTTCGGCGGCCACGGCCAGCGTGCGGTCGCTGCGCGCCAGCTTTTCCAGGGATTCGTGCAGCTGGGCCTCGCGTTCGCGCACCAGCGCGGTCAGGTCGCGGTTCAGCGCGTCGACTGCACGGTGTGCACGGCTGTAGTCGCCGGCGATCATCCAGCCCAGTGCCGACACCAACACGGGGGCGACGTAGGGCAGCGCGTGGACATGCCCGAACGGCACCTGCCCCGTGGCGACCATCAGGTCGTGGATTCCGGCCAGCCATGTGGCCACCATCACCGGCACGAACACGAGGCCTTCGCGCTGCGGGGCCGTCACCGAACCTCGCAGCAACACCGACAGCACCCAGCCGCCGGTGCCCAGCAGGGGCAGCATCAAGGCCGCGTGGACAGGGTTCACGCGCTGGCCATGGGCGGGCGCGATGGCCACGACAAGCGCCGCGAGCAGCGAGAACGCGAGCGCGCCTGCCTCGAGGCGTGGGATGTGGCGCCCGGCAAAGCGCAGGCAGAACAGGTTGATCAGCACCAGGGACCACAGCCTCGTCACGACGATCAACCACTGCCAGACCGCGTCCGGCATGGGCGGGTCCTGCACCGTCATGTCGACATTGCTGAGGCCCCAGAGAATGGTGCCGACCGCGAAGTAGCCGTAGTGCGTCAGTTCGCGCTTGCGAAGCCACACGAACAGGATGAACGAGCCCACGGCCACCACGAAGGCGTTGGCGGCGCTGACCAGCGTGTTCTCCCAGAACACCCGCTCGCCATGTCGCTGCGCCATGGCGTCGACGGTCCCGATCAGCATGGGCGCCAGGCCGCCGCGGTGCTCGGCGGCCGCCCGGACGCGCACGTGAACCACGTTGTCGCCCGCGGTCCAGGCACGCTCGGGAATCGGAAACAGCAAGGGCGTGTTCCAGTGCCGCGCGAGCCCGTCGTCCATGCGTCCGGAGCGCCCCGTCAGGACCCCGTTGACCCAGATGTCGGCGTTCATGCTGACGCTCGGCAGCATCAAGGCCCATGCCCCTTCCGGCGGGCCTGCCCAGCGCACGGTGAAGCGATACCAGACGGTGCCTGCCAGGGCCGGTCGCGACTGCGTCCACGCGTCGGGCAAGCGGGTCATGGCCCACGGTGCGTCGCCGCGAGGTGGGGTGCGCGAGGCGCTGACCAGCGTGTCGACCTGCGTGATCTGCACGGGCGACATGCCGCTGCCCAGTACGAGAACCGGCGCCGGACCCGGCTCGGGAGCCCGGTTGCCCGCAGGCGCCGCCGGGCCCGCCGTACTGCACAAGGCGAGTGCCATGGCTGCCAGGCACCGAAGGACCCCAGGGAGCAGCACCGGCTCAGTCCCGGGCTTTCAGGCTGCTCAGCAAGCCCATGCGACCGGCCTCGAACACGGCCTCGCTGCGCGAATGGACGGCCAGCTTGCCGTACAGGTTCTTGATGTGCGTCTGCACCGTGTGCATCGTCACTCCCTTCAGCTGCGCGATCTCGGCGTACGACAGGCCGCGGGCGATCAACTCCAGCACCTCGGCCTCGCGCGGGGACAGCAAGTCGGCGTTCGGTGCACCAGGCGCCCGCGCACGCGGCGCGGCGGCCTGGCGCAGGCGGCCCAGCACCTTGCGCGCGATCATCGGCGAAATCGGCGAGGCGCCGTCCTTGACGTCCAGGATGGTCTGCGCCACATCGGCAGGCGTGGCATCCTTGTGGATGTAGCCCACGGCGCCCGCCTCGACGCAGGACAGGACCGTGTCCTCGTCGCCGAACACCGACACCACGATCACTTCGCAAGCCGGCTGCGTCGTTGCCAGGTGACGCAGCAGGTCGATGCCGTTGCCGTCCGGCAAGCCCAGGTCGGTGAGAAGCACATCGGCGGTGTGCGAGTCGAACCAGCTGCGCGCGTGTGCCAGCAATCCGAACGACGCTACCAATTGCAACGAGGGATGGCTGACGACGCATTCCTCGAAGTAGCCTCGGATTTCCGCGTCGTCTTCGAGCAGCACGACGCGCCAGCTGAGTATTGCCATGGCCAGACCTTCGAGGGGTTCATGGCCAGGAGCTTAAGGCGCGCAGGCGCCCCGAAGGCAAACCAGGCTTGCGGCCTCACATATTCATGGGAGGTGCTTTGTCATTGCCAGCTGATGACGGTCGTGCGGCCGACGAAACGCTGCGCGACGTTGACGGTCAGCCTGCGGCTCGCCGCGTCATACGACCAGGCCCCGCTCGGCAGCGGCGTGCCGTCGAGCGCCACCGAGGCCGGCACCGCGGCGTTCAGGAACACCGCCTGCCACGCCCGCTGCGTTACCTGGCCGTCGAAGGAGCCGCGCACCGGCTGGATCGCCAGGCGATGGCCGCCGGCCGACTCGGTGTAAGCGATGTCGGTCGTCGCGCTCTGCGCCAGGTCGGTCGTGCTGCCGTTGTCCTCGTACAGCCGGAACGAGCCCGAGCCGCCGGCGGCCACCGTCAGCGCGACGCGATTCAGCGGGTTCTGCGCGTCGTTGGCGACCTCGGCCCCGCGCAGCGCGACGATTGCGCCGGCCTTCAGGAACACCGGCATCGCGTTCAGGTCGGCCGCGACCGTCTGCGTGCTGCCGCCGGTGAAGGCGCGGCCGCTGAAGAAGTCCACCCACAGCCCGGCCGGGAACCACACCGAGGCCGAGGCACTGCTGCCCGGGCTGGTGATGGGCGCCACGAGCAGGTCCGGGCCGAAGAAGTACTGGCTGCCCGCCGTCGCATAGGCCGCGGGCTCCGCGGGGTACTCCAGGTACGGCGCACGCACCACCGGCACGCCGCTGCGCACGGCCTGGCGCGCGAGCGTGTAGGTGTAGGGCACCAGGGCTTCGCGCAGGCGCAGGAACTTCACCGCCGAGGCCTTCGCCGCCTCGCCGTACTGCCACGGCAGCCGGTCGCTGTGGTCGCCGTGCAGGCGGTCTATCGGCTGGAAGGTGCCGAACTGCACCCAGCGCGCGTACAGGTCGTCCGGCAGCCTGGTGCTGCCGGGCTCCGCGCCGGGCGCCTGGTTCACCTTGTTGAAGCCGCCGATGTCGTGGCTCACCGCCGACAGGCCGGTGGACGCCGACTCGGCCGAGGTGTAGCCGATCTCGGCCGCGAGCATGCGCCAGGTGGAGTAGGAATCGCCGGTGAAATGCACCGTCGTGCGCTTGTCGGCCCAGGGGCCGGTGGGCACGTCGGGCTGGTTGTTGAACGGGCCGGTGCCGTAGGTGCGCGAGAACGCGAAGCCGCGGCCGACCGCCTTGTTCGCGTCCTCGGCGTACTGCTGGTTGATCCAGGCGTCCGAGGTGACGTCGGTGCGGCGCGCCTGCGAGCTGTCGCAGCACAGGTCCAGCCACCAGAAGTCCACGCCCTGGCGGTTCATCGGCTGGTGCAGGTCGAAGTACGCCTTCAGCTGGTCGGGGTCGGCCCAGTCGAAGATGTAGTCGCAGGTGTCGCAGCCGTTGCGCTGCAGCTTGCCCTTCGCGGTGGCCTGGGCCTGGGCGAACTGCGGGTCGCGCTCGCTGATCGACGAGTGGATGTTGAGCGTGGTGCGCAGGCCCTGGCCGTGGGCCCAGTCGAAGAAGCCCTTCGGGTCGGGGAACTTGGCGGTGTCGATCTGCCAGCCGTTCCAGGTGCTGGGCGACTTGAAGTCGGTGTCGATCACGAGCACGTCCAGCGGCACGCCCTCGCGCCGGAACTGCGGCAGGATGCGGTCGCGGTAGTCGGCGGCGGTGCGATCGTAGTACTCGGAGTACCACACGCCGTAGGCCCAGCGCGGCAGCAGCTTCGACGGTCCGGTGAGCCTGGCCAGGTCCGACAGGCCCTGCTTGTAGTCCTGGCCGTAGGCGAAGAGGTAGCCGTCCTGGTAGGGCTGGCCGCCGTGGGCCGGGCGTGCGGCGAGCGTGTTGCTCGCGGTGTCGAACAAGGCCGTCGTGCTGTCGTCCAGCAGGTACCAGCCGTCCTGGTAGAGCAGGCCCGGCGTCGTCGGCGCCACGCCGTCGATGAGGTCCACGCTGCGGCGGTAGCCGCCGAGCGCGGCGCGCTTGACGGCCACGGTGTCGGCGTTGACATGGCAGCTCGCCGCCTCCGGGCAGCTGAGCGTGAGCTCGTTGGCCCCCGCCTTCAGCGCGACCGTGAAGCTGACGCTGCGCCAGTCGTTCCAGTCGTCGGTGGGCGGGAAGCTCAGGGCCTGGCTGCTGCTGCCGACCGCGAGCACGGCGGTGCGCGTGTCGTGCCGGCCGTCGCCGCCGACGCCGTTGGCATAGCGCAGCGTCAGCGCGTAGGTGCCGTCGACCGGGACGTCGATCACGCGCGTGCGCAGGCTGGCGCCCTGGTTCAGCTCGGCGACGAAGCCCCGGCCGCCGTAGTTCGCATGGTCGGTCTGCACGACGGCCGAGCCGCCGGTCACGCCATCCTCGGCCTGGCAGACGCCGCCGAAGCGGCAGGTGGCGGCGGGATAGCCGGCCCCGGCGGGGACCAGCGCGACGCTGTCGACGTTCAGGTTGCCGGTGTCGGCGGCGCCGCGCGACAGGGCGATGCGGTGCGTGCCCGCGGCCAATGCGACGGCCGGCGCGCTGAAGGTGCCCCAGGTGTTCCAGTCGGTGGTGGTGGGCAGGGTGAGCTGCTGGGCAGCGCCGTCGATCGACAGCGTGAGCGTGCGCGGCTTGTGCTGGCCGTCGCCGGGGATGCCGTTGGCGTACTGGAGCGCGAACTGGTAGCTGCCGGCGGTGTCGACGCGCATCTCCAGCGCGGCCCCGTCGCCCACGCGGTCGAACCCGGCCGCGAAGCCCTCGCCGCTGTAGCCGCCGTGGTCGCTGGCCTGGCCGACGCCGTTGAGCACGACGCCGGGCGCGTTCTCCAGCTCGCAGCGCAGGCCGGCGCTGCACGGCAGCCGGCCCCAGGGCCGGGCGCTCACCGGCGTGCTGCCGGCGTTGAGGTCGAGCGTGAGGTTCTGCGCGTTGAAGGGGCCGGAGCCGACGCGGTAGCGCAGGGTCAGCGCGGCGGTCGTGACGGTGAGCCAGCCGTCGCGGGTCTCGGCGGTGTAGAACGGCCGGCTGAAGCCGTTGCGGCCGATGGCGTTGAAGGTCGCCGCATCGACGAAGCGGCGGTCGCCGGCGTATTCGGTGCGGATGAGCGTCGGCGAGAGCACCTGGAAGCGGGCCTCGCCGGCGAGGATGGCCGTGGGCGGCGCGGCCGCGGCGGCTGCCGTGGCGAGGCTGTCGGGGTGCTCGGTCCCGGCACGCAGCGCGGCATCGCCACCGCCGGGGCCATCGGCGCTGCCCCCGCAGCCGATCACGAGCAAGGGCAGCAGGCATGCCGCTGGCCAGAGCTTGAACATCTTGTCCATTCCGTCTCCTGGATGAAGTTGTCGTGAGGTCGTGCCATCGGCAGCTCGGTCGCCCTCCTCTGCTGCCGCGACACGCCGCTCATTCCTTCGAGACGACGCGGGGATGGTATTTCTATGAGCTAAATATTTGCGATACCTTGGATCATGAACGCGGGTTTGTAGTGCACGTACTACGGACCAGTTGGGGGTCTTGCTGCAAGCTGGTATCGGAAGCGAATTAGTAATTTCCCGATGGGGCCAGCAGCTGGCCTGCGTGATGGCACCCGAAGCGCGCCCCGGTTTCGCGAAGGAGAGGCGCCGTTGTCATGGCCCCGTCACGCCCCCGCCGGACAGTCGTCGCGCAACGAGGTCCGCCCATGCCGCCAGACATCCATCCCACCCAGCGCAGTACCCCGTCGTCCCTTCACCCCCAGCCGTCGAACGCCGCCACGACCCCCGCCGCATCGGTCGCCGTCCCCGACCGGCCGCAGTCGCCGGCGCGCGAATTCGAAGGCGGCGCCCTGCACTCGCGCCGTTCCAGCACGACAAGGAGCGCCAGCACCTCGCGCGCCCCCTCCGGCAGCGAGGACGCCGGCACCACCCCCGACTCCACGACGCCGCTGCTCCAGCCCCCGCCGCTCGCCGCTCCCGCTTCCTCGCGCCTGGAAGCCACCCAGAAGCGCCGCGCCGCCACCAACGGCCTGCTGCACGCCTTCAACGCCCGGCAGGTGAACGTCGGCAGCAAGATCGTCGGTGCCGGCTTCAACCACGCGCGCGAACGCGCCCGCATCACCGGCTTCGGCGCCGCCCAAGCGGAGCACGACCCCGACCCCGTCGCCACCCTGGTCCAGCAGGGCTGGGAGCTCGCCGAGCGCAGCGACCGGCTGCTCAACGGCTCGCTCGAAGACCTGCCGGGCATCAACGAGCGCCCGCAGCGCTCCTGGGGCATGCGCGCCCTGATCGCCATCCCCGGCTTCGGCGGCCTCAAGCCGAAGCGCGCCATCGACCTGATCAGGCAGGACCCCGCCTACCGCAGCGACACCCCGGGCAACGACCACAGCCGGGAGGCCACCGTCGCCAACCCCGTCCCCCGCCAAGGCGAGCTGCTCGCCCAGCTGCAGGCCCACGCCGACGCCCATCGCATCGCGGACGAGGACTTCGCCGCCAAGGACGCGGCGCTCGCGCAGGCGAAGACCGACCACGCCGACGACCCCGCCGCGCTGAAGCCCTTCCAGGACAACCGCGACGCCGCGCTCGCCACGCTGCAGGACGCCACCGACAGGCTGCACGTCGCCGTCACCGTCAACAGCGTGCTGGAGACGAACCTGCAGGTGCTGGCGGTCGACCTCATCGAGCAGAAGGTGCGCTTCATCCACACCGAGGTGCAGCAGCAGCAGGAGCGCCTGCGCGACATGCACGCCGGCATCGACGGCATCGTGGACAACCTGAACCAGCAGCGGCGCCAGCTGGCCCAGGTGCACCAGGACGCCGTGGTCGCCCTCGCCGGCGCCGTGCACCAGCGCGGCCAGGCGCAGGCCGCCCTCGCGGCCGCGCGCGAGGCCGTCCCGGCCCACGACGACGCCCCCGGCGCCGAGGACCTGCAGGCCCTGCATGCGCCGTTGCAGCAGGCCGTCGACGACGCCGAGCGCCGGGTCGCCCGCCATGTCGCGCTGGTGGCCGAGGCCGGGCAGGCCGTCGACCGGCTCGCGCCCTACTTCGACGAGCAGCTGCAGCGCCTCGGCCAGCAGTCGCGGGAAGTCGCCGCGAGCCTGAAGATCCTCGAGCAACCCGGCCAGCAGGTCGAGGCGCGCGCCGCCGAGGTCGCCGCCCGGCTCGAGAGCGCCCGCGCGCTCGAGCTCCAGCTCAACGAAAGCGCCCTCAACGCCATCACCCACATGGCCCCGGGCTTCCCTGCGGCGCCGCTGGCCGGCCACCCCGAGGCAGGCGCACTGCGCCACCAGCTGGGCGACGTCGCCCAGGCCCTGCCGCCCGACGACCCGCAGGCCGAGCGCGAGCTGCCGCGCGTCGCGGTGATGGAGCTGCTCAGCCGCGGCCTCGCCGGTGCCTGCGAAGGCGACGTCGGCCGCGCCCACCAGCTGCTCGCCGACCTGCGCAGCCACACGCTCGACCACTGGATCGCCCCGCCCCTCGGCGCCACGCCGGCCAACGGGGCGGACGTGAGCCATGCCGCCCCCTCCCCCGACATGCTGCGCCTGCTCCAGGGCATGGCCCAGGTGCCGCGCGGCAGCGAGGTGCTGAACCTGGTGTCCAGCCACGGCTCGACGCAGGACGGCGACGCGAAGCCCGCCCCGCTCGGGCGCAGCCAGATGGAAGCCTCGCAGGCCTACTGGATGGCGCACCAGACCCGCCTGCAGGAGCGCGACCCCGGCGTCCACGCCTGGCTCGGCGAGGCGATGAAGGTCGCCCAGCACGAGGTGCGCAACAGCAAGGCCGAGACGGCGTTCGACACCGCCGACCTGCCACCCAAGCAGCGCGCCGCCTACAACGCGGTGAAGAACGGCTTCCTGTCGACGGCGCCCGGCTCCGACTACGACCTCACCAACCGCAACCTGCAGAAGATCGGCGACGACTGGGTGCGCCATGCCCAGGACCACCGCCACGCCCTGCTGCGCGTGCTGCCGAAGTCCATCAACCCGAGCAAGCGCAAGACGCCCTACGAGCCCCGCACCCTGCGCCTGGCGCAGAAGCAGATGGAGGCCCAGGGCATGTCCACCACCAAGACGGTGGCCGAGGACAGCCTGCACGCCGCCGCGCGGGAGCTCGGCGCCCGCGCGCGCCAGGGCGTGATGCGCGCCCGCCCGGGCCAGGCCGACGACGCCGATGCGCGCCGCTACGACGCCACGCTGCAGGCGATCGGCGAGCACCTGGAAAGCCACCGCGCCAAGCCCAACCCCTTCAGCCGCGCGGCCGGTGCCCTGAAGATCAAGACCCCGGAGTTCCATCGCGCGAAGCGCCTCTACGACGCCCAGTTCGGCCCGAAGGACGTGGCCGAGATCCGCCAGCGGGTCCAGAACATCCTCCAGCCGCCGCCCCCGCAGGCCGGCCCGAACAAGCTGCGCAAGCCGCACCGCAACCCGGCGCTGAACCCGACCGACCGACCGCTGCCGCCGACGATCGAGGCGCTGTTCCAGCGCACCCCGCTGCCGGTGGTGGACCTGCTGAAGGCGCTGCACGCCGAGATCGCCGCCGACCCGCAGGCGGCGCAGCCGGAGCTCGCGGGCCTGGTCGCGGCGCTCGACGAGGACTTCGGCAGCGGCGCCGGCATCGACGGCAAGATCGAGAACGCCAGGCTCAAGCGCTTCAACAGCGCGGACGACGTCAAGACCTTCTTCACGCCGATGCTGCAGGACCTGCGGCTGCGCGACCAGGTGATCCTGAGCGGCGGCGGAGTGAAGGGCGTGGGCATCCCCTTCATCCCCTGGTCGCCGATGCCGCCGATCCTGTTGTCGGCCAGCGCCGACCTGCACTCGAAGAAGGACGAGGCGGCGATCCAGTTCAAGAGCCCGACCTTCGCGGCCGAGATCAAGGTCGAGGAAAGCACCTCGCGGTCCCGCAACATCAAAGGCACGATCGGGCTGGGCGTCGACCTGGGCGTCGCCAAGCTCACCGCCCCCGCGGCCTCTGCGAAGGTCGAGCGCAGCAAGGGCCAGGCGGTGTCGACCACCGTGCGCACGCTGCGCGACAAGGACGACTTCGGCGTGCGCAAGGAGCAGGACACCATCGACGACAACCTGGCGCTGCTCGACACCCTGCTGCGCTGGGACCGCCCCGACAAGCAGCCGGCCGACCCGCTGCACGGCCGCTTCGGCGGCCCGCTGGAGGCGGTGCTCGCGCTGCACCCGAAGGTGCTGGTGGCCTCGGGCGAGCGCGACATCCACGGCAGCCAGCTCGGCCTGGACCTGAGCCTCGCGGCGCGCCTGGGCTTCGGCGAGGGCTACGCCTCGCTGGGCGTCGCCGCGAACCCGCTCACCGCCAAGGTCGAGAAGGCGGTGGAGCAGGCCACCGAACGCACCGGCTATGCGCACCAGACCGTGCACGACCGCTCCGACCAGCGCCGCCAGCGCCTGGCGATGACGGTCGGCCTCTCGGGCGCGCTGACCGCCTTCAAGCGCCCCGTCGACACGCACGCCCACGAGTCGGGCGACGACCGCAAGGGCAGCTACCGCGTCGCGGGCGCGCTGAACCTGCTCGACATCTCGCGCGAGATCGCGTCCAACTTCGAGAAGAACGGCGCCACCCGCTTCTCCATCGGCGACAAGGTCGGCGGCAGCACGGACCGCAGCTACGCGAGCCCGAAGGACCTGCTGGCGGAGATCGACCAGCACCGCGAGGAGTTCCTGATGCGCTGCCTGGAGACGCTGCCGCGCGCCAAGGACGGCCCCGAGGACACGCCGGAGCGGCGCCTGCTCGCGCACGGCATGCTGCGCCAGTTCGAGGCGGACCTGGAGGAAGCGAAGGCGCACCCGAACCTGCAGTTCAACATCAAGTACGAGATGCAGCCGCGCATGAGCGGCCTGGTCGACGCGCTGCGCGGCGTCGAGGCGCAGGCCCTGCAGGCGGGCGACCGCAAGACCGCGAAGGAGGCGCGCGAGGCGACGCAGACCCTGCTGTCGTACCGCGCCGCCTGGTCCGTGAAGAACGTGGCGATCCGCAACAAGGGCAAGGACAACTCGGAGATCGGCGTCGACTTCTTCGCCCGCTGGCAGCGCGTCCACGGCGCAGAGACGAGCCGGGCGATCGCCGCCTTCCCGGGCTGAGCCGGCTCAGCGGGGGCGGGCCTTCGCCTTCCCTGCCTCGGCCGTGTCCGCGGCCACGGCCACGGCCAGCACCTCGTCGCGCAGCCAGCGCTGGGCGGCATGCCCATGGTTGCGCTCGTGCCAGACCATGATCATCTCGAAGCCCGGCACCGGGAAGGGGCAGTCCAGCACCTGCAGGCCGGCGGCGCGCCGCTGGACCAGGCGCGAGGGCACCAGCGCCACGAGGTCGGACCTGGCGACGATGTCCGGCACGAAGAGGAAGGACGCCGCCGACAGCACCACCTTGCGCTCCTGGCCGAGCGCCGCGAGCGCGTGGTCGACCGGCGTCTCGAAGCCGCCGCCGGCCGGCGACACCACCACGTGCTCCAGCGCCGCCCAGGCCTTCAGGCCGACCCGTCCGCCCCGCACGACCGGGTGATGGCGCCGCGCGATCAGCACGTAGCGCTCGTGGAACAGCAGGCGCCTGCGCAGGCTGCCCGGGGCCTCGCTGGGGATCAGCAGCCCGATGTCGACCTCGCCGCGCGTCATCTGCCCGTCGATCTGCCGCGGGTCCATGTGCCGCACCGCGACCCGCACGCCGGGCGCGCGCCGGCGCAGCCGCAGCACCAGCGGCTGCAGCAACGCCGCCTGCATGTAGTCGGAGGCGGCCATGCCGACGGTGAGCACCGCACGGGCCGGGTCGAACTCGAGGTGAGACCCCACCGCGCCGCGCACCTGGTCCAGCGCCTCGCGCAGCGGCTCCCGCAAGGCGAGCGCCTTCGCGGTCGGCGTCATGCCGCGCTGCGCCGGCAGCAGCAGCGGGTCGCCGAACACGTCCCGCAGCCGGCTCAGCTGCGCACTCACCGCGGGCTGGCTGAGGCTCAGTCGCGCCGCCGCCTTCGTCACGTTCTGCTCGGCGAGCAGCGCTTCCAGCGTGACGAGCAGGTTCAGGTCCAGGCGGCTGGGATCCATGGCGTGGATGGTAGGGCAGAAGAATGGCGATTTCACGAATGGCTGCGACGTGCCCAGACTGCAGGGCATCCGCTTCACTTCATCCCCATTCCGCCATGAGCAAGACCGTCCTCATCGCCCACGCCCACCCCGAGCCCACCTCGTTCACCCGCACCCTGGTGAACGTCGCCGACGCCACGCTGGCGGCCGCCGTCATGAAGGGCTGGATCGACCGCGTCTGGGCCTACGGCCTGGCCTACGGCCACCGGGGCGCCGGCAACCGGCATCGCTACGGCGAGGGCGGCTTCCAGGGCCGGCGCGCGATGGTCTCGGTGACGACCGGCGGACCCGCCGCGGACTACGCGCCGCGCGGCATCAACGGGCCGCTGGACCACCTGCTGTTCCCCATCACCCACGGCACCCTCTTCTTCCCCGGCATGGCGGTGCTGCGAACCCACGCGGTGTACGACACCGGCCGCCTCTCGCCGGAGGGCGTCGAGGGCGCCGTCGCCGCCTGGCGCGAACGATTGAAGGGCGTGTTCGACGAAGAGCCCATCCGCTACCGGACGCAGAACGGCGGCGATTTCCCCGACGGCCACGTGCTCGCCGACGCCGTGGCGCCCGGGCGCAGCGGCTTCGACATCCACATCGAGGACGAGACCGCCATCCCGCGTTGAGGGGAGGCCGGGCCGGGCCGGCCTGACACGCTGCGTCGCAAGCGGCCCAGGCCTGTCACTCCGAGGGGGCGGCGCTGCAAGAAGGTGTAAAACCGGGCCGTTTTGAATGCGCTTTCAAGCGCGATCCGGGATCATCGCGGCGCTTGTCATACCTGGACGTCCGCCGAGATGAAGAACTTCCGCCCGCCCCTGCTGCCCCAGCTGGCCATCCTGTTCACCGCCGTGGCCCTCGCGGCCTGCGGCGGCAAGGATGACGACAACCACAGCCCTTCGCCGGCACCGGCTCCCACGCCGGCCCCCTCGCCGGCTCCGTCTCCCGCTCCCGCTCCGTCGCCTGCACCGTCCCCGGCTCCTTCACCTGCGCCGGCCCCTGCACCCGCACCTGCACCCGCACCCGCACCCGCACCCACACCTGCCCCGAGCCCGTCGCAGCCCACGCCCGAACTCCAGGTCGTCGAGCTGGCCCAGACCCATGTCATCCCGCCCGGCGGCCGCAGCATGCAGTCGCCGAACGAGGCCAGGAACGGCGGCGGCCGCAAGCTGATGCTGGTCGCCGACCGCGCCGCGCTGCTGATGGTGCAGCCGGCCGGCAGCGTCAGCTCGCTGGTGGTGCGCGCCCGGCTCGCCGACGGCCGCACCCTCGGCCCGCTGACGATGGCCGCGCCCGACCGCCTGCCCCCCACCGACGGCGGCGGCACGCCCTACTCCACCGTCAAGTACAGCGCGCTGCTGCCGCGCGAGTGGATCCAGCTGGGCAGCACCCTCGAGGTCGGCCAGGGCGGTTTCAGCGCGCCGCGCAGCATCGCGCTGACGGTCACGCCCGCCACGACGCTGAAGCACCACACCGTGCCCCTCTACCTGTTCGGCGCCCGGCCCGAGAAGTCGGTCGTTTCCGACTACAACCTCGCCAACGCCTCGACCGCCGGCTACCCGCTGGCGCAGGAATACCGCGAGAAGCTGCCGGTCGCGAACCTCGACGCCCGCACCGTCGGCGCCGTCACCATCGACCGCCTGGCCATCCCGGGCCGCAACGACGACAAGTTCTGCTACCCGGCGATGAGCGTCGCCTCCTGGGCCGAGTGGCGCGCCCTCGACGGCGACACCAACGCGCGCACGCTGCGCATCCTCGGCGACATGCGCGGCTGGACCGCGAACCGCGACGGCTCGTTCGCCGCGGGCTTCTACGGCTTCGTGCAGACCCTCGACGGCGGCAGGCAGGTCGCGGCCTCCACCGGCGGCGGCCTGGGCGGCGGCGGCGTCGGCGTGTCCGGCGGCGACTACCGCCCCGACACCATCTACTCCGCGATCTTCAACCACGAGATGGGCCACGCCTACGGCCTGCCGCACGCGGACGCCGCCGCCGACGCCGGCGATGACCCGTACCCGATGGGCACCAAGAGCGGCTCGGCCTGGGGCTACGACAGCGTCAGGAACCAGCTGCTGACGACGCTCGAATTCGCCGGCCAGTCCTGCGACGGCCGCACCGTCAACGGCGTGTGCTACCAGCGCACGCCCATGTCCGGCGGCGACGACGACCGCAACGGCAAGGCCTACCGCTGGAACGCCTTCTCGGACTACCAGGCGGCGATCATGCAGCAGGGCTTCCTCGACAAGCTGTTCCCGGACGCCTCGGCGGACGGCGGCTACAAGCGCTGGAACCGCGGCACCGGTGCCTTCGAGAAAGCCTCGAACGACGACCGCGCCCGCGCCGGCACCGACGTCCTCCAGCTCGACCAGGCCGTGCAGACGGTGATCGGCACGGTGTCGCACTTCAACGTCGCGCCGACCGCCAGCACGCTCGTCGTCACGCCCGCCTGGACCGGCAACCTGCCGCGCCGCATCGACCCCACGGTGCAGGCCGACCTGGACGCCCTCCTGAGCGACAAGCCGGGCGGCTGGAGCGGCTACTACTGCCTGGGCAGCGGCTGCGACTACACCCTGGTCGCCACCTATGCCGACGGCACCGTGCTGCGCCACCTGCTGCCGTTGGGCTACCGCGACTGGAACAAGCCGAACGATGCGACCGGCTACAAGAAAGGCGCGAAGGACTCGACCAGCGGCGACAACTTCGCGACCTTCGCGGTCAACCTGCCCACCGGGCACGGCGGCCTCGCCAAGGTGCAGCTCTACGACACGCCGCACGGCTCGCAGTGGCAGACCCGCTTCACCGCGCTCAACGCCGGCGACTTCGGCGGCAGCCTGCCGCTGGTGATGGAGTGGACGCCGGCCGCCGGCGCCTCGGGCGGCAACGGCGCCCCGGGCACGACCCAGTTCGACAGCGCGTCCTGCAAGCCCGGCGCCACCGTCAGGCGCCCGACGCGCTGATCCCCAGTGCCCCCAGGCGGGCCCGGCGGCATGGTGCCGCCGGGCCCGCTTCGCTTTTGCCGCCCTGCGTTCGCTTGCACCCGGCGGCGCCGCGACGGCAGGCCGGACACTGCTGCCACGGCTCGGCCTGCGCCGCAAGATTTGAAAGGTAAGAACGTGTTTTCCCACCGACCCACCGCACACAAGGATCCACCACGATGAAGAAGGAGCTCGCCGATGACACTGACCCATGACGACCTGGTGGCGATCGAACGCCACGCCGACCGCGCACCGGTTCAACAGCTGCGCCTGCAGGTGATGCAGATCCGCGACGACCTGCAGCACCTGGCCGACGACGTGGCCGACTACGCCAGCGCCCTGCTGCTCAAGCTCGGCCGAATCGTCGACGAGCAGGTGACGCCGCGCGCCGATCCGCGCGTCGCCCCGTCCTGGCCCACCGGGTGGCAGTCCGCCGCCTGGCCGGCGCCGGCGATCGAGGTGGCGCCGTGGTCCGGCACGCACGCGACCGCGGCAGCCGTGCCGGCGGTCCCGGCCGGGATGGTGACGCGCAGCAGCCGGCGCCGTGCCAAGCCGGGCAGCATCCGCACCGCCCAGCGCGCCATCGGCGCCGGACGCGCCTGAGCCGCCTGCACGCAGCGCCCGCCGCTGCCCACGCCCACTGGATGCCCATCCAGTGGGCGACCTCGACAATTTCTCCTCAGGTGCTCGCTAGTGTCGTCGGCTCAGTCCCGATCGACATTCCCGGAGGATCCACCATGAGCACCCCTTCCCGCCCCACCCCGCCGACGCCGCATGCGTCGAGCGCCGACCCTGCGTCGCTGCACCGCTATGCGCGCTGCATCGAGATTTCCAAGCGCGTGCGCTGGGACACGGAGCGCGACGTGATCCGGTCGCGCGTATTCGATTTCGACAAGAAATTCCTGCCCGACGGCCTGACGCAGCTGCAGGGCCTGGCCTTCCTGACGCCCGCCGAGCGCATCCGCCTGAGCCAGATCCAGGGCCGCACCTACGCCAACATGTTCGGCCTGGTCGAGCGCTTCATCAACGCCAAGCTGCTGGACGTGAGCCGCGACCACTGGCTGGGCGACCAGGTGGCGCTGGAAGCCCTGGTGCGCTTCAGCGAGGAGGAGCTGAAGCACCAGGCGCTGTTCCGCCGCCTCGACCACCTGATGGCCGCCGGCATGGCGCCAGGCTATGAGTTCGTGCCCGAAGTCGATCCGGTCGCGCGGCTCGTGCTCGGCCGCTCCACCTGGGCCGTGCTGGCCTTGACCTGCCACATCGAGCTCTTCACCCAGGCCCACTACCAGCGCAGCATCCAGCCGGATCCTGCGCTGTCCGAGCTGTTCAAGGACGTGTTCCTGTTCCACTGGAAAGAGGAGTGCCAGCACGCCGTGCTGGACGAGCTGGAGTGGGTGCGCGAGGACCGCAAGCTGACGCCCGAGGCACGCGACGCCGCGCTGACCGACTTCATCGAGCTGCTGCAGCAGCTCGACGGCCTGCTGCAGGCGCAGAGCCGCGCCGACGTGCGCTACTTCCTGCAGCTGGATCCGCCGCGCCCGCTGCACGAGGTGGCCGCGCTCGAAGCCGGCATGCTGCGTGCCTACCGGTGGCAGTACATCGGTTCCGGGCTCGAGCAGCCGCACTTCTTCCAGCTGCTGACCGGGATGCTCAGCGCGGCGCAGGCCGACCGCGTGACGCGCGCGCTGGCGCCGCTGACCGCCTGACCCCCGGCGCCGCGAATCCTGCGCGGCCGGCGCGCCACGGCACCGCAAAACGCGGCATCATCCGCCGATGGGGTTGGGACCACAGGCAGTTTCGGCAAGGACAGTCGGCAGTTCCCGGGCGGCCGCCCGCAGGGGCGGCCTGCGCCGCAGCCATTCGGTGCTGCTGGTGGGCTGCCTGGTCATCGCGCTGACGCTGGCGGCGACCGGCTTCGTCAGCTGGCGCAGCCGCAACGACGCACTCGACGACTGGCGCCTCTTCCTTTCCAACCTCTCGACCCTGGCCGTGCGCCATGCCGACCAGACCGTCGCCGCCGCCGACGCGGTGCTGAACCGCGTCGCCGACGAGCTGAACAAGGCGGGCCCTGCGGACGAGGCGGCGCTGCGGCGCATCGCCGGGCGGCAGGCGATGTTCGACATGATCCGCGACCGCCAGAAGGACCTGCCGCAGATCGACGTGATCTCGATCGCCACCACCTCGGGCGACATCGTCAACTTCTCGCGCAGCTACCCGCCGCCTCCGATCAACGTCTCCGACCGCGACTACCTGCAGGCCCACCTGGCCAACCCCTCGCTCGAGGTCTACCTGTCCGAGCCGGTGAAGAACCGCGCCAACGGCCGCTGGACCTTCTACCTGGCGCGCAAGCTGCGCAACCCGCAGGGGCGCATGATCGGCATCGCGCTGGTGGGCATCGAGAGCGACTACTTCGAGCGCTTCTACCGCTCGATGAGCTTCCCCCAGAACGACGTCTCGCTCGCGCTGCTGCGCGGCGACGCCACCCTGCTGGCGCGCCACCCGCACCTGGAGGAGTTCATGGGCCAGGTGCTGCGCGGCAGCACGACGCTCAAGAGCCTGGCGCAGGACCCCGACTCGCGCTACGGCAACACCGCGATCTTCACCGACGCGCGCGTCACCAACCCCGACGACACGCGGCTGCGCATCGTGGCGCCGACGGTCTCGCAGGCCTATCCGCTGGTGGTGAGCATCATCGCCGCCGACACCGTGGTGCTGGCGCACTGGCGGCGCACCAACTGGCTGGTGGCGGGCCTGGCCATCGGCATGAATGCGCTGCTGCTGTGGCTCACGCTGTGGGTCTACCGGCTGCTCGAGCGGCGCGACCAGATGCTGTCCGAGCTCGAGAACGCGCGCGCCGCCGCCGAGACCGCGAGCCGCGCCAAGTCGACCTTCCTCGCCAACATGAGCCACGAGATCCGCACCCCGATGAACGGCGTGCTGGGCATGACCGAGCTGCTGCTGCAGACCGAGCTGACGCCGCGCCAGCGCGACCTGGCCACCAGCGCCTACGGCTCGGGCGAGACCATGCTGCACCTGATCAACGACATCCTCGACGTGTCCAAGATCGAGGCCGGCAAGGTCGAGCTGGAGCAGATCGACTTCGACCTGCGCGCCCTGGTGCGCGACGAGCTGGGCCTGTATGCCGCGGCGACGCGGCGCAAGGGCGTGGCCCTGACCGAGCGCATCGACCCCGCCCTGCCGGCGGCGCTGCGCGGCGACCCGATGCGGCTGCGCCAGGTGCTGGCCAACCTGCTGAGCAACGCGGTCAAGTTCACCGAGCAGGGCGAGGTGGAGCTGAGCCTGCGCGCCCTGCCCTGGGACGGCGACGGGACGCGCGTCGAGTTCTGCGTGCGCGACACCGGCATCGGCATGGACATGGCGGCCCAGGCGCAACTGTTCCAGCCCTTCACGCAGGCGGACGGCTCGATGTCGCGGCGCTACGGCGGCACCGGCCTGGGCCTGGCGATCACGCGCCAGCTGGTCACGCTGATGGGCGGCACGATCTCGGTCGACAGCGCGCCGGGGCGCGGCTCCACCTTCTGCGTGCGGGCACCTTTCGCGGCCGCCCTGCAGGCGCCGGCGCCGCCGCCCAAGCCGGCCGCGCGCAGCGCCGAGGGGGCGGCGCTGGCCGGGCGGCGCGTGCTGCTGGCCGAGGACAACCCGGTGAACATGGAGGTCGCGGCGGCGATGCTCGAGTCGCTGGGGCTGCAGGTGGACCGGGCCGTCGACGGCATGCAGGCCATCGCGCGCTGCCGCGAGCGGGTCTACGACCTGGTGCTGATGGACTGCCAGATGCCGGTCATCGACGGCCTGGAGGCGACGCGGCGCATCCGCGCCCAGGGCGAGCGCGACCTGCCCATCGTCGCGCTGACCGCCAACGCGATGGCCGGCGACCGCGAGGAATGCCTGGCGGCCGGCATGAACGACTACATCGCCAAGCCCTTCACCCGCGATGTCATCGAGCACGTGCTGCGGCGCTGGCTCGACGCGCCGGCCCGGCTGGCCACGCAGGCGCTGGCGGCGTTGCGTGCGCAGCAGCGCCCCGGCATGCACGACCTGCTGCACTCGGTGGCGTCGACCTTCCTCAGCGAGGCGCCGCGGCTGCTGCAGCAGATGCGCGAGGCCGCCGCCGACGCCGCCGACTGGCCGCGGCTGCGGCGCGCCGCGCATGCCTTGTCGAGTTCGAGCGAACAGCTCGGCGCCCAGCGGCTGGCCGCGCTGTGCGCCGCGCTGGCCGACAGCGTGCACACCGGGACGGTGGGCCAGCCCGGGCCGGCGCTGGACGAGATCGCGGCCGAGCTGGCGCGCGTGGAGTCGGATGTGCGCAGCCTGTGAGCATGCGAACATCGCGGTTCAGGAGGACTGACGAGATGCCCACCCGCGGATTCTTCGGCCGCCGTCCCGCCGCCGACACGGCCCGGCGCCTGCCGCCCGGCCAGCACCTGACCGACGACTTCCCGGTGCTGTCCTTCGGGCCGACGCCGCAGGTCGCCCTGGACGCCTGGCAGTTCACGCTGCACCACGGGCCGCGGCCGCTGGCGAGCTGGACCTGGGACGAGTTCAACGCCCTGCCGCAGACGACCTGGCGGGGCGACATCCATTGCGTGACGACCTGGTCCAAGTTCGACACCGAATGGCAGGGCGTCACGATCGACGACCTGCTGCTCGCGGCCGGCGTCCAGGCGCCCACGCCCTTCGTGCTGGCCCGCTCCTTCGACGACTACGACACCAACGTGCCGCTGGCCGACCTGGTGAACGGGCGGGCGATGGTCGCGACGCGCTTCGCCGGCGCCCCGCTCGAGCCCGAGCACGGCGGCCCGGCGCGGCTGCTGGTGCCGCACCTGTACTTCTGGAAAAGCGCGAAGTGGGTCAAGGGGCTGCGCTTCACCGCGCGCGACGAGGCCGGCTTCTGGGAGCTGCGCGGGTACCACATGCGCGGCGACCCCTGGCGCGAGCAGCGCTACACGGACGACGAATGAGCGGGTGGCAGGAGGTGGTGATCGACGAGGTCCGGCCGCGCACGCCGCGGGTGGCCAGCGTGTTCCTGCGCCTGCGGCCGGCCGGGCAGCGCGCCGGCCAGCACCTGGAGGTGCGGCTGACGGCGCCGGACGGATACCAGGCGCAGCGCAGCTACTCGATCGCATCGGCGCCGGATGCGCAGCGCGTCGAGCTGATGGTCGAGCGCCTGGAGGACGGCGAGGTCTCGCCCTGGTTCCACGAGGTCGCGGACGCGGGCGACACGATCGAGGTGCGCGGGCCGATCGGCGGGCACTTCGTGTGGACGCCGCAGGACGGCGGGCCGCTGCTGCTGGTGGGCGGCGGCTCGGGCGTGGTGCCGCTGCTGGCCATGCTGCGGGCTCGGCGGGAGGCCGGCGCCGCCGTGCCGGCCCTGTTGCTGTACTCGGCGCGCAACCACGAGGAGTTGATCTGCGCGGACGAGATCGAGGCGATGGCGGCGGCGGATGCGGCGCTGCGGGTGGTGCTCGTCACGACGCGCGCGCCGGCGCGGCGTGCGCAAGACCGGGACCGGCGGATCGATGCCGGCATGCTGCGCGAGCTGCTGGGCGGATGGGGCGAGTTGCCGCAGCGGGTCTTCGTGTGCGGCGCCACGCCGTTCGTCGAGACGATCGCCGACGGATTGCGCGCCGCCGGCGTGCCCGCTGGCGCCATCCGGACCGAACGTTACGGGTCGTCCGGATGACCGTGCGGGACCGTCGTGCACATCGACGGCTGCTCCCCGGATTCCGCTGCGCTGCATCCGGGCTACGGATGCCATGACGGCGGCGGGTGCCACAATCGCGCGATGCCCGCTCTCACGCTGCGCACCGTGTGCGCCACCCGCTACGTCACGCCGCTGCGCGAAGGCGGCTCGCTGCCCGCCATCGTCGAGGCCGACGACCAGGGCCTGTATGTCCTCAAGTTCCGCGGCGCCGGCCAGGGCCCGAAGGCGCTCATCGCCGAACTGGTCTGCGGCGAGCTCGCGCGCAGCGCCGGCCTGGCCGTGCCCGAGATCGTGCTCGTGCAGCTCGACCCCGAACTCGCCCGCACCGAGCCCGACCCCGAGATCCAGGACCTGATCCGCGCCAGCGCCGGCCTCAACCTCGCACTCGACTACCTGCCCGGCTCCGTCACTTTCGACCCCCTCGCCGACCGGCCGCCGGCCGACATCGCCTCCGCCATCGTCTGGCACGACGCCTTCGTCACCAACGTCGACCGCACCCCGCGCAACAGCAACCTGCTGATGTGGCATCGCCGCCTCTGGCTCATCGACCACGGCGCGGCGCTCTACTTCCACCATGCCTGGGGGCAGCACCTGGAGCGCGCCGCCAGCCCCTTCGCGCTGGTCCGCGACCATGTGCTGCTGCCCTTCGCATCCGAACTCGCCCAGGCCGATGCCCGCATGCGCGCCGCCATCACGCCCGGGCTCATCGCCGACATCGTCGCGCTGATCCCGGACGACTGGCTCGGCGAACCCGACACCTTCCCCGACCGCGCCGCGCACCGCCAGGCGTATGTCGATGTCCTGGCGCGCCGCCTGGCCGCATCCACCGTCTTCGTCGAGGAGGCCCTCCGTGCCCGCGCCCAGCTCGCCTGACCTCTGCACCTACGACTACGCGATCGTGCGCGTCGTGCCGCGTGTCGAGCGCGGCGAGTTCGTCAACGTCGGCGCGATCGTGTCCTGCAAGCCCTCCGGCTTCCTGCAGGCCGCCATCGAGCTGGACGAGACCCGGCTGCGCGCGCTCGACCCGGGGTTGGACCTGGCGATGGTGCGCGCCTCGCTGGCGGCCCTCCCCGCCATCTGCCGCGGCGGCGCCGAGGCCGGCGCGCTCGGCCGCCTGTCGCCGCGCGAACGCTTCGACTGGCTGGTCGCGCCGCGCAGCACCGTCATCCAGACCTCGCCGGTGCACACCGGCCGCTGCGCCGACCTGCCGTCGGCGCTGCAGCGGCTGCTCGACACCATGGTGCGCCCGCGCGCGGCGAGCCGGCCCGGCTGATCAGCCCCGGCCGAGGTAGCGCGCCTCGAGGGGGCGCCGGGAGGGCAGCGGGTTGAGCGCCTCGCCGCTCGCCCGCTGCGCCAGTTCGCCCGTGGGCCAGCGGCTCGCCTGCAGCCACACCTGCTCGCGCAGCCAGTCGAACACCGGCGACAGGTCGCCCGCGGCGATGCGCCCGTCGAGGTCGGGGTGGGCGCGGCGGATCGTCGCGAACCACTGCGCCGCGTACATCGCCCCCAGCGTGTAGCAGGGGAAGTAGCCGAACAGGCCCTCCGGCCAGTGCACGTCCTGCAGCGGGCCGTTGCGGAAGTTGCCGCGCGTGTCCACGCCCAGCAGCGACTGCATGCCGGCATCCCACAGCGAGGGGATGTCCTCCGGCTCGATTTCGCCCTCGATCAACGCGCGCTCGACCTGGTAGCGCAGGAGGATGTGCGCCGGATAGGTCACCTCGTCGGCATCGACGCGGATGAAACCCGGGTTGACGCGCGTCAGCAGGCGGTACAGGTTGTCGGGCTCGAAGGCCGGCTGCGCGCCGAAGTGCCGGATGGCGAGGGGCGCGAGCAGCTGCGCGAAGCCGCGGCTGCAGCCGAGCTGCATCTCGAAGGCGAGGCTCTGGCTCTCGTGGATCGCCATCGAGCGCGCGTTCGACACCGGCTGGCCGAGCCAGCCGCGCGGCCGGTTCTGCTCGTAGCGGCCGTGGCCGGTCTCGTGGATGGTGCCCATCAGGCTCTGCAGGAAGCCGTCCTCGCGGTAGCGCGTGGTCAGGCGCACGTCTTCCGGCACGCCGCCCGAGAACGGATGGGTGCTGGCGTCGAGCCGGCCGCCCTCGAAGTCGAAATCCAGCAGCCGCATCACGTCTTCGCAGAGCCGGCGCTGGGCCTCGACCGGGAAGGGCCCCACCGGCTCGATCGTCGTCTCGCCGGCCTGGCGCGCCTGCACCTGGGCGATGAGGCTGGGCAGCCAGCCGCGCAGGTCGCCGAACACGCGGTCGACCTCGGCGCAGGTCATGCCGGGCTCGTAGCGGTCCATCAGCGCGTCGTACTTCGAGACGCCGGTCTGCTCGGACAGCAGCCGCGCCTCCTCGCGCCCGACGCGCAGCACCTCGCGGAAATTGACGACGAAGCCGGCCCAGTCGTTGGCCGGCCGCTGCGTGCGCCAGGCGTGCTCGCAGCGCGCCGTGGCGAGCGAGCGGGCCTGGACGAGGGATTCGGGCAAGGCGTTCGCGAGCCGCCATTCGCGGCGGATCTCGCGCAGGTTGGCGCGTTGGAAATCGTCCAGCGGCTCCTGCTCGGCACGCTCGATCTCGGCCGCGGCGGCCGGGTCGGTGCGGATGCGGTGCATCAGGGCGGAGAGTTCCGCCACCGCGGCGGCCCGGGCGTCGTTGCCCTTGGGCGGCATCATCGCGGCCTGGTCCCAGCTGGCGATGGCACGCAGGTGGTCGAAATGGTGAAGGCGCCGGCTCTGCGCGGCCAGGGCGTCGTAGGCGGGGGTCGGAAGGGTCATGGCATCGGGTCCGGCGCCCTGCGGGTGCAGGCGCAAAACATCGATGCTACGTCAGGCGCCGCCAGGCCCGACGCGGGGGATTCACTGGTCCGAATCGGACTCCGGTTCCAGGTCGATCAGGTGATCGAAGGCATTCATGTCGGACTCGACGCGCGGGATCAGCGGCTTGTCCAGCGGGCGGCACACGCGGCGCTGCAGACGCTCCAGGCGCTCCGAACGGTCCATCGCCTGGAACACCTCGGCCGGGTTCAGCATCAGGGCGAAGGGATTGCCAACGGCTTCGGTGAGGGTCTCGGGGGTCTGCATGGTGACGCTCCAGTCAGCGGTGTGTCGATGGAGGTCACTGTAGGCTTCCAGCTCGTTTCGTCGTAGTCGGTACTGCTCCAAACGAGGGGTCAGAAGAACCCTGACAGGGTTGTCAGCAAGGCCTGAACGGGGGGTGTGCATCCGTCCGATACCGCACAGAAAATCGTTTTCCGACAACCTGTTGGAAACGACACCTCAGGTCAGTTCGAGGGGGCCGGCAGGCCGAACAAGGCCTCGAAGTTGCGGCTGGTCGCGTCCGCCACGGCCTCCACCGGCAGGCCTTTCAACTCGGCCAGATGCTGGGCCACGAAGGGCACGTACGCGGGCGTGTTGGTCTTGCCGCGGTACGGCACCGGCGCGAGGTAGGGGCTGTCGGTCTCGATGAGGCAGCGGTCGAGCGGCACGAAGCGCGCGACCTCCTTCAGCTCGACCGCGCTCTTGAAGGTCAGGATGCCGGAGAACGAGATCAGGAAGCCCAGGTCCAGCGCCTGCCGGGCCACGTCCATCGTCTCGGTGAAGCAATGGAAGACGCCGCGAGAGCGCCCGGCGCCCTCGTCCTTCAGCAGCGCGACGGTGTCGTCGGAGGCGCTGCGCGTGTGGATGACGAGCGGCAGGTCGCGCTCGAGGCCGGCGCGGATGTGGACGCGAAAGCGCTCGCGCTGCCATTCCATGTCGGCGATGCTGCGCCCGTTGAGGCGGTAGTAGTCGAGGCCGGTCTCGCCGATGGCCACCACCTTCTCGCGCCGGCTCAGGCGCACCAGGGTCTCGACGTCGGGCTCGAGCACGTCCTCGTTGTCGGGGTGCACGCCGACCGAGGCCCAGAAGTTGGCGTACTGCGCCGCGAGGGCGTGCACGCCGTCGAACTCTTCGAGCGTCGTGCAGATGCACAGCGCGCGGTCGACCTTCGCCGCGGCCATCTCGGCGCGGATCTCGTCCAGCCGGGCGTGCAGCTCGGGAAAACTCAGGTGGCAGTGGGAATCGACGAACATCGGGCAGCCGGGGGGCGCTGCGCCAAGCGGACTCAGATGGTCTGGGTCGGCTTCGCGGATTGGATGGAGGTGCCGAGGATCTCCTCGATCTTCAGCTTCAGCACGCGCGTCTTCTCGTCGGTCGGGAAGCGCACCCCGACGCCCTGCGTGCGGCCGCCCGAGGCGTTCGCCGGCGTGATCCACGCGACCTTGCCCGCCACCGGGTAGCGCTGCGGGTCGTCGGGCAGGGACAGCAGCAGGTAGATGTCCTCGCCGAGCTTGTACTCGCGCGTCGTCGGCACGAACAGGCCGCCTTCGCTGAACAGCGGGATGAAGGCCGCGTACAGCGCGCCCTTCTCGCGGAAGACGAGCTGGATCACGCTGGGCCGGCCGGCGGCGGCAGCGGGTGCCGCGGCACCGGCGGTACGGACGGGGGAGGCGGGCGAATCGCTCATCGGGCCGAGTGTACCGAAGGACTCCGGCCGGCGCGCGGCGGCGCGAGCGCCTCGCGCGCCTGTTGCACCAAGGATTCCACCATCACGGGCTGGTTCCACGGGTGCTCGCCGTGGCGGCTGGCCGTCGACAGGGCCGAGGCCCAGCGCATCAGGCCGTACAGCGGCATGGCGGGCGGCATCGCGGCCGGCGGGAAATAGCGCGGCGCGGCCCCGCAGGCCAGGCACAGCGCGTCGTGGCAGAGCTTGTGCAGCGCCTCCAGCAGGCGCGGCAGCGGCCAGGCCGCGAGACCGCCCGCATCGCCCGCCGCGAGCTGCTTCGGCAGGCGCAGCCAGGCCACCGCGTCGACGCCGTCGCGTGCCCATTCCAGCGCCTGCAGCGGCTGGGCGCCCGCGGGGGGGGGGAGCCCCTCGGGCTGTGCCACCTGGTGCGCGGCGAGCCAGCGCGTGGCCTCATCGGTCGCCGGCAGCGCGAGCGCGAGCGCCTGGCAGCGGCTGCGGATCGTCGGCAGCAGGCCGTCGGGCGCGCCGCTGCTGAGGATGAAGCGCGCGGCGCCGGGCGGTTCTTCGAGCGTCTTCAGCAGGGTGTTGGCCGAGATGCCGTTCATGCGCTCGGCCGGGTGCAGCAGCACCACCTTGCCGCGCCCGCGCGCCGAGGTGGTCTGGGCAAAGGCGACCGCGCCGCGGATGGCCTCGACCTTCAGCTCCTTGCTCGGCTTGGCCTTCGAGGCCTTGTCGGCATCGCCCTCGTCGGCCGTGTCCCAGCCCAGCGATTCGCGCAGCGCCTCGGGCAGCAGCACCAGCAGGTCGGGATGCGAGCGCGCCTGCACCAGGTGGCAGCTCGCGCAGCGGCCGCAGGCCGGCTGCAGGGGGGCGCCCACCGGCGCGGCCTCGCACAGCCACGACTGGGCGAGCGTCAGGCCGAGCTCGAACTGGCCGATGCCCTGCGGGCCGTGCACCAGCAGCGCATGGCCGCGCTGGGTGCGCAGGGCCTCGTCGAGGGCGGCCGCCAGCCAGGGCAGCGGCAGCCGGCCGTCGGCATCTACCATGGGTGTTGCTCCATCCGGTCGAGCACCTGGCGCCACACCTGCTCGCGCGGCGCGTCGGCGTCGATGCGCACGATGCGGCGCGGCGCGGCCCGCCAGCGGGCCTCGTAGCCGGCGCGCACGCGTTCGAAGAAGGCCTCGTCCTGCTGCTCGAAGCGGTCCGGCGCGCGCGCGGCGGCGCGGCGCGCGGCGGCGACGCCGGCCGGCAGGTCGAACCAGAAGGTCAGGTCGGGCTGCAGGCCCTCCTGCACCCAGCCCTCGAGCGTCGCCAGCACCGCGGCGTCGAAGCCGCGCCCGCCGCCCTGGTAGGCGAAGGTGGCATCGGTGAAGCGGTCGCACAGCACCACCTGCCCGGCCGCGAGCGCCGGCGCGATCACCTGGCCGATGTGGTCGCGGCGCGCGCCGAACACCAGCAGCGCCTCGGTCAGCGGGTCCATGGGCGATTGCAGCAGCAGGCCGCGCAGCTGCTCGGCGAGCGCCGTGCCGCCCGGCTCGCGCGTCAGCACGACGCCGCGACCGGTGCCCCGCAGGTGCTCGGCGAGCGCGTCGATGTGCGTGGACTTGCCGGCGCCGTCGATGCCTTCGAAGGTGATGAATCGTCCGCGCACGGGGGTCCTGGTGCCTACTTCTGGTACTGGTTGACGGCGCGATTATGCTCGGCGAGCGTCTCGCTGAACTGGCTGCTGCCGTCGCCGCGCGCCACGAAGTACAGGGCCTTGGTGGTGTCGGGACGCACCGCGGCGAGCAGCGAGGCCCGTCCCGGCATCGCGATCGGCGTCGGCGGCAGGCCGGTGCGCAGGTAGGTGTTGTACGGCGAGTCGGTGGTCAGGTCGCGCTTGCGCAGGTTGCCGTCGAAGCGCTCGCCCAGGCCGTAGATCACCGTCGGATCGGTCTGCAGCGGCATGCCCAGGCGCAGCCGGTTGCTGAAGACGCCGGCCACGCGGCCGCGGTCGGCCGGCGTGCCGGTCTCCTTCTCGACGATGGAGGCCAGCGTCAGCGCCTCGTCCGCGTTGCGCAGCGGCGAGTTCGCGCCGCGCTCGCCCCAGGCCAGCTCGAGCTGCCGCTGCATCGCGCGGTAGGCGCGCTTGAGCACCGCGACGTCGCTCGCACCCTTGCTGAAGGCATAGGTGTCGGGATAGAAGCGGCCCTCGGGCGCGACGCCGGCGGCGCCGATGGCGGCCATCAGCTCGGCCTCGGACATCGTCGCGGTGAGCTGCTTCAGGTCCGGCGCATGCGCCAGCTCGGCGCGGAACTGGCGGAAGGTCCAACCCTCGATCAGGCGCACCGTCGCGAGCACCTCGTCGCCGCGCACCATCTTGTCCAGCAGGCCGCGCGGCGTGATGCCGCGGCCGACCGCATAGCTGCCGGCGCGGATCTTGCGCGCCTGGCCCGACCAGCGGAACCACTCGTAGAGCAGCACCGGCGGCGCCTGCACGCCGGCCTGGGTCCAGGCGAGCGCGACCTCGCGCGGCGAGGTGCCGGGCTCGATCGACACCTCGACCGAGTCGGCGTTCAGGGGCAGCGGCTGCTGCAGCCACCAGGCCGCCCCGCCGACGGCACACGCGGCGGCCAGCAACGCCAGCACGAACAGGCCCACGACCAGACGGCGCAGCAGCTTCACGGCAGCAAGGGGGACGGCAGGAGGATGGGTGCCGGGCCCCGGTGGCCCGGAGACCCCGGTGAGGACCCGATCATGGGCGCTGATGATAATCGGCGCTTCCACCCGTCCTTGTATCCAATGACTGCAACTTCTTCCCTCGACGGCATCGCCCCCCTCGCCCACTGGGGCGTGATCCGCGCCCGCGGCGCCGATGCGGCGAGCTTCCTGCACGGCCAGCTGACCAGCGACGTCACCGGGCTGGGCGCCGGCCAGGCGCGGCTCGCCGGCTACTGCTCGGCCAAGGGCCGGCTGCTGGCGAGCTTCGTGCTGTGGCAGGCCGCGCCGGACGAGATCCTGCTCGCCTGCAGCGCCGACCTCCTGGCGCCGACGCTGAAGCGCCTGGCGATGTTCGTGCTGCGCGCCAAGTGCGTGCTGAGCGATGCCACGGCCGAGGTCGCGCTGCAGGGCCTGGCCGGCCCCTCGGCCCGTGCCTGGCTGGGGCCGGCCGCCCCGGCCGCGGCTTGGCAGCGCAGCGCCCATGGCGGCGGCAGCGTGGTGCGGCTGCCGGATGCCGACGGTCACGAACGTTACCTCTGGGCCGCGCCCGCCGGGACCGCCCTGCCTCCCCTGCCCCCGCTGTCGGCCGATGCCTGGCGCGCCGGCGAGGTGGCGAGCGCGGTGCCGCGCATCGAGGCTGCGACGGTCGACAAGTTCGTGCCGCAGATGGTGAACCTCGAGCTCGTCGGCGGCGTCGACTTCCAGAAGGGCTGCTACCCCGGCCAGGAGATCGTCGCGCGCAGCCAGTACCGCGGCACGATCAAGCGGCGCGGCTTCCTGTTCGAGGCAGAGGCGGACGCGAGCGCCGGGCAGGAGATCTTCCACAGCGCCGACCCCGGCCAGCCGGCGGGCCAGGTCGCGAACGCGGCCGGCTCCGCCGTGTTCGCCGAGGTCAAGCTGGCGGCGCTGGAGGGCGGCACGCTGCACCTGGGCGGACCCGGCGGCGCGATGCTGCACCGCCAGCCCATGCCGTACGCGGTCGACGTCGACGTGACGGCCTGAACCGCGCATCATTCGCAGGCAACACTTCACGGACGCGGATCGGGAAGCAGCAGCGTGCGCGAGTTGTTCATCTACTATCGGGCGAAGGTTGACGACGCGCAGTCCGTGCAGACCGCGGTTCTCGCGGCGCAGTCGCAGCTGATGGGAGAACGGCCGGCGCTGCGCGCCCGGCTGCTGCGCCGGCCCGGCCCGGGCGACGAACACGACACCTGGATGGAAACCTACGCCCACGCGCCGGACGGCATCGACGAGGCGCTGCAGCGCGAGATCGAGGCCCGCGTCGCGCCCGTCCTCGCGCCCGTCATCGCCGGCGCGCGCCACACCGAGGCGTTCGTGCCATGTGCCTCGTAGCGCTGGCGATCGACCAGTCGCGCCGCTTCCCGCTCGTGGTGGCGGCGAACCGCGACGAGTACTTCAAGCGGCCGAGCGCGCGCCTCGCCTGGTGGTCGCCCGGTCCCGGACGGCCCGACATCCTCGGCGGCCGCGACCTGGAGGCCGGCGGCACCTGGCTCGGCCTGACCGCCGCCGGGCGCCTCGCGTTCGTGACCAACGTGCGCGACCCGTCGCGCCAGGACGCCCAGGCGCCGTCGCGCGGCGAGATCGTCCCGAACTGGCTGTCGGGCGAGCTGCAGACCGACCGCTTCTGGATGCGCACGGCGCTCGCCGGCTACAACGGCTTCAACCTCGTGGCGGCGGATTTCCAGCGCGGCGAATGCTTCTGGGCCTCCAGCCACCAGCCGCACCCGGTGCGCCTGGAGCGCGGGCTGTACGGCCTCTCGAACGGCGTGCTCGATGCCCCCTGGCCCAAGGTGGAGCTGCTGAAGGCGCGCCTGGGCGCGGCGCTGAAGACGGCGGACGAGGTCGACGCGCTCGGCGCGCGCCTGTTCGAGGCACTCGGCGACCGCACGCTGGCGGACGATGCCCGCCTGCCCGCCACGGGCGTCTCGCCCGCGTGGGAAAAGCTGCTCTCGGCCGCCTTCATCCGCACGCCGGACGGCAGCTACGGCACCCGCAGCTCCACGCTCGTGATCGCCGAGCGCGTCAACAAGCGCCTGGTCACGCACGTGCTGGAGCGCACCTACAGCGGCACCGGCGGCGTCGCCCTGCTGCGCCGCTCGGTGCTGAAGGACTGGCCGCCGCGCTACACCGAGGAGCCGCCCGCCGAGGCGAGCGCCCAGGGCAGCGTCGACGAGGCGGAAGAACCGTCCGCCGACGCCGCGCCGCGCAAGACCCGCGTGCGCAGCCTGCTGCGGCCGGAGACGCCGCGGCGCAAGCGCCCCGCGGCCGGCTGATCCACCGACGGTCGGCCCACTCGCCGCTCACTCGGCCCGAAAGCCGAATTCCTTCGCCACCGTGGCCCAGCGCTCGGTGTCACGGCGCTGCAGGGCGGCCAGCTCCGCCTCGCTCGATCCCGCGGCCTCGAGGCCGATCGCCGCCAGCGCCTGCACCAGCTCCGGCCGCGCGAGGGCCGTGCGCAACGCCGCGTTGAGGCGCCGCACGGCGGCAGGGCCCGCGCCGGCCGGCAGGTAGAAGGCCAGCCAGCCGTCGGCCACGATCTCCGCCAGGCCCAGCTCGACGAAGGTCGGCACCTCCGGCACGAAGCGGCTGCGCGCCGTGCCGCACACGGCGAGCAGGCGCAGCCGCCGCGCCTCGGCCATCGGCAGCAGGTCGCCCAGCGGCGTGCAGGTGGCGGCGAGGTGCCCGCCCACCAGGTCGACGATCGACGGCTGGGCCCCGCGGTACGGCACGTGGCGCAGCGCGACATGGCCCGACCGCCCCAGCATCGCGCCGACGAAATGCGAGGACGAGCCGGCGGCCGGCGAGCCGAAGGTGGCGGACTCCGGGTGCGCGCGCGCCCAGGCGACGAACTCCGCCAGCGTGGCGACCTGCGGGTCCACGAGCGGCCCGACCGCGAAGCCCAGGTCGAAGCGGCAGGCGAGCGACACCGGCAGCAGGTCGTGCACCGGGTCGTAGGCGAGCTGCGGGTAGGTGTGCGGGAACAGCGTCAGCATCGACGAGGGCGTCAGCAGCAGCGTGGAACCGTCGACGGGCGCCGTCTTCAGGGCCAGGATGGCGACCTGGCCGCTCGCGCCGCTGCGGTTGTCGACCAACGTCGTGTCCGCCAGGTCGCCGTGCAGGGCCTGCGCGACCTGGCGCGCCACCACGTCCGTGCTGCCGCCGGCCGGGAATCCGACGACGATGCGCAGGGTCTTCAGCGGCGCGTCGGCCGCGCCTGCCGCCGCGGCGAGCCAGGCGCAGGCGGCCGCCACGCCTCGCAGGAGCGCGCGACGGCGCGGCATGCCAAGGTCATCGATGGGCTTCATGGGGTCACCTCCTTCAGCAAGGCTTCCATCCGCTTGAACTCGAAGCGCGCCGCCATGGCCGCCAGGGCGTCGGCCGCGGCTTCGCCATGGGGCCGCAGGCAGGCCACGGCCTCGCCGACGGCCTGCACGTCGCCGCGCGCGAGCGCGGTGCGCAGCCGCCCGCACAGTTCTGGCGGCAACTGCCCCAGCAGCCGGGCATCCAGGGTCGCCGGGGCGGCCGGCGGTGCCTCCCCCGCGACCTCGTAGCGCAGCCCCAGGTGGTGCGCGACCAGGGCGAGCAGGTCCTCCTCGCGAAAGGGCTTGCCGAGGAACCCGTCGCAGCCGAGCGCCAGGAACTCGTCGCGCTGCTCGTCGAAGCTGCTCGCCGTGAGGGCGATCACCACCGGCGCGCGGCCCGCCGCCGCCTTCAGCTCCCGGGTCGCCTCGCGCCCGTCCATCACCGGCATCCGCATGTCCATCAGCACCAGGGCCGGATCCCACGCCCGCCACGCCGCCAGGGCCTCCTGCCCGTTGGCGGCCTCGCGCACCGCGTAGCCGAGCGGCCGCAGCAGCCGCACCAGCAGCGCCCGACCCTCGGGCAGGTCGTCCACCACCAGGATGCGCTGCTCGGGCGTGCCCGCCGCCAGCGAGACCGGGCGCCCCGGCAGCGCCGCCCGGGCCTCGGCCTCCGACACCGCCGGGATGCCGACCCGGATGTCGAACTGGACCGAGGTGCCGCGGCCGGGCTCGCTGCTCAGCTGCAGTTCTCCGCCCATCAGCTGCACGTAGGCACGGCTCAGCGCCAGCCCGAGGCCGGTGCCCTCGGCGGCCTGGCGGCCGGCCTGGGCCTGCACGAAGGCCTCGCCCAGCTGCGCCAGCTCGTGCGACGCGATGCCCACGCCGGTGTCGGCGACGCGAAAGCGCAGGCGTCCTTCATCCAGCGGCTGCGCCGCGAGCGTCACGCGCCCCCGCGGCGTGAACTTGATGGCGTTGCTCAGCAGGTTGGCGAGCACCTGGCGCAGCTTCACGACGTCCGCCTCCAGCCGCGGCGCGAGCTGCGGCGAGGCCTCGACGACGAAGGCCAGGCCCTTCTGCCGCGCCCCGGGCGCGTAGACCTCCTCCAGCTCGTGCAGCACCACCTGGGGATTGAAGGGCACCGGCTGCAGGCCCATGCGGCCGGCCTCGATCTTCGACAGCTCCAGCACCTGGTTGATGACCTGGTAGAGGTGCTCGCCGCTCGCGCGCACCACGCCGATGTCGTGGCGCGCACGCTCGCCGAGGCTCTCGTCGCGCAGCAGCAGGCGAGAGAACCCGAGCATCGCGTTGAGCGGCGAGCGCAGCTCGTGGCTCATGTTCGCGAGGAACACGCTCTTTGCCCGGTTGGCGGCGGCCTCCGCGTCCGCGCGCCGCGCCTCCGCCTCGGCCAGGGCGCGGTGGTGCTCGGCCTGCGCCTTGGCGCGCTCGGTCTCGAACCGGACCTGCATCGCGGCGCTGAGGTCGGTCGCCTTGCGCGACTGGATGCGCGTGCGCGCCGCCGCGGCGCGGCGCTCGAAGCCCAGGGCACGCGCCAGGTCGCCCACGGCCTCGTACTCGCGCGACAGCTCGGAGCACAGCACGTCGGAGACGGTCTTGCCCGGTGTGTCCTCGTCCACCGACAGGGCGAGCGCCAGGTAGTGGATCGCGCCGGTCGCGGCCGTCGAGCCGGCCGGCGGCGCCAGCCCGTGCTCGCGCGCGATCGTCGCCAGCGCCTGCAGGCAGGCGGCCTGGCGCCATCGCACGCCGGCGCGCACGTGGATGGCGAGGGCCTCCTCGGCCGCAGCCACGGCCTCGTCGCGCCGGTTCAGCCGGGACAGGACCAGCGCCTTGCCGCGCAGGGCATCCGCGAGGTACCAGGTGGCGCGGCCGGCTCGGCGCTCGACGGCTTCGGCGGCGGCATAGGCGTCGGCCGCGGCCGTGCAATCGCCGAGGCTGAAGCAGACGTCGCCGAGCAGCGTCGAGGCGATGGAGTAGAAGTTGCCGCGGGGCGGCCCGAGACCGGCCAGGCCTTCGTCCAGCAGCTCGCGCGCCGCCGTCGAGCGGCCCATCTGGTGCAGGGCCAGGCCCACCCAGCTCAGGCTCAGGGCCAGCGAGGCCGGCCAGCCGGTGCGGCGTGCCAGGTCGATCGCGCGCTCGGCCCACTCCAGGGCCTGCGCCGGATCGTTCAGGCTGGCGAAGGCGCGGGTCGCGTTGCCGGCCGCGATGACCGCGTTGCGCAACTGGCCGGCCGCCAGGGCCAGCGCCCAGGCGTGCTGGTTGAACTCGATCTCGCGCACCAGCTCGCCGCGGAACTGGGCGAACCAGCCGTTGACCAGCGCCACGCGCGCGTCGAGCCCGGGATGGCCGGACGGCGCCGCGGCATCGAACGCCGCGCCCCAGCGCGCGACGGCGGCATCCGGCGCCTGCATGAACTGGGCGAGCGCGAGACCGGCATCGGCACAGCGGCGCCGGACCTCGTCGCCGGTCTGCCGGTAGGCGGCCTGGGCCTCGGCGAAGCACGCATTGCCGCGCAGCGGCTCGTCGGCGTGGTACTGCAGCAGCACGGCCAGGGCCAGCGACGCATCGCCCGCCCCGGTGAAGTCGCCCAGCGCGGCGAAGCCTTCGCGCGCCCGGGCCAGCAGCTGCTCGGCCGGCGCCAACTCGGCGAACAGCCATTTCGCCTCGCCCTGCACGAGCTGCAGGCGCGCCGTGCAGCGTTGCCCCTCCCGGTCACCGGGCGCGACCGGCAGCGACAGCGCCTCGTCCGCCAGCGCAAGGGCGCGGCGCGTGTCGCGCTGGCGCAGGAACCAGGCCAGCGCCGCCAGCAACGGCAGCCGCGCCGCGCCCTCGGCAACCGCCAGCTGTCGCTCGAGCGCCTGCACCTCGTGCTCCGACCCGAAATAGTCCAACACCATCCACGACACCCCGTACAACGCCACGGGTATAGGCCCGCGTGCCGACGGCCGCAACGGTGAATTTACGCGGGCCCCCCCCAGGTAGGCGTCAGAGGCTGCGCACCATCTCGACGTGCGGGATGTCGACCTCCTCGAACACCGGCCCGCGCGGCACGAAGCCGGCGCGGCTGTAGAAGGTCTCGGCCGAGGTCTGGGCATGCAGCACCGCTTCCCGGTAGCCCTGCTCGCGCGCCGCCTTCATCAGCGCATCCAGCACGGCGCGACCGACGCCGCTGCCGCGCATCGCCTGCGTCACCGCCATGCGGCCGATCTTGGCCACGCCCGGCACGTGCTCCAGCAGGCGCCCGGTGGCGAGCGCCGCGCCGAAGTGGTTGTAGGCGACGGCGTGCAGGCAGTCGGCGTCGGCGTCGTCCCATTCGCGCTCGGGCGGGATGCGCTGCTCGTCGACGAAGACCTCGGTACGGATGCGCTGCGCATCGCGGCCGAGTTCGTCCCAGCGCCCGACGCGCACCTCGACCATGGGCTTGCCGGCCTCGAAATCCTGCAGCAGTTCGCGCAGCTCCTGCGGCACCGGCCTCGAGTGCCCGCCCGCCGGGTCGGCGAAGACGTAGACCAGCTCGGCGCTGACGAGCAGCCGGTCCTGGCGGAAGGCGGCGGCCGTGAACACCAGCGACGAGTTGCCGACGCGCGCGCAGCGCACGCCGATGTCGAGCACGTCGTCGTAGCGGGCCGGGCCCTCGTACTCGACGGTCGCCTTGCGCACGAACAGGTCGCCGCCCAGGTACTGCATGGTCGCGGCATACGGCATCGCGAGCGCGCGCCAGTAGCCGGCGACCGCGGTGTCGAAGTAGGCCAGGTAGTGGCCGTTGAAGACCACCTTCTGCAGGTCGACCTCGGCCCAGCGCACACGCAACCGGTCCAGGAAACGGAAATCGGCCCTCTTCACGTGTCGCTCCTTCCGGTCGTTCAGGCGGCCAGCGCCTGCTTCAGCGCGGCGCCGATGGCGTCCTGCGCGGCCGTCGCCTCGGGCAGCTCGCGCGCCATCTTGATGAAGTCGTGGGTGACGCCGCGAAAAAGTTCCAGCCCGACCGCCACGCCCGCGGCGCGCAGCCGGTCGGCATAGGCCACGCCCTCGTCGACCAGCGGGTCGCATTCGGCGAGCACCACGCAGGCCGGGGCGACGCCCTCGAGATCGGGCGCATTCAGCGGGGCGAAGCGCCAGTCGCCGCGGTCGGCCCGGTCGATGTAGTGGCCGAAGAACCACTCGATGCCGCGCGCGTCGAGCAGGAAGCCCTCGGCGAACTCGCGGTGCGACGGCGTGTCGGCGTAGGCGGTGGTGCCGGGGGTGATCAACACCTGCAGCGCGAGCTTCAGGCCGATGTCGCGCGCATGGAGGGCGCAGACGGCGGCCAGCGTGCCGCCGGCGCTGTCGCCGCCCACCGCGAGGCGCGTGCCGTCCAGGCCGAGCGTGCCGGCCTGGTCCGCGAGCCAGCGCATGGCGGCCCAGGCGTCGTCGACGGCGGTCGGGAAGCGGTGCTCGGGCGCGAGCCGGTAGTCGACCGCCACCACCGCCGCGCCGCTGCGCAGCGCGAACTGGCGGCACAGGCTGTCGTGGGTCTCGAGGTTGCCGATGGTGAAGCCGCCGCCGTGCAGGTACATCATCAGAGGCAGGCGGCCGCCGGACGGGGCGTAGAGCCGCGCCGGCAGCGGCGTGCCGTCGGACGCCGGCAGGGTGAAGTCCTCGACGCGAGGCAGGGGCGCGCGCGGCGGGTCGATGGTCTCGGCCGCGAGGGTGTAGACCGCGCGGGCGTCGGCCACCGGCAGGGTGTGGAACGGGGGGCGCTTGGCGCGGCCGATGCGATACAGCAGGCTGCTCATCGCGGGGGTCAGGGGATGCGAGCTCACGGCGCGCAGTGTGCCAGAGCATACTCGGGGCACCGCGGTTTGTTGCCCGACGCCATGGCCTTCATCCAGTACCTGACCCAGATCCACCTCGAGGACGGCGCGGTGAAGCTGCTGCCGTCGGAGTGCGAGCGCATCGGCATCCGCAAGCCGCTGGTCGTCACCGACGCGGGCGTGCGCGCGGCGGGCGTGCTCGACCCCGCGCTCGCGGCGCTGGGCGCCCTGCCCCACGCGGTCTTCGACGCCACGCCGTCCAACCCGACCGAGGCGGCGGTCCGGGCGGCGGCGGCGGTGTACCGCGCCGAAGGGTGCGACGGGCTGGTCGCGGTGGGCGGCGGGTCGAGCATCGACCTGGCCAAGGGCGTGGCGATCGCGGCCACGCACGACGGGCCGCTGAAGACCTACGCAACCATCGAGGGCGGCAGCGCGAAGATCGGCGACCGGGTGGCGCCGGTGATCGCGGTGCCGACGACGGCCGGCACCGGCAGCGAGGTGGCGCGCGGCGCGATCGTGATCGTCGACGACGGGCGCAAGCTCGGTTTCCACAACTGGAACCTGCTGCCCAGGGCGGCGATCTGCGACCCGGCGTTGACGCTGGGCCTGCCGCCGCTGCTGACGGCGGCGACCGGCATGGACGCGATCGCGCATTGCCTGGAGACCTTCATGGCGCCGGCGGTGAACCCGCCGGCCGACGGCATCGCGCTGGACGGGCTGGAGCGGGGCTGGCGGCACATCGAGCGGGCGACGCGCGATGGCCAGGACCGCGAGGCGCGCTGGAACATGATGAGCGCGAGCACCCAGGGGGCGCTGGCGTTCCAGAAGGGACTGGGCTGCGTGCATTCGCTCAGCCACAGCCTGGGCGGCGTGAACCCGAGGCTGCACCACGGCACGCTGAACGCGATGTTCCTGCCGGCCGTGGTGCGGTTCAATGCCGGGGCGGAGTCGATCGTGAAGGAACGGCGCCTCGCGCGCATGGCGCATGCAATGGGCCTGGGCGGCTGCGATGCGCAGGGCAACGAGATCGCCGAGGCGATCCGGGCCATGAACGCGCGGCTGGGGCTGGCGCCCGGCTTGCGCGCGCTGGGCGTCACCGAGGACCTGTTCGAGCGGGTGATCGACGGGGCGATGGTCGACCATTGCCACAAGACCAACCCGCGCCTGGCGACGCGGGAGGACTACCGCGAGATGCTCGTCGCCTCGATGTGATCGACGGACGATCCCCGGATTGGCATCCGGGCTACGAGTCTTGTAGCCCGGATGGAGCGCAGCGCAATCCGGGAAGCCACCGTCACTTCAAGCGTGTTTGCGGTCGTCGAAGAACTGCTCGTCCTCGGTCGAGCCCTTCAGCGCTGCCGTCGACGCCTCGCGCTCGATCGTCGTCGTCACCGCATCGAAGTACCCGGTGCCGACCTCGCGCTGGTGCTTCACCGCCGTGAACCCCTTCTCCGCCGCCGCGAACTCCGCCTCCTGCAGCTCGACGAACGCGCTCATGTTGTTGCGCGCATAGCCGTACGCCAGGTTGAACATCGAGTAGTTCAGGCTGTGGAAGCCGGCCAGCGTGATGAACTGGAACTTGTAGCCCATCGCCCCCAGCTCGCGCTGGAACTTGGCGATCGTCGCGTCGTCCAGGTTCTTCTTCCAGTTGAAGCTCGGCGAGCAGTTGTACGCCAGCAGCTTGCCCGGGAACTTCTTGTGGATCGCGTCGGCGAACGCCTTCGCGAACGCCAGGTCCGGCTTGCCCGTCTCGCACCAGATCATGTCGGCGTACTCGGCATACGCCAGGCCGCGGCTGATCGACTGCTCCAGGCCGTTGCGCGTGCGGTAGAAGCCCTCGACCGTGCGCTCGCCGGTGGTGAACGGCTTGTCGTTGTCGTCCACGTCGCTCGTCACCAGGTCGGCCGCCTCGGCATCGGTGCGCGCCAGCAGCACGGTCGGCGTGCCCATCACATCCGCCGCCAGGCGCGCCGCCACCAGCTTGGACACCGCCTCGCGCGTCGGCACCAACACCTTGCCGCCCATGTGGCCGCACTTCTTCACCGAGGCCAGCTGGTCCTCAAAGTGCACACCCGCCGCCCCCGCCTCGATCATCGACTTCATCAGCTCGAAAGCATTCAGCACGCCGCCGAAGCCGGCCTCGGCATCCGCCACGATGGGCGCGAAGTAGTCGCGGTAGTCGGCATCGCCCGGGCCCTTGCCCTCGGACCACTGGATCTGGTCGGCCCGCTGGAAGGTGTTGTTGATGCGGCGCACCACCATCGGCACCGAGTTCGCCGGGTACAGCGACTGGTCGGGGTACATCTCGCCGGCCAGGTTGGCATCGCCCGCGACCTGCCAGCCGCTCAGGTAGATCGCCTTCAACCCGGCCTTCACCTGCTGCATGGCCTGGTTGCCGGTCAATGCGCCCAGCGAGTTCACGAAGGGCTCGGTGTTCACCAGGCTCCACAGCTTCTCGGCACCGCGCCGCGCCAGCGTGTGCTCGATCTGCAGCGAGCCGCGCAGGCGCACGACGTCGGCCGCGCTGTAGCCGCGCTTGATGCCTTTCCAGCGCGGGTTCTCCGCCCAGTCTTTTTCAAGGGCGGCGATCTGTTGGTCACGGGTGAGTTGCGTCATGAAGGTCTCCGGAAGTGAATCGACAACGTGAAAAACGGGAAGCTCTGGAATCAAGAATAGAAGCCGATCGTCCGTTCCGGAAGACTTATGTCTTATAGAAGACTAAAAATAAAATCCAATCGAATCAATGACTTGGGTTGTCAGTTTCTGAATGTGAAAAAGCCTCTTTCCATTTGGGAAAACGGAAAGAGGCCTTGCGCGCGATCGTCTCGCAATATGAAACGATCTTTTCTCGATGTGGAAGCCTGCCGAACCCTCAGTGCACGCCGGGCGTGATGCGGAACCAGTTCAGGTTCCAGCCGCCCGACTGCGCCTTGAAGCCGAACTTGTGCGTGCCGGCCGGCAGCGTCAGCACCGTCTTGATCGTCGTCCAGTTCTGCCAGCCGCCGGTCGCGGGCACCGCCACCGAGGCGTAGACGGGGCTGCCGCCGGCCTCCTCGAAGCTGAACCAGCCGCCGCCGCTCAGGCTCGCGACACGGAACTCGACGGTGTAGCTGCCCGTGGCCGGGACCGCGATGGGCGTGTTGGCGAACGAGAACCAGTCGCCCGCATCGACATAGCCCAGCGACTGCCCGCCGCCCTCGTCGGTCGTGGGCTCGAGCTGGATGCCGCTCATCTGCGAGAAGCCGCTCGCCTTCACCGTCGCCAGCGGCGTGTCGCCGGGGGCGTCGGCCCGCTCGACCTGCAGCCAGTTGAGGTTGAAGCCGCCGGTGCGCGTCGAGAGGCCCAGGGTCTGCCTGCCCGCCTTCAACGGCACCACGTGCGACAGCGTGCGCCAGGATTGCCAGCCGCCGGTGGCCGGGATGTCGAGCGTCCCGAACACCGGCGTGCCGCCGCCCTGCTCCAGCTGCAGCTTCGCGCCGCCTGCCGCGCTGGCGACGCGGTACGACACGCGGTAGTTGCCGTCCGCCGGCACGTCGACGGTGTAGGTCACCCAGTCACCGGCGTCGATGTAGCCGAGGTTGCTGCCGCCGCCCGCGTCGGTGGTGGCCTCGGCCTGCACCCCGCTCATCTGGCAGTACGACTCGGCCTGGAGCGTGGCCGGCACCGCCGCGAAGCTGCACGAGCCCACCGGCCCGCCCGAGGAGGGCCAGCCCTGCACGATGCTGCGCGCCAGCCTGCCGGACGCGGTCAGCATCGAGTCGGGCCAGCCGCCCGAGGCCGATGCGCCGGTCACCAGCGCCGCGGAGCCCTCGGGCGCATCGTCCAGCGCCCAGTTGGCGTTGCTCAGGTTGCGCGCCTTCATGAAGTCGACCCAGGCCTGCGTCTCGCCCGTCGCGACCCCGCCATTGCCGTCGGCATTGACCGAGCCCCACTCGGTGACGAAGAGCGCCAGGCCGTTGCCCATCGCGGTCGCGGCCTTGTCGCGCAGCCACTGGCCGTGGCTGCCGGCGTAGAAGTGCAGCGTGTAGGCGATGTTGGGGTAGCCGGTGATCGGGTCGCGCGAGGCGACGTCGACATCCTGCGACCAGTGCGGCGAGCCGACGATGATCAGGTTGTCGGGGTCGATCGCGCGGATCGCGCCGATCACCGCCTGCGCATACGGCTTGACGTTGCCGCTCCAGCTCGCGGTGTCCTTGGGCTCGTTGTAGATCTCGTAGATGACGTGGTTGTTGCGGCCGTAGGTGCGGGCCATCTCCTGGAAGAACTCGATCGCCTGCGCCTGGTACTGGAAGGCGTAGTGCGAGTGCCAGTCGATGATGACGTACAGGTCGTTGGCGATCGCCGCGTCGACCACCGCCTTCAGCCGCGCCTTGTTGGCGGCCGGGTCCTGCAGGTAGCCGCCGCTGTCCTCAACGCCCATCGCGGCCCGCACGACGCGCGCCTTCCAGTTCGATTTCAGCCAGCCGACGACGCTGGCGTTGTAGTACTTCTCGCCGGGCCAACCGGTGTTGCTCCAGTAGTAGCTCACACCCGACAGGCTGCCGGGCACGCCGCCGACCAGCACCTGGTTGCCGCTCACCGAGAGCGGCGGCACATCGGCCCACGCCGGCGCCGCCACGCCTGTCGCCAGCAAGGCCGCCGCCAGCCAGCGGCGCCAGGGCGCAACGTTGCGGGCGGTCAAAACACGTGATTTCATCTGGATCTCCTCCTTGAAAACGTTTTCGAACGAGAGAGGGAGCCTACGGGCGTTCCCCGGAAAAGAGGCGATCCGGCGGCGTAACGGCGGGTTTCAGTGACGAGCGGGTGTTCCGTCCGCTACAGGATTCGTATGATCCGGCCACCATGAGCAGCTTCGCCTTTCTCTCGAACAACAGCTTCCTGAAGGTCCCGGCGGCAACCAGCGACCTGCCGTACGCCGTCGCCGGCATTGCCTGGGACGGCTCGGTCACCAACCGGCCCGGCGCGCGCTTCGGCCCGCGGGCGATCCGCGAGGCGAGCCACATGCTGTGCGACGGCACGCATCCGTTCTTCGATGTCTCGCCCGAAGGCCGGCTCGGCGACGCCGGCGACCTGCTGCTGCCCAACACCAGCCTCGAGCGCATGCGCGAGGCGCTGATGCCGCAGGCGGCGCAGCTGATCCGCAGGCACCACATGGCCTGGCTGGGCGGCGACCACTCGATCACCCTGCCGCTGCTGCGCGCCTACGTGGCGTGGCTCGGGCGGCCGCTGGCGGTGATCCACTTCGACGCCCACTGCGACACCTGGGAAGACCATTTCGGCGAACCCAGCGGCCACGGCACCTGGGTCTACGAGGCCATCCAGGAGGGCCTGGTCGTCCGGGAATGCGTCACCCAGCTCGGCATCCGCTCGGCGGGCCTGCGCGAGGCGCGCGAGTATGTGCGCGACCAGGGCGGGCAGATCTTCACGGCGCGCGACCTGCGGGGGCTGGACGGCGCGGCCGGGCTGCAGCCGGTGCTGTCGACGATCCGCAGCCGGCTGCAGCGGCACGGCCACCCACCCGTCTACCTGAGCCTGGACATCGACTGCCTGGACCCGGCCTTCGCCCCCGGCACCGGCACGCCCGAGCCCGGCGGCATGACGAGCAGCCAGGTGCTGACGCTGCTGGAAGAGCTTGCCGACCTGCCCTTCGTCGGCATGGACTGCGTCGAGGTCGCCCCGCCCTACGACCATGCGGAGCTGACCAGCAACGCCGCGGCCGCCTTCGTCTGGACCTACCTGTGCGGGCGCATCGCCCGGGCGCCGTCCGCGCCGCTCACACCGCCAGCGCCGTCGTCTTCTTGATCGTGCGCAGCACGAGCATCGAGTTGGAGCGCACCACCCCGGGCAGGCGCTCCAGCACCTCGGTGTGGAAGCGCTCCAGGTCGCCCGCGTCGCAGTAGGTGAAGCGCAGCAGGTAGTCGTTGGTGCCGGCGACGTAGAAGCAGTCGAGGATCTCGGGCACGTCGCGCACCGCCTGCTCGAAGGCGGCCATCGCGGCCTGGGTCAGCTTCTCGAGGTTGACGATGGTGAAGCTCGTGCCCGGCTGGCCCACGGCCTTGGGATCGATCAGCGCCACGTACTGCGCGATGACGCCGCCGTCCTCCAGCGCCTTCACCCGCCGCAGGCAGGCCGAGGGCGACAGGTGGACGCGCTGCGCCAAATCCACGTTGGACAGCTTGCCTTCGCCCTGCAGCACCTGCAGGATGTGCCGGTCGATCGCATCGAGTTGCATCTTTGGCGGACTGCTTGCCATATCGTGCCGGTGAGAGGTACTGGATTCGCATGATATTGCAAGACGCGGTGCTGACCGTGTGTTTTGCGCAATCCTATTTCGCCGCCGCCGGGCTAGACTCGGTGTGGAATTTCACACTTTTCAGACGCCTGTCATGGACACCAAGCTCGACGCCTACTGGATGCCCTTCACCGCCAACCGGCAGTTCAAGCAGTCGCCGCGCCTGCTGTCGCGCGCCGAGGGCATGCACTACTGGACGCCCGAGGGACGGCAGGTGCTCGATGGCGCCGCCGGGCTGTGGTGCGTCAACGCCGGCCATGCGCGGCCGCGCATCGTGCAGGCGATCCAGGCCCAGGCCGCCGAGATGGACTTCGCCCCGCCCTTCCAGATGGGCCACCCCAAGGCCTTCGAGCTGGCCGAGCGCCTGGTGCAGATCGCGCCCGCGGGGCTCGACAAGGTGTTCTTCACCAACTCCGGCTCCGAGTCGGTCGAGACCGCGCTGAAGATGGCCCTCGGCTACCACCGCGCGCGCGGCGAAGGCCAGCGCACCCGACTGATCGGGCGCGAGCGCGGCTACCACGGCGTCAACTTCGGGGGCATCTCGGTGGGCGGCCTGGTCGCCAACCGCAAGAGCTTCGGCAGCCTGCTGCCCGGCGTCGACCACATCCGCCACACCCACGACCCGCGCAACGCCTTCGCGCAGGGCCAGCCGCAGCATGGCGCCGAGCTGGCCGACGACCTGGAGCGCCTGGTCGCGCTGCACGACGCCTCGACCATCGCCGCGGTGATCGTCGAGCCGGTCGCCGGCTCCACCGGCGTGCTGGTGCCGCCGCAGGGCTACCTGCAGCGGCTGCGCGAGATCTGCGACCGGCACGGCATCCTGCTGATCTTCGACGAGGTCATCACCGGCTTCGGGCGCCTGGGCGCGCCGTTCGCGGCGACGAAGTTCGGCGTCACGCCCGACCTGATGACGGTCGCCAAGGGCCTTACCAACGGCGCGGTGCCGATGGGCGCGGTGTTCGCGAAGCGGCACATCCACGACGCCTTCATGAACGGGCCGGAGCAGGCCATCGAGTTCTTCCACGGCTACACCTACTCGGCGCATCCACTCGCCTGCGCGGCCGCGCTCGGCACCCTGGACACCTATGCCGAGGAAGGCCTGCTGACGCGCGGCGAGAGCGTCGGCCCCACCTTCGAGCGCGCCGTGCACTCGCTGAAGGACCTGCCGAACGTGATCGACGTGCGCAACCTCGGCCTCGTCGGCGGCATCGAGCTCGCGCCGATCCCCGGCCAGCCGGGCAAGCGCGCCTTCTCGGTCTTCCTCGAATGCTGGGAGAAGGGCCTGCTGATCCGCACCACCGGCGACACCATCGCGCTCTCGCCGCCGCTCATCATCGAGAACAGGCACATCGACCAGCTCGTCGGCACGCTCTCCGACGCGATCAAGCGCGCCGCCTGACCCGCCGCGGCCCCGACCCACGACGACCGACCACCCGAGGGCCTTGCCTAGCGCCTACCGTATGAGCTTCCTGAGCGCCGACAGCGATCTCACCCGCGAGTCCTACTACGCCGCCACCGTCGCGCGGACGCAGGGCTTCCCCGCGCTGTCGGGTTCGCTGGAGACCGACGTCGCGATCGTCGGCGGCGGGCTCGCGGGCCTGTCGGCGGCGATCGAGCTGGCCGACCGCGGCCACCGCGTCGCGCTGCTCGAGGCGCGCGAGCTGGCCTGGGGCGCCTCGGGCCGCAACGGCGGCCAGGCCATCGCCGGCCTCGCCTGCGACCAGACCGTGATCGAGGACCAGCTGGGGCTCGAGGCCTCGCGCGCCGTCTGGGCCATGACCCTCGAGGCACTGGACCTCATCCACGAACGCTGCCGGCGCTTCGCCATCGACTGCGACTGGCGCGCGGGCTACCTCAACCTCGCCGTCAACGCCCGCAAGGCGCGCGAGCTGCACGACAGCCACGTGCTGATGCGCGAACGATACGGCCACGAGACCACCTGGATCGAGCCGGCCGAGCTGCCGCGCTGGATCGCCAGCCCGCGCTTCCACAGCGGCACCCACGATGCGCGTTCCGGCCACCTGCACCCGCTGAAGTACAGCCTCGGCCTCGCGCGCGCCGCGGCCGGCCTGGGCGTGCAGCTGTTCGAGCACTCGCCGGTCACCGCCATCACGCCCGGGGCGACGGTGCGCCTGGCCACGGCGCAGGGCGAGGTCCGCGCCCGCCACGTGCTGCTCGCCGGCAACGTCTACCTGCAGGGCCTCGCGCCGCAGCTCGAACGCCGCATCATGCCGGTCGGCACCTACATCGTGACCTCGGCGCCGCTGGACCCGGCGCTGGCCGCCTCGCTGGTCCCCACGCAGTCGGCGGTGTGCGACACCAACTTCGTGCTCGACTACTTCCGCCCGACGCCGGACCACCGCATGCTCTACGGCGGCCGCGTGAGCTACAGCACCGCGACCCCGGCGAACCTGAAGGCGAGCATGCAGCGCCGCATGGCGGCCACGTTCCCGCAGCTGAAGGACACGCCGGTCGAGCATGCCTGGGGCGGCTTCGTCGACATCAGCATGAACCGCGCGCCCGATTTCGGGCGCCTGCCCGTGGACGGTGCACCGCAAGGCGCCTCCAACATCTACTACCTGCAGGGCTTCTCGGGCCACGGCCTGGCGCTCACCGGCCTCGCCGGCAAGCTCGTCGCCGAAGCGATCGACGGCGACGCGGGCCGCTTCGACACCTTCGCGCGCCTGCGGCATCGGCCCTTCCCGGGCGGCCCGCTGCTTCGCACCCCGGCCCTGGTGGTCGGCATGGCCTGGTACCGCCTGAGGGACATGCTGTGAACCGCGCTGCCACCCTGCCGCTGCCGATTGACTTTGTGCCTCGTACGGGCACACTCATTGCTCTCCTGCTGTTGACAGCAAGCCCAGTGTGCCGTCGCTCAACAAGCGACCCACAGCAAGCCCAATGAAAACACCGAACAAGCCGGTCGTCCTGGTCCCCGCCTGCAACCGCATGGTCGGCCAGCATCCCTTCCACATCGCCGGCAAGAAATACATCGACGCGGTGCACCTGGCGGGTTGCCTGCCGCTCGTCGTGCCCTCGTCCACCGCGGCCGAGATCGACCAGCTGCTCGACCACGCCGACGGCGTGCTGCTCACCGGTTCGCCGTCCAACGTGCACCCCAGCCACTTCGCCGAAGAGGTGCACGACGCGACGCTGCCGCTCGACCCGGAGCGCGACGCCTGGACGCTGCCGATGATCCCGAAGGCACTCGCGCGCGGCATCCCGCTGTTCGCGATCTGCCGCGGCTTCCAGGAGGCGAACGTCGCCCTCGGCGGCTCGCTGCACCAGGCGGTGCAGGAGGTGCCGGGCCAGCACGACCACCGCGGCGCGCCCGGCATCTCGGATGCGCCGGCCGAGGTGGTCTATGCCTTCGCGCACGAGATCCAGGTTGTGCCCGGCGGGCTGCTCAGCGAGATCGTCGGCAAGCCCGCCTTCCAGGTGAACTCGGTGCATGGCCAGGGCGTGAACCGGCTCGCGCCGGGGCTGCGCGTCGAGGCGCGGGCGCCGGACGGCCTGGTCGAGGCCTTCTCGATGCCCGAGGCCAAGTCCTTCAACCTCTGCGTGCAATGGCACCCCGAATGGCAGGCGGCCCAGAACCCGATCTCGCTGCGCCTCTTCAAGGCCTTCGGCGCGGCCTGCCAATCCTTCCGCGACCGCCACCGCGAACCCCGCCGCGAGCCCGAGCCCGACCGATAGCGCCGCTCCACCGCCCTGCCCTCGCTCCCGCCGCCGGCCCCGGTGCCGCGGCCCACGATCCAAACAGGTGATTCCATGGTGGACAAGAACAACTTCAACTTCAGCGACCTCGAGCAGTGGCTCAATGACCGCCGCGTGACCGAGATCGAGTGCCTGGTGCCCGACCTCACCGGCGTCGCGCGCGGCAAGATCCTGCCGCGCGAGAAATTCACCGAGGACCGCGGCATGCGCCTGCCCGAGGCCATCGTCGCGATCGGCGTCACGGGCGAGTTCCCCGAGGAAGGCCCGTACTACGACGTCATCCACGCGACCGACCGCGACATGCACCTGCGGCCCGACCCGAGCACGGTGCGCATCGTGCCCTGGGCGGTGGACCCGACGGCCCAGGTCATCCACGACTGCTTCGACCGCGACGGCCGGATGATCCCGTACGCGCCGCGCTCGGTGCTGCGCAACATCTGCGACCTGTACGCGGCCGAGGGCTGGGACCCGGTGGTGGCGCCCGAGCTGGAGTTCTACCTGATCGAGCGCAGCACCGACCCGAACCAGCCGCTGCGCCCGCCCAAGGGCCGCAGCGGCCGGGCCGAGACCTCGCGCCAGGCCTACTCGATCGACGCGGTGAACGAGTTCGACCCGCTGTTCGAGGACATCTACGCCTACTGCGAGCAGATGGAGCTGAACGTCGACACCCTGATCCACGAGGTGGGTGCCGGGCAGATGGAGATCAACTTCTTCCACGACCACCCGCTGGGGCTGGCCGACGAGGTGTTCTTCTTCAAGCGCACCATCCGCGAGGCGGCGCTGCGCCACGAGATGTACGCCACCTTCATGGCCAAGCCGATGGCCAACGAGCCGGGCAGCGCGATGCACGTGCACCAGAGCGTGGTCAACAAGCTGACGGGCAAGAACATCTTCAGCAACCCGGACGGCTCGCCCTCGAAGGAGTTCTTCTGGTACATCGGCGGGCTGCAGAAGTACACGCCGGCGGCGATGGCCCTGTTCGCGCCCTACGTCAACTCGTACCGGCGGCTCGCGCGCTCGACGGCGGCGCCGATCAACATCCAGTGGGGCACGGACAACCGCACGGTGGGCATCCGCTCGCCGGTGGCGACGCCCGCGGCGCGCCGGGTCGAGAACCGCGTCATCGGCGCGGACGCGAACCCCTATGTGGCGCTGGCCGCGACGCTCGCCTGCGGCTACCTCGGCATCAAGAACCGCATCGACCCCGCGGCCGAGTGCAAGGGCGACGCCTACCTCTCCGAGTACCAGCTGCCGCGCTCGCTGAGCGAGGCGCTGGGCTGGCTGTCCGACGAGAAGGACCTGCACGACGTGCTGGGCAAGGAGTTCGTCACCGTCTACTCCGAGGTGAAGGAGATCGAGCACGACGAGTTCATGAAGGTGATCTCCCCCTGGGAACGCGAACACCTGCTGCTGCACGTCTAAGGAAGACCCATGACCAACACGATTCGCAGTACCCAGGAGTGGCAGGCCGCCGACGCGGCGCATTTCCTGCATCCCTTCACCGACTTCAAGTCGCTGGCCGCCAAGGGCTCGCGCGTCATCACCCGGGCGGAGAACATCTACCTGTGGGACAGCGAGGGCCACAAGATCCTGGACGCGATGTCCGGGCTGTGGTGCGTCAACGTCGGCTACGGCCGGCAGGAGCTGATCGACGCGGCGACCGCGCAGCTGAAGGAACTGCCCTTCTACAACGCCTTCTTCCAGACCGCGACGCCGCCGGCCATCGAGCTGGCCGAGCTGCTGGCGAAGGTCACGCCGCCTCAGTTCCAGCACGTGTTCTTCACCGGCTCGGGTTCCGAGGGCAACGACACCGTGGTGCGCATGGTGCGCCGCTACTGGGACGTTCTCGGGCAACCCGAGCGCACGGTGATCATCAGCCGCCACAACGCGTACCACGGCTCGACCATGGCGGGTGCGTCGCTCGGCGGCATGGCCGGCATGCATGCGCAGGGCGGGCTGCCGATCCCCGGCATCGTGCACATCGAGCAGCCGTTCTGGTTCGAGAACGGCCAGGGGATGAGCCGGGAGGAATTCGGCGTGCGCGCGGCCGACTGGCTGGAGGCGAAGATCCTGGAGGTCGGCGCCGACAAGGTGGCGGCCTTCATCGGCGAGCCGGTGCAGGGTGCCGGCGGGGTGATCGTGCCGCCGTCGAGCTACTGGCCGGCGATCCAGCGCATCTGCGACAAGCACGGCATCCTGCTGGTGTCCGACGAGGTGATCTGCGGCTTCGGGCGCACCGGGCGCTGGTTCGGCTGCGAGACCTTCGGCTTCAAGCCCGACCTGATGACCTTCGCGAAGGGCGTCACCTCCGGCTACATCCCGCTCGGCGGCGTGATGGTCGGGGACCGCATCGCCAAGGTGCTGATCGACCAGGGCGGCGAGTTCAACCACGGCTACACCTACTCCGGCCACCCGGTGGCCTGCGCGGTGGCGCTGGCGAACCTGAAGCTGATCCAGCGCGAGGGCCTGGTCGACCGGGTGCGCGAGGAGCTGGGGCCGCACCTGGCGCGGCGTTTTGCCGAGCTGGCCGAGCACCCGCTGGTGGGCGAGGCGCAGACCTGCGGAATGATGGGCGCGCTGCAGCTGGTGAAGGACAAGGCGTCGAACCGGGTGTTCGATGCGGCGCTGGAGGTCGGCATGGTGTGCCGGGGCCACTGCTTCGGCAACGGGCTGATCATGCGCGCGGTGGGCGATCGCATGATCGTCGCGCCGCCGCTGGTGATGACGATCGCGCAGGTGGACGAGATGGTGGCGCTGATCCGCACCTGCCTGGACCTCACCCTCGCCGACCTGAAGCAGCGGGGCTGGCTCTGAACTTGCTCGTCTTTCCCGACGATGTTTTTCCTCCTCTCAACATGAAGGACATGACCATGAAGCAGGTGTTCCGTGCGTTGGGCTTTGCGTTCGCCGCGACCGCGATGGTGTGGGGTCTGCCGGCGCAGGCGCAGGAAGACAAGGTGCTGAACGTCTACAACTGGTCGGACTACATCGCCGAGGACACGCTCGCGAACTTCGAGAAGGAAACCGGCATCAAGGTCCGCTACGACAACTTCGACAACAACGAGATCGTGCATGCCAAGCTGGTGGCCGGCAAGAGCGGCTACGACGTGGTGGTGCCGTCGTCGTACTGGGCGAAGCTGCAGGCGGACGGCGGGCTGCTGCGCAAGCTGGACAAGAGCAAGCTGCCGAACCTGAAGAACCTCGATCCGCAGGTGCAGGCGACGCTCGCGAAGCTGGACCCGGGCAACGAGTTCATGGTGAACTGGCTGTGGGGCTACACGACGGTGGGCATCAACGTGGACAAGGTGAAGACGGCGCTGGGCAGCACGCCGATGCCGGAGAACGCCTGGGACCTGGTCTTCAAGCCCGAGTACGTGAGCAAGCTCAAGTCGTGCGGCGTGTCCTTCCTCGATTCGCCGACCGACATCGTGCCGGCGGCGATGCACTACCTCGGCAAGCCGGCCTTCTCGCGGGTGGCGTCGGATTACCAGGCGGTGCCGGACCTGCTGAAGAAGATCCGCTCGTCGGTGACGCTGTTCAGCTCGTCGGGCTACATCAACGACATGGCGAACGGCTCGATCTGCGTGGCGCTGGGCTGGTCGGGCGACATCAACATCGCGCGGCAGCGGGCGATCGACGGCAAGACGGGGCAGAAGATCGAGGCGCTGATCCCGAAGACGGGGGGCGTGCTGTTCTTCGACACGATGGTGATCCCGGCGGATGCGCCGCACCCGGACAACGCGCACAAGTTCATCAACTACATCATGCGGCCGGAGGTGAGCGCGGCGCTGACGAACAAGGTGTTCTACGCAAACCCGAACAAGGAGTCGCGCAAGCTCATCAAGCCGGAGGTGGCGAACAACCCGACGGTGTTCCCGGGCGATGCGGACATGCAGAAGATGGCGCTGCCGGATGCGGTCACCAATGACATCCGGCGAACGATGACGCGGATCTATACGTCCTTCAAGACCGGCATCTGATGACCCACCCCCGGAGCGCCTGCGGCGCTCCCCCTCAAGGGGGCGCCGCCAGCGGCCCGGCGGAGCCGGTTCCGCGGCGGCCGCTGGATCACGACAGGAGCCACAGATGAACGAAGCGCAGCGTGCGTTTCTCCGGATCGAGGACGTGGTGAAGGACTTCGGCGGCGGTGCCGTCGCGGTGGATCACGTCAGCGTCGACATTGCGAAGGGCGAGATCTTCGCGCTGCTGGGCTCGTCGGGCTGCGGCAAGACGACGCTGCTGCGCATGCTGGCCGGGTTCGAGACGCCGACCTCGGGCCGCATCGTGCTGGACGGCCGCGACCTGGCCGGCCTGCCGCCGCATGCGCGTCCGCTGAACATGATGTTCCAGTCGTATGCCCTGTTCCCGCACCTGACCGTCTGGGACAACATCGCGTTCGGGCTGCGGCGCGACAAGCTGCCGAAGGCCGAGGTGGCGGCGCGGGTGGAGGCGATGCTGAAGCTGGTGCAGCTGGGGGCGTACGGCAAGCGCAAGCCGCACCAGCTGTCGGGCGGCCAGCAGCAGCGGGTGGCGCTGGCGCGCAGCCTGGCGAAGCAGCCGCAGCTGCTGCTGCTGGACGAGCCGCTGGGCGCGCTCGACAAGAAGCTGCGCGAGGAGACCCAGATCGAGCTGGTGAACATCATCGAGCAGGTGGGCGTCACCTGCGTGATGGTGACGCACGACCAGGAGGAGGCGATGACGATGGCCTCGCGCATCGCGGTGATGAGCGAGGGGCGCTTCCTGCAGGTGGGGGCGCCGGCCGACATCTACGAGACGCCGTCGACGCGCTTCGTCGCCGACTTCATCGGCAACGTGAACCTGATGGATGGCGCGCTGACGCACGACATGCCCGACCATGTGCTGATCTCGTGCGCCGACTGCACGCACTATGTCGGCCACGGTATCACCGGCATCGAGGGCATGAAGGTGACGGTGGCGCTGCGGCCGGAGAAGATCCAGCTGTCGCGTCAGGCGCCGGAGGGCGAGTACAACCGGGCGCGGGGCAAGGTGAAGAACCTGGCGTATTTCGGCAGCTTCACGGTCTTCCACATCGTGCTGCCGAGCGGGGCGGTCCTGAAGGTCAGCCAGAACAATGCGGAGCGGCATCCGGATGACGTGATCACCTGGGATGACGAGGTGTGGGCGCATTGGTCGCCGTCCTCCCACGTGGTGCTCACGCAATGAGGATGTTGGCCCCCCAGTCGTCGCTGCGCTCCTCCTGCCCCCGAGGGGCGCCACCCTGCGGCCCGGCAAAGCCGGTTCCGCGGGCGTGGCTTGATGGGCGCATCGCTTCGCTTGCGCACCCTGATCGGCGAACACACGCGGGACCCGCGTGGCGCGGCTGGGGGTGGGCTGTGGGGGGCGATTTCTGGTACCCCAGCATGAGCCCCCCGCAGCCCACCCCCAGCCGCACCACGCGCGCACGGCAAGAACAAGGGGCAGAGAATTGAAGCACCCGACTTGGTGGAGAGGCAGAACCGCCGTCATCGGCATCCCATACCTGTGGCTGCTGGCGTTCTTCCTCGCCCCCTTCCTGATCGTCCTCAAGTACAGCGTCTCCGAGATGGGCGCCGTCATCCCGAACGACATCACCAGCATCGTCGACGGCAGCCTCAAGCTCTCGCTCAAGTACGCCAACTACGTCTTCCTCGCCAACGACGCGCTCTACTTCAAGGCCTACGTCTCCAGCGTCAAGTTCGCCGCCATCACCACCCTGCTCTGCCTGGCCATCGGCTACCCGTTCGCCTACTTCATGGCCCGCGCCAGGCAGACCCTGCAGCCCGCCCTGCTGATGCTCGTGATGCTGCCGTTCTGGACCTCGTTCCTGCTGCGCGTCTACGCCTGGAAGGGCCTGCTCGAGGAAGGCGGCTGGGTCCACGGCCTCATTGTCGGCCTGCACCTCGACGCCCTGCTCGTCCAGGCCGCCATGATCGACGTGCCCGGCAAGCTGATGAACACCCCCTTCTCCCTCGTGATCGGCATGACCTACACCTACCTGCCGTTCATGATCCTGCCCCTGTACGCCAACCTCTCCAAGATGGACCTGCGCCTGCTCGAGGCCGCCGCCGACCTCGGCGCCACCCCCTGGCAGGCCTTCTGGCGCATCACCGTGCCGCTGTCCAAGGCCGGCATCATCGCCGGCTCCATGCTCGTCTTCATCCCCTGCATCGGCGAGTTCGTCACCCCCGAGCTGCTCGGCGGCCCCCAGACCCTCATGATCGGCCGCGTCCTCTGGGACGAGTTCTTCAGCAACAACGACTGGACCATGGCCTCGGCGGTCACCGTCGTCCTCGTCGTCCTCATCGTCTTCCCCCTCGCCCTCTTCAACAAGTACCAGGTCGAATCCCAGGAGAAGCGCCCATGAGCCGCCCGTTCACCGGCTCCGCCCGCTGGTTCGGCCGCGCCTGGCTCGTCGGCGGCTTCCTCTTCCTCTACCTGCCCATCGTCACCCTCGTCGTCTACTCCTTCAACGCCTCCCCCCTGCCCACCGTCTGGGGCGGCTTCACCCTCGAGTGGTACGCCAAGCTGGCCGGCGACCGCGAGATGCTCGCCGGCCTCTGGCTCTCGCTCAAGATCGCCTTCCTCAGCGCCTGCACCTCCGTCGTCCTCGGCACCCTCGCCGCCTTCTCCCTCGTCAAGTACCGACGCTTCACCGGCCGCACCCTCTTCAACGGCCTCGTCAACGCGCCCCTCGTCATGCCCGAGGTCATCTGCGGCCTGTCGCTGCTGCTCATGCTCGTCACCGTGCAGAAGGCCATCGGCTTTCCGGAGCGCGGCCTGCTCACGATGTGGCTCGGCCACCTGCTGCTCGGCATGGCCTACGCCACCGTCGTCGTCCAGGCCCGGCTGCAGGACCTGAACCCCTCGCTCGAGGAAGCCGCCATGGACCTGGGCGCCCGGCCCGCCGAGGTCTTCCTGCTCGTCACCCTGCCGATGATCGGCCAGGCCTTGGCGTCCGCCTGGCTGCTCACCTTCAGCCTCTCGCTGGACGACGTCGTGGTGTCGGCCTTCCTCTCCGGGCCCGGCGCCACCACCATGCCGCTCGTCATCTTCTCGCGCGCCCGCCTCGGCCTGAACCCGAGCGTCAACGCCGTCGCCACCGTGATCATCGTCAGCGTCGCCGTCTGCGTCGCCGCCGCCAGCCTCTACATCGCGCGCGCCGAGCGCCGCCGCCGCCAGGAAATGAACGAGGCCGCCCGCCGCCCCGCCTGAAGCCCTTCCAGGACACCCCATCCAACCCCGAGGAGAACCCCGATGAAGTTCGCGCTGCTGAAGCTCTCGACCCTCGCCCTGGCCCTCGCGGCCGCGTTCGCCGCCGTTCCGGCCCAGGCGCAGTCGAACAAGGAATTGCTGGACGAGCTGAAGGCCATGAAGGCGCGCATTGCCGAGCTGGAGAAGAAGCTCGCCGAGAAGGACGCCGCGCCCAAGCCGACCGAGAAGCAATGGGGCATGACCCCCGAGCAGGTGCAGGACTTCAACCGCATCGCCGTCAAGACCGAGGCCCTCGAGGACGCGGTCGAGGCCCAGGGCCTGAAGAACCTGAAGATCGGCGGCTACTTCGACCCGAGCTACATCTACAACAAGAACCAGCACCGCGCCGGCTTCCAGTTCCTGAACCGCGTCTCCGACGACGGCTACAACTACGACAACGGCTACTTCGGCGTCGCAAGCCTCGACTTCCAGAAGGAACTCGAAGGCGGCACCAAGTGGCGCCTGACCCTGATGCCCAACCGCGGCGCCGGCTCGATCGCCGACCCGGAAGGCAATTCCATCGTCCACGAGGCCTCGGTCTCCATCCCGATGGGCGACCTGCAGACCCGCTTCATCTTCGGCCAGATCCCCGACTGGTCGGGCTACGAGTACGTGCAGGGCCCTCTCACCAAGCTCGTCACCCGCGGCCTGCTGCTGGACTTCACCGAGCCCACCGCCTACACCGGCGCCGGCATGGAGATCATCCGCGGCAAGTGGGACCTGAAGGCGGTCCTCGCGAACTACAACAAGACGCAGCCGGGCGCGAAGCACAAGGCGCCGGTCCTCGCCTACCGCGTCGACTACTCGAAGGGCGAGTTCAACGGCTTCGGCTTCGCGGGCGTGCACGGCAAGGTCGCCAACTTCTCCCAGAGCGCCATCGACGCCACCACCGGCGAGGTCATCGCCCAGGACGACTCGCGCCTCGACCTGTTCGAGATCGACGGCTACTTCATCCGCGGCGACTGGACCGTGCAGGGCCAGGTCGGCGTCGGCCGCCAGCGCGATGCCTCCATCGTGCCGGCCGCCGACGGCAGCCTGCGCGACGCGCGGTGGTGGGGGCTGTCCGGGCTCGCCGCCTACAAGTTCGAGCCGCGCTTCGAGGGCGTGGTGCGGGCCGACTACATCAACAACAAGAAGAACGGCGGCGGCCTGCTGCAGTACTCGGTGGCCGACGGCCGCAACGGCATCGGGCCGGACGCCAACCTGGCCTGCGCGCCCGGGGCGCTGGTGGACGGCTGCGACGAGGGCGCGAACCGCTATGCGCTGGCGGTCGGCTTCAACTACCTGATGACGCGCAACACAACCCTGAAGGCCGAATACCGGCTCGATCGCGCGACACTGCCGGTGTTCGTCGACGCGAACGACGGCAGCTACAAGAAGAGCAACCAGCTGCTCGGCGCGTCGGTGGTGGTGTCCTTCTGAAGGAGACGACATGGCTGCGATCGATTGGACGGCGCGGGCCGCGGCCCAGGCCTTCGACGGCCGGGCGCTGGTCGACGGCCGGCGCGTTGCGGCGGCCGACGGCGAGACCTTCGGCTGCGTCTCGCCGCTGGACGGCCGCACGCTGACCCAGGTGGCACGCGGCCGCGGCGCGGACATCGACGCGGCGGTGGCCGCCGCGCGCCGCGCCTTCGACGACGGCCGCTGGGCGCGCAGGGCCCCCGCCCAGCGCAAGAAGACGCTGCAGCGCTTCGCCGAGCTGGTCCTCGGCGCGAAGGAAGAACTCGCCCTGCTCGAGACCCTCGACATGGGCAAGCCCATCAAGTACAGCCTGAGCGTCGACGTACCCTCGACCGCGCGCTGCATCGCCTGGTATGCCGAGGCGGTCGACAAGGTCTACGACGAGATCGCGCCGACGCCGCAGAGCGCCCTCGCCCTCATCACCCGCGAGCCCATGGGCGTGATCGGCGCGATCGTGCCCTGGAACTACCCGATGATCATGGCCTCGTGGAAGCTCGGGCCCGCGCTCGCCGCCGGCAACAGCGTGGTGCTCAAGCCGAGCGAGAAGTCGCCGCTGACGGCGCTGCGGCTGGCCGAGCTGGCGCTCGAGGCCGGCCTGCCCGAGGGCGTGTTCAACGTCGTGCCCGGCTACGGCCACGAGGCCGGCGAGGCGCTCGCGCTGCACCCCGGCGTCGATGCCATCGGCTTCACCGGCTCGACCCGCGTCGGCCGCAAGATGCTCGAGTACGCCGGCCGCAGCAACCTCAAGCGCGTCTACAACGAGCTCGGCGGCAAGTCGGCCTTCGTCGTCTTCCCCGACTTCGACGACCTGGCGCGCGCCGCCCAGACCGTGGCCGGCAGCATGTTCTTCAACCAGGGCGAGTCGTGCAACGCGCCCTCGCGCGTGTTCGTGCACGAGGGCATCGCCGACGACTTCGTGCGCGCGGTGACGGCCGAGGCGCCGACGTACCAGCCGGGCAACCCGCTCGACCCCGCGACCGAGCTCGGGGCCCTCGTCGACGACACCCAGCTGCGCACCGTGCTTGGCTACATCGAGGCCGGCCAGGGCGAAGGCGCGCGGCTCGCCGCCGGCGGCCGCCAGGCCCGCCAGGCGAGCGGCGGCTACTTCGTCGAGCCGACGGTGTTCGACGGCGTGCACAACGGCATGAAGATCGCGCGCGAGGAGATCTTCGGGCCGGTGCTGTCGGTGATCCGCTTCAAGACCGAGGACGAGGCCGTCGCGATGGCCAACGACAGCCCCTACGGCCTGCAGGCCAGCGTCTGGAGCAGCAACATCAACCGCGCCCACCGCGTCGCGCGGGCGCTGCGCGCCGGCACCGTGCACGTCAACCAGTACGACGAGGACGACATCACGGTTCCCTTCGGCGGCTTCAAGCAGAGCGGCAACGGCCGCGACAAGTCGCTGCATGCGTTCGACAAGTACACCGAGTTGAAGACGACCTGGATCCGCATCGATTGAGGCGCGGGCCCGCAAGGAGAACGGCATGAACCACGGCATGAACGAGCAACTGCTGGCCCGCAAGGCCGCCGCCACGCCGCGCGGCGTGGGCGTGCTGTCGCCCTTCTTCGCCGACCACGCCGAGAATGCCGAGCTGTGGGACGCCGAGGGCCGGCGCTACCTCGACTTCGCCGGCGGCATCGCGGTGATGAACACCGGCCACCGCCATCCGCGCGTGGTCGCCGCGATCGAGGCCCAGCTCAAGCGCTTCACCCACACCTGCTACCAGGTCGTACCCTACGAGGGCTATGTCGCGCTGGCCGAGAAGCTCAACGCCCTCACCCCCGGCGACCATGCCAAGAAGACCGCCTTCTTCAGCACCGGCGCCGAAGCGGTCGAGAACGCCGTGAAGATCGCCCGCTCGCACACCCGGCGCGCCGGCGTGATCGCCTTCGGCGGCGCCTTCCACGGCCGCAGCCTGTTCGCGGTGGCGCTGACCGGCAAGGTCGCGCCGTACAAGACCGGCTTCGGGCCTTTCCCGCCGGAGATCTACCACGCCCCCTTCCCCGCCGAAGGCGTGCCGCTCGCCGAGGTGAAGAAGGCGGTGCACCACCTCTTCAAGGCCGACATCGAGCCCGCGCGCGTCGCCGCCGTGATCTTCGAGCCGGTGCAGGGCGAAGGCGGCTTCAACGTGATCCAGGCCGAGGCCCTGCACTGGCTGCGCGAGCTCTGCACCGAGCACGGCATCCTGCTCATCGCCGACGAGGTGCAGACCGGGTTCGGCCGCACCGGCCGGCTGTTCGCGATGGAGCACTTCCCCGGCGTGCAGGCCGACCTGCTCGTCAGCGCCAAGTCGCTCGCGGCCGGGCTGCCGCTGTCGGCCGTCACCGGGCGCGCCGAGGTCATGGACGCGCCCGCCCCCGGTGGCTTGGGGGGCACCTACGCCGGCAACCCGCTTGCCATCGCCGCGGCCCATGCCGTGATCGACGTGATGCGCGACGAAGGCCTGCCGGCCCGTGGCCAGCAGTTGGGCGACCGGCTGAAGGCGCTGCTCGACGGCCTGCGCCCTGAACTGCCGCAGATCGCCGACGTGCGCGGCCTGGGGGCGATGGTCGCGGTGGAATTCCGTCAGCCCGGCAGCGGCGGGCCCGACGCCGCCTTCACCGGTCGGGTGCTTGCCGAGGCGCGCCGGCGCGGCCTGATCCTGCTGAGCTGCGGCGTCGACGGCAACGTGCTGCGCTTCCTGTTCCCGCTGACCCTTCCCGAGCCGCACTTCGCCGAGGCCTGCGGCATCCTGCAGGACTCGCTGCGCGCCGCAGCCGCCGCATGAAGGAGCTGCGCGAGCGCCTGCAGGCCGAAGGCGTCCACACCCTGGTCGCCCAGTTCACCGACGTGCACGGCGTGGCGAAGGGCAAGTTCGTGCCGCTGGCGCACCTGGACGGCCTGCTCGCGGAAGGCGTGGGCTTCGCCGGACCGTCGATCTGGGGCACCGGCCTGCCGCGCACCGGCCCGCGCTCGGAGTACTACGGCCGCGGCCACGCCGGGACCGCACGCGCCCTGCCGTGGATGCCCGGCTATGCGCGCATCGTCTGCGACGGCTTCGTCGCCGGCCAGCCCTTCGAGGCCTGCCCGCGCCAGGTGCTCCGGCGCCAGCTCGCGCGCCTGGCCGACCGGGGCTGGACCCTGCGCATCGGCATCGAGCCGGAGTTCTTCCTGCTGCGCCGCACGCCGCACGGCATCGCGCCGGCCGATGTGCAGGACGCGCTCGACAAGCCCTCGTACGACCTGAAGACCCTGCCGCGCCAGGCCGCCTTCCTGCATGCGCTGGGCGAGTCGCTGCGCGCCTGCGGGCTGGACGTGTTCCAGGTCGACCATGAAGACGCGCACGGCCAGTACGAGCTCAACTTCCACCACGACGAGGCGCTGGCGAGCGCGGACCACCTGATGCTCTTCAAGCTCGCCGCGCAGGCCCTGGCCGAACGGCACGGGATGCTGTTCTCGATGATGCCCAAGCCCTTCGCCGACCAGCCGGGCAGCGGCATGCACTTCCACGTGTCGCTGTGGCAGGGCAAGGACTGCGTCTTCGCGGACCGGCAGCGGCCGCTGTCGCCGGTGGCCGGGCAGTTCATCGCCGGCGTGCTGGCGCACTCGGCCGCCCTGTGCGCGCTGGCGGCGCCGACCGTCAACAGCTACAAGCGGCTGGTGGTGGGCGAGTCGCTCTCGGGCACGAGCTGGGCGCCGGCCTATGTTGCGCACGGGCCGAACAACCGCACCGCGCTGCTGCGCACGCTGGACGGCCGCTTCGAATGGCGCCTGCCGGACGCCTCGGCGAACCCCTACCTGGCCACGGCCGCGCTGGTCGCCGCCGGGCTGGACGGCATCGAGCGCGGGCTGGACCCCGGCCCGGCCTGCACCGAGGACCTGTTCCAGCTGTCGCTGGCGCAGGTCCGCGAGCGGGGGATCGCGCTGTTGCCGCAGGGCCTGGCGGAGGCGGTCGATGCGCTCGAGGCGGATGCCGTGGTGCGCGGCGCGCTCGGCGAGACGCTGGCCGCCGAGTTCATCCGGCTCAAGCGAGCCGAGTGGACGGCGTTCGCGCGACACGTCAGCGATTGGGAGATTGCGCGGTACGCTGGCGCCTTTTGACGGTGTCGACCGGATGACCTCTTCCTCTTCCGCCCCGGCGGCCGCGCATGCCGCCCCTGGCGCGCATGCGCCCTGGCTCGCCTACCTGTGCCTGGGCAGCTCGATGGCGCTCGTCGGCAGCTACGTGGGGCTGTCCAAGCTGCTGCTGGCGGCGTTCCCCGCCTTCCTGCTCGCCTGGCTGCGCTTCGGCATCGCGGCGGTCGCGATGGCCGGCTGGGTGCGGCGCCGGCCGGGCGAGGCCCCGCTGAGCCGGCATGACCGGGTGCTGCTGTTCTTCGAGTCCTTCTTCGGCAACTTCCTGTTCTCGATCTTCATGCTGTTCGGCGTGGGCCTGAGCTCGGCGCTGGCGGCGGGCGTGATCATGGCGGCCATCCCGGCGGCGGTGGCGATCCTGTCGCGGCTCTTCCTGAAGGAGCGCATCCTGCCGCGCGTGGCGGCCGGCATCGCCTGCGCGGTGGGCGGCATCGCGCTGGTGTCGGTGGTGGGGCATGCGGACGACGGGGCCGGCCGCAGTTCGCTGTGGGGCAACCTGCTGCTGTCGGGCGCGGTGCTGTGCGAAGCCTCGTACGTGGTGATGGGCAAGAAGCTGGCCGGCAACGTGTCGGCCAAGCGCATCAGCGCGCTGGTGAACCTGTGGGGCCTGGCGCTGGTGACGCCGCTCGGGCTGTGGCAGGCCTGGCCATTCGACTTCGGCGCGGTGACGCTGCCCTCGTGGTCGCTGCTGCTGTTCTATTCGCTGGCGGCGAGCATGGTCACGGTGTGGTTGTGGATGACGGGGCTGCGCCAGGTGCCGGCGTCGCGGGCGGGGGTGTTCACGGTGCTGCTGCCGGTCAGCGCCGCGACTGTCGGGCTGGTGTTCCTCGGCGAGCGCATCAGCGGGCCGCAGGCCGCGGCGTTCGGGCTGGCCATTGCGGGGGTCTTGCTCGCGACATGGCCGAGTCGCAACAAGTGACCGACGATCCCCGGATTCCGCTGCGCTGCATCCGGGCTACCAACCCGTAGCCCGGATGCCAATCCGGGAGCGGCGGTGAAAGATCAAGACCCTTGGGCCAAGCGCGCCACCGCCCGGGCCGGCTCGGTCTTCAGCGTGTGGTCCGACCACACCTGCCGCCAGCGACGTGCCCCCGGCAGTCCGTTGCGCAGGCCCAGCATGTGCCGCACCACGCGCGACCAGGGCTCGCCGGCCGCGCCCACGCGCTCCATGTAGTCGACCATCTGCTGCTCGATCGCGGCGCGGTCCAGCGCCCGGTGCGGCGTGCCGAAGAAGAGTTCGTCCCACTGCGACATCAGCCACGGGTTGTGGTACGCCTCGCGGCCCAGCATCACGCCGTCGAGGTGGCGCAGCTGCTCGGCCACCTGCTCCTGCGTCGTGACCCCGCCGTTGAGCACGATGGTGAGGCCCGGGAAGTCGCGCTTGAGCCGGTGCACCGTCTCGTAGCGCAGCGGAGGCACCTCGCGGTTCTCCTTCGGGCTCAGGCCCTTCAGCCACGCATTGCGGGCGTGCACGATGAAGACCTCGCAGCCGGCCTCGGCCACCTGCCCGACGAAGTCGCGCACGAACTCGTAGCGCTCGTCCTGGTCGATGCCGATGCGGTGCTTGACCGTCACCGGGATGCCGACCGCGTCGCGCATCGCCTTCACGCCGTCGGCCACCAGCGCCGGCTCGTTCATCAGGCAGGCGCCGAAGGCCCCGCGCTGCACCCGCTCGCTCGGGCAGCCGCAGTTCAGGTTGACCTCGTCGTAGCCCCAGTCCTGCGCCAGCTTCGCGCACACCGCCAGGTCGGCCGGCTCGCTGCCGCCCAGCTGCAGCGCCACCGGATGCTCCTCGGCATTGAAATCGAGGTGCCGCGGCCGGTCACCATGGATCAGCGCACCGGTCGTGACCATCTCGGTGTAGAGCCGGGTGTGGCGGGTCAGCAGGCGGTGGAAGTAGCGGCAGTGCCGGTCGGTCCAATCCATCATCGGGGCGACCGACAACTTCCATGGACTAACTCCTTGATTTAAAACAATATTTTCAGTCACGAGAACGCGGCTTCAAGGCCGTGTGCACAGTTTAGTGCACACAAGGTGCACACGGCGGGTATTTGTAGGGGTACATTGAGGGCACGACTGGACACACACAGAGTGCACACGAATGCCGACATTCTCCCAGCTACCCAGCGGCAAGTGGCGAGTGCAGGTAAGGCGGGGCGGGGTCTACCGCGCTGCGACCTTTGTCACGAAGCGAGAGGCGAAGGACTGGGCGGCCGCCATTGAGAGCCAGGCACATCACATCGCGGCCGGAGGATTCGCCCCCGTGCCGAAGGGCGCCACCCTCGGCGACCTGATCGACAAGTACACCGAGACCGTCGCCAAGCTGCCCGGCAAGACGAAGGGCGCGACGTTGGCGATGCTGAGGGATCGGCTCGGCAAGGTGCGGCTCTCAACGCTCAACGCCGTCACGCTGCGCGACTTCATCGACCAGCGGGCCGCCGATGGCGCCGGCGGCGTGACGATCGGGGCCGACCTCTCCTTCCTGTCCGCCGTCCTGAAGTGGGGGCGCCACGCCCGCCACCTCGACATAAATGACCGACTTGCGCTCGAGGCCCGCGAGAGCCTGAAGCACCGCGGCCTGACCACCCGTAGCGCGCAGCGCGAGCGCGAGCCGAGCAACGACGAGCTGGCGCGGCTGTACGCGCACTGGGCCGGCAACGAGCGCCAACGCATCGACATGGTCACACTGTGCCGCTTCGCGCTGGCCAGCGGCATGCGCCAGGACGAGATCTGCAACCTACAGATCAGCGACGTCGACCGCCAGGCGCGCACCGTCGTAATCCGCGACCGCAAGGATCCGCGGAACAAGGAAGGCAACGATCAGACGGTGCCGCTGCTGCCGGACGCGTGGGCCATCGTTGAGCAGCTGATCGAGGGCCGCGACGCGGGCTCGATCTTCCGCGCGCGCGCTGCGTCCGTGTCGACGGCGTTCACGCGGGCCTGCAAGGCGCTCGAACCGCCGATCGAGGATTTGCACTTTCACGACCTGCGGCACCGAGCCACGGCGCAATTCTTCCGCATGGGGCTCGACATTCCCCGCGTCGCGCTGCTCACCGGTCACAAGACCTGGGCGATGCTGCGTAGATACACCAGTATCAAGCCGGCCGACGTGCACAGCGCAGTCGCGCGCCACGCGGCCGAATCAACGAACGTCGTTCCGTCGGAACGAGCCCGCACCGCCCGGAAGGCGGCAAAGCGGGCCAGCAAGGTGGTTGCAACACCGAGCAGGCCCTGACCACAACGCACACACCGTGAGAGGACCGTGCACCATGGCTACCGACAAGGCTACCAGCTCGAAGGAACCCACCCTCCAAGACGTGGCCGACAACCACGTTTGGGAATTAAACAACATTCAGGCGTTGCTCGAAGGCGCCCGGAACCTACTCGATCAGTTGCCCGACAACGAGATCCGATGCAAGGTTGTCCGGCTCCTTCGGATGGCGCACGAGAAGGTCGACGCCGGCGTCGAGAGCTTCATGCCGCACGTCTGAAGGGGAGCGCGATGATCGAAGGTCAAACGCAAGTAGAGAGCCACAAGGATCTCGACGGTCACATGCGCCACCTTGGCAGCTGGCGGGCGCTGCAAGCCGCAGGCCTCGTGCCGTCGGGCATGGAGCGCCCCAGCGTCTCGCGACGCGGCGGCTACCGTTGGTGCGACGAGAAGGGAAACCTCTGCGTCCTCGCCGGTCCGCGTGAAGATGGGTTGTTCCGGGTGACCGAGTACCCACGCGCAACGCGACGCCGCCCGAGATTGTCAGCACCATCCGATCGGTCGAGAGCGGTCATGTTCCTTGTCACGCCGGACTACAGCGAAGAAGTCGTTCGCCGCCGCTCGTTCTCGCACAACCTCGCCCCTGCCGGTGAGCCTGCGGAGATGGTCAAGGCGCGCCGCATTCTCGATGTCCTTCGAGGCCGGCTCTGCGTGCTGTTCCCAGAGTACGAGCGGGACGATCCCCTCTACGTATTCGGCCCGGTGTATGCCTGTGTGAAGGAGATCGAAGCGAAGATGAGCAAGCGCCCAGAGGAGTTGCATCACAGCGCCAAGCTCTATCGTGCAGCGCAGAACCTCGAATGGGCTCTCGCGGCCTCACCTGCCCGGTCGGACGCGGCGGTACTCCGCTCCGTCGAGAGCGAACTGCGGCGATTGAGTGGGTGGACACGGTATGACTGAGCGAGCCGCTGCCCTCCTCCACCGGCCAATCTTTGGCGGCGTCTTCGGCAAGGGTCGCTACGCGCTCGCCACCTTGCCGACGGTCACGCGCGGCCTTCACACCGTCCGACATCTGGTGATTGAGCCCAGTACGGGCGCAGTCATCAGCGCCGACGAGGACAAGCTGCAGGCGCTAGCTGCCGCGCGCAAGGTGCTACGGGCGACAGAGGCGCTCGGACGGGCCGAGGCCCAGGCGCGCGCGCAGATCGAAGGCCAGGGCCTGCTCTTCTCTCCCGACGAGTTGGCCCAGCCCCCAGTGCGAGAGCGGTCGCGGCCGGTTTCGAAGCGACGCCGCGACGTGCACGAGAAGTGCGGCGGCCAGTGTCACTACTGCGGCAAGGTGCTGGCGCTCGATGGGTCTTGGCACGTCGAGCACGCCCTGCCGCGTGCGCTCGGCGGACTCGACGAGATCGGGAACTTGTTCGCGTCGTGCGCGCCGTGCAACCTGGCGAAGAGCGATCGGACGGCCCTGGAGTTCGTGACGAAAGAAATGCGGCTCCCGGATGAAACTTCATCCTGCTTGGACCAGCGTCAGAAGGCACGTCGAGAATGAACACGAAGCGGGGCAACCCGACCCTCTGGCGCGTGATGTTTCTGGCCGAGCGCTACGGCCGCATGACGCTGACGCTCGACGAAGTCGCCGAGCAGATCGGCATGGCCCCCGGCACAATCAAAAACCGTCGGACGCGCGGCGACTTTCAGTGGCTCCACTCGGATGGTCGCTCGCTCACTGCCGACGTGGCGGACGTGGCAGCGTTTCTTGAGGAGAGGCGTATGCCCGATGGAGTGGCGCCGACGTGATCGCCCAGTCCTACGCAAGCGCCACTGTCGGCACGGCGACGACGGTGTTCTGGGCCGTTCACCGCTCCCAGGCCGGGCTCGACGGCATCAGCAACCTGTTCGCGCCGTACAACTTGAATAAGCGCGATCGGACGGCGCTGGAGTTCGTCGCCTCCAACTCGTCTTACCACAACGCGCGCAGTGGCTGAGAAGAAGGCGGCAACACGCCGCACCCCCCCAACGCCGCAGACGGAGACCGTTGGAAGGCGGTACACGAGGAAGGAGCGCACCACCTTTTCCGACGGAGGGGCCCACGAACAACTCGATCTCGATCGCGTACCTTCATTGCGTGCACGCAAGGCTCGCGCCGTCGGACTACTGAAGGCGGCCGGAGTCCCCGTGGCTCAGCTGCTTGGCGACCCGCCCAGCGGCACGCTTCTGATCGAGCGCGTCATTCATCTTGGTGGAAATGAACTTGACTCGCCGCTCGGGCTGGCCGCACAGATTGTCGCGGCATGCTGCGAGCTGGAGCAGTGGGCGGCCCTTGGTGAATCGAATCCTCAAGTCGTGCAGCAGGCCTACCTGCTCGGCTACTTGGTGGCATTGCAGAAGGCCTATGACATCGACGGGGGGCAGCGCTCGACAGCGGCACACGCAGGGGGCGATGCCCAGAAGCGAAAGGCCGATTTGAGCGAAGAGCGAGTCCGCGCAGCGTTCTCCAAGTTGCCTGAGAGGAATCGGGGACGAGACGCGACGGCACAAATCGTGAAGTCCACGGGCCTCGGAGCAGACACGGTTCGGAAGTACCTCAAGGCGATCCGAAAGACATCGAAACCCGAATAGCCGCCGGCATTTCGGGTTTGTCTTGCAGGGGCGCCTAGCACTCGCCCACGTCGCCAAAGATCATTCAGCCATGTTCATTTCAGGGGCTGTTTGTGGGCACTCAAGAGCACGCCGAGTCTGAAATCCGCGAGATGGCGCGGGCTCTCGGTTGTTTCACTGAATCGCAAGTGCAGGCGCTGGGCAACTATTCCGACAGCACGCTGTTCAATCTGCGCCGCCGCGGCAAGGGCCCGGACTACATCGTGTTCGGGAACAACATCTTCTATCCCATCAAGACGCTGAGCGAGTATCTGCAGGCGCGCATTCGGGAGCGCTCGCAGAGCGCCTCTGCGAACCCGAAGGATCTGCTCTGATGGCCGCCGCAAAGATCGAAGCCCTGCCCGCGGCAACGGGACAGGGCTTCTCGGAACAAGCTCAATCGGTGAGCCACCAGCATACCAGCGGTGAGCCCGACAGCAAAGCCTTCGCCACCATGGCCGCGCGCCTCGCGCTCGCAGGCTACTCGCTGCACCACCTCGCCGACGGCGGCTTCCTCGTCACGCGCTGGAACTTCTCCGCGCGACTGCCGAGCCTGCACGCGGTCGGCCAGCTGGTCGAGCAGATCGGAGGCCGCTCATGAGCGCCGTCGATCACCCGCACGCCGCGCGCGAGGCCGTCGAGCAGGATGTCGGCGCAGCTGAGGCCCAGGCCCTCGTCGACGCCATCGCCGAGGGCCGCCTCGAGCCGAGGTACGCCTGGACCGCGTTCGCCGAGATGCAGTCGCGCCACGGTCGCGGCGCACCGGCCCTGCGGGCATTCGTGATCCGCATGGCGAAGGCCGTCAGGAAGGCCGGCGCGCAGCCGCAGGCCGGGGAGGACTGATGCGCGACTACGCCAAGGTGCCGCCGCAGTTCTGGACGAGCGTCGTCGGCAAGGCGCTCAAGGCCTCCGGACACGAGGCGGTGATCGTCGGCATGTACCTGCTGACAAGCCCGCACGCGAACATGATCGGTGTCTACCACTGCCCCACGGCCTACATCGCGGCTGATACCGGGCTGACCATGGAAGGGGCTACGAAGGGCCTTCAATGCGCCATCGATGCCGGCTTCTGCACCTTCGAGCCCGACACCGACTTCGTCTTCGTTCACGAGTTCGCCGCCACGCAAGTCGGCGCTGACCTTGACCCCAAGGACAAGCGCTGCGCCGGTGTCCGCAACGAACTCGCGAAAGTCCCGCAGGGCCAGTGCAGGCGCGGGTTTGAAGCACGCTACGCATTCGCGTTCCACCTCGCGCTCGCGCCTGCTGAGGCAACCTCCACCGAAGGGGCATCGAAGCCCCTTGCAAGCCAGAAGCAGGAACAGGAACAGGAGCAGAAGAAGGAGAAGAAGACTTCGTCTTCGTCGACCGAGTCGACTGGCCCCGGGACCGTGAAGGCTCTCCCGCCGACATGCCCCCATGAGCGGATCCGAGACCTCTACCACGAGGTGCTGCCGGGGCTGCCACGGGTCAAGTTGTGGGACGACGGCCGGCAGAAGGTGCTTCGGACGCGCTGGGCCGAGACGGCCAAGCGTCGTGGCTGGAAAACGGCGGACGAGGGTTGCGAGTGGTTTCGGGACTTCTTCGCCGCCGTCTCTGGCGATGACTGGCTCATGGGGCGCACAAGCCGCACGTCAGGTCACGAAAGCTGGGTCTGCACGATCGACTACCTGCTCTCGCCGAAAGGCTTTCGCCGCATCACGGAGATGCCGCGTCGCACGGAGGGCGTTGCGGCATGAACGCCTACAGCACTGAAACCGCTCCGACCTCCAGCATCGAGGCAGAGCAATCCGTCCTCGGTGCCATCCTCGCGCACGACGGCGCATTCGACCAGGTGGGCGACATGCTCACCGCAGCGCACTTCGCGACCCGCGATCACGCGACGATCTGGACCACCATCGCGGGCCTCGCCGCTGCGCGCCGGCCGGTCGACGCGCTGACCGTGCACGAGGCCCTGCGCGACCGCGGGCAGGACGAGGCCTGCGGCGGCTGGTCGTACCTCGCTCAGCTCGCCGCCTCCAGCCTGACAAGCCGGAGCGTGCGCCGGCATGCCGCAGTGGTGCTCGAACGCTTCGCAGCGCGGACGCTCATGCACGCCGCCGAGCATGCTCTGGACATCGCCCGCGGCCAGGGCTCCGTCGGCGACAAGGTGGACCGGATCACCTCGCTGTTCTCCGGCCTGCAGCGCGAGCAGGTGCGCAAGGCGCCACGGGCCATCGCTGATCTGGCTGCCGAACGCATCGAGGAGTACGAGGCCCTGGCCGACGGGAAGAAGGTCGCAGGCTGGTCGACGCGCATCCCCGCCCTGAACCGCTGGCTGAACGGCGGCGTCCGCCCCGGCGCGCTCTACATGCTCGCCGCACGGCCGGGAATCGGTAAGTCGTCGTTCTCGCAGCAGCTCGGCATGCACTTCGCCGCGGACGGCCTCCCCACGCTGTTCCTCTCGCAAGAGATGGCCGACACCGAAGTCGCCGACCGTGCCGTCGCCAACTCCGGCCGCGTCAGCTACAGCGGCCTGCTCACCGGGAAGATGGAGCGCGAGGACTGGGCCCGCACCACCGAGGCGATGGAGAGCCTGGCCACCCTGCCGCTCTTTATCGACGACCAGCCCGCGCTCACGCTGCGCGACATCCGCCTCAAGGCGAAGCTCGTGCCCGGCCTGAAGGTGCTGATCGTCGACTACTTGCAGCTCACCGCCAGCAGCCGACGCGACGGCAACCGGAACGCCGAGATCGAGGAAGTCACCCGCGGCCTGAAGACGCTCGCGAAGGAACTCGGCATCGCGGTCATCGCGCTGTCGCAGCTGAACCGCGACGTGGAAAAGCGCAACACGAAGCGCCCGATGCTCAGCGACCTCCGTGACTCGGGCGCCGTGGAGCAGGACGCCGACGTCGTGCTGTTCCTCTGGCCCGTGCGCGAGTTCCCGAAGGAAGGCCGAGCCATCGTCGGCCTGTGCGCCGAGAAGAACCGCCAGGGCGCCCGGGGAGAGGTCGGCCTCGACTTCCACGGCGACACGCAGCGATGGGTTGAGAGCACCGCCGACATCAGCGCCCCCACCCGCCACGCGAAGGAGAACGACCTATGAACGAGCCGAGCATTCCCTTCGCCGCCATGGTTCTCGACCTCCTCGGCGAGTCCGCCGAGCACCTGTTGCCTCCCGCGACGCTCACGTGCGTGCACGTCGCGCCACCGGACCGCGGCGACACCGACCCCGGCCTGATCGATGTCGAGTCGGCCGCGGTGTGGTCCGACCTCGCGCGGGCAGTGCAGGCCAGCCAATGACCGTCGCCACTCTGCGAATCGAAGTCGACCTCGGCCCCGCTGGCAGCACGGCACCGGTTGCGCGCGACATCGACCTGGCCGTCCGGTTCCGAGTGCACGGCGGCGGCGCGATCGAGGTTCTGCGGGCCGATGCAGGAGTGGCTTCGACGCCCATGCGCGAGACGCAGGCGCAGCGCCAGCGCCGCAGGCTTGACGCCTGCCTCGCCGCTGGCCTCAGGCTGCCTGCCGGCGGCCTCGGTCGCATGCCCGATGGCATCGCGCGGATCGCAGCCCTCGAAGGCATTTCGCGCCAGGCGCTGGCGGCCGACATTAAGGCCGCACTGCAAGCCTCGGCAAATGCAAGCGATATGCAAGTTGATTACATGCAGTTCGGTGCGCAACGATGAAGCCTCATTCATGGAGACCCGCATGACGCCCCTCCCCGCCGCACTCGCTGCACTGCAAACCGTTTCGACCGACGACGCTGCGAAGCTCCTGCACCGCAAGCCGAACACGCTGCGCGCCTGGGCCCGCAGCGACACGGCGCCGCTGCAACCGGTCCGCATCAACGGCCGCCTGCTGTGGCCGGCGTCCGGCATCGCCGCCCTGCTCAGCGGCCAGGCCCCGCGGCCGATGGCCTCGACGACCCCCGCCCCGACGCAGCGCGCGACCGTGCGCTGAGCCCACCACCCCAACACCGAACGCCATGCCCACCGACCACATCATCTTCGAGCACGACTACCACCTGAACGGCCAGGTGCTCTACCCGGCAGGCGTTCCTGTCGAGGCCACCGAGCACACGCTGCAACTGCTGGCCGACGGTGTCGCCGGCCACGTGGTCGATGCGGAGAAGAGCGCTCAGCACTGAGCCGTTCCACCGCCGCCTGTCATTCAACCTCGAAAGATCAAACCATCATGTTCAGCTTCCGCCGCCGCACCGATCGCGAAGAGGCAAAGATCGACAAAATCCTCTCTTCTCCCATCACCGACAAGATCCTGGAACAGGCAGAGGCAGAAAGCCTCGGCGATCGCCGGGCCATCATCGCGTCGCTCGCTTCGCTCGACAAACAGTACCCCGCAGAGGCGCAGCGCTTGACCGACGCCGTGGTCGAAGCCCATGCCGCACTTGAGCGCGCCGCTATCGCAGCGCAGGCGGCAAAAGAGGCACATTGGTACGCGACGATGGTGCAGCACGGACACGAGTGCCGCTACCTGCGCCGGCGGCAAGATCTCGAAAACGAGCTGACGGCGGGCGCAGATCCGCGCATCGCGGCCTTCGGCCACCAACTCCAGCAACTGCTCGACGGCCGGTGCGTTGATGCATTCGCCTTCTGGGCCGTTCCGCACCGCAGGTGGCCGGAGCAGCGGTACTTCAACAACGGCGACGACATCAAGGCCATCAAGACGAAGCTGCGGGAATGCCTCGCCAATTGCCGCGCCATGCAACTGCAGGCGCTGACGGAGAACGAAACCTGTGAGGCCTTGCACGCGATGTGCGAGGAACTGGCACCGCTGCTTGCCAAGATCGAAACGAATCCCCCGTGCTTGACGGCATCTGATGGAGACGTGGGCGCGCCGATTACCTGGCATGGAATCCCGACGTGGACAGTCGACAAGCTGCCGACCCCGGTGAAGCCCGATCGTGAGCCGTCGCAGAAGGCCCGCGCGCAAGCGGAGCAACGCCGCAAGCTCGACAGCCTTCGCTGAACACCATTTAGAAAGGAGAAAGACATGGATGTTTCCAGCAACTCGATGGTCCTCAACGGCGGCGTGGGAGATGGCCTGATCACCGGCAGCACCACCGGCACCGTCCTCGGCCTGTTCCTCAAATCCGCCCTGACGGGAACGCTGACCATCGTCGGCGTCACCCAGAGCAACGGTGCCGCGCAATCGTGGGTCAACGCGCCTGGCACCTCCGGCTACGTTGCGCCCCCTGGGTCAGGCAAGTTCTGGGGCCCGTTCTCCTACGTGCTCTCGAACCCTGGTGCCGATGCCGGCAAGGCCGTGATCTGCTGGATTCCGACCTGAGGCCGCCCATCATGCAGACCGCACACGAGATCGCAGGGGCGATCCACTCCAGGCCTTGGGCCATGCCGCGCGATCGCCTGCACGCGCTCGCCGCCGCAGCGGCCAGCGGCTCCTTCGGCAGCCGGGCGCCGCGTGCCACGCCCCAGCAAACCGGCCGGGTCTGTGTGATCCCCGTCCACGGCGTTCTGACCCAGCGCCCGAGCCTGTTCTCGATGCTCGGGCTGGGCACGTCGACGCGCGCCATCAGCACGCAGGTGCAGCTCGCGCTGCTGGACGACAGCATCGCAGCCATCGTCCTCGACATCGACAGCTCGGGCGGCGAGTCCTACGGTGTCACCGAACTGGCCAGCGAGTTGCTGGCGGCGCGCCGCTCCAAGCCGATCGCGGCCATCGCGAACAGCATGGCAGCGAGCGCAGCGTACTGGCTCGCCGCCAGCTGCACGGAAATCTACGTCACCCCCGGCGGCGAAGTCGGTGGCATCGGTGTCTACAACGTTCACCAGGACGTCAGCAAGGCGCTTGAGCAGGCCGGCATCAATGTGACCCTGATCAGCGCCGGCAAGTACAAGACCGAGGGCCACCCCTACGGGCCTCTCGAAGCCGACACGCAAGGATTCATGCAGAAGCGCGTCGACGAGTGCGCCGCCATGTTCGTCAAAGACGTCGCGCGCGGCCGCAACGTCTCCGAGTCCACGGTGCGCGACACCTTCGGCCAGGGCCGCGTACTGGGCGCCAAGCAGGCCAAGGCCGCGAAGATGGTCGACGGCATCTGCACACTCGACCAGCTGGTGAGCGACCTGGCTCGCGGCAAGTCGTCCGGCGGCGGCGCAGGCGCATCGGCACGGCTGCTGTTCAACGTCGCATTGGCAGAGAACACCTGAGATGCGCTCACACGCGCCGCAGCACCTCACCGGTCTGAACAACCTCCAGCGTCCCGTCGTCGTTGACATTGACATGGCCGCCGGTCGCCAGCTTGTGGCTCTGCAGGCCGGCGACCCAGGAATCGGGGTTCTCCAAACCCCCGGCATCGAGGAATTCCGTGAACACGTGAATCGTGTACCGCTTGCCCGCTGCATTGGCCGCTTCGTAGCTGCCCGTTCTACGGGTGATTTTCCTTCCCATGGAGCCCCCAATGAGTGACGTTGCCATCGCCAGCGAAGAGGACTTCGCCGGCCCGAACTTGACCGCGGCGACTTCGATGATCCGCGACTACGCCGAGCGCAATGGCCTGACACCGCGCCAACTGCTCGACACCTTCACCGCGGGCATTGCGGCGGCGAAGCTGAACATGGTCCCCGCCCGCGACCACCACGGCATCACCACGTTTGTTGATGCGCCGATCTCCGCGATGTGCGACAGCGCGTCGCCCAGTCAGAAGGCCATCCGATGCCCATGATTGACGGCTGGGTCGAGCGCATCGCCGAAGCTCAGGACGAACGCACCGTCGAGCTCGCCGAGGGCGTGTACCTGCGCAAGGCCCACGTCGGCCAGTGGGCCTGCCGCGACTGCGCCGTGAACCCCGGCCAGTTGCACGTGCCAGGCTGCTGCGTCGAGCGGTGCGCGCGTTGCGACGGCCAGGCCTACGGCTGCCGCTGCCTCGTCGACGACGGCACCGCCTGCAACGGCACCTTCCGCCCTGCCCTCGCCTCATGAACAAGAAGCCCAGGCTCTCGACGCTGAAGCCGCGCCTGCAGGAGCTGCCGCCGAGGCTGAAGCCGCAGACCGGCACCGGCTGGCGCGCCGGCAAGACCACGAACGACCGCGGCTACACCTACCAGTGGCAGCAGGCCCGCGAGCGCTTCCTGCGCGCCAATCCGCTGTGCGCCTACTGCATGCGCGAAGGCCGCATCGACGCCGCGACCCTCGTCGACCACATCGAGCCCCACCGCGGCGACATGACGAAGTTCTGGGACGAGACGAACTGGCAGTCGCTCTGCAAGCCCTGCCACGACTCGACCAAAGCCCGCGAGGAGCGCGAAGCCGGCAACCGGTGAACCGCCCTCGATCCACTCTCCCCACGCAACACAGGAACGCAACATGACAAAGCTCGCCGCAAACGCGGCCACCGACTTCGGCAAGTCCACCCCGGCCAATGGCACGCGCAACAGCCTGCTGTACAGCGGCCCGCCGACGAGCATCGCAGTCGACCACGCGACGCTTAGCTACACGAACAACATGGACGAACCGGTCGAGGTCGAGGTGTTCGGGTCGTTGACCTGGTGGATTCCGAACACGTCGAACACCTGGCGCGCCGGGCCTGTGTTCCGAGGAACCAACGACGGAGCCAGCATCGACGACTCTGGCCAGATCGGCAGTTCGGACGTGACTGTGCCGGCACAGTACGCCTTTTCGAAGAGCTTCACGGTGCAGCCGACCAAGACGCTGACGATGAAGATCTCCAGCTTTTTCTCCACCGCCTCGGGCAGTGGCAACACCGGCACGACATTCCAGTGGGCGGACATGGTCCTGAAGTACAACGCCCTGAAGCGCTGACCATGACGATGATTCAGGCGGTCGTGACCGAGACTCAAATTTCGGTCGTCGCGGACAGCATCTCGTGCATCCTAGATGGTGCTCGCCGCGGCGGGCTCGTTCGAGGGGACGGTGGGAACGTGATGGAACATTGCAAGCTGGTCGCCCTCCCACACGCGAAGTGCATTCTGAGCGGCCTCGGAAACCTGGCGCTGATCCAGTGGCTCCAGATCGAGCCGCACTCCATTCCTGACTTCGATCGCGGGATCGAGCGCCTGCCGAAGATTCTGCGAGGCGCGATGGTCACGCTCGGCCTACATCGCAATACCGGACCAATGGGCTTCACCGTTCTGCTGTTGGGATGGTCGGCCGAGCGCGGGCGCATGGCATGCGCGAACTTTCGCCTGGCAGACAACTTCGAACCGGAGGTGCACGGGGACCCGGTCAACGGCGGCATGGTGTTCTGGCGCAACCCGGATCTGCCGCGCGAGAAGTATCGCTGGCCGCCATGCGACACCACGGAGCTGATCGAGTTCGCACACGCCACCGTCGAGCACTACCGCGGCATCGACCCGACCACGCCGATCGGCGGCAAGCTCATCCTCGCCGAGTTGACTGAGCAGGCGGTCACCATCAGCGTCGCCGGCGACCTGGGAATGCCGGCGCAGCCAGCCGGCAGCGCGTGAGCCTGGCCGTCGCCTACCCGGTTCGGACGGCACTCGAGAGGCACCGGTCGAGCGCATTCTTGAACTCGTCGCGGTTGTGATGAAAGCCCGCATCCTGGAACTTCGTCGATCCACCCGGGCGCCCGTCTAGCTTCAGGAGCAAGCCTCGCGCTGGATCGAACCCGAGTGACTGCTCCAACACGCCAAGCGCCCCCTCTGGATGCTCGATCAAATGGTTTCTGACGCCGAGCACACCTGGGCAGTTGAATGGCCGGAGTCCTAGTAGAGAGCCCTTGCGGATGAAGCTGAACACGCGAAAGGCGAAGTAGTAGAAGGCCTCGGTGTACAGCCGTAGCTGCATCAAGTTGTCGATGCCCTTCTCGGGATCCCCGAGACCATCACGAGCAAGAATCACCTCCCGCTCGCTGATCCGCGCACACAGGTATTCCAGCTGACCCAGGCGCTCTCTCAACTCATTGACATGATGCTGACTGAACGACTCACCGCTACGGAACGCCCAGTTGGTGTACTCCTGAAGCAGGATCAACGTCGACTCGAACACGGTGGCGTTCCTCCGGCAGTTGCGCGGCTCCTTGGCACAGCGTGCCACGAGTTCGCCACGGGCAGGCCTCGCTGCATGCCTGGCGCCCACCGACGCTCGGCGCCGTAGGCACTCAGTGCCCGGACCTCTCAAGCGCGAGCCAGGCGACAACCGCAGCAGCCAGGCCAGCCACAGCTGACCAAACGAGCCGACGAACAGCAGCACGGTGCTCACGACCAGCAGCACGCACGCCAGCATCAGCAGCACCGTTCGAGCCATGGCCACAGCCTGCCACGGCAGAGGGCGCCAGTCCATGGGCATGCTTGAGGGCGCTCAGCCGCGAGGCTTCCCCCACGCCACGGAGGCACAGGCGAAGGCCGCAATGCTGACAGGGAACGCCGCGACGCCATTCACGAACATCAGTGCGCAGCTCGCGATCGTCAAGCCCCAGGCCAGTCCCATCAGTGCAGCTCGGCTCATGGCAGAAGCATGCCACGGCAGGCTGCACCGGCCCATCCGCACCCTTGCTCACCACCGGCGCGCTGGGAGGCTCGAGGCGCAGCGCGAGTCGATGCACCGGCATGGCGCCGATCGCACAGCCTGGAGCGATCCATGGGGCTTGGCGAGCATGGCCGGCAGGGGTCGAGGGGGGGATAGGGGGTCGGATCTCTGGGGTTGTCGACCGTCTAGACCGCATGTGAACCCACGTAGAGAAAATATCCCATCGTATGAAAGCGCGGGATTCAGACCTTTTGAACCCGAATCAGAAACCCAGCACTGGCGCGGCTTCCAGCCCGATCGGCGCCTCGGGCTGTTTGATTACGGCACCGGCCGTCCGCCGTAATCAAAAGTGGCGGACTGGCGCGGGGCGCGCTGACGGCCAGCGCCTCCACTTACCTGTGGCGTCGAAAGAAGCGTCCGATCGCATACCCGGCGGCTCTGAATCCCTCGCGTCGGGCGCGTTGTTGTGCTGCCTCCTGGGCTGCGATCTGGGCCCGTGCCTCAGCCGCCGCTCGGGCGCTGGCGCCGGCCTGTTCGGGTGTTGGCCCCGGGCCAAACGCGGACAGCAACGCGCCCCAGCCCAGCACCCAGGCCAGTCCCGCGCAAAGGAAAAAGCCGACCACGCTCGCCAGTGTGAGAGAGCTGAACGGCGTTGTCGCAATGCTCCACGCTTCTACACCCGCCCACCAAGCCAATGCAGCCAGTAGCGCGCCGCCGCCCAACCTGAGAAGGCGGATGACGAAACGGGTCACAGACCACTTTGTGATCGCGAGCCACCTTCCAATCCACCTGCGCATGCAGCCTCCCCTGTCTCGATCGCGATACACCCCCTATGCCGGCGGATTGGGCTCAGGCTCGTCTCTCAGGTGCTTGCCGATAGAGGCACGGGCCGCACCTTCATCCATCCCGCGCAGCACGAAGTACGCGAGCGGCTCGCCGTCGTCCTCGTCGTAGTCGCGTTTGTTCAGCCAGCTGATGCGGTCGTACTCGCCGATCGACATGGTCATGGCGTCGAAGAGCGTCTGTTCCTCGCGATGGCGGGGCCCGCCGATGAAGACGGCGCGCATTTCAAAAGCTCGCGATGTCCGCGATTGAATACAAGGGCTGCGGTTCGACGTCGATCGTCTCCACGACATGCCCGACCTTCACCAGTACCGTCCGCACCTTCGGGCCAGGTGCACCCGTGGCAAGGCGCGTCCAGACCGTATCGCCGGCCATGACCGCGTCAACAACCTCCACCACCTCTGCCTCGCTCGGGGAGTTCGGCAGCCAGGCATTCGCGAGGGTGTCCACAAAGCCCCAGCGCACAGCTCGCACGTCGTCATCAGCTCCGCGACGAACGGCTTCAATCATCCGAATGACCGCCATGGCAACCCCTCTTCCCAGATCGTGAACCCGTTGCAGCGGGCCCTATGCTGCATGCATCGAAGGGCTGGCGCAAGGCGAAGGCGCATCGGCGCAGTGGCGAACGTGTCAACCCTGGTTGACGCCAGCGGGATTGCAGCCTGCGACGACGCGGCGCCGGTATTCTCAGGCGCCATCCCTGTGACCACCCGACTACGTGACCCACCCCATGAATGACAGTCGCCGCCTGTTCGTCGGCCTGATGGCCGATGAATGCGTGCGCAACGCGGTGGAGTCTGCACGCTCCGTCTGGGTTGGCCGCCGCCGGCATGGTGTCAGCGGCAGTACCTGCATCTGATGGTCTGCTCGTGGCGGCGACGCGCTCGGCGAGTCAAATCCGATGGCCGCCGGAAAAGGGTGCCCACTTTGGCGGTTGTCAATCAGCTTCGTAGAGGAAAACCTATCTGGCGCATGCTCGCATCTCCTACATACAATCGATGCATCGGCAGCCGAACGAGTTGCCTTGGAAGGGGGAGATATATGGCGCGCGAGGTCATTACTAAACGGGTGTCGTGCAAGCGGGCGGCATTTCTCAAAGACGACAGAGCGAGCCTTCAGACGAAAATAGCAGCCGCCCTACTGAAGTTGAAAACGGTAGGAAAGAGAAAGCAAGTTACCGGTGAAGATGAGCGTTATGTTCGGACCATTATTTACCACCGCGAATATAGCGGAATGCTCTTCTGCATCCTTGCCAGTTATGAAAAAGGCACGCATCAATTAACGGTCAGCGATGACGATGACGCCGAAATGCTTTCCGTAGCTCAAGTCGCGCCACCAAAAAGCGCTGACAATAAGCGTCAAGAGTTTCTCGAGGGAACCTGTTACATTGGAATTGCACACAATCACGTGATGCTCGTTGGTTCACGGTCGCTTGGATCGAGACCAACAGAGCACTATCTAAATTGGCTGATGAATGAGGCTTCCGTTATTGGGCACGGAAATCGCCTTGGGCTTTCAGATCAAATTGCTCAGGCAACCAGAGAGCGCATCCAGGCATCTCATGTAAGGGAGGTTGAGATCGGCGCACCTTTCTTAGATGTAATGTCCAGCAAAAGTACAGCTTCCGCAACGAACAGGCCCCTCGCTGTAAGGGCGTTCGAGTACACCGGCTTCGGCGTGGATATGCTAAGGCATTTGCTTGGCAAGGAGAAGATTGATCGTCTCAGGCTTGCAGACGCGGTCGATGGAAATATCGAAGTTTCTTTGAAAGTCCGCTACAAGAGAAAGACCACCGAAAAGGCCCACAAAGTTCTAGACAATATTGCGCTCGCTGTCCGAAATTTGGATGCAGACGATGTCCGTTTAAAGCTCGCGGGTGGCGGCACTGTGTCAGGAAACGAATTGAAATTATCCGCGCCGTTGAGTGTGGAGGCACGTGATGGAATCCCTGACCCAGACGCACTTTTTGCGAAGATGCGCCAATGGCTTTTAGCGCAGATTGATAATAGGATTATCGAACCATGAGTGGCAGTGCAGCCCAGCGTCCGAGCATACTGGGCACTGTGCTGTCGGGAGGCGCTTTCGCCGTAGCGGCTGGCGCTGCCGGCTATTTCAGTAGTTCGCATGTCAATGCGGTCTTCCTTGCCGGTGTCCTGAAATACGCCATCGGTGTGGTTGGCGTCGTCTGGCTATTTTCTCTGAACGTCTACAACAAGCTGTCTGACTCGACCGACATGGCAGGGCTTGACTACAGGCAGCATCGGCACCTGGAAGTAGAAATTCGCGCTCGGTTGAGTTGGTTTTGGATGCGCGCTCTGTTCCTCGCGATCGTCGCGTTGGTTTTGTCCGCACCGGGAATCCTATTGGAGGCCAAGCTCTCCGTTCCCGCGTGGGTGTTCGGTGCTGCATGCGCAGCACTCGCTTTGGCGCTCTTCTCGTTGCGTCGCTTGTGGAACGAGTTAGAAGAGATCCGCGAGTTGAAGTCGTATATCAAAGAGCTTGAGCGCCGCGAGTCTGAACGCGTCTCCCAGGTCAAGCGCCTCAAGGACGGGCTCAGTAGCGAGTGGGAGAACGACGAGCGCCTAGCCGGCTTCCGCCATCCCCCGTCCGCGCCCTAGCGGGCGCCTCAATGGCGTCGTTCGGGCGGACGCTCGCCCGGGAGCGCTGGATTGCCTTTTTTTGAATCACGGGCCTGATGCTTTGGTCGAACCGGCAGAACGGATCCGAACTCGGGCACACCGGAGCCGACTGCGGATCGTTTGATGTGCTCGGTCGGCCGCTCCAGCAGGTCACCGGATCGGCGCCCTCACCGACTGATCAGATGCAGTTCACCTGGATCACAGAGCACTCTCGGTGCGGCGCCGACGCGGCGGGGTCCACCGGCACGGCCGGAGGATCGGTGATGTGCTCGGTCGGCCGATGGAGTTGATCATCACCCCCGCCGCCGCATCCCTGCAGCAGCGCACACACTGAAATCACTGCACACGCGGTGCACACGGCACCTCGGAGCGTCGCTAATTTGCTACGTTTTCTTCCCGATCCATCATCGGGGCGACCGACAGCCGCCACGGGCTGGACGCTGGGGTGGGTGAAACGTTGTTGTCGACCACGGGGCTCTGCACTCGAAAGGGCCGTCATTGTCCCAGCTTCCGCCGATCCGCCATTTGCTAAGGAATGCCTAAGAACGCTTACCTACATGAACGTTGCTGCATGGTAAAGTTTTGCAAAGTTCAAACGCCATGTGGATGGCGAGCGTGGGTGGAGGGTTCCGAGGATGTATGCAGCAGCGACGCAGTCTCGCGGGGATTGGCGCGTCTTGTTCCAGTGCACGGATGACGGCGCCGGCGGGAAATGGGCCACGTTCAAACGGGCGGTCAAGTTCTTCGGGCGCTTTGCGCTGCGCCGGGCCGGCGTCCGGACCTGCCTCCAGTCCCTGCAGCGCCTGAACCAGGAACACGGCGCGAGCTACCCGATCGAGGTGAGCCTGCGGCCGCTGCGCCAGTACCTCTGCGACGGGCTCAGCGTGGCCGACCGCGCGGCCTGCGTGGTGAATCATTTCAGCTGGCTGCATGCGGCCCTGCGCCCCGAGACCTGCCAGGCGCTCTGGCAACAGAGGTGCCTGGTGCTGCCGCTGGCCGCCGAGGGCTGTGCCGACATCGAGATCGTGCTGCGCCAGTCGGCCTCGCAAAGCCGCGAAGGCGAACTGACGCTTGACCTGGTGTTCCGCAGCCAACGCCTGGTGTCGACCCATTTCAGCATCGTCGCCGCGCGCGCGGCAGGCATCGGCGCCGATGCGCGCAGCGTCGTCCTTGTCGCCGGCTTCCAGGGCGTCCGGGGCACCGACGCGCTGATGCGGGACCTGGGCGCGCAGCTGCACCGGCTGCGGCCGTCCTCGCTGCTGCTTTGTGCGCTGCAGGGGCTGTGCGCCGGCTGGGACCTGCCGGCGCCGGTCGCCGTCGCCCAGCAGTCCCATGTGTCGGCCGGCTACGCCCGGCGCAAGCGCATCCAGCTCGACTACGACAGCGTCTGGTCGGAGTCCGGCGCCGAGCGCCTCGGCACGCGGCACTGGCAGCTGCCGGCCGAGCCGGCGATCCGCCCCGACACCGAGGTGGCGTCCAAGCACCGGGCCCAGCACCGCCGCCGCAATGCCGCCAAGCTCGCCTTTTTCGAGTCCTGCCGGGAGGCGGCCGCGGCGATGAAGCGCGCCGGCTGAGGCAACGAACACGGGCCGGGTCGCTCAGGCCCGCCCGGCCGCGCGCGCGATGCCCTCGACAAAGCGCGGCAGCAAGGGCAGCGGCAGGTCGTGCCCCATGCCGTCGATGAGGTCCAGGCCGGCGCCCTGCAGCTTGCGGGCGAGGTCGTGCGCCGCCGCCACCGGCACCAGCGGATCGGCCTGTCCGTGGATCACCTGCACCGGCAGCCGGACCGGGGCGAGCCGGCGGCTGCGGTCCCCATCGGCGGCCACGGCCACGAGCTGCCGCGCCGTGCCCGCGGGCCGGTAGGCCCGGTCCACCGCGGCGCGCAGCTGGGCCTGCATCCAGGCCGGGTCCGGCCGGTAGCCGGGGCTGCCGATCAGGTGCATGAAGCGCCCCAGGTGCGCCGCCACCGAGGCGGGGTCGCGGGGATTCTCCGGGCGGCTCAGCAGGGCGCGACGTACCTCGGGCGAGGCCATCGGCAGGCGGCGCGAGCCGGTGGTGGTCATCATCAGCGTGAGGCTGCGCACGCGCTGCGGATGGTGGATCGCCATCAGCTGCGCCACCATGCCGCCCATCGAGGCTCCGCACACGTGCGCCTGCGCAATGCCCAGCGCGTCCAGCACGCCGGCGGCGTCGTCGGCCAGGGCCTTCAGCGGGTACGGCGCCGAGATCGGCAGGTGGAAGGCGAACTTCATCGCCGCCATCGGCAGGTTGGGCACGCCCAGCGCGTCGAAGCCCTGGCTCAGCCCGGCATCGCGGTTGTCGAAGCGGATCACGCGGAAGCCGCGGTCGACGAGCCGCTGCACCAGTTCGTCCGGCCAGGCCGTCAGCTGCATGCCCAGGCCCATCACGAGCAGCAGCGGCTCGCCCTGCGGCGAACCGTGGTCCTCGACCTCGAGCGAGATGCCGTTGGCAGACAGCCTCATGCGGCGCCGGTCTTGAAGAACCAGCGCCGGGCCCCGCCGGCGTCGAAGCGTCGCCAGCGCGCCGGGTCCTGCGCCAGCCGGTCGGCGATGGCGTACAGCACGAGCGGGTTCATGCCCATGCCCATGTGGCTCGCATGCACCTCGATGTTCTCGGTGCGCGGGCCCTCGTCGTTCAGGCTGCACTGCCAGGCCACCACGCCGTCGGTGCGCGAGTAGATCGAGGTGGTCGGCACCGGCGGCGCCTCGCGCACCTGGGCCAGCAGCTCGGGGTCGTGCGCGCTGTGGCCGCTGACCAGCTCGTACAGGCGCCAGGCGTTGGTCGCGCGCGGGTGGCCGGCGAAGGGTGTGCCGAGGGTGACCACGCAGCGCACCTGGTCCGCCCGTTCCTTGGCGAGCTCGCGCGCATAGACGCCGCCCAGGCTCCAGCCGATCAGGCTCAAGGGCTTGCCGTGCTGCCGATGCACCGCATCGAAGCGGTCCAGGCAGCCCTGCAGCACGCCGTCGCGAGGGCCGAAGTTGAAGCCCTGCTCCCAGCCGTAGGGGACGTAGCCGCGGTCGCGCAGGAAGTTGCGCAGCGGCACGGTGGTGAAGTCGGCGGCGCTGAGGCCGGGGAACACCAGCACCGGGTGCCCATCGCCGCGCGGCAGCTTGTCGAGCGCACGGTTCAGCAGCGGCGAACCCGCCAGCATGGCCGCGAACTCCCACGGCGCGCGGCCCTCCAGCATCATCAGCCAGGCATTCGGTGCCTTCAGGGTGTCGGGGGTGTCCAGCGCGCCGTCACGGGCCATGGTGCGAGGCCGCGTCGGGCCTGTCGTGAATACGCTTGCATGTTAGCGAGCCGCCAGGGCTTTGGCTGGGGCCTTGGCCCTAGAGCGAGCACGGGGAGGCGGTGTCGCCTGCGCGACACGGCGGCGCGATGGCGCGGGCTGGGCGGGCTTCTGGGCCGAAGCACCGGCGGGGACGTTGGCGGGCGCGACCGCCGCGGCCGTGGCGGGCAGCGCCAGCAGCTCGTCCAGCGCCTCGCGCAGGTGCACCGCCAGGTCGGCGACCTCGGGCATCGCTCGGGCGCAGGCGATGAGCCCGAAGTCCAGCGAGTCGTTGTAGCTCTGCACCGTGATGTTGAGCGCGACGCCGTGCACGACGATGGAGGTCGGGTAGTTGGTGAGCATGCGGGCGCCGGCCATGTAGAGCGGGAAGGCGGGGCCGGGGACGTTGGAGATCACCACGTTGGCGATCGGCGGGATGCGGTCGGCCACCTTCGCGCGGCCGTAAAGCGAGGTCAGCGTGCTCATCAGCCAGGGCACGCCGAGCGAGGGGAAGTCGGCGGGCATCAGGCCCTTGACGCTGCCGAGCGTGGACTTCATCGCGGCGCTCGCTGCCTTGACGAAGCGCAGCCGCTCCATCGGGTCGGCGACGTGGGTGCCGAGCTTGACGACCGTCATCGAGGCCTGGTTGTTGGCGGTGGTGTCGCCGGCGGCGCGGGTGGACACCGGGACGGCCGCGACCATCGACTTGCGGGGCAGCGGGCCATGCTGCAGGAAGTGCCGGCGCAGTGCGCCGCCGCAGAGCATCAGCACGATGTCGTTCAGCGTCGCATCATGGGCGCGGCGCAGGGCCTTGACCTGCGCGATGGGCAGGCTGACCGCGGCGAAGGCGCGGGTGGCGCTGACGGAGGTGTTGAGGCGCGTGCGTGGGGCGAGGCCGAGCGAGGCATCGTCATGGCCCCGGCCACGTGCCTTGGCCACCGCGCTGCCCGCGAGGCCGCCGGCCCCTTTCACGGCGGCCTGGGCCAGCGTGCCCACGGTCGCCGGCAGGGCGCGCACGATGTTGCCGTATTGCTGGAGCTGGTTCGCGAGCACGCCGCTGAGCATGTCCGCCAGGCCGAGCTGCATCTTCTTGCGCACGTCGTTGCGCGCAGCGGCAGCGTCGGACGGCACGGGCTCCAGGTCGAGGATGGCCTGGGCCAGCGCGATGGCGGCCTGGCCGTCGACCGCGGCGTGGTGCAGTTGAGTGTAGAGGGCGAAACGCTTCGTCTTGCCGGGGCCGGGAGCGAGGCCTTCGAAGACGTGGAATTTCCAGAGCGGGCGGTCGCGGTCGAGCAGCACGGGGTGCAGTTGGCCGACCTGGGCATCGAGCTCGTCGAGGCCGCTGTTCTTCGGCAGCTTGATGCCGACGATGTGCTGTTCGAGGTCGGGGGAGGCGTCCACCCACACCGGGTTGGCGAGGTTGAAGGGCATCCACGCGAGCTTGCGCGAGAGGGCCGGCGCGCGCGGCAGCCGGGCCGCGATGTGGCGGCGGATGTCGTCGACGAAGCGGCCCTTGTAGTCGGCCGGCAGCTCGAAGAGGTGCAGCGCGCCGACGTGCATCGGCATCTCCGGCGTCTCCATGTACAGGAACGATGCGTCGAGACCGGACAGCTGCTTCATGGCGTCTCCCTCCCGTGGCGGTGAGGGCCATGCTAGGGGGCGTTGGCGAATGCGGCGCCTCGGGGAAGCCCGTAGCCCGGATGCCAATCCGGGGATCGTTCCCTCTCTTCGACGGCCGCTTCCCGGATTGCGCTTCGCTGCATCCGGGCTACGAAGCTAACGCAGGGCGCGCAGGGGATGCGCGTGCGCGGGCCACGGGCTCTCGAAGAACGCGGCCACCATCTCCCCCGTCACGTCCTCGATGCGCGCCGGATTCCAGCGCGGGCTGTGGTCCTTGTCGACCGCCAGCGCGCGGATGCCCTCGACCGTCTCGCTCGCCGCACCCGGCCGCAGCTGGAAGCAGTGCCGCACCAGGTCGCGCTCCATGCGCAGGTCCTCGGCCAGTGTCATCGCGCGTGCACGACGCACCTGCTCCAGCGTCACCGCCATCATCAGCGGCGACCGCTTCGCCAGCGTCGCGAGCGTGGCCTGGGCCCAGTCGCCGCCATCGCCGCGCAGCGACTCGACGATCGCCTGCACGCTGTGTGCCGCGAAGTGGCGGTCGATCGCCGCCCGGTCCAGCACCGTCGACGCGGCGGGCACGACCGCCCTCGCCTCCACCGTGGCCCGCAGCTGCGCCGCATTCTCCTGCGGCTGGTCGACCAGCGCCTCCAGCAGCGCCGGCAATTGCGAACTCTCGACGCAGACATCCGCCAGCCCGCAGGCGATCGCATCGGCCGCGCCCAGCACCTGTCCGGTCAGCGCCAGGTACTCGCCCAGCCGCCCGGCGCAGCGCGACAGGAACCAGCCGCCGCCCACGTCGGGGAACAGGCCGATGTGCGTCTCCGGCATCGCAAGCTTCGAGCGCTCGGTCACGACCCGCAGCGAGGCCCCCTGCGAGATCCCCATGCCCCCGCCCATCACGATGCCGTCCATCAGCGCAACATACGGCTTCGGGTAGTGGTGGATCAGGTGGTTGAGCGCGTATTCCTCGGTGAAGAAGTCCTCCAGCCGCGGGTCGCCGGCCAGCGCCGCCTGGTGGAAGAAGCGGATGTCGCCGCCGGCGCAGAAGGCCACGCCCTTGCCGTCCTGCGTCGCGCCGCGCACGACGACCGCACGCACCGCCGCGTCGTCCCGCCAGGCCAGCAGGGCCGCCGTCAGCGCCCGGATCATCTCCAGCGACAGCGCGTTCAAGGCCTGCGGCCGGTTCAGCGTCAACAGGCCGGTCCCGCCCTGCACTTCCGCGACGATCTGCGATGCACTCATGCCCGGCTCTCCCGCAATCCCCATCCCGCATTGACGAACAAGGTGCCGAGCACCAGGCTGCCGCCGACGATCACCGCCTGCGACGGCGCCTCGCCCGCGCCCAGCCACGCCCACGCGATGCCGAAGACGATCTCCAGCAGCGCCAGCAGCGACATCTCCGGCGCCGGCAGCCAGCGCGCCACGCGCACCGCGAGCACGCACGGAACGGCGAGCTGCAGCAGCCCCAGCATCGCCAGCAGCCCGACGTCGTGCACCGACGCCTGCAGCGGCACGGCCAGCGGCAGCGTGACGAGCGCCGAGATCAGCGATCCCAGCAGCAGGGCCGGCACCAGGTCGACCTGCGCGCCGCTGCGCTGCAGCGTGTTCCAGTTGATCGCGCTCGCCACCGGCACCGCCAGCGCGACGAGGGTGCCGATCAGGTGCCGCGGCTCGGCGCTCAGCCCGCTGCCGTACATGTAGGCGATGCCGCAGCCGGCCAGCACGATCGCCGCCCAGGTGCGCCGCGCCACCGGGTGGCCGAGCGTGAAGCGCGCCAGCAGCGCGGTGAGCAGCGGCGCGAGGCTCATCGTGATCAACACGTTCGCCACCGTGGTCAGCGTCAGCGCCACCATGAAGCAGGTGAACATCACGCCCCACATCGCGCTCGACAGCCACAGCGCCCGCCCGCCGGTGCGCAGCAGCGCGAACGTGCTGCGCCCATGCGCCCAGGCGTAGTAGCCGCCCAGCGCCACGAAGGTCGCCAGGCTGCGCCAGAAGGTCACCTCGAAGCTGCGCGCGGCTTCCAGCTGGCGCGTCACGACACCGGCGATGCTCCACATCAGCGTGACGAGGAGCATGGCCGCCACAGCGCGACCATGGCTCATGCCGTCACGACGCGTCGCGGGACGCGCGCTTGCGGTCGTGTTCCTTCAGGTGGCGCTTGCGCACGCGGATCGACTTCGGCGTGATCTCGACCAGCTCGTCGTCGGCGATGAACTCGACGGCGTATTCCAGCGTCAGGATGATCGGCGGCGTGATCTTGATCGCGTCTTCCTTGCCCGAGACGCGGAAGTTGGTCAGCTGCTTGGCGCGCACCGCGTTCACGATCAGGTCGTTGTCGCGGCTGTGGATGCCGACGATCATGCCCTCGTACACCGGGTCGCCCGGCTTCACGAACATGCGGCCGCGATCATCCAGCTTGCCCAGCGCATAGGTCACGATCTCGCCATCGTCCTGGCTGATCAGCACGCCGTTCTTGCGGCCCTCGATCTCGCCCTTGTACGGCTCGTAGCCGTCGAAGATGTTGCTGATCAGGCCGGTGCCGCGCGTCAGGTTCAGGAACTCGTTCTGGAAGCCGATCAGGCCGCGCGCCGGGATCTTGTACTCCAGGCGCACCCGGCCCATGCCGTCCGGCTCCATGTTGACGAGCTCGCCCTTGCGCTCGCCCATCGCCTGCATCACCGCCCCCTGGTGCTGGTCCTCCACGTCGGCCGTCACCATCTCGATCGGCTCGTAGCGCTCGCCGTCGACCTCCTTGAAGACCACGCGCGGCTTGCTCACCGCCAGCTCGTAGCCCTCGCGGCGCATGGTTTCCAGCAGGATGGTCAGGTGCAGTTCGCCGCGGCCCGACACCTCGAAGATGCCGTCTTCCTCGGTGTCCTTCACGCGCAGCGCCACGTTGCTCTGCAGCTCGCGCTGCAGGCGGTCCCAGATCTGGCGGCTCGTGACGAACTTGCCCTCGCGGCCGGCCAGCGGCGAGTTGTTGACGCAGAAGTTCATCGTCAGCGTCGGCTCGTCCACCTTCAGCATCGGCAGCGGCTGCGGGTTGTCGACGCTCGTGATCGTGACGCCGATGCCGATCTCCTCGATGCCGTTGATCAGCACGATGTCGCCCGGGCCGGCCTCGGTCGCCTGCTGGCGCTCCAGGCCCTCGAACTTCAGCACCTGGTTGATGCGCGCGTTGAACGGCGTGCTGTCCGGGCCGTTGTAGACGGCCACGTTCTGCATCGGCTTCAGCGTGCCCTGGTTGACGCGACCGATGCCGATGCGGCCGACGTAGGTCGAGTAGTCCAGCGAGCAGATCTGCAGCTGCAGCGGGCCGTTCGGGTCGCCCTCGTGCGCCGGCACGTGCTGCAGGATGGCGTCGAACAGCGGCGCCAGGTCGGTGCCGGTGGCGCCGGCGGTCAGCGTCGCCCAGCCGTTCAGGCCCGAGGCGTAGATCACCGGGAAGTCCAGCTGCTCCTCGGTCGCGCCCAGCTTGTCGAACAGCTCGAAGGTGGCGTTGATGACGTAGTCGATGCGCGAACCCGGCCGGTCCACCTTGTTCACGACCACGATCGGCTTCAGGCCCAGGGCCAGCGCCTTCTTGGTCACGAAGCGGGTCTGGGGCATCGGGCCCTCGACCGCGTCGACCAGCAGCAGCACGCTGTCGACCATCGACAGCACGCGCTCCACCTCGCCGCCGAAGTCGGCGTGCCCCGGGGTGTCGACGATGTTGACGTGCGTGCCCTTCCACTCCACCGCGCAGTTCTTCGCGAGGATGGTGATGCCGCGTTCCTTTTCGAGGTCGTTGCTGTCCATCACGCGCTCGGCCACCTTCTCGTTCTGGCGGAAGGTGCCGCTCTGGCGCAGCAGCTGGTCGACCAGCGTGGTCTTGCCGTGGTCGACGTGGGCGATGATGGCGATGTTGCGGATCTGTCGGGTCATGACGGGCTCTCTACGTTCAAATGTCGCTCAGGAGGCCTTGCACCTCCACCGGGCTCAAGAGCCTCGTTGAAATCAGTTCTCCGGCCTGCACCCGGGCGCTGCCCAGGAAGGCTCGCGGCTGCGGGCCATAGACGCGCACCTGCCCGGCATCGGCCAGCGGCAGCCGGCGGCGCAGGCCGCTCAGGAAGCGCCCGGCGTCCTCTTCCCCCAGGCGCACCAGCGGCCAGTCGGCCAGCAGCGCGTCGGCGTCCAGCAGCAGCGCGTCGCGCCCGGCCTCGTCCAGCGCGGCCAGTTGCTCCAGCGTGTGTGCGCGGTCGAGCGAGACGCCGCCGCAGGCGAGCCGCCGCAGCGCCGCCAGGTGCGCGCCGCAGCCGAGCGCCGCGCCGATGTCCTCGGCCAGCGTGCGGATGTACGTGCCCTTGGAGCAGCACACCTCCAGCGTCCACTGCGCATCCTCGCCGCCGACGATGTCGATGCGATGAATCGTCACCTCGCGCGCCTCGCGCTCGACCTCGAGGCCGGCGCGCGCATAGTCGTACAGCGCCCGGCCCTCGTGCTTCAGCGCCGAATGCATCGGCGGCACCTGGCGGATCGGGCCGGTCAGCGCATCGCAGGCAGCGCGCAGCTGCTCGCGGGTCACCTGCACCTCGCGCCGCTCCAGCACCTCGCCCTCGGCATCCGCGGTGGTCGTGGTCACGCCCAGCTGCAGCGTCGCGCGGTAGGTCTTGTCGGACTCCAGGCTGACCTGCGAGAACTTGGTGGCCGCGCCGAAGCACAGCGGCAGCAGGCCGGTGGCCAGCGGGTCCAGCGTGCCGGTGTGGCCGGCCTTGTCCGCCCGGTACAGGCGCTTGGCTTTCTGCAAGGCGTCGTTGCTCGACAGGCCGAGCGGCTTGTCGAGCAATAGCACGCCGTGGACGGCGCGCCGCGGGATGCGCGGGCGGGCGGGATTCATGACGGCCTAGTCTTCCTTCGCGCGCGTCGAGTTCGCCTGGTTGATCAGGGCGCTCAGCTCTGCCGCGCGCTCGGTGGTGCGGTCGAACTGGAAGTGCAGCGTCGGCACGGTGTGGATCTGCAGCCGCTTGAAGAGGCCGTTGCGCAGGAAGCCCGCGGCCTCGTTCAGCGCCGTCTCGCACTCCTGCACGTCGCCCACCAGCAGCGAGAAGAACACCTTGGCATGGGCGTAGTCCGGCGTCACCTCGACCGCCTGCAGCGTGATGAGGCCGATGCGCGGGTCCTTCAGGTCGCGGATCAGCTCGGCCAGGTCGCGCTGGATCTGGTCGGCGATGCGGAAGCCGCGGTTCGGAATGGCTCGTTTGTGTCGCATGTTCTGGGCTCCTGCATCAAACACAAACCCCGCCGTCTCGTCGAGGGCGGGGTTCGGATGAGGCCGGCTCCGCTCTCGTTTACAGAGTCCGGGCCACTTCCTTCACCTCGAAGAACTCCAGTTGGTCGCCCTCGGCGATGTCGTTGTAGTTCTTCAGCTTGATACCGCACTCGAAGCCTTCCTTGACCTCGCGCACGTCGTCCTTCAGGCGGCGCACCGACTCGACCTCGCCGGTGTAGACCACCACGTTCTCGCGCAGCAGGCGGAAGCGCGCATTGCGGCGCACCACGCCCGACGTGACCATCGAGCCCGCGACCGTGCCGATCTTGGACGCGACGAACACCGTGCGGATCTCGGCCGTGCCGATCACCTCTTCGCGCTGCTCCGGCGCCAGCAGGCCGGTCATCGCCTGCTTCACCTCGTCCACCGCGTCGTAGATGATGTTGTAGTAGCGCAGGTCGACGCCGTTGCCCTCGGCCAGCTTGCGCGCACCGGCATCGGCGCGCACGTTGAAGCCGATGATGACGGCCTTGGACGCGATCGCGAGGTTGATGTCGCTCTCGCTGATGCCGCCGACCGCAGCGTGCACGATCTGCACCTTGACCTCGTCGGTGCTCAGCTTGAGCAGCGACTGGGCCAGCGCTTCCTGCGAACCCTGCACGTCGGCCTTGATGATCAGCGCCAGCGTCTGGGCCTCGCCCTGGCCCATGGTCTCGAACATGTTCTCGAGCTTGGCGGCCTGCTGCTTGGCGAGCTTGACGTCGCGGTACTTGCCGGAGCGGAAGGTCGCGATCTCGCGCGCACGCCGCTCGTCGGCCAGCACCATGAACTCGTCGCCCGCCTGCGGCACCTCGGTCAGGCCCTGGATCTCCACCGGCAGCGACGGACCGGCCTCGGTCGCGGGCTTGCCGTTTTCGTCCAGCATCGCGCGCACCCGGCCGTAGCTCGAGCCCGCCAGCACGACGTCGCCGCGCTTGAGCGTGCCCGACTGCACCAGCACCGTCGCGACCGGGCCGCGGCCCTTGTCGAGCTGGGCCTCGATCACCAGGCCCTTGGCCGGCGCATCCTTGGGCGCGGTCAGCTCCAGCACCTCGGCCTGCAGCAGCACCTGCTCCAGCAGGTCGTCGATGCCCTGGCCGGTCTTGGCCGACACCGCGACGAAGGGCGAGTCGCCGCCGAAGTCTTCCGGCACGACCTCCTCGGCCACGAGCTCCGACTTCAGGCGCTCGACGTTCGCCTCGGGCTTGTCGATCTTGTTCATCGCGACCACGATCGGCACCCCCGCCGCCTTGGCGTGCGAGATGGCTTCCTTGGTCTGCGGCATCACGCCGTCGTCGGCCGCCACCACCAGGATGACGATGTCGGTCGCCTTGGCACCGCGCGCCCGCATCGCGGTGAACGCGGCGTGGCCCGGGGTGTCGAGGAAGGTGATCATGCCGCGCGGCGTGTCGACGTGGTAGGCGCCGATGTGCTGCGTGATGCCGCCCGCTTCGCCCGCGGCGACGCGCGCCCGGCGGATGTAGTCGAGCAGCGAGGTCTTGCCGTGGTCGACGTGGCCCATCACGGTGACGACCGGCGCGCGCGGCAGCACCTCGTGCGCCGCCTCGGCCTGGGTGTCCTCCAGGAAGGCCTCCGGGTCGTCCAGCTTGGCGGCGAAGGCCTTGTGGCCCATCTCCTCGACCAGGATCATCGCGGTCTCCTGGTCCAGCTGCTGGTTGATCGTGACCATCTGGCCCAGCTTCATCAGCTGCTTGATCACCTCGGAAGCCTTGACCGACATCTTGTGCGCCAGGTCGGCCACGCTGATGGTCTCGGGCACGTGCACTTCCTGCACCTGCTGCTCGGCCGGCGCGACGAAGCTGCTGCCCTGGCCGTCGGCCCGATCGCCGCCGCGGCGACCGCCGCGCGGCGCACGCCAGCCCGGACGGGCCGCGGCGTCGTTGCGGGTCTTGAGCGCGCGCTTCTTGGCGGCGTCATCGGCCCAGCTCGACGACAGCTTCTCGGACTTGACCGACTTCTTGTCGCCCGGCTTGTCGCCCGGCTTGGCGGCGGCCGTCGTGGTCGCAGCGGCACCCGGCGCGGCGGCCGGCTTGTGGATCGTGCCCTTGATGCCTTCCTTGCCGGCTTCGGGCTTCGGCGGCTCTTCCGGCTTCTTGGCCGTCAGCACCTTCTTCGGCGCGTTCATCATCGCGCGGATCGCGGCGGCCTCGTCCTCGGCCGCCTTGCGGCGCTTGGCCAGGTCGGCGGCGCGCTGCTTCTCCTCGTCGACGACGTCGGCAGCCTTGATGACGCGCAGCGCGGGCTTCGGCGCCTCGGCGGGGGCGGCGGCAGGCGCGGCAGCGACCGGGGCCGCGGCGGGCGCGGCAGGCTTCGCTGCCGCCGGGGTCGGGGCTGCTGCCGGCGCGGGAGCCGGTGCCGCGACGGCCTTGGCGGCGGCGGCACGTGCCTCTTCGGCCGCCTTCGCGGCCGCAGCCTCTTCGGCGGCCTTCGCGGCGGCGGCTTCGGCGGCGGCGCGCGCGCGCGCCTCGGCCGCCTCGCGTTCGCGGGCTTCCTGTTCCTCGCGCTGGCGGCGCTTCTCGGCCAGCTCTTCTTCCTGGCGGCGCAGCAGCTCGGCCTGGGCCTTGGCCTCGTCCTCGCGGCGGCGCAGCTCGGTCTCGTCGACGACCGGCGCGGCCGGCTCCTCGGCGGGCGCGGATTCGTCGCGCTTGACGAAGGTGCGCTTCTTGCGGACTTCGACCTGGATGGTGCGCGCCTTGCCGCTGGCGTCGGCCTGCTTGATCTCGCTGGTCGACTTGCGGGTCAGGGTGATCTTCTTGCGCTCGCCCCCGCTCGTCCCGTGGGCCGTGCGAAGGTAGTCAAGCAGCCGCTCCTTGTCGGACTCGGTCAGCGCGTCGTCGGTCGACGCCTTGGCGACGCCGGCCGACTGGAGCTGCTCGAGCAGCGCGGCAGCCGGGCGATTGAGCTCGGCGGCCAACTGGGCGACGGTGGTCACAGCCATTGTGAATATCCTTGCGTGGTACGTGCAGTGCGGCGTTCGATGGGGCGTCGGGTCATCAGGTCGGTTGGTCTCAGGTCGTGAACCAGTGTTCCCGAGCCTTCATGATCAATGCCTTGGCCTTGTCTTCATCGATGCCGGCAATGGTGGTCAGTTCGTCGACGGCGAGGTCGGCCAGGTCGTCGCGGGTGTTGATGCCGCCTTCGGTCAGCTTGGCGATCAGGGCGGCGTCCAGGCCGTCGAGGTCGCGCAGGTTCTGCGAAACGTCTTCCATCTTCTCTTCGCGCGCGATTTCCATCGTCAGCAGGGCGTCCTTCGCACGCGTGCGCAGCTCGTTGACGGTGTCCTCGTCGAAGCCCTCGATCTCGAGCATTTCCTGCATCGGGACGTAGGCCACTTCCTCGAGGCTGCTGAAGCCCTCGGCGATCAGGATGTCGGCGACCTCGGCGTCCACGTCGAGCTTCTCGACGAACAGCTTGCGGACGCTGTCGGACTCCTCGTTCTGCTTCGCCTGCGATTCCTCGGCGGTCATGATGTTGATGCGCCAGCCGGTCATCTCGGACGCGAGGCGCACGTTCTGGCCGCCGCGGCCGATGGCGATCGCGAGGTTCTCCTCGTCGACCACCACGTCCATGGCGTGGCGCTCCTCGTCGACCACGATCGACTGCACGTTGGCCGGGGCCAGCGCGCCGATCACGAACTGCGCCGGGTCTTCCGACCACAGCACGATGTCGACGCGCTCGCCGGCCAGCTCGTTCGTCACCGCATTGACGCGCGAACCGCGCACGCCGACGCAGGTGCCGATCGGGTCGACGCGCTTGTCGTGCGAGATGACGGCGATCTTGGCGCGCGAACCCGGGTCGCGGGCGCAGGACTTGATCTCCAGCAGGCCCTGCTCGATCTCGGGCACTTCCTGGGCGAAGAGCTCGATCATGAAGCCGGGGGCGCTGCGCGAGAGCACGATCTGCGGGCCGCGCAGGGTCGGGTCGACCTCGGCGATGAAGGCGCGCACGCGGTCGCCGGAGCGCAGGTTCTCCTTCGGGATCATCTCGCTGCGCTTCAGGCGGCCCTCGACGCGGCCGGATTCGACGATCACGTCGCCCTTGTCCAGGCGCTTGACGGTGCCGACGAAGATCTTCTCGCCGCGCGACAGGAAGTCATTCAGCAGCTGCTCGCGCTCGGCGTCGCGGATCTTCTGCAGGATCACCTGCTTGGCGGCCTGGGCGCCGATGCGGCCGATGGAGACCGACTCGACCGGCTCCTCAATGTAGTCGTCGACCTCGATGTCGGGGATCTGCTCGAGCGCTTCGAACAGCAGGATCTCGGAATCGGGCAGCTGCAGGCCGGCCTCGTTGGGCACGACGTGCCAGCGACGGAAGGTCTCGTACTCGCCGCTCTCGCGGTCGATGGTGACCCGCATGTCGACCTCGCCGCCGTGCAGCTTCTTGCTCGCCGAGGCCAGGGCGGCCTCGACCGCGCCGAACACGACCTCGCGATCCACGCTCTTCTCGCGCGAGATCGCGTCGACCAGCATCAAGAGTTCACGATTCATTCTTACGATCTCCGTCAACGTCTTCGGCCTGCACGTCGGCTCCGTGCGGCGCAGCAGCCGGCTGCGCGAAGCGCCGGCCCTTGAAATCGAGGACAGGCACCAGGTGGGCCTCCCGCACTTCCTCGAACGAAAAATCCAGCGCCTGGTCGGCCTTGCCGTCGTTGAACAACAGGCGCCACTGCTCGCCCAGCGCTTCCAGCACGCCGCGGTACTTCTTGCGGCCCTGGAACGGCATCTTCAGCGTCAGCTCGATCTCCGAGCCGGCGAAGCGCTGGTAGTCGGCCGGCTTGTTCAGCGGACGGTCCAGGCCGGGGGACGACACTTCCAGGCGCTCGTAGGCGCAATTCTCGACCTCCAGCACATGCTGCAGCTGGCGGGTCACCTTCTCGCAGTCCTCGACGACGATGAACTCGCCGTTGGGGTCATGGGCCACGCGGTCGATGAACACCCGCAGCAACCCCTTCGCGCTGCGCTCGCAGCTCACCAGGTCGTAACCGAGGCCGGTCACGGTGCGTTCAACAACGGCTTGCCAATTCATCCAGTCAGGGTCTTTCCAGGGCGCAACAAATGCGAAGAAGCAAAAAAAATGGGCTGGAAGAATCCGCCCATGCAGTTTTCTTGCGAAAGAACGCATTGTAGCCCGGTGACGGATTACAGGCAAGGGTTGTGCCTGTCAAGCGACGCTGCGTGCCAGAATGCAGACCCTCTTTTCTCGACATCTACGGAGACTCCATGGGATTCCTGGCCGGCAAGCGCTTCCTGATCACCGGCGTTCTGTCCAACCGGTCCATCGCCTACGGCATCGCGCGCGCCTGCCGCCGCGAAGGTGCCGAGCTGGCCTTCAGCTACGTCGGCGAACGCTTCCGGGACCGCGTGGCCGAGTTCGCCGCCGAGTTCGACTCCAGCCTGCTGTTCGACTGCGACGTCGCGAGCGACGAGCAGATCGACGCCATGTTCAAGCAGCTCGCCGGCACCTGGCCGCAGTTCGACGGCTTCGTGCACTCCATCGGCTTCGCGCCGCGCGAGGCGATCGCCGGGGATTTTCTCGAAGGCCTGTCGCGCGAGGCCTTCCGGATCGCCCACGACATCTCCGCCTACAGCTTTCCGGCGATGGCCAAGGCCGCCGCGCCGATGCTGAGCCCGAACGCTGCCCTGCTCACCCTCAGCTACCTGGGGGCGGTGCGCAGCGTTCCCAACTACAACACCATGGGACTGGCCAAGGCGTCGCTGGAGGCGTCGGTGCGCTACCTCGCCTCCAGCCTCGGCCCCAAGGGGGTGCGCGTGAACGGCATCTCGGCCGGCCCGATCAAGACGCTGGCCGCCTCGGGCATCAAGGGCTTCGGCAAGATCCTCGACGTGGTGGAGAACCTGTCGCCGCTGCGCCGCAATGTCACCATCGATGACGTGGGCAATGTGGCGGCCTTCCTGCTGTCGGACCTGGCAGCGGGCGTGACCTCGGAGATCACCTACGTCGACGCCGGCTTCAGCCACGCCATGGGTGGCGCGGAAAGTTGAGTTTCGCGATTCCGCAGGTTCGTAGCCCGGATGAAGCGCAGCGGAATCCGGGAGCGGCCGTCGAAGTGACCGACGATCCCCCGGATTGGCATCCGGGCTACAGGTCGTCCAGTGCCCGCAAGGCCCCCAGCAGCGCCGGGGACGTGCTGGCCTGCACCACGAAGGTCGGCATTGCCTCGAGGTAGGCGCGGAAGCGCCCCTTCGCAACGAAGCGCTCGCGGAAGCTCGACCGGTCGATCCGGTCGCCCAGCCGCGGCACGATGCCGCCGCCGATGTACATGCCCCCGCGCGCCCCGAGCGTGAGCGCCAGGTTGCCCGCCACGCTGCCGAGCAGCGCGAAGAACAGGTCGAGCGCCTCCACGCAGTGCGCGTCGGTCCCGGCCACCGCCCGCTCGCTCACCTCGGCCGCCGTCAGGGCCTGGGCATTCGCCCGGTCGACCGCGCACAGCGCCTCGTAGAGATTCACCAGCCCCTGCCCGGACAGCGCCCCACGCTCCGCGGAGGCATGGCCGAAGCGCTGACGCAGCACCGCGATCACCGCATCCTCGCGCGGCGTCGCACCGGCCAGCGAGACATGGCCACCCTCCCCGTTCAAGGGCACGACGCGCTGCGTCCCGGGCACGCGCAGCAGCCCCGACACCCCGAGGCCGGTCCCGGGCCCGATCAGCCCCACCGGCGCGCCGTCCACCGCCGCCCCGCCGCCCACCTGGCGCAGCTCGCCGGCCTTCAGCGAGGGCAGCGACAAGGCCAGCGCCGTGAAGTCGTTGATCACGAGGAAACGCTCCAGCCCGAGCTGCCGCCGCACCCCCTCGATGGAGAACGACCAATGGTGGTTCGTCATCTGCACCTGGTCGCCCACGATCGGGTTGGCAATGCCGATCGCGCACCAGCGCGGCCGCGTCGCCGGCGCATTGCGCGCGAGGTAGGCCGCCATCGCGGCCTCCAGCGTCGGATGGTCGGCAGCGGGCAGCGTGTCGACGTGGCTCAACCCGGCCCCCGGCGCCAGCTGCAGCGCAAAACGCGCGTTCGTGCCGCCCACATCGCCGACCCACCGCGGAAAGGAATCTGCCTGCATCTCAACGTTCTCTCGTTCGAGTCACCGCAGGCAAACCCTGTGGCGACGGTCCTCGCCACTGCGCACCATGCGCAGCAGCCCTCCCGGCGCACCGCGCGCGCCCGCACCACCAGGGCGCATCACCCCAGCATGTAGCCAAACTACTTTTGATGATAGCGAGAGCCGCCGCAAAGTATCGGCGCCCGGACATTCGGGACTTCCCTGAGGGGTGTGGTTATTGTGAAGAAACGCGGGGAAAACCCGCGTTTACCGGCTGTAGTCGGATTACTAGAGTCAACCTTGACAAAACATTACAGCTTGGGATGTAGCGCAGCTACTCCCTGGCGCAAGGACGACAAGCACTTTCTCGCCTCCCCGGGTCGATGTTCGGCCCGCCGTGTTTCCCCCAACCGCTGCAGCAATGGGTCCCCCCAGACCGAGCGCTCGGCACATTTCAAAGCAAAACCTCTGAGGAGTCACTTGATGAAGAGTCAGTTCAAGCTCGCGACCATTGCCGCCGCAATGGGTCTGCTGGGCGCCACCTCCGCGCAAGCCGTCGACTGGGGCGGCTATTTCCGCACCGGTCCCGGGGCGACGAAGAAGGACGACGCCCGAGCGTGCTATGGCCTGAGCGGCGCGGGCATGAAGTACCGGCTCGGCAACGAGTGCGACTTCTACGGCGAGTTCCTGCTGAGCCAGGGGTTCAAGACGGACGGCGTGGACTACAAGGCCGCGCTGATGACGAACCTGTACCACGGCGGCACGGATTCGGATCCTGAGCGCGTGGGCATCAACCAGATGTACGTCGAGGGCAAGGGCTTCGACATTGCGCCGGACACGAACTTCTGGATCGGCAAGCGCTTCTACGGCCGTGCGGACGTGCACATCACCGACACGTTCTTCATCAACCTGTCGGGCGTGGGCGCGGGCGCGGACGGCATCGCCGTGGGCCCGGGCAAGCTGGCGGTGGCGTTCTTCCGCAACGACAGCGGCGACCTGCTGCAGGGCACGCCGGCGCCGGCGAATGCGGTGGACGAGCGCCCGGGTTCGCGCTTCAACCTGGACTACTCGGAGATCCCGGTGAACGCGGGGGGCAAGCTGCGCCTGGTGGGCACGTTCGTGCGCGGTGATTTCGAGGGCGGCAAGAGCGGCTTCGGCTTGAGCGCGCAACACAACCAGGACAACGCCTTCGGCCTGGGCGGCACCAACATCCTGTGGGTGCAGTACGCGCAGGGCTCGGCGGGCCTGAACGGCGGCTTCGGCACGCTGAACGCGAGCACGGCGAACAAGAGCTACCGCATCGTGGAGAGCCCGGGGTGGCAGGTCGGCCCGTTCGGCGGCCAGGGCCAGCTGATGTTCCAGCAGGACAAGGTCGAGCAGCTGGGCGGCGGGACGGTCAAGGTGAACTCGGTGTCGGTGGGCGGACGCGGCTCGTACGCGCTGACGAAGAACTTCAAGCTCGTGGCCGAAGCGGCGTACGTGCAGAAGAAGCCGGAAGGCAGCGAGACGCAGAAGCTGGCGAAGTTCACCTTCGCGCCGACGCTGGCCACGGGCCCGGGGTTCTGGAACCGCCCGGAGCTGCGCCTGTACGTGACCACCGCCAAGTGGAACGCGGCCGCCAACGTCGCCGAGGGCAACATCGTCGGCCGTCCCGACAAGACCCGCCAGACCTCCTACGGCGCACAGGCCGAAATCTGGTTCTGAGCACCAGCGCCTGACGACCCGGCCCGGCCGGGTTGACAGCACCATGGGCCGGCTGGAAAGCCGGCCCATTTACCTTGCGGGAAGGACTTGACTTGAGGCGCATCGCTGTCCTGCTCACCGGCCTGGCGCTGGCCGCCTGCGCCGGTACGCCGTCACGCGTTCCCACCGCCTTGCCGGCTTCCCCGGCCCCGCCGGCGCGCAGTGCCCCCGCCTCGGTGCCCGGCGACTTCGCCGACAACCCGATCGTCTATTTCCTCGTCACCGACCGCTTCGACAACGGCAACCCGTCGAACGATCACGCCTACGGCCGCCGCCGCGAGGCCGATCCGCTGGCCGACGTCGCCACCTTCCATGGCGGCGACCTGGCCGGCGTGACGCGCCGCCTGCGCGAGGGCTGGTTCCGCGAACTGGGCGTCAACGCGATCTGGATCACCGCCCCCTACGAGCAGATCCACGGCTGGGTCGTCGGCGGCAAGCAGGCCTTCAAGCACTACGCCTACCACGGCTACTACGCGCTCGACTACACCGTGCTCGACGCCTCGATGGGCACGCCGGACGAGCTGCGCGAGCTGGTCGCCACCGCCCACCGCCAGGGCATCCGCGTCCTGTTCGACGTGGTGATGAACCACCCCGGCTACCTCGACCTGCAGACCGCGCGCGAGATCGGCCTCCCGGTGCTCTGGCCCGGCGCCGAGCGCGCGACGCTGCGCGACTATCACGGCTGGATCGACTACAACAGCTTCGGCTTCGCCGGCTGGTGGGGCCGCCCGTGGGTGCGTGCCGGGCTGCCCGGCTACCTCGACGGCGGCCGCGACGACCTGACGATGCAGCTTGCCTACCTGCCCGACTTCCGCACCGAGAGCCCCGACAAGGTCGCCCTTCCCGCCTTCCTGCGCCGCAAGCCCGACACCCGCGCCCGCGACCTGCCCGATGCCACCGTTCGCGACTACCTGGTGCGCTGGCTGAGCGACTGGGTTCGCGAGTACGGCATCGACGGCTTCCGCGCCGACACCGTCAAGCACGTCGAGCCGGCCGCCTGGGCCGCCCTGAAGCGCGCCGCGACCACGGCCCTCGCCGACTGGAAGGCCCGCCACCCGGCCGACAAGATCGACGACCAGCCCTTCTGGATGGTGGGCGAGCTGTGGGGCCAGGGTCCCGAGCGCAGCCCGCTGATCGGCGCGGACGGCGACGGCAGCGGCGGCTTCGATGCCCTGATCAATTTCGAGTTCCAGGACCAGGCGGCCCAGTTCGCCCGGCCCGACGCGCTGTATGCGCGCTATGCCGGCCTGCTCTCGGGCCGGCCCGGCTACAACGCGCTCAGCTACCTGTCCTCGCACGACACCCGCCTGTTCGACCGCAGCCGCCTCGTCGAGGCCGGCGCGGCGCTGATGCTGGCGCCGGGCGGGGTGCAGATCTACTACGGCGACGAGACCGCGCGCCCGCCCGGCCCGGCGCCCGCCTCCGACCCGCAGCAGGCGACGCGCTCGGACATGAACTGGGGCTCGATCGACGGCATGCTGCTGGCCCACTGGCGCCGCCTGGGCCAGTTCCGGGCGCGCCACGTGGCCCTGGCGCGCGGCGCGCACCGTCAGCTCGCTGCCACGCCCTATGTATTCAGCCGCGTCGACGCCGCGAGCGGCGATGCCGTGGTGGTGGCCCTGGGGACCGCCGGCACGCAGCGCCTGCCCGTGGCCGGCGTCTTCGCCGACGGCGAGGCGCTGCACGACGCCTACAGCGGCCAGCGCGTCGAGGTCGCCGATGGCCATGTCACCCTCGTCGCCTCGTCGCACGTGCTGCTCGAGCGCGCCCCGGCCGCCACGCTGGCCGCCCAACCGGTCCGTCCATGAACCTTGCCGCGAGCAACCGCCCCACCCCGTTCACCGAAGCCCGGCTGCTGGCCGACATCGGTGCCACCTGGGCCCGCTTCTGCATCGAGCCGGCTCCCGGCGAATTCGAGCATGTCGCGGTGCTGCCGTGCAGCGATTTCGCCGGCATCACGGAGGTGATCCGCGCCTACCTGGCGAGCGTTCCGGACATCGCGCCGCAGCACGCCGCCGTCGCCATCGCCAACCCGATCCAGGGTGACCAGGTGCGCATGACCAACCGCGACTGGGCCTTCTCGATCCAGGCGGTGCAGCAGCAACTGGGCCTGCGCACCCTGCTCGTCGTCAACAACTTCACCGCGCTGGCCATGGCCCTGCCCGGTCTCGCGCCGGGTGGCCGGCTGCAGGTGGGCGGCGGCGAACCGCAGCCGAACGGCGTGATCGGCCTGCTCGGCCCGGGCACCGGCATGGGCGTGTCGGGCCTGATCCCCGCGGGCGACCGCTGGACCACCCTCGCCACCGAGGGGGGCCATGTCAACTTCGCGCCCAGCGACGAGCGCGAGCTGCGCGTGCTGCAGTTCGCCTGGAAGACGATGCCCCGGGTGTCGGCCGAGCGGCTGGTCTCGGGGCCCGGCATCGAGCTGATCCACCAGGCGCTCACCGGTGCCGCTCCCGGCACCGCGGGGCTGTCCACCGCCGAGATCGTGCAGCGCGCCGGGCGGGACGACGCCGCCTGCCGCGAGACGCTGGAGGTGTTCAGCGGCATGCTCGGCTCGATGGCCTCGGACGTGGCCCTCACCCTCGGGGCGACCGGCGGCGTCTACGTCGGCGGCGGCATCGTGCCGCGCCTCGGCCCGCTGTTCGCGCAGGCCGTCTTCCGCGAGCGCTTCGAGGCGAAGGGCCGCATGAGCGACTACGTGGCGCGCATCCCGACCTACGTGCTGACGGCCGAGAACCTGGTGTTCCAGGGCATCTCCACCCTGTTGTCCGACCACGTGCCCGACGCCGGCGGCAGCCACCCGCTGCTCGAGCGCGTGCGGGCCGCGGTCGCGACGCTGTCGCCGGCCGAGCGGCGCGTCGCCAACTTCGTCCTCGACAACCCGCGCACCGCGCTGAACGACCCGATCGCGCTGATCGCCCACGGCGCCGAAGTCAGCCAGCCGACGGTGATCCGCTTCTGCCGCTCGCTCGGCTTCCAGGGCCTGGCGGACTTCAAGCTCAAGCTCGGATCGGGCCTGACCGGCACCCTGCCGGTGCAGCGCACCCAGGTGCGGCGCCAGGACGGCACCGCCGACCTGTGCGCCAAGGTGCTGGACAACACCATCTCGGCGATCGTGCAGTTCCGCGAGTCGCTCAACGTCGAGGCCGTCGACAAGGCGATCGGCCTGCTGCGCGAAGCGCGGCGGGTGGAGTTCTATGCGATGGGCAACTCGGCCATCGTGGCGCTGGACGCGCAGCACAAGCTGTTCCGCTTCCGCATCTCGTCGGTGGCGCACACCGATGCGTCCATGCACTCGATGGCCGCCGAGCTGCTCGGGCCGAGCGACGTGGCGGTGTTCATCTCCAGCTCCGGCCAGCCGCCCGAGCTCTCGCGCGCGGCCGGGCTGGCGCTGGAGCGCGGCGCCAAGGTGATCGCGATCACGACGGGCCAGTCGCCGCTCGCGCGCAAGTCCAGCGTCTGCATCCCGGTCGAGCACAGCGAGGACGCCAGCACCTTCGTCTCGATGATCTCGCGCATCCTGCATCTGCTGGTGGTGGACATGATGTCGGTCGGCGTCGCCGTGCGGCGGCTGCCGGCCGCGGCAGTCGGCCTGGACAGCGGCCCGGCCGATGGCCCGCAGCAGCCCGCGCCGGGGGTGCTGATCTCGCACGTCACCTGAGCCACGTCGCTCCCGAAAGGTCAAGGCCCAGGCCATTCAAATTGCCAATCGCCCGGGAAGACAAAAGAAATCGCCGCACCTACCGAAGGGGCAATACTCCCTGCGACAAGGGAGACAACGATGACATTGCGCGAACTGCGCTACCTGGTGGCGCTCGCCGACCACCGCCATTTCGGGCACGCCGCCGAGGCCTGCCACGTGACCCAGCCGACGCTCAGCACCCAGCTTCGCAAGCTGGAGGACTACCTGGGCCTGCCCCTGCTCGACCGCAGCGGCAAGCAGCCGGCGCTGACGCCGATCGGCGAATCGGTGGTCGAGCGGGCGCGGCGCCTGCTGGCCGAGGCGGACCAGATCCTCGGCCTGAAAAGCCTGCGCAGCGGGCCGCTGCAGGGCGTGCTGAACATCGGCCTCATTCCCACGCTCGCGCCCTACTACCTGCCGTGGCTGCTGCCGCTGGTGCGCCGGCACTACCCCCGGCTGCGGCTGGTCGTCCACGAGGACACGACGCGCCACCTGTCCGCCCTGCTCGCCGACCAGATGATCGACACCGCCTTCCTCGCCCTGCCCGGCCCGCTGCCGCAGCCGGCGTACGCGCAGGTGCCGCTCTTCGACGAGCCCTTCTTCGTCGCCGCGCCGGCGCAGCACGAGATCGCCGCGCACGACCGCGTGCCGATCGAGGCGCTGGTCGACCTCAAGCTGCTGCTGCTGACCGACGGCCACTGCCTGCGCGGACAGGCGCTCGAGGCCTGCGGCCAGCAGGAGGCGGCGCAGGACGACGGCTGCGACTTCCGCGCGAGCAGCCTGGAGACGCTGCGCCAGCTGGTGGCGGCGGGCCTGGGCTGCACGCTGCTGCCCGCCCTTGCGGCGCAGCGCCTGGGCGACCCCGCACTGGCGATCCGCCCGCTGGCGCAGGGCCAGTCGCGGTGCATCGGCATGGTGTGGCGCAGCGGCCATCCGAAGGACGGCGACCTGCGCCTGCTCGGCCAGGCCTTGTCCGAGGCGCTGCCCGCGGGCGTGCGCCCGGTGGTGTCGCGGCGGCCGGCGCTGGCGGATGCCGCCTGAGCCGCCTGCAAGGGTGTCGCGCGATTGACGCCGTGAATCGAGGCCGCTGAAGCGCTCAACTTCCCGCGCCGGGGCGCCCTTCCTAAGCTCGAGTTCCCCCAATCCCCAGGTGGAGCTCACGATGACAAGACGATTCCTTCGTTGGATGGCGGTCCCGGCGCTGCTGGCCGCCGCCGGCCTCGCGGCGGCGCAGGGCGCGCCGCTCACGCGCGACAACGGCGCGCCGGTCGGCGACAACCAGAACTCGCAGACGGCGGGCCCGGGCGGGCCGGTGCTGCTGCAGGACGTGCAGTTGATCCAGAAGCTGCAGCGCTTCGACCGCGAGCGCATCCCCGAGCGCGTGGTGCATGCGCGCGGCACCGGCGCGCATGGCGAGTTCGTCGCCAGCGCCGACCTCTCGGCCTGGACGCGCGCGAAGGTGTTCACGCCGGGCACGCGCACGCCGGTCTTCGTGCGCTTCTCGACCGTGATCCACGGCAACCACTCGCCCGAGACGCTGCGCGATCCGCGCGGCTTCGCGACCAAGTTCTACACCGCCGAAGGCAACTGGGACCTGGTGGGCAACAACCTGCCGGTGTTCTTCATCCGCGACGCGATCAAGTTCCCGGACATGGTGCACAGCCTCAAGCCGAGCCCCGACAGCAACCTCCAGGACCCGAACCGCTTCTTCGACTTCTTTTCGCAACAGCCGGAGTCCACGCACATGCTGACGCGGCTGTATTCCGACCTGGGCACGCCGGCCGACTACCGGCACATGGACGGCAACAGCGTGCATGCGTACAAGTTCGTGAATGCGCAGGGCCAGGTGCACTACGTCAAGTTCCACTGGAAGACCTTGCAGGGCGAGAAGACCCTGAGCGGGCCGGAGGCGGCCGCGCTGCAGGGCCGCAGCTTCAACCACGCCAGCGAGGACCTGATCGCCGCCATCCAGGGCGGCAACTTCCCGAAGTGGGACCTGTACGTGCAACTGCTCAAGCCCGAGCAACTGGGCGGCTTCGACTTCGACCCGCTGGACGCCACCAAGGTCTGGAGCGGCGTACCGGAAACCCGGGTCGGCACGATGACGCTGAACCGCAACCCGGCCAACATCTTCCAGGAGACCGAGCAGAGCGCATTCGCGCCGGGCAACCTGGTGCCCGGCATCGAGCCCTCGGAAGACCGCCTGCTGCAGGGGCGGCTCTTCAGCTACAACGACACCCAGCTGTACCGCGTCGGCACCAACGTGCAGCAGCTGCCGATCAATGCGCCGAAGTCGCCGGTGGCGAACAACAACCAGGATGGCGACGCGAACGCCGGCGCGCGCAGCGGGACGGTGAACTACGAGCCCTCGCGCCTGAAGCCGCAGCCGCAGGACGCGGCCTTCAAGTCGAGCCGGCTCGCCCTCGCCGGCAGCACGCAGCAGCAGGGGATCGCGAAGACGCTGAACTTCCGCCAGGCCGGCGAGTTCTGGCGCTCGCTGCCGGCGAAGGACCAGGCCTCGCTGGTCGCCAACCTGGCCGGCGACCTGGGCCGGGTCGGCAACGAAGCCGTGAAGTACGCGATGCTGTCGCACTTCTACAAGGCGGACGCTGGCTACGGCACCGCGATCGCGAAGGCGGTCAAGGCGGACCTGGGGCGCGTGCAGCAGCTTGCGGCGGCGCTCACGGAGTAGCCGCCGCCCGCCGCGCCCGGGTCAGCCCTTCTTGTAGCTGTTGCGCACGGCATCGCCCGCCGCGCCGGCCGCGAGGCCGGTGGGGTCGGCGAAGCCGACGGCGGTCTCGGTGAGGCTGGCGCCCATCTCGACGCCGGCCTTCTTGACGTCGCCGCCGATCACCGCGGTGTCGGCGACGTGCAGCGCGCCGCCGATGGCCTTGGTGCCGATCTCGGCCAGGGCGGAGAACACCTTGCCGAGGCCCGGGATCTTGCCGATGGTGTTCTTGATCAGGTCGCCGATGAAGTTGAAGGCCTTCGACAGCCCGTCCAGGATCTTGTGGCCGATGTACTCGGCGTTGTCCATGTTGGTGCCGTTCTTCTTCACATGGCCGTCGTTGGTCTGGTCCAGGCGCTGGTCGGGCTTGAGGTGGCCGTAGCCGTACTTGCCGAAGTCCTGCAGCAGGCCGGCCTCGGTGCCGTGGCGGGCGTCGCCATCCTTGGTGAAGCCCTCGATCTTGCCGTTCGTGGTGATGTCCTTGGGGCGCACGTCGCCGTCGCGGTCCTTCGCGTTCTTCACGTAGTCGACGACGTTGGAGGCACGCTGCGCCGCGTCGGCACGCTCCTGCGGCGACTTGGACATGTCGGTCCAGTCGCCGCACTGCTTCTTCAGGTTGTCCTTCACGCCGCTCTGGTTGCCCAGGTTCTTCAGCGTCGGGTTGCCGTCGACGATCTGCTCGGCGGTGGCGCCCGGCGGGGCCTTGTCGTTGGCGGAGGGCATCTGCGCCCCGCCCTGGGGCTGGCCTTGCGCCCCCTCGGCCCCCTGCGCGCCCTGCTGGGCCTGCGCCTGGACGGCGGACTGCTGCGGCTGGCAGGACGGCTGGTGCTGGCTGAAGATCTGGGAGAGCACCTGCGACGACATCGAGCCGGGGTCCTCCGAGGCCTCGGCTTCGCCGCCGGACATCTTGCCGAGGTCCAGCGTCGGCAGGCTCTGCAACAGGCTCTGCGCATCCACGCCTCCGCCACCGCCGCCCGCCGCACCGCCGAGGTGGATCTGGGGCACCTGGCCCAGGCCCGTCAGCGCGAGGGCGTTGCCGCCTTCCGCGCCGGGCATGCCCACGCCGCCGGCCGGCGCGAAATGCGCCCCGGCCTGCAAAAGAGAGGTCACCGGAATCTTCATGCTTGGCTCGCTTTCGACAAGCGCAGCGGAGGCGGCTGCGGCGCAGCACAGGGTCCCTCACCAGCGCCCATGGAGCCGCATTGGGCAAGCACGGAACGCCGCAAGCCGACGGCACCACGAAGCCGCGGATGGCAGGACGAAGCCACGCCTGGCCGCGGGGAATGCGCCACGCGACTTCGCGCCGCCGTGGATCCCTTCGGCATCCGGCCCCGGCCGTGCCGGCGGGGGCGCCATGCTCCTGCGCGGACAGGCAACACGATGAAAGGCTTGCGAATGACGGACGTGGTGGTGATCGGCGGCGGCCCGGCGGGCGCGGCCTGTGCGCTCTGGCTTCGCCAACTGGACCTCGACGTGCGGCTGCTCGAGGCGGGCCCCGCGATCGGCGGCCTGCAGCTGCGCAGCCCGTACACCAACCGCTGGCTCCCGGGCCTGCAGGGGCGATCCGGCCAGCAGGTGGCGGCGCAGCTGCAGGCGCACCTGGATGCGGCCGGCGTGCCGTATGCGCTGGGCTTCCAGGTCGGCGCGATCCGCCGCGCCGGGATGCGTGGCTGGGAGGTCGAAGGCGAGGCCGGCGTGCACCAGGCCCGGCACCTGGTGCTGGCGACCGGCTCGACGCCGCGGCGCGGCGGCTTTGTCGAGACGGACGGCATCGGCATCGGGCCGGGCGTGTCGATGGAACGCATCGCGGTCGAGGGCCGCCGGGTCGCGATCCTCGGTGGCGGCGACAACGCCTTCGACCAGGCCGGCTTTGCGCTGCAGCGCGGGGCGGCGCGCGTGGAGGTGTTCAGCCGCCGGACGCCCCGGGCGCAGCCCCTGCTGCAGCGGCAGGTGCCGGCCGGGCAGGTGCACGTCGGCGCCTTCGAGGTCGATGCCTCGGCGATGACCGTCAACGGCGAGCGCTTCGACGTGATCGGGGTGCAGTTCGGGTTCGAGGCGCGCATCCCCGGCGGGCTGCGGCTGCCGCTGGAGGACGGCTACATCGCCGTGGACCGCCATGGCGCGGTGCGCGGCCACCCGGGGCTGTATGCCGCAGGCGAGGTGACGAACTTCTGGCACCCGTGCGTGACGACGGCGTACGCGCACGGGGTGCAGGTGGCGAAGACGATCCAGTCCGCCGAACACGCCCGCAGCGCGGCGGGGCGTCCGGCGATCACCCCTCCTTCACGCAATCCACGTGGTAGGTCCTGGATCCTTCATCGCTATCGTGCTCGACCAGACCGTGCACGTCCGTATCAAAGCCCGGGAAGCGCGCATTGAATTCCCGCGTGAACTTCAGGTAGTCGACGATCTTCCGGTTGAAGCGCTCGCCCGGGATCAGCAGCGGGATGCCGGGCGGGTACGGCGTCAGCAGCGAGGTCGTGACGCGCCCTTCCAGCTCGTCGATCGCGACCCGCTCGGTGTCGCGGTGCGCGATGCGCGCGAAGGCGTCGGTCGGCTTCATCGCCGGCTGCAGGTCGGAGAGGTACATCTCGGTGGTCAGGCGCGCGATGTCGCCCTTGGCGTACATCTCGTGGATCGACTGGCTCAGGTCGCGCAGCCCCATGCGCTCGTAGCGGGGGTGCGAGGCGACGAACTCCGGCAGCACGCGCCACAGCGGCGCATTGCGGTCGTAGTCGTCCTTGAACTGCTGCAGCGCGGTCAGCAGCGTGTTCCAGCGGCCCTTGGTGATGCCGATGGTGAACATGATGAAGAACGAGTAGAGCCCCGTCTTCTCGACCACCACGCCGTGCTCGGCCAGGAACTTGGTGACGATGGACGCCGGGATGCCGGTCTTGGCGAACTTGCCCGAGACGTCCAGCCCCGGCGTGATGATGGTGCTCTTGATCGGGTCGAGCAGGTTGAAGCCGTCGGCCAGGTCGCCGAAGCCGTGCCACTTCTCGCCCGCCTTCAGGATCCAGTCGTCGCGCCGGCCCACGCCCTCGGCGGCCAGCTTGTCCGGCCCCCAGACCTTGAACCACCAGTCCTTGCCGTACTCCTTGGCGACCTTGCGCATCGCGCGCCGGAAGTCGAGCGCCTCGAGGATGCTTTCCTCCACCAGCGCCGTGCCGCCCGGGGCTTCCATCATCGCCGCGGCCACGTCGCAGCTGGCGATGATCGCGTACTGCGGGCTGGTCGAGGTGTGCATGAGATAGGCCTCGTTGAAGAGGTGCGTGTCGAGCTTGCGGTGCTGCGCGTCCTGCACCAGCACCTGCGACGCCTGGCTGATGCCGGCCAGCAGCTTGTGCGTCGACTGCGTCGCGTACACCACCTGGTCCTTCGGGCGCGGGCGGTTGCGGCCCATCGCGTGGTACTCGCCGTAGAAGGTGTGGAAGGCGGCGTGCGGCAGCCAGGCCTCGTCGAAGTGCAGCGTGTCGATGTAGCCGTCGAGCGACTTCTTGATCGACTCGGTGTTGTAGAGCACGCCGTCGTAGGTGCTCTGCGTGAGCGTCAGGATGCGCGGCTTGACCTTCTTCGGGTCGACGCCGGCGAGCAACGGGTTCTTCGCGATCTTCTTCTGGATCGCCGCGGGCGAGAACTCGCTCTGCGGGATCGGGCCGATGATGCCGTAGTGGTTGCGCGTGGGCGGCAGGAACACCGGCACCGCGCCCGTCATGATGATGGAGTGCAGGATGGACTTGTGGCAGTTGCGGTCCACCACCACCACGTCGCCCGGCGCCACGTTGTGGTGCCACACCATCTTGTTGCTCGTGCTGGTGCCGTTGGTGACGAAGAAGCAGTGGTCGGCGTTGAAGATGCGCGCGGCGTTGCGCTCGCTCTCGGCGATGGGGCCGGTGTGGTCCAGCAGCTGACCGAGCTCGTCGACGCTGTTGCAGACGTCGGCGCGCAGCATGTTCTCGCCGAAGAACTGGTGGAACATGCGCCCGACCGGGCTCTTCAGGAAGGCGACGCCGCCCGAGTGGCCGGGGCAATGCCAGGAGTACGAGCCGTCCTGGGCGTAGTCGACCAGGGCGCGGAAGAACGGCGGCGCGAGGCCGTCCAGGTAGGACTTTGCCTCGCGGATGATGTGGCGCGCGACGAACTCCGGCGTGTCCTCGAACATGTGGATGAAGCCGTGCAGCTCGCGCAGGATGTCGTTGGGCAGGTGCTGCGAGGTGCGCGTCTCGCCGTAGAGGTAGATCGGGATCTCCGCGTTCTTGAAGCGGATCTCCTGGATGAACTTGCGCAGGTTCAGCACCGCCGGGTCGAGCTCGGGGCCCTGGCTGAACTCCTCGTCGTCGATCGACAGGATGAAGGCGCTGGCGCGGCTTTGCTGCTGCGCGAACTGGGACAGGTCGCCGTAGCCGGTGGCGCCGACGACCTCGAAGCCCTCTTTCTCGATGGCCTCGGCGAGCGCCCGGATCCCCAGGCCCGAGGTGTTCTCGGAGCGGAAGTCTTCGTCGATGATGACGATCGGAAAGCGAAAACGCAGCATGGCGGCCTCAGCGTGGGTGGCAACTTGACAAGGCGCGAAGTGTAGGGCGGATCGATGACGGTTGCGGGCCCGCCAGCCGCAGGCCCTACACTGCGGCGCAGGCGTGCGGGGCGGACGCAACAAACCCTTCAAGAGGAGAGGCCATGGACATGAGCCCGTCGACGTTCTGGTGGGTGGCCGCGGGGGTGGCAGTGGCCGCCGAGCTGGCCACCGGCACCTTCTACCTGCTGATGTTCGCGCTGGGCCTGGCGGCCGCGGCGCTCGCGGCCCTGCTGGGCTTCAAGCTGCCGGGCCAGCTGGTGATGGCGGCCCTGGTGGGCGGCGGCGCGACCGCGCTGTGGCACTGGCGGCGCCTGCAGCAGCGCAGCGATGCGCCGCCGCCGAGCGAGAACCGCGACGTCAACATCGACATCGGCGAGCGCGTGCAGGTGGCGGCCTGGGCCGGCGACCGCACCGCCCGCGTCGCCTACCGCGGCTCGACCTGGACCGCCCGGCTCGCCCCCGGCGCGCCCGCCGCGCCCGGCGAGCACCTGGTGCAGGCGGTCGAAGGCAACTGGCTGGTGCTGGCGCCGGCGCCGCTGACCTGATCGCCTGCCGCCCTCTTCTTCCCACGTTCCACTGAAAGCATCCCCATCATGGAAATCGCGCTGATTCTCGTGGTCATTGTCGGCATCTTCATCGTGCGCACGCTGAAGATCGTGCCGCAGCAGCACGCCTGGGTGGTCGAGCGGCTGGGCAAGTACGACCGCACGCTGGCCCCGGGGCTGAGCTTCGTCGTGCCCTTCATCGAGCGGGTGGCCTACAAGCACTCGCTGAAGGAGGTGCCGCTGGACGTGCCGAGCCAGGTCTGCATCACCAAGGACAACACCCAGCTGCAGGTGGACGGGATCATCTACTTCCAGGTGACGGACCCGATGCGGGCGAGCTACGGCTCGAGCAACTACGTCTTCGCGATCACGCAGCTGGCGCAGACGCTGCTGCGCTCGGTGATCGGCAAGATGGAGTTGGACAAGACCTTCGAGGAGCGCGACTCGATCAACGGCTCGGTGGTGAGCGCGCTCGACGAGGCGGCGAGCAACTGGGGCGTGAAGGTGCTGCGCTACGAGATCAAGGACCTGACGCCGCCGGCCGAGATCCTGCGCTCGATGCAGGCGCAGATCACGGCCGAGCGCGAGAAGCGCGCGCTGATCGCCGCGTCCGAGGGGCGCAAGCAGGAGCAGATCAACATCGCCACCGGCGAGCGCGAGGCCTTCATCGCCCGCTCCGAAGGCGCGCGCCAGGCGGAGATCAACAAGGCCCAGGGCGAGGCGGCGGCCATCACCGCGGTGGCGGACGCGACGGCCGGGGCGATCCGCAAGATCGCCGAGGCGATCCGCGAGCCCGGCGGCGAGCAGGCGGTGCAGCTGAAGGTGGCCGAGAAGGCGGTGGACGCCTACGCGCACCTGGCGCAGAAGAACAACACGATGATCGTGCCGGGGAACATGAGCGAGGTGTCGGGGTTGATCGGCACGGCGATGGCGCTGATGAAGGCCAAGGGGCCGGGGGCCTGAGCATCAAATTCCCGCCCCCGGGCCCGGGAGCCGTCCGCAGGTAGGCTAAACTCGCGGGCTCCGGAGAGATGGATGAGTGGTTTAAGTCGCACGCCTGGAAAGCGTGTGAGGGTTAACAGCCCTCCGCGGGTTCGAATCCCGCTCTCTCCGCCAGCATGTTGCCCACCCCCGTTGGCGCTTCGCGCCTCCCCCTCAAGGGGGCAACCCCAGTGGCCCGGCAAAGCCGGCTCCACGGGGTTCGCTGGATGAGACGCCCCTGCGGGTCTGTCCAGTCAACCCGTGTTCAGCGGCCTGCCCCAGAATTCGTTGCGCCGGATGACGGAGGCGATGGACTCGGTGCGTAGACCGACATGCCGTTGGCCGGCAGGAAGATGATCGTCGGCTGGCCCAACTGTGCCATCGTCGCTCTGGGCGTCGCATTGTTGAGCACGAAGGTCACGATGGTGATCGCGCAAGCGCCACCCACGAAAGCGGTGCCGACGATCCACTTCACCATGTCGGAGAAGCCCTTGTGCATCTCCGCTCGCAATTCGCTCAAGTCGGCCTTGGTGGCAAGCGTCGGGATGACGGCTTCCCATTTGGCTTCCAGGGCAGACATACGCGAAGGCATGCTGCAATCATCACCCGAACGACCCTTGCCGTCCACAGCATCGTCGGTCTGCTGCCCGGCCATCTCTGGATCTGTCACGCTTGCTCCCCGAAAGTCCGGTGAGTGACGAGCGGACCTTCGAAGTTCTCCCCATCACTCCACCCGCACGAACCGCCCCCGCACCTCCGCCCGAACCCCCATCTCGAAGTGCCACCACTCGTTGTCGATCCCGCGGAAGCCGCCGGCCGACAACACGCCGCGCAGGAGTTCGCGGTGCGCGTGTTGCGCCGCGCTGAGCGCCCCGCTCGCGAGGTGCCGCGCCTCCAGCTTCGGGTGCGACATCTCCGTCATCTCGTCGAAGCCGCTGCCCATGTCGAGCTCGCGGCCCTGCGCATCGATCAACGTCGCGTCCAGCGCCATGCCGAACGAATGGATGGAGCCCAGCGCCGGGTCGGCGACGTACTGCCGCAGGCCCGTACCCTCCAGGTGATCCCACAGCCGGACCTGCACCCGGTGCGGGCGCAACGCATCCAGCACCAGCAAGCGGTGCCCCGGCGCCACCTCGGCGAGCCGCAGCGCCGCGCGCTCCAGCCCTGCCGCCGCCTCGCGGTGCAGCCACGCGCAGTCCAGCGTCCCGTACAGGTCCCGCCCGACGAAGTTGCGCTCGCCCGCATAGCGCAGGTCCACCACCACCCCTGCGATCGAGGCGAGCCGCCGGAAGTCGGCATGCGACGCGATGTCCTCGCAGCGCATGGCTACGCGCCCCCCCGGCCGGCCACCCTGGGCACCAGTGCCAGCACCGCCAGCGCGAGCACCGTGCTCAGCAAGGCCGTCGACTCCCGCCCCAGCCCGCAGGCCACGCCGATCGCCGCCGTCATGAACACGCCCGCGGCCGTGGTCAGCCCCAGCACCTGTTCCTCCGAGCGCAGCTTCAGGATCGCCCCGGCCCCGAGGAAGCCCACTCCCGCCACCACGCCCTGGATCACACGGCTCAGGTCCGCCACCGTCATGCCGCCCTGCTCCGGCACCAGCACGAACAGCGCCGCACCCATCGCCACCAGCATGTGCGTGCGGATGCCGGCCGCCTTGCCCTGGCTCTCGCGCTCGTAGCCCAGCACGCCGCCCAGCACCGCCGCAAGCAGCAGCCTCAGCAGCACCCGCGTGATCTGCTCGACATCGCCGAGGTCCGAAAACTCGGCCAGCACGGTCTGCACCACCCTGTCCACACGATGCTCCTGCAACAACGGCACACCGGCACATGCTAGCCGGCCGGCGGACCGTAGGAGCAGGCCTACACCGACAGGGGCGGCGCAAGGCGCGGCATCAGGGCGCGCCAAGGCCCTCGACAGCCCGCCGCGCCGCGTCGAAGGCCTGATCGGCGACGCGCCGGCGCCAGTCCGGCGCGTCCACCTCGAACACCTCGCGCAGGCGCCGGCGGATCGCCTCGCCCTGTGCCGCGCTCGCGCCGGGGTGGTTCTGCAGCCACTGGTCGGCACGCAAGGCCTGCAGCACCTGCAGCATCGGCACGGTGCCGAACTCCAGCACGATGCCGGTGAACTCGGCCTGCGGGCACTCCTGCACCGCAGCCTGCCACATCAGGCCGGTGAGCGGGGCCGACACCGAGCTGCCGTCGTCGACCGAGGTCACGCCCGGGCCCCACCACGCCCGCGCCCGCGACGCCGACGACGCCGGACCGGCGAGGATCGCCTCGCCCACCCCGCGCGGCCCGAGCCCGGTGTGCAGGTCGATCCAGCCCAGCCGCGTCGCCGATCCGCCCAGGCGGCGCAGCACGCGGCGCAGCGCGAGCTGGCTCCAGCTCGGCGCGGCACCGCCGTAGAACAGGCCGTCCGGGTGCGTGTACTGCCCCGCCGACACCGCCGTCTGCGCATGGCGCAGGCCATGCCGCAGCACGTGGCCGGCCAGCCCCAGCAGGTTGGCCATGCCGGCCGGCCAACGGTCCGGCACGAGCAGCGGCGCGAGCGCCTCGTAGCCCGGGTTGCGCGGCAGCGGCGCGCTGAAATCGACGAAGTTGCGGTTCAGGTCGATGTTCTCGTGCGTGGCGCGGCGCCCGTGCGAGAAACCATGCGGGTTCAGCGCATGCAGGTAGGCGACCGCGACGCCCTGCCGCCGCAGGACCTCGCGCCAAGCCACGCTGCGCAGCATCGCCACCTGCACGCCCGAACCGGCATACCCCTCGACGCCGTGGCAGCCGCTGCTGACCAGCAGCAGGCGCGATGCGCCGGCCGGGCCCTCCACCGCGACATCGAGCGCCAGCGTTTCCCCGTCGCGGCCGGCCAGCGGATGCACCTCGCTGGCCACCGCCAGGCCGGCCTCGTTCGCGGCCTGCAGGAAGCGCTCCCGGGCCTGCGCATAGCGTACGGAGAAACAGGCCTCGAGGTCGGACCCGTCCGGCACGAAGGCCCGGAGGGCGTCGGCGGCGGACGGAAGGGGCGGCGCGGGCGCAGGCATGGTGGCCGCGATTGTGGCCGATGCCTTTATTTGCGAAGTCCCACAATATCCCGCCGCCCGGCACGTCTACCCGAGCATGGACCCGCCCCACGACGCCTCCCCGCCCCCGATCCGCGATGCCGGGCTCGAGCACGAACTCGCCAGCACGGTGCGGCGCGAATCCTCGCGGCTCGGCGCCTTCATCCGGCGGCGCGTGGGCGACCCGGGCGAGGCGGAAGACATCCTGCAGGATGTCTTCGAGGACTTCGTCGAGTCCTACCGCCTCCCGGAGCCCATCGAGCAGGTCAGCGCCTGGCTGTTCCGCGTCGCGCGCAACCGCATCATTGACCGCTTCCGCAAGAAGCGCGAGGAGCCGCTGGCCGACCGCCGCGGCGACGCGGAGGACGAAGACGACATGCAGCTCGGCCTGGACCTGCCCTCGGACGAGGCCGGGCCGGAAGCCGCCTACGCGCGCTCGGTGCTGCTGGGCGTGCTGCAGCAGGCCCTGGACGAGTTGCCGGAGAACCAGCGCGAGGTCTTCATCGCGCATGAACTCGACGGCAGCAGCTTCAAGGAGATGGCCGAGCGCAGCGGCGTCCCGATCAACACCCTGCTGGCCCGCAAGCGCTACGCGGTCCTGTACCTGCGCAAGCGCCTGCAGCCGGTGTACGACGAACTGGAAGACTGAAGGAAGGACGACATGAGACACGATCTGAGACATGGCATGAGACACGGCATGCGGCATGACATGCGGGGCGGGTGGCCGCGCGGCCCGCATCACGACGGCCGGCACGGCTGGCGCCGCCACGGCATCCGCTTCCTGCTGTTCGCCGCGGTGGCGATCGCCGCGCTCGGCGGCGTGGTGATGGGCCTGTGGAACACCGTGGTGCTGGACCTCGTCCCCGGCGTGCGGCCCCTGGACTACCTGCACGCGCTCGGCCTGCTGCTGCTGTGCCGCATCCTCTTCGGCGGCTTCCGGGGCGGCGGCGGGGGCGGTTGGCACGGCCGCCACCGCTGGCACGCCTGGCATGCGATGACGCCGGAAGAGCGCGAGCGGTTCCGCCACGGGCTGCGCCCGCCGGCGCCGGAGACCGAGGGCAGCGTGCCGCCCGCACCGGGGGCGGCACCTTGAGCGCCGTGGCACCCGCGGCGGCACCGGTCGCCGCCTTCACGCGCGGCCAGCGGCTGGTGGTGGCGATGCTGGCCTTCCTGCAGTTCGCCGTCATCCTCGACTTCATGCTGATGGCGCCGCTGGGCGCGATGATCATGCCGGCGCTCGGCATCGGGCCGACCGAGTTCGGCCTCGTGGTCTCGGCCTATGCCTTCAGCGCCGGCGCGGCCGGGCTGCTGGCGGCCGGGTTCGCCGACCGCTACGACCGCAAGAAGCTGCTGCTCGTCTTCTATGCCGGCTTCGTGCTGGGCACCGTCTGGTGTGGGCTGGCGCAGAGCTATGCGAGCCTGCTCGCCGCGCGCATCGCCACCGGCCTGTTCGGCGGCGTGATCGGCGCGACGGTGATGGCGATCGCCACCGACCTGTTCCCGGCCTCGATGCGCGGCCGCGTGGTGGGCCTGCTGCAGACCGCCTTCGCGGCCAGCCAGGTGCTCGGCATCCCGGCCGGGCTCTACCTGTCGAACCACTGGGACTGGCATGTTCCCTTCCTCGCGATGAGCGCGCTCGGGCTCGTGGGCGGGGCGGTGGTCGCGTGGCGGCTGCAGCCGGTGGATGCGCACCTGGCGCTGCCGCGCGAGCACGGCCCGTTCCGCCACCTGCTGGCCACGGTGCGCGTGCCGCGCCACCTGCTCGCCTTCGCGACGACGGCGCTGGTGACGACCGGCGGCTTCATGCTGATGCCGTTCAGCAGCGCCTTCGCGGTGAACAACCTCGGCATCGGCCTGCACAGCCTGCCGACGGTGTACCTGGTCACCGGGCTGTGCACGATCGTGTTCGGGCCGCTGATCGGCCGCGCCGCGGACGCCTTCGGCACGTTCCGCGTGTTCACCGTGGGCACGGTGGTGTCGATGGGGATGGTGCTGCTGTACACCCACCTCGGGCCGGTGTCGCTGGCGACGCTGGTGGTGGTGAACGCGGTGCTGTTCGTCGGGATCTTCTCGCGCATGATCCCCTACCAGGCGATGGTCGCCTCGGTGCCGGCACCGGCGCAGCGGGGCTCGTTCAATGCGGTGAGCTCGTCGCTGCAGCAGCTCTCGGGCGGGGTGGCCTCGGTGATCGCCGGCCACGTCGTGGCGCTCGGCGCCGGCGGGCAGCTGCTGCACTTCGACGCGGTGGGCTACATCGTCGTCGGTGCGTCGGTGGCAGCCTGGCTGCTGGTAAGGCAGCTGCAGCGCAGGCCGGCGGCGGCCTGAGGCGTCGCCCTGCCGCCCGGCCCTTCGCATCGCCGTCCGGGCGAAGCGGCCGGCGCCGTCAGCATGACGGCATGAAACTCCACAAGTCGCCGCCGGGCACGCCCCGCGCTTCGCGGCGCCCGCTGTCCGATGCGGGCACCGGCGCGCGCGTCCCCGTGGCCACCGCAACACGCAGCCATTCCTTCTCCGAGGCCTTGGGCGGACGGGGACTGCGCGCGGCGGCGAAGGCGGCCGTCGCCCAGGTCAACGGTTCGATCACCGGGCTGAGGCGGCGCGGGGCGGAGCAATTGAGGTCGGTGCTGCAGCGGTCGCATTCGATGCCGCCCGGGATGGCACGGCAGCAGGCCGGCCGACCGGAGCCCGACCCCGATGCCCTGCCGGTGCCCGATGCCTCGCAACCCAAGCACTTCGTGCTGGACGGGGTGCTGCACGTGCAGTACGGCAGCGGGGTGCCCCGGCCCGTGCCGGTCCAGGAGGCGTCTTCCGCCCGGCCGGCCCCGACAGCCCACCGCCCGGTTCCGCCAACGCCGCGCGACGTGGCGCGCGCCCAGTTGAGTCGCGAGTTCGCATGGGCCCACCTGTTGCACCTGGCGGACCGGCCCTTCGACGTGGTGACCCAGGAGCGCGAGCGCGTCGAGGCCGTGCAGCGGCAGGACGTCCGCATGCTGGACGAGCAGCGCGCCCGCCTGCTGGCGCTGCAAGTGTCGGCGATCCGGGTCAACCGCGGCCTGGCGGAGAAATACCGTGGCACGCCGCAGGCCGACGAGGTGCAGGCGCTGCTCGACGAGGCCTTGCGCGCCGTGATGGCGCACACCTCGCACGAACGGCTCGCCATCCATGCAGCGCGGGCGCGCATCGCACCGCAGCAGCCCCCGCCGCTGCCGCCGCGGCCGGGCACCCACGAACTCCCGTAGCGCGATCGGGCGATCGGGCGGCCGGGCTACGCGGCCTCGGACCGCGCCGCATTGGCAGCGCCTGCCGGCTCCTCGTCCGCCACGAGGCGCCCCCCTGCCATCCGCAGCACCCGATCCGCCACATGGAAGTAGCGATCGTCGTGCGAGATCACGACCAGCGTGTGTCCCTTCGCGCGCAGCTCCGGCAACAGCTCGGTGTAGAACATCTGCCGGAACGCCGGGTCCTGGTCGGCCGCCCACTCGTCGAACACCAGCACCGGCCGCCCTTCCAGGTAGGCGTGCACCAGCGCAAGCCGCTTGCGCTGCCCGGTGGACAGGTCGGTGGTGCTGAAGGCCCCCGCCTGCGTCACCGACACCTTGTGCGCAATCTCCAGCCGCTCCAGGTAGGGCCGCGCCGCCTCGGGCAGGGTCGTCATCAGGTCCTGGAACAGGTAGAAGTCGGCGAACACCGTGGTGAAGAGCTGCCGGTAGTCGTCTCGGCCGGCGTCGTCCACCACCGCCCCGTCCAGCAGCACCTCGCCCTGCTGCGGCGCATACAGCCCGAGCAGCAGCTTGACCAGCGTCGTCTTGCCCGAGCCGTTGTCGCCGACCACCAACACCATCTCCCCGCGCCGCAGCCGCAGGTCGACCGGGCCGAGCGCGAAGGCCTCGCCGCCGCCTTCCGGCGCGTCGAAGGCATAGCGCACGCCGCGCAGCTCGATCGCGTCGCGCAGCACCACCTCGCTCGGCGGACGTGACAGGTCGAGGTGCGGCTCCGGCGTCGCGAAGCGCAGCGACAGGTCGCCGATGCGCTGGAACGCCACCCGGGCCCGGCCGACATTCGGCAGCACGCCGACCAGCTGATCGATCGGCCCCTTCAGGAACAGCAGCACCAGCACGAAGCCGCTCAGCACCGCCGGCTCCACCGGACGCCACGCGGCCCAGCCGAGGATCACCGCGATGAGCAGGAAGAACAGCGCCGAGCCGAAGGCCGTGCCCAGCACATAGGTGTTGATGGCCTGCTGGTTGACGCGGCGGATGCCGTCCACCGTGCGCCCGATCTGCTCGGTCACGCGCGCGCGGCGGTCGCGGTGCATGCGCAACTCCTTCGCCCCCTCGCTGATGCCGCGGTAGGCCTTGTGCAGTTGCTCCTCGCCGTCGCGCGCGCGCCAGAACCCGGCCTCGCCGCGCGTCAGCACCGCCGCCTGCACGGCCGCACCCAGCACCAGCGCCACCACCAGCAGGCCGAACATCGGCAGCGACAGCCAGGCCAGGTAGCCCAGGCAGCCGAGCGCGATGGCCAGCGCGATCACGGTGGACGCGAGCACGAAGCCGGCGTCGCTGATCATGTCCACGTCCTGGGTCAGCACCGGCATCAGGCGGTGCGTGCGGTAGCGCTCCAGCGCATCGATGGGCGCGGCCAGGATCTTCTGCGCGAGCGAGCGGCGCACCTGGGCCACCAGGCGCTGGCCGACGCGGTTGGTCGACATGTCCGAGGCGAGCCGGCCCGCCAGGGCCACCGCGCACAGCGACACGAAGGCCAGCAGCAGCCCGCCGGCCAGGCCGCCCGGCCGGTTCAGCACCTGGTTGACGGTGCCCAGCAGCGCCACCGTGGCCGCGCCGGCCGCGATGCCGGTGGCCACCGACAGCAGCAGCCAGGGCAGGAAGGGGCGCAGCAGGCGGGCGATCTCGGCGAAGGGGTGGCCGGGCTGGTTCATGTCGTGCGTGGGGAAAGCGGCGATACCTGCATGACGAAGCAGCCGCGCCGGCGTTCAGCGCTGAACAAGGCGGCATGCGGATCGTCTGCAGGGGATGATCCCCCTCCTGCAGCCCCTGTTCACCGGCGAGTGGACGGCCCTCGGCAAGGCGCTGGTGTGCGCCGACCCTCCCCCGCCCGACGCCCTGCACGTCGCCCGCCTGCTCGACGATGCGGCGCTGCTCGACGCCGTGCTGCGGCGCCATGCGCGCCACCTCGGCGTCGACGGCCGCGACCTGCGGGCCGTCGCCTCGAACTGGTCGCTGGCCTGGCTGGACGTGCTGCTGCCGCCGACGGTCGCCGCGGCCAGCGTGCTGCAGCATGTGTTCCCGACGCAGGCGGACACGCTGTGGGTGCGCCTGGACGAGGCGGGGCGGCCGCTGTCCTTCCACATCCGCGACGAAGGACACCCCTGCCCCGGTGCCGACACCGCGCAGCGCTATGCCGCATTGATCGACGCCCACCTCGCCCCGCTGTTCGCACGGCTCGCGCGCCACACGCGCCTCGCGCCGAAGATCCTCTGGGGCAACCTGGCGCGCCGCCTCGACGGCCTGTTCGACCTCGCGCTGCAGCTCACCGGTGGCGCACCGCATGTCGCGCAGGACCGCGACCGGCTGCTGCACGCGCCCGAGGGCCGCGACGGCCAGCCCAACCCGATGTGCCAGCCGCAGCGCCGCGTGGTCCGCCTGCATCCGCAGCCGCCGCTGACGCTGCACCGCCAGTGCTGCCTGTGCTACCTGCTGCCGGGCCAGGACTACTGCGGCGCCTGCCCGCTTGCGCCGCAGTTCCAGCGCCTCAGGGCGCCAGCCGCGTCGTCCTGAGGCCGGGGTCGCGCGCGATGTCGGCCTCGCGGAACGGGAAACGCCGCCAGGCCTTGCGGGCATAGCGATCCAGCGTCTCGCCGCCCGGCAGCTCTGCATTGCCGTGCGCCAGCAGCGTGTCCGCCACCACGCCCTGCGGCCCGAAGCGCACCACCTGCAGGTAGGTGTTCGCGACGGTGTCCGGGCCGATCGGCTTCGTGTCGTCGCCCTCGCACATCACGCTGAAGTAGCCGACGACATGGCAACCGCCATGGAGGCCGACGGCCAGCCCGCCTGCCTGCACGTGGCGCTGGCTGGCCAGCGGCGCATCCAGCGCCCAGCCGCGCGCGCGGAAGACCGCCACGGTCTCGGCCAGCGCCTGGGCCACGCGCGGATCGGCCGCGTTCGGCGCGCGCGGCGTGTCGAGCGGCGCATCGGCGGAGAACGGCACGCGGTAGAACTCGCCGGGCGGCAGTCCGTCGAGGCGCGTCCAGAAGGCGTCCCAGAGCAGCGCGCCCTGCGCCTCGGGGTCGGCCCGGCCGGACCAGCGCGCGAGCACCGCGCAGGCCTCGGCGATGCCGGCATCGGCCGGCGCGGCGCACAGCGGCGCGAGCAGCTCGGCCTTGAAACGCTCCGCCGACAGCGAGCGCGGCTCGAGCACCGCCTGCTGCAGGCGCTGCGCCAGCGCCTCGGCCGAGCGCGACGGCGTCGCCGCCAGGCCCTGGGCGATCTCATGCCCCAGCCGCCCGCGCAGCGACAGCGCCCGGCGCTCGCCGCCCAGCCCCTTCGGAAACCCCTCCAGCGGCTGGTGCGGGTTCGTGAGCCAGGGGCTGTCGTTCATGTTGGCCACGTAGTCCTCGCGCAGCAGGCTCGGCAGGGCCTCGGCCGGCAGCGTGCCGGGCTGCACCGCCGAGGCATCGCGCTGCCAGTCGCAGGCCGCGCGGCTGCCGTCGAGGAAAGGGGTGATCGGGTCGATCGCCGCGAAGCCGCGCGCGAGCGGCGTGGTGCAGGCCTCGCGCAGCGCATCGGGCACGTGGGGCACGGCCCCCACATCGCCGAACCAGGCCCGGCCGTCGCCGCGGCCGATGGCGGCGGTGTTGACCCAGGGCATGCCCGACTCGCGACGCTGGATCGCGATGAAGTCGTCCAGCGATCGCGCCTGGTTCCAGGCGAAGAAGGTGCGGAAGACGCGGAAGTTGTCGGCATTGACGTCGCGCAGCGCCAGCGCATGCTCGCTGCCCCAGCCGAAGGCCGCGGCACGCCGGCCCAGGTCGACGATCGGGCCGAACCGGCTGGCGTAGAGCCTGCGCGTCACCCGCTGCAGGCTGCCGTCGGCGCCCCGCACGTCGACGGCGACCTCGCGCGACGGCATCGGCTCGCTGCGGCCGTCCACCCGGTAGCGGGTCGGGTCGGCCGGGTCGAGCGCCAGGTCGAAGAGGCCGAAGCGGCGTGCCGCCGAGACCGTGTGGCTCCACGCGACCCGGTCGTTGAAGCCGATCATCACCAGCGGCACGCCCAGGAAGGCGACGCCGGCCACGTCGACGCGACCCGGGATCTGCAGGTGCATCTGGTAGAAGCGGTCCGGCCCGCCCCAGTACCAGTGCGGGTTGCCGAACAGCACGCCGCCCGCCTCGCCGGTGGCGGCACGGCCGAAGGCCAGCACGTTGCTGCCCAGGCCGGCCCGGTCGCCGATCGGATGGGCGAGCTGTGCGCGCAGGTCCTCCCCGCCGTCGTCGGCGCGCCCCACGGTCGGGGCCTGCGGCGCCGCATTCACGAGCTCGGGGATGAAGCGCGCGTAGCCGGCGGCGATCTGCGCGGCGTACAGGCGGCGCACGATGTCGTCGACGGTGATCTCGCGCACCCAGGGCTCGTCCAGGCAGGCCGGGCCCGCGCCGTCGCGCCGCGCCTGCGCGAGGCGGCGGTTGTAGCCGTCGGCATAGCCGGCCGCCGACTCGAGCAGCTCGGGCGGGTGCACCGCCTTCGCGCGCGCCAGCATCGCCTCGTCGGCGAAGGCGCGGAAGAAGAAGTCGAGGTCGATGTTCTTCGGCCGCCCGAACGTGGACGGCCGCGCCGGCCGCTCGTCCGCGCCGAAGAAGCGGGCCCGCTCGCCGCGGTAGGTGGTGAACGCCTCGGCCAGCGTGCACAGCGCGTCCTCGGCCTGCGCATGGCCGATGCCCTGGCCGAGAGCACGCCAGCCGGCGGCGCGGATGTGCGGGATGCCGTCGCTCGTCCGGCGGATCTCGGCGCCGGCGGCCGGGGCCCGCGGCTCCCGTGCATGGCCAGCCGCCGCAAGGACGGCCAGGGCCAACGCCAGGGCAAGGGCCAGGGCTCGGATGCGGCATGGCATCGGTCAGCTCCCCATGCGCTGGGCGAGCACGCCCAGGCCCTGGTGCAGGGCCGGGAACAGGCTGTTCTGGAAGTTGTTCCAGCGCAGCTCGAGGATGGTGTCGGCGGGGTCGATGTCGGTGCCCAGCACGTCCGCGATGACCTCGCCGGAGTCGATGCCGTTGTCGACGTAGTGGAAGGACGCGCCGGTCCGGCGCACCGGATCGACCGGCGTGCGCGCCTGGGTGCGCCAGTCGACGCGCTCGCCGCGAGCGCCGTGCAGGGCATCGAGCGTGGCCCATGCGCCGCGGCGCTGGAAGGGCGAGCCCTCACGCGTGATGCCGGGGTGGATGTTGACGATGCGGCGGTGGAAGGGCGCGCCCGGGCGCACCAGCTCGTCGAGGATGATGAGCAGGCCGTCCAGCACCACGACGTCGGCGCGCAGGGCCAGCAGGCGATCGCGCAGCCGGGCCTCGAAGGCGCTCTTGCCGGCCGGGCGCGCGGGGGCGTCCAGCGGCAGCCGACGGTACTCGGAGGGCACCGACTCCAGCCGGTCGAGCAGCGGCCGTCCCTGCACGCGCAGGTCGGGCGGGAAGAACCAGCGCCGCGTCGGGTCGTACGAGAAACCATAGCCGGCGAGCTTCTGCCGATCGGCGGCCAGGCCTTCGTCGTCGTCGTGGATGACGGCCTCGAGCGAATAGGCATCGCCGAGCGCGCTGCCGTCCAGCGCCCCGGCCAGGTACTCGAGCGGCGACTTCATGTAGCGCTGCCCGCCCTTGTAGGCGACCGGCTGCCCGGCCCGGTCGGCCGCTGCGTTGCGCAGCGACCAGATGTAGACGATCCTTGCCTTTGCCATGTGCGGGTGGTCGACGACGGTGTGGGGATGTGGATCTAGACGAAGCGCCGCGCCGCTTGTTCAGCGCTGAACAAATCGCTGCCGCGCTCGTCATGGAGGACATGAGCCGCGGCATCCCCTCCTCCCCTCCCCCCGTCGTCCTCCCCAGCCCGGGCGCGGCCGGCTGCCTCTGCCACCCCCTGGGCACGCCGCTGCGCGTGCTGCGCGATGGCGGGCAGCTCGCGGTGCACGACCCGCAGCGCGATGCCGCGGGGCGCTGGCAGCTCTCGCGCCAGGGCGGCGAGACGAGCCTTCAATGGATCGGCCCCTGCGCCGGCGAGCCGACGCCCGCGCAGCAGCTCGCCGTCATCGAGGCCGCCTTCACGATGGATCCCGGCATCCGCGCGCTGGTGCTGCTGCCGCCGTGGGCGCCGCTGCCCGACCTGGCCCTGCCGTTGCCGCGCGGCCGACTGCAGGTGCAGCGCGAGATGTTCTTCCAGCACGCCCCGATGTGGCTGCCTCAGGTGGTCCCGCCGATGCCGCTGCGCTACACGCTGAGCGGCGACCGGCGCCACCCGCAGCGCCCCGCCAAGCGCGAGGGCGTGCTGTACCGGCGCCACATCCCCTGGCTAGGCCGGACCTTCTCGTTCCGCAGCCTGGACATCGAGGCCGACCTGCCGCGCTTCCACCGCTGGATGAACGACCCCGACGTGGCGCAGGTCTGGCAGGAGGACGGCGACCTGGACAAGCACCGCCGCTACCTGGAGACGCTGGCCGGCGACCCGCACCTGCAGACGATGGTGGCCTGCCTGGACGGCGAGCCCTTCGGCTACTTCGAGGCGTATTGGGCGAAGGAGAACCGGATCGCACCCTTCTACGACGCCGACGACTACGACCGCGGCTGGCACGTGCTGATCGGCGAGCCGGGCTGTCGGGGCAAGGCGTTCGCGACGGCCTGGCTGACCTCCATCTCGCACTACCTGTTCCTGAGCGACCCACGCACGCGGCGCGTCGTGGGCGAGCCGCGGGCGGACCACCGGCAGCAGCTGCGCAACCTCGACCGCAGCGGCTACGCCAAGGTGAAGGAGTTCGACTTCCCACACAAGCGCGCGATGCTGGTGATGCTGCTGCGCGAACGCTACTTCACCGACACGCTGTGGTGGCCGCGCGATGACGAGGCCCCTGCACCTTCCTCTTCCGCCAGGAGCTGAGCATGCTTGTCCACGACCTCATCGGCATCGGCTTCGGGCCGTCGAACCTGGCGCTGGCCATCGCGCTGGACGAGCAGCGGCACGCCGGGGAGCCGGTGCAATCGCTGTTCATCGAGCGCCAGCCGGCCTTCGCCTGGCATCCCGGGATGATGCTGCCGCATGCGCACATGCAGATCTCGTTCCTGAAGGACCTGGCGACGCTGCGCAACCCGGCGAGCCCGTTCACCTTCGTGAACTACCTGCACCAGAAGCAGCGCCTGCAGGACTTCATCAACCTGAAGACCTTCCACCCGAGCCGGCGCGAGTTCAACGACTACCTGGCCTGGGCGGCAGCGCAGTTCGACGACTGCGTGGCGTACGGCGAGGAGGTGGTGGAGGTGCTGCCGGAACCGCGGGGGCGCGAGGTGGAGCTGCTGCGGGTGCGCTCGCACGGCGCCGACGGGCGCCTGCACGAGCGGCTGGCGCGCAACCTGGTGGTGAGCATCGGCGGCACGCCGAACATCCCCGAGGCGTTCCAGGGGCTGAAGGGGGATGCGCGGGTGCTGCATTCGAACGGCTACCTGCGCGACATCGGGCGCGTGCCGCCCGCGGGGCGGGTCGCGATCCTCGGCGCCGGGCAGAGCGCGGCCGAGCTCTTCATCGACCTGCACGGCCGGCCGCACGCGCCGCAGGTGGATTGGATCATGCGGGCGCGCGCCATCAAGCCGGCGGACGACAGCCCCTTCGTGAACGAGATATTCAACCCGGACTTTGTGGACGATGTGTTTGCACGGCCCGAGACGGAGCGCCATGCGCTGCTGCGCGAGTTCCGCCACACCAACTACGCCTGTCCCGACCTGGAGCTGATCCAGCAGATCTACAAGGTGTTCTACGAGCAGCGCGTGGCAGGCGAGGCGCGGCACCGGCTGCTGCGGCGGCACGAGGTGCAGGGCGTACGGGCCGCGGCGGACGGCGTGCACCTGAACCTGCTGGACATGGAGGCGGGGCGGGAGGTGGGCCAGCGCTATGACGCGGTGGTGCTGGCGACCGGGTATGCGCGCGAGCAGCACCATGCGCTGCTGGGAGCGCTGCGGCCGTGGCTGGGCGGGATGGAGGTGGAACGCGACTACCGCGTCGTCGCGCCGCGAGAGTTCAGGCCCGCGGTGTTCCTGCAGGGGGCCTGCGAGAACACCCACGGGCTGAGCGACACGCTGCTGTCGATCTCGGCGATCCGGTCGGCGGAGATCGGCCGCGCGCTGCTGGCGCCGCAGCGCGCGGAACGCATCCCCGCGTAGCCCGGATGCCAATCCGGGGATCGTCCTCCACATCGACGGCCGATCCCGGATTCCGCTGCGCTGCATCCGGGCTACGAACTCAATGGCGGGAGAACGGCTGTTGCGTCGGTGGCCACCCATGCGCAGGAACCATCGGCTGCGAATACCCCACGGGCGGCTGCTGCGGCCAGGGATAGGTGGCTGCCGATTGAGGCGGCAGCTGATAAGGCACAAACTGCGGCATCTGCGGCAGTGACTGCATCGGCTGGCTGATCGGGATTTGCGATGGGTACGACGGGACCTGCGGAACAGGAACTGAAACGTACGAGACGGCTTCGGGGGCCGGGGGTTGTGCGGCCGGGGCGGGTCCTTGCAAACCCGCGCGCAAATCCAAGGGCTTCACCTGAATGACGTTCGACTTCGCATCGATCAGTCGCTCCAGATCCTTCCAGGTCGCCCAGGCAGCATTCAACTCCGTCCGGGTCAGATCCTCGTTGGCAGGAGCGAGCTGCGCGTCCAGCTGCCTGATCAATCTGGCTTCTTCGGGGGACCAGCGGGAGAGTGCCGAGTCGTTCAGCAATTCGCTGCGCGCGAAGCCGCGAAGCACCGTGGCGCCGTTGCGGCCCAACACATAGGAACCGTGCGTCCCGTCCAGACCCGTCTTCTTGCTGATCTCCTCGCGTGTCGATTCGAAGTCGCAGAGCATGGCGCCCGGTTCGGGAGCCCAGCGGTTGAACGCCTGCGAGACGCTTCGGCCGGCTTGGCGGCGCTGGGCATGGAGGCGCTCGCGCGCATTCGGTGCCGATTTCGAGCGGCGGACACGGTCTCTGCTGCCCGTGCGCTGTGTGATGTTGCTGGAAACCCGCATCGAAAACTCCTGCTTTGACTTGACGGCGCTCCACACCCCGGCGAGGGTGAACGCCGGGCCCATGCGGATCGCGTGCTGAGTAACGCGCCTCGGCCGCTCGTTCCCTCGGAGTCCAATCCGACCCGACCCACGCGGGACCCCAGCGATTGTTGCTACACTGGATGCGAACGATTCTCATCGAGCGCAGCCTGCAGGTCCGGGGTCGGATGCAGTCGCCGGGTTGCCTCGATCCCCAGCCAGCCATCGATGCCGACCGCCCCGTGGGGTGAGCGTGTGTGTCGCAGCCAGCAAGACGCGAATCCTGCTGTTGCTTCACCACTTCATTGGAGTCGTCCTCGATGCGTCCCCTCCCCCGCCGGCATGCGCTGGCCCTCGCGCTCGCCGCCGCCTTCCCGGCCGTGGCACAGACCGTCGCCGCCCCTGCACCGTCCTCGGCGGCTTCCGCGGCCGCGGCGCCCGCGCCCGAGACCACCCTGCCTGCCCTCTCGGTGCGCGCCCGCAGCGACGCCGAGGCCACCGGCTTCGTGAACCGCCGTGCCCGCACCGGCACCAAGACCGACACGCCGCTCGCCGAGGTGCCGCAATCGATCTCGGTCATCGGCAGCCAGGAGATGGACGACAAGGGCCTCACGACGCTGACCGATGCCGTGGGCCAGACGCCGGGCGTGATCGTGAACCCCTACGGCTACGACTCGCGCAACCCCGACTGGGTGCTGCTGCGCGGCTTCGACGGCTGGTACACCAGCAGCTACCGCGACGGGCTGGCGCAGAACGTGGGCATCACCTTCCTCGGCGTGCAGACCGAGGTCTACGGCCTCGAGCGCCTGGAGGTGCTGCGCGGCCCGGCCTCGGTGCTGTTCGGCAAGGGCGACGTCGGCGGCGTCGTGAACCGCGTGAGCAAGACCCCCAGCCAGGACGCGGTGCGCGAAGTGGGCGTGCAGGTCGGCCGCTACGACCGCAAGCAGATCATGGCCGACGTGGGCGACGCGATCGACGCCGACCGCCGCTGGCTGTGGCGCGTGGTCGGCCTCGGGCTCGACACCGGCACGCAGGACGCCTACCCGAACGGCGAGCGCAACGAGCAGAAGCGCCAGTACCTCGCGCCCTCGCTGAGCTGGCAGGCCTCGCCGCAGACCCGGCTGACCCTGCAGGCCGAGCTGCTGCGCGACGATGCGTCGGACGACGTGCAGACGATCTCCGATGCCAACGGCCGCCCCACGCGCATCAAGGAAGGCGACCCGACCTACAGCCGCATCAAGACCGACTCGGACGCCATCGGCTGGCAGGTCGACCACCGCTTCGACGGCGCCTGGACGCTGCACCAGGCGGGGCGCTATGCGCACCGCACGATGGACAAGCACCACTTCGTGTCTTTCTTCGCGAACGACCCGAACACACTGCTGCGCCAGGCGCGGCACGACGTCGAGTCGGTCGACGAGAACGCCGTCGACACCTCGGTGCAGGGCACGCTGTCGGCCGGCGGCGTCTCGCACACGCTGCTGTTCGGGCTCGACGTCGACCGCTACCGCGCCGAGTGGCAGCGCTGGCAGGTCATGGCGCCGTCGCTCGACCTGCTGAACCCGGTATATGGCATCGCCATCCCCGAGCCGACCGCCCCGTCGCGCGACAAGCAGCTGCGCAGCGAACAGCTCGGCCTGTACGCGCAGGACCAGCTGCGCTTCGACGATCACTGGGGCGCGACGCTGGGCGTGCGCCGCGACCGCGTCAAGACGACGCTCGAGAACCGCAGGGACGCGCTGGGCGACGAGCGGACCGAGCATGCGACCACCAGCCGTGCCGGCGTCAACTACCGCTTCGGCAACGGCTGGACGCCCTACCTCGGGTACTCGGAGTCCTTCGTGCCGGTGATGGCCACCGACAACGACCGGCTGTTCGACCCGAGCCGCGGCCGCCAGGTGGAGCTGGGCGTCAAGTACCTCCCCGAGGGCGAGGCGCTGAGCTTTACCGCGGCGGTCTTCGACCTCACCAAGACCAACGTCGTGGCCTACGACCCCGCCGGCAACCCGCATGCAACCGGCAAGGTGCGCTCGCGCGGCGTCGAGCTGGAGGCCAAGGCGGCGCTGACGCGGCAGCTGGGCCTGACGGCGTCGTTCGCGTCGCTCGACATGGAGATCCTGTCGAGCGTGATCGCCGCCGACGTCGGCAAGATGCCGATCCTGACGCCGAAGCAGACCGCCGGGGTGTGGCTGGACTACGCGCTGGGCCCGCTGCTGCCGGGGGTGAGCGTGGGCGGTGGCGCGCAGTACGTCGGCAAGCGCCGCAACGACGTGGCGGATCCCGAATGGGAACCGGCGTACACGCTGGTGAACGCGGCCCTGCGCTACGACAACGGGCCGTGGCGTTTCGCGCTGAACGTCAGCAACCTGTTCGACAAGGCGTACCTGGCCGGGCGGGCGTATGGAAGCTACTTTGTCGGCAACGAGCGGAACGTGATGCTGACCGCGAAATACCGCTTTTGAATGGGGGTTGATCCCCGGATTCCGCTTCGCTTCATCCGGGCTACGGGTCGTGTAGCCCGGATGCCAATCCGGGGTGCGGCCGCCCCGGTTTATGAGCCTGCCAATGCCGCCGCCACTGCCGCGTGCAACTGCGGGCTGCGGATGATGTCGAGGTGCCCCGTCCCGGCGATCACCTGCGTCGAGACCACCGGCCCGAGCGCGCCCCAGTCGCGCAGCGTCCCCGGCGCACCCAGCGACCGCTCGGCCTGGAACACATGCACCGGCACCGCGGCCGGCGGGTGGACATACCGCGCCCCCTGCGACCGCTTGTCGAGCGTCGCCCACAGCAGGTACTCGGCCGCATCATCGCCGTCGCCATCGAGCGGCAGCACCTGGTCCTCGAACAGCAGCTGCTCCGCCAGGCACGCCCGCTCGCCCTCGTCCAGCCGAGCCAGCAGCTCGCGCCATGCGGCAGCCATCGTCGAGCGCGCCAGCCAGGCCCCGATCTCCGCCTCGGCCTGGGCGCGCTGTGCCGCACTCACCATCCGCCGCACGACCAGCGGCTCGGTCTCGAACACATCCACCATCCCGACGAAGCACACCCGCACCCGCCCCTGCAGCCGCCGCGCCACCTCGTGCGCCAGGTCGCCCCCCGACGACCACCCGAGCAGCGCGCAGCGCCCCCCCGGCGCGCTCGCCGCGATGAAGTCCGCGTACTCCGCCGCCAGCGCCTCCACCGCGAAGCCGCGCCAGCGCTGCCGCGTGTAGACATGGCTCACGAAGGCATGCACCGGCCGCGAACCCTGCAGGGCCTGGGCCAGCGGCCCGAACTCGCGCGAGTTGACGATCATGCCCGGCAGGCAGTACAGCGCCACACCCTCGCCCTGCGCATTCAGGCAGACCGCGTCGTGCTGCTGCAGCCATCGCTGCTCGAGCCGCGCCGCCAGGTCGCGCAGCCGCGTCGCCTGCATCAGCTCCGACAAGGCCAGCCCCGCACCGCCCGGCACCTGCTTGCGCACCCGCGCGATCAGCTTCAGGCTGCGGATCGAATCGCCGCCCAGCCCGAAGAAATCGTCGTCGCGGCCCACCGCCTCGAGGCCGAGCACCTCGCGCCACACCCGGGCCAGCGCCTCCTCGGTCGGACCCCGCGGGGCCTCGCCAACCTGCCGCCGCGCCGGCCCGCCGACACGCGGCAGGGCCTTGCGGTCCAGCTTGCCGTTCGGCGTCAGCGGCAGCGCTGCCAGCACCATCACGCTGTCCGGCACCAACCACGCCGGCAGGCCCTGCTGGAGCTCGCGCCGCAGCGCGTCGGCGTCCAGCGCCGTGCCGGCACGCGGCACGACCCAGGCGCACAAGGCACCGTCGACCCCCAGCACCGCCGCATCGGCGATGCCGGCCCGCTCGCGCAGCACGGCCTGCAGTTCCCCCGGCTCGACCCGGTGGCCGCGGATCTTCAGCTGGTCGTCGTTGCGCCCCTGGAAGACCAGCGCGCCGTCGGCGCGCTGCAGCACCCGGTCGCCGGTGCGGTACAGGCGCTCGCCCGCACCGAACGGCGAGGCGACGAAACGCTCCGCCGTCAGCCCCGCGCGCCCGAAGTAGCCGCGCGCCACCCCCGCCCCGCCGACATACAGCTCGCCGGCGATGCCCGGCTGCACCGGCGCCAGGTCCGCGTCGAGCACGAAGGCCGACAGGTTGGCGATCGGCCGCCCGAGCGGCAGCGTCCCGGCCACCTCCGGCGCGGCGTGCATCAGCATGCCCACGCAGGTCTCGGTCGGCCCGTAGTGGTTGACGATGCGCAGCCCCGGCCGCAGCGCGCGCACCGCCGCCAGCAGCGCCGCATCGGCCACCTCGCCGCCCAGGACCAGGGTGTGGGCGGGCAGGACGTCCTGCGGCCGCGCCGCATTGAGCAGGCCGCGCAGGTGGCTCGGCACGATCTTCAGCACGTCGGCGCGGTGCGCGTGCATCTGCGCCGCGAACGCATCCGGGTCGAAGGCCGCGGCGGTGTCGAGCAGCAACAGGCTGCCGCCCGAGCACAGCGCACCGAACAGCGCGGTGTGGCCCAGGTCGGCCGCCACTGTCGACGCCATCGCGAAGCGCGATCCCGCCGGCAGGCCCAGCCGGTCGAGCAGGCCCTGCGCATAGTTCGCCAGCGCGCCATGCGACACCAGCACACCCTTCGGCCGCCCGGTCGAGCCCGAGGTGTAGATCAGGTAGGCCGCCTGGTCGGGATGCGCCGGCGGCAAGGGTGCCGGCCCGTCATCCGGCAGCGCATCGAAATCCGGCAGCCACTGCGGCAGGCCGCTCCAGTCCACCGGGGCAGCGACCAGCAGCGCGCGCGCGCCGCAGTCCTCCACCAGGGCCCGCAGGCGCTGCGGGGGCAGCGACGGGTCCAGCGGCACCGCCACCGCGCCGGCCTGCATCACCGCCAGCAGCGCCAGCACGAACTCGCTGCGCCGCTCCAGCAGCAGTGCTACGCGGTCCTCGCGGCCGATGCCCTGCCGGCGCAGGTGCAGCGCCCAGCGCCGCACCGCCTGCGCAAGTTCGGCATGGCTGCGGCTGCCCTGGCCGTCGACCAGGGCCACGCCTTCGCGCCGGGCCGCCCACAGGTCGAGCACGCCGCGCGCCGGCCAGGCCTGCGCGTCGCCGTGAAGCACCGATCCCGGCCCCGGCAGCCGCAGCGAGGACAGGGGCCGCTCCGGCGCGTCTGCCGCCTGGCAGGCCAGCGCCTCGAAGGCCGCGGCGAGGCGCGCGGCCGTCGCCGGCTCGAACAGGTCCCCGGCCCAGGCGAGCTGGAAGCCGAGCCGATCGCCCTCCTCCACCAGGTCGAGGCTGAGGTCGAAGTGCACCTCGTCGACGGCGATGCCCTGCACCTCGACCTGCAGCGCTCCCGCCCGCCCGACCGCGGCCCCGCCGGTGTTCTGCGACGCGCACTTGACCTGGAACAAGGGGCTCAGGCCGGCTCGGCGCTCCACCGCCAGCGCCTCCACCAGCTGGTCGAGCGGCACCTGCGCATGGCGCCGCGCCGCCAGCAGCCGCTCGCGCACCTCGGCCAGCAGCGCGACGAAGCCGGCCTGCGGGTCGATGCGCAGCCGCAGCACCAGCACCTGCGTGAAGTGCCCGACCATCGCCGCCAGCTCCGGCCGGTCGCGCTGGGCCGACGGTGCGCCGATGCACAGGTCGCGGTCGCCGCCGCAGCGGTGCAGCAGCAGGGCCAGCAAGGCCACCGCCACCATGTAGGGCGAGGCGGCGTGGCGCCGCGCCAGCGCCTGCAGCGCCGCGCTCGCCTCTTGCGGCAGCGCGAAGGCCTGCAGCCCGCCCTGCAGGCTGCGTCGCACGCCGCGCGGCCGGTCCAGCGGCAGCGTGGTGGCGAAGGGCGCATCGCGCAATTCCTCTCGCCACCAGGCGAGCTGCCGCTCGTGCTCGCCGGCCTCGAGCCAGCGCTGCTGCCACAGCGCATGGTCGGCGTACTGCAGGGACGGCGGGTCGTCGCCGCGCTGCGGGTCGTCGAGCAGCACCGCCAGCTCCTGCAGCAGCAGCTCGACCGAGCCGCCGTCGGCCGCGATGTGGTGCACGCCCAGCCACAGCTCGGACGACGCGTCGCCTCCGGCATGCAGCTCGGCGCGGAAGACCGGGCCGCGCTCCAGGTCGAACGGCCGCGCCGCGAAGGCCCGCTCGGCCTCGGCCGTCGGCACGCCGTCCGTGTGCACCGTCCAGCCGAAGGCCGCCTCGGCCTCGGCCTCGTCCAGCACCCACTGCGCCGGTGCGCCCGACGCGTCCAGGCCGTAGCGCGTGCGCAGCGTCGCATGGCGCCGCACCAGCCGCTGCAGCGCCGCCTGCACGTGCCCGGCCGGGCATGCGCCCCGGATGCACACCCGCCCCGCCAGGTTGTAGGCGGCCGACTGCGGCGCCGCCTGCCAGGCCAGCCACAGCCCGCGCTGCGCCGGCGCCAGCGGCGCGGGCGTGCCGGGCTCGCGCGCCAGCACCGGCAGCGCATCGAAGTCCAGTCCCTCGGCACGCAACCGTTCGAGGAAGGTGCGGCGCTTGGCCGCCGGCAGTTGCACGAAGCGGCGCGACAGCGCCTCCATCTCGAGGTTCATTCCAGGCTCTCTTCTTCCAGTTCATCCAGCAAGGCGGCCAACCGGCCCGCCCCGCCTGCTCCCGCCGCGCCGGGCTGCGGCAGCAGCGCCGCCAGGTCGGCCAGCACCGGCCGGTCGAACACGCTGCGCAGGGCGAACTCGACCCCGAACCGGCGGCGCAGCGCCGCCACCAGCCGCACCGCGAGCAGCGAATGCCCGCCCAGCTCGAAGAAGTGATCGCGCCGGCCGACGCGCGGCACGCCCAGCACCTCGCACCACAGCGCAGCCAGCGCCGTCTCCACCTCGCCCTGCGGCGGCTCCTGCGCGACGTCGCCCGCCCGCTCCGGGTCCGGCAGCGCCTGGCGGTCGAGCTTGCCGTTCGGCGTCAGCGGCAGCGCTTCCAGCAGCACGATGGCGGACGGCCGCAGGTACTCGGGCAGCGCCGCCGCCAGCCGCTCGCGCAGCGCCGCGGCGTCCAGCACCCGGCCCGGCTGCGGCGACGCGTAGGCCACGAGCCGCGGCCCTCCCTCCGAGGGCTTCGCCACCACCAGGGCCTCGCGCACGGCCGGCTCGGCGCGCAGGACCGCCTCGATCTCGCCCGGCTCGACGCGGAAGCCGCGCAGCTTCAGCTGGTGGTCGACGCGGCCCAGGTACTCGACCAGGCCGTCCGCCGTCCACCGCACGCGGTCGCCGGTGCGGTACAGCCGGCCGCCCTGCGCGTCGAACGGATCGGCGACGAAGCGCTCGGCCGTGAGCCCGGCCCGGCCCAGGTAGCCGCGCGCCAGCAGCTCGCCGCCGATGCACAACTCGCCGGCCACGCCCTCGGGCACCAGGTTCAGGTCGGCGTCCAGGATGCGCAGGCTGCGGCCGGCCAGCGCCACGCCGATGGGCACGCGCGCCGGCAGCGGCGCCTCGTCCGCGATCCAGCGCGTGCAGTCCATCAGCGACGCGCTCACCGTCGCCTCGGTCGGCCCGTAGCTGTTCAGCAGCCGCACGCCCGAGGTCCCGGCCGCGCGCCAGGCCTGCAGCCCGGCCGGCGTCATGGCTTCGCCGCCGACGTTCATCTGGCGCAGTGCGCCGGTGCCGCGCGGCCCGAGCCTCGCCCAGTCCTGCGCCACCATCAGCCAGTAGGCGGTGGTCAGGTGGGCCACCGTCACCCGCTCGTCGTGCAGCACCCGGCGCAGGCCCTCGCTGTCCCACACCTCGGGGCCGCGCAGCACCACCGACGCGCCGCAGCTGAGCGGCGCGAACAGCTGCTCGACGAAGGCATCGAAGTTCAGGGTCGCGAACTGCAGCATGCGGTCGCGCGGCTGCAAGCCGTAGAAGTCCACCGTCACGCGCATGTGGCGGGCCAGCGCGCGGTGCGAGACGCTCACGCCCTTGGGGCGGCCGGTCGAGCCCGAGGTGTAGATCACGTAGGCGAGCTGGTCGGGATGCAGCGCGGGGACGGGGTCCGACCCGGGGCCGCCGTCCACGCGCACCTCGTCCGCCGTGGACAGCACCTGCACCAGGCCGCTGTCCGCGGCCATCTGCGCCAGCCGCTCGGCGGGGTACGCCGGATCGAGCGGCACATAGGCGCCGCCGGCCTTCAGCACCGCGAGCACCGCGATCACCATCTCGACCGAGCGCGGCAGCGCGATGCCGACGCGCGACTCGCGCCCCACGCCCTGCGCGATGAGCCGGTGCGCGAGCCGGTTGGCGCAGCGGTTCAACTCGCCGCGGCCCCAGGTCCGCCCCTCGACATGCAGCGCCGGCGCCTCGGGCGCCTCGCGCGCCAGGCGTTCGATCACGCGGTGCACCGGCGTGTCGTCGGGCTCCGCCAGCACCGCCTCGCCCTGGCGCAACAGGCGCGTCCGCTCGGCCGTGTCGGGCAGGCCGATGCGGCCGAGCGGCGCGTCCGGCGCCGCCGCGAGCTGCTCGAGCAGCTGCACCAGCTGCCCGACGAGCGCCTCGGCGGACGCCGCCGCCACGCGCGCGGTGCTGTAGCGCAACTCCAGCACCAGCGACGCGCCGGGCGTCACCGACAGGGTCAGCGGGTAGTGGGTGTCGTTGAGGTTCCGTGCCGCACCGATCTTCAGGCCGCCCGGCAAGGCCTGCTTCAGCGCCGCATCGAGCGGGTAGTTCTCGAACACGACCAGGCTGTCGAACAGGCCCTGGCCGCCCTGCCCGGCCCAGCGCTGGATCTCGACCAGCGGCGTGTGCTCGTGCTCGCGGCCTGCGAGCGCGCGGGCCTGCAGGGCCCGCAGCCACTCGCCCACCGGCCGGTCGGCCTGCAGCGACACGACCAGGGGCACGGTGTTGATGAACAGCCCCAGCATCTCCTGCGCCCCCGCCAACTCGACCGGGCGCCCGGCCACCGTGCTGCCGAAGCAGACCGTGCGCTGGCCGGTCCAGCGCGCCAGCAGCAGGCCCCAGGCCGCCTGCACCAGGGTGTTGAGGGTCACGCGCTCGCGCCGCGCCGAGGCCACGAGGCGCTGCGCCGCGTCGGCCGGGAGTTGCATGCGGGCGCTGTCCTGGCCGGACGCGCCGCCTTCCGGCCGGGGCAGCCAGTCGAGCAGGCGGGTCGGGGCGTCCAGGGCGGCCAGTTCGGCGCGCCAGTGCGCCTCGCCGGCCCGCGGGTCGCGCGCCTGCAGCCAGGCGATGTGGTCGCGGTAACGCCCGGCCGGCCGCGGCGCCGGCATGCCGGCGTACTCGCGCAGCACCTCGCCGACCAGCTGCGAGCTGCTCCAGCCGTCGAGCAGCAGGTGGTGCGCCGTCCAGACGAGGTGGTGGCGCCGCTCGCCGGTGCGCAGCAGCGCGACGCGCATCAGCGGCGGCCGCTGCAGGTCGAAGCCGCGCGCGAGGTCGGCCTGCGCCCAGGCGTCGAGCCCGTCCGGGTCGCGCGTGCGCCAGTCCTCCTCCCGCCATGGCAGTTCGACGCGCCGCGCCACCCACTGCAGCGGCGGCTGCAGCGAGGCCAGGAAGCCGGTGCGCAGCACCTCGTGCCGCGCCAGCACCGCCTGCCAGGCGCTGCGCAGGCGCGGCAGGTCGGCGTCGTCGAGGTCGGCGCGCAGCTGCGTCATGTATGGCGCCTCGCCGGTCTCGACCATCGCGTGGAACAGCATCCCCGCCTGCATCGGCGACACGGGGTAGAGGTCCTCGAGGTTCGCGGCCGGCACCGGCAGCGCATCGAGCCCCGCCTGGTCGAGGCCGGCGAGCGGCACGTCCGACGGCGTCAGGCCGCCCGCCCCGCCGGTGCAATGCGCGACCAGGGCCAGCAGCTCGCGGCCCCAGCCCTGCACCCACCGCTGCACCGTCGCGCGCTCGTGGCGTGCCGCGCTGTAGCGCACCGTCAGGCCGAAGCAGCCCTGCAGCACGCGGCCGTCGACCGAGAACTCGTGCGCCTGCGGCGCCGCCTCGTCGACCGGGGCCCCGCCGTGCTCGGCCGCGAGGCGCCAGGCCGCCTCCGCCCCGAAGCCGGCGTCGAACTGGCCGAGGTAGTTGAAGACCAGCTGCGCCGGCGGAAGCGCCTGCAGCGCAGCGCGCCCGGCCGGGGGCCCGAGGTGCCGGCGCACGCCGTGGTCGAGGCCGCGGTTCGGCACGCGGCGCAGCGCCTCCTTCACGCGCTGCAGCGCCGGGCCGGGGTCGCCCAGCGGGTCGAGCACGACCGGGTAGAGGCTCGTGAACCAGCCCACGCTGCGCGACAGGTCGATCTGCGGCGCGCCGGGCAGCGGCTCGCGGCCGTGGCCTTCGACGTCGATGCGGATGCGCGCCTCGCCGGCCCAGGTGCACAGCGCGCGGCCGAGCGCCGTCAGCAGCAGGTCGTTGACCTGGGTGCGGTAGGCGGCCGGGGCGCGCTTCAGCAAGGCCTCGGTCTGGGCGGCGTCCAGGCGCAGTTCGACGCTGTCGAGCTGCGCGGCGAGCCTGCCGCCCTGCGGCCGTTCGCAGGGCAGCGCGACCGGCGCGTCCGCGAGCGCGGCCACCTCGTCCGCCGGCAGGTCGGGCAGCCCCAGCGCATGGGCCTGCAGGGCCCGGGCCCAGTCCTGGTAGCTGCTCGTCCGGGCGGGCAACGCGACCGGCCGGCCCGCGCAGGCCTGCGCATAGGCGGCCTGCAGGTCCTCCAGCAGGATGCGCCAGGACACGCCATCCACCACCAGGTGGTGCACCGCCAGCATCAGGCGCCAGCTGCCATCCGCCACCTCGATGGCGAGCGCCCGCAGCAAGGGGCCCTGCGCGAGGTCCAGGCTGCGCTGCGCCTCGTCGCACAGGGCCTCGACCTGCGCGCCGTCGGCGGCGCGGCGCACCCACAGCATCTCGCGCCGCTGGCCTTCGGGGACCGTCGCATAGGCCTGCTGCCAGGCCCCCGCCGCGTCCTGCCGGAAGCGCAGCCGCAGGCTGTCGTGGTGGTCGAGCAGCGCCTGCAAGGCCCGCTGCAGGGCGGCGGTGTCCAGCGGCTCGCGGCACTGCAGCAGCAGCGACTGGTTCCAGTGGTGGCGGCGCGGCGTCGCTCCGGCGAAGAACTCGGCCTGGATCGGCAGCAGCGGCACCGCGCCCTGCGCGTCGCCCTGCGCGGCGGCCGGCAGCGCCGGCACCGGCTCGGCGAACGGCGCGAGCTCGGCCGGCGTCTGGTGCTCGAACACCTGGCGCGGCGTCAGCACCCAGCCCGCGCGGCGCAGGCGCGCGACGATCTGCAGGCTGAGGATGGAGTCACCGCCGAGCGCGAAGAAATTGTCGTGGCGGCCGACGCGGGGCACGCCCAGCAGCTCGGACCAGGCCTGGGCCAGCGCGGCCTCGACCGGGCCCTGCGGCGGCTCGAAGGCTGCCGTGTCCTCGGCCGGCGGCTCGGGCAGTGCGCGCCGGTCGACCTTGCCGTTCGGGGTGAGCGGCAGCGCCTCCAGCACCAGGATGCGGGTCGGCACCATGGGCTCGGACAGCACGCGGGCCAGCGCCTCGCGCAGGGCGGCCGGCTCGGCGACCGCGCCGGGGCGGGCCGTCACCCAGCCCAGCAGGCGTGCGCCGCCCGGGCCCTCGCGCACCGCGACCACCGCCTCGGCGACCGCCGGCTGCGCGAGCAGCTGGGCCTCGACCTCGCCCGGCTCGATGCGGTAGCCGCGCAGCTTGACCTGCTGGTCGATGCGGCCCAGGTACTCGAGCTGCCCGTCGCCGCGCTCGTCCATGCGCCAGCGCACCAGGTCGCCGGTCCGGTAGAGGCGCCCGCCGTTCGCATCGAAGGGGTCGGCGACGAAGCGCTCCGCCGTCAGGCCGGCGCGGTGCAGGTAGCCGCGCGCCAGGCCGGCGCCGCCGAGGTAGAGCTCGCCGGGCACCCCGGGCGGCAGGGGCTGGAGGTCGGCGTCCAGCACGCGCGCCGTGCGGTCGCCGCAGGGCCGGCCGATGGGGGTGTAGGCGGCGTCGAAGGCCGCGTCCTCGCCGTGCGCCTTCCACAGCATCGGCGTCACCACCGCTTCGGTGGGGCCGTAGCCGTTGATCAGCAGGCGCGGTGCGAGGCCGGCGCGCACCGCTTCCAGGCCGGCGCGCGGCATCGCCTCGCCGCCGAAGGACACCCCGTCCAGCGGCGGCACGCTGCGCGGCTGCTCGAGCGCCTCCTGGGCCAGCACCTGCAGGTAGGCGGGCGGAAAGCCGGCGTTCGTCACGCCCTCCTCCGCCATGCGGGCCAGCGTCTGCGCCGGCGTCCACAAGGCATCGTCGCGCAGCACCAGCGAGGCGCCGCACCCCAGCGCCGTCAGCATCCGCTCGTGGGCGCCGTCGAAGGCGAAGGAGAGGAAGTGCAGCTCGCGCGTCGACGGCCCCATCTCGTAGAGCACGGCCGTCTCGGCGCAGTGCATCGCGAGCGGGCCGTGCGCCACCGCCACGCCCTTCGGCCGGCCGGTCGAGCCGGAGGTGTAGATCACATAGGCCAGGTTCCCGGGATGCAGCGCGGGGCGCGGGTCGGTGTCGGGCTCGCCCTCGAGCGCGAGCGTGTCGAGCGCCAGCACCGCGGGCCCGCGCGGGCCGGCGACGCGCGCGCGCAGCGCCTCGTGCGTCAGCAGCAGCGCGCTGCCGCAGTCGTCGAGCATGAAGCCCAGGCGCTCGGCGGGGTGCTCCGGGTCCAGCGGCACGTAGGCGCCGCCGGCCTTGAGCACCGCCAGCAGGGCCACGACCAGGTCGAGCGAACGCGGCAGCGCCACCGCCACCGGCCGGTCGGGGCCGACGCCCAGGGCGACAAGGCGGTGCGCGAGCCGGTTCGCCCGCCGGTTCAGCTCGCCATAGGCCAGGTGCGACCCGCCCTGGCTCACGGCCGGCGCGTCCGGCCGGGCCACGGCCTGGCGCTCGAAGGCCCGGTGCGCCCCCTCTGTCGGCACCGGCCGCGGCGGGTTGACGCCCCAGGCCTGCAGCCGCGCGCGCTCCGCGTCGTCCAGCAGGTCGACGTCGCCCAGCGCCGTGGCGGGGCGGTGGGCCAGTGCGTCGAGGATCGCCAGGTACTGCCGCCCCAGCCGCGCGATGGTGGCCGGCTCGAACAGGTCCTGCGCAAGGCTGAACACGGCCCGCACGCGGCCGTCCGGCTGCTCCACGGTGTCCAGCGTCAGCTCGAACTGCGCCGCAAGGCCGGGCCAGGGCTGCTCGGCGACCACCAAGCCGGGCAGGCGCGCGAGGGCGCCGGCATCCCTGCGCTGGTGGTTGTAGAGCACCTGGAACAGCGGGGGCGTGTCCAGGCTGCGCTCGGGCTGCAAGGCATCCACGAGCAGTTCGAACGGCAGGTCGGCATGGGCCTGCGCGCCCAGCGCCGCCTCGCGCGCCTGTTGCAGCAGCTCGCCCAGGCGCAGCCGGCCGTGCAGCACGCACCGCAGCACCTGGGTGTTGACGAAGAAGCCGACCACGCCCTCGGTCTCGCGGCGGCGGCGGTTGGCCATCGGCACGCCGATGCGCAGGTCGGACTGGCCGGTCCAGCGCGCGAGCAGCGCCTGCCAGCCGGCGAGCAGGGCCATGAAGAGGCTCGCGCCGGCCGCCTCGGCGCGCCGGCGCAGGGCGTCCGACAGGGACGGCGGCAGGTCGATCGCGTGCTGGGCCGCACGGTAGCGGCCGTCGGCACGGCGCGGGCGGTCGGCGGGCAGCTGAAGCACCGGCTGCTCGCTGCCGAGCTGGGCGGTCCACCAGGCGAGCTGGCGCTGCTGCTCGCCGGCGGCGAGGCCGAGGCGCTGCCAGCGTGCGAAGTCGGTGTACTGGACGGGCAACGGGGGCAGGTCGACCGTCGTGCCTCCGCATCGTGCGCGATAGAGCGCGACGAACTCCTCGACGATCACCTGCAGCGAGGCGCCGTCCGAGATGATGTGGTGCATCACCACCGCCAGCACCTGCTCGTCGTCGGCGACGCGCAGCAGCGCCAGGCGCAGCAGCGGGCCGCGTTCGAGGTCGAAGGGGCTGTCGTTGAGACGTTGCAGTTCGGTGTCGAGGTCCGTCGATCGCGCGTCGATGCGGTCCACGGTCACCGGCCGCGCCGGCTGCACGACGGGGCGTGCCAGGCCGTCCGGCGTCGACGCGAAGACGGTGCGCAGCGAGGCATGGCGCTCGACCAGGGCCGAGAAGGCGTGGGCGAGCGCGGCCTCGTCGAGCCGGCCGCTCAGGCGCAGCGCACCGGCGATGTGGTACGCCGTGCTCGCCGGGTCGAGCTTCCAGAGGAACCACTGGCGCGCCTGGGCGTGCGACAGCACCGGCTCGCCGTCGAGCGGCACGATGGGCAGCTGGGCGAAGTCCAGACCCTGTTCGCGCAGCAGCGCGAGGAAGGCGCCCTGCTTGTCGGCCGGCAGGCGGGCGAAGCGTTCGGCGATCTGGCGTTTCTTGTCTTGCATGTTGTGCTCCATGGGAGGGCGCTCCCGGATTCCGCTTCGCGTCATCCGGGATCGTTCGTCACGCTTCCAGCGACGCCAGCAGGCCGGCCATGCGGTCCAGCGCACCGTCATCGGCCGACGGCCCGGCCTGCCGTACCGCCTCGGCGAGGGACGCGAGCGCGCCGTGCTCGAACAAGGCCCGCAGCGGCAGCGCCACCCCCAGCCGCTCCTCGATCCGCGACTGCACGCGCAACGCGGCCAGCGAGTGCCCGCCGAGTTCGAAGAAGCGGTCCTGCCGCCCCACCCGCCCGACGCCCAGCACCTCGCACCAGATCGCCGCCAGCGTGCGCTCGACCTCGTCGCGCACCTCCTCATGGGCGCGCGCCGACACCGCCTGCGCCGCCGGCAGCGCGCGCCGGTCGATCTTGCCGTTCGCGTTCAGCGGCAGGCGCTCCAGCGCGACCAGCACCGCCGGCTGCATCGCGTCCGGCAGGCGTGCCGCGAGCCGCTCGCGCAGCAGCGCGGTGTCCACCTGCGGCGCCACGTAGGCCGCGAGCTGCATGCCACCCGCCCCCGGTTGCGCCACCACCACCGCCTCGCGCACGCCCTCGATCGACAGCAGCTGCGCCTCGACCTCGCCCAGCTCGATGCGCACGCCGCGCAGCTTGACCTGGTGGTCGAGGCGACCGAGGTAGGCCAACTGCCCGTCCTCGCGCCAGCACGCCAGGTCGCCGGTGCGGTACAGCCGCCCGCCCGCGTCGAACGGGTTGGCGACGAAGCGCTCCGCCGTCAACCCGGCCCGTCCCAGGTAGCCGCGCGCCAGCCCGACGCCCCCCAGGTAGAGCTCGCCCGGCACCCCCGGCGGCACCGGGTTCATCCCCGCATCCAGCACCCAGGTGCGCGTCGCCGAAATCGGCCGCCCGATCGGCACGCTGCGGCCTCCCTCCTCGCGGCAGCGCCAGTGCGTCACGTCGATCGAGGCCTCGGTCGGCCCGTAGAGGTTGTGCAGCGCGACCTGCGGCAGCCGCCGCAGCAGCTCGTCCTGCACCGGTGCCGGCAGCGCCTCGCCGCTGCAGACGACCTGCCGCAGCGCCGCGCCGTCGCCCAGGTCGGCGTGCGCGAGGAAGGCCTGCAGCATCGACGGCACGAAATGCAGCGTCGTCACCCGGTGCCGACGGATCGTCGCCGCCAGCCGCGCCGGATCGCGGTGCTCGCCCGGCGCCGCGATCACCAGCCGCGCGCCGACCGCGAGCGGCCAGAAGAACTCCCACACCGACACGTCGAAGCCCATCGGCGTCTTCTGCAGCACCGCATCGTCCGGCCCCAGCGGACAGGCCTGCTGCATCCACGCGAGCCGGTTGTGCAGACCGCGGTGGTGGTTCGCCGCGCCCTTGGGCCGGCCGGTCGAGCCCGAGGTGAAGATCACGTAGGCGAGCTGGTCCGGGTGCAGCGCCGGCGCGGGGTCGTGCGCCGGCCCGTCCAGCGCCGCCGCCACGTCCTCCCGGGTCAGCACCCGCGCGAGCGCGGCGTCCGCCGCCATGCCGGCGAGCCGCTGCGCCGGCTGGTCCGGGTCCAGCGGCACATAGGCCGCGCCGGTCTTCAGGATCGCGAGCAGGCCGATCACGAGCTCGAACGAACGCTCGATGCAGATCCCGACCCGCGACTCCGGCCCGACGCCGCCCGCCATCAGCGCATGCGCCAGCAGGTTGGCGCGGCGGTTCAAGGCCGCATAGCCCAGCGTCGCCTCGCCGAAGACCAGGGCCGTCGCCTCGGGCTGCCGGCGCGCCTGCTGCTCGAACTGCCGGTGCACCGGCAGGTCGTACGGCACCTGGCCCGGGTTCGCGCCCCACGGCTGCGCCTCCGGGCCGGCCAGCGCGAGCTCGCCGATGCGCCTCGCCGGCGCCTCCACCAGCGCGCGAAGCAGCCGCCCGTAGTCGGCCGCCAGCCGCTCGACCGCCGCCGGCTCGAAGCGCCCCGCCGCGTAGCGGAAGGCCGCGCGCACCCGCCCGTCGTCCAGCTCGGCGGTCTCCAGCGTCAGCTCGAAGGGCGCGGCCCGGTCGGCCAGGTCGATGCGCCGCACCTGCAGCCCCGGCCAGCCGGCCGGCGCGTGGCCGCCCTGCCCCAGGTGGTTGAACATCACCTGGAACAGCGGGGTCGTGCCCGGCACCCGCTGCGGGCGCAGTGCCTCGACCAGGTGGTCGAACGGCAGGTCCTGGTGCGCCTGGGCGCCGAGCGCCGCCTCGCGCACCTGCACCAGCAGCTCCGACCAGGCGGTGTGCGGCCCGAGCCGGGCCGGCAGCACCAGCGTGTTGATGAAGAAGCCGACCACCTGCGCCGTCTCCGGCCGGTGCCGGCTCGCCACCGGCACGCCGACGTGCAGCAGCGGCTGGCCGCTGTGGCGGTGCAGCAGCGCCTGGAAGGCGGCCAGCAGGCCCATGAACAGCGTCGCCCCCTGCTCGGCCACGCCGCGGCGCAACCCGGCCACCAGGTCGGCCGGCAGGTCGACGACGTGCTGCGCCGCATCGCGCGATGGCACCACATCGCGCGGCGCGGCGGTCGCGAGGGCGAGCACCGTGTCCGGCTCGTCGAGCTGCGCGCGCCACCAGGCAAGCTGCCGTTCGCCCTCCCCCTCGGCGAGCCAGCGCCGCTGCCAGGCGGCGTAGTCGGCGTACGCGATCTCCGGTTCGGGCAGCGCGGCATGGCGACCCTCGGTGCCCGCCGCATAAAGCTGCGCCAGCTCGTCCAGCATCAGCTCCACCGACCAGGCGTCGCAGACGATGTGGTGCAGCATCAGCAGCAGCTCGTGCTCGCCCGGCGCAAGGCGCAGCAGCGCCCCGCGCAGCAGCGGTCCGCGCCGAAGGTCGAAGGGAGTGCGCGAGATGCGCCGCACCGCGTCGCGCCGGCGCGCATCGCGTTCGCCCGCGTCGAGCAGCGCCAGGTCGATGCAGGGGATCTCGAGGTCCACCGTCTCCCGGACCACCTGCTCCAGCACGCCGTCCGCGCCTTCGCGGAACACCGTGCGCAGGCCGGGGTGGCGCTGCACCAGCGCGCGCAGCGCCCGCCGCAGCGCCGGCTCGTCCAGCGGACCGCTCAATCCCAGGCCGCCGCCGACGTGGTACGCGGTGCTTTGCGGATCGAGCTGCCAGAGGAACCACTGGCCCCGCTGCGCGATGGACATCGGCGCCGCCGGCCCCGGCCCGGCCTCGCCGCGCACGATGGCCCGGGCCGGCTGCGCCGCCGTGCCGCGCACCGCCGCAGCGAGCCCCGCCACCGTGGGCTGCTTGAAGAAGGCCGCCGGATGCAGCTCGACGCCGTGCGACTTGCGCAGCCGCGACAGCAACCGGATGGCGAGCAGCGAGTCCCCGCCGAGCTCGAACAGGTTGTCCTCGACGCCGATGGGCGCGATGCCCAGCAGCTCGGTCCAGAGCGCGGCGATGTCGGCCTCCAGCGCGTCGCGCGGCGCGACGAAGGGCGTCGGCAGCACCGGCCGCGGGTGCCCGTCGCGCGGCGGTGGCGCCGGCGCGTCCGCGACCGCATCCAGCAGGCCGGCATCGAGCGGCCGCAGCCGCGGCGCGAACGGCGTCACCGAGACCACGGTCTGCGGCAGGTCCGGGCCGTTGACGATGCGATCGAACAGCGCGACGCCACGGCGCTCGTCCAGGCCCATGTCTTCCGGCAGGTCCATGTCGACCGCGATGCCGACGTCGCGCCAGGCATCCCAGTTGACGGAGAACAGCGCCGGGCCGCCCGCCTCGCGGCGCGCGGCATGCGCGAGCGCATCCAGGTAGGCATTGGCGCCCGCATAGTCGCTGCGTCCCAGGCCGCCGATCAGCGCGGCGACCGAAGAGCACAGCAGCACGAAATCCAGCGGTTCGTCGCGCAGCGCCGCCAACATCGTGCGCGTGCCGTGCAGCTTGGGCTCGAAGGCGGCCTCGACCTGGGCGCGGCTGCGCTGGCCGATCATGCCGCGGTCCGGGTGCACGACCGCATGCACGACGCCGTGCACCGGGCCGAAGCGCCGATGCACCTGGGCCCGCACGACCCGCCACTGCGCCGCGTCGTTCACGTCGGCCGTGACCGCCAGCAGCTCCGCGCCACCCGCCTCCAGGTCGACCAGCTGCCGCAGCTTGCGCCGCAGTGGCAGCGGCTGGGTCTCGTCCTTTGCCAGCCGCGCCCAGTCGGCCTGCGCCGGCAGTGGCGTGCGGCCCACCAGCACGAGCTTCGCCTGCCAGGCCGCCGAAAGGTGGCGGGCGAGCGCGAGGCCGACGCCGCCGAGCCCGCCGGTGATCAGGTAGACGCCGCCGCGGCGCAGGCGCTGCCGCACGGGCAGGCCCGCGGGCAGGGGCTCGTGGCGGCGGACCCACCGGTGCGGCCCGCGCCACGCGACCACGTCCTCGTCGTCCGCACCCTCGTCGATCAGCTGCCGGGCGAGGCGGCGCTCGGCCTCGCTCTCCGGCGCCGGCCGCTGCACGTCGACGACGCGGCAGCGCACCTGCGGCAGCTCCTGCCCCAGCACCTTCGCGAGGCCCAGCACGGTGGCCTTCTCGGGCTGCAGCGGCTCGACGCCGGTGACGTCGGCGACGCCGTCGGTGACCACGGTCAGCGCGAGCGGCGCGGCATGCGCCTCCAGCGCCTGCGCCAGCGCGAGCACGCTCAGGTACCCGGTTTCGGGCCGTGCCTCGCCCAGGCCCCCCAGGTGGACGATGCGTGTCAGCGGCGCCTCGGCCTGCAGCGCGCGCAGCAGGGCCTCGGCGTCGGCGCGCTCCGCGGGCCGCAGCGTGTACTGCGCCCCGGCCGACGCCTCGAACCGTGGCCCGGGCCGCGCGAAGGCGACCCGTGCGCCGTCGCGCCGCAGGGCGTCGAGCACGGCGGCGCTGAGGCTGTCGACCTCGCCCAGCACCAGCACGTGGCCGGGGCCGGCGGTCGCGGCCGGCGGCGGGGCCGCGCGGCGCTGCCAGCCCGGCAGGTACAGCACATCGGCCGGCGCGGCCGCGGCCCGGCCGGCCTCGACCCAGTAGCGCCGCCGTTGGAAGGCATAGGTCGGCAGCGGCACGCGCCGCGGCGCGGGGCCTTCGCGCCAGGCGTCCCAGTCGATCGCGACGCCAGCCACCCAGGCCGCCGCGACGGTCTGCGCGAGCTGCTGCGCGTTGCGCGCGGACTGCTGCGGATGCGCCTGGCTGGCCCAGATCCCGGTCGCCTGCGCGCTGCCCGGATGCTGGCGCGCGAGCCCCGAGAGCGTGCCGCCCGGCCCCACCTCCAGCAGGGCCCGGCCCGGCTGCGCGAAGGCCGCGCCCAGGCCGTCGACGAAGCGCACCGCGCCGCGCAGGTGACGGCCCCAGTACGCCGGGTCGGTCGCCTCCCCGGCCGTGATCGGCCGGCCGGTGACGTTGGAGACGAAGGGCCGCAGCGGCGCCTGCCGCGGCACCGCTGCGACGGTGCGCTCGAGCTCGGCGACGACGGGCTCGACCATCGCCGAATGCGACGCGATGCCCACGTGCAGCCGGCGCGGCTGCCGGCCGTCGGCGCGCAGGCGGGCCTCCACCCGTTCCACCGCCTCGACCGGGCCGGCCAGCACGCACAGCTGCTCGCCGTTGACGGCCGCGAGGTCGCAGCCCAGGCCCAGGTAGGGCGCGAGCGCCGCCTCGGCCAGCGGCACCGCCGTCATCGCACCAGCCGGCAGGCCCTGCATCAACCGGCCGCGGACCGCGACGACGTGCAGCGCGTCCTCCAGCCGGAACACGCCCGCCAGGCAGGCCGCGACGTACTCGCCCAGGCTGTGGCCGAGCATCAGCGCCGGGCGCACGCCCAGCGCCTCCCACCAGCGCGCCATCGCGTACTCGATGACGAAGAGCGCCGGCTGCGTCAGCTCGATGCGCGCCAGGCGTTCCTCGGCCCAGGCCTCCCGCGCCGCGGCGGGAAACATCACCTCGCGCAGGTCCAGGCCCAGGTCGGCGCGCAGCAGGTCGCAGCAGCGGTCGACCTCGGCACGAAAGACCGCGCTGCGGCGGTACAGCGCTTCGCCCATGTGCACATGCTGCGCCCCGCCGCCGGGGAACAGGAACACCAGCTCGGGCGTGCCCGCGGCCGCTGCGGGATCCGGTGCGCGCAGCATCTGCAGCGCGAGCCCGCGGTCGTCGGCGACCACCGCACTGCGCCTCGCCCAGGCCTGGCGCCCGCATTGCAGCGTGTGCGCGACCTCGGCCAGGCCCAGCGCCGGGTTCGCCTCCAGGTGGGCGGCCAGGCGGTCCCGCGCCTCGCGCAATGCCGCGGGGTCGCGTGCCGACAGCGGCAGCACCTGCCAGCCCTCGGCCCCGGCCGGTGCGGCGGCCTGGGCCGGCGGCGCCTCCTCCAGCACCACGTGCACGTTGGTACCGCCGATGCCGAAGCCGCTGACGCCGGCACGCCGCGGCGTGTCGCCCGCCGGCCAGGGCCGCGCCTCGGTGTTGACGTAGAACGGGCTGCCTGCGAAATCGATCTGCGGGTTCGGCGCGCTGAAGTTCAGGCTCGGCGGCAGCGTGCGGTGCTGCAGCGCGAGCACCATCTTGATGAGGCCGGCGATGCCGGCCGCCGCATCCAGGTGGCCGATGTTGGTCTTGACGGAGCCGAGCGCGCAGTAGTTGCGGCGCGCGGTGCCGGCGCGGAAGGCCTGGGTCAGCGCCGCGACCTCGACCGGGTCGCCCAGCACCGTGCCCGTGCCGTGCGCCTCGATGCAGCCGATGCTGTCGGGCGAGACGTCGGCGACGAGCTGCGCGGCACGGATCACCTCGGCCTGGCCGCGCACGCCGGGCGCGGTGAAGCCGACCTTGTCCGCACCGTCGTTGTTGGCCGCCGTGCCCTTGATCACCGCATGCACCGTGTCGCCGTCGCGCAGCGCATCCTCCAGGCGCTTCAGCACCACCAGCCCGGCGCCGCTGCCGACCAGCGTGCCCGCCGCCTGCGCATCGAAGGCGCGGCAGTGGCCGTCCGGCGACAGGATGGCGCCGGCCTGGTGGCGGTAGCCGCCGTCCTGCAGCAGGTTGAGCCAGACCCCGCCGGCGAGCGCCATGTCGCAGTCGCGGCCGAGCAGCGCCTGGCAGGCCGTGTGCACCGCCGTCAGCGAGGTCGAGCAGGCGGTCTGCACCGTCACCGCCGGGCCGCGCAGGTCCAGCTTGTAGGCGACGCGGGTGCACAGCGAGCCGGGCGAGTTGCCGCTCGTCAGGCTCAGCAGCTCGGCGATCTGGCCCGGGGCCGTGCCGCCCAGCGCCGGCAGCAGGTGCTGCAGCAGGTAGAGGTTGGGCCCGTCGCCGGCATAGACGCCGACCGGCACGTCGATGCGCCCCGCCGCGTACCCGGCGTGCTCCAGCGCCTCCCAGGCGCACTCGAGGAAGAGGCGCTGCTGCGGGTCGAGCTGCTCGGCCTCGCGCGGCGTGTAGCCGAAGAAGCCGGCGTCGAACAGGCCGACGCCGTCCAGCGGCACGCCGGCCTTGACGAACGCCGGGTCGGCGATCAGGGCCTCGGGCACGCCGCGGGCGCGCAGCTCGTCGTCGCCGTAGCGCACGACGGACTCGACGCCGTCACGCAGGTTGCGCCAGAACGTGGCCAGGTCGGGCGCGCCGGGGAAGCGGCCGGCCAGGCCGACGATCGCGATCTCGAGGCCGGTGCGGCCGGCCGTGTCGTTGGAGGTGTGCATTCAGGACGTCCTTTCGGGGGCGCGGCGGCGCTGCTGCAGGGCGGCGCGCCGGCGCAAAGTGCGGTCGTCGGCCGCAGCCGGGTCGGGCGTTGAGGCGGCGGCACCGCCCCGCCCCAGGCGCTGCGCGAGTGCGTCCAGCGTCGGGTGGGCGAACAGCTCGACCAGCTGCAGCGACTGCGCCGCCGCGCCGAGCCGGTCCTGCAGCAGCCGGTGCACGCGGACCAGTGCCAGCGAGTGGCCGCCGAGGTCGAAGAAGTTGTCGTGCAGGCCGACGCGCGCGACGCCCAGCACCTCGCGCCAGACAGCGGCCAGCGTCTCGGCCAGCGCGCCCGCCGGGGCGACGTAGGCGCGGTCGCTCTCGAACACCGGTTCGGGCAGCGCCTTGCGGTCGAGCTTGCCGTTCGGCGTGAGCGGCATCGCGTCCAGCACGACGATCGCGCCCGGCACCATGTAGTCGGGCAGCGCGCGGCCAAGGGCCCGGCGCAGCGCTGGCGGCTCGAGGTGCTGGCCGGCCTGCGGCGTGACCCAGGCCACCAGGCGCAGCCCGGCCGGGCCGGGCACGGCGGCGACAAGCGCATCGCGCACCGCGGGCTCGGCGAGCAGCCGCGCCTCGACCTCGCCCAGCTCGATGCGGAAGCCGCGCACCTTCACCTGGTGGTCGATGCGGCCGAGGTAGTCGAGCTGGCCCTCGCCTTGTTCGTCAGGGCGCCAGCGCACGAGGTCGCCGGTGCGGTAGAGCCGGCCGCCCTGCGGGTCGAAGGGGTCGGCGACGAAGCGGTCCGCGGTCAGCCCGGGCCGGTGCAGGTAGCCGCGGGCCAGGCTCACGCCGCCGATGTAGAGCTCGCCCGCCACGCCGGCCGGCACCAGGTTCAGGTCGGGGTCGAGCACGCGCGCCGTGGTCTCGGTGATCGGGCGGCCGATCGGCACCTGGCGCCGGCCGTCGGCGCGGCAGGTCCAGTGCGTGACGTGGATGGTGGTCTCGGTCGGGCCGTAGAGGTTGTAGAGCGTCGCCTGCGGCAGGCGCAGCGCGACCTCCTTCTGCACCTCGGCCGGCAGCGCCTCGCCGCCCACCACGACGCGGCGCAGCGGCATCGCGCCGTCGGTGCCCGGCTGCTGCAGGAAGGCGAGCAGCATCGAGGGCACGAAGTTCAGCGTCGTGACGCCCTGCGCCAGGATCAGCCGGGCAAGGCGGGCCGGATCGCGGTGCTCGCCGGGCTCGGCGAGGACCAGGCGCGTGCCGGTCGTGAGCGGCCAGAACATTTCCCAGCACGACACGTCGAAGCCGAACGCCGCCTTGTGCAGCACCGCGTCCGTCGCGTCCAGCCGGTAGGCCTGCTGCATCCAGGCCATGCAGCTCGCGAGCGCGCGCTGCCGCACCGCCGCGCCCTTGGGCCGGCCGGTGGAGCCGGAGGTGTAGATCACGTAGGCCAGGTGCTCGGCGTGCAGCGCCACCCGCGGGTCGTGGTCGGGCTCGCCGCGGGTGTCCAGCGTGTCGAGGTCGAGCACCGGCAGGCCGTCGCGCGCCGGCACGCGGTCGCGCACCGGGCCGTGGGTCAGCAGCAGCGCGATGCGGCTGTCCTCCGCCATCCCCGCCAGGCGCTCGGCCGGCAGCTCGGTGTCCAGCGGCACGAAGGCGCCGCCGGCCTTCAGGACCGCGAGGACGGCGACCATCATCTCGACCGAGCGCTCGATCGCGACGCCGACCCGCTGGTCCGGCCCGATGCCGAGCGCGGCGAGGCGGTGCGCGAGGCGGTTCGCGCGCCGGTTCAGCTCGGCGCGCGTCAGCGTGCGGCCGGCGACGTGCAGCGCCGGGGCGTCCGGCGCTTCGCGTACGCGCTGCTCGAAGCTGCGGTGCACCGGCTGCCAGTCGTCGAAGCGATGCGCGTCGACGCCCCAGTCGCGCAGCCGGGCGTGCTCGGCGGCGGACAGCAGGTCGACCTCGCGCAGCGCCTGCGCGGGCCGCTGCACCAGGGCCTGCAGCAGCGCGAGGTAGTGCTCGGCGAAGCGCGCCATCGTCGCGGGCTCGAACAGCTCGGCAGCATGGACGAGGCGAAACTGCAGCGGCTCGCCCGGGCGCTCGCGTGCTTCCAGCGCCAGCTCGACCTGGGCCGCCTGCGCCGGCAGCGCCAGCGCTTCCACCGCCAGGCCGGGCAGCCGCGCCCACGCCCCCGGGTCCTCGGCGTAATGGTTGAACATCGCCTGGAACAGCGGGTTGTGGCCGGCGCTGCGCTGCGGCTGCAGGGCCTCGACCAGCCGGTCGAACGGCAGGTCGGGATGGGCCTGGGCACCGCGCGCGGCATCGCGCGCCTGCGCCACCAGGCCGGCGAGCGACAGCCGGCCATCGATGCGGTTGCGCAGCACCAGCGTGTTGACGAACAGGCCGATCAGCCCCTGCGTGCCGGGCTGCAGCCGGTTCGCCACCGGCACGCCGACGCGCACGTCGGGCTGGCCGGTATAGCGGTGCAGCAGGCCCTGGAAGACGCCCAGCAGCAGCATGGACAGCGTCGCCTGCTGCGCCTGCGCGGCCTGCTGCAGCGCGCCGTACAGCGCCGGCGGGAGGCTGAACGCGTGGTGCGCCGCCCGGTGGTGGGCCTGCGGGCGGCGCGGATGGTCGGTGGCCAGGGCCAGCACCGGCTCGGCCTCGCCATCGTGTGCCAGTTGGTCGCGCCACCAGGCGAGCTGGCGCGCGCCCTCGCCGGCCTCCAGCCGCTCGCGCTGCCACAGCGCGTGGTCGACGCACTGCAGGCGCAGCGCGGGCGGCGGGGCTTCGCCGGCATAGCCGGCGGCGAGTTCGTCGAGCAGCAGCTGCATCGACGCACCGTCGGAGACGATGTGGTGCATCACGACGACGAGCTGCTGCGCCAGCTCGGCCGTGCGCAGCACCGCGACGCGCAGCAGCGGGCCGCGCAGCAGGTCGAAGGCCTGGGCGCACAGGCCCTGCAGGGCGGCATCGCGCCGGTCGGCATCGGCGGCGCGCAGGTCGATGCAGCTCAGGGCCACAGGCTGGACCGCGCGGATGCGCTGGCGCGGCGTGCCGTCCGGCGCGAGCTCGAACACGGTGCGCAGCGACTCGTGCCGCCGCACCAGCGCGTCCAGCGCCGACTGCAGCCGCGCGATGTCGAGCGCGCCGCGCAGGCACAGGCCGTGGCTGACGTGGTAGGCCGTGCTCGAGGGAGCGAGCTGCCACAGGAACCACTGCCGCAACTGGGCGTGCGAGAGCGGCAGCGCCTCATGCCGCCGTGCCGCATCGAGCACCGGGATCGGGGCCGGCGCCACGCCGTGCGCGAGCGCCTCGCGCACGGCGCCGGCCAGGTCGGCGAAGGCGGGCTGCGCGAACACCTGCCGGGGTTCGAACGCGATGTTCCAGCGCTCGGCGATGGCGCCGGCCAGCTGCACCGCAGCGATCGAGTTCCCGCCGGCTGCGAAGAAATGGGCGGCCCGGCCGGGTGGCGTCGCGTGGCCCAGCACCTGCTGCCAGAGCCCGGCGAGCGCCGCCTCGAGTTCGCCGGCCGGCGCCTCGCCCTCGCCCCCGCCCTTGCCCTCGCCGCCACCCGCCTCACGACCCGGCGCGCCGGCGACATGCACCGCGAACGCGTCCAGCGTGCCGTCCAGCCAGCCCTGGCGGCAGGCGCTGCGCTGCAGCTTGCCGCTGCTGGTCTTCGGCAGCGCCCCGGGGTTCAGCAGCACGGCCACCGACACCGGCTCGCGGCACACGCCGGCGCAGGCGCGGCCGAGGTCCTCGACCAAGGCGGCGAGCCCGAGGCGCTTCTGCACCGCGCGCGCCACCTCCATCGCCACCCCCACGCCCTCGCCGCCGCCGGGCAGCGGCACGGCGAATGCCGCAACGCGGCCGGGCCGCGCGGCCTCGACCCCGGCCTCGACGGCGCGCTCGATGTCCTGCGGGTACACGTTCTGGCCGCGCAGGATGATCAGGTCCTTGAGCCGGCCGGTGACGTAGAGCTCGCCGTCCCGCAGGAAGCCGAGGTCGCCGGTGCGCAGCCAGCGGCGGCCCGCGCGCTCGACGAAGACCGCCTCGCTCGCCGACTGGTTCCGCCAGTAGCCCTGCGCGATGCTCGGGCCGGCGACCTGGATCTCGCCGACACCGTCCTTCGCATCGACGATCTCCACCGCGTGGCCGGGCGCGACCGGGCCGCAGCTCACGAGCGGCGTCGCCGCGTCGCCGTGCGCGGTGGACCGCAGGCCCTCGCCGGGCCGCGCACCGGCGACGAACAGCGTCGCCTCGGCCAGGCCGTAGCAGGGGAACAGCGTCCGCGCCTCGAAGCCGAGGCCGGCGAAGCGCTCGCCAAAGCCCTGCAGCGTGGCGTGGCGGATCGGCTCGGCGCCGCAGAAGGCGACGCGCCAGCTCGACAGGTCGAGCCCCGCGCACTGGCTGTCGCGGATGCGGTCCAGGCACAGGCGGTAGGCGAAGTCCGGCCCGCCGCTGATGCTGCCGCGGTGGCGCGCGATCGCCTCCAGCCAGCGCACCGGGCGCTCCAGGAAGCACTGCGGCGTCATCAGCACGCAGGGGATGCCGCGGTGCAGCGGCTGCAGCAGGCCGCCGATCAGGCCCATGTCGTGGTACAGCGGCAGCCAGCTGACGAAGACGTCGTCCGCGCGGACATCGAAGCCCTGCTCGATGGCCCGCTCGTTGGCCATCAGGTTGGCGTGGCTGACCATCACGCCCTTGGGCGCCGAGGTCGAGCCGGAGGTGTACTGGAGGAAGGCGATGTCGCCGGGCTGCGGCTCGTGCGGGCGCCAGGCCTCGGCCAGCCCGGCAGCATCGGTGTTGGCGTCGGTATCGGCGTCGACCCCCAGTGCCTCGCAGGCGCCGAAGGCATCGCCCACCAGGGCCTGCGTCGCGGTGCTGGCGAGCAGCACCCGAGGCTGCGCGTCCCGCGCGATGCCGGTGAGGCGCGCCAGGTGCTGCGGCCGCGCCGACTCGGGCGGGAACGCCGGCACCGCGACCAGGCCGGCATACAGGCAGGCGAGGAAGCCGACGACATGGTGGTCGTCGTTGTCGAGCAGCAGCAGCACGCGGTCGCCGCGGGTGCAGCGCGCCTGCAGCCGGGCCGCGAGGGCGCGCACGCGGCGGTCGAGCGCGGCGTAGCCGATGGGGGTGTCGACCGTCGCGCCGTCGCGCGCGGCGACGACGACGAGGGCGGTGTCCCGGGGTCGTTCCGCGGCCAGGCGGCGCAGGTGGCTGACGAAGTCCGAAGCGGGGGTCATGGGGTGGGCTCCGGGTGGCTGCCATGGGCCTCGGCCATCGCGACCACCACCTTGCGCGGGCCCTGGAACGGCGCGCGCGCGTGCGCGGCCAGCATGTTGTCGAGCATCAGCACGTCGCCCGCCTCCCAGCGGAACGACACGGTTTCGGCGGCGAGCACGGCGCGCACTTCGTCGAGCAGCGCGTCGGGCATCGGCGTGCCGTCGGCGAAGCAGGTGGTGCGCGGCATGCGGTCGGGGCCGAGCAGCTCGAGCAGCGACTCGCGCACCTCGGGCGGCAGGTTGGAGGCGTGGAACAGGTGGGCCTGGTTGAACCACACCGTCTCGCCGGTGCGCGGGTGCACCGCGGTGGCCTGGCACAGCTGCTCGGTGCGCAGTACGCCGTCGGCCTGCCACGCGAAGCGGATGCCCTGGCGCCGGCAGTAGGCCTCGACCTGGGCGCGGTCGGGGGTGTTGAAGACCTGCTGCCACGGCAGGTCGAACTCGCCGTAGTGGCGCACGTAGAGCACGCCGGGCGCGAAGCGGCGGCGGATCGATTCGGGCATGCGGCGGTGGATCGCGCGGCTGTCGGCGATCGGCGTCTCGCCGCCGACCGGCGCGGCCGTGACGCAGTGGAACCAGATCTTCATCGGCCACTCGCGGGTGTAGGCCTGCTCGTTGTGCAGCGGGATGTGCTGGTCGGCCGGGTACTCGGTGGAGGTGTAGACGCCGCCGCCGACCTGGCTGCGCGGCGTGGAGCCGAACTCGTAGCCGAGCAGCGGGTGGCCGAAGGAGGCGGCGAAGGCGCGAAAGGCCTCGACCGACGGCACCTGGAAGCCGCGCAGCAGCACGCCGCCGACGGTCGCGAGCAGGGTGTCGATCTCGGCGCGCAGGCGCGGCGCGGCCTCGGCCAGGGTCTCGCCGCTGCGCGAGGGCATGCGCAGCGCGGGCAGTTCGCAGCCGGCGGGGGCGATGCGTTCGAAGCGGGTCATCAGGTCGTCCAAGCAGGTTCCTCCAGGCGCAGCGCCTCGAGCTCGCCGCGCAGTGCGGCGAGCAGCGCGGCCTCGCTCTGGCGGATGAAGAAATGCCCGCCGTCCAGCCAGGTGAGGGAGAACAGCGAGCGGGCCTCGCGGCGCCAGGCGGCGATGCGCGACGCGGCGATCGCGTCCTGGCGCCCGCCGTAGGCGTGGATGGGGCACGGCAGGGGCGCGTGCGGGCCGTCCGGGACGCTCGCGCAGACGCGGTAGTCGGCGCGCAGGGTCTGCAGCGTCAGGTGCAGCAGCTCGGGACTGTCGAACAGTTCGTCCGGCGTGCCGCCCTGGGCGCGCAGGTCGGCGATCAGCCGGGCGTCGGTGTCATGGTCCGCGTAGCGGCGCGGGTCACGCTGCGTGGGCGCCGGACAGGCAGCGACGAAGAGCAGGGCCGGCAGCGGACGCTGCAGCATGCGCAGGCGCTGCGCCAGGCCCCAGGCGAGCAGCCCGCCCATGCTGTGGCCGAACAGGGCGAAGCGGCCGGACAGCGTGGCCGGCTCGTGGGCGCAGAGCTCGTCGCAGAGCTGCGCGACCAGCGGCTCGAACGCGGTCTGCAGCGGTTCGCCGAGGCGCGTGCCGCGACCGGGCAGCTCGACGGGCAGCAGCCGCACCCAGGCGGGCAGCAGGCGGCGCCAGCGCAGGTACATCACGGCGCTCGCGCCGGCGCAGGGCAGGCACAGCAGCGTCACACGGGGGGCGGACATCAGGCTTCGGCGGCCTGCTGCTCGTCCATCCAGCGCCGCAGCGAGAGCGGGCGCATGTCGGTCCAGGCCTGCTCGACGTAGGCGAGCGCGGCCTGCTTGTCACCCTGAACGCCGGGAACGGCGCGCCAGCCGGCGGGCACGGCCTTCCAGTGGGGCCACAGGGAGTACTGGTCTTCGTGGTTGACGAGGACGATGAAGGTCTCGCCGTCGCGGTCAAAGCAGCTGGTCGACATGGGCAGGCTCGTGGTGGATGAGGGGTGTGCGCCTTGCGGCGCCCTGCCCTCATGACGAACCGGCCGGGGGTTTTGTTCAGTCTTGGCGGGAGTCGTCGTCGCCGCTGCCGTGCACCGGCGGCACGAGGCCGCTGAGCAGCCACAGGCGCGAGGCCTGGTCGTGGGCGAGGCGGTGCGACGGATGCTCGTCGCGCCAGCGCAGCAGGGCGTCGCGCTGGGCCTCGTCCAGCGACTGCTCATGCTCGCGCTGGACCCAGCGCCAGGCGGCCTGCCACACGGGATCGTCTCGGTCGGAGGGAGCGCGGGTCATGGCGCGATTCTAGGGTCGGACCCATGGTCCCGGAGACCCGTAGCCCGGATGGAGCGCAGCGCCATCCGGGAGCGGCCGACGAAGTGAAGGACGATCCCCGGATTGGCATCCGGGCTACGAGATCCAGCGGACGCCGTGGAACCGGCTTTGCCGGGCCACCGGCGGCGCCCCCTTGAGGGGGAGGCGCGAAGCGCCTCCGGGGGTGGTTGTCATTCCAGCATCCGGGCTACTCGAGGAGGTGCCGGTTCGCGGCCAGGGTGTCCACGGCGTCGCGGATCATGCCGTTGACGAGCGCCGCGGAGACCCCGAGCCGCTCGCCGATCGCGCGCTGCGTCAGCCCGCCCACCCGGTACAGCTCGAAGGCCTGGCGCGTGCGCGGCGGCAGCGTCGCCAGCAGCGCATCGAGGATCACCAGGTTCTGCCGCCCGATCGCATACTGCTCCGGCGTGCCCTGCGGCGCCGCAATGTGCTCGCCCTCCTCGCCGTCGGCGAACACCCCCGCCTCCAGCGTCAACCGCCGCCGGCAATCGATCGCCAGGTTGCGCACCACCTGGAAGCAGTACCCCACCGGCTGCTGCACCGGCAGGCTCTGCGCCACGTCCGACAGCTTCAGGAAGGCCTCCTGCACCACGTCCTCCGCCAGCTCGCGCCGCCCCGTGATCTTGTGCGCCAAGCCCTGCAGCTGCGCCCGGTGCGCGACAAACGCACCCCCCAGGCCCACCGGCCCGCCGTTCGACATCGACACGCTCTACCCCCTGGGAATCATGATTTTGGATGCGAATGATTCTCATTTTGTAGAAGCAAGTCAAGCCCGGCGGGAGGCCCTGGCCCCGGCGCGGGCAAGGCGGGCCGTCACGCCGCCGACATCAGGCCAGGAGCTGCAGCAGCGTGTCGATGTCGACCGGCTTCACGAGGTGCTCGTCGAAGCCGTGCGCCGCCGACTTCATGCGGTCCTCGACCTGGCCGTAGCCGGTGAGCGCGATCAGGCGCAGCGCGGGCCGCGGGTCGCGCGCGCGGATGCGCTCGGCCAGCTCGTAGCCATCCATCACCGGCAGCCCGATGTCGAGCACGGCGATGTCGACCTGCTCGCGCTCGAGCAGCTGCAGCGCCGACGGCCCGTCGTGCGCGACGAGCGGCCGGTGGCCCAGCGCCTCGAGCAGCGTTGCCAACGTGGTCGCGGCGTCCTCGTTGTCGTCGACGATCAGCACGCGGCGCGCCGCCTCGGCCTGGGCCGCGCGCAGGCCGGCGTCGACCGGGGCGACCGGGGGCGACACGCTGCGCTGCAGCGGCAGGCGCAGCGTGAAGCGGCTGCCGCGGCCCGGTCCGTCGCTGTGCGCGCCCAGCGCGCCGCCATGCAGCTCGGCCAGGCTGCGCGCGATCGCCAGGCCCAGCCCGAGCCCGCCATGCGGGCGGTTCAGGTCCTGCCGCGCGCCCTGCACGAAGGGCTCGAAGACCTCTCCCAGTTCGTCCGCGGACATGCCGATGCCCTCGTCCTCCACCACCACCAACGCGTCGTCGCCGTCGCGCCGCGCCTGCAGCGCGACATGGCCGCCGACCTCGGTGAACTTGGTCGCGTTGGTGAGCAGGTTGGAGATCACCTGCCCGAGCCGCACCGCGTCGCCTTCCAGCAGCAGCGGTTCGCCCACCGCGACCTCCAGGCGCTGGCGCTTCTGCTCGAACAGCGGCCCGACCGTCTCCACCGCCTGGTGGATCACCGTGCCCAGGTCGAGCGCCGCGCGCTGCAGCTCGACCCGCCCGCGGGTGATGCGCGCGACGTCGAGCAGGTCGTCGACCAGGCGCACCATGTGGCGCACCTGGCGCTCGATGATGCCGCGTTCCTTCACCGCCGCGTCGCGCCAGTTCATGCGCATCAGGTGCAGCGCCGTCAGGATGGGCGCGAGCGGATTGCGCAGCTCGTGGCCCAGCATCGCGAGGAACTCGTCCTTCGCGCGGCTCGCCTCCTCGGCCTGCTGGCGCGCCATGAGCTCGTCGGTGACCTCGTAGCAGACCACCGCGATCGTGCCCGGGGTCGCGGCGCCGGGATCGGTGAGCGGCTGGTAGACGAAGTCGAAGTAGCGCGTACCCAGGCGCGCCTCGCGCGGGTCGGCCAGCTGCACCTCGAAGGCCTTCGCGAAATACGGCTCGCCGCTGCGCAGCACGCCGTCCATCAGTTCCTTCACGCCCTGGCCGCTCAGCTCGGGCATGGCCTCCAGCAGCGGCAGCCCGACCAGCGGCCGCTCGCCGACCAGGCGCTTGTAGTCGTCGTTCGCATAGCTGAAGACGTGCTGCGGCCCGTCGAGCAGCGCAACCGCGACCGGCGCGTTGTCGAACACCTCCACCAGGCGGCGCGTCGCGGCGTTCTGGATCGCGTGCATCTGCTCGCGCACCAGCAGCACCTCGATGCGCGCCACCAGCTCGCGCGCCGAGAAGGGCTTGACCACGTAGTCGTCCGCGCCCTGGGTCAGGCCCTCGAGCCGCGCCTCCTCGCCGGCATGCGCCGACAGCAGGATCACCGGCAGCGTGCGCAGCGCGCCATCGCTGCGGATGCGCTTCAGCAGCCCGTAGCCGTCGAGCTCGGGCATCATGATGTCGGTCACGACCACGTCGGGCCGCTCGCGCGCGATCGCCGCTAGCGCCTGCAGGCCGTCGGCCGCGGTCTCGACGCGCCAGCGCGTGCCCAGCATCCCGCTCACGTAGCTGCGCATGTCGGCGTTGTCGTCGACCACCAGCACGCGCGAGCGCAAGCCGCCTTCGGTGCCCGGTGCCGGCGCGACAGGCGCAGGATCGGGCCGCAGGCCGTCCTCGATGAAGGCATCCAGCAGCACCGATGTCCCCGCGCCATTCGCGCCGCTGCCCGGCGCCGGCACCCCGATGCGGTGCGCCGGCAGGTGCGCCACGCCCAGCGGCAGCGTCACCTCGAAGCAGCTGCCCTGCCCCGGCTCGCTGCGCACCGCGACGCTGCCGCCGTGCAGCTTGACGAGCTCCTTCACGAGCGCCAGGCCGATGCCCGAGCCCTCGTGCGAGCGCGAGCGCGCCCCGGCGATGCGGTGGAAGCGGTCGAAGACGTGGGCCAGCGCCTGCGCGTCCATGCCGATGCCGCTGTCCTGCACCGACAGCACTGCGTGGCCGCCCCGGCTCGCGAGCGAGATCGCGATCTCGCCCTCGAAGGTGAACTTGAAGGCGTTCGACAGCAGGTTGAGGACGACCTTCTCCCACATGTCCACGTCGACGTAGACCGGGCTCGCAAGCGGCTCGCAGTCGACCACGAAGCGCAGGCCGGCGCGCTCGATGGCCGAGCGGAAGGCCGCGGCCAGGTCGCGCGTCAGGGCCGCGAGGTCGGTGGCCTGGAAGCTCGCCTCGACGCGGCCGGCCTCGATGCGCGAGAACTCGAGCAGCGAGTTGACGAGCTTGCGCAGGCGCTCGGCGTTGCGGTGCGCCAGCTGCATGGGCTCCTGCAGGTCGGCCGGCAGCGCGGGGTGCCGCAGCGCATCCTGCAGCGGCCCGAGCATCAGCGTGAGCGGGGTGCGCAGCTCGTGGCTGACGTTGCTGAAGAAGACGTTCTTGGCCCGGTCGAGCTCGGCCAGGGCCTCGGCCTTCTGGCGCTCTTCCATGCGGGCGCGCGTCTCGGCCAGGCGCGCCGCGACCTGCGAGCCGACCAGCGAGAGGAAGCTGCGGTAGGCGTCGTCCAGGCGCCGGCGCGGGCTGATGCCCAGCACCAGCGCACCCAGGTTGGTGGATTGGCCGGCCACCGCCAGCGGCAGCACGCCGGCCTGCTGCACCGGCTCGGCCCAGGCGCCGCGGATCACGCCGAACTGCGTCACCACGTCCTCGGCCAGTTGCAGCTGGCCGCTGCGCTCGGCCGCACCGATCGGCAGCGGCGTGCTGGCGTCGTGGGCAAGCCGGCGCGGCAACGCATCGGGCCGCACGTTGGCCGTCTGCGTGACGCGCAGCAGCTCGCCGTCGTCCTGAGGCAGGTAGAGCGCCGCGAACGGCAGGTCCTGCGGGCTGTTGCCGAGCGTGGCCACCAGCAGCGCGGCGGCGGATTCCAGGCTCGGCAGCTCGCGCAGCGACAGCGCGGCGAGCTCGCGCAGCAGGCGCAGCCGGCGCTCGCCGATGGCGCGCTCGGTGTCCTCGACCACCACGCACAGCATGCCGGCGACCACGTCGGCATCGTCGTAGACGGGGCTGTACGAGAAGGTGTGGAAGGTTTCCTCGGGGTAGCCGCTGCGTTCCAGGAACAGCTGCAGGCCCTCGTCCCAGGTGGCGGTGCCGGTGGTCAGCACCTGGCCGATGCGCGGCCCGATGTCGTGCCAGATCTCGGCCCACACCACGTCGGCCCGCGCGCCCAGCACCCAGTCGCGCTTCAGGCCGACGGTGGGCAGGTAGGCGTCGTTGCAGAAGAAGGTGCCCTCGCTGCCCCAGGCCATCCACATCGCGAAGCGCGAGTCGAGCATCACGCGCACGATGGTCTTCAGGCTCTGCGGCCAGGCGTTGGGGGCGCCGAGCGGCGTGCGGCCCCAGTCGAAGCGACGCATGCGCGCCCCCATCTCACCACCCCCCTCGAGGAACCGCAACGCAGCATCGACCATCGGCCGATGCTAGCGCCGATCAGGCACTGCGCCGCCAGGCCTCGCGCACGGCGCAAGCCGTTGCATCGCTGGCGGGGACAAGGGGTTCCCGCAGGCCCGGTCGGATAAGCCCCTGCTCGGCGAGCTGCGCCTTCAGCGGCGCGGGGTTGGGTTCGGCGAACAGGCTCGCCACCAAGGGCGCCAGCGCGTGGTGCAGGCGGCGCGCATGCAGCAGATTGCCGGCGCGCACGGCCTCGAACATCGCGACGAAGTGCTGCGGGTGCAGGTGGGCACTGGCCGCGATGGCGCCCTGCCCGCCCTGGCACAGCGTGGTGAAGATCTGGTGGTCCTCGCCGGCCAGCACCGCGAGTTCGCCATCGGCGATCAGGGCCTGCGTCTTGCGCGCGTCGCCGCCGCAATCCTTGAGGCCGCGCACGCCGGGCAGGCGGGCGATGCGGCGCAGCGTGTCGAGGCCCATCTCGGCGCCGGTGCGGTACGGGATGTCGTACACGACGAGGCCGTGCGGTGCGGCGGCCTCGGCCACCTCGCGGTAGAACTCGACGATGCCGGCCTGCGACGGGCGCACGTAGAGCGGCGGCGGGACGAGGAAGCCGGCAAGCGGGAGCGCGGCATGGCGGCGGCATGAGGCGGCCACCTCGCGTGCGCTGCAGCCGCTGGTGCCCATCAGCACGGGCCGGCCGCCGGACGCGGCGGCCGCGTCGAGGACCGTGCACAGCACCGCGGCCTGTTCGTCGACGTCGAGGGTGGCCGCCTCGCCGGTGCTGCCGCAGGCCACGAAGCCGTGCACGCCGTGCCGCGAGAGCGTCGCGACCAGGGCCGCGAGCGCGGGGTGGTCGACGCGGCCGTCGGCCGCGAACGGCGTCACCAACGGAACCCAGATGCCAGTCAATGCCTGCATGAACTCAATCCTCGATGTGAGATGGACCCACCCCCGAGACGCTTCGCGCCTCCCCCTCAAGGGGGCGCCGCCGGTGGCCCGGCAAAGCCGGTTCCACGGCCGCCGCTCGGGGTGCTTCGCTGCGCTTGCGGGTAGCTCGCCGCCCGGATGGAGCGTAGCGGAGTCCGCGAGGCGCGTCGGCAAGGGCGGACGAAACCGGTGCAAACCCCGGGTCAAGATCACGCCGCACCGGCCGATCTCCCTAGGACGCGCTCTTGCGTGTTTGCCGGCACCTCCGTAACGTGCCGACCACCGTGTCGTTCCGCTCCCGCTCCTCCCTCCTGCCCGTCGCGGTCGCCGCCGGCGGGGTCGTGCTCGCCGCGTTGCAATGGCTGCCCCCCGGCGGCCTCGCGGCGCTGCTGGCCGCGGTCGTCGTCGTCCAGGCCCTGCTGATCCGCCGTGCCGAGGCCGACACTGCGCGCCACATCCGGGCCGGGCAGCGCCTGCAGGCCATCGCCGACAACATGCCGGCGCGCATCTCGCAGTTCGACCGCGCGCAGCGCGTCGTCTTCGCGAACCGCTACTGCGGCGAGGTCTACGGCTGCGACCCGGCCTCGCTGATCGGCAAGACGGTGCTGGAGGTCCGCGGCCCCGCGGCCCACGCCATGGTGCAGCCCTTCATCGAGCGGGTGCTGGCGGGCGAGCCGGTGCGCCACGAGCATGCGCTGAGCGTCAACGGCGAACTGCGCCACTACCAGCAGGACTTCACGCCCGATCGCGCCCCCGACGGCAGCATCCAGGGCTTCTGCTCGATCTCCTTCGACGTCACCGAGCGGCGGCGTGCCGAGATCGCGCTGGCAACCAGCGAGAAGCGGCTGCGCGACATCGCCGACAACCTGCCGGTGCTGATCTCGTACATCGACGCCGAGCAGCGCCTGCTGTTCGTCAACGAGACGGTGCGCCGCTGGATCGGCATCGGTCCCGAGCAGGCCGTGGGACGGCGGCTCGCCGAGGTGCTGGGCGCGGACGCGATGCGCGAGCGCCTGCCGCACCTGATGCGCGCGATGCACGGCGAGAGCGTCGGCTTCGAGGCCACCCTGGGCGCCGGCGGGACCGCGCGCGAGCTGCACGTGACCTACCTGCCCGACGTCGGGGCCGACGGCCGGGTGGCCGGCGTCTACGCGTTGTGCGCCGACGTGACGCCGCTGAAGCAGGTGCAGCGCCGGCTCGACCAGCTGTCGCGCGTCGACCCGCTGACCGGCCTGCCGAACCGGCGCGAGTTCGACGAGAAGCTGCACGGCGCGATGGCGCGCTGCCGGCGCTTCGGCCGGGCGATGGCGGTGCTGTTCCTCGACGTGGACAACTTCAAGGCGGTGAACGACAGGCTCGGCCATGCGGCCGGCGACGCGGTGCTGAAGACGATGGCGCAGCGCCTGCGCGACAGCGTGCGCCAGACCGACACCGTGGCGCGCCTGGCGGGCGACGAGTTCGTCGTGATCCTGGAGGCGCTGCTCGGCCCGGAAGAGGCCGAGACGGTGGCGCAGAAGATCGTCGACGCGGTGCAGGCGCCGATGCTGGTGGAGGGCACGCCGCGCCGCGTGTCGACGAGCCTGGGCCTGACCTGGTACGACGGCGACGGCCGCGAGGCCGAGGTGCTGCTGGCCCAGGCCGACGCGGCGCTGTATGCAGCCAAGTCGGCGGGTCGCAACACCTGGCGCCGCGCCGACGCCGGGCCGGCCGCGCCATGATGGCCGGGCGCGCCCCGGACTCGCCCGCGGCGCGGGTCGAGACCGGCTGGCCCTCGGCGGTGGCGGTGCTGACGCCGGGCGGCGTGTTCTCGGGGGTGGTGGTGGCGCCGCGCTTCGTGCTGACGGCGGCGCATGTGGCGGGGCATGCGGCCGCCGCGGCGGTGTCGGTGCAGCTCCAGCACGGCGGCGCCACGCTGCAGCGCGCGGCGAGCGCGATCGCGCTGTTCCCGCAGACGAGCTTTCCGTACGACGACCTGGCCCTCGTCACGCTGGCCGAGCCGGTGCCCGACGACCTCGAGATCCTGCCGATCCGCCGCGAGCGGCCGCCGGTGCCGCTGGAGCTGGTGCTCGTCGGCCACGGCGGCAGCGGACCGGGCGACCAGGGCGTGGCGGTCGCCGCCTCGGCGGCGGTGAAGCGCAGCGGGCGCAACATGCTGGACGAGGTGCGCACGCGCATCGATGGGTCGGCGCGGCGCAGCCTGTTCTTCCTCTGCGACTTCGATGGGCCGGAGGGGGACGGGCCGCTGGGCGGGCCGTCGCTCGGCAATGCGGTCGAGACCGGCGTGGCCGGCGGCGATTCCGGCGGGCCCGCCTATGCGGAGATCGACGGCCGGCGCTGGCTGGTCGGCATCAACACCCTCGCGCTCTCGGCGCAGCCGGGGGCCTCGCCCGACTTCCGCTTCGGCACCCTGTGCGGCGGCATGCTGCTGTGCGAGCCGCGCTTCCTCGCGTGGCTGGAGGCGCAGACCGGCGGGACGCTGGCGAGCGCCGCGCCGGGGCCGGCGTTCCCCGCGGCGCGGGTGGCGTGGCTGGGCGGGACGGCCACGCTCGCCCTGCTCGGCGCGGCCGGGCTCATCGCGCTGCGCCGTCGCCGGAGGGCCCCGCTCCGGCCGGCTCGATCAGGTCCCACAGGTTCCCGTACAGGTCCTTGAACACCGCCACGGTGCCGTAGGGCTGGCGCGCCGGCGGGCGCACGAAGACGACGCCCCGGGCCGTCCAGGCCGCATGGTCGCGGGCCAGGTCGTCGGTGTGCAGGAACAGGAACACGCGCTGCCCGGTCTGGTTGCCGATGCGCGAGGCCTGCTCGTCGGTGCCCGCCCGCGCCAGCAGCAGCTGCGCACCGCCGCCGCCACCCGGCGGCCGGACCACCACCCAGCGCTTGGCCTGCCCGGGCACCGGCGTGTCCTCGACGAGCTCGAAACCGAGCGTGCCGATGTAGAAGGCCAGCGCCTCGTCGTAGTCGCGCACGACCAGGGAGACGAGGGCGATGGCGCGGCGGAGGGTAACGTTGTCTTGCATGCCCAAGTGTCACCCCGCCCGCGTCACCCTCGCCACCGCCGCCGGCAGCTCGGCCCGCATCGCCTCCACGAAGCGCCGCAGCCGCGCCGGGTAGAAGCGGGCATGCGGGTACAGCAGGTAGACCGGCAGCGGGCTCGGCCGCCAGCGCGGCGCCAGGTGCAGCAGGCGGCCTTCCGCGAGGTCCTCGCCCATCATCCAGGCCGACACCACCGCGACCCCCAGCCCCTGCAGCGCCGCGCTGCGCAGCGCGTAGAGGCTGTCGGTGCTCAGCCGCGGCCGGAACGACAGCGCGCACACCTCGCCGCTGTCCTCGTGCGTCAGCAGCATCTCGGTGCGATAGAAATTGCGCGCCGACAGCCATGGCAGCCCCGCCAGCTCCGACGCATGCGCCGGCACCGTCCCGCCCTCGAGCAGCGACGGCGCCCCCACCACGATGCGCGGCACCTCGGACAGGCGGATCGCCACCACCGACGGGTCGCTGACCTCGCCGACCTGGATCGCGCAATCGAGGTGCTCGCCGTTGAAATCCGGCGTGCGGTGATGCGGCCGGTCGTGCAGCAGCCACTCCACCGTGACGCGCGGATGGCGGCGCATGTAGCCGGCCAGCGGCCCGACCAGCAACTGCTGCCCGAAGGCGTGCGGCGCCACCACGCGCAACACCCCCTCCGGCTCGTCGCCCGCCCCGCGCAGGTCGGACTCGAAGGCCTGCCAGCTTTCCAGCAGCGCCTTCGCCCGCTCGAAGCAGCGCCGCCCGTCCTCGGTCAGCGCCATCGCATGGGTGGACCGCTGCAGCAGCTTCAGCCCCAGCGAACGCTCCAGCGCCTGCAGCCGCCGGCTGACGGTCGGCTGCGTCGCCCCCAGCTGCAGGGCCGCCGCCGACAGGCTGCCCGCCTCCACGATGCGCACGAAGGTTTGCATCAGCTCGATGCGGTCGCCGGTGACCGGCCCGGTTGAAGAGGACTTGCTCATGCGCCAAGCGTATAGCAGTTCTGCCGACCGCGGGACTACCACCCCGGAGTTCGCTGGCAGACACTCCCCCCCCAACACAGCCACCCTCGGGTTTCTTCCGATGTCTTCCATACCTTCCTCGCATGCTCACCCGCGGCCGGCCGGGCTCCCGGCCCCGCTGGTCACGCTGCTCGCCGCCGGTGCCGGCCTGGCCGTCGCCTGCCTGTACTACAGCCAGCCGATGCTCGGCGTGCTGGGCAGCGAACTCGGCAGCGACGGCCGCGCCGTCGGCTTCGTGCCGACCATGACCCAGCTCGGCTACGCGCTCGGCATCCTGTTGCTCGCCCCGCTCGGCGACCGCTACGACCGCCGCCGCATCATCGTCGTCAAGGCGGCGGCGCTGTGCGCCGCACTGCTGGTCGCCGGCGCCGCCCCCTCGGCCGGGCTGCTGCTCGCCGCCAGCCTGGCGATCGGCCTCGCCGCGACGATGGCCCAGGACATCGTCCCCGCCGCGGCCGTCCTCGCCCCCGATGCCCACCGCGGCCGGATCGTCGGCAGCGTGATGACCGGGCTGCTGATGGGCATCCTGCTGTCGCGCGTGGTCAGCGGCGTGGTGGCCGAAGCCTTCGGCTGGCGCACGATGTTCGTACTGGCCGCGCTCAGCATCGCGGCCATCGGCGCCGCCGTCTGGCGCGGCCTGCCGCGCCTGCACCCGACCACCCACCTGCCCTATGCCGCGCTGCTGGGCTCGCTCGGCACGCTGTGGCGCAAGCACGGCGCGCTGCGCCGCGCGGCCCTGGCCCAGGGCTTCCTGTCGGTCGGCTTCAGCGCCTTCTGGTCGACGCTCGCGGTGATGCTGCACGGCGCGCCCTTCCACCTGGGCAGCGCCGCGGCCGGGCTGTTCGGCCTCGCCGGTGCGGCCGGCGCGCTGGCCGCGCCGATCGCCGGCCGCCTCGCCGACCGGCGCGGGCCCGAGCTCGTGACGCGCGCCGGGGCGCTGCTGGTGCTGCTGTCCTTCGCCGCGATGGGCCTGATGCCGCTGCTGCCGCGCGAGGCCCAGCTTGGCCTGCTGGCGGTCAGCGCGGTCGGGTTCGACCTCGGCATCCAGGTGGCGCTGATCGCCCACCAGACCCTCGTCTACGGCATCGACCCCGGCGCGCGCAGCCGCCTCAACGCGCTGCTCTTCACCGTCGTCTTCATCGGCATGGCTGCGGGCTCGGCCCTGGGCAGCCTGGCACTCGCCCGCTGGGGATGGCTCGCGGTGACCACCCTGGCCTCGACCGCCGCGCTGCTCGCCCTGGCCGTGCGGCTGTGGCCCGACCCCGCGCGGCACGCGGTTCGCCGGGACGGTTGACAATCGGCGCCTGTCCGTCACCCCCGGAGGCCCTCGCGATGCGCCGCTCCCTGCTGTCCTTCCTGCCGTTCTGCCTGGCCCTCCTGGGGGCCACCGGCGGCGCGGCGCGAGCCGAACCCGTCAAGGTGCTCACCACCGGGGCCTTCAAGCAGGTGGTGCTGGGCCTGGCGCCGGCCTTCGAGGCCGGCACCGGGCACACGCTGACCGTGGTGAACGACACCGCCGGCGGCGTCGCGAAGCGGGTCGCCGCGGGCGAGGACTTCGACGTGCTGGTGCTGACGCCCGCCGCCCTGCAGCCGCTGGCGCAGGAGGGCAAGCTCGTGGCGGGCAGCGTGACGCCGCTCGCCCGGGTCGGGATCGGCGTGGCGGTCAAGGCCGGCACGCCCAAGCCGGCGATCGGCACGGTCGACGAGTTCCGCCATGCGCTGCTGGACGTGCGCCGCATCGCCTACATCGACCCGGCGTCCGGCGGCTCCAGCGGCATCTACCTGGACGGGCTGTTCCAGCGCCTGGGCGTGGCCGACGCGGTCCGGGCCAAGGCCGTGCTGGTGCCGGGCGGGCTGGTCGCCGACAAGCTGGTGTCGGGCGAGGCCGACCTCGCACTCCACCAGGTGAGCGAGATCCTGCCGGTGGACGGCGTCGACCTGGTCGGCCTGCTGCCGGAGGCGATCCAGAACTACACCCGCTATGCCGGCGCCGTCGGCGCGCGCAGCGGGCACCCCGCGGCAGCAGCGGACTTCCTCAAGCGGCTCGCCTCGCCGCAGGGGCTGCAGGTGATCCGCACCAAGGGCATGCTGCCGCCCTGATCCCGGCTCAGTGCGTGCTTCCGCCCGCCAGGCGCAGGTCGGGCCCGGCCTGCAGCGCGGTGGCGGCCATCACCCGCACCGCCTGCACCAGCGTCGGCAGCGCCATGCTCGGCATGCCGCGCCCGGCCAACGCCATCTGCGGCAGGCTGGGGACGTGCACGAAGCCGCCGCGCACGCCCGGCCGCCGCGTCGCGATGTGGTGGGCGAGCGTGTAGAAGACGGCGTTGCAGACGTAGGTGCCGGCGGTGGACGAGACGGAGGCCGGGATCCCCGCCTCGTGCAGCGCCTGCACCATGGCCTTGATCGGCAGGGTCGAGAAATAGGCGGCCGGGCCGTCGGCGCGGACCGGCTCGTCGACGGGCTGGCGGCCGGCGTTGTCGGGAATGCGGGCGTCGATGACGTTGATCGCCACCCGCTCGACGGACACGTCGGTGCGGCCGGCGGCCAGGCCCAGGCACAGCACCCTGACCGGGTCCAGCGCATCGATGGCCTCCAGCAGCGCCGGGCCGGCGGTGTCCAGCACGCAGGGCAGCCGGCGCGCCGCGACCACGGCACCGCCGATGCGCTCGCCGTCCAGGGCGCGCGCGGCCTCCCAGGACGGGTTGAGGGTGTCGCCGCCGAAGGGCTCGAAGCCGGTCACGAGAATCGTTCGGGTGCTCATGGGGCCATCCTACGGGTTGTGCCGCCCTGGCGCGCGAGATGCGCCGCCAAGCCCCCTCGATTCCGATGACCGCCGCGCGCGTGCGCCCCGGACACTGGCTTCATGTTCGCCGCGGTGCTCGCTTCCGACCTCTTCATCCACGCCACCGGCCTGTGCGCGCTGGCGCTGAACGTGCTCGCGCTGCTGCGCCGTTGCGAGAAGTCGCTGCGCGTGCAGTCGGGCTGCGCCGGGCTGCTGTGGGCCTTGAACAACGTGCTGATCGGCGCGCACGGCGCGGCGGCGCTGACCCTGGTCGGCGCGGGCCGCACCGCCACCTCGGCCGCCACGCTGCGGCATGGCGCGCGGGTGCAGCGTGCGGCGCTGGCCGGCTTCTGCGCGCTGACGGTGGTGGTGGGGCTGCTGACCTGGGATGGCTGGACCACCGCCTTCGTGATCGGTGCGTCGCTGTGGTCGACCTATGCGATGTTCCGGCTCAGCGGCCGGGCGCTGCGGCATTCGATGCTGTTCGTGTGCTCGCTGTGGATGGTGCATGCCTGGAGCTACAACGCCTGGGAGCAGATGGCGGCGAACGTGGTCACGGCCGTGGCGGCGCTGTATGGGGCGCGGCGCCTGAGGTAGCCCCGGGCGCCACAATCCGCAGGTCGTCCCTGTAGCATCCGCGCTCGTCCTGCCTTCGGCGTCTCCCATGCCCGCGCTCACCCGAACCCAACGCCGCCTGGCCCTTGTCGCCGCGATCGTCCTTGCCCTCCTCGCCTTCGTCTTCATCGGCCTGCGCATCGCGACCCGCCAGCTGCAGGCGCAGGTGACGCAGGCGCTCGGCCCGCGTGCCGGCATCGGCGCCATCGAGGCCGGGTGGACCGGCATCTCGGTCCTCGACCTGCGCATCCAGGCCCCGCCCGGCTGGCCCGCTGCGGACGAACTCCGCGCCGCCCGCGTGCGCATCACCCCCGACCTGCGCAGCCTCTTCGGCGGCCCCTGGCGCATCGCCACCGTCCGGGTCGACGGCGCCTATCTCTCGGCCTGGCGCACCCGCGACGGCCGCATGCGCGTGCTGCCCTCCCTCCTCGAGGGCAAGCGCGACGCCAAGGCCGCGCCCACCGCCAAGGCCGCCAGCGACCCCGCCGCCGGCATGCCGGCCCTGACCATCGGCCAGGTCGTGCTCGACGCCGCGCAGCTCGACTTCTTCGACCAGTCGGTGCGCCAGCCCGCGCTGAAGCTCAGCCTGCAGGCCGTCGATGCCGAGGTCGGCCCGCTCGTGCTGCCCGCGCTCGACAAGCCGCTGCAGGTGCAGCTCGAGGCCGTCTTCAAGGGCGTGCAGCGCGATGGCCGGATCGAGATCTCCGGCGACTACACGCCCTCCACGCGCGATGCCGATATCCACGCCCGCTTCACCGGCGTGGACATGGTCAGCCTGCAGCCCTATGTCGTGAAATCGTCCGAAGGCAGCATCAAGCGCGGCAGCGCCGACCTGGACATCCGCGCCCAGGTGCTGAAGAACAAGCTGCACGCCCCCGGCAAGCTGACCCTCACCGGCCTCGAGCTCGAGAGCACCGGCGTGATGGGCACCCTGGGCGGCGTGCCGCGCCAGGCGGTGCTGGCGGCCATGACGAAGCAAGGCAAGCTGGACGTCAAGTTCACCCTGGAGGGCCGGCTCGACGATCCCTCGTTCTCGCTCAACGAGAACCTGGCGACGCGCATCGCCTCCGGCATGGCCGAGAGCCTGGGCGTCAGCCTCTCGGGCGTGGTCAAGGGCCTGGGCGGGATGGTGAAGGGCCTGTTCGGCCAGTGACCGAGGCCGCTTCGCGCAGGGACTCCAGCTCGCGCCGCGCCTCGGCCAGTTCGGCGTCGCGCTGCGCCAGCTCGGCGCGCAGGCGCACCACCTTGCCGCTCGCGTCGAAGGCGGCCGCATCGGCGATGCGCGCGCGCTCCTTCTCGGCCTCGACGTTCGCCACCGCGGCGGCCAGCCCGTCGCGCAGGCGCTGGTCGAAATCGCGCCGCGTCTCGGCCAGGGCCGCCTCCCAGAAATAGCGCGCCGCCTGCTGCACCGGATCGGGCAAGGCGGGCGGTGCATCGAACGCGCCCGGGTCCTTCAGCCGACCGCCGAGGTGCTTGTACCAGGCATCCAGCCAGGGACTGACGGTGTTCGGCGAGCCCCGCCCCAGGCGCTGGCGCACCCGCTCGATGGTCGGACGCTCGCCCGCCAGCAGCAGCGCGTCGCACGCGGCCCAGACTTCGACTTGGGTGATGCGGGTGGCCATGATTCACCGGACTTCATACATGGGATGTATGAAATATAACAAACCACGCGATCCTCAGCGGCGCGAGGCGGCCTCCCGCTCCATCTGCAGCATGCGGGCGTTGCGGGCGACGCAATCGCCGGGGATGGTGCTGCACAGGGCCTCGTCGCTGATGCGCAGGCGGCGCTGCGTGCTGCGCAGCGGGCCGAGGAAGCGCCGCGCGGCCTCCTCTGCGCCGGGCATGCCCATGCGCAGCGAGTTGACCGCGCCGACCCAACCGAAGTACTGCGTGCCCAGGCGCTCCTCCGGCTTCATGCGGCGGTCGGCCAGGCGCTGCGCCACGCACTCGGCAAATTCGTCCGTGTCGTGGTGGATCAACGCGTAGCACCGGGACTGCGTCGCCTGGGCGGCGGCCTGGATGCGGGCGAGCCGGTCTGCCGCGGCCGCGGCGGGTGGCGCCGCCTGGGCGCCCCCTAGAAAAACGGTGCCGGCGAGCACGAAGCTCGGGAGAATGGGGCGAAGCGGCATGAAGCTTGCGATCAGGGTGGGCAGAGGAAAACCCCTGCACTGTAGTCGCCCCCGAGCGTCACGGCGCCGTCATGCCCTGCCCCAAGAATCCGCACCCACCCTGGACATCCGACACCATGACACACACCCTTGCCTGGGGGCGCATCGCCGCCCTCGCCGCGGCCGTGGCCGCCCTCGCCCCGGCGCTCGTCTCCTGCGCGAGCGACGACCCCGCACCGGCCCCGCCGGCGGCGCCGGTCTCGGTCAAGCTGATCGCGATGAACGACTTCCACGGCAACTTCGAGGTGCCGGCGGCCAACAACGGCGGCTCGGTGATCGTCAAGGACCCGGCGAATGCAGCCGGCACCTCGGTGCGCACCGGCGGTGCGGCCTACCTGGCGACGCTGGTCGCGCAGCTGAAGGCGAAGAACCCGAACAACGTGGTGGTGGCGGCGGGCGACATGATCTCGGCCTCGCCGGTCGCGTCCTCGCTGACGCACGACGAGGCGACGGTCGACATCCTGGGCCAGGTCGGGCTGGAGGTCAGCTCGGTGGGCAACCATGAGTTCGACCACGGCAAGGACGAGCTGCTGCGGATCCAGAACGGCGGCTGCTACCCCGGCGGCGTGACCGGCACCGACACCTGCCTGGTGAACGGCAGCTTCCCCGGCGCGAAGTACAAGTACCTGTCGGCCAACACGGTGGTCACGGCCACCGGCCAGACGCTGTTTCCGGCCACCTGGACCAAGCGCTTCGGTGCCGCCTCGGTCGGCTTCATCGGGCTGACGCTGAAGGGCACGCCGTCGGTGGTGACGTCGACCGGCGTCGCGGGGCTGTCGTTCACGGACGAGGTCACGACCATCAATGCGCGCGCGGCGGAGCTGAAGGCCCAGGGCGCGACCGCGGTGGTGGTGCTGATCCACCAGGGCGGCCAGACGACGGCGAGCACGCTGGACGATGGCAGCTGCCCGAACCTGAGCGGCGAGATCGTGCCCATCGTCGACGGCCTGACCAAGGACGTCGATGTGGTCGTGAGCGGCCATACGCACCAGGAGTACGTCTGCCGGCGCAACGGCAAGCTGCTCACCTCGACCGGTTTCTACGGCAGCGCCGTGACCGAGATCGACCTGACGCTGCAGCCGGGCAGCGGCGTCACCGCGATGACGGCGCACACCGTGCCGGTGGTGAACGACCTGAACACGACGCTGCCGGCCGGGATGGTGGCGCTGGCGCCGGACGCGACGGTGGCTGCGCAGGTGCAGAAGTACGTCGCGCTGACGGCGACGTTGAAGAACACGGTGGCCGGGACGATCTCGGCCGACATCAAGCGGGCGCTGCTGTCAGGCACCTCGACGCCGACGCGCGACGAGGGCGCCGAGGGGGCGCTGGGCGACGTGATGGCCGATGTGTACCTGGCGGGCGGCCCGACCTCGGAGATCGCCTTCATCAACCCGGGCGGCGTGCGTGCCGACCTGATCCGGCCGGCCAGCGGCCAGGTGACGGTGGGCAACCTGATCGACGTGGCGCCGTTCGGCAACACGCTGGTGACGGCCGACCTCACGGGCGCGCAGCTGAAGCGCCTGCTGGAGCAGCAATGGGAAGCGGCCAACTGCGCCGCCAAGCCGAGCGGCGCGAACGGCTGCGGCCGGCTGCTGCAGCCGAGCGCGGGCTTCAGCTACACCTGGGACGCGGCGCAGCCGGCGGGTGCGGCCGACGGGCAAGGCAACCGCGTGGTGGCCGGCTCGATGATGCTGAACGGCACCGCGATCGACGCGGCCAAGACCTACCGCATCACCTTCAACAGCTTCATGGCCCCGGGGCCGGGCGACAACTTCTCGGTGGTGACGCAGGGCAAGAACATCACGAACAGCCAGGTGAAGGACATCGATGCGCTGATCGCGTACATGAAGACGCACCCGAACCTCGCGCCCCCGGCACCCCGCATCACCCGGGTGAATTGAGCCCCCCAGTCGCTTCGCTCCTGCCCCCGAGGGGCGCCACCCGGCGGCCCGGCAAAGCCGGTTCCGCGGGCGTGGCTGGAGGGGCACTTCGCTTCGCCTGTGCGTTCGTCGGGCTATACGGCCGACGCGAGTAGCGCCAGGCCGGATGCGGTCAGCATGACCAGGACCACCTTCCGGAATGACGCTTCGGAGATGCCGACGTACAGTCTCGCGCCCAACAGAACGGGCAGCAGCATCGCGGGCGCGACCACGCCGAACAGCGGCAGCATGTCCCGCGTCACCAGCCCGCGCGCCAGGTAGACCCCCATCGTCACCGTCAGGGCTGCCAGGTTGAAGTTCTGGATGACGGCGCGCTGCTCGTCCTTTGCATAGCCGCGCAGCGTGCACCACAGCGTGGGCACCGTGCCGGTGAAGCCGCCCAGCCCGCCCATCAGGCCGCCGATCCCGCCCACCACGCCGTCCGCCACCCGGCCCCCGGCCCGCACCCGCGGCAGCCGCCCTGACAACAGCATCGCCGGGCACCACAGCACCAGCAGCGCGCCCAGCAGGCCCTTGAACAGGCGCACGTCCAGCATCGCCAGGATCGCCACCCCCAGCGGCACCCCCACCAGGCCGCCGAGCAGGAAAGGCAGCAGGCGCCGCCCGTCGAACCCGCGACGCACCGTGACGGCCGCGATCACCTGCCCGGTCAGCGAACCGAACACCGACAACACCGCGGCCAGCCGCGGATCCAGCGTCCAGGCCCAGAACGACATCGCGGTCAGCCCGAAGCCGAAGCCCGACAGGCCCTGCACGAAGCCGGCCACCCCAGCGCCGACGGCCACCCACAGCATCCGTTCATCCATGGGCCTCGAGTGTGCCAGCGGCCTGCGCCACCTGACGCAGCCCCTCGAGCGCGGGCTGCACCACGGCCGCGTCGGACTCCTCGGCAAACACCGCGTACACCGGGTAGAGGAACTCCGGCGCGCGCGGCACGCGGTGCAGCCGGCCGCTTTCCAGGTGCTGGCGCACCACCGCCAGCCGGAAGTAGCCGGAGCCGCCGGCCGCCAGCACGTATTCGCGGCCCAGCGGCCCCAGGCCCGCGCGGACGCCGGCATGGCTCAGTTCGGGAAACGCCAGGCTGTGCTGCGTCGCGAACTCCGGTCCCCAGTCGACGTAGACGTAGTCGTTCGGATCGAGCCGGCGCCGGCCCTTGCGCGTCGTGACCAGCACCAGCTTCTCCTCCATCAGCAGCTCGATGCGCAGCCCCGGCCGCTGCTGCGGCGCATACGCCACGGCCAGGTCCAGCGTGCCCGCTGCCACGTGGTCGACCAGCTCGGCGGCCACGCCCACCTCGGTGCGCAGCGCGAGCCGCGGCGCCGCGCCGCGCATCCACAGCATCCATTCCAGCAGCAGCGGGTCCCACAGGCTGGTCTCGCAGCCGATCGAGAGAACGGCCTCCCGCCCCGGCGGCACCGCGACCTGGTGGCGCGCGCGCTCCCACACCTGGACCAGCATCGACGCATAGCGCACGAAGCGCTCGCCGGCCGGCGTCAGCACCGCGCCCGCCTTGCTGCGCACGAACAGCGTTGCGCCGACCTGCTCTTCCAGCGCCCGCACCCGCGCGCTCACGGCGGTCTGCGTGACATGCAGGCGCTCGGCCGCGCGCACGAAGCTGCCGGCCTCGACGATGCCGAGGAAGGTCTGGGCCAGCGTCACGTCCATCGCCCTCTCCGAAGTTGGCAGCAAGATTATTGCTGGCAAGAGCCAATAAAGATCGCTTTACATCAGGAGAAGGCGATTTCACCATTCAAGGCGCACCCACAACGACGTCACTGGAGAAGCTCATGCCCAACGAACGCACCCTGCCCAAGACCCCCGCCGCGCCGCGTGCCGGCAGCGAAGCTCCCGCACGCCGCCCGGTGGCGCAGGATGCACGCCAGCCCAGCCAGAAAGGCAAGGCCAGCCCGCAAGCCCGCCACGACCTCCGCGTAGAAGCCGACGCCTCCCTCACCGCCCCCGGCGGCTAACTTCCAAAGCCGAGCGTCAAGCGAAGGCTTCCCAGCGGACGCCGCGGAGCCGGCTCCGCCGGGCCGCTGGCGGCGCCCCCTTGAGGGGGAGAGGGCGTCAGCCCGAGGGGACCCGCGTCAGCGCCTCGGGGGTGGGCCTGTGTCACGCCAGCTGGCCCCGCCCGGCCAGCTTGGCGCGGTAGACGGCCGCGTCGGCGCGTGCCATCAGGCCGGCCAGTCCATCCGCGCCGGCCAGCGCGACGCCGACACTGGCCCCGACGTGCACCTGCAGGTCGTCGCCCAGGCAGAACGCCTGCGCCGCCGCATTCACCACCTTGCGCGCCACGCCGTCGGCCACGCTGCGCCGCTGCACCGACGGCAGCACCACCGCGAACTCGTCGCCCCCCAGGCGCGCGACCGCGTCGCTCGGCCGCACCAGCGCCTGCAGGCGCTCGGCAAACAGCCGCAGCACCACGTCCCCCGCCGCGTGGCCGTAGGTGTCGTTGACCGGCTTGAAGTGGTCCAGGTCGATGTACAGCAGCGCCAGCTCGCCCTCGTCCAGCGCACGGCGGTTGCGCTGCAGGTAGCTGTCGAAGCCCTGGCGGTTCAAGAGGCCGGTCAGCGCATCGTGCTCGCTCAGCTCGGTCAGCCGCCGCGCCTCCTCGCGGTGCGCCGTGATGTCCTGGCCGATGCCCACGAACCCGTCGGCAGCGCCCTCCGCGTCGCGCAGCGGGATGTAGCTCACCGCCAGGTAGCGCTCCCGGCCGTCGCGCACCTGGCGCCGCTCGAAACTCACCGCCTCGCCGCGCAGCGCCCGCTCGATCCATGACAGCGTGTGCGCATGCTCGTCGGCGCCGAGCACCTCGGCGACGCTGCGCCCCAGGATGCGTTCGCGCGACTCGCCGCGCCACTGCTCGAAGGCGGCATTCACGAAGCGGTAGCGCTGCCGCGCATCGACCACCGCCACCACCGCCGGGATGGCCTCGGCGATCGATCCCAGCGTCGCGGTCTGGCGGAACAGCTCGTTGCGCGCCCGCACCGCGTCGGTGATGTCGCGCATCACCGCCGAATACCGCCCGATGCGCCCGTTCTCGTCGCGATGCGCGATCACCATGTGGGCGATCGGCGCGACCCGCCCGCCGTGCATCAGGAGCTCCGTCTCGCCCAGCCAGATGCCGTGCTCCTTCACCGCCGGCTTGATCTCGCGCAGGAAGCGCTCGTTGGTGGCCGCCGTGTTGAACTCGCTGAACGACCGACCCGCGACCGTGGCCGCCAGCGGGCCGCCCAGCGCACGCCGCGCGGCCGGGTTGGCATAGTTGAGCCGGCCGCGCCAGTCGGCCTGCACGATGAAGTCGGTGGAGTTCTCCAGGATCTCCGTCAGCTCGCGCAGCGAGCGCGCGGTGGTCTCGCGCTCGGTGATGTCGACCTCGGTGGTGAACAGTCCCCGCACCTGGCCGTCCTCGTCCACGTCCGGCACCACCTGGCTCTCGATGCGCCGCAGTGCGCCGGCGACGCGCTCCTCGAACTCGAAGCGCTGCGGCGCGCCGGCCAGCGCGGCCGCCAGGTGCAGCGCGGTCGCCGGATCGGGCGCCTCGGCCAGCAGCTCCTCGCGCCTGCGCCCGATGATGAGGGCCCGCGTCCGTTCGAAGCGCTCGCAGTGCCTCTGGTTCACGAACTGGTAGCGCAGCTGCTGGTCCAAGTAGGCGATGCGGATCGGCAGGTGGTCGGTGATGTTGCGCACGAAACGCTCGCTGGCCGCCACGCGCTGCTCCAGCGCCTTGCGCTCGGTGACGTCCATCGCGACCGAATAAAAGCCGGCGCTGCGGCCATCCGGCTGCAGCTTGGGGACCAGGGCCCGCTGGAAGCAGCGCTTCGTGCCGTCGACCGTCCACTGCGACTCGAAGTCGCTGCGGCAGCCCCAGCGCACCGCGTCCAGGTGCGGCGCCATCGTCGCCAGCACCGCCGGCCCGTTGACCTCCAGAAGGCTCATACCGGCCGCGTGCGCGGGGTCGATGCGGAGGATCTGGCACGCCATCCGGTTGGCGAACACCAGGCGCTCGTCCGGCCCCCACTCGAGGATGAGCACCGGCAGGTTGTCGGCCAGGGTGCGCAGCCGTCGCTCCGAGGCCTGCGTCAGGTCGGCCTGGCGGCGCAGCGCCTCGTCGCGCGCGGCCAGCGCCTCGGTCATGGCGTCGAAGCGCCGCGCCAGGCGGCCGAACTCGTCGCCGCTGTCGAGGGCGATGCGCACCGACAGGTTGCCGCCGGCCACCGCCAGCGTCGCCTCTTCCAGCCGATCGAGCCGGCGCAGCACCTTGACGGCGATCATGCCTCCCTGCAACAGCAGCAGCAGCACCAGCAGCGCCATGCCGAGCGCCGCCGTGCGATGGAAGCGCTGTTCGGCCTGGTATTGCGCCGCGGCCGCCTCGCGCGACCAGATCAGGATGTTGTCGCCCAGGGCCTGGGTCTCGGCCAGCACCCGGTCGACCATCAACTCGGCGCGGCGCCGGGCCAGCACCGAATCCTCCTGGTGCGCGGTCGCTTCGCCCAGCTCGTCGAACTGCTGGCGCAACACGGTCGCCGAGCGGATCAGCGACGGCGACGACAACAAGGCGACGAGCTTCTGCTGGCACAGGCTCCACTGCTGCGCCGAGCGTTCGTCGAAGGCCCGCGCGTGTTCGTGCGTCAGCACGAGCAGGGCCGACATCTGCCGGGCCGCATCGTGGGCGCGCTGCTGCTCCAGTTCCGTGCGCTCGGAGGCCGCACGGGCCTGCCACACCGCGCCGCCGGACAGCAGCACGATCACCAGCGCGAGGAGCGCGAACCCGAGGAGCAGGCTGCGGATCTTCATGCCGCCCGGTCCTCGGCGCCCGCTGCCGGCCGCGCCGGGCCGGACCCTCGACAGCCGGTTCGCGGCCGGGAAGCAGACAGCGCTGCCACCACCGCGCACGGGCCGCGGCGGGCTGCATGAAGATGTACTGCCCGACGCGCCATGGCGATGCGGATGCGCAAGCATCCGGCAAGAGAATGGATGCCGACATTGTGCGGAACGCGTCGCGGATGCGATGCCCGCAAAAGCGCGGCTTTTATCCCCCGTCTTGCCGCCCCGGCGGACCCGTCCTTCGCGTCACGCCCGCCGACCCGTCACGCGGCAACGGCAGGGGCGCGGCGGGCGCCGATGCGTGCGCTCAGCGCCTTGCCCCAGGCCATGCCGGGCTTCTCGACCACGATGTGCAGCAGCCACGAACCGAGCAGCGCGAGCGGCAGGCTCAGCCCGATCAGCAGGCTCGCATACAGGGCACGATCGCGGATCTGCAGCGCCTCGATGAGCAGCCAGGCCGTGAGGAAGATCGCGACCATGTGCACGCAGTAGAAGCCGTACGACACGTTGCCCAGCCACTTGATCGCCGGGCTCTCCAGCGCCCCCAGCACGCGCTGGCCGACACGGCCGAGCCGGCCCTCAACCGAGAAGAACACCAGCATCCACATCAGCACCGCGATGCCGATCGGGCCATGGATGAAGGCGCACCCAGCCAGGATGGCTAGCATTCCCACCGCCCGCCCGGTGCCGCCCGCTTCGGCCGACAACTCGGTGTGCAACCTGTAGGACACGTAGCCGATGAAGAACAGGTAGAGCATCGCCGGCAGGAAGGACGGCTGGTGGAAGCGCAAGGCCCCGAGCGAGAGCAGCAGCCCGCCGGCGGCCACCGTCCACAGGTTCAGGCGAAACTTGCCGGCAAACCATACCAGCAGCGGCGCCGCCAGGTAAAACTGCCACTCCAGCGTGAGGCTCCAGGCCTGCCCCATGAACGCGAACGAGGTCGCGGGCAGCACGCGCTCGGGCACGATGCCGTGCAGCAGCACGACATGCAGGCCGAGGTGGGTCCAGAAGTTCTCCTTGGCCGCCATCAGGTAGCCCAGGCGGTCGTCGGTGCGCGTGCCGGACCAGGGGATCTCGCGCAGCACCGAAATGGACAGGTCGAGGACCGCGATGCTGGCCGCCAGGCACACCAGGTAGACCGGGAACAGGCGGAACGCGCGCCGCACGAGGTAGCTGGCGGTGCTATGGTCGCGCGAGCCGAGCAGCGTCGCCGAGATCACGAAGCCGCTGATGATGATGAACACGCCGACCGCGAACTCGCCGTTCGCCAGCACCCAGCCCAGGCCTTCGGTCTTGTAGAACGGCAGCGTCGCCATGGTCACGACATGGGTGAGCCAGACCCACAGCGCCATCACGCCGCGCACGCCATCGAGACCGGGGACCTGCTTGAGGTGGGGATTCATCCCCGGCGTTTTGCAGGATCCGTGCCGGCATGCTGCGCTGCGGCACGGGATGACACCGCGCGTTACACCTGCGTTGCGGCGGCGAGCCGGCGCTGGGCCCGGCCGTCGGCATCGAAGACGTGCAGCGCCTCGGCCGATGCGCACCAGCGCATGCGGTCGCCGGGCTTCGCCCGCGTCAGCGCGCTGCCGCGCATCACGAGTTCCTCGCCGCCGTCGGTGCGCAGGTAGACGAGGTGCGACTCGCCCAGCTGCTCGACCAGCACCACCTCGCCGTCGAAGCAGACGCCCTCGGGCGCGCCCTCCCCGGCCGGCTTGAAGTGCTCGGGCCGGATGCCGATCTCCACCGCCTGGCCGATGCGCAGCGCGCCGGTCTCGACGCGCGCGCGCGCCTGCGCGCCGCGGGCGAGCGACAGCGTGGTCTCGCCCGCCCCGTCTCCGAGCGCGGACACCGTCGCCGGCAGCAGGTTGATCGCCGGCGAGCCGATGAAGGTGGCGACGAAGCGGTTCGCCGGCTGCTCGTACAGCTCGACCGGCGAGCCGGCCTGCTGGACCCGGCCCTCGTGCATGACGACGATCTTGTCGCCGAGCGTCATCGCCTCGACCTGGTCGTGGGTGACGTAGACCATGGTCGCCTTCAGCTCGCGGTGCAGGCGGGCCAGCTCGACGCGGGTCTTCACGCGCAGCGAGGCGTCGAGGTTGGACAGCGGCTCGTCGAACAGGAAGAGCTTGGGGTCGCGCACGATGGCGCGGCCGATCGCCACGCGCTGGCGCTGGCCGCCCGACAGCTCGCGCGGCAGGCGCTGCAGCAGGTGGTCGATGTGCAGGGCCTTCGCGGCCGATTCGATGCGGCGCTTGCGCTCGGCCCGGTCGGCGCCGTGCAGCTTCAGGCCGAAGCCCATGTTGTCGAACACCGTCATGTGCGGGTACAGCGCGTAGCTCTGGAAGACCATCGCGATGCCGCGCTGCGCCGGCGGCAGGTGGTTGACCACGTGGCCGTCGATCGCGAGCTCGCCGCCGCTGATCTCTTCCAGCCCGCACATCATGCGCAGCAGCGTCGTCTTGCCGCAGCCGCTCGGGCCGACCAGCACGACGAACTCGCCGTCGGCGATGTGCAGGTCGACCCCTTGCAGCACGGCGGTGTCGCCGTATTTCTTCGAGACGTTGGTGAGGGTGACTTGGGTCATGGTGTTACTTCACTGCACCGGCGGTGATGCCGCGGATGAGTTGGCGCGACAGCAGCGCATAGACGACCAGCACCGGCAGCACCGCGAGCGACAGCGCGGCCAGCACGGCGTTCCAGTCGGTCGCGAACTGGCCGATGAACTGCTGCACGCCAAGCGTCAGCGTCTGGGTCGATTCGGACGGCGCGAGGATGAGCGGGAACCACAGGTCGTTCCAGATCGGCACCATGGTGAACACGCCCACCGTCGCCACCGCCGGCCGCACCAGCGGCAGCACGATGCGCAGGAAGATGGTGTACTCGCCGACACCGTCGCAGCGCGCCGCATCCTTGAGCTCGGTCGGCACCTGGCGGATGAACTCCGACAGGATCAGGATCGCGAGCGGCAGGCCCTGGGCCACGTAGACCAGCACCAGCGCCGTCAGCGTGTTGACCAGGTTCAGCGCCACCATGGTCTGCAGGATGGACACCGAGCCGAGCCGGATCGGCACCATGATGCCGAAGGCGAGGAAGAGCGCCAGCAGCCGGTTGCCCGGGAAGCGGTACTCGGTCAGCGCCCAGGCCGCCATCGCGCCGAACAGCAGGATCAGCACCAGCGAGCAGCCGGTGACGACGACGCTGTTGAAGAACATGCCGCCGACCGCCGCATTGCCCAGCACCTTGGCGTAGCCGACCACGCTCCACGTGGCTGCGGTGGGCAGGGCGAGCGGCTCGTCGAAGATCGCGCGCCGGACCTTGAACGAGTTGATGAGCACCAGCACGATCGGGAACAGCACCAGCAGCGAGTAGCCGCCGAGCGTGGCATGGACGAAGAGCGATCGAATCGGCCGGCTCACGGCGCATACCTCCGCAGCCGGCGCTGCACGACGAACAGGTAGACCGCCACGCCGGCGAGGATCACGAGGAACATCAGCGTCGCGAGCGCGGCGCCCATCGTCGCGCTGCCCGGCTGCGACTGGTAGCCGAAGAAGGTGCGGTAGAACAGCGTGCCCAGCAGGTCGGTCGAGAAGTTGGGCCCGGCCGAGGCGCCCTTCACCGCGTACACGAGGTCGAAGGCGTTGAAGTTGCCGACGAAGGTGAGGATGTTGACGAGGCCCAGCGTCGGCAGGATCAGCGGCAGCCGGATCGACCAGAAGACGCGCCAGGGGCCGGCGCCCTCGACCACCGCGGCCTCGACGATGTCCTCGGGGATGGCGATGAGCGCGGCGTAGATCAGCATCATCGGGATGCCGACGAACTGCCACACCGACATCAGCGTGAGCGTGGTCAGCGCCGTCTCCTCCATGCCGAGCCAGGGGCCGAACCAGTCCTGCAGCCCGACGAGGGACAGCAGCTTCTCGCTCACGCCCCACAGCGGCGACAGGATGAGCTGCCAGCTGAAGCCGATGATCACCACCGACAGCAGGGTCGGCAGGAACAGCACCGTGCGGTACGCGGCCGCGCCGCGCACGCCGCGCAGCGACAGCAGCGCCGCCAACACCAGCGCGACGGGGTTCTGCACCAGCGAGTGGATGATGAAGAACTTGACGTTGTTGGCCATCGCGTTGCGGAAGCTCTCGAACCACTGCGCGTCCAGCAGCAGGGTGCGGAAGTTCTGCAGGCCGACGAAGGCCACGCTGCCGTCGGCGCCGGTGCCGTAGGCGCTCAGGCGCAGCGTGTCCACCAGCGGCCAGGCGCTGAAGAGGGTGTAGACCAGCACGGCCGGTGCGAGGAACACCGGCACGTGCCACCCAAGCCGCTGGTTCATGCGTTGGCCTCATCCAGCGATCCCCGTGGAACCGGCTTTGCCGGGCCACTGGGGATGCCCCCTCGGGGGGAGGCGCGAAGCGCTTCGGGGGGGGTCATTTTTTGGGGGCGTACCACTTGGCGAAGCCCGCCTGGATGCGCTCGGCCGCGTCCTTCGGCGCCAGCTTGCCGTTGACCACCTGCGAGTTGACGGTCCAGAGCTCGTTCTCCATGCTCGGCTCGCCGCGGCTCATCACCTGGGCGTTCAGGCGGATGGTCGACTTGCACTGGGCACGCCAGCCGAGCATCTGCTTCGCCACCGGGTCCTTCACGTCGACCGCATGGCGCGCCAGCGAGAAGAAGCCGGTCGCCTTGTTGGTGTAGAGCTCGGCGAACTCCTTGGACGCGAGCCAGGTCAGGAAGACCTTGGCATCGGCCGGGTTCTTCGCCTGCTTGTTGATGCCCATGCCGATGTCGGTGTGGTCGGAGATGTAGCAGGCGTCGCCGGCCTTGCGCACCGGCGGGGCGAAGGCGCCGAAGTCGAAGCCGGGCTCCTTCTCGAAGAAGGCGATGTCCCAGGAGCCGGTCGGGTAGATGGCGGCGCGGCCGGAGGCGAACAGGTTCTGCGAATCGCCGTAGGTCTGGGCCTGGTAGCCCTTGGGCAGGTAGGCCGACCACTTGGCCATCGTCGTCCAGACATCGACGAACTCGGGGTCGGTGAACTTCTTCTTGCCGTCGATCAGCGCGCGGCGGCCCTCCTCGCCCTTCCAGTAGTTGGGGCCGATGCCGGTGAAGACGATCTGGTTGGTCTCCCATTGGTCCGCGGTGCCGAGCGCGAGGGGGGCGACCTTGCCCTGCGCCTTGAACTTGTCGAGCACGGCGAAGAACTCGGCCTCGGTGGCGGGCGGCTTGACGCCAGCCTCGGCGAACAGCTTCTTGTTGTAGAAGAAGCCGTGGATCACCGAGGCCATCGGCAGGCAGTAGGTGTCCTTGCCGTCGTCGGTCTGCCAGGCGACCTTGGCCGAATCCGGGAAGCTGGCGAGGCCGGGTTCGCCATCGAGCTTGAGCAGGCGGCCCTTCTTGTAGAGGTCGAGCGAGACGTCGAAGGGGCGGCAGGTGATCAGGTCGCCGGCGCTGCCGGCGGCCAGGCGGGCGTTGAGCACCGAGTTGTACTCGGGCGGCGCGGTCGGCGTGAACTTGACGGTGATGCCGGGGTGGGCCTTGGTGAAGGCGGGCAGCAGCACCTCGTCCCACAGCGCCTTGTCGTCGGTGCGCCAGCTCTCGATCACCAGGGTGCCGGCCTGCGCGGCAACGGTGCCGGCGGCCAGGGCGGCGGCCATGAGCGCATGGCGGAAAGGTCGTCGGGTCATCTGCATTCCGGTCTCCTCGGGGTGTGTCGGTGTGCGCACGGCGGCGCAGGCGGGGCGCAAGGTACCATCGGGCACCGTGTGACGCGAGAGCCGGCCCCGCGACCGGCCACACGAAGCCAAGTGCTTGTCATTCCTGGGATTTCCTCCGATGAGGCGATGCGCCGAGCTCACCGTTCCTTACGTTGCGCCGCGCCCCGATGCAGGGGGCGCTCGGCCGCGTGGCGGCGCCCTCGCCTTACACAACATTGCAAATCGTCGGACTTCGACAGCCGCGCGGCAGCCCCTTTGGCGGGTGCCGGCGCTGTGCCTGCTGCTGCTGGCGGCGGGCGCGGTACAGGCGCAGGCCCCGGCCGCCGCACCGACGCAGACCCTCGACGTGCTGCACTGGTGGACCTCGGTGGGCGAACGGCGTGCCGTCGAGCAGCTGGTGCAGCAGCTCGACCGGCGAGGCATCGGCTGGAACGACGCGGCGATCCCCGGCGGCGGGGGCGGCGGCGCGATGAAGGTGCTGAACAGCCGCGTGCTGGCGCGGGACCCGCCGGACGTGGCGCAGGTGATCGGCCGCACGCTGGCCGACTGGTCGGACCTGGGGCTGGTGCTGCCGCTGGACGAGGTGGCGCAGCGCAACCGCTGGAGCGCGTCGCTGTTCCCGGTGGTGCAGCGCGTGATCACGCACCGCCACCGCATCGTCGCCGCGCCGCTGGGCGTGCACCGCATCAACACCCTCTTCTACAACCCGCGCGTCTTCGCAAAGCTGAGGCTGCCGGTGCCGGCCAGCTGGGACGAGCTGGGCCGCGCGGCGCCGCTGCTGCGCCGGGCGGGCGTCGCGCCGCTGGCCTGGAGCGACGAGCCCTGGCAGCTCGCGACCGTGTTCGAGACGCTGCTGCTGTCCGAAGGCGGGCCGGTGTTATACGGCGAGCTGGCCGCGGTGCAGCGCTGGCAGGCCTGGCAGGACCCGCGGGTCGCGAAGGCGCTGGCGCGGCTGCGCTGGCTGCGCGGCCTGAACGGCGAGACCGCGATCGAGCAGCGCTGGACTGCGTCGGCGCGCCAGCTGTACCTCGGCGAGGCGGCGCTGTTCATCATGGGCGACTGGGTGCACGGCGAACTCGCGGCCTGGGACGCGCAGGCCGGGCGCGACTACGGCTGCACGCCGGTGCCCGGCACCGCGGGCATGCACCTGTACAGCATCGACACGCTGGCCATGCTGGTGAACCGGCGCGGGCGCGCGGCCGAGCAGGAGCGCATGGCCGAGGTGGTGGTGTCGCCGGCGGCGCAGCTCGCCTACAACCAGGCCAAGGGCTCGGTGCCGGTGCGCGACGACATCGACCCCGGCCAGCTCGACGAATGCGCGCGCGACTCGTGGCAGACGCTGAAGCGCGGCGACAGCCCGCAGCTGCCGAGCATCGCCCACCGCATGGCGGCCGACGAGGCAACCAAGGACGCGCTCGCCGATGCGCTGCACCGTTTCCTGAAGGACCCCGGCATCACCCCCGAACGTGCGCAGGAGCGGCTGGTCGCCCTGGTCCGCAGCGCCGCGCGCACCTCGCCCCCCTCCCCGCCATGAACCTTGCCCGCAAGCGCACCATCCTGGCCGTCGACGACGACCAGAAGACCCGCCAGCTGCTGAAGCTGTACCTGGAGAAGCACCAGTACGTGGTGCAGCTGGCGGCCGACGGCGCGAGCTTCCGCAGCGGCTTCGAGCGCTACCGCGACGAGCTGAGCCTGGTGATCCTGGACGTGATGCTGCCGGACACGGACGGCTTCGCCCTGTGCCAGATGGTGCGGCAGCGCGCACCGATGCTGCCGATCATCATGCTGACCGCGAGTGCCGACGACACCGAGCGCATCGTCGGGCTGGAACTCGGCGCCGACGACTACATCGGCAAGCCCTACAACCCGCGCGAGCTGCTGGCGCGCATCAAGGCGATCCACCGGCGCGCGGGCCAGGGGGACGGCGGCGGGACGCCGCGCTACCTGCGCTTCGCCGGCTTCCGGCTGGACCGGCTGGAGCGCACGCTGAGCGCGCCGGACGGCCAGCCGGTGGTGCTGACGGCGATGGACTTCGACCTGCTGCGCCTGCTGGCCGAGCATGCCGGCGAGGTGATGGAGCGGGCGCGGCTGATGGAGCAGACGCGGGGCCGCGACCTGGGGCCGGCGGACCGTTCGCTCGACGTGCAGGTGAGCCGGCTGCGGCAGCGGCTGGGCGACGACGGCAAGCAGCCGGCGCTGATCAAGACGGTGCGCAGCAGCGGCTACGTGTTCTCGGTCGAGGTGCTGGCCAGCCATGACTGACCGGCTGCGCGCCTGGGCGCTGCGGCTGCTGCTGCCGCACACGCTGCGCGGCCGCATCATGCTGGTGATGGTGGCGGGCGTGCTGCTGAGCCAGCTGCTGGGGACGGCGATCTGGGCCTGGCAGCTGCGGTCGAACGCGCTGCGGGATGCGCGCGATGCGGCGCTGCAGACGGCGCAGAGCGCGGCCGGCGCGATCCGTTTCTTCCGCGACCTGCCGCCGCAGTACCGGCCGCTGCTCATCGAGCAGCTGCGCACCATGGGCGGGACGCGCTTCTTCGTGAACGTGAACCGCAGCCGGGTGGCGACGGGCAGGTTCGAACCGTCGACGCTGTCGGAGACGGTGCTGCGCAGCGTGCGCGAGCGGCTGTTGCTGCAGGTGGGCGACACGACCTCGTTCGAGGCGACGTTCGCCTGGCCGGACACGCTGACGGTGGCGGACGACGGCCGCACGCTGCGCGAGCTGCCGGAGAGCTGGGTGGAGGCCTCGCTGCTGAGTCGGGCGCGGCCGGCGCCGCTGCTGGTGATCCAGGCGCAGATCGAGCCGGACGGCTGGCTGCTGCTGGCGACGACGCTGCCGGACCCCTACTTCCTGGACAACGCCAACCCGCTGACGAGCGACCGGCTGCTGCTGCAGGGGGCGACGCTGGTGACGGTGCTGCTGCTGGTGCTGGGGGTGGCGCGAAGCCTGACGCGGCCGTTGTCGCGGCTGGCGCAGGCGGCGAGCGAGTTCGGCAATGCGATGCACCCGAACCAGGTGCCCGAGACGGGCACGGTGGAGCTGCGGCGCACGGCGCGCGCCTTCAACGAGATGCAGGCGCGCATCCAGCGCTTCGTGGAGGACCGCGAGCGGCTGTTCGGCAGCATCTCGCACGACCTGAAGACGCCGATCATGCGGCTGAAGCTGCGCACCGAACTGCTGGACGACGAGGCGGTGCGGGCCGATTTCCACGAGGACCTGGACGAGCTGGACATGATGGTGAAGGGCGCGCTGCAGAGCGTGAAGGACAGCGACGTGCACGAGAACCTGGCCGAGGTGCGGCTGGACCGGCTGGTGGAGCGGCTGACCTCGGCGGCCCTCGCGACGGGCGCGAAGATTGCGGTGTCGCTGCCGCCGATCGCGGTGACGGGGCGGCCGCTCGCCTTGAAGCGCGCCCTGGGCAACCTGATCGACAACGGGCTGCGCTACGGGCGCGAGATCGAGGTCGGGGCGGAGCTGGGGAACGGCAAGTGCTCGGTGCTGGTGCGCGACCATGGGCCGGGGCTGCCGGAAGATTCGCTGGAGGAGATCTTCGAGCCCTACGTGCGGCTGGAACACGGGCGGCAGGTGCACGCGGAGGGCTCGGGGCTCGGCCTCTCGATCGCACGGCGCATCGCGCGGGAGCACGGGGGAGACGTGAAGCTGCGAAATCACCCGGAAGGCGGGCTGGTGGCTTCGTTGAGCTTGCCGGCTTGAGGGTCACCCGTTCGGTTGGTTCTTCGTTCGAATGCAGCGACCTCGTAGCCCGGATGCCAATCCGGGATCGTCCCTCATGACAGACGGCGAGCCAGCGACTGCACCATCCCGTGCCCTTCGAACTGCGACATCAATCGCGACTTCTGCAAGGCCGTCAGCGCCGATCCCTCGATCATCGACGGCCACAGCCGCGTCGCCGACCGGACCGCCTCGCGGATGACGGCCGCCGCAGGCTTCTCCGGGATCCGCAACGCACTGCAGAACACCCGCAGCACCGCCGGCGACAGCTGCTGCCGCGTGCGCGCCGATGCAGACCCGGGCGGCAACAGGTCCGGCGGCAACAGCGCCAGCGCATGCCCCTGGTTGCGGCTGTAGGCGGCATAGGCGACCACGTCATAGGCCGGGGCCAGTCGCGGATTCCGCCCGTCCGGGTACACCAGCCCGATGTTCTTCAGGTGCATGTCGGGATTGCCCAGCATCTCGTTCACCACCAGCCGCCGCAACAGCTCGTGCACCGCCGCCTCGCCCAGGCTCTCGAAACCCATCAGCACCGCCGCCACGTCCAGGTAGCCCCGCACCCCGCCGCCGTACTTGTCCTCCGGCATCACGCCCAGCACCTGCGCAAAATCCTCGCAGTGAACCCGGCCCGGTGCATCCCGGTCGTAGCGCCGCACCGCCAGGAAGTTCGTCGCGGCATCCGCATCGCCCAGGTCGTAGCCGTGCGCCACCGCCAGCTTCGACAAGGGCTCGAGCCACGCCTCGCACACCGTCACCCCGGCCGCGGCCGCCAGCCGCAGCGACAAGGCCTCCACCTCCGGCAGCCTGGGCTGCGCCACCACCGGCAGCTTGGCGATGATGTGGGTGTCATGGTCGCGGGTGCGCGCCACATAGCGATCGCCCTCGCGGATCGCCCCCACCTTCGGCTGCACCCCCGACAAGGACACCCCCTCCTCCAACGGGTCCGCCGTCACCGACATCTCCAGCGCATCCTGCTGCTGCGTCACGTAGCGTGCCAGCTCGTCGCGGCTCAGGTTCACCGGCAAGGCCCGCACGTCGCCCGGCAGGTCCCTGCCACAAGCCGCCAGCATCTCGAAGTGATCCTTCGGGTCACAGCCGCGCAACTCCGCCACCCGGTCGCGGAACACGCCCTCCGGCAACAGGTTCTGGAAGAAGGCCGGCAACAACCAGCCGTTCTGCACCGAGCGCCGGCCATTGAATCCCACGGCCCGCACGTCGCGCCACAAGGCCTGCTGCTGCACGGACGAATCGGCCAGCCAGGCCGCGGACACCGTCGGCATCCCTTCGCGCGCGATGAACGCCTCGTCGGCCACGAAGCGCGTCACGACCGTGTCCGCCGCCAGTTCGTAGCGGAACAGCACCCCGAGCCGCAGCGATTCACCCAGGTGGATCGCGAGCGCCTTGACGTTCATCGCGGCCCGCCGCCCGGGCGCACTGTGTCGAGCGCGGCGGCCACCCTCGACTTCACCTGCGGCTCGCGCGTCGCGCCCGCATCCACCGCCACCGCCGCCCCCTTCGGCACCAGCAGCAGTTCCAGTCCCAGGCGATCGGCCACCGCCAGCAAGGTGCTCAGCTTGAAGTCGTCCCGACCGCTCAGCACATGCGTCAAGGTGCGCTGCGACACCCCCGCCAGCGCGCGCAGTTGCGCCTGGGTCAGCCCGTTCCGCCCCAGGGCCTCGCGCAGGGTCGCCGTGATTTCAGGCAATGTCGCCATGGCAAAAAAGTAGTTTTCTTTTCATTAAGACTACTTTATTGCGCCTTGAATGTCAAAGAAATGGCAATTTTTTGCCATTTCTCTTTTTCACGCTACTTTGATGCCATACGCGATCAACGCTGGTAGACCCGCACCCAGTCCACGTCCATGCGCTGCGGGAACTGCGTCGACGCGTTCGGCGCGCCCGGCCAGTTGCCGCCCACCGCCACGTTCAGCAGGATGTGGAAGCGCTTGTCGAACGGCGCCGGGAACGCCCCGCCGCTGGACCACCACTGCGTCTGGGTGCTGTACAGCGTGCCGTCCACGTAGTGCCGGATCACGCCCGGCTCCCACTCCACCGCGTAGGTGTGGAAGTTGGTGAGGATGCTGCTGTTCGGCACGAAGGACTTGCCGGAGCTGGTGTTGTTCGGCCACGACCCGCCATAGTGCAGCGTGCCGTAGACGGTGTTGCCGCCCGACGCGCCGGCGTTCACCGCCTCCAGGATGTCGATCTCGCCGCTGGCCGCCCAACCGCCATAGACCGAGTCGGACGGCAGCATCCAGAACGCCGGCCACAGGCCCTGCCCGCCCGGCAGCTTGATGCGCGCCTCCATCCGGCCATACAGCCAGTCGCCCTTGTTGAGGGTGCGCAGCCGGGCCGAGGTGTACTCGCGGCAGCCGTCGGTCGAGCAGTAATGCTCCTTCAGCGCCTTGATGCTCAGCACGCCGTTCGCGACTGACGCGTTCTCCGGCCGCGCCGTGTAGTACTGCAGCTCGTTGTTGCCGCCGCCACCGCCGTTCACCTCGAAGCCCCACTTGCCCGCATCGATCGCGTTGCCGTCGAACTCGTCCTGCCAGACCAGGCGCCAGCCGGCCGGCGGCTGCGTCGGCGGCTGCGGGGTGGTGCCGTCGCCCGACCCGGCCGAGAACGACCAGCGCTGGTTGGCCTGCGCCCCGCCGCACTCCCACTGCTGCAGCGCGCCGCCGGCCGCGGTGCTCCACTCGGCCACGTCCAGGCACTTGCCGCTGTGCCGTGCGACGACCTGGTAGCCGTCCGGCGTCGCGGTCACCAGGAAGCGCTGGTTGTCGCCTGCGGTGTCGGTCCACTGCGTAAGCAGCGCCCCGTTCGCGGTGGAAACGCCGGCGATGTCGAGCGACTGGTGCGTCTGCGCGTTCGAGAAGCGGTAGCTCCCGCCCTGCTCCGGCAGCACGTCGAACTTCTGCGTCGCCGCGCCATTGCACGCCGCCTGCACCACGCGCGCACCGGCGGCCGTGCTGCCGCCCTCGATGTCAACGCACAGGTGCGAGTGGTTGGAGCTGATGCTGTACTGCCCCACGGGTAGCACGCCGCGGCCCACCGCCGACAGCGGGTGGAAATGGAACTGCTGCGCACCGGTTCCGTTGCAGCCCCATTGCTGGACCTTGGCGCCGTCGTTCAGCGAGGCCTCGGCCACGTCGATGCACTTGCCGCTGTTGACGTTCGTCAGCACGTAGCGGTTGCCCTGCGTGCGCTCGATGCGGAAGCGCTGCGCATTGGTGCCGTTGTCGCCCCACTGCTGCACCTTCGCCCCGTCGGCCGTCGACGCGCCGCTCACGTCCACCGCCTTGCCGCTGCCGACGTTGACGAGCTTGTAGACGCCGGCCGCCGCTTGCGAGACGTCGAAGGCCTGCGCCATGTTGCCGTTGCAGTTGGCCTGCTGGATCTGCGCGCCGTCGGCGGTGCTCGCGGCGGCGACATCGACGCACTTGCCGCTCAGCGCATTGACGAGCACGTAGCGCCCGATCGGCAGGGTCGCGGTCGACACGGCGGCTGCCGTCTCGCGGCCCCCGTCCTGGGCCGCGGCCTGCCCGGCGCCGGGAGCGTCGCCCCCACCCCCGCTGCCGCAGGCCGCCAGGAAGCCGGCCGTGGCCACCGCCAGCGGCAGCAGCGTGAACGAAGTACTGCGCATGCTCATGAGGACTCCTCCCTGTTGGATGCCGCGGATTCTGGTGGCGCCGCGAGGCGGTGGGAACAGGGCGAGTGCAACAAGCCGAAACCGGTTCCACCGGACCCGCCGGCGTACCTCGCGCACCGAGGCGCGCACGCCGTGTTACGAAACAGCGTCGCCGCCGCCGGGCGGTTTGCCAAGCGCTTTCATGGCAGCCGCCTCGATCAGCTCGAACACGCCCTCCGGCACCCTCCCGAGGAACTGCCGGCGCCGGCGCCGCGACAGCACGCCGCCCTGGTCGAGGCAACTGAGCACCAGGGTGGCCAGGTCGTTGCCCCGCACGTCGTAGCTCTCGCCGACCGCCTTCGAGACGGCGTCGTAGCGGGCGAGGAATTCGGTCTCCTGCCGCAGGTCGACTTCCAGCGCCTGCTCGGCCATGCGATGGCCGAATTCCACGCAGGCGGTCGCATCCCAATAGCGATACAGCGTGTCGTCGCCGCGGAATTCCAGGTCGTACCGGCCCTCGTCGATCCAGCGGACGCTCCAGAACGCGCGCAGCGGGCGCGAGGTGCGCTGCAGCACCGCCAGGTACTCGTCCTCATGCCGCTTCATCGCCACCGACACCGGCAGGATCATCCCGCGCGGCAAGCGCCCCGAACGACAGAGGGCCTGGTGGAACAGGAAGCGCGACAGTCGCCCGTTGCCGTCCATGAATGGATGGATGAAGACAAAACCGAAGGCGCTGACCGCCGCGGCCACGACCGGGTCCAGCCGGCTCGGCGCGGCATTCGCGAAGGCCATCAGCTCGCCCATCAGCTCCGGCACCAGGGCGGGAGGCGGCGGCACGTAGGTGACGCCCGCGGCCCCGCGCGCCGGTCCGCGCAGCCAGTTCTGCCGGTCGCGGAACTGCAGCGCCCGGTCGTACGGGTTGCGCAGCGCCGCATTCTGCAGCTCCACCAGGTAGTCCTCGGACAGCTCGCGCCCTTCATGTGCCTGCTGCAGCAGCCCGATGAAGGCGCGTGCCTTGTCCTCGCTCGGCGTCTCGCGCTCGATCGCGAACGAGTCCTCGGTCTCCTGCAGGTAGGCCCAGCCCAGCGCACGGTCCATCATGCCGCCGCCCAGCGCGCCGATGAACGCCTGCGTGCGTCCCAGCACGTCCGAGGCCATCGCCTTGTCCAGCCAGGGGCTGCGCTCCACGCTCGCGCAATACCTCAGCGAGCCCAGGCCGTTGAACGCGACGCGCCAGCGCGCATCGCGCCGCTCCGGGCCGGTCACGTAGCGCGCCGGATCGAACACCGGCATCGTCGGGCCGCCCACCGCAGGCAGGTCCTCCAACGCTCGGCCGGTGAAGCGCTCCCACAGGCTGCACAGCACGCGGATGTAGCCCCCGCTCGGCGAACGGCGCAGGTGATCCAGCAAGCCCGCCGGGTCCAGGCGAGGCAAGGCCTGCGCCAGGATCTGCAACTCGGTCCCCTCGTGCTTGAGCCCGAACAGCAGGTGCACCAGCGGATCGTCCGTCTGCGGTGCCACGTGGCGCGGGACCGCCAGGGCACCCTCGCGCGGCTCGATGCGCGTCACCGGCTTGACCAGCGCCGGCCTCGCCAAGGGCACGGCCGGCAGGTCCAGGTGCTGCCGGACGAACTCATAGCCGACCGGGTTCATTTTTTCTTTCCGGAACACAGAATTTCTTCATTTTAGGGACTTTGGCCGGATTTTTCTGACATTGCCGCGCTCCTGGATCTGGGGTGAAATCCCCGCCATGCCCCACACCCCCGAACAACGCAAGGCGCTGCGCCGCCAGTGCCGCCTGGTCCTCCCCGATTTCGCCGTGCCGTCCCCGGCCGAGGAGTTCGCCCGCATGGCCGCCTGGTGCGAGGCGCAGGGCGTCGAGCACGACCACTACGGCGGCGGTGCGCTGGCCGAGGACTTCGAGCGCAAGCTCGCCGCCCTGCTCGGCAAGCCGGCCGCGGTGTTCATGCCCAGCGGCGTGATGGCGCAGCTCGCCGCCGTGCGCATCCACACCGAGGCCGCCCGCCTGCCGCGCTTCGGCCTGCATCCCACCTCGCACCTGGTCCTGCACGAGGAGCAGGCCTTCAGCGCCCTGCTCGGCCTGCAGGCGGTGCCGATCGGCGACCGGCTGCGCCCGATGCGCGCCGCCGACCTGCAGGCGGTGCCGCAGCCGCTCGCCTGCGCCGTCGTCGAGCTGCCGATCCGCGAATCCGGCGGCCAGCTGCCGCAATGGGACGAGCTGCTCGCGCTGCAGGCGCTCGCGCAGCAGCGCGGCATCCCGCTGCACCTGGACGGCGCCCGGCTCTGGGAGAGCGCCGCCTTCTACCAGCGCCCGCATGCCGAGATCGCGGCCGCCTTCGAGTCGGTCTACGTCTCGGTCTACAAGGGCCTGGGCGGCCTGTCGGGCGCGCTGCTCGCGGGCAGCGCCGACTTCGTCGCGCAGGCGCGCCTGTGGCGCCGCCGGCTGGGCGGCACGCTCTACCACCTGAGCCCGATGCTGGTGTCGGCCGCGATGCGCTTCGACGAACGCCTGGCGCTGATGCCGGCGTTGTACCAGCGCACCCTCTCGCTCGCCGCCGGCCTGGGCACTCTGCCCGGCCTGCGCCCGAACCCCCGGGTGCCGCACACCAACCTCTTCCACCTGCACTTCGACGCCCCGGCCGAGGCCGTGCTGCAGGCGCGCGACACTCTCGCCGAGCGCGAGGGCTGCTGGCTCTTCGGCCATGTGCGCGACACCGAGGTGCCCGGCTGGAGCGCGACCGAGTTCTACGTCGGCGACCGCCTGCTGCAGGTCGACGACGCCACCGTGCTGCCGCTGTTCGAGCGGTTCGCCGCGCTGCTCAAGGTTTGATGAAGGTCACGTCGTAGCTGAAGCTCTTCGCGCTGCCGCCGACCTTCACGTTCGAGACCGTCACGCTCAGCTTCGTGTCCGCGGGCGCGCGCGACCAGGGCTGGCCGCTGCCGCCGATCAGCCAGGCGACTGCGTTCTCGGCGTAGCCGTTGGGCAGGCTCGTGATGCCGGTCACCGGCACCGCCGCGCCGGCGTCGTCCTTCATCGTCACCGTCGCGGCCGAGAAGTCGGCACCGGGGTAGGAGAACGACCAGCGCATCGTCGGCTCGGCGATGCCGCTGTCCCAGGGCACATAGCCGCGCGGCGGCCAGGGCACGCCGTTCGGCACGCTCGGCGCCGTGCGGTCGAAGCTCAGCACCCACAGCGCGTTGGCCTGCGGCGTGTCGCCGGTGCCGACCTCGCCCAAGGGCAGGCTGAACACCCAGCGGCGGTGGCCCAGCGAATCGACGCCGCCGTCCATCACGTACAGCGAGATCGAGCCGATGCCGGCCCCCTTGCCGTCGCTGCTGTTGAGCAAGGTGCCCCAGGCGATGTTGGACTTGCCTGCCGCCTCGGCGCCGTTCGCGCTGTAGCACTTCCAGCTCGTCGGCGGCGAATGGCTCAGCTGGTCGTTCGCGTCGAACATCAGCGCCGCCTGCTGCGCCTTCGCCGACTTGGCCAGCGACAGCGTCAGGTCGCTCGGCAGCCCCGCCATCGCGCGGTAGTAGTTGACCAGCCTGACGACGGCGTTCTTGTACACGAGCGGCGTGTCGCCCGCCGTGCAGGCGCCCACGTTGCCGGTCCAGCTGAACGGGGTCTTGCGCAGCGGCAGGTAGCCGTCCTGGTAACGCGCCAGCACCTCGGCGCGGTTGGCGGTGTCGATGGCGCCGAAGGCCGTGTCGCTGGAGGCGGGAGCGGGGGCCGGCGCAGGGGCGGGAGCTGGCGTGGGGGCCGGTGCTGGTGCTGGTGCTGGTGCTGGTGCTGGTGCTGGTGCTGGTGCCGGTGCAGGAGCAGGCGCATCGCTCGTCGGCGGGTTGGCCGACGGCGCGGCGTCATCGCTGCTGCCGCCGCAGGCGGCCAGCAGCACGAGGTGGAACAGGACAGCGACGGACAGGAGACGGCGTGCAGGCATGCCCCGTTCAAGCAAACCTGGGGCCACGGGCGGCGCGCCCGTTTCGCCCCCCATCCGACGCCCCGGGCCGCAAACTCCGGTTGCAACTGCGACGCAGCCTGTCAGCGCGGTGACGCGGCGGCGCGCTCCATGGCCTCGGCGATCGCCTGCGACAGGTCCTGCAGGCCGAAGGGCTTGGCCAGCCGCTGCACGCCGGGCGGCAGCTCGGAACGCAGTTCGGCGTAACCGGTCGCGAGGATCGCCGCCATCGCCGGCCAGGCTTGCGCCGCCTCGGCGATCAGCTCGGCGCCCGTCTTGTGGGGCATCGCATGGTCGGTCAGCAGCAGCTGCACCGGGGGCCCGCGGCGCAGCTGCGCCAGCGCCTCGTCGGCCGATCCGGCGGCCAGCACCTCATGCCCCAGTTCCTGCAGCAGCGACACCGTGTTCGACAGCACCAGGCCGTCATCGTCCACCGCCAGCACGCGCAGCGGCGGCCAGGCCTGCGGCGGCCGGCTCACCTCGAAGCCGGACGCTGCCTCATCCTCACCCTCGGCCACCGGCAGCCACAGCGCCGCCGTCGTCCCCTGCCCCGGCGCGCTGCGCAACTGGAATTGCCCGCCCGACTGCGTGGCCAGGCCGTGCACCATCGACAGGCCGAGCCCGGTCCCCTTCCCCACCCCCTTCGTCGTGAAGAAGGGCTCGGTGGCGCGCGCCAGCGTCGCCTCGTCCATGCCCTCGCCCTGGTCGGCGACGCCGATGCGCACCCAGGGTCCCGGCATCGGCTTGGGCGGCTCGGGGCCTTCCATCTCGGCCACCTCGAAGCCGATCACGCCGCCGCGCGGCATCGCATCGCGCGCGTTCACGGCGAGGTTCAGCAGCGCCAGCTCGAGCTGGTTCGCGTCCACCCTCACCCGGCTCATCGCCCGCGGCGCCGGCAGGGCGATCGTGATGCCCGGCCCCAGCGAGCGGCGCAGCAGCTCCGACATCCCGTGCAGCAAGGCCGGCACGTCGACCGCCGCCGGCTTCAGCTCCTGGCGCCGGGCGAAGGACAGCATGCGCTGCGTCAGCGAGGCCCCGCGGCGCGCGCCACGCATCGCGTTGTCGATCAGCCCGGCCACCTGCGGGTCGCCGCCGACGCGCCGGCGGATCATCTCCAGGCTGCTCAGGATGACCATCAGCAGGTTGTTGAAGTCGTGCGCGACGCCGCCCGTCAGCTGCCCGAGGGCGTCCAGCTTCTGCGACTGGAACAGCGACTCGCGCGCCCGCTCCAGGTCGTGCTGTGCCGCGCGCTGGTCAGTCACGTCGCGCGTGATCTTGGCGAAGCCGAGGATGCGGCCCGCGTCGTCGCGGATGGGGTCGATCACCACGTGGGCCCAGAAATGCCCGCCGTCGCGCCGCACGCGCCAGCCTTCGCCCTCGAAGCGGCCCTCGGCCTCGGCCCGGCGCAGCGCGCGCTGCGGCAGGCCGGCCGCGCGGTCCTCCTCGCGGTAGAAGCGGCCGAAGTGCTGCCCGAGCACCTCGTCCTCTCGGTAGCCCTTGATGCGCTGCGCCCCCGCATTCCAGCTGCTCACCCGACCCTCGGTGTCGAGCATGTAGATCGCATAGTCGGTCACGCCCTGCACCAGCAGGCGGAACTGCTCCTGCGTGCGCTTGAGCGCTTCATCCGCGGCACGGCGCTCGCTCAGGTCGCGCGTGATCTCGGCGTAGCCCAGCAGCTCGCCCTGCTCGCCGCGGATCGTATCGATCACCACATGGGCCCAGAAGCGGCTGCCGTCGCGCCGCACGCGCCAGCCTTCGCCTTCGAACTTGCCCTCGTCCAGGGCCGTCGCCAGCGCCCGGGCCGGCAGGCCCTGGGCCCGGTCCTCGTCGGTGTAGAAGCGCGAGAAATGCGCGCCGACGATCTCGGCCGCGGCATAGCACTTGAAGCGCTGCGCACCGGCATTCCAGCTCGACACCCGGCCCTGCGGATCCAGCATGCAGATCGCATAGTCGGTGATGGACTCCACCAGCCGGCGGTAGAGGGCGTCACGGCCTGGGTCGGGCGGGGATCTGCGGGATGCGGCAGCGTCGTCCATCGAGAGGGTTCCGGCGAGGGCGCCAGTATTGCCGATGTCGCAACCGCGTCGGAGCCACGGGGTCTCCGGGTCTACCCGCGGCGGCGTAGGACACAGCCCGCCCCGCGCGACGCGCCTCAAGTCCGGCTCGACGGCGCCGATATCGCCACGACATCCGTCCACCCGCCTCATGCAGTCGCCCCCCTTTTCTTCCCGCCCAGCTCCGGCTGCCGCCCCGCCCGACGGCCTGCACCCGCTGCTGCTGAGCCAGCTGCAGCGCCTGGGCATCGGGTCCGACGGCGAGGGCATCGACCCGGCGCGCCTGCAGGCGCTGCTGCAGGGCGTGAGCCGCACCTATGCGGCGCAAGACCCCGAGGCGCTGAGCGCGCTGGCGCGCTACGACAGCCTGACCGCCCTGCCCAACCGCAGCATGTTCTTCGAGGAGGTGGAGCGCGCCATCGCCCGCGGACGGCGCCACGGTGCAGGCTTCGCCGTCTGCTTCATCGACCTCGACCGCTTCAAGACCGTCAACGACACCCTCGGCCACGCGGCCGGCGACGAGCTGCTGCAGCAGATGGCGACGCGGCTGCGCGGCGCGGTGCGCGAGAGCGACCTCGTGGCGCGCCTGGGCGGCGACGAGTTCGTGGTGCTGCTCGAAGGCGGCACCGGGGCCGCGGCGATCACGGCGGTGGCGCACAAGCTGCTTGCCGCCATCGGCCGGCCGCTGCAGGTGCAAGGCCAGCAGTTCCTGGTCACCGGCAGCATCGGCGTGGCGCGCTTCCCGCACGACGGCGAGGACGCGGCAACCCTGCTCAAGCATGCCGACGCGGCCATGTACCTCGCGAAGGACCAGGGCCGCAACAACCTGCAGTTCTACACCGCCGCGCTGGCCGAGCAGGCGGCGCGCCAGTTCGAGCTCGAGTCGACGCTGCGCCTGGCGCTGTCGCGCGGGGAACTGTTGCTGCACTACCAGCCCAAGATCGAGCTCGCGAGCGGCCGCATCATCGGCGCGGAAGCGCTGCTGCGCTGGCAGCGGCCCGGGCGCGGCCTGGTGCCGCCGCTCGACTTCATCCCGCTCGCGGAGGAGCGCGGCCTCATCGTGCCCATCGGCCGCTGGGTCATCCACGCGGCCTGCCGCCAGCTCGCGGCCTGGCGGGAATCGGGCCTGGACGCCATGCCGGTGGCGGTCAACCTGTCGGCGCGCCAGTTCGCGAGCGAGACCCTCGTCGACGACGTCATCGATGCGCTCGCGGCGAACGCCATCGCGCCGCGCGAACTGGAGGTCGAGCTCACCGAGAGCGTGCTGATGACCGACCCGGAACGCGCCCAGCGCGTGCTGCAGCAGCTGCACGCCCTGGGGGTGCGGATCTCGATCGACGACTTCGGGACGGGGTATTCGTCGCTGTCCTACCTGAAGCGCTTCCCGGCGGACGCGGTGAAGATCGACCGTTCCTTCGTGCAGGGCTTGCCGGCGGATGCGGACGACATGGCCATCACCGGGGCGGTGATCGCGATGGCGCACAGCCTGGGGCTGGGGGTGGTGGCGGAGGGGGTGGAGACCGAGGCCCAGCTCGGGGCCTTGCGCCGCCTGGGCTGCGACGAAGTGCAGGGCTACCTGATGGGGCGGCCGATGCCCGCGCGCGAACTGGCGACGCGGCTCGCGCCCTGCGACCGTCCGGTCCCGTAGGCCGGGATTCGCCGGCCTGTCCGGGTCAGTTCCCCGGCGTACCGCCGATGGCGCCAGGCACGCTGTCGGCCGAGCGCCGGACCTCGGCCTGCTTGCGGCAATCGCGGGTCGGGATGTTCGAGCCGACGCGGTAGGCCAACTGGCAGTTCTTGCCTTCCTCCGCCTGGGCGGCGGGCGCCGACGCGGGCGGGGTGTCGGCGCAGGCCGCGAGGGACAGGAGGAGGCAGAGGCCGAGCAGTCGAGACGTCATGGGATGCGGAGGATGAGGGGAAACAAGCCGCGAATTCTACGGCGCTGCGTTCAGGCGCTCGCGACGCGCTGGTCGTCGCGGCTGTGGGTGCGGATGGCCGAGCGTGCGGCGGTCAGGGCGTAGTGCAGCGCCGACTGCGGGTCGGTCCAGTTGCGGCCGTCGCACAGCGATTCGTCGCGGAAGATCTCGCACGGCGCGTCGGCGCCGTGCACCTGCTTGACCACCACCGCGGCCACGTAGCCGCCTTGCGCCGTCTCGATCGCGCCGGCGTAGATCTTGAAATCGCCGACGCTCTGTTCCTGGAAGTGCATGTCGTTCTCTCCAACGCCGGCACCGTGCCGGAGGGCAGAACTGTGCCGCCAGGACGCTTCGCTGCCCATCCGCAAAATGATGGCACCCGAAAGGGGGCCCCCCAGTCGTCGCTTCGCTCGTAGCCCGGATGACAATCCGGGGATCGTCCTTCACGTCGACGGCCGCTCCCGGATTGCGCTGCGCTCCATCCGGGCTACGGATGCTGCGGATGCGGCTTCATGCACTGGGAATAGAGGCGCATGTAGGATGCCGCCGCCACGTCCCACGAGAACTCCTGCGCCATCGCCCGGCGCATCAGCTGCTGCCACAGCGCGGGCTGCTGGCGCGCCAGCAGCAGCCGGTCCACCGTCGCCTCCAGGGCCATCGAGCTCGCCGCCTCGAAGCTGAAACCCGTCGCGCGGTCGTTGCGGATGGCCTCGTCGGTCGCATCCACCACGGTGTCGACCAGGCCGCCGACCCGCCGCACCACCGGCAGCGTCCCGTAGCGCAGCGCATACAGCTGCGTCAGGCCGCACGGCTCGAAGCGCGACGGCATCAGCAGCGCGTCGCTGCCGGCGATGATGCGGTGCGCAAGCGCCTCGTCGTACACCGTGCGCACCGCCACCTGCTTCGGGTGCGCGCGCGCCGCCCCCTCGAAGGCCGACTCCAGCATGCGGTCGCCATTGCCTTGCAGCGCCAGCTGCCCCCCCCGCTGCAGGATGCCCGGCAGGGCCGCCAGCACCAGGTCCAGCCCCTTCTGCGAGGTGAGCCGGCTCACCACCCCGAACAAGGGCGCGTCGGCGCTCGCCTCCAGGCCCAGCTCGTTCTGCAGCGCCAGCTTGCACACCGCCTTGCCGACCAGCGCATCGGCCTGGTAGCGCTTGGCAATGCCCGGGTCCGTCGCCGGGTTCCACACCGCCGGGTCGACGCCGTTCAGGATGCCCAGCACATCGCCGCCCCGGCTGCGGATCACGCCGTCCAGCCCGCAACCGAACTCGTGCGTCGCGATCTCGCGCGCATAGGTCGGGCTCACCGTGGTCACCCGGTCCGCGAACTTCAGCCCCGCCTTCATGAACGAGAGCTGCCCGTGGTACTCGAGCGCCGGCGCTGCCATCAGCTTCGACGGCAGGTTCAGCAGATGGAAGTCGCCCGCCGGGAACAACCCCTGGTACGCCAGGTTGTGCACCGTGAAGATGCGCGTCGCGCGCGTCGGCGGGTGCGCGTGCGCATAGGCGCAGGCCATCGCCGCATGCCAGTCGTGGGTGTGCAGCACCTGCGGCACCCAGGCCGGATCGAGCTCGCCCGAGGCGATGTGCGCCGCCACCCAGCCCAGCAGCGCGAAACGCTGGCAGTTGTCCGGCCACTCGCTGCCGTCCGCCGCCTGGTAGGGACTGCCCTCGCGGCGGAACAGGTGCGGCGCATCGACCACGTAGGCCGGCAGGTGGCTGTAGGGCATCGTCCCGAGCGTCAGCCGCACCCGCGCCGCACCGAAGGCGGCACCGATGTCGCACACCACCTTCTGGTGCAGCACCGCATCGGCGATCGCCGGCAATCCCGGCAGCACGAGGCGCACGTCGGCGCCCGCATGCGCCAGCGCCTGCGGCAAGGCGCCCGCGACGTCGGCAAGGCCGCCGGTCTTGACCAGCGGGAAGATCTCGGCGGCAACCTGGAGGACTCTCATGAAGACAACTTGGCGAGCATGTCGCGGGTGACGAGGGTGATGCCGTTCTCGGAACGGTAGAAGCGGGCCGCATCGAGCTCGGCATCCTCGCCGATCACCATGCCGTCCGGGATGACGCAGGCGCGGTCGACCACCACCCGCGTCAGGCGGGCGCCGCGGCCGATCTGGGCCCCCGGCAGCAGCACCGACCAGTTCACCACCGCATGCGAATGGACCCGCACGCTGGAGAACAGCACGGTGCGCGTGACCGCGCCCGAGACGATGCAGCCGCCCGACACCAGCGACTCGATCGCCATGCCGCGCCGGTCGTCCTGGTTGTGCACGAACTTGGCCGGCGGCAACTGCTCCTGGTAGGTCCAGATCGGCCAGCGCTTGTCGTAGAGGTTGAGCAAGGGATCGGTCGCGGTGAGGTCGATGTTGGCGTCCCAGTACGCATCGATCGTGCCCACGTCGCGCCAGTACGGCGCCTCGCCATGGCGCGTGCTGACGCAACTCAGCTCGAAGGGGTGGGCCGCAGCCTGGCCGTTGCGCACCGCTCGCGGGATGATGTCCTTGCCGAAATCATGGCTGGAATCGGCGTCGTTCATGTCGCGCTCCAGCTCCTTGTAGAGGTAGCGCGCGTTGAAGATGTAGATGCCCATGCTCGCGAGCGACATGTCGGGCCGGCCCGGCATCGGCGGCGGATCGGCCGGCTTCTCGACGAAATCGGTGATCAGGTTGTCCTTGTCGACTGCCATCACGCCGAAGGCCGTCGCCTCGGCGCGCGGCACGGCGATGCAGCCGACCGTGCACTCGCGCCCCTTGGCCACGTGGTCGGCCAGCATCAGCGCGTAGTTCATCTTGTAGATGTGGTCCCCGGCCAGCACCACCACGTAGTCGGCGCCGTAGCTCGCCAGGATGTCCTGGTTCTGGTACACGGCGTCGGCGGTGCCGCGGTACCAGCTCTCGTCGTCGTTGCGCTGCTGCGCCGGCAGCAGGTCGACGAACTCGTTCATCTCGCTCTTCAGGAAGGCCCAGCCGCGCTGCAGGTGGCGCAGCAGGCTGTGCGACTTGTACTGCGTGATGACGCCGATGCGGCGGATGCCGGAGTTCAGGCAGTTCGAGAGCGCGAAGTCGATGATGCGGAACTTGCCGCCGAAATACACCGCCGGCTTGGCCCGCCGGTCGGTCAGGTTCTTCAGGCGGCTGCCGCGCCCGCCCGCCAGCACCAGCGCGACGGCACGCTTGGGCAGGTCCAGGCTCAGCGCAAGATCGATGGGTTGCATGCTGTTGTCTCCAGGGTCCGGGGCCGCATTCATTGTGCACGGCCTCGCCCCGGTTTGGGGCGCGGGTCCGGCGCGGCCGGCGGTTGACGCTGCCCGGGCCGTATCGGACACTGGCCCGCGCAAAGGACACCCGGCGATGACCACTCCCATTTCCCCCCAGCAGATGCAGGCCGAGCTCGACGAACAACTGCTCAAGACCGTCGGCGTCGCGCCGCCCGCCGCCACGCCGGTCGACGTGATGCATGGCGTCGCCCAGGTGGCTCGCCAGCAGCTCTCCGAGCGCTGGGTCCAGACCCAGGCCATCGAGCGCGCCGCCAAGGCCCGCCGCGTCTGCTACCTCTCGATGGAATTCCTGATCGGGCGCACCCTGTCGAACGCCCTCGCCGCGCTCGACCTGCGCGAGCCCGCCGCCGCGGCCGTCGCCCTGCATGCCCAGACCCTCGAGGACGTGGCCGAGCACGAGCCCGACGCGGCGCTGGGCAACGGCGGCCTCGGGCGCCTCGCGGCCTGCTTCCTCGATTCGATGGCCACGCTCGGCCTGCCCTCCTTCGGCTACGGCATCCGCTACGAGTACGGCATGTTCGCGCAGGGCATCCAGCACGGCCGGCAGGTCGAGCACCCCGACCCCTGGCTCGCCGACGGCACGCCCTGGGAGTTCCCGCGCCCCGGCATCCACTACCCGGTGCGCTTCGGCGGCTACGTCGAGCAGCACGGCGGCAAGCCGGTGTGGCGCCCGGCCGGCGCCGTCGAGGCCAAGGCCTACGACATGGTGATCCCCGGCCACGGCACCCAGAAGGTCAGCACGCTGCGCCTGTGGAAGGCGGCGGCGCCGGCCCACATCGACCTGCACGCCTTCAACACCGGCGACTACGCCCGCGCCGCCAGCGTGAAGAACGAGTACGAGAACATCTCCTGGGTGCTCTACCCGAACGACAGCACGCCGGCCGGCCGCGAGCTGCGCCTGCGCCAGGAATACTTCTTCACCAGCGCCTCGATCCAGGACATCGTCAGCCGCCACCTCGAGGAGCACGGCAGCCTGCAGAACCTGGCCGACAAGGTGGCGATCCACCTCAACGACACCCACCCGGCCATCGGCGTCGCCGAGCTGATGCGGGTGCTCTGCGACGACCACGCCATGCCCTGGGCCGCCGCCTGGGACATCACCCGCAAGACCTTCTCGTACACCAACCACACGCTGATGCCCGAGGCCCTGGAGACTTGGGCGGTGGCGCTGCTGCAGCACGTGCTGCCGCGCCACCTGGAGATCATCTTCCGCATCAACCAGGAATTCCTGGACATGGCGTCGAAGCAGCGGCCGGGCGACGACGGCTTCCTGCGCCGCCTGTCGCTGATCGACGAGTCCGGCGAGCGCCGCGTGCGCATGGCCCACCTCTCCATCGTCGGCAGCCACAAGGTGAACGGCGTCTCGGCCCTGCACTCCGACCTGCTGACGCAGACCATCTTCGCCGACTTCGCGAGCCTGTACCCGCAGCGCTTCACCAACATGACGAACGGCGTGACGCCGCGGCGCTGGCTGGCGCAGGCGAACCCCGGCCTCGCGCAACTGCTGGACCAGACCCTGGGCCGCGACTGGCGCCTCGACCTCGACCGGCTGGCCCAGCTCAAGGAGCTCGCCGGCCAGGACGACTTCCGCAGCCGCTTCGCCGCCATCAAGCTGAACAACAAGAAGCGCCTGGCCGGCTACATCGAGCGCCACACCGGCATCCACGTCGACGCGGCGAGCCTGTTCGACGTGCAGGTCAAGCGCATCCACGAGTACAAGCGCCAGCTGCTGAACGTGCTGCACGTCGTCACGCGCTACCTGGCGATCATCGACAACCCGGCCGCCGAGTGGACGCCGCGCACCGTGATCTTCGCCGGCAAGGCGGCCTCGTCGTACCAGAGCGCCAAGTCCATCATCCGCCTCATCCACGACGTGGGCACGGTGGTCAACGCCGACCCTCGCGTGGCCGGTCGGCTGCGCGTGGTGTTCATCCCCAACTACGGCGTCTCGGTGGCCGAGCTCATCATGCCCGGCGCCGACCTGTCCGAGCAGATCTCCACCGCGGGCACCGAGGCCTCGGGCACCGGCAACATGAAGCTCGCGCTGAACGGTGCCCTCACCATCGGCACCGACGACGGCGCGAACATCGAGATCCGCCAGGCCGTGGGCGACGACAACATCTTCATCTTCGGGCTCAAGACGCCCGAGGTGCAGGCGCTGAAGGCGTCGGGCTACCACCCGATGCGCCACTACGAAGGCAACCCGGCGCTGAAGGCGGTGCTGGACGCGATCTCCGGCGGCCTGTTCTCGCCCGACGAGCGCGACCGCTACAGGCCGCTGATCGATTCGCTGCTGTGGGGCGGCGACCACTACCTGCTGCTCGCCGACTACGACGCCTACGTGCAGACGCAGCGCCGCGTCGACACCCTCTTCGGCCACCACGAGGCCTGGACCGCGCGCGCCATCGCCAACGTCGCCGGCATGGGCGGCTTCTCGTCCGACCGCACCATCCGCGCCTATGCGCGCGAGATCTGGGGCATCGAGCCCGAGCTGAAGCCCGCGGCGGCGCTACGATCGGCCCCATGAGGAGACTCCCGACGCCGCATCGCCGCCCATGCTGACCCACGCCGAGATCGAGCAGATCCGCCACGCCCGCCACGGGGACCCGTTCTCGGTCCTGGGGGCGCATGCCGATGCCCACGGCCAGCGCTGGCTGCGCTGCTTCCGCCCCGGCGCCCGGGCGGTGCTGGCGGTGGAGGCCGGGAGCGGCCAGCCGCTGTCGCTGCTGACGCAGCTGCACCCGGACGGCGTCTTCGAAGGCATGCTGGGCCGCGCCGCCGGCCGTTATCAACTGCAGTTCACCTGGGCCGACGGCTCGACCGAGCTGCAGGACGACCCGTACCGCTTCCCGCCAGTGCTGGGCGAGATGGACGTCTGGCTGCTCGCCGAGGGCACGCACCTGCGGCCCTTCGAGGCCCTGGGGGCGCAGGCGCGCGAGGTCGACGGCGTGCCGGGGACCAGCTTCGCGGTCTGGGCGCCGAACGCCTCGCGCGTCAGCGTGGTCGGCGATTTCAACCACTGGGACGGCCGCGTCCACCCGATGCGGCTGCGCCGCGAGTGCGGCGTGTGGGAGATCTTCCTGCCCGGCGTGGCCGAGGGGGCCCACTACAAGTACGAGATCCGCACCCGCGACGGCGAGGTGCTGCCGCACAAGGCCGACCCCTACGCACTGCAGTCCGAGCTGCGCCCGGCCACCGCGAGCGTGGTCTCGCACCTGCCGCAGCGCGCCCCGGCCTCGGCGGAGCGCGCCAAGGCGAACGCGCTCGACGCGCCGGTCAGCATCTACGAGGTGCACCTGGGCTCGTGGCGGCGCAAGCCGGAGGAAGGCGACCGCTGGCTCGACTGGGACGAGCTGGCCGACACGCTGGTGCCCTATGCGCAGGACATGGGCTACACCCACCTGGAGCTGCTGCCGATCAGCGAGCATCCGTTCGACGGCTCCTGGGGCTACCAGCCGGTCGGGCTCTATGCCCCGACCGCACGCTTCGGCAACGCGCTCGGCCTGCGCCGCTTCGTCGACCGCTGCCATTCGGCGGGCCTCGGGGTGCTGCTCGACTGGGTGCCGGCGCATTTCCCGAGCGACGTGCACGGCCTGGCCCGCTTCGACGGCACCCACCTCTACGAATACGCCGATCCGCGCGAGGGCTTCCACAACGACTGGAACACGCTGATCTACAACCTCGGCCGCACCGAGGTGCGCAACTTCCTGGTCGGCAATGCGCTGTACTGGCTCGAGCGCTTCGACATCGACGGCCTGCGCGTCGACGCCGTGGCCTCGATGCTCTACCGCGACTACAGCCGCGAGCCGGGCGAGTGGATCCCGAACGTGCACGGCGGGCGCGAGAACCTGGAGGCGATCTCCTTCCTCAAGCGCATGAACGAGGTCGTGGGCGCCGAGCGCGCGCAGGCCGTGACGCTGGCCGAGGAATCGACCGCCTTCCCGGCGGTGTCGCGCCCCACCTACGCGGGCGGCCTCGGCTTCCACTACAAGTGGAACATGGGCTGGATGCACGACACGCTGAAGTACATGGCGCGCGACCCGGTGCACCGCCGGCACCACCACGGGGAGATGACCTTCAGCCTGGTGTACGCCTACCACGAGAACTTCGTGCTGCCGCTCTCGCACGACGAGGTGGTGCACGGCAAGGGCTCGCTGCTGGGCAAGATGCCGGGCGACCGCTGGCAGAAGTTCGCCAACCTGCGCGCCTACTACGGCTTCATGGTCGGCCATCCCGGCAAGAAGCTGATGTTCATGGGCGGCGAGTTTGCGCAGGAGCGCGAGTGGGACCACGACCGCAGCCTCGACTGGCACCTGCTGGACAGCGAGAGCGGGCTGCATGCCGGCACGCAGCGGCTGGTGCGCGACCTGAACCACTTCTACCGCCGGACGCCGGCGCTGTACGAGCAGGACTTCGTGCCGGCCGGCTTCGAGTGGCTGGACCACCAGGACGCCGAGAACTCGGTGATCAGCTTTGCGCGCCATGCGCGCGACGGGCGCGGCATGGTGGTCGTGGTCGCGAACCTGACGCCGACGGTGCGCGAGGGCTTCCGGATCGGCGTGCCGCGGCCGGGGACCTACCGCGAGTGCCTCAACACCGACTCGTCGCACTACGGCGGCAGCAACGTCGGCACGCCGCTCGGCGCGGCGCAGGCGCAGCCGGTGCGCTGGCATGGGCGAGAGCAGTCCGTGCTGCTGACCCTGCCGCCGCTGGCCACAGTCTTTCTAGAGTGGTCCGAGGGATGACCGCCCTGCAACCAGGACGGCCGTGGCCGCTGGGCGCGCACTGGGACGGCCACGGGGTGAACTTCGCGGTCTTTTCCGAGCATGCGCAGGCCCTCGAGCTGTGCCTGTTCGACGAGGCCGGCACCCAGGAAGTGTCGCGCATGCCCCTGCCCGGCCACACCCGCCATGTGCGGCACGGCTACCTGCCCGGCGCGGCGCCCGGCCTGGCCTATGGCCTCCGGGCGCAGGGCCTGTGGCGCCCGTCCTGCGGCTACCGCTTCGATGCGCGCAAGCTGCTGGTGGACCCGTATGCGCGCGAGATCGTCGGCCGCTTCGACTGGGACGCCCCGCCGGCCCTGACGGCGCGCGTGGTGCACGACCGCTTCGACTGGGGCGGCGACGCCCGGCTGCAGACGCCCTGGGACGACACCGTGCTCTACGAGCTGCACGTCAAGGGCTTCACCCGGCTGCACCCGGGCGTGCCGCAGGCGCTGCGCGGCAGCTATGCCGGCCTCGCGAGCGACGCGGCGATCGAGCACCTGCGGCGCCTGGGCATCACCGCGGTGAGCCTGCTGCCGGTGCACCAGGCGATCGACGAGGAGCGCCTCGTGCGCCTGGGCCTGCGCAACTACTGGGGCTACAACAGCATCGGCTTCTTCTGCCCCGAGCCCTCGCTCGCGAGCGCCGCGGCCCGGGCCGCGGGCGGCGCGGCGGTGCGCGACGAGTTCCGCGGCATGGTCCGGCGGCTGCACGCGGCCGGCATCGAGGTCATCCTCGACGTGGTCTACAACCACAGCGCCGAGACCGACGAGCACGGCCCGACGATCCACCTGCGCGGCCTGGACAACCTCGCCTACTACTGGCTGCGTCCCGACGACCGCGCGCGCTACGTCAACGACACCGGCACCGGCAACACGCTGAACCTCGGCCACCCGCAGGTGCTGCAGCTGGTGACGGACAGCCTGCGCTACTGGGTCGAGGAGATGCACGTCGACGGCTTCCGCTTCGACCTCGCGCCGGTGCTGGGGCGCGCCGCCGGCAGCTTCGACCGGAACGCGCCGTTCTTCCATGCGGTGGCGCAGGACCCGGTGCTGTCGACCGTGAAGCTAATCGCCGAGCCCTGGGACATCGGCCCGGGCGGCTACCAGCTGGGCCAGTTCCCCACCGGCTGGGGCGAATGGAACGACCGCTGCCGCGACACGCTGCGCCGCTTCTGGCTGCGCGGCGACACCCCGCGCGGCGAGCTGGCGCAGCGGCTGTGCGCCTCGTCGGACCTCTTCCACGCGCGCGGGCGGGTGCCGGCCGAATCGGTGAACTTCATCGTCGCGCACGACGGCTTCACGCTCGCCGACCTGGTGCGCTACGAGCGCAAGCACAACGAGGCCAACGGCGAAGGCAACCGCGACGGCCACGACCACAACCACAGCTGGAACGCCGGCGTGGAGGGGCCGAGCGACGACCCGGCCGTGCAGGCCCTGCGCGCACGGCTGCAGCGGGCGCTGCTGGCGACGCTGCTGCTGTCGCAGGGCACGCCGATGCTGGCCGCGGGCGACGAGCTGGGCCACACCCAGGGCGGCAACAACAACGCCTACTGCCAGGACAACGCCACCAGCTGGATCGCCTGGCCCGAGGCCGACGAGGCGCTGGTGGCCTTCACCGCGCGCGTGCTGGCGCTGCGCCGCGAGCTGCGGCCGCTGGCCGCCCATTGGTACACCGGCCAGCCGGACGCGCAGGGCCGGCCCGACCTGGCCTGGCTGCGCGCCGATGGAACGCCGATGACCGAGGCAGACTGGGGCGACCCGGCGCAACGCGTGCTGGGTGCGCACATCGGCGTGCCCGGCCGGGCCGCGGAGCCGATGCTGCTGCTGTTGAACGGCGAAGGCACGGACGTCGCCTTCGCGCTCCCCCCGGGGCGCTGGCGCCTGCTGCTGGACAGCGCCAGCGGCTCGGACCCGGCGCCGGGGGGCCGCACCGCGCTCACGCTGGCCGCGCACAGCCTGGCGCTGCTGGTGCAGGAGAACTCTTCCCGAGGAGGGACCGCGACATGAGATTCCCCCGCGCGAGCGGCGTGCTGCTGCATCCCACCTCCCTGCCCGGGCCGCACGGCAGCGGCGACTTCGGCCCGGCCGCCTACCACTTCGTCGACTGGCTCGTGGCCGGCCGGCAGCGGCTGTGGCAGATGCTGCCGCTGGGCGGCATCGGGCCGGGCAATTCGCCCTACATGAGCAGCTCCGCCTTCGCCGGCAACGTGCTGCTGGTCGACCTGGACGACCTGGGCCGCGAAGGCTGGCTGACCGCGGAGGAGCTGGCGCCGCCCGCGGGCATCGAGGACCGCCGGCTGAACTTCGCGGCGGTGCATCCCTTCCGCATGGACCGGCTGGCGCGCGCCGCGGCGCGCTTCGCCCAATCGGCAACGCCGCCGCAGCGGGCCGCGCTCGCCGCCTTCCGCGCCGCGCACGCGAGCTGGATCGACGACTACGCGCTCTTCATGGCCCTGGCCGACCACCACGGGTGGCAGCCGTGGTGCGACTGGGCACCGGCCCTGGCGAGGCGCGACCCCGCGGCGCTGGCCGAGGCGCGGGCGACGCACGCAGAACGCATCGCGTTCTGGACCTTCTGCCAGTGGCGCTTCTTCGCGCAATGGGAGCGGCTGAAGGACTATGCGAACAGCCGCGGCGTGCAGGTGATCGGCGATGCGCCGATCTTCATCGCCTACCAGAGCGCCGAGGTGTGGGCCCGGCAGGACCTGTTCGAGCTCGACGCGCAGGGCCGGCCGACCGTCGTGGCCGGCGTGCCGCCCGACTTCTTCAGCGAGACCGGCCAGCGCTGGGGCAACCCGCTGTACCGCTGGAGCGCGCATGCGGCCGACGGCTATGCGTGGTGGGTGGAGCGCATCCGCCGCACCTTCGAGCTGGTGGACATCGTGCGCATCGACCATTTCCGAGGCTTCGCGAGCTACTGGGAGATCCCGGCCGACGAGGAGACGGCGATCAGGGGGCACTGGAAGCCGGGGCCGGGCGCGGCGCTGTTCGACGCGATCGCCGAGGCGCTGGGCACGCTGCCCATCATCGCGGAGGACCTGGGCGTGGTGACGCCTGACGTGGTGGCGCTGCGCCACCGGTTTGCGCTGCCGGGCATGCGCATCCTGCACTTCGCGTTCGGCGACGACAGCCGCAACCCCTTCCTGCCGCACAACCACGAGCCGGACACGGTGGTCTACGCCGGCACGCACGACAACGACACGAGCGTGGGCTGGTGGGCGACGGCGACGCCGGCCGAGCGCGAGCACGCCATGGCCTACCTGCCGAGCAGCGGCGAGGACATCGCCTGGGACCTGATCCGCAGCGCCTGCGCCTCGGTGGCCGACACGGCGGTGCACCCGATGCAGGACGTGCTGCGCCTTCCGGGCAGCGAGCGCATGAACTTCCCCGGCAAGCCCTCGGGGTACTGGGAATGGCGCTTCAGCTGGGACCAGGTCCAGCCGGCGCATGCGCAGGAGCTGGCGCTGCTGTGCCGGCTGTACGGGCGCGACGGGCTGCCGCCGAAGCACTGAGCTTCGCTTGTCGCGACGGCGCTTCGCGTCCCGCGCGGCGCCGCTCGCGCGCATCGCCGACCATGCGACCCGCACCCCGTTCTTCGTGATCGCCTCGCTGCCGGCCCTTCCCGAGCCGGCAACGGAACTGCCCTGTCGCACTCCAACCGAGGCCCGTCCATGTCCATTCCATCGCTGCCCGCGTCCCACCGCGCGGCACCCCACGCTGCCAACACCACCCTTGCCGATCCCCTGCCCCACGACATGCCGCCGCCTTCGCGGGCGGCATCGGTCCGCTCCGCCACGCCGCAGCGCCCGCAGAGCGCACTCGCCGAAGGACATGCCGAGCTGGCCTCGCTGCGCCGCACGCGGTCGGCGCCGGAGCCGACCGTTGCCTTGCGGCCGCGCGGCAGCCTGACGCCCCCCGAGCCGCTGCGCACGGCCGCGGCCGTGGGGACGACCGACGCGCCGCTGACCCACGGTTCGATCGCCAGCGCGTCGATGGAGGCCTTCGAGGTGCTCGACCGGCCCGAGAACGCGCAGCAGCGCAGTCTTGTCGCCAGCATCGGCGACCACGTGCTGGACGGCCTGCGCTTCGTCGCGAACAACGAGGCCAGCTCGCGCGCCGGCCAGGCGGTGAACAGCGTCATCAACATCGGCGTGCGCAACCTGGCGAGCGTCGGCGTGACGACCGAGGGGCGGCAGCTGATGACCGCCTGCTTCAAGGCGGGCTTCGACAAGCACTTGTCGGCCGAGCAGCAGACGGCGCTGGCGATGACGGTGATGGCCGTGCCGATCCTGCTGAACCTGATCGGCGCCTTCGTCGATCACCACCAGGGCACGGCGACGAAGCGCTCGTGGGCGGGGCGCGGCATGAACCTGGCGCTGGGCCTGTCGGCGGTGGCGCTGGCGGCAGCGGCCGGCACGACGGCCGACAACGCAGCGCAGTGCGTCTCGACCTTCATCTATTGTGCGGTCCGCGACGCGGTCCAGGCCAGCCTGCGCCTACCCGACGAGAGCGATGGCCAGCACCTGGGGGCGGTGGTCGCGACGGGTGGGCTGTACATGCCGAACCAGCTGACGGTGAACCGCGGCATGACGGTGCACGGGTCGCCCTCCGGGGCGTCGGCGGCCGGCCGGATCGCCGAACGCCCCGGCAAGGACCTGGTGCGCGCCGGCATCAACACCGCCGGCGAGACGGTGGACGACGTGGTGGACATGGCGCTGCACGCGATCCTGCAGGGCAAGCCCTTCCGGGTGCGGCTGGAGGCGGGGCTGCCGACGGCACAGCAGGCGATCGACAAGCTGCTGCGCATGGGCTCGGCGCGGCCGACGGTCTTCATCAGCAGCCTGCTGCTCAACAACCTGGTGGACAAGTGCCTGGTGGCCGTGCCGCCGGAGGAACGCGAGGCCGTGATGTCGAGCCTGGCCTCGGCCATTCCCGGCGCGGAGAAGTGCCTGGTGAAGCCGACGCTGCTCGACTCCGCAGGCGCCGTCGGCTTCGCCTCGGACACGACCTTCGCGGCGTTGATCGGAATGCTGCGGATTCCGCAGGTCATGCAGGCGGGGCAGAGGGAGCGGCCGGGGCCGGTCAGGGACGGCGAGGTTTGAGCCACGGGTCGCCGTCTTTCGATTTTGTCGAACCCAGCATATGTTTGTCGACCGGTTCTCAACCGGCTTCGGAGCCTGCTTGGAGAGTACGGCTTGGTGGTGCCGCAGGGCATCGCCGGCATCGCTCCAGGCCTGGATGCTCAGCCGTCATCGCGCACGGCCTGGTAGGCAGCTTGCAACGCGCGCATCATCGATGCGTGCAGGCTGCCCAGCTTGGGATGTTGCCCATGAGGCGCCCGCGCGGGCACGGTGAAGAAGTCCTCTGTCCATGGCAAGCTGATCCGCTGCCTCAAGTCAAACTTCGTATCGAAAGAGAGTCCGGCCGTCTCATAGGCGGCTGGATGGCCTTGCCGGGTGATCGCGAACTCGCCTGCATGGAGCCGCTTCAGCCCCTGGGACGTGCCATAGGCCACGGCAACGACAACGCCATCTTCCTTCTCGGTGACCTCGCACACGAGTGCAGGTCGAGGCTTGGGTCCGGGCTGTCGGCGCGGCAACTCGGGGAAGTGGCACCACACGATGTCGCCGGGTGTCGGGAGCGCCCAGCGTCCCATGTCAGAACAACGACTGCTTCGTCAAGGTCTTGCCTTTGGGTAACGCAGCGTCGGCCATCTTTTGCAGATCCCGGAGGTCTCGCGCCGACAGGGGGCCCTCATCCGCTTCATAGGCCGGCAATTCTTCCTTGGCAAGACGCGAGAGCGCCATGTGCACGACTTCCGTTTCGGACAGGTCGAATTGCTCCGCCATGGCCTTTACGGTTTCTCGAGTAACGCCGAACTGTGTGTCACGACGACGGAACTTCAGCAACAGGCTGGATGGCGGATTGCTCACGATGATTCCCTTCGTATATATCAAGTATATACAACTTCAGCGCTTGCACGATGGCGGGCCGGCCACCGGGCCGCCGACCCTCCATCAACAAAAAAGGCCGCCTTGCGGCGGCCTTCCGTGCGACAGGAACGGGTTTCCGTTCAGCGCACCACGGCGATCTGCTCGCGCTTCTCGCCCTTGTACGTGAACAGCGTCAGCGCGCCGTTCTTGATGTCGCCCTTCTCGTCGAACGAGATCGTGCCCGTCACGCCCTTGTAGCCCTCGGTCTTGGCCAGCACCGGCAGGTACTTGGCCGGGTCGGACGAGCCGGCCTTGACCATCGCGGCCACCATCACGTTGACCGCGTCGTACACGTACGGCGCATAGATCTGCACGTCCGCGTTGAACTTCTTCTTGAAGTCCTCGCGGAACTTGTCCATGCCGACCTTCTGCGCGCCTTCGACGCCACCGGCTTCGGCACACACCACCTGGCCGTCGCCCATCGCGCCGGCGGCCAGCTTCGGCAGCTCGCCCGAGCAGATGCCGTCGCCGCCCATGAACTTGGCGTTGATGCCCAGCTGCTTCATCTGGCGGATCATCGGGCCGGCCACCGCGTCCATGCCGCCGTAGAACACCACGTCCGGGTTCTTCGACTTGATCTGGGTCAGGATGGCGGTGAAGTCCGTCGCCTTGTCGGTCGTGAACTGGTGCGACACGGTGCTGCCGCCGGCCGCCTTCACGCCCTTCTCGAACTCGTCGGCCACGCCCTGGCCATAGGCGGTGCGGTCATCGATGACGGCGATCGACTTGCCCTTCAGCTCCTTGACCGCATAGCGGCCCAGGGTGCCGCCCAGGTGCACGTCGTCGGCCACCACGCGGAACGTGGTCTTGTAGCCGTTGCGGGTGAACTTGGGGTTGGTCGCCGACGGGCTGATCTGCGGAATGCCGGCGTCGCTGTAGACCTTGGAGGCCGGGATCGAGGTGCCCGAGTTCAGGTGGCCGACCACGCCGTTGACCTTGGAGTCGACGAGCTTCTGGGCGACCGCCGTGCCTTGCTTGGGATCGCCCGCATCGTCTTCGGCCTGCAGCTCGAGCTTGACCTTCTTGCCGCCGATCGTCACGCCCTTGGCGTTCAGCTCGTCGATGGCCATGCGCGCGCCGTTCTCGTTGTCCTTGCCGAGGTGGGCGATGCCGCCGCTCGTCGGTGCGACGTGGCCGATCTTCACGACCTCCTGGGCGGACACGGCGCCGGCGAACAGGGTCACGGCGGCGGCGACCAGGACATTGAGTTTGTATTGCATGCAAAAACCTCCGGGGTTTGGAAATGAACTGTGAGGAGTCAGCCTCAGCGGGCGCAACGTTACCCGAAAAAAATCCACCGCCATTGGGGGAATCCTCGGGTCACGCGGCACGATGTCCTCGATGGATCTGGGGTTGGGTCCGCTCAGGCATGGCGCCTCAACGAGCAAGAACCGGGCCGCGCCTACAGGGTTTACGACGACAGCCGGGCGGCGTCTTGCGTCAGCGCCCGCGCTGGCGCTGGAGTTCCTGTGCGACCGCGCGGGTCACGATGTCGCGCAGCGTCGTCGCGAGCTCGTTGCGCGTGTCGCGGATCAGCGAGTCGGCGATGCGCGCGAGGGCCGGGGTCAGCATCTCGCGCAGGCGGTACTCGAACACCAGGTCGAGCTGCCGCTGCACGTCGGCCAGCACGCGCTGCACGACAGCCTCCTCGTTCAACGGCGCCAGAGGCGCGACCGGGCGCCCTGCTGCGGCCGCCGCCGCGGCGACGGCCGCAGCCACTGCGGGCCGAACGGTCGGCGCCACCGGCACCGGCGTCGTCGGCAAGCCGGCCGGTACCGTGGGCGCAAACGTTGGCGGGCTCGATGCAGCCAACGGGGGCAAGGGTGCGTCAGGAACCTCGCCCGGCAGGCTGCCAGGTTCGCGCTCGGTCGGCACGACCTCGGTCAACACCGGAAGCCGATGCGGCGGACGCGGCACCGTGCTCATTCGCCCTCCTGCGCCACGTCGTGCCGCACGATCGGGTAGCCGCGGTCGGCGTAGTGCTTCCAGCGCACGCGCGCGGCCCGGCGGTCCTCGTCGTCGCGCGAGACCAGCTCGATCACGCGCGCGAAGCTCTCGAAGCCGTCGGCCGTCTCCTGGCCCAGGTTCAGCAGCACCTCGTGGTGCGGGGCATCGGCCAGCCGGTCGACCAGCCACACCGGCGTGTGCGCCAGGCGCGGCGCGATCGGCTGGCCGGCGCGTGCATGCAGATGGGGCACGAAATCGGTGGGCTCGAACACCCACAGCTGCTTGTCGAGGCGCCCGAGCACCGGCACGGGGCCTGCCACCACCACGCGTGCACCGCGACGAGTCGCCTTGCGCAGCAGCCTGCAGGCATACCCGAGCCGGTCCGGCACGTTGAAGTGGAAACTGACCTCCGTCATGACTCCCCTCTAGCCCCTCACTTCGCCTGCGACAGCACGAAGTGGGTCAGCAGCGGCACGGGCCGGCCCGTCGCGCCCTTGGCGGCGCCCGACTTCCAGGCGGTGCCGGCGATGTCCAGGTGCGCCCAGCGGTACTTGCCGGTGAAGCGGCGCAGGAACATCGCCGCGGTGATCGCCCCGCCGGCACGCGGGCCGACGTTGCCCATGTCCGCGAAGTTGCTCTTCAGCGCGTCGTCGTACTCTTCGTCCAGCGGCATGCGCCAGGCCGGGTCGAGCGCCTCCTGTCCTGCGGCCAGCAGCTCGCCCGCCAGCGCATCGTCGCCGGTGAAGAGACCGGTGTTGTGGTGGCCCAGCGCGATCACGCACGCCCCGGTCAAGGTCGCGATGTCGACCACCACCGCCGGCTTGAAGCGCTCGGCATAGGTGAGCGCATCGCACAGGATCAGCCGGCCCTCGGCATCGGTGTTCAGGATCTCGATGGTCTGCCCCGACAGGCTGGTGACCACGTCGCCCGGCTTCACCGCCCGGCCGCTCGGCATGTTCTCGCAGGCCGGGATGATGCCGATCAGGTTCAGCTTCGGCTTCAGCTCGGCCACGGCGCGCAGCGTGCCCAGCACGCTCGCGGCACCGCCCATGTCGAACTTCATCTCGTCCATCTCGGCCGCCGGCTTGATGGAGATGCCGCCGGTGTCGAAGGTGATGCCCTTGCCCACCAGCACCACCGGCGCCTGCGTCCGGGCCGCGCCCTCGTAGCGCGCCACGATGAAGCGCAGCGGCTCGTCCGAGCCCTGGGCCACCGCGAGGAACGAGCCCATGCCCAGCTTCTCGACCGCCTTGCGGTCCAGCACCTCGACCTTCAGGCCGAAATCCTTGCCGAGCTTCTTCGCCTGCTCGGCCAGGAAGGTCGGCGTGCAGTGGTTGCCCGGCCGGTTGGCGCATTCGCGCGCCAGCGTCACCCCGGCGCTCACCGCCTGGCCGCGCGCCAGGCCGGCCTGCACCGCCTTGGCCTGCGCCTTGTCGCACAGCAGCGTCACCTTGGCGAGGGCCGGCGCGGCCGGGGCGCTCGGCTTGGTGTGCCGGTAGACATAGGTGGCATCGCCGACCGCGGCGACCAGCGCCTCGGCATGCTGCTCGCCCAGCTCGCCGGCGCCGCCCAGCGCCACCGCGACATGCTTCGCCCCCCCGCCCTTCAGCTGGGCCAGCCCGTTCGCCACCGCCGCCTTGAACGCCTTGGCGGTGCCCGAGGCCGCGCTCGCCACGACCACGCGCGGCGCCTTCACGCCCGCCACGCGGTGCAGGTAGGCCGCCCGGCCCGCCTTCAGCGCGAAGTCGCCCTGCGCCACGGCCTCCTTGATCGGGCCCGCGAGCTTCGCGTCGAGCGCATCGTCGAGCACGCTGCCGACCACCACCAGCAGCGCATCGGCCGCCACGGCCGAAAGGGCACCGGCGGAAGAAACCTGATGTCGAAAGTCCATAATGCCTTCCAGTCCAGAATCCAACGATGTTATTCGATTCCTCCCTGAGGCGAGACCTCGCGCGCACATTCGGCGCCACGCTGGTGGTGATCCTCACCATCGTGCTGACGATGATGCTGATCCGAACCCTCGGGCAGGCCGCGCTCGGGCGCGTCGCGCCGCAGGACGTGGTGCTGCTGCTCGGCTTCGTCGCCCTGGCCCAGCTGCCCACCATGCTGAGCCTGTCGCTGTTCATCGCCACCGTCTCGACGCTCACGCGCATGTACCGCGACAGCGAGATGGCGATCTGGTTCGCGAGCGGCGTCGGCCTGAGCCGCTTCGTGCGCCCGGTGCTGCGCATGAGCTGGCCGGTGCTGCTGGTCGTGGCCCTGCTGGCGATCTTCGTCTGGCCGTGGATGAACGCCCGCAGCGCCGAGCTGCGCGAGCGCTTCGAGCGGCGCTCCGACCTGTCGCGGGTGACGCCCGGCCAGTTCCAGTCCTCGCGCGACGGCCAGCGCACCTTCTTCATCGAGCGCGACAGCGAGGACGGCCGCACCGGCCGCAACGTCTTCATCCTCTCGTCCCAGGCCGACAAGGAGTCCGTCACCTCGGCGCGCAGCGGCCACATCGAGAACACCGACGACAACCGCTTCCTGGTGCTCGACAGCGGCCAGCAGAACGAGCAGAACCTGCGCAACGGCGAAAAGAGCCTGGCGCGCTTCGAGACCTACAAGGTGCAGGCCGGCGAGCGCGTGCTGAGCAGCGCCACCACGCCGCCGCCCAAGGCGCGGCCCACCATCGAGCTGCTGCTCGAGCCCACGCCCGCGGCCCAGGGCGAGCTCACCTGGCGCCTCGGCCTGACGCTGGGCGCGGCCAACCTGCTGCTGCTCGCGATCGGCCTGTCGGCCACCCAGCCGCGGCGCGCGAGCAACTGGAACCTGCTGTTCGCGCTGCTCAGCTTCGTCGTCTACTACAACCTGATCAATCTGTCGCAGGCCTGGGTGGCCGGCGGCAAGGCCGGCATGGGCGTGGTGCTGGTGACGATGCACGGCGGCGTGCTGCTGGGCGCGATCGCGCTGCTCTGGTGGCGCGACAACGGCACCCACTGGAGCCTGCTGCGCCGCAACGGCCGCGGCGGCGGCGGGTTGAAGCAACGCGTCGAGCAGGCCTGCAAGAAGACATGAAAACCGTCCGTCGCCTGCTCTATGCCGACATCGTGTCGTCGGTCGCCTTCGTCGCGGTGGCCTTCCTGTCGCTGTTCTTCTTCATCGACTTCGTCGACGAGCTGGCCGACATCGGCAAGACCTACACCGCGCTGCATGCGGCCGTCTACTCGCTGCTCGAGCTGCCCGGCCACCTGTACGAGCTGTCGCCGATCGCGGTGCTGATCGGCACCATCTACGCGCTGTCGCGCCTGGCGCAGTCGTCCGAGTTCACGGTGCTGCGCACCGGCGGGCTGGGCCCGGGGCGGGCGCTGTTCCTGCTGACCGGGCTGGGCATGGCCTTTGCGGTGCTCACCTTCGTGGTCGGCGACTACCTGGCACCGCTCAGCGAGCGCGGCGCGGCCCAGCTGCAGGCGCGCTACAAGGGCGGCTTCAGCCTCGGCGACACCGGCGCCTGGCTGAAGGACCATCGGGTGACGCCCGAGGGCGAGCGCTCGTACTCGGTCAACGTCGGCAGCGCAGCCGCGGACGGCGAGCTGCTGAACATCCGCATCTTCGAGGCCGACGGCAGCGGACGCCTGCTGCGCCGCATCAGTGCGGCGCGCGGGCGGGTCAACAGCGACGAGACCTGGGCCCTGCAGGAGGTGAACCTGACCGACTGGCGCGATGCCGCGGAAACCGGCCTCGTGAACGCCCAGCAGCTGCCGGTCTACGAATGGGCCAGCACGCTGCCGGCCAACGTGGTGGCGGCGGCGGTGCTGCCGGAAGGCTCGATGTCGACGCTGGAGCTGTTCCGCTACATCACCCACCTGTCGGACAACGAGCAAGCCGCCCAGCGCTACGAGATCCGGTTCTGGAAGCGCGCGCTGTACCCCTTCGCCTGCCTGGTGATGGTGGCCCTCGCCCTGCCCTTCGCCTACCTGCATGCGCGCGCCGGCGGCGTCAGCCTGAAGGTCTTCGGCGGCATCATGCTGGGCATCAGCTTCGTGCTGCTCAACAACGTCGCCGCCCACCTGGGCCTGCTGCAGAACTGGACCCCCTGGATCGTGGCGGCGACGCCGAGCCTGATCTACCTGATGCTGTCGCTGGGCGCCTTCAGCTGGTTGGTCAGATATAGATGACGCCCCCCAGTCGCTTGCGGGTTGCATGAAACACGGTCTGCTGCTCTTCGCTCATGGCGCACGGGATCCGAACTGGGCGTTGCCCTTCGAGGATGTCGCGGCCCGCGTGCGCGCCGCCCGGCCCGGCGTGCCGGTGCGCCTCGCCTTCCTCGAGTTCATGGCTCCCAGCCTTCGTGAGGCTGGCAGCCAGCTCGCCGCCGAGGGCTGCACGCAGGTGGAGGTGCTGCCCCTCTTCCTCGGCGCCGGCGGCCACGTCCGCAAGGACCTGCCGGCCCTGCTCGACGAATTCGGCCGGGCCCACCCGGCCGTCGCCTGGCAGCTCCACCCCGCCGTCGGCGAGCTCGACCCCGTCATCGCCGCGATGGCCGATGCGGCCGCCAACCTCTTGCGCGCGCCCACAGACACGAAGTGAAATAATCCGGGCAATTCAAAGATTGCATCGGAATATGAACCTGCACCAGTTCCGGTTCGTCCAGGAGGCCGTGCGCCGCAACCTGAACCTGACCGAGACCGCGAAAGCCCTGTTCACCTCGCAACCGGGCATCTCCAAGGCCATCCTGGAGCTGGAGGACGAGCTGGGCGTCGACATCTTCGCGCGCCATGGCAAGCGGCTGCGCCGCATCACCGAGCCGGGCGCCGAGGTGCTGAAGTCGATCGAGGTGATCATGCGCGAGGTCGGCAACCTCAAGCGCATCGGCGAGGAGTTCTCCAAGCAGGATGCCGGCACGCTGTCGATCGCCACCACCCACACGCAGGCCCGCTACTTCCTGCCCGAGCCGGTGGCGCAGCTGCGCAAGCGCTTCCCGAAGGTCAACATCAGCCTGCACCAGGGGGCCCCGGCCCAGGTGGCGCAGATGGTGATCGAGGAGGTGGCCGACATCGGCATCGCCACCGAGGCGCTGGGCGACTTCGACGAGCTGGTCACCCTGCCCTGCTACGAATGGCAGCACGCCCTCGTGATGCCGGCCGGCCACCCGCTGGCCCAGGTCGAGCGCATCACGCTGGAAGACCTGGCGCAGCAGCCGCTCGTCTCGTACCACCCCTCGTTCAGCGGCCGCACCCGCGTCGACCAGGCCTTCGCCGCGCGGCGCCTCAAGCCCAACATCGTGCTGGAGGCGATCGACGCCGACGTGATCAAGACCTATGTGCGGCTCGGCATGGGCATCGGCGTGCTGGCCGAGATCGCGGTGCGCGACGACCCGCCGAACGGCGACCTCGTGTCGCGCCCGGTCGGCCACCTCTTCGGCCAGAACCTGACGCGGGTCGCCTTCAAGCGCGGCGCGTATTTGCGAAACTTCGTCTACGCCTTCGCCGAGATGCTGTCCGACCGGTTGAACCGCAACCTCATCGGCCGCGCCATGGCCGGCGACAGCCACGACTTCCAGATGTGACACGATGACCGCCACCCCGATCCCACCGCGCACCCCCGCCATCGACAGCCGCCTGCCGGCCGTCGGCACCACCATCTTCACCGTCATGTCGGCGCTGGCACAGCAGCATGACGCGGTCAACCTGGGACAGGGCTTCCCGGACTTCGACTGCGACCCGCGGCTCGTCGACGCGGTGACCCGCGCCATGCAGCGCGGCCTGAACCAGTACCCCCCCATGGCCGGCGTGCTGCCGTTGCGCGAGGCGGTGGCGGCGAAGATTTCCGCGCTCTATGGCCAGGCCTACGACCCGGTCGGCGAGATCACCATCACGGCCGGCGCGACGCAGGCCATCATCACCGCCATCCTCGCCATCGTGCACCCGGGCGACGAGGTGATCGTGCTCGACCCCTGCTACGACAGCTACGAGCCCAACATCGTGCTGGCCGGCGGCACGGCGGTGCACGTGCCGCTGACGCCGCGGACCTTCCGGCCCGATTTCGAGCGCATCCGCGCCGCGCTGTCGCCGCGCACGCGGGCCATCGTCATCAACACGCCGCACAACCCGAGCGCCACCGTGTGGAGCGCCGACGAGATGCGCCGGCTCGCCGAGCTGCTGCGCCCCACCGATGTGTTCGTGATCGCCGACGAGGTCTACGAGCACATGGTGTTCGACGGCGCGCGGCACGAGAGCGTGGCGCGCCATCCCGAGCTGGTGGCGCGCAGCTTCATCGTGTCGAGCTTCGGCAAGACCTACCACGTCACGGGCTGGAAGGTGGGCTACGTGGCCGCACCGGCGGCGCTGACCGCGGAGTTCCGCAAGGTGCACCAGTTCAACGTGTTCACCGTCAACACGCCGGTGCAGCATGGCCTCGCCGACTACATGGCCGACCCGGCGCCGTACCTCGAGCTGCCGGCCTTCTACCAGCGCAAGCGCGACCTGTTCCGAGCCGGACTGGCGTCGTCGCGGCTGAAGCTGATGCCGAGCGCCGGCAGCTATTTCCAGAGCGTGGACTACTCGGCCGTGAGCGAGCTGACGGAAGAGGCCTTCTGCCGCTGGCTCACCGCCGAGGTCGGCGTGGCGGCGATCCCGGTGTCGGTGTTCTATGCCGGCGGCTTCGAGCAGAAGCTGGCGCGCTTCTGCTTCGCGAAGAAGGACGAGACGCTGCAGCGGGCGATCGAGCGTCTCGCGGCGCTCTGACGCCGGCCAGGGCCTATGACCGGCGGGCCTTCGGGCTGCGCGCGGCGTCGGCGACGCCCAGTTCGTCGAGCTGGCTGAGGTCGAAGTCGAGGCCCGGGCGCGAAGGGCCCGCGTTGCGCGGCGCCGGCTCGCCGAGCCGGTCCGGGTCGGTGGAGATGTCCAGGTCCAGCGTCATTCGCTCCAGCTCGGGCTCCGCCGGCGCCTCGCGCACGGCCCGCAGCGGCAGCGTCGACAATTCGGCGCGCGACGGCGCCTCCAGCGTCACGCCCTTGCCGTTGTCCATCGGCAGCAGCAGGTCGACCCCCTCCGGCCGCACGTCGCGTTCGGCCAGATCGCGCGCGATGCCGTAGAGGAACAGCAGGTCCCGGTAGGCCGGCACGTCGAAGGGCGGGCCCTGGTTGCGGCGGAACAGCGCGCCATCCAGCAGCGCCATCGCCTCGGCCGGCGCGGACCACAGCCCCTGCACGCGCGCCATCAGCTCCGGGTAGCCGTCCTCCAGGCTGCGCTCCTTGGCCGGGTCCTGCGCGTCCCACTCGGTGGCATAGGCGTTGAAGCGGCGGTTGAAGCGCTCGCGGATGCGGTCGTAGGGATCGCGCTCGCCGCGGCGGCGGTAGATCTCCATCAGCTTCAGGTACGGCAAGGGGCTCACGCCGCCGGTGCTGCGGACATGGCTCATCAGGAGGTCGACCGCCGCATCGTCCTGGCCGAGCACGACGAAGAACTCGACCTGCTGGTCGAGGTCGATCAGTTCCTCCGCCGACATCGGGCGGTGCGGCTCCAGCGACTCGGGGTCGAGGTCGGACGGCGGGACCTCCGTGGCGGCGCGCGAGGCCTGCGCCCGGGCTTCCGCCATCGCCCGCGGGGTCAGCGTGATGTCGCCGAAATCCGGCGGCGGCGCCTTCACGCGCACCGGCGGCGGGGCATCGATCAGCACCGGGTCGTGGCGCGGCGCCTCGGCGGGACCCGGCCCGGGCGGCGGCGTCGGCGCGGTTTCGGCGGCCGGGGCCGGCGGCTCGACCCACCACTCCGCGGCCCGGCGCTCGCGCCAGCGCTGCCAGGCAAGGAAGCCCAGCCCGGCCGCCAGCACGGCGCAGAGGGCGGCGAGCGCGTAGACAAGCGGGTTGGTGTAGCGCGCGGCCTCGGCCTGCTGCAGGCGGGCCTGCAGGCTGGCGATCGACGCCTCGCGCGCACGGCCGTCGACCTTGAGCTGGGCGATCGAGGCTTCGAGCGCCTTCAGGCGCTCCTGGTCCTGCAGGCGCTGCGCCAGCTCGGGGTCGATGAAGCGGTACGCCGACGAGGCCGCGCCGGCCTGTGCTGCCACCTCGGACAGCTGGGGGCTCATGCGCAGGCTGGGCGAGTTCAGCGCGTCGGCTTCGACCGGGTCGAGCTGCAGCACCGGCCCCCTCGGCCTGGCAGGCACGGCCGGTGCACGCGGCGTGCGTGCGGCCGGCTTGGGCGAGGCCGTGGCTGTCGTCGCTGCGGCGGCCGGCTGCGATGCCCCCGCGCGCGGCACCGCCGCCCGCTTGGCCGGTGCCTCCACCGGACCGGGGCGCATCGGCGCCGCCGGTGCAGTCGCCGCGCTGCGCGGCGGGACCACGCCGGCGAGCGGAGAGTCCACCGCCTCCGGCGCGTCGCCGAAGTCGGGCAGCGCGCGCACCGGCGCCACGGCACCGGCAGGCGGCGGATCGGCGAAGACGACGAAGCTGCGCGCGAGCCGCGGCGGGCATCCGACATGGAGGGCGATGCCCACCACCGGCTCGTCGATCGGGACCGTGGTGCCGATGCGCAGGCGGCGCTCGCTGCTGCCGGGGCTGCCCTCGAGGCGCACGCGCACGGCGGCGGAAGAGATCGGGTGGTCGCCGACCGACACCTCGGCCTTGACGCAGGAGGCCTCGAGGCGCTCGTCGGGATCGAGGCGCAGTACCACCGCAAAGTTCAGCGGGTGGCCGAGGGTGGTGGCGCCCAAGGTGTTCCCGAACCCCAGCGCAATCGCCTGGCCCGTGGGCAAGCCCAAAGCAAGCAGGACTGCGAGCGAGTTCAGGAATCTCTGCATTCGGCTGAGCAGTTGATTGATCAAACCACTCTAGCATGAAGTTTTCCACGACCAACCCCGCAGAAGCGCAGGGAAAGCGGCCCATTTCGTGCTAACGCGCCCGGACCCGTCGGGCTGCGCAGGCCGCATGCCACAATCGCCCGCCAAGCGCCTGGCGCTGTCTGACGAATGGTGTCCCCCATGCCCTCTGAACTGCGTGCCGAGCGACGCGACGGCGCCCTGGTGCTGACCATCAGCGATCCGGCCTCGCGCAACACCCTGTCCGAGCAGGTCTTCGTGGCCGGGGTCGAGTCGCTGGGCGTGGCCGAGTCCGACCGCGACGTGCACTGCATCGTGCTGCAGGGCGACGGTGGCCACTTCTGCGCCGGCGGCAACCTGCAGCGGCTGCGCGGCAGCCGCGAGGCGGCGCCCGAGGTGCAAGGCCAGATGCTGCAGCGCTTCCACGACTTCGTCGAGGTGCTGCGCGTGTTTCCCAAGCCCGTGATCGCGGCGGTCGAGGGGGCGGCGGCCGGCGGCGGCTTCGCGCTCGCCCTCGCCTGCGACCTGGTCGTGGCCGCCGACAACGCGCGCTTCACGATGTCGTACGGCCGCCTCGGGCTGTCGCCGGACGGCGGCTCGACCTGGCAGTTGATGCAGCGCCTGCCGCGCCCGATCGCGCTGCAGATGCTGTGGCTGGCCGAGCCGATGACCGCCGCGCAACTGCACGCGCTGGGCCTTGTCAATTGGGTGACAGACAGTGGCCAGGCCCTGACCCAAGCTCTGAAGGTGGCCGAGCGGCTGGCGCAGCTCGCGCCGAATGCCGTGGCGAGCGTGAAGGAGCTGGTGAACCAGTGGCCGCAGCGCAGCCTGGCGCAGCAGATGAGCCTGGAGCGGGAACACTTCCTTGAGAACTTCTTCCACCGCAATGCCGGAGAGGGCCTGCAGGCCTTCCTCGAGAAGCGCGCGCCGCGCTTCGAGTAAGCCTCGAGGCCCCGAATGACCCGCCGGCGCATCTACCTGATGCGGCACGGGTCGGTCGACTACTTTCGCGAGGACGGAAGCGCGGTGCCGCCCGACAGCGTGCCGCTGAATGCGCTCGGGCGCGACCAGGCCGATGCCGCGGGCCGCCTCTTCGCGCAGAGCGGCGTGCGTTTCGACAGCGTGCTCGTCAGCGGCCTGCCGCGCACCGTCGAGACGGCGTCGCGCGTGCTGGCGGCGGCAGGACAGGCCGGGCTGCGGGTGCTGCACGAGCCCGCGCTGGAGGAGATCCGCCCCGGCCGCCTGGCCGACATCCCGCGCGACGAGATCGAGGCCGCGTTCCTGGGCGCCTTCCGGGCCGGCCCGGGCGTCGAGGCACAGCGCTTCCTCGGCGGCGAGTCGGTCGGCGAGCTGCTCGACCGCGTGCTGCCGGCCTTCGAGCACGTGCTGGCCCGCCCGGACTGGCGTTGCCTGCTGATGGTGATGCACGGCGGCGTGAACCGTGCACTGCTGTCGCGCGTGCTCGCCGGCGAACGCGCCTTCTTCGGCCGCCTCGAGCAGGCGCCGGCCTGCATCAACATCGTCGATGCCGGCCTGTCGGACCTCATCGTTCGCGCGGTCAACCTCGCGCCGACGCAATGGCTCCAGGAACGCGAGACGCTGACGACGATGGAGAAGCTGCTGGCGCAGTACCGGCGCGCGGGCTACGAACGGTAGCTGTCATCCAGCCGGTCCAGCCGCCGCAGCAGCCCGGGCCAGGTCAGCGCCCCGGCGCCCACGCCGCGCGTCACGGCCTTCGCCTGCTCGCGCGCCGTCTCGATGATCGCCGGGTCGACGCGCGTCAGCGGCGTCCCGCCCGCCATCGCGCGGACCTGGATCGTGCACACCGCCTCGAAGAAGTACATCGCGAGGAAGGCATCCGCCACCGTCGGCCCGAGCGTCAGCAGCCCGTGGTTGCGCAGCATCAGGTAGTTGCAGCGCCCCAGGTCCCGAACCAGCCGCGGCTTCTCGTCGTCGCGCAGCGCGACGCCCTCGTAGTCGTGATAGGCCAGGCTGGACAGCACGAAGATCGAATGCTGCGACAAGGGCAGCACCCCGTCCTTCTGCGCCGACACCGCGATGCCGTTCAGCGAATGGGTGTGCAGCACGCACTGCGCATCGTGGCGCGCCTCATGGATCGCGCTGTGGATCGTGAAGCCTGCCGGGTTCACCGGGAACGGCGTGTCGTCGATCTTGTTGCCCTGCAGGTCCACCTTGACGAGGCTCGAGGCCGTGATCTCGTCGAACATCAGCCCGTACGGGTTGATCAGGAAGCGGTCGTCCTCGCCCGGCACGCGCAACGTGATGTGCGTGAACACCAGGTCGTCCCACCCGAAATGCGCCACCAGCCGGTAGGCCGCCGCGAGGTCGATGCGTGCCTGCCACTCGGCATCGCCCACCTGCCCTTCGCGACTGGGAATCTGCAACTGCCGATCACCCATGACGTGCTCCTTGCAAACGAGGGACGCCCACTCTTCCAGCATTCGCCATCATGGACAATGAGGACGCACCCTGTCACGTCAGAGACAAAGCATGAATACCCCCGTTCTTACAATCGATGAACAGGCCAACATCGAATCGGGTTCGTGGTTCTCCAAGCTCTCGCAGCCCTTGCGCAATGCCATCCTCTCCCGCGCCGTCGTGCGCCGGGTGCACGATGGCGCGCTGCTGTCGGCGCGCGGCGAACCGGCGGACGAATGGTGCGGCGTCGCCAAGGGCGCGGTCCGCGTCAGCTCGGTCTCGCTGTCGGGCAAGCAGATCACGCTGACCTACGTCGAGCCCGGCCTCTGGTTCGGCGACATCTCGCTCTTCGACGGCCTGCCGCGCACGCACGACGCGAACGCGCATGGCGCGACCACGCTGCTGGTGGTGCGCAAGGCCGACTTCCGCGAGCTGCTGTCGCAGCACGTCGAGCTCTACGACGCGCTGCTCAAGCTGAACTGCCGCCGCCTGCGCCTGATGTTCGACGTGGTGGAAGACCTCAACACCATGCCGCTGGGCGCTCGCCTGGCCAAGCAGATCCTGCTCCTCGCGCGCAGCTACGGCATCGAGGAAGGCGAGGAGATCCGCATCGGCCTTCAGCTCGCCCAGGAAGACCTGGCCCAGCTGCTGGGCGCCTCGCGCCAGCGCGTCAACCAGGAGCTGAAGGGCTTCGAGCGCGACGGCGCGGTGCGCATCGAGCCGACGCGGCTGGTCGTGCTGTCCAAGGACAAGCTGATGGCCCTCTCTGAACGCTGAACCTGGACGCCGCCCCGCATGGACGCCTACACCGGAACCAAACCCGTCGCCGATTCGCACGCCTTCGACGCGGCCGCGCTGCAGGCCCACCTGCAGGCCCGGCTGCCGGGGTTCGCCGGGCCGCTGCAGGTGGAGCAGTTCAAGGGCGGGCAGTCCAATCCCACCTACAAGCTGGTGACGCCGTCGCGCGCCTACGTGATGCGCTCCAAGCCCGGCCCGGCCGCGAAGCTGCTGCCCTCGGCGCACGCGATCGAGCGCGAGTTCCGCGTCATGCAGGGCCTGCACGGCAGCGAGGTGCCGGTGCCGCAGATGCTCCTGCTGTGCGAGGACGAGTCGGTGATCGGCCGCGCGTTCTACGTGATGGAGTTCGTCCCCGGGCGGGTGCTGTGGGAGCAGTCCCTGCCCGGCCTGGGCGCCGACGAACGCGGGCGGATCTACGACGAGATGAACCGCGTCATCGCCGCCCTGCACCGCGTCGACGTGCAGGCGGCGGGCCTGGCGGACTTCGGCAAGCCCGGCAACTACTTCGAGCGCCAGATCGCGCGCTGGAGCAAGCAGTACCAGGCCTCGATCACCCAGCCGATCGAGGCCATGGACCGGCTGATGGACTGGCTGCCGGCCCACATGCCGGCGAGCGCGCGCGACGAATCGCAGGTGTCGGTGGTGCACGGCGACTTCCGGCTCGACAACCTGGTCTTCCACCCGACCGAGCCGCGCGTGCTCGCGGTGCTGGACTGGGAGCTGTCCACGCTCGGCCACCCGCTCGCGGATTTCAGCTACCACTGCATGTCGTGGCACATCCCGCCCGGCGCCTTCCGCGGCATCGGCGGGCTGGACCTGGCCGCGCTCGGCATCCCGGGCGAGGCCGACTACGTGCGCCGCTACTGCGAGCGAACCGGCCGCGCCAATCCCCAGGCGGTGATGGCGGACTGGAATTTCTACATGGCCTACAACCTGTTCCGCATGGCCGGCATCCTGCAGGGCATCGCGAAGCGGGTCGAGGACGGCACCGCGTCCAGCGCCCAGGCACGCCAGGCGGGGGCCGGCGCGCGCCCGCTGGCCGAGATGGGCTGGCGCGTGGCCACGCACGGCACCTGACCCCGGAGACCCCCATGGACTTCAGCTACTCGCAACGCACCCAGGACCTGCAGGCCCGCGTCGGCCGCTTCATGGACGAGCACGTCTACCCGGCCGAGGCCGCCTTCGCGGCCGAGATCGAGGCCAACACCCGCGCCGGCAAGCGCTGGACGCCGCTGCAGCTGATCGAGGGGCTGAAGACGAAGGCGCGGGCCCAGGGGCTGTGGAACCTGTTCCTGCCCGAGAGCGAGCTCGGTGCAGGCCTCACGAACCAGGAATACGCCCCGCTCGCCGAGATCATGGGCCGCGTGCCCTGGGCGAGCGAGGTCTTCAACTGCTCGGCGCCCGACACCGGCAACATGGAGACCCTGGTCCGCTACGGCACGCCGGCGCAGAAGCAGCGCTGGCTCGAGCCGCTGCTCGACGGCCGCATCCGCAGCGCCTTCGCGATGACCGAGCCGGACGTGGCCTCGTCGGACGCGACCAACATCGCGTCGCGCATCGAGCGCGACGGCGACGACTACGTCATCAACGGCCGCAAGTGGTGGATCTCGGGCGCCGGCGACCCGCGCTGCGCGATCTACATCTTCATGGGCAAGACCGACACCGAGGCGCCGCGCCATGCGCAGCAGTCGATGATCCTCGTGCCGGCCGACGCGCCGGGGGTGAAGGTGCTGCGGCCGCTGCCGGTCTTCGGCTACGACGACGCGCCGCACGGGCATTGCGAGATGCTGTTCGAGAACGTGCGCGTGCCGGCGTCCAACATGCTGCTGGGCGAAGGGCGCGGCTTCGAGATCGCCCAGGGCCGGCTCGGGCCGGGGCGCATCCACCACTGCATGCGCCTCATCGGCCTGGCCGAGCGGGCGCTGGAACTGATGTGCCGGCGCGCCTCGTCGCGCGTCGCCTTCGGCCGGCCGATCGCGGACCAGGGCGTCACGCGCGAGCGCATCGCCGAGGCCCGCTGCAGGATCGAGCAGGCCCGGCTGCTGACGCTGAAGGCCGCGTGGATGATGGACGTGGCGGGCAACAAGACCGCGAAGTCCGAGATCGCGATGATCAAGGTGGTGGCGCCGTCCATGGCCTGCCAGGTGATCGACTGGGCAATGCAGGTGCACGGCGGCGGCGGGATGAGCGATGACTTCCCGCTGGCGTATTTCTACACCGCAGCCCGCACGCTGCGCTTCGCAGACGGGCCGGACGAGGTGCACCGCAACGCGATCGCGAAGATGGAACTCGGCCGCCACGCCTGACCGCGCGGGAGTCGGGACCCGGACCGCCGGGGCCGCCAAGCCGTGGCGTACGCCACGGCCCGGCCGGTTGATGCGCAACCACCGGAACAAATGGACGGGGTCCCTGGGCGGACCCGCCTCCTAGACTGGCCGCTCCCCATGCAGCCCTCCTGGAGAGCCCCCATGCCCCGTCCTTCCCTCGCCTTCGCCCTCTCGCTCACCGCGCTTGCCATCCTCGTCGCCTGTGGCGGCGGCGGCGGCAGTTCCTCCTCCACGCACGAGTCCCTGGCATCGGTCACCGTGCAGACCTACATCACCGACAACCTCGCCACCGACTACTCGAAGGTCTGGGTCACGCTCAAGAAGATCACTGCCGTCGACGCCGCCGGCAGCGAGGTGGTCCTCGTCGATGCGAGCGCATCGCCGGTGGTGCTGAACCTCTCGTCCCTCGCCTCGGTCGGCGAGTTCATGTCCAGCGTGACCATCCCGGCCGGCGTCTACACCCAGCTCAACGTGACCCTCGGCGACGCAGTGCAGCTGGTGTCGCTGGACGGCAGCCAGACCACCGCCGCGAGCTTCTCCGGCACGGGCAGCGATTTCGTACTGCAGGTCCGCCACCTGCAGGTGGACGCGACGTCCAGCGGGCAGCTGGTGCTCGATTTCAACCTGGCCAGGTTCAGCTACGACGCCGCCACCGGCCTCGTCACGCCGGTCGTCGAAGTCCCCCGGCCGGCCGACGCCTTCGGCAAGTTCGTGCGCCAGCAGGCCGAGGTGCACGGCCTGGTGCGCAGCGTCGACGTGGCGAACGCCACCCTGACGGTCGACGATGCCCGGCTCGGCAGCGGCATCGTGGTCACGCTCGCGGCCGACGCGGTGATCCTCGATGCCTCCGGTGCGACGCTGACGCTCGACGCCCTGGCTGCGCTCTCCCAGGCGCGCATCGAGATCAAGGGCACGGTGACGCCGGGTGCCACCACGGCGGACCCTGTCGCGGTGCAGGCATCGGTCATCCATGTGCTGCCGGCCACCGGCAGCGCGGCCGCGGCCGAGCAGCGCACCCAGGGCAGCGGCACCGTCAGCGCCGTGAACGGCCAGCGGGTCACCGTGCAACTGGCCGAGGCGAACTTCCTGCCCGGCGGCGGCAGCGTGGTCGTCGACATCACCGACGCCGTGTTCCCGCACGGCCAGGCCTCCGACCTGGCGGCCGGTGTCCCCGTGTCGTTCCGCGGGACGGCCAGCGGCAGCGGCGACGCGGCCGTGGTGGTGGCGCGCATGGTCGACATCCGGGGCGCCGCCTCCGCGGCCGAGCGCGGTCAGAACCCGGGGACGCAGTATGCGGGCCTGCACGGCGTGGTCAGCTCGGTGGGCAGCAGCGGCACGTTCACCCTGGTCGTCGGCGCCAGCGACGGCCGGGTGGCAGCCGGCACCTACACCGTCGACGCGTCGACGGCGAGCTACGCCGAGGGCAATGCGGGTTGCCTCGCGGCCGATGCGTCCGTGGATGCAATGGGGACGCTCAGCGGGCAGGCGCTGCTGGCCAAGGTGATCGCGGTCAAGGGCTGTGCCGGGCAACCGCGCTCCGCACCGGCCCCCGTCCCGTCGGCCGGCGGGGCCTCGGCACCGCAGCCTTCGGCGCCTGCCGCGTCGGCGCCCCCGGCTCCGGCTCCGGCCGCCTCCGTCCCCGTGCCGCCGGCACCGGGTGCTTCGGCACCGCGCTGAAGCGCGAGCGGGTTCAATGGCGTGGCACGTCCTTCGGGTCGTCGAGACCCAGCTGCGTCTGCCACGCCGTTGACGAGGTGCTGGGCCAACCGCTCGCCCCGCCCTCGCCGCTCATGCCGACCCCACCGGCCACGCGCAGCGCCTGCAGCACCGCCACCTCGAACAGGCCAACCGCCTGCTGCACCGACGCCAGGTCGGGCTGCGCCAGCTGCATGCGCAGGTAGACCCGCCCGCGCAGCAGCATCAGCACGAAGGGCGGCTCGTCGCGCAGCAAGCCGCCGCTGGCTTCTTCCAGCTGCCGGGCCAGCGCCCCCTCGACCCACGAGGCCGCGAGCTGCGGCGTGTTGCCGACCAGGCCGAAGCGCATCCGCACGTTCTTCGACGCGCCGAAGCTGACCTTCGAGAACATCGCCAGCCAGCGCATTTCTTCCGGCGTGGAGCCGTCGATCACGGTCTGGGTGCTCTCGGTGAAGCGCTCGAAGGTCTGGCGCTCCAGCGTCTCGCGCAGCGGCTGCGACAGCAGCAGCAGCTGCAGCGTCGGCGGCAGGCCCAGCTCCATGCGCAGGCGCAACTCGTGGCCCTCGATGTAAAAGCGTTGCGGCGCCCCCCATTCGAGTCGCCAGGGCTTGCTGTCCATCCCGCCGTCGATGACGAAGCCCTCTTCCTCGCGCACCCGCTTGAAGACCATCCTGCTCTCGCGCGCCCACTGCGACACGGCGCCCCAGTCGGGGCCGTCGGGCTTGCCGGAGATCAATCGTTTGAGCGCGTCGAGCATGAAGCCAGGGCTTGGTCTAGAGTCGCTTCCCACGGCACGCCGTGTGCCGGCTGAGGACGACAAGATGATCGAAGTGTATTCGTGGGCCACGCCCAATGGCCACAAAGTTCACATCATGCTGGAGGAACTGGGGCTCCCCTACCGCGTCACCGCCGTGGACATCGGCGCCGGCGACCAGTTCAAGCCCGATTTCCTGGCCATCAGCCCGAACAACAAGATCCCGGCCATCGTCGACCCGGACGGGCCGGACGGCGGGCCGATCTCGCTCTTCGAGTCGGGCGCGATCCTGCTCTACCTCGCCAGCAAGACCGGCAAGCTCCTGCCCGCCGGCACCACCGAGCGCTACGAGGTGCTGCAGTGGCTGATGTTCCAGATGGGCGGCGTCGGCCCGATGCTCGGCCAGGCCCACCACTTCCGGATCTACGCGCCCGAGAAGATCGAGTACGCGATCAACCGCTACACCAACGAGGCGAAACGCCTTTACGGCGTCATGGACAAGCGCCTCGCCAGATCCCGCTACATCGCCGGCAGCGACTACAGCATCGCCGACATCGCCATCTTCCCGTGGCTGCGCTCCTGGAAGAACCAGGGCATCGACTGGAACGACTTCCCGCACCTCAAGGGCTGGTTCGACGAGATCGCCGCCCGCCCCGCCGTGCAGCGCGGCGTGCAGGTGCTGGCCTCGCACCGCAAGCCGCTGAACGACGAGAAGGCGCGCGACGCCCTGTTCGGCAAGCAGCAGTACGAGCGGCGCTGACGCCCCTGCCGGCGTGTCGGATACACGATCAGCAACACCTGCTGCTTGCCCCGGCACGAGGGTTGCCCCTCCAATGCGGTCACGCCGGCATGTCGACCCGGCAGGGAGAAGCAGATGGCATCGAAGTGGATTGCCGGCGCGCTGTGCGCGGTCGGTTTGTGCGTTGCAACACACGCCTCGGCTTCGTCGCCGAGCTGGTCGTCGGCGGAGTTCAAGCTCGACACGCCGACCGGGCTGGACGAGGGCCAGGGCGGGCACTGGGTGACCAACAACACCTTCCAGGCCTCGCTGGTCACCGGGCATGACGGCTCGTCGCCCAGCGACACGCGCACGCTCAACATCAAGTCGCGCAAGCTCGATCCCTCCGCCAGCGAAGGGGTGCCTTTCGGCCTGACCCGGGCCGACCTGCCGGCGCAGGGCGGCGACCCGCTCTCGGCCCAGGCCGTCATCAGCCACGGCCTCATCAGCACGAGCCGACAGTCGGACCACGGCAGCGACGAGGCGTCGGCGACGCTCAACTGGGAGCGGGCCTTCGCGCTGGATCCGTTCGCCTCGGTGACGTTCACAGGCATCGCGCTGCTGAGCAACACGCTGGACATGCTGCCCAGGACGCACTTCAGCATCGACAGCAGCCGTCCCGACAGCTTCGTGAACCAGGCGACGCTGAGCCTGCGCGACGAGGCCACTTTCCAGAGCGGCATCAACCTCTTCGCCCACATCTTCAACGACAACCCGGCAGCGCCCGGCACGGATGTGCAGAACCGCCTGCCGAGCTTCAACGATTTCACCTACAGCACCGACCCGCTGGGACGGCTGTCGCTGACGGTCCACAACCGCTCCGATCGCGTGATGTACGGCGATTTCGAGCTCTTCGCCTACGCCTGGAACGCGGCGCCGGTGCCGGAGCCGGCGGTGTGGCTGTGCATGGCGCTAGGCCTGCTGGCGATCGCAGGCCGCCGGCCGCGCCGCCCCTCCCTGGCAGCCTGAGCCTGATCCGCTCAGGCCGGCGCGTCGCCGATCGCGGCGGACAGCCCGGCCAGGGCCGCCTGGTAGCGCGCCAGGTGCTCGATGACGTGAGGATCGTGGCCCTGGCGCAGCAGGCCCTCGACGTCCAGCGGATCGAGCTCCAGCCCCAGCTCGGTGCCCTGCCGCTGGAGCAGCGCGGTGCACAGCCCGGCCAGCGCGACCAGGCGCAGCCAAAGCACCGGCATCGCCGGCACCCGGAAGCCGGTGAGCAGGCGGGGGATGGGCTGGATGCGGTCGGGGCCGCCCGGCTCGGCCAGCATGTGCGCGAATTCGTCGAACCGCATCACGCGGGGCGGCGCGGCCGGCGCGTCCTGCACGATCAGCGACGAGGTGATGATGCCCAGCACATCGTAAAAGACGTGCTGCCGCTGCGTGTTCCAGTCCTCCTGCGGGTGGCCCAGCGAGACGCGGTGGCTCGACAGGCACAGGAAGGCCTGGCGCCTGAAGCGCAGCAGCACGCGGATCTCGGGATCGACGCCGAAGTCGGCGAACGCGACCTGGCGCTCGATCAGCTCGCTCACGGCCAGCACGCGCAGCAGGCGGTAGGCAGTGCTCTGGCCGAAGTACGTCGTCAGCGACATGTCGTAGCCGTACTTCCCGTCGCCGAGGCGGGCCACCCGGTTGGCGAGTTCCGCTGCCGCCACCAGGAGCTGGAAGCGCAGCGGGCCGACCGCGAGGTACAGGCGCTTGCGCGCCTCGGCGCGGTAGCTGCGCTCGGCGGCCCGGTCGCCGAGGTAGTCCTCGAGCTCCTTCCTGAGCGCGGCGTCGTAGTCCTTGAGGTCCTTGCTCAGCCGGTGGTCGATCAGCTTCCGGCTGAGGTACTGGGCAGCGGCCACGCTCAGCGCGCCGGTCGTGCCCAAGGCGGCGAGCAGCGCGCCGGCGTCCAGGGTGATGTCCATGGGTTCCCTCCATCGCCGCCGGGCAAGGGGCGGCGCTGCACGCAGCCTAGCGCAGCCACTGCGTCGCGGGGCCTGGCCATGCTGTAATGCGGGCCCCGTCACGCCGTACCCTCCGTCCATGAGCCTGCCGCTGCCCGCGTGGCTGCACAGCCTGTTGCCGGCCGCGCCGGCGGTCGATGCCACCGAGCGGTTGCGCGCCTGCGGCGGTGCCCTGCTCGGCATCGCCGTCACCGGCTTCGTGACGGCCTGGCTGCTCGGGCCGCAGGCCGCCGTGACGCTGATCGCGCCGATGGGGGCCTCGGCGGTGCTGCTGTTCGCGGTGCCGGCCAGCCCGCTGGCGCAGCCCTGGTCGATCCTCGGCGGCAACACCGTGTCGGCGGCGATCGGCGTCGGCTGCGCGCTGCTGATCCCGAATGTCGCGCTGGCGGCCGCCGCGGCCATCTTCCTGGCCATCGGCGTGATGTTCGCGCTGCGCTGCCTGCACCCACCGGGCGGCGCGGCGGCCTTGACGGCGGTGCTGGGCGGGCCCGCGGTGCATACGGCCGGCTTCGGCTTCGCGCTCGTGCCGGTGGCCTTGAACAGCGTGCTGCTGCTGGCCGTGGCCCTGGTCTACAACAACCTCACCGGGCGGCGCTATCCGCATGCGCAGCGACTCGCCGCCGCGCATCCGCACCAGACCGCCGACCTGGTGCCGACCGCGCGCCTGGGCTTCACCGTCGACGACCTGCAGCGCGCGTTGAAGGACTACAACCAGGTGCTCGACATCAGTGCCGACGACCTGGCCGAGCTGTTTGTGCAGACCGAGCGCCAGGCCTACCGGCGCCGCGTGGCGGACACCCGATGCCGCGAGATCATGTCGCGCGACATCCTGACGGTGGAGTACGCGACCGAGCTCGGCGAGGCCTGGAGGCTGATGCGCTCGCACGGCCTGCAGGCGCTGCCGGTGGTCGACCGGGCGCGGCGCGTCATCGGCATCGTGACGCGCTCGGACTTCCTGCACCACGCCGACCTGCTGGGCCATGCGAGCCTGCGCGCCCGGGTGCACGAGTTCCTGCGCCGCACGCCGCACACGCATTCGGACAAGCACGAGGTGGTCGGGCAGATCATGAGTTCGCCGGTGAAGACGGCGACGGTGGCAACGCCCATCGTCGACCTGGTGCCCTGGATGGCGGACACCGGGCTGCACCACGTGCCGGTGGTGGACGAGGAGCGGCGCATCGCGGGGATGGTGACGCAGACGGACCTGGTGGCGGCCTTGTACGAGACGAGCCTGGCGGGGCTGAAGGCCGCGTGAGAGCCGCAAGATCGACGGTTGGTGCCGGAGCCATCGATTGATGCATGTCCGCCCGCAGGAAGTCAACCGGCTGACAACCTTGACCCATCCCACGAAGATCGACACCGTTGCCGAAGCCCTGAAGGCGCTTGGCAAGCGGCTGACCTTGTCCCTGGCTTGAAGCTCGCGGCACGGCGGCGCCTTGCGAACTGGCCTGCCCGGAGGGACTCGAACCCCCGACCTGCTGCTTAGAAGGCAGCTGCTCTATCCAGTTGAGCTACGGGCAGCGAGGGAATCGTTGGTCGACAGGAGAGAAGTGGTCGGGGTGAGATGATTCGAACATCCGACCCACTGGTCCCAAACCAGTTGCGCTACCAGGCTGCGCTACACCCCGAACGGACGCATTGTAACCAGCGTCTGCGGTGTTTCGAGCAGCCCGATCAACGGAACAAAGCGCCCGACGATCACGCCGTCAACGCCCCCAGCGCCTTCTCCAGCCGCTTCACGCTCACCGGCTGCGGCGTCCGCAGCTCCTGGGCGAACAGGCTCACCCGCAGCTCTTCCAGCAGCCAGCGGAACTCGTCCAGCCGTGCGTCGTGCACGCCCTTGCGATCCGCCAGCAGGCGCAGGTAGCGCTGCTCCAGCGGGCGCAGTTCGGCCAGCCGGCTCGCATCGCGCGCCGGGTCGGCGCGCAGCTTGTCGAGCCGCATCACCACGCCCTTCAGGTAGCGCGGCAGGTGCGCCAGCTGAGCCCACGGCGTCGCCAGCACGAAGCGCTTGGACACCAGCCGGCCCAACTGCGCCTGCACGTCGTCGGCCACCTCCTTCGGCGCCCGCGCATCCTTCAGCTTGCGCTGCGCCGCCGCCCATTCCGTCAACACCACCGCCACGCTGCGCGCGATCTCGTTGGCGATCAGCGTCAGCCGCCCCCGCCCTTCGTCAATGCGCCGCTTGAACGCGGCCGCGTCCGTCGGCAGCGGGTCCGCGAGGAAGGCGCGGTCCAGCGCCAGGTCGATGATCTGCTCGCGAAGCTCGTCGGCCGTGCCCAGCGGCATGTACTGCACCGCCATCTTCTGAAGGTCGGGAACGTTCTTCTCCAGGTACTTCAGCGCGTCCCGGATCTGCAGCGCCACGAGCCGCCGCAGGCCGGCGCGGTGCTTCTGCGCCGCCACCTCCGGCTCGTCGAACACCTCCACCACCACATGGCTGCCCTGGTCGATCAACGCCGGGAAACCCACCATCGTCTGGCTGCCGCGCTTCACCTCCATCAGTTCCGGCAGCTCGCCGAAGCCCCAGTCGGTGTATTTCGCGGGCGCGGCCGGCGGGGCCTCGGCCGCCGGCGCGTCGGCCTTCCGGCCCGACCCGGCCTGGACGACGCCCGGCTTGCCCGCCGCGGCCGGCGGCGCCGCGGTCATCGGCGCGGCCGGCACCGCCGGCCGCAACGCCGCGAGCGCCTGGAACGCCGAGCGCGCCTGCCCGCCCAGCTCCGCCTTCAGGCTCGCCAGGTTGCGCCCCTGACCCAGTTGCCGCCCGGTCTCGTCGACGACGCGGAAGTTCATGAACAGGTGCGGCGACAGCTGCTCCAGCTTGAAATCCGCCCGCTTCACGTCCAGCTGCGTCTTGTCGCGCACCGCCTTCAGCAGCACGTCGAGCAGGCTGCCCGCGCCGAAGCCGTGCGCCTCGTCGACCTGGTCGACGAAGCCCTGCGCATAGTCCGGCAGCGGCACCAGCCGCGAGCGCGGCCGCTGGTGCAAGGTCTTCACCAGCGCCAGCACCTTGTCCTTCAGCATGCCGGGCACCAGCCACTCGCAGCGCTCCTCGCTGACCTGGTTCAGCGCATAGATCGGCACCGTCACCGTCACGCCGTCCTTCGGGTCGCCCGGGTCGTGCAGGTAGCTCGCGCTGCAGTCGACGCCGCCGAGCCGCAGCACCTTCGGGAACGACGCGGTCGTGATGCCGGCCGCCTCGTGCCGCATCAGCTCCTCGCGGGTCAGGAACAGCAGCTTCGGCTGGCGCCGGCTTTCCTCGCGGTACCAGCGCTCCAGGCTCGCGCCGCTGCACACCTCGGCCGGCAGCTGCTGGTCGTAGAAGGCGAAGATCAGCTCGTCGTCCACCAGCACGTCCTGCCGGCGCGACTTGTGCTCCAGCTCCTCCACCTGGGCGATCAGCTTGCGGTTCGCCGCCACGAAGGGCAGGCGCGTCTCCCACTCGCCGTTCACCAGCGCCTCGCGGATGAAGATCTCGCGCGCCGCCGGCAGGTCGACGCGGCCGAAATTGACGCGCCGGTTGCTGTAGATGACGATGCCGTACAGCGTCGCGCGCTCCAGCGCCACCACCTCGGCCGCCTTCTTCTCCCAGTGCGGCTCCAGCAGCTGGGTCTTGATCAGGTGCCCGGCGATGCCCGGCAGCCACTGCGGCTCGATGCCGGCGATGCCGCGGCCGAACAGCCGCGTCGTCTCCACCAGCTCGGCCGCGACGATCCAGCGCCCCGGCTTCTTCGACAGGTTCGCGCCCGGGTGCTTGTAGAACTTGATGCCGCGCGCGCCCAGGTACCAGTCGTCGTCGTCGCTCTTGAGGCCGATGTTGCCCAGCAGCCCGGCGAGCATCGCCAGGTGCAGTTGGTCGTAGGTGGCCGGCAGCGTGTTGAGGCGCCAGCCATGCTCGGCCACCACGGTGTGCAGCTGGCTGTGGATGTCGCGCCACTCGCGCACCCGGCGCGGCGAGATGAAGTTGTCGCGCAGCAGCTGCTCCTGCTTGCGGTGCGAGAGCTTGTGCTCCTTGCTGCCGCCGCGCGCCTCTTCGAGCCACTTCCAGAGCTTGAGCGTGCCCATGAACTCGGAGCGCTCGTCGTCGAACTTCTTGTGCGCCGCGTCGGCCGCCTGCTGGTGCTCCAGCGGCCGGTCGCGCACATCCTGCACGCTCAGCGAGGACGCGATCACCAGCACCTCGGCCAACGACTCGCGGTTGCGCGCCTCGAGGATCATGCGCCCGACGCGCGGGTCCAGCGGCAGCTTCGCGAGCTCGGCGCCGATCGGCGTCAGCTCGTTCTGCTCGTCGACCGCGCCCAGCTCGTGCAGCAGCTGGTAGCCGTCGGCGATGGCGCGGCGCGGCGGCGGCTCGAGGAAGGGGAAGTCCTCCACCAGCCCGAGGCCGAGCGACTTCATGCGCAGGATCACGCCGGCGAGCGACGAGCGCAGGATCTCGGGATCGGTGAAGCGCGGCCGCTCGTTGAAATCCTTCTCGTCGTAGAGCCGGATGCAGATGCCGTTGCTGACCCGCCCGCAGCGCCCGGCGCGCTGGTTGGCCGCGGCCTGGCTCACCGGCTCGATCAGCAGCTGCTCGACCTTGTTGCGGTAGCTGTAGCGCTTGACGCGCGCCGTGCCGGCATCGATCACGTACTGGATCCCGGGCACCGTCAGCGAGGTCTCGGCCACGTTGGTGGCCAGCACGATGCGGCGCGCGCTGTGCGGCTCGAAGACCTGGTCCTGCTCCTGCTGGCTCAGGCGCGCGAACAGCGGCACCACCTCCACTCCCGGCGGATGGTGCTTGCGCAGGTGCTCGGCCGCCTCGCGGATCTCGCGCTCGCCCGGCAGGAAGACCAGCACGTCGCCGGCCCCCTCGCGCCACAACTCGTCGACCGCGTCGCCGATGGCGTCGTTCAGGCCGTATTCGCGCGACTCCTCGAACGGGCGCCAGCGCTGCTCGACGGGATACAAGCGCCCCGACACCTGGATCACCGGCGCCGGCCCGTGGCGCGACGCGAAGTGGTTCGCGAAACGGTCGGCGTCGATGGTCGCCGAGGTGACGATGATCTTCAGGTCGGGCCGGCGCGGCAGGATCTGCCGCAGGTAGCCGAGCAGGAAGTCGATGTTCAGGCTGCGCTCGTGGGCCTCGTCGATGATCAGCGTGTCATAGGCCTTGAGCAGCGGATCGGTCTGGGTCTCGGCGAGCAGGATGCCGTCGGTCATCAGCTTGACGCTCGCGCCGGGCGAGAGGCGGTCCTGGAAGCGCACCTTGAAGCCCACGTGCTCGCCGAGCGGCGTGTCGAGCTCCTGGGCGATGCGCTTGGCCACGCTCGAGGCCGCGATGCGGCGCGGCTGCGTGTGGCCGATCAGCCCGCGGCCGCCGGCCCCCTTGCCGCGGCCGAGCGAGAGCGCGATCTTCGGCAGCTGGGTCGTCTTGCCGGAACCGGTCTCGCCGCAGACGATGACGACCTGGTGCGCCTCGATGGCGCGGGCGATCTCGTCGCGCCGGGACGAGACCGGCAGCGATTCGGGAAAGGTGATCGGCGGAACGGGGTTCGCCGGGACGGCCGGTCCGCGGCGCGGGGCTGAGGTCATTGGCCCTTCGTGCAAAATCGTCGATTATTTCAAACTGCGGCCCGCCCCGCTGAACTCGCCGCTGCCGCACCCATGAACCTCGTCTTTCCCCACACCTTCGTGCCCTGGTTCCGCTCGGTCGCACCGCACATCCACGCGCACCGGGGCAAGACCTTCGTGGTCGCGATCGCGGGCGAGCTGATCGCCGCCGGCAAGCTCGCCACCTTCTCGCAGGACCTCGCCATCCTGCACGCGATGGGCATCAAGCTGGTGCTGGTGCACGGCTTCCGGCCCCAGGTCGAGGAGCAGTTGCGCGCCAAGGGCCACACCTCGCGCTTCAGCCACGGCATGCGCGTGACCGACCCGCTGGCGCTCGACTGCGCGCAAGAGGCCTCCGGCCAGCTGCGCTACGAAATCGAGGCCGCCTTCTCGCAGGGCCTGCCCAACACGCCGATGGCGCACAGCCAGATCCGCGTCGTCTCGGGCAACTTCATCACCGCACGCCCGGTCGGCATCGTCGACGGCGTCGACTTCCAGCACACCGGCCTGGTCCGCAAGATCGACGCCGCCGGGATCCGCCGCGCGGTCGAGATCGGCGCCCTGGTCCTGCTGTCGCCCTTCGGCTTCTCGCCCACCGGCGAGGCCTTCAACCTGAGCATGGAAGACGTCGCCGCCAGCACCGCCAGCGAATTGCAGGCCGACAAGCTGATCTACGTGACCGAGGTGCGCGGCATTCCCCTCGACCCGCTCGATCCCGACAGCGAAATCGACCAGGAAATGGGCCTGGTGGAGGCCCGCAAACTGCTGTCCGCCCTGCCCAACCCCATGCAGCCGACCGACACCGCCTTTTACCTGCAGCACGCCGTCAAGGCCTGCGCGGATGGCGTCGAACGCGTCCACATCGTGCCGTTTTCGGTCGACGGCGCGGTGCTGATGGAATTGTTCACCCACGACGGCGTGGGCACCATGATCGTCGACGAGAAACTCGAAAGCCTGCGCGAGGCCAGTTCCGACGACATCGGCGGCATCCTCCAGCTGATCGAGCCCTTCGAAAAGGACGGAACCCTTGTCAAGCGTGACCGGACAGAGATCGAACGTGACATCGACCATTACACGGTGATCGAACATGACGGCGTTATCTTCGGATGTGCCGCCCTGTATCCATACCCCGAGGCCCATACCGCCGAAATGGCCGCACTGACGGTGTCCCCGAACGTGCAAGGCCAGGGCGACGGCGAGAAAATACTCAAGCGGGTGGAACAACGGGCCCGGGCCGCCGGGCTGGACAGCATTTTCGTGCTGACCACCCGGACCATGCACTGGTTCATCAAGCGCGGTTTCAAGCAGGTCGATCCCGATTGGCTGCCGGAGGCCCGCAAGCGCAAATACAACTGGGACCGGCGCTCGCAGGTTTTGGTCAAGAAGCTGGCCTGACCGCCGGCGGCGCCCCTCGTTTCAACACAACAGATCGCGACAGATCGACAGGAGTTACCTATGGCTCGAATGGTGCAATGCGTTTACCTCAAGAAGGAAGCGGAAGGACTGGATTTCGCCCCGTACCCCGGCGAACTCGGCAAGCGCATTTACAACGAGGTGAGCAAGGAGGCCTGGGGCGCCTGGATGAAGCACCAGACCATGCTCGTGAACGAGAACCGGCTGAACCTCGCCGACCAGCGCGCGCGCCAATACCTTGCCCGGCAGATGGAGCGCTTTTTCTTCGGCGAAGGGGCGGAACAGCCGGCCGGCTATGTGCCGCCGACCCCCTGACCCGTGGAATCCCGCTGCGTCGGCGCGTATTTCCTGAAATAGAATACTGGCCGTCGGCATACTGCCGGTATCCAAAGGAAATCATCAATGACCACGTTGCAGGATTTGCTGGCCAGAAAGGCCGCGCTCGAACAGGAAATCGAGGCCACGCAAAAGCGTGAACGCCAGGATGCCATCGCCAAGGTCAAGGCGCTGATGAGCGAATACGGCCTGTCGGCCGCCGACCTGTCCGGCAAGTCGGCCACGAAAACCGGCGCCAGCAAGGGCGCCAAGGTGGCCGCCAAATACCGCAACAACGCCACCGGCGAAACCTGGAGCGGGCGCGGCCTGCAACCGAAGTGGCTGAAGGCCGCCGTCGCCGCGGGCAAGAAGCCCGAGGATTTCGCGCTCTGACGCCGCGGGTGCCGCCGGCCCGCCCGGCGGGTGCTTTCCTGAGGTTCTCCGGGAAATCCGTATCGATTCCATCGACCGCCTGATACCCCGCATCTGCAGGGTATCGGCGCGCTGTCGCAGCGAACCCGTGCGGGGTACATTCGAAAGCTCCACAGCGACGCCCCGTGCCCGTTTTCCGCCTGCCCACCCTCCCCGTCGTCCTGCTGCCGTCCACGCGCTGGAGCGTTTGGGCCTTGCAGGCGGTGCTGGCGTCCCTGGCCTGCTTCGCGATCGGCCGATGGGGCCTCCCCGTCCCCCTGCTGAACACCGTCCCCGGCTTGCCCTGGCTGCCGGGCGGGCTGATGCTCGCCGCGCTGCTGCGCTGGGGTGCCGGCATGGCCCCGGGCCTGTGGCTGGCCGGCTGCGTCGTGCTGCTGATGGCCGACACCCCGCCCTGGCTCGCTGCAGCGCTGGCCGCCGGGCAGGTGGGCGGCGCCGCCCTGTCGGCCTTGCTGCTGCGCCGCCTGCCCGGTGCGACACGGGTCGAGGGCTGGCGCGATGCGGCCGGCGTGCTGGGGGTCGGCGTGCTGCTCCCGGCCGTCGTCGGCACCGCCAATGGCTTGGTCTGGCTGACGGCCACCGGCGCGCTCGACCGCGGGGCCTGGCAGGCGCCGGCCGCCCTGGTCCTCGCGCGCGATGCCCTGGCCGCCCTCGCCCTGTCGCTGCCCCTGCTGGCGCTGTCGCGCGGCGCGCTGCAGGTGGCGCTGGCGGAAGGGCGGTGGCGGCTCACCGCCGCGCTGTCCGCGGCGGCGCTGGGGGCGGCCCTGCTGCTCGGACGCCATGGCGCCTCGCCGCTGGCGCTGGCCCTCGCGGTCGGCCCGCAGCTGCTGCTCGCCGCGCTGGCCGCGCGCCGCGGCGTCCTGCCCGCCGGTGCACTGGCGCTGCTGGTCGTCGCCGGCGCCCTGGGCGGGCAGGCCCGCGCCGAACTCGCCGGCCCCCTGGCCGACCCGGCCGGCCTCGCGGCCTGGCTCGGCAGCCTGTGCCTCGCCCCCGTGCTGGGCGCCGCCCTCGCCGGCCAGGTGCAGGGCGAGGAGGCGCGCTGGCGGCTCGCCCTCGAGGCCGCCGGCGTCGGCACGCTGACCTGGGACCTGCGCAGCGGCCGTGTCGCCTACTCGCGCCGCTGGCTGCGCCTGCTGGGCTGTCGCAGCGCCGACCTGGGCCACCGCATCGACGCGCTGCTGGCCCGCACCCACCCGTCGGACAGCGCCCGCCTGCTGAACGCACTGCAGCCGCGCGCACGCGCCGACGGCGACGCCGAGGAGGCCGGCTTCGAGTTCCGGATGCAGTGCAAGGACGGCCGCTGGCTCTGGCTCGAGGGCCATGCCCGCGTCCTCGAGCGCCGCGCCGACGGCGAGCCGCTGCGCGTGCTGGCGACCGCGATCGACGTCACCGCGCGCCATGCCACGCAGGAGCGCCAGAACGTCTCCGCGCGGCTCTTCGAGTACCTGCACGAGGGCCTCGTCATCACCGATGCGGCCTGCCGCGTGCTCGACGTCAACCCGGCCTTCACCAAGATCACCGGCTTCTCGCGCGAGGAGATGCTGGGCGCGGTGCCGGCCCTGCTGCGCCCGTCCGCCGACGGCGAGCCCGGTGCGGCACAGCGCGCGAACATGGCCGCCGCGCTCGAGTCCGCCGGCTCCTGGCGCGGCGAGATCGTCGACCGCCGGCGCGACGGCGAGCTGTGCGCGCTGCAGGTCACGATCTCCGCCATCCCCGGTCCGGACAACGAGCTGCGCCACCACGTGCTGGTGCTCTCCGACACCACCGAGGCGCGCCTGCACCGCGAGCAGCTGGAGCGGCAAGCCCACTTCGACGAGCTGACGCGCCTGCCGAACCGGGCCCGCCTGGCGCAGATGCTGCGCGACGCGATCCGCGCCAGCGAGCGCGACGGCTACCTGCTGGTCGTCTGCTACCTCGACCTCGACAACTTCAAGCCGGTCAACGACACCCATGGCCACGAGGCCGGCGACCGCCTGCTGGTGGAGCTGGCGCACCGGCTGCGCAATGCACTCGGCCGCTGGGACCACTGGAACGACGAGGTGGCGCGCCTGGGCGGCGACGAGTTCGTGCTGCTGCTGCGCGCCGCCACGCTGGAAGATGCCCAGCAGACCGTCGACCGCGTGCTGCGCCAGGTGTCGCTGCCGTACAACCTGGGCCTGGGCATCGGGCCGGTGGTCGTCACCGCGAGCCTGGGGGCCACCGTCTACCCCGTCGACCGCGCCGACGCCGAGACCCTGCTGCGCCACGCCGACCATGCGATGTACGGCGCCAAGCAGGCCGGGCGCAACGGCTCGCTGTTCTTCGACACCGAGTTGAACCGGCGCACCGAGGAACGCTTCGAGGCGCTGAGCCGCGTGCAGACCGCGCTCGACGCGCAGGAGTTCTGCCTGTATTACCAGCCCAAGGTGGACCTGCGCCACGGCACGGTCGTCGGCGTCGAGGCGCTGCTGCGCTGGAAGCATCCGCAGCACGGCGTGATCGCGCCGGCGCACTTCCTGCCGCTGATCGAGCACACCGGCCTCAGCGCGAGCGTCGGCGACTGGGTGCTGCAGCAGGGCATCGAGCAGCTCGCGCAGTGGCAGCGCCAAGGCCTGGACCTGACGCTGAGCATCAACGTCTCGGCGCGCCACCTGCAGGAGCCGCTCTTCGCGCAGCGCCTGGCGGGGCTGCTGTCGCGCTACCAGCAGCCGGTGGCGCAGCGGCTGGTGATCGAGGTGCTGGAGACCGCGGCCCTGGCCGACGTCGACTACACCGTCCAGCTGATGCAGGAATGCCGGCAGCTGGGGGTGCGCTTCGCGCTCGACGACTTCGGCACCGGCTACTCCACCCTGACCTACCTGAAGCGCCTGCCGCTGGACCTGCTGAAGATCGACCGCTCGTTCGTGCAGAACATGCTGCTCGACCCGCAGGACCACGCCATCGTCGCCGGCGTGATCAGCCTGTCGCGCACCTTCGGCTGCACCGTGGTGGCCGAGGGCGTGGAATCGCGCGCCCAGGCGCAGCGCCTGATCGCCATCGGCTGCGACATGGCGCAGGGGAACGGCATCGCCGCGGCCATGCCCGCGGGCGAGGTGGTGGCCTGGGTGCGCCGCTACCGCGGCGTGATCGCGCCCGACCGCGGCGTCACGGCCTGAGCGCGAGGGGCGCCGTCACTCGAGGTTGAAGCCCAGCTCGACCATGCCCTCCTGGGCCTCGCGCACGGGTTGGAAGCGCCATTGCGAGACCGCGGCCAGGGCCGCACGGTTCAGGCGCACGCTGGTGGTGTGGACCACCGACGGCGCGCTCACCGAGCCGTCGGGCATCACCTCGAAACGCACCCGCACGGTGCCCTTGCGCAGGTCCAGCATCACCTGGCGGGGGAACTGGGGCTCGACCTGGGACACCGGCACGAGGGGCTCCTGCTCGGCCTCCTCGGCCGCGGCCGTCGCGGGGGGCGCCGCGGCATCCGGCATCGCCTGGGGCAGGCCGGCGCGGGCGGCTGCGGCCGCGTTCGACATGCGGGCGGCCTCGTAGTCGACCGGGGACACGGCCGGGGCGGCCGGGGCTGACACCGCTGCGGCGCGCGGGGCCGGCGCAGGCGCGGGCACGGCCGCCGGCGCGACAGCCCCTTCCGCACTGCCCTCGCCCACCTTCGCCAGGCGCGCCGGCGCCGGCTTCGGGCTCGCCGCCAACGGGGCGGCCGCGGTGGCCGGGGCGGCGGCGGTCGCCGGCTTGTCCTTCTCGTCCTTGCCGTCGCGCACTTTGCGGGGCTTGTCGGAGTGGATCATGATCCAGTGGAAGACCTTCTCGGCGTCGCGCTTGGCGCGTTCGCTGGGGGCCCCCTCCTCCTTGCCCGCCGGGGCGGAGGCCGCCTGGGCCTGCGCCTGCGAACCCGGGTGCGTGAAGATCAGGCCTGCCCACACTGCGGCCAGGCACACCGGCCGCAGGGAGAGGGACTCAGCGAGGAAACGCGCCTGTACCGGCGTTGTCTTGAACTGCACACGGTTCCTTCCGAAGGTCTGGGGGACGCCGGGCCCCAACGACCCGACATTGACACTTCACGTCGCAAAAAGTGTACCGAGCATGGTCACCCTTGCGTCAATCGGTAACAGCCCGGGCGCCCCTGCCGTGCAATGCTGCACAGCCTGCTTGGGCCTGCTCACCCTCCCGGAAGGCTCGCGTGCCTCGTCAAAAGGGCACCCGCAAGGCGCTGGGCCGCGTTGCGCCGCTTGCCCAGGCGGCCAGCCTGGGCCGCGCGTCGCGCCTTGCCCAGCGCCTTGGCAGCCACCGGCGCGAGCCTTCCGGGAGGGTGAACAGGCCCTAGACTCTCGCCGTGATCCCGCCGAGCTTCATCCAGGAACTGCTGTCCCGCACCGACATCGTCGAGGTCGTGGGCCGCCACGTGCAGCTCAAGAAGGCCGGCATCAACCACAAGGGCCTGTGCCCCTTCCACGGGGAGAAGACGCCCAGCTTCACCGTCAGCCCGACGCGCCAGACCTACCACTGCTTCGGCTGCGGCGTGCACGGCAACGCGCTCGGCTTCCTGATGGAGTACTCCGGCCTCGGCTTCCTGGACGCGGTGCGCGACCTGGCGCAGCAGGCCGGGCTCGCCGTGCCCGAGGACGACCGCTCGCCGCAGGAGCGCGAGCGCGCCGCCGAGCTGAAGGAGCGCCAGGCCACGCTGAGCGACGTGCTGGCCAAGGCGGCCGAGCACTACCGCAAGCAGCTGCGCGGCAGCCCGCGCGCCATCGACTACCTGAAGGGCCGCGGCCTGAGCGGCGAGATCGCCGCCGCCTTCGGCCTGGGCTATGCCCCCGACGGCTGGCGCGGCCTCGCGAGCGTCTTCCCGCGCTACGACGACGCGCTGCTCGAGGAGAGCGGGCTGGTGATCGCCCAGGGCGAGACCGAGGAGGAGCGCAAGCGCTACGACCGCTTCCGCGACCGCATCATGTTCCCCATCCGTTCGGTGCAGGGCGACGTGATCGGCTTCGGCGGCCGGGTGCTGGACAAGGGCGAACCCAAGTACCTGAACTCGCCGGAGACGCCGGTGTTCGTCAAGGGGCGCGAGCTCTACGGCCTGCACGAGGCGCGCGCCGGGCTGCGCAAGCGCGGCTATGCGCTGGTGGTCGAGGGCTACATGGACGTGGTCGCGCTGGCGCAGCACGGCTTCGGCAATGCCGTCGCCACCCTCGGCACCGCCTGCACCGCGGAGCACGTCCAGAAGCTGTTCCGCTTCACCGAATCGGTGGTGTTCAGCTTCGACGGCGACGCCGCCGGCCGGCGCGCCGCCGGCCGGGCGCTGGAGGCCTCGCTGCCGCACGCGAGCGACACCCGCAGCATCCGCTTCCTCTTCCTGCCCCCCGAGCACGACCCGGATTCGTACGTGCGCGAGCACGGCGCCGAAGCCTTCGAGGCCTGCGTCGCCCAGGCGGTGCCGCTGTCGCGCCAGCTCATCGAGGCGGCACGCGACGGCGGCGACCTCTCCACCGCCGAAGGCCGGGCCAAGTTCCTGGCGAACGCCCGGCCGCTCTGGTCCGCCCTGCCCGAGGGCGCGCTCAAGCTGCAGCTTCTGGCCGAGCTCGCCCAGCAGGGCGGCATCGGCATGGCCGACCTGACGCACCTGTGGCAGTCGGCGGCCGCCCCGCGCCATGGCGGCGCGCCGCGCCACGCACCGCCGGACGACGAGGCGCCCTTCCCCGGGCCCGAGGACGGCGGCGGCGCGCCGGCGCCGCGGGAGCGCTTTCAACCCCGCGGCGAGGGCGGCGGCTGGAAAGGCCGGAAGTGGGAGAAGGGCGACAAATGGGACAAGGGCGGCGGCAAGTGGGGCAAGGGGCGCCGCGACCCCTACGAGGAGGACGGCCCCTTCCCGCCGCAGTCTCGCGTGCGCACCGTGCCGGCGAGCCCGGCCGACACCGCGCTGCGCCTGCTGCTGCTGCACAGCGACTGGTGGGACCTGCTGCCCGCCGACGACCACGAGCTGCTGCATGCCCTGCCCGCCCCGCACGGCAGCCTGGTGGCCTGGCTGGAGCGCCAGCTGCTGGAGCACGGCCCCACTCCCTGGGCGGAGCTGGAGCAGGCGCTGCAGGACAGCGCGTGGGCCGACGACTTCCGCCGCATCGTCCCCGCCGGCTCGCTGCAGGACGAGATGCAGCTCGCCGACCTGCGGCGGGTGATCGACGGCATGTGGGTGCGCTCGCTCGCGGCGCGGCAGGAAGCCCTCATCCAGCAGGCGGCCAGCGACCCGGAGGCGATGGCCCGCTGGCGCGAGCTCGATGCGCAGCGGCGCCAGCGGCTGCAGGGCGCCGCGGCGCCGCCTTTGACGTAACGCCGACTTTCGACGATAATGTAGGGTTTGTTACGGCAAGAGTGACAGCAGCACCTCCGGGCCCCGGCCACCCTTCGAACCAGGGTCCCCACGCAAGGCCACCTCTCCCCGCAAGGACTGCGCTTCGTTTTGAGGGTCACGCGAGCTTGCCCAATTGATTGCGGCCCCCAGCTAAGGCTGGACTGGGGCAGCGCCACGCCATGGGACTTCCGCCGACAGGGTCTTTTTCGAGGCCGGTCGAGCCCGGCCGCCGGCGTGGCGAGGCTTCCGCCGCGATGACCACCACCATTCGAGGATTTGCATGACCGCGAAGAAGAGCGCCCCCGCCAAGGCAGCACCGGCTGCCGCTGCGTCGAAAGCCGTGAAGGCCGGCAAGGCCGAGGCCGAAGACAAGAAGAAGGCGGTCGCCGCCAAGCCGGCGGCCGCCAAGCCCGCCGCTGCCGTCGCGGAGGCAAAGGGCAAGCCCGGTCGCAAGCCGAAGGCCGGGGCAGCCGCGGCCAAGAAGGAGGAGCCGGAAGAGGACTTCTCCGACCTGGAGTCCGACCTGGAGGGCGAGGCCGAGCCGGAAGCCGAGGCAGAGGCCGATGCCGGCAGCGACGAGAAGGCCGCCAAGGTCAAGCCGCTGCGCATGAAGGTGTCGCGCGCCAAGGAGCGGGCGCTGATGCGCGAGTTCGGCCTCGACGAGACCGCGCTCACCGAAGAAGAAGTCGCCAAGCGCCGCCATGAGCTGAAGACGCTCATCAAGATGGGCAAGACGCGCGGCTTCCTGACGCACCAGGAAATCAACGACCACCTGCCCGAGAAGCTGGTCGATGCCGACATCCTCGAAGCCATCGTGTCCATGCTGAACGACATGGGCATCGCGGTCTACGAGCAGGCGCCCGACGCCGCCACGCTGCTGATCGCCGGCGGCGGCACCACCACCGCGACCGAGGAAGAGGCCGAGGAAGCGGCCGAGGCCGCGCTGTCGACGGTCGACTCCGAGTTCGGCCGCACCACCGATCCTGTGCGCATGTACATGCGCGAGATGGGCACGGTGGAGCTGCTCACGCGCGAGGGCGAGATCGAGATCGCCAAGCGCATCGAAGGCGGCCTGCAGGCCATGATGCTGGCCATCAGCGCCTCGCCGACCACCATCGCCGAGATCCTGAACTACGCCGACCGCATCTCGGCCGGCGAGATGACCATCTCCGAGGTGGTCGACGGCTTCGTCTCGGAAGACGAGGCGGACGACTACGTGGCCGAGGAAGACGTCGACTTCTTCGACGAGGAGGACGACGACGACGGCAACGGCGGCAGCAAGGCCCTGACCAAGAAGCTCGAAGAGCTGAAGAGCGCCGCGCTGGCGAAGTTTGCCAACCTGCGCGAGAACTTCGACAGGATGCGCAAGGCCTTCGAGAAGGACGGCTACCAGTCGGCGCCGTACGACAAGGCCCAGCAGGCGATCAGCGCCGAGCTGATGACGATCCGCTTCACCGTGAAGACGATCGAGAAGCTGTGCGGCATCCTGCGCTCGCAGGTCGACGACGTGCGCCGCTACGAACGCGAGCTGCGCAAGATCCTGGTCGACAAGTGCGGCATGCCGCAGGACTACTTCATCAAGAACTTCCCGCCCAACATCCTGAACCTGAAGTGGGCGGAGAAGGAAGCGGCCGCGGGCAAGCCGTACAGCGCCGTGCTGGCGCGCAACCTGCCCCCCGTGCAGGAACTGCAGAAGAAGCTGACCGACCAGCAGGCGCGCGCCGTCGTGCCGCTGGAGGACCTGAAGCAGATCAACAAGCGCATGAACGAGGGCGAGAAGGCCTCGCGCGACGCGAAGAAGGAGATGATCGAGGCCAACCTGCGGCTGGTCATCTCCATCGCGAAGAAGTACACCAACCGTGGCCTGCAGTTCCTCGACCTGATCCAGGAAGGCAACATCGGCCTGATGAAGGCGGTGGACAAGTTCGAATACCGCCGCGGCTACAAGTTCTCGACCTACGCCACCTGGTGGATCCGCCAGGCCATCACGCGCTCGATCGCCGACCAGGCGCGCACCATCCGCATCCCGGTGCACATGATCGAGACGATCAACAAGATGAACCGGCTGTCGCGCCAGCACCTGCAGGAGTTCGGCTTCGAGCCCGACGCGCCGACGCTGGCCGAGAAGATGGAGATCCCCGAGGACAAGATCCGCAAGATCATGAAGATCGCGAAGGAGCCGATCTCGATGGAGACCCCCATCGGCGACGACGACGATTCGCACCTGGGCGACTTCATCGAGGACACCAACAACACGGCGCCGATCGAGGCCGCGATGCAGGCCGGCCTGCGCGACGTGGTGAAGGACATCCTCGACAGCCTGACGCCGCGCGAGGCCAAGGTGCTGCGCATGCGCTTCGGCATCGAGATGTCCACCGACCACACGCTGGAAGAGGTGGGCAAGCAGTTCGACGTGACGCGCGAGCGCATTCGCCAGATCGAGGCGAAGGCCATCCGCAAGCTCAAGCACCCGAGCCGTTCGGACAAGCTGCGCACCTACCTCGAGAACCTCTGATCCGCGTCGCCGGCCCGGCCGGCGACCGCGTCCAAAGGCCCCGCAAGCCCCGGCTTCGGGGCTTTTTTCTTGGCTTTGAGCCGGCACCAATTGCCATAAACTTCACGCTTATGACCCAGATCCTGCAACGCACCGTGTTGTTCGCCGATCTGCGCGGCAGCACCGCGCTGTACGAGACGCTGGGCAATGCGGAGGCAACGACGGTGGTCACGCACAGCGTGGCGCTGCTGGCCCACGTCGTGACGAGCTGCCGGGGCACGGTCGTCAAGACCCTGGGCGACGGGCTGATGGCGGTGTTCGAGCAGCCGGTCGAGGCGGTCGCTGCGGCCGACGGCATGCACGAATCGCTCGACCGCATCGTGCCGCCGCCCACCAACCAGAGTGCGATGGCGCCCTCGCGCACGCCGGTGTTGAAGCTTCAGGTCGGGCTGGCGCACGGCGAGGTGGTCGAGATGAAGGGCGACTGCTTCGGCGACGCGGTGAACGTGGCGGCGCGCCTGCTGGACCATGCGGGCGACAACGAGACCCTGGCCACGGCCACCGTCTTCGCGGCGCAGGACGCCGAGAACAGCGCGCGCTTCCGCAGCCTGGACCGGGTGCAGCTGCGCGGGCGGGTCGAGCCGGTGCACGTCTACCTGCTGGAGGGCCGGCGCTTCGGCGATACCGCGGCGACGGCGTATGGCGACCTGCTGCCGACGGCCAACGAGCCCGAGGGCATCCGGCTCGCCTGGCTGGACCTGAACCGCGTCTATGCCGGCCCGAGCCTGCCGGTGGTGCTGGGACGCAGCCCGCAGGCCACCTACTGCATCGACGATTCGCGGGTGTCGCGCTCGCATGCGCGCATCGACTGGCACGGCGGCGCCTTCCAGCTCACCGACCTCAGCTACAACGGCACCTACGTGCGCTTCTCCAGCGATTCCGAGATCGTCGCGCTGCGCCGCGGCACCTGCACGCTGCACGGCAGCGGCGCGATCGGCCTGGGCGCCTCCCCGGCGGACCCGACGGCACCATGCGTGCGCTTCGAGGTCATGAAGTTCTCGGACACGCAGCCCCAGAGCCCCTTCGAATTCGGCCGCTGACTTCGTAGCCCGGATGCCAATCCGGGAATCGTCCCTCATGCCACCGCCGCCCCCGGATTGGCATCCGGGCTACGAATCCAGCCAATCCGCGAGTTCGAGCAGGGTCGACACCCGGTGGCAGCCTTCCGGCAACGCTCCCTCCGGATGCTCCGGCCGCTTCACCCACACCGCCTGCAGCCCCGCGTCGCGCGCCCCGTGGACGTCCAGCCGCAGGTCGTCGCCGACGTGCAGCACCTGCGCCGGCGCCACCCCGAGCCGCTCGCAGGCGAGGTGGAAGATGCGCGCATCCGGCTTGCCGATGCCCAGCTCGCGCGAGCTCAGCGTGCCGCGGAAGAACCGGTCCAGCCCCACCGTCGCCAGGTTCGCGTTGCCGTTCGTCACGGCATAGATCGGGAACCGCGCCGCGAGCCGCGCCAGTCCCGGCAGCGCATCCTCGAACAGGTCGACCCGCTGGCGCGCCGCGAAGAACACGTCGAAGGCCGGCACCGCCAGCGCCGGATCGTGCCCGGTGGCGGCGAGCGCCCGCGCGATGCTCTCGCGCCGGATCGCGCTCAGGTCGTGGATCCAGTGCGGATTCTCCGCCTCGACCGCGTTGCGCAGCGCACGCAGTCCCGGCGGGTCAAAGCGCGCCGCGGTGGCCGGCGCGTGCTCGTGCAGCCATGCATGCAGGTGCTGCTCGGCGCGCTCGATCGCGGGCCACACCGGCCACAACGTGTCGTCGAGGTCCAGCGTCAATGCAAGCGGCGCACTGCGCGGCCCTGAACTGACGGATGAGAGGGGGGCTGACAACACGGGCACGGCTGGATCTCGGTGAGGGGCGGGCGAAGCGTCGGGATTCGCATCGGCCCGGCGCATTGTCCGCTACAGTCTGCGATCCATGAGCCCCCCGGCCGCCCTGCCCGCCGACGAACCCGAACGCCTGCGCGTGCTGCACGAGCTCCGCCTGGCCGACGGCGAGGTCGACCCCGCGCTCGACGCCCTCGCCCGCGAGGTCGCGGCACGCACCGGCTGGCCGATCGCCGCGGTCAGCCTGGTCGAGGCCGCCCGCCAGTGGTTCCCCGCCTCGGTCGGCCTCGACCTGGACGAGACCCCGCGCGAGCAGGCCTTCTGCGGCCACGCCATCCTGCAGCCGCGCCTGCTGGCGGTCGTCGATGCGACGCGCGACGCGCGCTTCGCGGCCAATCCGCTCGTCACCGGCCCCTGCCACATCCGCGCCTATGCCGCCGTCCCGCTCGAGGTCGACGGCCGGCGCATCGGCACCGTCTGCGCGCTGCACACCGAGGTGGCCTCGCTGGACGCCGCCCAGCAGCAGTCGCTGGGCGACCTCGCCCTGCTCGCCGGCACCCTCCTCGACGCCCGCCTGCGCGAGCAGCGCTGGCGCCTGCAGGAAGCCCGGGTGCGCGCCGCCAGCCAGTCGGGCAACGGCTGGCTGTGGGAGACCGACGACCAGGGCCGGCTGAGCTGGCTGTCCGAGAACTTCGAGCGCCGCATGGGCCTCGCGCCCGGGGCCGAGCTGGGCCGCCGCATCGCCGAGCTGTACCGACCGCACGCCGGCGAACATGCTTCGTCGTGGCCGCGCTTCGAGGCGGCCATCGCCCAGCAGGAGCCCTTCACCGAGCTCGTCGCCGACCGCGATGCCCCGGCCGGCCTGCTGACCCTGTCGATCAGCGGCGTGCCGGTGTTCAGCCGCCGCGGCCTGTTCCGCGGCTACCGCGGCGCGGCCATCGTCATCAACGCCCGCCTGCAGGCCCAGAGCGCGGCGCGGCGCGCCGAGCGGCTGCTGAGCGACGCGCTGGAAAGCATCAACGCCGGCGTGATGATCAGCGACCCGGACGGCCACGTCGTGCAGTCGAACGCGGCGTGGCGGCAGACCGTCGGCATCGCGGTCGCGCCCGAGGACCGCACCTGGCCCGACATGGTGCGCGGCATGGTGACGCGCGGCGACTACCCCGACGCGGTGGGCAGCGAGGAGGCCTTCATCGCCTGGCGCCTGGCCCTCGCCTCCGAGCGCCAGGCCCAGCACGAGCTGCGCTGGCGCGACCGCTGGCTCATCGTCAGCGACCGGCGCCTGCAGGACGGCAGCCAGGTCCACCTGACGGTCGACATCACGGACCGCAAGCGCGCCGAGCTCGAGCTCGCGCGCCAGCAGCTGCAGGCGCACGAATCGCAGGCCCGGCTGGGCGCGGTGCTGGCGGCGGTGCCCGACCTGTGGTTCGTGCTGGACGCCGACGGCCGCTACCTCGAGTGCAGCGACCCGCGGCACCCGCTGCTGGTGCATCCCTGGGAGGACGTGCAGGGCCGGCGCTTCGTCGACGGCGTGACCCCGGAACTCGCCGCGCGCGTGCTGCCCACCATCACGCGCGCGCTCGCCACCGGCGAGGTGCAGCAGCTCGAGTACGAGCTCGTCACGCGCGGCGGCCGCGCCGGCAGCTTCGAGGCCCGCATCTCGCCGATGGCCGGCCGCCGGGTGCTCTACGTCACGCGCGACATCACGCAGCAGCGCGCCGCCGAGCAGGCGCTGAAGGCGGCCGAGGAGCGCTGGAAGTTCGCGCTCGAGGGGGCCGGCGACGGCGTCTGGGACTTCGACGAGGAGCGCCGCGTCGCGTTCTACTCGCCGCGCTGGAAGGAAATGCTGGGCTACCGCGAGGACGAGGTCGGCACCGGCATCCAGGAGTGGCTGAAGCGCATCCACCCGGACGACCGGGCGCGGGTGCGCCAGGCCATCGACGCCTACCGCCGCGGCGACACGCCGGTCTACGAGACCGAGCACCGGCTGCAGCACAAGGACGGCCACTGGGTGTGGGTGTTGGACCGGGGCAAGATCGTCGAGCGCCACCCCGACGGCACGCCGCGGCGCATCGTCGGCACGCATTCGGACATCACGCGCACCAAGCAGGCCGAGCAGGCACTGCGCGACCGCCAGGCGGCCGTGCTGGCGAACCGCGCCAAGAGCGAGTTCCTCTCGCGCATGAGCCATGAGATGCGCACGCCGCTGAACGCGGTGATCGGCTTCTCGCAGCTGATGCGCATGAGCGGCGACCCGATCGATGCCGCCAAGGTGCACGAGTACGCCGACCACGTGCTGCACGCCGGCCAGCACCTGCTGGCACTGATCAACGACGTGCTCGACCTGCAGAAGGTGGAGGAAGGCGCGCTCGCCCTCGACATGGGCCGCGTCGCGCTGGACGAGCTGGTGGCGCGCACCATCGACCTGCTGGCGCCGATGGCGCGGGCGCGCGGGATCCGCTTCGACAACGCCGTGCCGTCGCACGTGCGGGTGTGGGCCGATGCGCAGCGGCTGCGCCAGGTGCTGCTCAACGTGGCCTCGAACGCCGTCAAGTACAACCGCCCCGGGGGGCTGGTGCGCTGGACGCTGCGCCAGGACTCGCCGGAGCGGCTGACGCTGCGCGTCGAGGACGAGGGGCCGGGGCTCTCGGACGAGCAGCAGGCACGGCTGTTCCAGCCCTTCGAGCGGCTCGGGCGCGAGACCTCGACCATCGAGGGCACCGGCCTCGGCCTGATCATCGCGCGCAGCCTGATGCAGGCCATCGGCGGCGACCTCGCGGTGTCGAGCCGGCTCGGCCACGGCACCTGCATCGCGCTGACGCTGGCCTGCGACGCGGAAGCGAGCGTGACCGACCTCGCCCCGCTCGACGGCCTGCCCGACCCGCAGGACTGCCCGGGCGACGACGCCGGCCGCCCCGGCCTGCGCATGCTCTACGTCGAGGACAACCGCATCAACGCCATCCTGTTCGAGGAGGCGCTGCGCCTGCACCACGGCCGCATCGAGCTGAAGGTGGCCGAGGACGGCGAGGAGGCGCTGGAGATCGCGCGCGCCTGGACGCCGGACGTGCTGGTGCTGGACGCGCACCTGCCGGGCATGACGGGCTTCGAGGTGCTGGCGCGGCTGCGTACGCAACCGGGGCTGGCGTCGGCGCCGGCGTACATGTGCTCGGCCGACGCGATGCCCGAGGACATCAAGCGCGCCTACGAGGCCGGCTTCGTGGGCTACTGGACCAAGCCGATCGACATCGCGGCGGTGATGGCGGACATCGAGCAGTTGATGCAGTCGCCATCCCTCACCAACTGAGATGACCACCCCTCGCCCGATGGTTACATCGGGCGATCCCCCGTGGGGATGCGGGCCGGCTTGGGGCGGCCCGGCGCTCGTCCCGCCCGGGATCGCGATAATCGCGCCCCATGCGCTTCCAAGCCGAACCCTCCTCCCGCCCTTCTTCCGAGGCACCGCAGACCGCGGTGCTGCTGTGCAACCTGGGCACGCCCGAGGCGCCGACCGCGCCGGCGGTGCGACGCTACCTGGCGCAGTTCCTGGCCGATCCCCGCGTGGTCGAGATCCCGCGGCTGCTGTGGTGGCCGATCCTGCACGGGATCATCCTGCGCGTGCGGCCGGCGAAATCGGCCGCCAAGTACGCGACGGTCTGGCTGCCCGAGGGCTCGCCGCTGAAGGTGTGGACCGAGAAGCAGGCCAAGCTGCTGGGCGGCTACCTGGGCGAGCGCGGGCACCGGGTGAAGGTCGCCTATGCGATGCGCTACGGCGCGCCGGCGATCGGCGACCAGCTGGATGCCCTGAAGGCGGCCGGCGCGACACGCGTCCTGGTGCTGCCGATGTACCCGCAGTACTGCGCGGCCACCACCGCGAGCGTCAACGACGCGATCTACCAATGGGGGCAGCGGGTGCGCAGCCTGCCCGAGCTGCGCTTCGTCAACCGGTACCACGACGACCCGGGCTACATCGAGGCGCTGGCGCAGAAGGTGCTGAACCGCTGGACCTCGCTCGGCGGCCGGCCGCAGCGCCTGGTGATGAGCTTCCACGGCATGCCGCGGCGCACGCGCGACCTGGGGGACCCGTACCAGGCGGAGTGCCTGGAGACGGCGCGCCTGCTGGCACGCCGGCTCGACCTGAAGGACGGCGACTGGGTCGCGACCTTCCAGAGCCGCTTCGGCCGGGCCGAGTGGCTGCAGCCCTACACCGAGCCGACCCTGGTGGCGCTGGCCCGGGAGGGGGTGAAGCGGGTGGATGTGGTCTGCCCCGGCTTCACGGCGGACTGCCTGGAGACCCTGGAAGAGATCGCGCAGGAGGCCCGCGAGGCCTTCCTCCATGCGGGCGGGGCGGAGTTCAACTACATCCCCTGCCTGAACGACCAGCACGAGTGGATCGCGGCGCTGAGCGCCATCGCGATCAGGCACCTCCAGGGTTGGCCGACGGCTACGATGCCTTCAGCTTGAGGATGTACACGAGCGCATCCGCCATCGCCTTGTCGAGCTCGATCGACTGCGCGAACTCCGAGCCGACCTGCCAGCTCGGCTGCCAGTCGTTGCGCACCATCGCGGCCTGCCAGCTGGCGTGCTGGGTCGCCTTCTGCAGCGCGTTGCGCACGTTCGCGACCTGCGCATCGGACATGTTGGCCGGCGCGAAGATGCCGCGCCAGTTCGCCAGGTCGACGTCCAGCCGCTGCTCGCGGAACGACGGGATGCCGAACAGCCCGCGCCGCGAGCTGATCGCGAGCGCCCGCAGCTTGCCCGACGCGATCCCCGACTTCAGCTCGCCGAAGCCCGACACCGCCGCCGCCACCTTGCCGCTCGCCAGCGCCTGCATCACCTCGGCACCGCTGCTCGACGGCACGTAGTTCAGCTTGCCCGGATCGGCCCCCGCGGCGCGCGCCACCAGCGCCGCGCACATGTGGTCCACGCCCCCGGCCCCGCCGCCGGCCAGCGGCACGTCGGCGATGTTCGCCACCAGCGCGTCCTGGAAGTCCTTCACCGTCTTGAACTTCGAGTCCACCGGCACCACCAGGGCCAGCACCTCGCTGGTCAGGCGCGCCACCGGCTTCACCCGCGACAGGTTGATCGCCGGCCGGTTCAGCGCGATCGAGCCGACCATCACGAAGCCGCCGACCATCACCGCGTCCTGCGCGTCCGAGTACTGCTCGACGAACTGCGCCAGGCCCAGGATGCCGCCCTTGCCGCCCTTGTTCTCGTAGACGATCTCCGTCGCCTGGCCGGCCGCCACCAGCGCGTCGCCCACGGCATGGCCGGTGCCGTCCCAGCCGCCGCCCGGGTTGGCCGGGATCAGGATGCGCAGCTTGCCCAGCGGCGCGACGCCGCCGGGCGGGTTGGCGGCGAGGGCGGGAAAGCCGAGCGGGGCGGCCGCGCCGGCGGCCATCCAGCCGAGCGCTTGACGACGGTTCGAGTTCATGGGGAGCGTCTTTCCTTGCAGCAACAGGGGCCGGTCAGGCGGCCGCAGGTGTCCGCGCCCGCCGCAACCGGGTCAGCACGGGCGGCACCACCAGCACCGCCACGCAAAGCGCAAGGATAGTCGCGGACAGCGGCCTTTCGATGAAGACGGACCACTTCCCTTCCCCGATCGCGACAGCATTTCTCAGATGGCCCTCGCCCAGCGGCCCGAGGATCATGCCGACGATCACCGGCGCGGTCGGGAAGTCGAAGCGCCGCATGAGCACGCCGACCAGGCCGATCGCATACAGCAGGAACAGGTCGAACGCCGACTGGCGCATGCCGTACACGCCCACCGTCGCGAAGATCAGGATGCCGGCGTACAGCGGCGGCTTGGGGATCTTCAGCAGCTTCACCCACAGCCCGACCAGTGGCAGGTTCAGCACCAGCAGCATCACGTTGCCGATGTAGAGCGAGGCGATCAGCGCCCACACCAGGGCCGACGAGGTCTGGAACAGCGTCGGGCCGGGCTGGATGCCGTAGTTCTGGAACGCCGACAGCAGGATCGCCGCCGTGGTCGAGGTCGGGATGCCCAGCGTCAGCAGCGGCACCAGGGTGCCGGTGACGGCCGCGTTGTTCGCCGCCTCCGGGCCGGCCACGCCTTCGATCGCCCCGACCTTGCCGAATTCCTCCGGGTGCCTGGACAGCTTCTGCTCGGCCCCGTACGACAGGAAGGTCGGGATCTCGGCGCCGCCGGCCGGGATGGTGCCGAACGGGAAGCCGATCAGCGTGCCGCGCAGCCACGCCGGCCACGAGCGCTTCCAGTCGCTCTTCGTCATCCACAGGCTGGACATCCGGTTGCGCGACTCGTCCGAGCGGCCCTCGTACATCAGCGTGTACATGGCCTCGCCGACCGCGAACAGGCCGACCGCGACCAGCACCACCTCGATGCCGTCGACGAGCTCGGGGATGCCCAGCGTCAGGCGCGCCTGGCCCGAGGTCTGCTCGATGCCGACCAGGCCGACGGCCAGGCCGAGCATCAAGCTGGTGACGCCGCGCAGCGTGCTCTGCCCGAGGACCGACGACACGGTGGTGAAGGCGAGCAGGATCAGCGCGAAGTACTCCGGCGGGCCGAAGCGCAGCGCGAAGTCGGCGATGCCGGGCGCGAACAGCGTCACCAGCACGGTGGCGATGGTGCCGGCGACGAAGGAGCCGATGGCCGAGGTCGCGAGCGCCGCGCCGGCGCGGCCGCTCTTGGCCATCAGGTTGCCCTCCATCGCGGTCACCATGCTGCCGGTCTCGCCGGGGGTGTTCAGCAGGATCGAGGTGGTCGAGCCGCCGTACATCGCACCGTAGTAGATGCCGGCGAACATGATCATCGAGGCGGTCGGCTCGACGTGCGAGGTGATGGGCAGCAGCATCGCCACCGTCAGCGCCGGGCCGATGCCGGGCAGCACGCCGATCGCGGTGCCGATCAGGCAGCCGAGGAAGGCCCACATCAGGTTGAGGGGCGTGCCCGCGGTGGCAAAGCCCTGCAGCAGGGAAGTCCAGATCTCCATGGTCCGGGGGCCTTCTTCAGATCCAGCCGGAGCTGGTGAGGCCGGGCAGCGTCAGGCCCAGCAGCTTGGTGAACATCCAGAACACCGGGGCCGAGATCGCGGCGCCGACCAGCACGTCGCGCGCCCAGTCGACCGCGCGCGCCCGGCCGGCGCCCATCGAGAGCCGGAAGCCGCGCGCCGCAAGCGTGAACAGCAGCGCGCAGGACGCGATGAAGCCGATGTGGGTGATGAGGGCGGCGTTCAGCAGCAGCCCGGCCGACAGCCAGGCCATGCCGACCCAGTGCGGCGCCGGCGTGCTGGCGTAGTCCTCGGGCATCGCGCGGTAGCCGCCGCGCATCGCCTGGGCGATCAGCAGCACGCCGCACAGCGTGAGCGCACCCGCCACCAGCCAGGGCATGAAATCCGCCCCGACGCCCGAATACCCGGCCTCGCCCTTGACCTGGGCGGCGCCGATCGCAATCAGCACCGCCAGGCCGATGATGCCGGCCCCGATGCCGGCCTCGGATCGCTTGCTCATGGAACGGCGCGCGTCAGAGCATGCCGAGCTTGAGCATCAGCGCGCGCAGGCGGGCGGTGTCCTCGTCCACGAACTTGCCGAAGTCGTCGCCGGTCATCAGCGCCGCGTTCCACTTGTTGTTCGCGAGCGTCTCGGCCCAGCTCTTGGTCTTGGTGGCCTTGGACACCGCGTCGACCAGCTTCTGCCGCTGCGCCGGCGTGATGCCGGGCGCGCCGTAGACGCCGCGCCAGTTGCCGATCGACACGTTGATGCCCTGCTCGATCAGGGTCGGGATGTCGGAGCCGCGCACCCGCGTCGGCGCGGTGACACCGATGGCGCGCATCTTGCCGGTCTTGATGAACTCCTCGAACTCGGCCAGGCCGCTGGTGCCGACGGTCACGTGGCCGCCCAGCACCGCCGCGGTGGCTTCGCCGCCGCCCTTGAAGGGCACGTAGTTGATCTTGGTGGCGTCGACGCCGGACTCGCGCGCGATCATCGCGACGCTGACGTGGTCGACCGAGCCCTTCGAGCCGCCGCCCCACTTGACGCTCGCCGGGTCCTTCTTCATCTGCTCGACCACGTCCTTCATGGTCTTGAGCGGCGAGTTCGCCGGCACGACGAACACGTTGTACTCGGCCAGCAGGCGCGCCACCGGGGTCGCATCGTTCAGGGTGATCGGGGGCTTGTTCTGCACGATCGCGCCGACCATGATGGCACCCACCACGATCATCGCGTTCGGGTCGCCCTTGGAGGCGTTGGCGAACTGGGCCAGGCCGATCGTGCCCCCGGCGCCGCCCTTGTTCTCGTACGTCACCGAGCCCGCGAGGCCCGCTTCCTGCAGGGCCTTGCCGATGCCGCGGCCGGTCTGGTCGTAGCCGCCGCCCGGATTGGCACCGATCATGACCTTGTAGTTCTCCTGGGCCAGGACCGCGGTGGAGGCGGTCGCGAGGACCAGCGGCAACAGCAGGGTCTTGAGCATGAGGCGTCGCATGTAGGGATCTCCTTGAAGGCTTTCACGAACCGAGCGCCATCCTGAGCCACCGGGCGACGCACGGCATCCGGGCAAGCCCGTGGGTACCGAGGCCAGACTGTCAGTTGGCTGTCAAAGCCTAGCGGCTGCGCTGTCGTCTGCCTGTCACTTGTAGCCCGGATGCCAATCCGGGGATCGTCCTTCACGTTCTGGGCTGCTCCCGGATTCCGCTGCGCTGCATCCGGGCTACGGGGCGGCGGCTTCATGCACACTGGCAACCCATGAGACTGCTGCTGGTGGAAGACGACCTCGCGATGGCCCAGGCGCTGCAACTGGCGCTGGAACGCCGCGGCTTCGAGATGAACGTGGTGCACAACGGCAGCGACGCGCTGCAGCAGCTGCGCAACCAGCCCCCCGACCTCGCCCTGCTCGACCTCACCATCCCCGGCCTGGACGGCCTGCAGGTGCTGCACCGCGCACGCGCCGAGGACATCCGCGTGCCCATCGTCGTGCTGACGGCGCGCGGCGCGGTCGGCGACCGCGTGCTGGGCCTGAACGCCGGGGCCGACGACTACCTCGCCAAGCCCTTCGACCTCGACGAACTCGAGGCGCGCATCCGCGCCCTGCTGCGCCGCACCGCCGGCCACGAGGCGGACGAGCTGCACTGCGGCGCGCTGAAGCTGGAGCTGGCCTCGGGCGCCTTCTACCTGCACGGCGAGGTCTTCGACGTGACACCGCGCGAGCAGGCGCTGCTGAAGGCCTTGATCGCCAAGCCCGGGCACGCGGTGCCGAAGGAGAAACTGTTCCGCGTCGTGTTCCCGATGGAGACCGACATCCAGTTCGAGGCCATCGAGGTCGTCGCCTACCGGCTTCGCAAGAAGCTCGCCGGCTCCGGCGTCTCGCTGATCACGCTGCGCGGGCTGGGCTACCTGCTGCGGTCAGACCCCGTGGGCAGCACATGACGGTCGAGGGGCCGTCCTACTCGTTGAAGGCCCGCCTGATCGGCTGGATCATCCTGCCGATCACCCTCTTCATCGCCTTCGACACCGTCAGCCTCTACCAGCGCGCACTCGACGCCATCACCCTCGCCTACGACCGCACCCTGCTCAGCTCGGCACGCAACATCGGCGAGCTGCTCAGCATCAGCGGCGGCGAGCTGCGCGTCGAGCTGCCCTACAACGCCCTGGAAATGCTCGACAACGGCGACGCCCGCATGATGTACCGCGTGAGCGGCTTCAACGGCGAGTTCCTCTCCGGCTACGCCGACTTCCCGGCCTACACCCGCACGCCGCCGCAGCGCGGCGCCTACGACGCGCTGGTCGACTTCTACGACGGCGTGTTCCGCGGCGAGCCGGTGCGCATCGCGGCGCTCTACCAGCCGGTGGCCGGGCCGGGCGCGCGCGGCGTGGCGCTGGTGCAGGTGGCCGAGACGCTGGAGGTGCGGCGGCGCCTCGCGCGCCAGATCCTGTTCGAGACCCTGAGCCGCCAGGCGCTGCTGATCTGCGTCGTCGCGCTGATCACCTGGGCGGTGGTGGCGCGGGCGCTGCGGCCGATGGGCGCGCTGCGCCAGCAGCTCGAATCGCGCAGCGACCGCGACCTGTCGCCGGTCACCACGCCCGGCCTGCCCGAGGAGCTGACGCCGCTGCTCGGCGCGGTGAACCAGCTGATGCAGCGGCTGCAGCGCCTGCACGAGCACCAGCGCCAGTTCGTGCGCGACGCCTCGCACCAGCTGCGCACCCCGCTCGCGGTGCTGAAGACGCAGGTGCAGTCGGCGCTGGCGGCACCGCCCGCGGTGGACGCACGCAGCTCGCTGCCGGCCCTGCACGCGACCGTCGACCGCGCGATCCGCCTCGCCAACCAGATGCTCGCGCTCGCCAAGGTGGAACAGGTGCAGAGCCACGCCGGGCCGGCCACCGCCGAGCTGGCCGGGCTCGCGCAGGAGGTGGCGCTGGACCTGTCGCCGCTGCTCGGCGAGAAGGCCATCGACTTCGAGCTGCAGGCCGAGGCCAGCACCGTCCAGGGCCATGCCTGGATGGTGCGCGAGCTGCTGCGCAACCTGCTGCACAACGCCATCCGCGAGACGCCGCGCGGCGCGCCGCTGCTGCTGCGCGTCGGCGCGGCCGAGCTGCTGGTGCGCGACAGCGGGCCCGGCCTCGCCCCCGAGCTGCGCGAGCGCCTGTTCGAGCCCTTCCACACCGGCCACCCGACCGAGGGCAGCGGGCTCGGGCTGTCGATCTGCCGCGAGATCTGCAATGCGCTCGGCGCCCGCATCGAACTGGTGAACCGCGAGGAGGATGGCCGGGTGGTGGGGCTGGACGCCCGGGTGGTGTTCCTCCCGGAAGGGTCATGAAACCTGCCTACACTGGCGATTCCGACACAGCCGAGCCGCCCTCCCCGATCCCTTCCATGGCCAAGGTTTCCGACACCGCCGCCGCCCATGCCGGCGTGCGCCTCGACAAGTGGCTGTGGGCCGCACGCTTCTTCAAGACCCGCAGCCTGGCGGTGGACGAGATCGACAAGGGCCGCGTCATCGTCAACGAACAGGCGGCCAAGCCCTCGCGCGAGCTGAAGCCGGGCGACCGGATCGCGCTGCGCCAGGGACCGGTGACCCGCGTCATCGTCGTGCGCGCGCTGAGCCACCTGCGCGGCCCGGCGCCGGTGGCCCAGGCGCTGTACGAGGAAACCGCGGAAAGCATCGCGCAGCGGGAAGAAGCCGCGCGCCAGCGCCAGCTGGGCGCAGAACCGGCCCTCGCCATCGAGCAGGGCCGCCCCACCAAGCGCGACCGGCGGCAACTGGCCGACTGGAACCGCTGGAGCGCAAGCATCGACCCCGACTAAGGCTTTTCTTGCCTTCGGGGCAGCGCGCCCCACCTGTTTTCCACGCGCTTGGATTATTTTTAAAGCCCCTCTTGAAACCCGGGGCTCTGTGCCCATCTGGGCGCCATTCGACAGGATCCCACCCATGCAAAATCCGGAAAATTCTTCGCAAGATCAAGGACTTGAGACGCCCGCCGAGGCTGCTGCAGCGAACCCCGCCCCGCCGGCGACCCCGGCCGAACCGAGCGCCGAGGCCCGCCTGGCCGAGATGTCGGACGCCTACCTGCGGGCCAAGGCCGAGACCGAGAACATCCGCCGGCGCTCCGAGGAAGAGATCGCCAAGGCACGCAAGTTCGCCGTCGAGGGCTTCGCCGACAGCCTGCTGCCGGTGAAGGACAGCCTGGAGGCCGCGATCGCGATCCAGGCCGCCACCCCGGAACAGCTGCTCGAGGGCGTGCACGCGACGCTGCGCCAGCTGTCGGCCGCGCTCGAGCGCAACAAGGTCGTCGAGATCAATCCGGCCGCCTCCACGAAGTTCGATCCGCACCAGCACCAGGCCATCAGCATGGTGCCGGCCGAGCAGGAGGCGAACACCGTGGTCGCGGTGCTGCAGAAGGGCTACCTCATCGCCGACCGCGTGCTGCGCCCCGCGCTGGTCACCGTGGCCGCCCCGAAATGAGCCCGCGGATGCCGTCGAGGGTCGGCATCCATCCACAAGCCACGGCCCTTGAAAAGGCCTGACTTATCCACAATTCGAACACATCAAGATCTACCGTCTCAGGAGAACACACATCATGGCAAAAATCATCGGCATCGACCTCGGCACCACGAACTCGTGCGTGGCCATCATGGAAGGCAACTCGACCAAGGTGATCGAGAACAGCGAAGGCGCGCGCACCACGCCGTCCATCATTGCCTACCAGGAAGATGGGGAGATCCTCGTCGGTGCCTCTGCCAAGCGCCAGGCCGTCACCAACCCGCGCAACACGCTGTACGCGGTGAAGCGCCTGATCGGCCGCAAGTTCACCGAGAAGGAAGTGCAGAAGGACATCGACCTGATGCCCTACAAGATCGCGCAGGCCGACAACGGCGACGCGTGGGTCGAGGTGCGCGGCAACAAGCTCGCGCCGCCCCAGGTCAGCGCCGAGGTGCTGCGCAAGATGAAGAAGACCGCCGAGGACTACCTGGGCGAGACGGTCACCGAGGCCGTGATCACGGTGCCCGCGTACTTCAACGACGCACAGCGCCAGGCCACCAAGGACGCCGGCCGCATCGCCGGCCTTGACGTCAAGCGCATCATCAACGAGCCGACCGCGGCGGCGCTCGCCTTCGGCCTGGACAAGAACGAGAAGGGCGACCGCAAGATCGCCGTCTATGACCTGGGCGGCGGCACCTTCGACGTGTCGATCATCGAGATCGCCGACGTCGACGGCGAGAAGCAGTTCGAGGTGCTGTCGACCAACGGCGACACCTTCCTGGGCGGCGAGGACTTCGACCAGCGCATCATCGACTACATCATCGGCGAGTTCAAGAAGGAACAGGGCGTCGACCTCTCGAAGGACGTGCTCGCCCTGCAGCGCCTGAAGGAAGCGGCCGAGAAGGCGAAGATCGAGCTGTCGAACAGCTCGCAGACCGACATCAACCTGCCCTACGTGACGGCCGATGCCTCGGGCCCGAAGCACCTGAACATCAAGCTGACGCGCGCCAAGCTCGAAGCCCTGGTCGAGGACCTGATCGAGCGCACCATCGCCCCCTGCCGCACCGCCATCAAGGACGCCGGCGTGGCGGTCAATGCCATCGACGACGTGATCCTGGTCGGCGGCATGACCCGCATGCCCAAGGTGCAGGAGAAGGTCAAGGAGTTCTTCGGCAAGGAGCCGCGCAAGGACGTCAACCCCGACGAGGCGGTGGCCGTCGGCGCCGCGATCCAGGGCCAGGTGCTGGCCGGCGACCGCAAGGACGTGCTGCTGCTCGACGTGACCCCGCTGTCGCTGGGCATCGAGACGCTGGGCGGCGTGATGACCAAGATGATCGCGAAGAACACGACCATCCCGACCAAGTTCTCGCAGACCTTCTCGACCGCCGACGACAACCAGCCGGCGGTGACGATCAAGGTCTACCAGGGCGAGCGCGAGATGGCCTCGGGCAACAAGAGCCTGGGCGAGTTCAACCTCGAGGGCATCCCGCCGGCCCCGCGCGGCACGCCGCAGATCGAGGTGAGCTTCGACATCGACGCGAACGGCATCCTGCACGTCGGCGCCAAGGACAAGGGCACCGGCAAGGAAAACAAGATCACCATCAAGGCGAACTCGGGCCTCTCCGAGGCCGAGATCCAGCAGATGGTGAAGGACGCCGAGCTGAACGCCGCCGAGGACAAGAAGAAGCTCGAGCTGGTGCAGGCCCGCAACCAGGCCGACGCGCTGGTGCACAGCGTGCGCAAGTCGCTGGGCGAGCACGGCGAGAAGCTGGACGCCGGCGAGAAGGAAAAGATCGAGGCCGCGCTGAAGGACGCCGAGGAAGCGCTGAAGGGCGACGACAAGGCGGCCATCGACGCGAAGAGCGAGGCGCTGATGACGGCCAGCCAGAAGCTGGGCGAGAAGGTGTACGCCGATGCCCAGGCGGCCCAGGCCGCGGCTGCTGCCGGCGCGGGCGCCGGTGCGCAGGCGCCCCACGCGGAAGCGGCGTCGGCCAAGCCGGCCGACGACAACGTGGTCGACGCCGAGTTCAAGGAAGTGAAAGACCAGAAGTAAGGCGCTGCCGCGGCTTCTTCACACCCCCGTGGGCCGTGCGCGGTGCACGGGGGATTTGCATTTCAAGCAGCATGAGCACCCATGGCAAAGCGTGACTACTACGAGGTCCTCGGCGTTGCGAAGAACGCGTCCGAGGAGGACATCAAGAAGGCCTACCGCAAGCTGGCCATGAAGCATCACCCCGACCGCAACCAGGGTGACGGCGCGAAGAAGGCGGAGGAGCAGTTCAAGGAGGCCAAGGAGGCCTACGAGATGCTCTCCGACGCGCAGAAGCGCGCCGCCTACGACCAGTACGGCCATGCGGGGGTCGACCCGAACGCCGGCGGCTTCCGCCCCGGCGGCCAGGGCGCGGAGGGCTTCGGCGGGTTTGCCGAGGCCTTCGGCGACATCTTCGGCGACATCTTCGGCGGCGCCGGCGGGCAGCGCCGCGGCGGCGGGGGCCAGCAGGTCTTCCGCGGCAGCGACCTGAGCTACGCGATGGAGATCACGCTGGAGGAGGCCGCGCGCGGCAAGGAGACGCAGATCCGCATCCCGAGCTGGGAAGAGTGCGAGACCTGCCACGGCAGCGGCGCCAAGCCCGGCACCAGCGCCAAGACCTGCCCGAGCTGCAACGGCGCCGGCACGGTGCACATGCGCCAGGGCTTCTTCAGCATCCAGCAGACCTGCCCGCACTGCCACGGCACCGGCAAGATCATTCCCGAGCCGTGCATGACCTGCCACGGCCAGGGCAAGATCAAGAAGACGAAGACGCTGGAGGTGAAGATTCCCGCCGGCATCAACGAAGGCATGCGCATCCGCTCGGCCGGCAACGGCGAGCCGGGCACGAACGGCGGCCCGGCCGGCGACCTGTACATCGAGATCCGCATCAAGCAGCACGAGATCTTCGAGCGCGATGGCGACGACCTGCACTGCACCGTGCCGGTAGGCCTGACGCTGGCCGCGCTGGGCGGCAGCATCGAGGTGCCGACGCTGGGCGGCAAGGCCGAGATCGACCTGCCGGAGGGCACGCAGCACGGCAAGACCTTCCGCCTGCGCGGCAAGGGCATCAAGGGCGTGCGCTCGAGCTACCCGGGCGACCTGTACTGCCACATCAGCGTCGAGACCCCGGTCAAGCTGACCGAGCACCAGCGCAAGCTGCTCAAGGAACTGGATGAGTCGTTCAACAAGTCGGGCGGGAAGCATTCGCCGAACGCCAAGAGCTGGACCGACCACGTGAAGGACCTGTTCAAGTAAGCCCTTGATTCAAGCGGGCCATCCGACGCGCCGATAAGGGGGGATGGCTCCGCTAGACCGTGACATCGCGCAGTGCCGGGCGATGGTCATCGACCCGAACCCGACCTCGCGCAGCATCCTGACCGCCCAGTTGCGCGATTTCGGCGTGGGCAGCGTCGTTCAATGCGGGCGCATCGAGGATGCGCGCAAGCAGCTGGAGGCCCGGCCGTTCGACGTGGTGCTGTGCGAGCACAGCTTCAGCGCCACCGGCTACTCCGGCCAGAACCTGCTGGACGACCTGCGGCGCAACCAGCTGCTGCCGCTGTCCACCGTCTTCATCATCGTCACCGGCGAGGCCTCGTACACGCTGGTGGCCGACGCCGCCGAATCGGCGCTGGACAGCTACCTGCTGAAGCCGCACACCGCGGCGGCGCTCGGCGAGCGCCTGATGCAGGCGCGCAAGCGCAAGAAGTCGCTGGGCGACATCTTCACCGCCATCGAATCCGACGACCTGGCCCGTGCCGCGGTGCTGTGCGCCGAGCGCTTCGCGCAGCGCGGGCCGTACTGGCTGTATGCGGCGCGCATCGGCTCGGAGCTGCTGCTGCGCGCCGGCCGGCACGACGAGGCCCGCCGCATGTACGAGGCGGTGCAGCAGACCGGCGCCATCCCGTGGGCCAAGCTGGGCATCGCGCGGGCGCAGATCGACGCCGGCCAGCACGCGCCGGCGCTGCGCACGCTGGAGGGCCTGATCGGCGACCACCCGAGCTTCGTCGACGCCTACGACGTGATGGGCCGGGTGCAGGTCGAGCAGGGCGACCTGCAGCAGGCGCTGGAGACCTACCGCCGCGCCAGCGCGCTGACGCCGGGCTCGATCACGCGCCTGCAGAAGCACGGCATGCTGGCCTTCTACCAGGGCGAGCACGAGGAGGCGGCCAAGCTGCTGGAGCGCGCGGCCTCGGCCGGGATCAGCTCGAAGATGTTCGACTGCCAGAGCCTGGTGCTGCTGGCCTTCACCCGCTTCCACCAGCGCGACGGCAAGGGCGTGCAGCGCTGCCGCGACAACCTGGCGCACGCGCTGGAGAAGGCGCCGCAGAGCCGGCGCCTGCAGCGCTTCGCCTCGGTGGTCGAGGTGTTCCAGCTGATGCTGCAGAAGCAGGTGGCGGCCGTGGTGGCGGCGGTGAAGGAGCTGGTGCGGGAGCTGCGCGAGCCGTCGCTGGACGTCGAGGCCGCCTGCAACCTGCTGAGCCTGCTGGCGGAGCTGACGGCGGCCGAGCTGAAGCTCGACGGCGCCGACGACTGGGTCGATGCGCTCGCGCTGCGGTTCGCGAGCGCCAAGGGGCTGGCGGAGCTGCTGGCGCGCACCGCGTCCAGCCATCCGCCGCATGCGCAGCGGGTGCGGGAGGCGCACCACCGCATCAACGAAATGGCCGAGCAGGCGGTGTCGCACTCGCTCGCAGGCCAGCACCGCACGGCGGTGCAGGCGCTGATCGCGCACGGCGAGCGCACCCAGAACGGCAAGCTGATCGAGATGGCGCGCATGACGCTGCAACGCCACCAGGAGCGCATCGACGACGCGGCGCCCCTCCAGGAGCAGGTGGAGACGCTGCGGCAGCGCTTCGGCGGGAATGCCATGCCGGCCTTGGGACAGACGGGAGCGCGCGCCGCCGGTGCCCTGAACCTGAGAGCCGCTTAGCCCGGATGCCAATCCGGGGCTCTTCATTCACTTCGACGGCCGCTCCCGGATTGCGCTGCTCTCCATCCGGGCTACAACCTGCCGCGGGCACAATGGTGTGCATGCAGATTGGTCGACGTAACCGGGCCCTGTTCCCGCCCTCACCCACCCGCGGAACCTGGAACCCGCTGACCCTCGCCTTCCTCGCGAGCCTCTGGATCGCCACCCTCGCCAACTGGCCGCTCTGGCGCGCCTTGCACGCCCTGCCCGAGATGCAGGGAGGCCGCGGCCTGCTCTTCATCGCCGCCTTCGGCATCGGCGTCGCCTGCCTGACCGCGCTCGTGCTCGTGCTCACCGCCTGGCGCTGGAGCATCAAGCCGGCGATCGGCCTGTTCCTGCTCGCCGCGGCCTTCGGCGCCTACTTCATGGGCGCCTATAACGTCGTCATCGACAGCAGCATGATGACCAACGTGCTGCAGACCGACCTGCGCGAGACGCGCGACCTGTTGAACTGGCGCATGGCGCTGAGCGTGCTGCTGCTCGCCGGGCTGCCCATCGCCTGGCTGTGGAACAGGCCGCTGCAGGCCCCCGGCGCCTGGCGCCAGCTGCTGCGCAACGCCGTCGGCTGGATCGCGGCGCTGCTGTTGCTGGTGGCAGTGGTCGCGGCGTCCTTCGCCGACCTGGCCTCGACCATGCGCACCCACACCTCGCTGCGCTACCTGATCAACCCGCTGAACTCGTTCTACGCCCTCGCGTCGCTCGCCCACGAGGCGGGCGCCCGGCCGGCCGGCCCGCCGCAGGCCATCGGCACCGACGTGACGCTCGCCGCCCCGGCGGCCGGCGCCAAGCCGCGCCTGCTGCTGCTGGTGGTGGGCGAGACGGCGCGCGCCGACCACTTCGCGCTGAACGGCTACGACCGTCCCACCAACCCCGGCCTGTCGGGCAGGAACGTGCTGAGCTTCCGCAACGTCAGCTCCTGCGGCACGAGCACCGCGACCTCCCTGCCCTGCATGTTCTCGCACCTGGGCAAGCAGGCCTTCGAGGCGCGCGAGCAGGACTCGGAGAACCTGCTGGACGTGCTGCAGCGCGCCGGCCTGGCGGTGCTGTGGCTGGACAACCAGGCCGGCTGCAAGGGCCTGTGCGACCGCATACCGCACGACGACGCCTGGCGCCTCGCGGACGGGGCGCCGCCGCTGCCGCCCGGGCTGTGCGACGGCGGCGAGTGCCTGGACGAGGCGCTGCTGCACGGCCTGGACCAGCGCCTCGCGGCCCTGCCGTCCGAGCGGCGCGCCAAGGGCGTGGTGCTGGTGCTGCACCAGATGGGCAGCCACGGGCCGGCCTATTCGAAGCGCTCGCCGGCCGGCCGCAAGCCCTTCCTGCCCGAGTGCACGACCAACGTGCTGCAGCAGTGCGACCGCCAGCAGCTGGTGAACGCGTACGACAACTCGATCGCCTACACGGACGGCGTGCTGACGCAGGCCATCGACTGGCTGGGCCGGCAGGCCGCGGGCTACGACCCCGCCCTGCTCTACCTCTCGGACCACGGCGAATCCCTGGGCGAGAACAACCTCTACCTGCACGGCCTGCCCTACGGCATCGCCCCGCGCGAACAGAAGCATGTGCCGATGGTGCTGTGGCTCGCGCCGCAGACCGAGGCGGCCAGCGGCATCGCGATGGCCTGCCTGGCGAAGCAGCGCGATGCGGCCTTGAGCCACGACAACCTCGTGCCCAGCGTGCTGGGTTTCATGGGCGCGAAGACCTCGGTCTACCGCGCGGCGCTCGACGTGTTCGCCCCCTGCCGCCCGTAGCCCGGATGCGAATCCGGGATTCGTCGAACATGTCCAAGTGTGTCGAGTCATGGCACAGTTCGCGCTTCGCCTGACTCGCCGCCCCTCACCGTGTCCGCCTCCTCCGACTCCCTCCAATCCATCTTCTACGCCCTCGGCGCCAACCTCGCCATCGCGATCGCGAAGACCGTCGGGGCGGTGTTCACCGGCTCCTCGTCGATGCTGGCCGAGGCGATCCACTCGTATGCCGACTGCGGCAACCAGGGCCTGCTGATCTGGGGCCTGAAGGAGGCGAAGAAGGCCCCCACCGCCGACCACCCGCTGGGCTACGGCAAGGCGATCTACTTCTGGAGCTTCATCGTCGCGCTGATGCTGTTCAGCATGGGCGGACTCTTCTCCATCTACGAAGGCGTGCACAAGCTGCACGACAGCGAGCCGGTGAAGTACGCCGGCGTCGCGATCGCCGTCCTGGCGTTCGGCGTCGTCGCCGAGGGCGTCTCGCTGTGGGGCTGCCTGCGCGAGATCAACAAGGAGCGCGGCGCCCAGAGCCTGTGGCAGTGGTTCCGCAGCTCGCGCCGGAGCGAACTCATCGTGGTGCTGGGCGAGGACCTGGCGGCCCTGGGCGGCCTGGTCGCCGCGCTCGCCTTCATCGGGCTGGCGGTCGTCACCGGCAACCCGGTGTGGGACGCGGTCGGCTCGATCTGCATCGGGGTGCTGCTGGTGGTGGTGGCGATCCTGGTCGGCGTCGAGGTGAAGTCGCTGCTGGTCGGCCAGAGCGCCGAGCCCGGCATGCTCGCCGCGATGCGCGGCCACCTGGCGGCGCAACCCGAGGTGGCCGAGGTCTACAACCTGCTGACGCAGCAGCTCGGCAGCGAGGTGATGGTGGCGGTGAAGGCCCGCATGCAGCCGCAGCCCTCGGACGTGGCGCTGGTCGAGGCCATCAACCGGGTCGAGGCCGGCCTGCGGACGGCCTTCCCGTCGGTGCGCTGGATCTTCTTCGAGCCCGACCTGCGCGACTGAAGACAGGCCGACTGTCACGTTTCCCGGGCCATCCCGTGCCAACATCGGTGCCGAGCCGATGAACCCGGGAACCGAACCATGGCCCTCTCCTTCAACACCGCCAGCTACGGCGCGCAGCCGAACGGGCTGCTGTGCGGCTTCCGTTTCACGCCCGAGGGCGGCGCGCAGCCGGTGACGCTGGCCGAGGCGGTGGATTGCCTGCGCCAGCCCCGTCCGGCGGACGACCCCACCTTCCTGTGGCTGCATTTCGACCTGACCGACGCCTCGGCCCAGGCCTGGATGCAGGCAAACCTGGCGCTCGTTCCCGAGTTCTTCGAGGCCCTGCGCGAAGGCTCGCGCTCCACCCGCATCGAGGACGCGCAGGACACGCTGATCGCGGTCGTCAACGACGTCGCCTACGAGTTCGCCTTCGACCCGTCGGAGATCGCGACGCTGTGGATGAGCGTCAGCGCGCGCCTGGCGGTCAGCGCCCGGGCCCACCCGCTGCGTTCCATCGACCGGCTGCGCGAGACGGTGCGCCAGGGCACGCGGCTGCGCTCCTCGGTCGACGTGCTGAACCACCTGCTGAAGGACCAGGGCGACGTGCTGGTGCGCATCGTGCGCGAGGCCACCCTCAAGGTCGACGGCATCGAGGACAGCCTGCTGCGCGGCCGCCTCGCGCACCAGCGCGCCGAGCTCGGCAAGCTGCGGCGCGTGCTGGTGCGGCTGCAGCGGCTGCTGGCGCCCGAGCCGGCCGCCCTCTTCCGCCTGCTGCGCCAGCCCCCGCCGTGGATCGCCGCGCACGACCTGGAAGAGCTGCGCCAGGCGACCGAGGAGTTCTCGCTCGTGATCCGCGACCTGTCCTCTCTGCAGGAACGCATCAAGCTGCTTCAGGAAGAGATCGCGGCCCAGGTGGGCGAGCAGACCAACCGCAGCCTGTTCACCCTGACCATGGTGACGGTGCTGGCGCTGCCGATCAACATCACGACCGGCTTCTTCGGCATGAACGTGGGCGGCATCCCGCTTGCCGAGCACAAGCACGGCTTCCTGCTGGTGGTGCTGCTGGTGGTGGTGTTCACCGCGCTGGCGGGCTGGCTCGCCTTCCGCGGGCGGGAGTGAGCCCCCGGCCCTGCGTCAGAACAGCTCGCCCTGCCCGCTGCTTGGCAAAGATCGCGGCAAGGACTGCGGCAAAGACCGCGGCAGCGGCTGCGGCTTGACGAAACGCGACAGGTCGAGTTCGGTGCGCTCGCGGTTGAGGCCGTGCCGCGCCACCGCCTTGTGGAAGCGCTGGCGGATCAGCTGCGCCCAGACGCCCTCGCCGGTCATGCGCGTCTTGAAGCTCGCGTCGTAGTCCTTGCCGCCGCGCATCTCGCGCACGCGCGCCATCACGCGGCCGGCGCGTTCGGGGAAGTGCTGCTCGAGCCACTGCTGGAACAGCGGGTTCACCTCCCAGGGCAGGCGCAGCACGGTGCTGAAGGCCGAGCGGGCGCCGGCCGCGGCTGCGGCTTCGATGATGCGCTCGATCTCGGGCTCGTTGATGAAGGGGATCACCGGCGACATGCTGACGCCCACCGGCACGCCGGCCTTCGCCAGCGTCTCGATGGTGCGCAGGCGCCGGTGCGGGGCGGCGGCACGCGGCTCGAGGATGCGCGACAGCGACGCGTCGAGCGAGGTCACCGAGACGTAGACGGCGACCAGGTTCTGTTCGGCCATCGGCACCAGCAGGTCGAGGTCGCGCTCGACGCCCGAGGACTTGGTGACGAGCGAAAACGCATGGCTGCACCCGTGCAGCACCTCGATCACCGCGCGCGTGATGCCGAGCTTGCGTTCGATCGGCTGGTAGGCGTCGGTGGCGGCGCCGATGTTCAGCATCTGCGGCTCGTAGGCGCGGCTCGCCAGGGCCTCGCGCAGGCGCTCGGCGGCGTTCACCTTGGCGATGATGCGGGTCTCGAAGTCGAGCCCCGGCGACAGGTTGAGGTAGCTGTGGGTGGGCCGGGCGAAGCAGTAGATGCAGCCGTGCTCGCAGCCGCGGTAGGGGTTGATGGAGAGGTCGAAGTGCACGTCGGGCGAGACGTTGCTGGAGAGGATGCTCTTGACGCGCTCCTCGATGATCTGCGTTTCGCGCGGCAGGTGCTCCTCGCTCGCTTCCTGGTCGAGCGATCCCCAGCCATCGTCGAAGCTCTCGCCGCCCTGGCGCGTGAAACGATGCTCGATCGCCCAAGCGGTGCCGCGGCCCTTGACGGCCCCGGGAGCGGGCATGGGGACGATGGGAATCGACGGACGGCGGGGCGGCTGCGGCATACTGTCAATATATACAGTGTTCCGCCAGCCCGCCATACTTTCGTGCATCGACATGCATTGCCACAGGAGACAAGCCGATGGACCCGACCGTGTTCCCGCTCGAAGGCGGCTGCGACTGCCGCCGCGTGCGCTACCGGATGAGCAGCGCGCCGCTGTTCGTGCACTGCTGCCACTGCCGCTGGTGCCAGCGCGAGAGCGGGGCCTCGTTCGCGCTGAACGCGATGATCGAATCGGACCGGCTGGCGTCGCTGGGCGAGGCGCCGGAGATCGTCGACACGCCGTCGGCCAGCGGCCAGGGACAGCAGATTGCGCGCTGCGCGCACTGCCGCATCGCGGTCTGGAGCCACTATGCGGGCTCGGGGCCGCTGGTGAGCTTCGTGCGCGTCGGCACGCTGGACCAGCCCGACCAGCTGCCGCCGGACATCCACATCTTCACGGCGTCGAAGCAGCCCTGGGTCCTGATCCCGCCGGGGATGGCGGCGGTGCCGGAGTACTACAAGCGCTCGGAGCACTGGCCGCCCGAAAGCCTGGCGCGGCATGCCGAGCTGGTGCCGCGGATCAAGGCGTGGCAGGCCAGCCGGCCGACCACGCCTTGATTGGGCTCAGGCGGCCCCGATGCTCCCCGTCACCGGCAGCACGATCCCCGTGATGTAGCTCGCGCACGCCGGCGAGGCGAGGAAGACGTAGGCCGGCGAGATCTCTTCCGGCTGCGCGGCACGGTGCATGTCGGTGTCCTGGCCGAACTTCGCGACCTTCTCCGCCGGTGCGTCGGCCGGGTTCAGCGGCGTCCACACCGGCCCCGGCGCGACCGCGTTGACGCGGATGCCCCGGTGCAGCACGTTGCTCGCGAGCGATTTGGTGAAGGCGTGGATCGCGCCCTTGGTCGCGGCGTAGTCCAGCAGGTGGCTGCTGCCCTCCAGGCCGGTCACCGAGCCGGTGTTGATGATGGAGGCACCCCGGCCCATGTGCGGCAGCGCGGCCTTGGCCATGTGGAAGTAGCCATAGACGTTGGTGCGCAGCGTCTCGTCGAAGCGCTCCTCGGTGAGGTCCTCGATGGTGTCGGCATGCTCCTGGAAGGCGGCGTTGTTCACGAGCACGTCGAGCTTGCCGAAGGCCTTGAGCGTCTGCGCCACCGCATGGCGGGCGAAGGCCGGGTCGCGGACGTCGCCCGGGATGAGTTCGCAGCGCCTCCCCTCGGCCTCGACGCAGCGCTTCGTTTCTTCCGCATCCTCGTGCTCGTTGAGGTACACGATGGCCACATCGGCGCCTTCGCGCGCGAACAACACCGCCACCGCGCGCCCGATGCCCGAATCACCGCCGGTGATGAGCGCGGCGCAGTCCTGCAGCTTGTGGCTGCCCTCGTAGTACGGAGCCTTGAACTTCGGGGCAAGTTCCAGCTCGGCTTCGAGTCCCGGCTTCTCGAGGTGCTGCGCCGGCAACTGCCCGGGCTGCACGCGGCCACCGGTCTGCACCGGCGTTTTCGACGTCGTCTCGCCCCCCTTGTCCTTCTTGCCGTCAATCCGGTCCTGCGCCGCCTGGATGCGGCGCTGCTTCACGGCCACCGCCTCGCCCTCGTCGGCATGGGGACGGTCGGTCTTCAGGGGCTTGTCCATTTCCTTGCGCATCGTTGACTCCAGGATCCATCGATGAAGGAAGGCGGCAAGCGGCGTGCCTGCCGATGCGTCCAAGGACATCGCCGGCAGGGTCGACATCACCCCGTGAGTCGACTGCTTACCGGAACGCAGGGGGCTCCGTGGGACCGCAAGCTTCACCGGCCGCTGAGTGCATGCCACTGCCGAAGCGGTTCCTCCAGAGACCTTGCGACGGCAGCCGGACAGCCCCGTCCTGCCCGCCCACAGCGTCAATCGCTCGGCTCCAGGCTCTTCGCCACGAGGTGCGCGCGAACCATTTTCAACCAGCTCGGTGGAAGCAATCCGTCGCCCGGGCCGTGGCCGCCCGCGAGCATCAGGCCCCAGTCGCCTGCCTTCAGGTCAAGGTGCCGCCCGCAGCCCCAGCCCGACTCCAGGAACAGCGCCGCCAGCATCAGGTGTGCGATTCGACAAAGATCGCAGTCCTCCGGCATGTCATGCGTGAACGCACGGCCATCCTCATCGTGCTGCAGGTAAGAGCAGGCCAGCAACGCTGCGACACCCAGCAGGCTCGCCACGCACTCGGGACCGGTTGCGCTGCCGGACTCCACCGAAGGCACCCACAGGTCGAATTTCATCTCCGACGGCGCGACGCGAGGCCTGCCGTGCAGAAGACGCAGCATGAAGCGCATCGATTCCACCAGCATGCCCACGTGCTGCTCGGCTTCCAACTTCTCATGCATGCCAAAGCGGAACCGGATGAACTGGCACTGGATTCGCAGCACCCGCTCAACCTCAGCCTCGCCGGTCGCATCATCGGCCGCCCTGTCCAACCAGTCCGCCGCGGCAGCGGCGGCCACCTCGATCCACGCCACCGACAGCGGCTCATGAGGCGCAATGGGGGCCTTCTGCAGGAACTCGGCCAGGCATTGCGTGAAGGCGTTTTCGCTTGACTGAGCCATGGTATGGACCCATGAGATGCGGCTCTGCAATTCCTCCAGCCGGTCCGGCGGGCAAATTCCCTCCAACCGTCTGATCAGGTCTTCTCGCTGCCTCGCGGGTTGAAGAAGACAACATTCGCTCAACCAAGGCTCGCTCTTCCAGTTCTGGTCCCTGCCCAACGCGTGGAACACGACGGGATGCGCCAGCATGGAACGGCATGGCGGTCGCTCATCGCGTGCGGCATGCAACATGGTGAGAATCGTGACCGTCTCCGGAACCTCCTGCAGAAGGGGATTCACGTCAATGCACCCGAGGATGAAGTCGAGCAAGCTGTTTCCGTCTGCCGCCATGCTGACCGCCGGGAGACGCGTCAACGTCTTGACGAGGTTCTGCAGCATGACCTTGGCATCGGCTTGAGCGTCGACGCAGGCCCCGGCCAACTCCATGCAGCGCCGGACCAGGGCCAAGGGGCCGTGCCTTCTCAATGCCGCAGAGACGATCTCGGCGCTTTTCGCCAGCGGGATGACGGCCTTCGGTACCGGCAGCCGCTGCCCCACGGTGGCACGCAAGGCCAACAACAACAACCGCGCCAGGTCGTCGACATCGCCATCCTTCAGGCTGGCAAGCAGTGCGTCGAGTGGCAGCGATATCTCGCTCGCGTCGACCGTATCCGGCCGATCCAGCGCCCATTCAATGAAATCCATGTAGATGGACGCGTGCTTCTTCCATGCGAAGGGCCTCGGCTGCCAATCGATGACGGGACGAAGTCCCACCCCGTGCCTCACGTCCGGAATCGGCTTCCCAGCGTCATCTTCGTCCAAGGAAATCTCGCTGCCTTTTGAACTCTCGCTGCGCAACCCGTGCGGCGCTCTGCTGGATTCCAGCGCCTTCTTGATGGACCTTCGATTGGCCGCCTTGCTGCGGCGGCGATACAGCCCCCAGCATCCTTCGGGAAGTCCCAAGACGAGACCTTTGATCAGATGTCGCTCTTCCCGGCATCTCACCGCGAGGACTGCCGCCATCGTGACGACCTCGGTCAGATCCACATCCAGCAGGGGCTGGCCCTGCCTTGCCAGCCCCCGCAACAGCGAACAGAAATCAGTCCACTCATTCGCGCCGCGTTCGACGGCTCCCCCACACGACGTCTCGAGACGATCCAGGAATTCCTTCCAGCGGGAATTCGTGTGACAGGTGAGGCCCAATCGGTCCAGCAAACGAAGGCGGCGCACCGCCTGCGCGACGGCGCCCAAGGCGGGGCCGTCGCCCGCCCAGGCACCGGTCATTGGAGCGGGTGGGTCCAGGTGCGTCAGCATCTCGCTCAGCGTCGCGTCCTGCCCATCCAGCTGCACCAAGTCCCGCACACACGCGGCAACCAGCAAGCTCGCCCAGGAAGAACGCCCACCTGGGGTGCACATCGCTCGCACGACACGGGCAACGTCGTCGAAATGCTCAGCAAGGATCGGAAAGAAGCCGACCACGACCAGCGTCTTGCCGGAGCGATGGATCCTGGGTTGCAGGGCTGATGCCGCGAGCAGGCGGTGCAGCGCGCGGACGAGGTCGTCATCCACCAGCAAGGCCTCGGCCTCGCTGCGCTTCAGGCCCCAAGCTTGCAGGACCTGTGAAGTCTGCTCGCGGATGCAGTCAAGGATCACCCGGTCCCACGGAGCGGCCTCTGGCGGCGAGCATCCCTCGCGGATGCTGCGGGCGGCCGCCAGCCGGCCCCGGCGCAAGTCGTCCGGATCCAGTCCGAATCTTTTCTGCATCAGCGTGACAGGATTCGCGCCTGTCGTCAGGAAGAAGTAGTCGGCTTCTGACCTGCTCTCGATCGCGGGCAGCATGTCGAACATGCAAAGCGCCAGATACCGGTAGATGACCGCGCGCCATCGCCGCTGCTCTGCAAGAGACAGGGGCTCATGCAAGGACATCTCTTGCAGCCAACGCTCCAGGTTGAGCAGGTAGTTGCCGTCAAGGCAGGTCGCCGTAAGAATGTTCGCGAACCAGGACGAGACGACCTCTGGTTTGAGACGTCCCGGTCGATGGGGTCCTGCAGGTACCGGGGACGGCGTTCGTTCGGCCGACGGTGCCCAATCCCTCTTCGACAGTTTCTCGAGCCCATGGGCGGCGTGGTGACGCCAGCGCTTCACCTTCGCGCCGATGCCTCGCCCCGATCCTCGTCCCGCTGGTGGGCTTTGCCGCCCTTTGCGCACTTCGCCAGTGCCACGCGCTTCCATTCGCACCCCACCGAGCCTTCCCGGCTCGCTAAGTGCGTCTCACCGCCGCAGCGGTTCCCGAAAAATCATGGCCGTCGGGAAGACCCTCCTTCGAGGGCCTTCGCACTCACACCGGCAGCAGTTGGCTCGTGCTGCGCCAGCTCGCCCGCACCGCGTTGTGCGTCAGCGCCCGGGCCGCGCGCACCGCAGCGGTCGCGCCGGCGCGGCGGCAGGCCACCTGGTCCAGCCAGGCAGCGAGGATCGGGTTGCGGCGTGCCAGCGTGGTCCAGCTGCCGCGCCAGCAGCGCGACAGGTCGGCATGCGGCGTCAACTGCCGGCGCGCGCTGCGCGGCAGGTCCTGCCCGGCATGCTCGGTGTAGACCTTGCCCAGGTCGAAGAGGAAGGCGGTCGCGGAACAAACCTGCTGCAACTCCGACACCTCCGACGGCAGCGGCTTGCGGCTGCGCGCGTCGTGCTCGGCATTCATCGCGAACTCGGCGGCCGTGATGCTGGCCTCCAGCAGGCCGTACATCTCCGGATGGTGGTCCAGCGCGGCCGGCTGGGTCAGGAAGTGGTCCAGGTTGCCGCTCTTCTCCAGCACCTGGGCGATGAACTCCTGCAGGTCCGGCGACCAGCGGCTGCACAGGCAGGCGAGCCGGTACACCAGGTCGGCCGGCACGCCCAGGTAGGCCAGGTTGCCGCCGTTGATCCGGCGCACCAGCGTGGCCAGCAGGTTGTCGGCGCCCTGACCTCGGTCTTCGAGAAAGCCCGACAGCGGCAGCCGCAAGGCCGGCAACGCGCGCCAGGAACGATCGATGGAGTCTGAGTTCATGCCGGTCTCGCTGGTTTGTGTATCCCTGGGAACGAATTCTGCGGGCCGCACCACGCGGCAAGACCGGCAATAGAACGGCAATAGCGTGCCTATTCCGCGCCCGTGTCAGACAGCGGGTTACGAGGCGTTGCGGCTGTGTCCGCATGGTTCGGCCGGCCGCGCAACAGCGACCACGCCATGCCGGCCATCAGGGCGACGCCGGCCAGCAGGGCGGCCCAGAGCCAGAGGCGGCGGGTGTCCGGCGCGGTCGCCGCAGCGGCCGGTGCCGGTGCCGCGGAAGACGCAGCCGATTGCACCGGGGCGACATCGGCTTGCAGGATCGCCCGGTCGGCCGGCAGCGCCTCGCCCGGCCGCTGCGTCGGCATCAGCTCGGCGAGCGACATCGTCGGCGGCGCCTGCGCGGGGTCGACGGCCTCCAGCCGGTAGGGGCCGCTGCCGCGCGCCAGCAGCACCAGCGTGCGCGGGCGGACCGCGTAGCGCAGCTGCGGCGGCTGGGCGCCCAGCTGGGCGACACCGCCCGCCACCTGCACGCGCAGCCGCCCATGCACCGCGCCGTCGAATGCCTGCATCGGCGAGCGCGATTCGCCTTGCGGCAGGCGCAGCCACCAGACACTGCCCTGCGCGACCGGCCACCAGCCGGGATCGGGGGCCGGCAGCGGCGCCGGGCTCTTGTCGCGCAGGGCGCGCAACGGGTGGCGCAGCCGATGATGAGGGTGCGACGGGGCCGTGGCCGGCGGGGCTTCGCCCTGCGCGAGCCAGGCCACGCGCGCCACGGCGTTCGCCTCGCGGGGCAGCAGCTCGACCGCCTGCAGTGCCACCGCCGGCAACGCGTAGTCGCACTGCTGTACATCGCAGCCGGTGGGCGCGAGCGGCTCGCTCCACTGCAGCGCGGGCGGGGCCACGTGCCGGCTGCTCGCCGTGACCTCGGCACCCGTCAGCGGCGGCACCGCCCCGCGGCCCAGGCTGCGCAGCCGCAGGTAGCGCGCCGACACGCCGTCCAGCTCGACCGTGCTGCTGTCCAGCCGCTGGCCCTGGTGCTGCAAGGCCACCAACTGCACATCGGGCCGCAGGACGCGCCACCGCGACAGGTCGTCGCTCGCCTCCACCGCCACCGGGTAGACGGCGTTCGCATCGGCCGCCAGCGACAGCGCCACCTCGACCACCGCGCCCTGCACGCCGCGCAGGTCGAGCACCCAGCCGCGCGGTGCATCGTCCGGCACACCCGGCCTCGGCGCCGGCGTGTCCGGCGTCGGCGCCTTCCAGCGCAGGACCGGCACGCCCACCGTCGAGAGGCTGGCGGGCGCCGGGGCCTCGTCGACCCAGGCATGCGAAAGGCGCTCGCCCTGCGCATTGCGCAGCCGCAGCCCGCGCAGGTCGGCGGTGCCGGCCCGGACCTGCCAGGCGAGCGGCAGTTCCAGCGTGTAATACGGCCCCGCCCCTTCGAGCCGCACCGCGGCCGGCGGCGGCAACGCCATCGCCTGCGCGGCCATCGCCAGCACCCCTGCGAGCCTCCATCGCCCCCTCATGGCGCCGCTCCTTCCTGCGCCTCGACCACGGGCCTCCGCGGAGGCACCGGCGCGAAATACCCGACCACGAGCAGGAGCACCCCGACCACGATGAAGGACACGATGCGGTACAGCCCGCCGCGGTCGGCCAGCTCGACGAAGAACAATTTCAACACCACCCCGCCGAGCAGGGCCGCGCCGACGATCCATACGACGCGCCGCACGCGCCGGTGCCCGAGCAGCATCAGCCCGACGCCCACCAGCGACCAGGCCACCGACAGCATCGCCTGCGCGAGCGTCGAGTCGAACAGCGCCTGCACCTCCCAGGGCACGCCGGCCGCGTGGTGGCACAGGCGCAGCACCATCGCGGTATAGAACGCGAAGGCGCTGGCACCCGCCACGCCCCAGCCCACCTCGCGCGGCAGCTGCGCGCGCGCCGGTCCGGGCAGCGCTCGCCACCACAGCGCCAGCACCAGCCCGCACGACAGCAGCGCGATCTCCAGCGGATTGAGCAGCGGCAGGTAGGGCAGCGGCGCGGTCGCGCCCGAATGCGTGTTGGCGATCCAGCCCCACAGCAGCAGGCCGGCCGCCAGCGGCGCGGCGCCGGCCAGCAGGTAGGCCTCGCGGAAGGCCGCGAGCGGCCAGCGCCGCAGCAGCGCCGGCCGCGTCAACGCGAACAGCACCGCCGCCACCGGCGGCACCGCGCCCAGCACGCGCCAGGCCGAACCCGGCTCGCCCGCCTCGTCCAGCCAGGCCGCGCTTTCACGGCCGGCCAGCGCGACGAAGAGCCACAGGCCCACGACATGCACCGACTGCAGCGCGAGCGACGGCAGCCAGGCGGCCTGGCGCCGCGCCAGGATCACGTGCCACAGCAACGCGACGGGCCACGCCATCCAGCCGAGGTGCGCCGAGGGCGGCGCACCGCCATCGATCGCAGTCGATGCGAGCGCGACGAGGGCCAGCGAGGGCAGCGTCAAGGCCGTGGCCTGTCCCAGCACGCGCCAGCCGCGCCAGCCCGCGACCCCTGTCGCGAGCACCGAACTTGCCACCACGCAGCCCGCCAGCGCCGAGGCCCAGCCTTCGATGGCGTGGCGGCGCTGCAGCAGCTGGAGCACCTCGGGCACGAGCATCGCCACCCACCAGGCGAGCGACCACAGCACGACGCCCCACTGCACCGCCGGATGGCGCGACCACGCGAGCGCCGCCGCCGACGCCGGCCGTGCCGCGCGCTGCAGCGCGTCGCCCGCCAGCAGGCCGGCGAGGGCCAGGCCCAGCGGCAGCGCGAAGCGCAGGCCGAAGGGTTCCGTAGTCGACAGCAGGTCCGGGCCGAAGGCGAGCGCGGCGACGGCCGCCCCGAGCTGCAAGGCCAGCCAGCCCAGCACCAGCGCCGGGTGCGCGATGCGCAGCCCGAGGGCCAGCGCCCCGACGCCGAGCCAGGGCCAGGCCAGCGCGGCCTGCTCCGGCGGCATCACCGACAGCAGCCCGAGGGCCACCACCGCGAGCCCGCCCAGCAGCGCCGCACCGCCGCCCGGCGACCAGCGCGGCACGCCCTCGCGCTCATCGAGCGCGGTCAACTGGGCACGCAGCTCGAACACGGCCGTCAGCAGAAGGCTGCCGCCCACGGCCAGCGCGGCCACGAGGCCGGGCCAGCCGTCGCGCGTCGCGTCGCCATGCGCCACGTGGAGCGATGCCGCCCAGCCCGCCAGCGACACCAGGTGCAACCCGGCGGCACAGCCCGCCAGCAAGCGCTGCGCGACGCGGTGGGACAGCGCCATCGCCGCAACACCGAGCAGCGCAACCGCGACGCTGGCCCAGAGCGGCACGAGCACCGTCCAGGCGATCAAGGCCATCGTGCCGGCGGCAAGCCACGGCAGCGCGATGCCGTTCACCGCCTCCCAGCCCGCGCGCTGCGCTGCCGGCTGGCGCCGGTGCACGAACGCCATCGCCAGCACGCTGCCGAGCAACAGCCCCAGGCCCATCAGCGAGCCCCCGACCAGGGGCGTGCCGGGCCGCAGGTCGATCTCGAGCGAGCTCACCAGGCGCAGCACGGCCCCGGCGAGGACGGCCATCGCGAACGCCCGGGTGTAGGTGCGGTGCTGGCGCACGCCGAGCCAGAACATGCCGGCCGCCTCGACGGCCCAGGTCGCGCCGGTCCACGCGCCCTCCAGCGCAAGCGGGATCGCGAGCGTCGCGAAGATCGCGCCCACGATGGCATGCGCCTCGCCCAGCAGCGCATAGCGCGGGCGCGCACTGCGCAGCAGCAGCCCGCCGATGAGCAGGTAGAAGGCCGAGAAGCCGAGCGCCGCCCCCGCCGGCCCCCAGGCGCTGTCCTTCACCATCAGGTACTGCAGGCCGAACCCGGCGAGCGGCACGCCGAACACCAGCGCACTGTCGACGCGGCCCACCTGCCGCAGGGCCTGCGCCGCCCGCCGCGACAGCGCATCGGTGGCCGGCGGGTCCTCGCCCAGCGCCAGCGCACGCCGCGCGAACAGCACGCCGATGGCGGTGAACAGCCCGAAGAACAGCAGCAGGAAGGCCTGGCTCTCGGGATAGAAGGCGGCGACGTAGCTCGACTTCGCCCAGGCCCCGGCCAGCGTGAAGGTGCCGATGAAGCCGATCAGGTTCAACGGCCGCCAGGCCTGGTGCCAGGCCATCAGGAAGATGCCGAGGTCGAGCACCGCGAGGTAGCTGAACAGGGCGACGTGGTGGCCGCCGCCGCTCGACACCAGCACCGGTGCGAGGAAGCCCTCGGCCACCGACACATACGCCAGCCAGGGCGCGTTCTGCAGCACCGCCAGCGCCGCACCGAGCACCGCCACCAGCGCCATCACGCCGAAGGCCACGGTGGGCGGCAGCAAGGCGCCCAGGCGCAGCGCGGCGAGCGCCGTCAGGTAGAACACGCCGATGCCGGCCCCCTGCAGGATCAGGCCGTAGCCCTGCCCGCCCGCCGCGTCGCGCCGGTCGCGCAGGCGCCAGCCGACGGCCAGCATCGCGAGGCCGGCCAGCGCGACACCGACATAGCGCAATTCCACCGGCAGCGTCGCCCGCTCGGCGACATAGCGCAGCAGGAAGGCGAGACCCAGGAAGAGGATCAGCACGCCCACCTTGACGATGGTGTTGCCGCCGAAGATCCAGCGCGCGAGGAACGGCGGCAGGCGGTCGCGCAGCGGCACCGGCGGAGGGGGCGGCGGGGCGAGCCGCGCAGGCGGCGGCGCAACCGGCGGGGGCGGCACGGACACAGTCGCCTCGTCCGGCAGGTCGATCTCGAGCTCCGGCGCGGGAACGACCGCTGCGGCCACCGGCACCGTTGCGGCCGCGGACTGCGGCACAGGCTGCGGCTGGAAGTCGGGCACGTCCAGCACCGTCGGTGCCGGCGTCAACGGCGTCCGGGGCGCGGGCTCCGGCGGCGCGGGCAGGTCGAAGGCGAGCGGCTCGGCCGGTGCCCCGGCGGGCGGCGCCGTGCCCAGGCGCGCGACCTGGGTTTTCAGCGCCGACACCTCGGCCTCCAGCAGCGCCACGCGCTGCGCCAGGCTGGGCGCCGCGGCCGCCTCCGGGACCGGCCCCTCCGGCCGCGCCTTCGACGAGCGCATCAGCAGGATCACCACCGGCGTCACCACCAGCATCACCACCCCGCCCGCCACGTCGCCCAGGGCCAGGCCCACCAGCCCGCCCAGCACCGCGTACACGAAGATCATCGGCCCTCCACCGCGCGTTTCGGGCGATTATGACCAGCGTGTCACACCCCTGCGGCCCCCCTTGCGGGGGTGGAAGGCGGGCGTGTCAGGAAGGCGACGAGCTGCCGCTCCGCCACCGACCAGCCGCGTCGGCGCCCCATCGCGGCGACCGCCTCGCTCGCCGCCCGCAGCCGGGCCTGCGTGGCCTCCAGCACGCGCGGGTGCACGTACGACTTCCGGCAGACCGCCACCGTGTTGCCCAGGCGCTTGGCGACGTCGGCCAGCACGTCGTTCAGCTCGCGGCGCGTGAACGGCTCGTCGTCCCCGCGCTCGCCGGGCAGCTCGCCCAGCAGGGCCAGCGCATGGACGCTGGCATGCCAGGTGCGGAAGTTCTTCGCCGTGAACTCGTCCCCGCTCGCCTCGCGCAGGTAGTCGTTGACGTCCTCGCTGCCCACCCCGCGCAGTTCGCCGTCCTCGCCGACATACTGGAACAGCGCCTGCCCCGGCATGGCCTGGCAGCGCCGCACAATGCGCGCGACGCGCGGGTCTTCGAGCGCGACCCGGTGCAGCACCCCGCTCTTGCCGCGGAACTGCAGCGTGATCTCCGGGCCCTGCACGCGCGCATGGCGGTTGCGCAGCGTCGTCAGCCCGTACGAACCGTTGCTGCGCGCGTACTCGTCGTTGCCGATGCGCACGAGCGTGGTGTCGAGCAGGCGCACCACCGTCGCGAGCACGGTTTCGCGACCCGGCCGCGGGTCGGACGCCTTCAGGTCGCGCTCGACGCGCGCCCGGATGCGCGGCAGCGCATCGCCGAACTCGAGCATGCGCTCGAACTTGTCGGCGTCGCGCGCACGCCGCCAGTCCGGGTGGTAGCGGTACTGCTTGCGCCCGCGCGCATCCCGCCCGGTGGCCTGGATGTGGCCGGCGGGCGAGCCGCAGATCCACACCTGGGTATAGGCCGGCGGGATCGCCAGGCGCCGGATGCGGTCGAGCTCGGCCCGGTCGCGCAGCGGCTGCCCGTCCGGCCCGATGTAGCGGAAGCCCTTGCCCCGCCGCTCGCGCCGGATGCCGGGCACCGCGTCACTGACGTAGTGAAGGCGCTGCGGCACGGCCCTTCAGACCCCGGCGGCAATGACGGCAAAAACGACCGGATGAAACTGCCGCCCAGGTGGTAAGAACATCGGCAGCATTTACAGGTCCACCCGCCGGCGGGATCAGGACGAGGTCTTGGCGCGTTCCCGGTCGCGCAGCATCTTGATCTGGTCATGGTTGCGCTGCACGCCCAGCTGCATGCGCGCCACCACCGCCTTCACCGGCTCCGGCAGGTCGTCGGCGCGCAGTGCCGCGCGGTAGCGGGCCAGGGCGGCGTCCTCGCCGCGCTCGCACTCGTCCAGCATCGCCTGGTCGGTGTAGCCCACCAGCGAGCCGCGCACCGCGACCCAGCCGCGGTGCAGCGAGCCGCTCGCCGTGCCCTCGTCCTTCGGTTCGCCGCCGTACTGCGTGACCAGCGGTGCGAGCTCCTCGGCGGCGCGGCGGCATTCGTCCGCGCGCGTCGTGAAGAGCTGGCGCAGCTCTTCGGACTGCACGTGCTTGGCACAGGCGAGGAAGCCGAACTCGCCGTCCTTCGAGGTTTCGATCAGGTCGTTCAGCGTGTCGACGATGTCATCGTGGCTCATGGTGAGGTCCTTTCGGTGGAAGGCCGGGAAGGCCGGTCCAACCCTGCGGCAGTTGGCGTGCCCGAGGCCCCCGCGAAGGCCTGCAGCGCAAAGCTTGCGGCAAGGCCAACACCAGCATTGGCGCGGCTTGCCGGTCGATCGCGATGGCACATGTGTTGCAGAGACATGGGGGACTTCACGGCATGCGAGGCATCGTCCTACGGTGGTCTTCGCATCGCACCCACAACATCAAGGAGACCGTCGATGAATGCACCGCAACTCCGGACCGACACCCGACAGATCCAGGGGCTGACGCCCCGCCTGCAGCGCGCGGTGCGGCTGCTCCAGCTGTCCTCGCAGGACTTCGTGCAGGAGATCCGCGAGAGCATGGTGACCAACCCCTTCCTCGAGCTGGACGAGACCAGCCCCGAGGCCCTCGCGCCCGCGACGCAGGACGCCGCCCTGAGCGACGTGCTGCCCATCGCCGAGACGAATGCGCTGGCCCCCGCGGCCGAGGCGACGGTGGAATCGTTGCCGGTCGCCGACGCCGACATGGCTTTCGAGCGCGACAGCTGGCAGGCCGGCCCGGGCAGCGGCAGCGGCGGCTCGGGCGACTCCGACATCAGCGCGATGGAACTGGTGGCGGCCGAGGTCGGCCTGCGCCAGCACCTGCGCACGCAGATCAACGTGCTGCCGCTCAGCGAGCGCGACCACGCCCTCGCCTGCACCCTCATCGAATCGCTGGACGACGACGGCTACCTGCGCACCAGCCTCGACGAACTGGCCGCCCTCACCGGCCTGTCGCCCGCGGTCCAGCCGAGCGAGATGACGACCGCGCTGAAGCTGGTGCAGTCGCTCGAGCCGGCCGGCGTCGGCGCGCGCACGGTGGCCGAGTGCCTGCAGCTGCAGTTGCCGCAGATCGAGGACCCCGACGAGCGCCTGCTGGCCGGGCGCATCGTCTCGCAGCACCTGGAACGGCTTGCCCAGCGCGACATCGCCGGGCTGGCACGGGCCCTCGGCGCGGGCGTCGACGAGGTCGCCGCCGCCTGCGAGCGCATCCGCCACCTGGACCCTCGCCCCGGCTGGCGCTTCGGCGCCGAGAACCTGAACTACGTGACGCCGGACGTCATCGTGAAGAAGGTGCGCGGCACCTGGGCGGCGGCACTGAACCATGCGGTCATCCCGCGCGTGAAGCTGAACCAGGTGTACGCCAGCCTGTTCCAGCAGCACCGCGGCGGCCAGCACGGCGAGCTGGCCGCCCACCTGCAGGACGCGCGCTGGACGGTGCGCAACGTGCACCAGCGCTTCTCGACCATCCTCTCGGTGGCGCAGGCGATCCTGAAGCGCCAGCACCGCTTCCTCGACGTCGGGCCGCTCGCGATGAAGCCGCTCGGCCTGCGCGAGATCGCCGAGGAGGTGGGCATCCACGAATCCACCGTCTGCCGCGTCACCAACAACAAGTACATGGCGACGCCGGTCGGCGTGTTCGAGCTGAAGTACTTCTTCTCGCGCGGCATGCACACCGCAAGCGGCGCCAGCACCTCGCCGACCGCGGTGCGCGGCGTGATCCAGGGCCTGATCGAGGCCGAGGATCCGAAGAAGCCGCTCTCGGACGCCCAGATCGCCCGCCTGCTGCTGCGCCAGGGCCTGACGGTGGCCCGCCGCACGGTGACGAAGTACCGGCAGCTGCTGAAGGTGGAACCGGTGGAACGCCGCCGCCGGCTTGCCTGAGGAAATCCCGAAGCTGTCGTTTCGATGTCAGGCACGACACTTGCCAGTGAGATGCAACGGGAACCGGCAGCAGACCGGCACCGACCGACCGACCCCGGCCCGTCACAGCGGGCCCCGAAAGTTCACATGCAGGATCGCGCCACCACGCTGAATGCCATCGGATCCACGCTGTTCGACCGCCTCCCCCAGCCGGCGCTGGCGATCGATGCCGACGGGCATGTGCTCGCCGCCAACCAGGCCGCCCAGGCGCTGGTGCGCGGGGGCGACATTCCCTCGGACCTGACGCGCTTCGCGCCTTCGCTCGGCCTGGCCCGTGCGCTGGGGGCGGGCGAGGCCTGGTCGGGCGAGGTGCAGGTCGGGGCGACGGGCGACGGCGTGCGGCTCTTCGATGCCCAGCTGCTGGCGCTGGAGGACGGCACGGCAACGGCCCCCGGGAGCGCGCGCTGGATCTTCCTGCTGCAAGCTTCGCCGGCGCGCGGGCGCGACGGGGAGCGCGACTTCCGCAGCATGGCCGACGCCGCGCCGGTGATGATCTGGATGGCCGGCCCGGACCGCTGGTGCGAGTGGGTGAACCGGCCCTGGCTGGAGTTCACCGGCACCACGCTCGAAGAGGAGCGCGGCAACGGCTGGACCGAGGTGGTCCATCCCGAGGACCTGGAACGCTGCATGGGCATCTACTCGACCAGCTTCCATGCGCGCCAGCCCTTCGTGATGGACTACCGGCTGCGCCGCCGCGACGGCAGCTACCGCTGGGTGCTGGACAACGGCGTCGCGCACCACAGCGCCGACGGCCGCTTCCTCGGCTACATCGGCAGCTGCGTCGACATCCACGAGCGCAAGGAACTCGAGGAACGCCTGGCCGAGCGCACGCAGGCGATGCGCCTGGCCGACCGGCGCCAGGGCGAGTTCCTGGCCTTGCTGTCGCACGAGCTGCGCAACCCGCTCGCGCCGATCGCCAACGCGGCGAGCGTGCTGCGCACGCTGGAAGGCGAGAACCCGACGCTGGCACGACTGCGCGAGATCGTGGAGCGACAGGTGACGCGGCTGCGGCGGCTCATCGACGACCTGGTCGACGTGACCCGGGTCGCGCAGGGGCAGATCACGCTGATCAAGGAGCCGGTGGCGGTGGATGCGGTGGTGCGCGGCGCGCTGGACGGCCTGCGCGCCAAGCTGGCCGCGGCCGGGCACACGCTGAAGACCGAGTTCCCGAAGGAATCGCCGTTCGTCGAAGGCGACGGGCTGCGCCTGGCCCAGGCGGTGTCCGCGCTGGTCACCAACGCCTCGATCTTCTCCGAGTCGCCGGGCGAGATCGCCGTGTCGGTGCAGGCGCGCGACGGGACGGTCCAGGTGCGGGTGAAGGACCGGGGCCAGGGCATCGCCGCGGACTTCCTGCCGCATGTGTTCGAGCTGTTCGCGCGCAACGATGCGGGCACGGCCTCGCGCCGTCCCGGGCTGGGCGTCGGGCTGACGCTCGCACGCCGCATCGCGCAGCTGCATGGCGGCGGCATCGAGGCACACAGCGCAGGGCCGGGCCAGGGCGCGGAGTTCGTGATCAGCCTGCCGCGCATCGCGACGCCGGCGCATGCCTCGAACGGCCGGCACAAGGCGGCGGCGCCGCCGGCAATGCCGGCCGAGACCTACCGTGTGCTGGTGATCGAGCCGGATGCGGAGGCGCGCGACGTGCTGCGCATGCAGATGGAGCTGTGGGGCCACGAGGTGCAGACCGCGCCGACCGCCGAGGCCGGCCTGCGCGCAGCGCGCAGCCTGCGGCCGCAGATCGTGCTGTGCGACATCAGCCAACCGGATTTCGATGCGGCCTCGGTGGTGGAGCCGATGCGCGGGAGCCTGGCGGGCCTGCCGGTGTTCTTCGCGGCATTGAATGCGCGCGGGCGCCAGGACGACGAGGCGCGAGCCCTCGAGGCCGGGTTCGATGCGTACCTGGTGAAGCCGTTGCGCCCGGAGAACCTGGGGCGCCTGATCCACGCGTTCGCGACGCGCGCCGCCTAGGACGGGCGATCCGCGGATGGCGCGACGAAGCGCGATCCCGGATCACCGGTCACGTCACGACGGCGCCCAGCTGCGGTCCTCGGCGAGGCCGTCCGGCCGCGTGTCGAGCCCGCCATCGCCGCCTGCCGCCGCCTGGTACTCCTTCAAGCGGTTGTACAGCGTCTTCAAGCTGATGCCGAGCGTCGCGGCCGTCTTCTCCTTGTGCCGGCCCAGGTGCTCCAGGGTCGCGAGCGTCACCTGGCGCTCGATCTCCGCGAGCGGCGTGCCGACCCGCACCGTGATCGACGGCGCGCCGCCGTCCACCACGCTCGCCGCCGGCTCGGCGGCGACCGCCCCCGCGGGCTCCCCGTCCGGCGACTGCGGCAGGCACTCGTCCTCGATCGTGTTCTCCAGCGCCATCACATAGGCCCGGTACACCACGTTGCGCAGCTCGCGCACGTTCCCCGGCCACTCGTAGCGTGCCAGGCGCTGCATCGCCTGCGCCGAGAAGCGCTTGGGCGTGCCCTCGCGCTCCGAGATCTGCTCGACGAAATGCGCCGCCAGCAGCGGCACGTCGTCGGCGCGCTGGCGCAGCGCCGGCAGGTGGATCGGGAACACGTTCAGCCGGTACAGCAGGTCCTCGCGCAGCTTGCCGCTCGCCACCGCCTGCAGCGGGCTGCGGTTGGTCGCGGCGATCATGCGCACGTCGGTCTCCAGCGTCTGCGTCGACCCGACGCGCATGAAGGTGCCCGTCTCCAGCACGCGCAGCAGCTTGACCTGCAGGTCCAGCGGCATCTCGGTGATCTCGTCGAGGAACAGGGTGCCGCCGCTCGCACGCTCGAAGAAGCCCTGGTGCTGGCGGTCCGCGCCGGTGAAGCTGCCCTTCTCGTGGCCGAAGATCTCGCTTTCGATCAGGTGCGGCGAGATCGCGCCGCAGTTCACCGCCAGGAACGGCTTGGCGCGCCGGCGGCTCAGGTCGTGCACCGTGCGCGCGACCACCTCCTTGCCGGTGCCGCTCTCGCCGGTGATGAACACCGTCACCGCCGTGCCGGCGACGCGCGCGATCTGCTCGTAGACGCGGCGCATCGGCGCCGAGCGGCCCCACAGGTGGCCGAAGTGGCCCGCGTCGTTCAGCGTCGCGAGCAGGTCCGAGGACTCGGCCTTCAACAGCGAGGGCTTGGTCACGCGCGACAGCACGCCCTTCAGCTGCTTCAGGCTCATCGGCTTGACCAGGTAGTCGGCCGCCCCGAGTCGCAGCGCCTGGATCGAGGTGTCCAGGCTCGCCTGCCCCGTCATCAACACCACGTCGGTGTTGCTCATTCCCTTGGCCTCATTCAACAACTCCATTCCGTTGCCGTCGGGCAGCATCAAATCCAGCAGCACGATGTCGGGTTCCTGCAGCGCCAGCTGGCGCCGCGCGTCGCGCAGCGAACCCGCGGTGGCCACCGTGAAGCCCTCGCTCGCGATCAGCATGGCCATCGTCTCGGCCGAATCCGGCTCGTCATCCACCACCAGGGCGTGCGGCATCACTGAACTCCTTGTTGCCTGCGGCCTGGACGCGCCCAGGCCACGTGCCCTCGGGCACACGGATTGCCCGACAAGCTCATTCCCCACCGAACCGCTGACCATGCACCGGTCACCATCCAAAGATTCCCCTCGAAAGAGCCACAGGAGCGACTACCGCAGCGCCGGGTCCGTGGACGACCCGACGCAAGCCGATGTGAAAGCCATCCCGCAGCCCGCCGGCCTGTCGGCCGCCCTGGCAATTAGCCAGAACCATGCCGCGTGCCCGGGGGAACGGCGCCCCGGGCCGGACGGGCAGAGCAACCTGTCGTCGGAACAGCAGAACACGAAAATGTTGCAGGTGCTTGAACGCCCGCGCGCGAACAAGGTGCGGCCGCTGCAGCCGTGCACCGGCGAGTTCATCGCCGCGTGCGCTGTTGTGCCTGTTACTGCTCACCGTGTCATTCCTCTGCTTCAAGCTGCAGGGCCCGCAACGCCTGCGCCAGCCCCTGGCGCCGATGGCGCGCCCAGTCCTTCCAGGCCGCGTCGCCGACCTCGAGGCGCGGCGCGAGCGTGCGCACCGTCCAGTGCGCGCCGCCCTGCAGCGTCTCCAGTTCCTCCCAGGCCACGGGCACCGACACGCCGAGCCCGGGGCGCGCACGTGCCGACCAGGCCGCCACCGTGGTGGCCCCGAAGCCGTTGCGAAGGTAGTCGATGAAGATGCGTCCGACGCGGTTGTCGGGCCCGCTCTTCACGACGAAGCGTTGGGGGAAGACTTTCGCCAAGTGCGCCACGATAGCGCGTGAGACCGTTTTCACTTGATCGCAGTCGTAACGAGGCGTCAGGGGCACGACGACGTGCAGGCCCTTTCCGCCGCTGGTCTTGAGGAAGCCGACGAGCTTGAGCTCCGCCAGGAAGGCGCGCAGCAGTCGAGCGGCCTCCTGGATCGCAGGCCAGTCGACACCCTCGCCGGGATCCAAGTCGAAGACCATGCGGTCCGGCATGCGAATGCGCTGCGCCGTCGTGTTCCAGCTGTGGAACTCGACCACGTTCATCTGCGCGCACGCGAGGAGCGCCTCGCGGGTGGCGACGGACAACAAGGCCTCGTGACCGGGGTCCAGCGAGGAGTCGAGCAGGGTCACCCCCGCGATGCGATTCGCGCCTGCATGCTTCTGGAAAAAGCGCTCGCCCTCGACGCCGGACGGCGCACGCACGAGGGCGACGGGACGGTCTGTCAGATGCGCAAGCAGCAGCGATGAGACGCTGCCGTAGAACGCGACGAGCTCGCCCTTGGTGACGCCGCTCAGGCTGTCAACCACTCGATCGGGGTGGGTGACGCGCAGCGGGACTGTGGCGGCCGCGACACGTTTTCTCGCCGTGGGCGCGGATGCCGGCGCGGACGCCGGCGCCACGGCGCGCTCGATGCCGATCGCCTGCGCCGGCTTGTCGTCGCGCAGGCCCTGGAAGACCGCGTGGCGCACGCGGCGATCGGCGGTCCATTGCGCGAACGAGACCTCGGCCATCAAGGTCGGTCGCACCCAGTGGGGGACGGCGCGGTGCACGGTGCCGACCTTGGCCGGCGCATCGGCGAACGGGCTCGATCCGGTCTGGAGGGGCTGCAGGCGCGCATGCAGTTCGCGCAGCGAGGCCTCGGTGAAGCCGGAGCCGACGTTGCCGGCGTAGCGAAGCGCGCCCTGCTCGTCGTGCACGCCGAGCAGCAGCGAGCCGAGGCCTTCGCGCGAACCTTGCGGGTCGGTGTAGCCGCCGATCACGAACTCCTGGCGCAGCTGCGACTTCAGCTTGATCCAGTCGCCGCTGCGGCCCGGCACGTAAGGCGCGTCACAGCGCTTGCCGATCAGCCCTTCGAGGCCGGCTTCGCGCGCCGAGGCGAGCAGCAGCGCCGGATCGGCCCCGAGCCTCGGGCTGAAGGCCTCGCTGAAGCCGACGAGGTGCGCGTCGACCGGACGGTCGAACACACGCGCCAGGCGTTCGCGCCGCTGCAGCAGCGGCAGCGCGCGCAGGTCCTGCCCGTCGAGGAAGGGGACGTCGAAGAGCTGGTAGCAGATGCGGCCGGTCTGCCGTGCGTCGAAGGCATTCTGCAGCGCCTGGAAATCGGGGACGCCGCGCTCGTCCATCACGACGATCTCGCCGTCGTACCAGCCCGCGGGCCAGCCAGCTTGGCGCAGGGCCTGCACCAGCGCGGGCAGGCGCGGCGACCAGTCGTGGCCGTTGCGCGTGAAGCATCGCACCTGCCCTGCGCCGTCGATGCGTGTGAGCAGGCGGTAGCCGTCGAACTTCATCTCGTAGAGCCAGTCGCCGTCCTGCGGGATCGCGTCGACCAGGGTGGCGAGCTGCGGCTCGAGCTGCGCCGGCAGGCGTGCCTTCGCGCCTGCGTCCGCGGGCCTCGCGCGCGTGCGCGAAGGCGCTGTAGCCGGGGGCGCATAGGCGGCGGGGTGGGAAGCGGCGGCGAGAGCAGCGGCGGCCATGGGGGAGGCTCCTCGGCCGGTGATGGGGGCGGGCACGCGCGGGGCGCGACTCAGCCGAGCGCGAAGCAGCGCAGGTGCAGGTCGGCCCGCTGGCCGCTGCGCCTGAGCTGCCGCGCGCAGTTGCGCAAACCCTGCGCCACGGCGGCCACGAGCTTGGACGACGGCTTCACCGCGCGCCCGGCGCGCAGCAGGCTGTCGAGCAGGAAGCCGTCCTCGTCGATCATCTCGGCGAGCAGGCGTTCCTGGTCGTCGAACAAGACGGCACGCGGGGCTTCCTTGGTGCCGAAGAGCAGCAGGTATTTGGCGCAGTTGTTCCTGTTCATTCCGGGGGTCCATTGACGAGACGAGACATCTGGGGGCGGATGCTCTCCCAGTTGCGGCGCCGGAGCCAGTCACGGGCGGCCGATTCGCACGTCGGAAAACGCCTACGTGGGTCCTACAGGGGTTCTCCCTGGGCACGCCTGGGGTGGCCCCTGACCGGCAACCCTCCTCTTCTCCTACACGCGCTCGGCGGGCTGGCTGCTGGCCGACACGGGCATCGGTCCCTATCGTGGCGCCAGGGTGTCGCCTTCGCGGCGTCCGTCACTGCCCAGGGAGCCTCTCCATGCATGTCCCGACCGCCGTCACCCACTCGCGCCACGCCGGCCTGCCGATGCCGCACGAGGCCCCGCGGGGGGCAGCGCCGGGGCAGGAGTTCGGACTGGCGATCGAACGTGACCGCCAGTTCGTGCAGATGCTGCGCGCCTACCGCGAGAGCGGCGGGCTCGCGCGCGGGGACGAGGTGGTGGAACGGCTGGCGCAGGCCGAGGCCAGCGGCGGCGTGCCGGCGCTGGCACGGCGCATCGTCGAGCGCGGCGTGCTGAGCTTCGAATGGCGCGGCGAGCTGTGGCTCCCGCTGTTCCAGTTCGACCGCACCGACATGCATGTGCTGGAAGGGCCGCAACAGGTGATGGCCGAGCTGTGGCCGGCCTTCGATGCCTGGGGCGTGGCGGGATGGTTCGTGCAGCCGAATGCGTGGCTGCAGGGCAGGATGCCGGTGGAGGCGGTGGGCACGGAGCTCGCCGAGGTCATCCAGGCGGCGCGCACCGACCGGTTCGTCGCGGCGGGTTGAGTCGCGGGCGACGCGTCCCGGACCGGCGCCCGGGCTACGGCAGCGCCGTCCCCAGCGGAATGTCGTCGTCGGGGACCGCCGCCGCGGGCGGTGCCGCCGGGTGCAGGGTCCGCACCACGCTGCGGTTGCGTCCGCTGCGCTTCGCCTCGTACAAGGCCTCGTCCGCGCGCCGCAGCAGGCTGCTGACGGTGTCCCCCGGCTCGGCCAGCGTCACGCCCAGGCTGATGGTGATGCCCCTTCCCGGCACCCAGCGCGACACGTCCAGCGACTGGACCTTCACGCGAAGCCGCTCGGCGGCCGCCAGGCCCGTCTCCAGGTCCACTCCCGGCAACACGACGAGGAATTCCTCGCCCCCCAGCCGCCCCAGCTCCACCGGCTCGCGCCCGCTGTCGCGCAGCACGGTCGCGATGGCGCGCAGGATGTCGTCGCCGATCAGGTGGCCGTGCTCGTCGTTGATCATCTTGAAGAAGTCGAGGTCCACGATCAGCAGCGCACAGCCCTGCCCCTGCGCCAGCAGCGCCTGAAGCCGCGCCAGCACGTGGCGGCGGTTCGGCAGGTGCGTCAGCTCGTCGGTCATGGCCAGGTCCTGCATGCGGTGGCTGGTGCGCCGGTGGCGCCAGGCCAGGGCCGCCAGGATCACCACCAGCAGTGCCGCGAGCGCGATCACCACCGCGCGCAGCGCGCCGGCGCGCCGTTCCTGCTCGAGGGCCCGCTCGGTCGCGGCCTTCTCCCGCTGCAGCAGCTGGTTCTCCTTGTCCTTGGCGGCGCTGTCGAACTCGACCTTCAGCGTCGCGAAGCGCTGGTCGAGCTGGCGGTGCAGCAGCTCGTCGGAGACCGCCTTGAACTTCTGCTGCTGCTCGTAGGCACCGCGCCAGTCACCCTGGTCGGACAGCGTGACGGCCAGCTCGCCGTAGCCGGTGGCGAGCTCGGCGCGCGAATCGGCCCCGGAGAACACCTTCAGCGCATCGGTCAGCGCGGCCACCGCCTCGGCGGGGCGGCGCAGCTGGCGCAAGGCAATGCCGCGCTGCAGCAGGATCTGCGCGCGCAGGCGCTCATCGGGCGCGCGGCGGTGCAGCTCGCCCGCCTGCTCGAGCAGCGCGAGTGCGCCGTTCGGATCGCCGCGCGCATTGCGCACGCTCGCCAGGCCGCGCAGCGCATAGGCCTCGCCGCGCGCGTAGCCGAGTTCGCGGCTCAGCGCCTGCACGGTCTCGAAGGCGCGCTGGGCGGCGTCCCAGTCCTTCAGGTTCTCGAGCGCGCGGCCCAGGTTGTGCTGCGTCACCGCCTGCTCGCGGCGCAGGCCCGCGGCCTGCTGCGCCTTGAGCGCGGCCTCGAAGTAGTAGCGCGCCTGGGCGTGGTCGCCCATGCGGTTGTAGAGGATCGCGATCGCGTTGAGCGAGGTCAGCGCCTGCTGGGGCATGCCCTGGCGCTCGTAGAGCTGGTTCGCGAGACGCAGGTCCAGCAGGCCGTTGGCGAACTCGCCGCGCACGCCGCGCAGGTAGCCGCGGCGGTAGAGGCCGTCGGCGCGCTGCTCGTCCTCATGCTGCTGCTCGGCCACCGCGACGGCCTGCTCGTAGAGCGCCATCGCCTGCACGCTGTCGCCGGCCAGCTCGCGCAGGTCGCCTTCGCAACCGAGCAGGCTGGAGCGGTAGCGCGGGGCCTGCGGCAGCAGGGCGCGGCCGCGCGCGAGGTGGGCCTCGGCCGCCGCGCGGTCGCGTTCGCCGTGGTAGTCGCAGAGCAGCCAGTGGGCCAGCACCTGGTCGTTGAGGTCCGAGCCGGGCTGGCGTTCGAGCTCGGCCAGCGCCTGCTCGGCGAGCTTGCGGCTTTGCTCCGGGTCGTTGCGCATCGCGGCGCGGCTGCGCTCCAGCATCGCCCGCTGCGGGCTCTCGGCACGGGCAGCCGGCGCCACGGCGATCAACACCCACAACAGCACCAGCAAACTGCGCGAAGGCGGCATAGGGATCCGGTCAGTTGTCGTCGCAGGAGGGACGACCAGGCCGGATTGTCGCGCCAGCCGGGCCCGCAGGTGGGGCGCGGGCGCAAGAAAGCGCCGGCTCGCGGGGCTTCCTGGCGGTTTTTGCGCTGCTTTGGCGGGTCCGCGCCCGGTGCGTGGGCCGAGCTCAGCGACCCAGGGTCCAGTTCAGGCCCAGGGTCCACCAGGCGCCGCGCGAGGCGTCGAGCGCCTGGGCACGGCTGAGGTCGACGCTCACGCGGTCATCGACGATGTAGCGCAAGCCGACGCGACGCTGCGGCCCAAGGGCATCGCGCCACCACTCGACCAGGGCCTGCCATGGCGCCGCCGGATGCCATTCGAGGGCGACGCCCTGGCGCGCGACGTCGGGCGCGTCCTGCCGGAAATCGCGGCCGACGTTCAGGTGCAGCACGAGGTCGTCGCGGGGGGACCAGCTCAGCGGCACCAGCAGCGTCTGCCCGGCGAAGCGGGGCGATCCGTTCTGCCAGCCCGCCGCCCAGACCGCCCCCAGGCCGAGCCCGAGCCCGGGCTGCAGATCGCGCGCCCACTTGAGCTGCAGGCCCATGCTGCGAGCGATCGGCTCGGCATGGTCGACGCTGCGATCGAGGTTCCACCCGATCTCCACGCCGGAGGCGCGGCAGGCCTGGCCGAGGTGCTGCAGCCGGTGGTCCGAGGCCTGCTCGGCCCAGGCTTCGAGCTGGCATTGCCCGGGGTCGAGGATGGCGGCGTCATCGACGGCGTGATGCCCGCCCGCCGCCCGGCTGTGCGCGGGCGTCAGCAGGCCCGCGAGGACCGTCCCGGCAAAGCAAAAAAGCCCCGCGACACCAGGTCGGCAGGGCTTTCTCGGTCTTCGGCGAATTTCGCCGAACACTGTTCTGGCGGAGTCGGAGGGATTCGAACCCTCGATGCAGGTTTTGCCCACATACTCCCTTAGCAGGGGAGCACCTTCGGCCACTCGGTCACGACTCCGGCGAAGACTGCGATTCTAGCCGCAGTTTTTGCCTTTTTCGCTTCAGGCGGCCGCTTGTTCCAGATCGAACGCCTTGTGCAGCGCGCGCACCGCCAGCTCCATGTACTTCTCGTCGATCACGACGCTGGTCTTGATCTCGCTGGTGGTGATCATCTGGATGTTGATGCCCTCCTCGCTCAGGCAGCGGAACATCTTGCTCGCCACACCCACGTGCGAGCGCATGCCGATGCCCACGATGCTCACCTTGCAGATCTTCGTGTCGCCCATCACCTGGGCCGCGCCGGTCTGCGGCAGCACCGTGCTCTTGAGCAGGTCCATCGCGCGCACGTAGTCGTTGCGGTGCACGGTGAACGAGAAGTCGGTCTTCCCCTCGTGCGAGATGTTCTGGATGATGACGTCGACGTCGATGTTGGCGTCCGCCACCGGGCCCAGGATCTGGTACGCGATGCCCGGCTTGTCGGGCACGCCCATCACGGTGATCTTCGCCTCGTCGCGGTTGAACGCGATGCCCGACACAACGGCTTGTTCCATTTTCTCGTCTTCCTCAAAGGTGATCAGGGTGCCCGAACGCGCTTCCTCGGCAATGTCGATGTCCCACGGCGTGAAGCTCGACAGCACGCGCAGCGGCACGCGGTACTTGCCGGCGAACTCCACCGAACGGATCTGCAGCACCTTGGACCCCAGGCTCGCCATCTCCAGCATCTCCTCGAAGCTGATGGTGTGCAGCCGGCGCGCATCCGGCACGATGCGCGGATCGGTGGTGTAGACGCCGTCGACGTCGGTGTAGATCAGGCACTCGTCGGCCTTCATCGCCGCCGCCACCGCCACCGCCGAGGTGTCCGAGCCGCCGCGGCCCAGCGTCGTGATGTGGCCGTCCGGGTCGATGCCCTGGAAGCCGGTGATGACCACCACCTTGCCGGCGGCCAGGTCGGCGCGCACGCGCGCATCGTCGATGCTCTGGATGCGTGCCTTGGTGTACGAGCTGTCGGTCTGCACCGGCACCTGCCAGCCGGTGTAGCTGACGGCCTGCAGCCCCTCGGCCTGCAGCGCGATCGAGAGCAGCCCCACCGAGACCTGCTCGCCCGTCGAGGCGATCATGTCGAGCTCGCGGTCGACCGCCGTCGTCGGCGAGGCCGGCGACAGCTCCTTGGCCAGCGCCAGCAGGCGGTTCGTCTCGCCGCTCATCGCCGAAGGAACGACCACCATCTGGTGGCCGGCGCGGGCCCATTTGGCAACGCGTTTCGCGACATTGCGAATGCGCTCCGTGCTGCCCATGGAGGTGCCGCCGTACTTGTGAACGATGAGTGCCATGAAAGGGTCTTGCCGAGGTGTCGGACGCCAGTGAATGAAGGGTCGCGAGTCGATCGCAACCGCGCATTTTAACTAAGCCCGAACCCACGCCAGGACGACCTGCGGCTGCCCGGGCAGGCCGATGGCCCGCGCGTCGACGCCGAGCCCCGGCACGAAGAGCAGTTGCCCGCCGCTCCAGACGAGCGGCCCGTCGCGCTCCCACGCCGGCCGCCCGGCCGCCTGGTACTGCTTCTTCAGGCTGCGCGGCGGGCGGCCCAGGCCCGTCTGGAACTGCTCGCCGCCCTCGCGCGGGCGCAGCACCGCGGCCCCCAGCCATGCGAGCGGGATGCCGCCTTCGCGCACCCGCGTCGCCACCAGCGTGCCGCCCCAGCCCGGCAGCCTGTAGCGGCCGGCGCGCGCGATCGAGAGCATCGTCTCGCGCTCGGCCGCAGCCGCGACAGGCGGCTCGTCCGCGACGAAACCCAGTCGACCCCGGTGCAGGCGCAGCGCGCCGCCCTGCGCCGGCCAGCGGCCCGCGGCCGACGACGCCTCCCCCAGCTCGTCGTCCAGGCGCTGCAGCAGGCTGGCCGTCACCGGCTGGTCGATCGACTTCAGCCACGCCCGCAGCACGTTCGCACGCCGCGCCGAGCTCAACCGGCGCCACGCCGCCACGTCCAGCAAGGCGCCCTCGCCCACCTGCCGCAGGTCCAGCGCGGCGAGCTCGTCCAGCGCCGCCGACGCCTGCTGCGCCCAGCGCGCCGACTGCGCGAGCGCCGCCTCCGCCTGCGGAAACGCGTCGACCAGGGCGGGCCAGGCGGCCGCCCGCAGGCGGTTGCGCGCGAAGCGCTCGTCGCCGTTGCTGTCGTCGTCGACGTAGCGCAGGCGGTGGTGGCGCACATAGGCCTCGATCGCCTCGCGCGGCATGTCCAGCCACGGCCGCTCCCAGGCCAGGCCGTCGCGCTCGATGCGACGCGGCATGCCGGCCAGCCCGGCCACGCCGGCACCGCGCAGGGCCTGCAGCAGCAGCGTCTCGGCCTGGTCGCGCCGGTGATGGGCGAGCAGCACCACGCCGGCCTCCGCCCCGAGGGCCATCGTGCGCAGCGCACGGTAGCGCACCTGGCGCGCCCAGGCCTCGACGCTCTCGCCGCGCCCCGGTGCGGCCTCGATGCGGTGGTGGATGAAGCGCACCGGCCAGCCGAGCCGCGCCCAGCGCGCGCACTGCGCACGGCCGTGCTCGAGCCACGCGTCGGCCTGTTCGCTCAGGCCATGGTGCACGTGGAGCGCCAGCACCTCGACGCCCTGCCCGCGCGCCGCCTGCACGGTGGCGTGCAGCAGGGCGGTGGAGTCGCGGCCGGCGCTGTAGGCCACCGCGACGCGCTGCGGCGCCACGGCGGGGTCAGTGGTCCTTGGTGTCGCTGAAGCGGCCGTAGGCGCGCAGGCGCTCGTAGCGACGCTGCAGCAGTTCCTTCGGCTTCAGGTCGCTGACCTGGCGCAGCGCGTCGTTCAGCGCACGCTTCAGGAACGAGGCCATCTGCTTGGTGTCGCGGTGGGCGCCGCCCACCGGCTCGTTGACGATCTTGTCGATCAGGCCCAGCGCCTTCAGGCGGTGCGCCGTGATGCCCAGCGCCTCGGCGGCCTCGGAGGCGCGCTCGGAGGTCTTCCAGAGGATGGAGGCACAGCCCTCGGGCGAGATCACCGAGTAGACCGAGTACTGCAGCATCAGCACCTGGTCGCCCACGCTGATCGCGAGCGCGCCGCCGGAGCCGCCCTCGCCGATGATGGTGGAGATGATCGGCACCTCGAGCTGCGCCATCTCGAAGATGTTGCGGCCAATGGCCTCGGACTGGCCGCGCTCCTCGGCGCCGATGCCCGGATAGGCCCCCGGCGTGTCGACGAGCGTGAACACCGGGATGCCGAACTTCTCGGCCAGCTTCATCAGGCGCAGCGCCTTGCGGTAGCCCTCGGGGCGCGACATGCCGAAGTTGCGCGCGGCACGCTCCTTGGTGTCGCGGCCCTTCTGGTGCCCCACCACCATGCAGGACTGGCCGTTGAAGCGCGCGAGGCCGCCGACGATCGACTGGTCGTCCGCGAAGGCCCGGTCGCCCTTCAGCTCCTGGAAGTCGGTGAAGATCTCGCTGATGTAGTCGAGCGTGTACGGCCGTTGCGGGTGGCGCGCGATCTGCGTCACCTGCCACGGGCTCAGGCTCGCGTAGACGTCCTTGGTGAGCTGCTGGCTCTTCTTGCCGAGCCGGTCGATCTCTTCGGAGATGTCGACGGCGGACTCGCTCTGCACGTAGCGGAGCTCTTCGATCTTGGTCTCGAGCTCGGCGATCGGCTGTTCGAAGTCGAGGAAATGGCGTTTGCTCATTCGACGGGATCCTGTTCTTGCGGGACTTGCGGGGAGCGGATGTCCTGGAACCTCACGAACGGAGGCTGCGGCGGCTGCCGGGCGTCAATATGCCACGGCGAGCGGGTCGAGGCTGCGCCAAATGTACCATGTGGCCACCGACCGGTAAGGCGACCAGGCGTCGCCGACCTCGCGCGCCTCGGCCCGCGACACCGGCTCGCCGCTGAAGTAATTCTGGCTGATGCCCTTGAGGAGCGTGGGGTCGTCCAGCGGCAGCACGTTCGGGCGCATCAGGTGGAAGATGAGGAACATCTCGGCCGTCCAGCGGCCGATGCCGCGGATCGCCACCAGCTCGTCGATGATCGCATCGTCGTCCATCTGCTGCCATTGGCGCACATGCACGCTGCCGCTTTCGAAATGCTGCGCCAGGTCGATCAGGTAGTCGACCTTGCGCGCCGACAGCCCGGCCTCGCGCAGGCCGCCCGCACCCGCCCCCAGCACGGCCGCCGGCAGCATGCGGGCGCCGCCCTCGACGCGCGCCGACAGGCGCTCCCACACCGCCTGCGCGGCCTTCACCGAGGCCTGCTGGCCGACGATGGAGCGCGCCAGCGTGGTGAAGGCGTCGCCGCGGCTGTGCAGCCGGCCTTCGCCGAACTGGGGGATCAGCTTGCGCATCACCCGGTCGCGTTTGCCGAGGTGCTTGCACGCCTCGTCCCAGTACTCGGGAGTGACGGAGCGCGCCACGGATCAGGCCTTCATCCAGGTCGTGCCTTGTGCGGAGTCCTGGAGCACGATGCCCTGGGCCAGCAGCTCCTTGCGGATCTCGTCGGCCAGCGCGAAGTTGCGCGCCGCCTTCGCGTCGGCCCGGGCCTGGATGCGGGACTGGATCGCCGCCTCGTCGAGGCCGGAGCCGGCCTGCAGGTAGGCGCGCGCGTCCTGCTGCAGCAGGCCGAGCGTCGCCGCCAGGCCCTTGTACAGCGACGCCGTCGCGGGCGAGCGGGTCTTGTTCAGCTCGGTCGCGAGCTCGAACAGCACCGCCACCGCCTCGGGCGTGTTGAAGTCCTCGTTCATCGCGGCGCGGAAGCGCGCCGCCTGCGGCTGCAACCAGTCGACCGGCTGGTCGGCCACCGGCAGGTCGAGCAGCGCGGTGTAGAGCCGGCGCAGCGCGTTGCGCGCGTCGTCGAGGTGGACGTCGCTGAAGTTGAACGGGCTGCGGTAGTGCGTGCGCAGCATGAAGAAGCGCATCGTCTCGCCGTCGTAGCGCTTCAGCACGTCGCGGATGGTGAAGAAGTTGCCGAGCGACTTCGACATCTTCTCGCCGTCGACGTTGAGGAAGCCGTTGTGCATCCAGACGTTGACGAAGCGCTTGCCGGTGGCGCCTTCGCTCTGCGCGATCTCGTTCTCGTGGTGCGGGAACTGCAGGTCCATGCCGCCGCCATGGATGTCGAACTGCTCGCCGAGCAGCGCGCAGCTCATCGCCGAGCACTCGATGTGCCAGCCGGGGCGGCCGGGGCCGAAGTCGCTCGCCCACTTGGCGTCTTCGGGCTCGGTGGGCTTGGCGGATTTCCAGAGCACGAAGTCGAGCGGGTCGTCCTTGCCGTCGAGCACCGCGACGCGCTCGCCCGCGCGCAGCTGGTCGAGCGACTTGCCCGAGAGCCTGCCGTAGCCCTCGAACTTGCGCACCGCGTAGTTGACGTCGCCGTTCGGCGCGCGATAGGCCAGGCCCTTGCGCTCGAGCGTGCCGATCATGTCGAGCATCTGCGGCACGTACCGCGTGGCGCGCGGCTCGTGCGTCGGCGGCAGGATGCCCAGCGCGGCGACGTCCTCGTGCATCGCCGCCGTCATCTCGTCGGTGAGCTGGCGGATCGGGATGTTGCGCTCGAGGGCGCGCTTGATGATCTTGTCGTCGATGTCCGTGATGTTGCGGACGTAGGTGACCTGGTAGCCGAGCGTGCGCAGCCAGCGCGCGACGACGTCGAAGGCCATCATGAAGCGGGCGTGGCCGACATGGCAGTAGTCGTAGATCGTCATGCCGCACACATACATGCGCACATGATTCGATTCGATCGGCGTAAAAACCTCGGTCTGGCGCGACAGGGTGTTGAAGATGCTCAGGGTCATCGGCGGAGTGCTGCAGTGGAACCGCTCATAAGGCCTGGCCGGCGGGCTGAATCCGGCGGCGCCGTGGCGCCGGCCGGTGCCGCGCACCCGGGGTGTGGCGAGGGTCGGAGGGCTTGCAACCCATGGGGCTGCGATACAATTTTCGCAGTATAGCGGCCCGCTTCCGCACCCTGCAGCCGGGGTCCCGGCGGGCGCCCCGGAGCGCTGCGGCGCTTCTCCTAACGTTGCGGCACGCCTCCGATGACCCGTCTCCGCTTCCCGCTCGCCGCCCTCGCCGCCGCCGCGCTCGCCGCAGCCGCCGGGACGGTGCGTGCCGACGAGTATGCCGACGTCGACCGCCTGTTCAGCGCCGGCCAGTACGCCGAGGCGAACCAGAAGGCCGACCAGTTCCTCGCCGCCCGGCCCAAGGACGCCCGAATGCGCTTCCTGAAGGGCATGGTGCTGTCGGAACAGGGCAAGACCGCCGAGGCGATCGCGCTCTTCGGCAAGCTGACCGAAGACCACCCGGAGCTGCCCGAGCCGCACAACAACCTCGCGGTGCTCTACAGCAAGCAGGGCCAGTACGAGCAGGCGCGCCGGTCGCTCGAGGCCGCGATCCGCACCAACCCGAGCTACGCGACGGCCTACGAGAACCTCGGCGACGTCTACGCCAAGCTCGCGAGCCAGGCCTATTCCCGCGCCCTGCAGATCGACGGCGGCAGCAGCGGCCAGGTGAGCCCGAAGCTCGCAATGGTGCGCGACCTGTTCTCGCTGATGGCACGCAGCGGGTCGGCGGTGGCCTCGTCGCCCGCGCCCTCGCCCGCCCCCGCGCCGGTGGTGGCGGCCGCGCCCAAGCCGGCGGCCGCGCCCGCCCCGGTTGCCCCGGCGGTGCCGAAGCCCGCGCCGGCAGCCGCCCCGGCGGTGGCCGCAGCGCCGCCTGCACCGCCTGCGCCGGTTACCGCTCCGGCCGCCAAGCCCGCCCCCGCCCCCGCACCGGTCGCCGCCGCGCCATCGGTTGCTGCCGGCGCCTCGGGCGACGAGGCCAAGACCATCCAGGCCGCCGCCCTCGCCTGGGCCGACGCCTGGGAGCGCAAGGACATGGACGGCTATTTCGCGGCCTACACCCCCGACTTCAGCGGCGGCAAGACGCGCGCCGCCTGGGAGGCCGAGCGCCGCGCCCGCATCACCGGCAAGCGCAGCATCAACGTGACGCTGAGCGACTTCCACATTCGCGTCCAGGGCGACAAGGCCGTGGTGCAGCTGCGCCAGGCCTACAGCGCCGACGCGCTGAAGGTGTCGAGCCGCAAGACGCTGGAGATGGTGCGCGTGTCCGGCCGCTGGCTGATCCAGAAGGAAAGCACCGGTTCGTGATCCGACGATGGCGTGAGGCGTGCCGCCGCGCGGCACTGCGGTTCTGCGTGCTGCCGCTCCTGGCGGGCGGCCTGCCCCCGGCTGCGACCGCCGGCCCCGCCGGCCCGCTCGCGCCGGTGGTGGCGCGCAGCGCCGCGGCCTCGCGCCCGGCTGCGCTCGCCTCGCCCGAGGCGCGCCTGATCGAGATCTACCAGCTCATCCACGACGGCGACACCCGCCGCGCGCTGGCGCGCGCCGAGGCACTGACGCGCGACGTGCCCAATTTCCAGCTCGCGCAGCTGGTGCACGGCGACCTGCTGCTGGCGCGCCGCCAGCCGTTGCCGGCGCTGGGCGCCGCGCCGGCCGAGCTGGCCGCCTCCGCCCCCGACCAGCTGGCCCAGCTGCGCCAGGAGGCCGGCCTGCGGCTGGCCGCCCTCACCGAGCGCCCGCCGTCCGGTGCGCTGCCGCGCCAGTTCCTCGACATCCCCGTCAGCACGCGCCATGCGATCGCCGTCGACGCGAGCCGTTCGCGGCTGTACCTCTTTGCCAACGACGCGAAGGGCCTGCACCTGATCGCCGACCACTATGTGTCGCTGGGCCGGCTCGGCGTCGACAAGAAGGAGCAAGGCGACCAGCGCACGCCGCTCGGCGCCTACTTCATCACCAGCCGCCTGACGCCGCAGCAGGTGGCCGAGTTCTACGGCCCCGGCGCGCTGACGCTCAACTACCCGAACGAGTACGACCGCCGCCGCGGCAAGACCGGCGGCGGCATCTGGCTGCACGGCGTGCCGCCCGCCAACTTCGCCCGCGGGCCGCAGACCACCGACGGCTGCGTCGTGCTCGCCAACCCCGACCTGCAGCGCCTGCTGCGCGAGGTCTCGCCGCGGCGCACGCCGGTCGTGATCGCCCCGAAGCTCGAGTGGGTCGCGCCGGCCCAGGTCGAGCGCGAGCGCAACGCGGCGCGCGCGATGATCGAGCAGTGGCGCGTCGCGCGCTCGCAGGGCGACGCCGCGCGGCTGCTCAGCTTCTACTCGCCGCAGTTCCAGAGCGGAACCGCCGACCTTGCGCAGTGGTCGCAGCAGGTCGACAAGGAACTGCGGGCCACGCGCGGGCGCAGCGCCGAGCTGAAGGAGATGTCCATCCTCTCGTGGCGCGACACCGGCGAGGTGCTGATCGTGACCTTCGGCGAGGTGCTGAGCGGCCAGGTGACCGGCCCGCTCAAGCGCCAGTACTGGGGGAAGGAAGGTGGACAATGGAAGATATTCTTCGAAGGAGTGATTCTGTGAACAAGACCAAGTCGTGGCTGCCGGTGCTCGCCGCCGGCGCCATCGCCCTGTCGAGCAGCATGGCGGCATATGCGCAGAAGGTGAAGCTCGCCACCTCGATGGGCGACATCGTGCTCGAGCTCGATGCCGCGAAGGCGCCCAAGTCGGTCGCCAACTTCGTGCAGTACGTGAAGGACGGCCAGTACAACGGCACGGTGTTCCACCGCGTCATCCCGAACTTCATGATCCAGGGCGGCGGCATGACCCCGGACCTGAAGGAGAAGCAGACCCGCGCGCCGATCCCGCTGGAGGCCCGAAACGGCCTCGAGAACAAGCGCGGCACGGTCGCCATGGCACGCACCATGGACCCGAACTCGGCCACGGCGCAGTTCTTCATCAACGTGAAGGACAACGACTTCCTGAACGCCGCGCAGGCGCGCGACGGCAACGGCTACGCGGTGTTCGGCAAGGTCGTCGCCGGCATGGACGTGGTCGACAAGATCCGCGCCGTGTCCACCGGCAACAAGGGCCCGTACCAGGATGTCCCGGTCGAGCCCGTCCTCATCAAGCAAGCCACGCTGGAGAAATAACATGACCCAACTCGTTGATCTCGTCACCAACCACGGCACCATCCGCATCGAACTCGACGAGGCGAAGGCGCCGCTGTCGGCGAAGAACTTCGTGTCGTACGTGCAGAAGGGCCACTACAACGGCACGGTCTTCCACCGCGTCATCAAGGGCTTCATGATCCAGGGCGGCGGCTTCGAGGCGGGCATGAAGCAGAAGCCCACCGATGCGCCGATCCAGAACGAGGCCTCGAACGGCCTGAAGAACGACAAGTACACGCTGGCGATGGCGCGCACCAGCGCGCCGCACTCGGCGTCGGCGCAGTTCTTCATCAACGCCACCGACAACGACTTCCTGAACTTCAAGTCCGAGACGCCGTCGGGCTGGGGCTATGCGGTGTTCGGCAAGGTCGTCTCGGGCACGGAGATCGTCGACGCGATCGAGCGCGTGAAGACCGGCAACAAGGCCGGCCACAACGACGTGCCGCTCGAGGACGTCGTGATCACCGAAGCCAAGCTCGTCTGAACGGGCCGACCGCCGACGTGAGCCATCCCGCAGCCCCGCCGCCGCTGCCCGGCCTGTGGGAGTACGTGGCGCCCATCGAGTGGCGCCACGTCGACTTCATTTCCGACCTGCACCTCAGTGCCGACACGCCGCGCACCTTCGAGGCCTGGTCGGCCTACCTGCGCACGACCGACGCCGACGCGGTGTTCATCCTGGGCGACCTGTTCGAGGTGTGGGTCGGCGACGACAGCCGCCACGAGGGCTTCGAAGCCGCCTGCGCGCATGAGCTGGCCGAGGCGGCCTGCCGCCGCACGATCGGATTCATGGCCGGGAACCGCGATTTCCTGGTCGGGCAGGAGATGCTGCGCGACTGCGGCGTGCTGGCGCTGCCCGACCCGACGCTGCTACAGGCCTTCGAGCAGCGCGTGCTGCTGACCCACGGCGATGCGCTGTGCCTGGACGACCTGCCCTACCAGCAGTTCCGCAGCGTGGTGCGCAGCCCGGCATGGCAGCAGGATTTCCTGGCCCGGCCGCTCGAGGACCGGCGCCGCTATGCGCGCACGGTGCGCGACGAGAGCGAGCAGCTCAAGCGCCGCATGCCATCGCCGATGGATTGGGCGGACGTGGACGGGGCCGCGGCGGTGCGCTGGCTGCACGAGGCGGGCGCCTCGACGCTGGTGCACGGCCACACGCACCACCCGGGCAGCGAGCCGCTGTCGCCGGGGCGGCTGCGCCATGTGCTGAGCGACTGGGACCTGGACCATGGTGCCCGGCGCGCCGAGGTCCTGCGCCTGGGCGAGCGCGGCTTCCGGCGCATCTCGCCGCCCGGCGTCGACCTCGGCTGAGGCTGTCGTGCTCGGCCGCTGGTGGGGCGCGGTGCAGGCGTGGCGCGAACGGCGCACGCTGGTGCAGCGCGCGATTCCCGATGAACTGTGGGGTGCGACGCTGGAGCGCTATCCCTTCCTTGCCGAGCTGGACGCCGCTGACGCGGCGAGGCTGCACAGCCTCGCCACGCTGTTCCTCGACCGCAAGCAGTTTCATGGCACGCACGGCGTGGAGGTCAGCGACGCGATGGCGGTCGACATTGCCGCGCAGGCCTGCCTGCCGGTGCTGAACCTCGGGCTCGGCTGGTACGACGGCTTCGTCGGCATCGTCGTCCACCCGGACGAGATGGTGGCGCAGCGCGAGGTGATGGACGAGGACGGGGTCGTCCACGAGTACGAGGAGGTGCTGAGCGGCGAGGCGCTGGAAGGCGGCCCGGTGACGCTGTCGTGGCGCGACGTGGCCGATGCGGCGGAGAGTGCCGACTGGGGCTACAACGTCGTCATCCACGAGTTCGCCCACGTGATCGACATGCGCGACGGCCAGGCCGACGGCGTGCCGCCCCTGCCCGACCGCGCGGCGCGCCAGCGCTGGCAGGAGGTGCTGGAGGCGAGCTACGAGCGCTTCTGCGACGAGGTCGACAGCGGCGTGGAGACGGTCATCGACCCCTATGGCGCCGAGGCGCCGGCGGAGTTCTTCGCCGTGGCCTGCGAGACCTTCTTCGTGTCGGCGCCCGACCTGCAGGACTGGGATGCCGGCTTGTACGCGCTGCTGCGCGACTTCTTCGGCCAGGACCCGGCTGCACGCTTTCGGCACGCCGAAGCGGATTGAATCACGATCCCCGGATTGGCATCCGGGCTACGAAAAACGGGGCCCGAAGGCCCCGTTCGCGTCGCATGCCGGCAGTGATCAGGCTGTCGCCGGTTCTGCCTTGGGCTTGTCGATCTTCTTGGCGGGCTGGATGTCCAGCACCGTCTTGCCCTCGGCATCCACGTCCACCGTCAGGCGGCCGCCGTCGACCAGGCTGCCGAACAGCAGCTCGTCGGCCAACGCGCGCCGGATCGTGTCCTGGATCAGGCGCTGCATCGGCCGCGCCCCCATCAGCGGATCGAAACCGTTCTTCGCCAGCAGCTTGCGCAGACCGTCGGTGAAGGTCACCTCGACCTTCTTCTCCGACAGCTGGCTTTCCAGCTGCAGCAGGAACTTGTCGACCACCCGCAGGATGATCTCCTGGTCCAGCGCGCGGAAGCTCACCGTCGCGTCGAGGCGGTTGCGGAACTCCGGCGTGAACAGGCGCTTGATGTCGGCCATCTCGTCGCCCTGCTCGCGGGCGTTCGTGAAGCCGATCGTCGACTTGTTCATCGTCTCGGCCCCCGCGTTCGTCGTCATGATGATGATGACGTTGCGGAAGTCGGCCTTGCGCCCGTTGTTGTCGGTCAGCGTGCCGTGGTCCATCACCTGCAGCAGCACGTTGAAGACGTCCGGGTGCGCCTTCTCGATCTCGTCGAGCAGCAGCACCGCGTGCGGCTTCTTCGTGATCGCCTCGGTCAGCAGCCCGCCCTGGTCGAAGCCGACATACCCCGGCGGCGCGCCGATCAGCCGGCTCACCGCATGGCGTTCCATGTATTCGCTCATGTCGAAGCGGATCAGCTCGATGCCCAGGATGAACGCGAGCTGCTTGGCCACCTCGGTCTTGCCGACACCGGTCGGGCCGCTGAACAGGAACGAGCCGATCGGCTTGTCCGGCTTGCCCAGGCCCGAGCGCGCCATCTTGATCGCCGCGGCGATCGCCTCGACCGCCGGCTCCTGGCCGAACACCACGCTGTTCAGGTCGCGGTCCAGCGTCTTCAGCTTCGAGCGGTCGTCGCTGGACACGCTGGTCGGCGGGATGCGCGCGATCTTCGCGACGATTTCCTCGACCTCGTTGCGCGTGATGGTCTTCTTCTGCTTGCTCTTCGGCAGGATGCGCTGCGCCGCGCCCGCCTCGTCGATCACGTCGATCGCCTTGTCGGGCAGGTGGCGGTCGTTGATGAACTTGGCCGACAGCTCCGCCGCCGCCTGCAGGGCGGTCAGCGCGTACTTGACGCTGTGGTGCTCCTCGAAGCGCGACTTCAGGCCCTTCAGGATCTCCACCGTCTGCTCGACCGAGGGCTCGACCACATCGACCTTCTGGAAACGCCGCGACAGCGCCGCATCCTTCTCGAAGATGCCGCGGTACTCGGTGAAGGTGGTGGCACCAATGCACTTCATTGCACCGGAGCTCAGCGCGGGCTTCAGCAGGTTGCTCGCGTCGAGCGTGCCGCCCGAGGCCGCACCGGCACCGATCAGCGTGTGGATCTCGTCGATGAACAGCACCGCGTTGGGCTGGTCCTTCAGGTGCTTCAGCACGCTCTTCAGGCGCTGCTCGAAATCGCCGCGGTACTTGGTGCCCGCCAGCAGCGCGCCCATGTCGAGCGAATAGACGTTCGCGTCGGCCAGGATTTCCGGCACGTCGCCCTGGGTGATGCGCCAGGCCAGGCCCTCGGCGATGGCGGTCTTGCCCACGCCGGCCTCGCCGACCAGCAGTGGGTTGTTCTTGCGCCGGCGGCACAGGATCTGGATCACGCGCTCGACCTCGAGCTCGCGGCCGATCAACGGATCGATCTTGCCGTCGCGCGCCATCTGGTTCAGGTTCTGCGTGAACTGGTCCAGCGGCGAACCCTTGCCCTCGCCCTCTTCCTTGTCGCCCTCGGGCCCGGCGCTGCCGTCGGCCGGCTTGGCCGGCTCGGGCGGGTCGGACTTCTTGATCCCGTGGGCGATGAAGTTGACGACGTCCAGGCGCGTCACGCCCTGCTGGTGCAGGTAGTAGACCGCATGCGAGTCCTTCTCGCCGAAGATCGCCACCAGCACGTTCGCGCCGGTCACTTCCTTCTTGCCGCTGCCGGTGGACTGCACGTGCATGATCGCGCGCTGGATCACGCGCTGGAAGCCCAGCGTCGGCTGCGTGTCCACCTCTTCGGCGCCGCCGACGGTGGGGGTGTTTTCCTTGATGAACTGCGCCAGGCTCTTGCGCAGGTCGTCGATGTTCGCCGAGCAGGCGCGCAGCACCTCTGCGGCCGACGGGTTGTCGAGCAGCGCCATCAGCAAGTGCTCGACGGTGATGAACTCGTGGCGCTGCTGGCGCGCCTCGACAAACGCCATGTGCAGGCTGACTTCAAGCTCTTGCGCGATCATGCGGCCTCCATAATGCATTGCAACGGGTGACCGCCCCGACGGGCAGCGGCCAGCACCAATTCGACTTTGGTTGCGGCGACGTCCTTGGTATAGACGCCGCAGACTCCGCGACCTTCCTTGTGAACCTTGAGCATGATCTGCGTCGCGGATTCAAGGTCGCGCTGGAAATATTCCTGCAGCACCATCACGACAAACTCCATCGGCGTGTAGTCGTCGTTGAGCAGTACCACCTGGTACATGCGCGGCGGCTCGGTCTTGGCGGCCTGCCTTTCGGCCACGACGGCCCCTTGACCGTCATCGGGCAGGGGCCCCTTCAACGGCTCGGGCGGTGTCGGTTTTTCCTCGGGCATGGAACCATTCTATAGAGTTGATTTCGTCGTGCTCACCCGAACGGATATTGCGACGTGACGGAAAACTGCAAGCCCCGGAAATGCGTCGCAAGCACCCCGCTGTTCCCCGACGGTTCTCCGCCACAGACCCGCGGGAATGCATTTGGTTGCATGGCCCCCGATGATGGTTTGCCGCGCCTTGACAGTCACCCGGGTGGCGCACAAAATTCTCCGCTCACAGGGACAGGAGACCAATATGGCCGTCGGAACAGTGAAGTGGTTCAATGATGCGAAGGGATTCGGCTTCATCGAACCTGAAGGGGGTGGCGAGGATGTGTTCGCACATTTCTCGGCCATCCAGAGTGAAGGCTTTCGCACGCTCAAGCAGGGCGGGCGAGTGAGCTATGAGATGGTGCAAGGCCCCAAAGGGCAGTTGGCGCAGAACATCTGCGCCCTGAACGATGGGGAGGTGCCGTCCAAGCCCAGCCAGCGACGTTTTGCTGGCGAGGCAGAGTCCTCAGCTGCGGCAGCCTGACAGGCAGGCCGCGCAAGCGGCATGATCGTCAGCGGATCGCCCGCGTCACCTTGGTGATGCTGGCGGCGGGTGCCGTCATGGCTGGATCCATCCGGTCACGACTTTCGATCGTGCGCGCCTTCGGGCGCGCATGATGGGCAGGCGTGCACCGGCTTGGGGCCGGATCGCGACAGCGGTTCCGTGCAACGCTGGAAATCACCCAGTTGAAACGACGAAGGCCTGCTGAGAAGCAGGCCTTCGCGTTGGCGTGTCCGCTGGTTGCGTCCGCTTTTGCAGCGCCCGGCCGTCGGCCGGGCAGGGTCGGTCACATGTGGTCGATCATGACCTGGCCGAAGCCGGAGCAGGACACCTGGGTCGCGCCGTCCATCAGGCGGGCGAAGTCGTAGGTGACCTTCTTCGACAGGATGGACTTTTCCATCGAGCTGATGATCAGGTCGGCTGCTTCCGTCCAGCCCATGTGGCGCAGCATCATCTCGGCCGAGAGGATCTCGGAGCCCGGGTTGACGTAGTCCTTGCCCGCGTACTTGGGCGCCGTGCCGTGGGTGGCCTCGAACATGGCGACCGAGTCGCTCAGGTTCGCACCCGGGGCGATGCCGATCCCGCCCACCTGGGCCGCCAGCGCATCCGACACGTAGTCGCCGTTCAGGTTCAGGGTCGCGATCACCGAATATTCGGCGGGGCGCAGCAGGATCTGTTGCAGGAAGGCATCGGCGATCGAATCCTTGATCGTGATGTCACGGCCGGTCTTCGGGTTCTTGAACTTGCACCACGGGCCACCGTCGATCAGCTCGGCACCGAATTCCTTCTGCGCCAGGCCATAGGCCCAGTCGCGGAAGCCGCCTTCGGTGAACTTCATGATGTTGCCCTTGTGCACGATGGTCACGCTGGGCTTGTCGTTGTCGATCGCGTACTGGATCGCCTTGCGCACCAGGCGCTCGGTGCCTTCGCGCGAGACCGGTTTGATGCCGATGCCCGAGGTGCCCGGGAAACGGATCTTCTTGACGCCGAATTCGTCCTGCAGGAACTTGATCAGCTTCTTGGCCTTGTCGCTCTCGGCCTCGAACTCGATGCCGGCGTAGATGTCCTCCGAGTTCTCGCGGAAGATGACCATGTCGGTCTTCTCGGGTTCCTTGACCGGCGAGGGCACGCCCTTGAAGTACTGGATCGGGCGCAGGCAGACGTAGAGGTCCAGTTCCTGGCGCAGCGCGACGTTCAGCGAGCGGATGCCGCCGCCGACGGGCGTGGTCAGCGGGCCCTTGATCGACACGACATACTCGCGCAGCACCTGCAGGGTCTCTTCCGGCAGCCACACGTCCGGGCCGTAGACCTTGGTCGACTTCTCGCCGGCGTAGATCTCCATCCAGTGGATCTTCTTGGCGCCGCCGTAGGCCTTCGCGACCGCCGCGTCCACCACCTTGATCATCACCGGGGTGATGTCATAACCGGTGCCGTCCCCCTCGATGTAGGGAATGATCGGCTGGTCGGGGACATTGAGCGAGAAGTCGGCGTTGACGGTGATCTTCTGCCCGCCCTCGGGCACCTTGATGTGCTGATACATGGAATTTGCTCCGCGCGCTGCTGGGATGACGACTGACGTGGGGTACCGATTGCAGCCGGCGATTCTATGCCACGCAGGCTGTCAACCGGGTTTCGAGAGCCCGCGTTAGCTGCGGGCCGCCCATCCGGACGGCGGATCCAAACTTCCGAAAGGTATCCCGATGAAGAAGATTCTGGCCGCCCTGATCGCCTCCCTGTTCGCTGCAGGCGCCTTTGCCGCCGATGCCAAGCCTGCCGCCGATGCAGCCAAGCCGGCGGCGTCGGCCGCCTCCTCGGCCAAGAAGGCCGACAAGAAGTCCGAGAAAAAGGCCGAGAAGACCGAGAAGAAGGCGGAAGAGAAGAAGGGCTGAGCCTCGCCCTCCGAGTCGCGAAGAACGCCCGGCCCGTGCCGGGCGTTTTTCCTTGCCGCCGATCGCTACACTCGTTTTCCCATGAAGCATCCCCTCCTCCTCGCCGCGCTCGCCCTGTGCAGCGCCGCCGCCCTCGCCGAGGACGCGCCCCAGCAGCTGCCGGCGATCCGCCTCAGCGCGGGCATCCACAACATCCAGGCCCAGGTCGCGCAGACGCCGGACGAACGCGCCACGGGGCTGATGTTCCGCCGCAGCATGGGCCCCAACGAGGGCATGCTGTTCGCCTTCGAGGAGCCCGGCGTGCAGTGCTTCTGGATGAAGAACACGCTGCTGCCGCTCTCCGCCGCCTTCGTGCAGGACGACGGCACCGTGACCAACATCGAGGACATGAAGCCCCAGACGCTGGACTCGCACTGCTCGAAGAAGCCGGTGCGCTTCGTGCTGGAGATGAACCAGGGCTGGTTCGCCAAGCGCGGGATCAAGGCCGGGGACAAGCTGTCCGGCACCCCATTTTCGCGCTGAGCCCATGAAAAAGCCGGTCTCGCGACCGGCTTCTTGCTGGACGGGGCGGGCCCGACACGCAATCAGCTGAAGTTCTTTTCGGCGAAGTCCCAGTTGACCAGCGAGGTCAGGAAGGTCTCGACGAACTTCGGGCGCAGGTTGCGGTAGTCGATGTAGTAGGCGTGCTCCCACACGTCGATCGTCAGCAGCGGCTTGTCGCCGGTGGTCAGCGGCGTGCCGGCCGCGCCCATGTTGACGATGTCGACGCTGCCGTCGGACTTCTTCACCAGCCAGGTCCAGCCGGAACCGAAGTTGCCGACCGCGCTCTTGGTGAAGGCTTCCTTGAAGGCGGCGTAGCTGCCGAACTTGGCGTTGATCGCCTGGGCCAGCGCGCCCTTGGGCTCGCCGCCGCCGGCCGGCTTCATGCAGCTCCAGAAGAAGGTGTGGTTCCAGATCTGCGCGGCGTTGTTGTAGATGCCGCCGGACGACTTCTTGACGATGTCCTCCAGGCTCATCGACTCGAACTCGGTGCCCTTCTGCAGGTTGTTGAGGTTCACCACATAGGCGTTGTGGTGCTTGCCGTAGTGATACTCGAGGGTCTCCTTGCTCAGGTGCGGCGCAAGGGCATCCTGGGCATAAGGCAGCGGCGGCAGCGTGTGTTCCATGTGAGTTCCTTTCGAGTGTCGGATCAGGTGGGGCGCATTGTAGGCAGACCCACCGCGGACTGCAGGGGCTCGCCGGATGACGTCACGCTCAGCACGCCGACCTCGGCACGGCCGTCGGCCAGCACGGCTCCCAGGCGCTGCCCCGGAACCAGGGCCGCCACACCGGCAACCGGCGTGCCGTCGGCGTCCTCCAGCCAGGCGTAGCCCCGCGCCAGCACCTGCCGCGGGTCGACCGCCCGAAGCCGCGCCGCGAGCGCATCGACGCGGTGGCCGGCGATGTCGCTGCCGCGCTGGACACTGCGCGCGAGCCGCGGCGCAAGCCCCTGCAGGCGGTGCGAATCGCCCTGCAGCCGGCCGCGGGCCGCGCCCTGCATCCGATGCGCCAGGCCCTGCAGCCGCTGCGCATTCACGCGCACGCCCTGCCCCGGCCGCGCCAGTCGCAGCGCGGCGCGATCGAGCCGTTGGCCCTGCTGGTCCAGCACATGGTGCAGGCGGCGTCGCATCAGGGTGGCGAAGCCGGCCAGCATCTCCGCCAGCTCGCGCGTCGGCGGCGCGGCCAGCTCGGCGGCGGCCGTCGGCGTGGGCGCACGCAGGTCGGCCGCGAAGTCCGCGAGCGTCACGTCGGTCTCGTGCCCGACGCCGCAGATCACCGGCAGCGGGCTCGCCGCGATGGCGCGCACCACCCGCTCGTCGTTGAAGGCCCAGAGGTCTTCGAGCGACCCACCGCCGCGACAGACGATCAGCGCATCCACCTCGGCCCGCTGGCCCGCCTGGCGCAGCGCCTGCACCAGGGCGGGCGGCGCGTCGGCGCCCTGCACCAGGCTCGGGTAGATCACCACCGCCACATGCGGCGCGCGCCGCGCGAGCGCGCTGAGCACGTCGTGCAGGGCCGCGCCCGAGGCCGAGGTGACGACCCCCAGCCGGCGCGGATGGCGCGGCAGCGGCCGCTTGCGCGCCGGCTCGAACAGCCCCTCGGCCTCAAGGCGCGCCTTCAGGCGCAGGAACTGCTCGTACAGCGCCCCGGCGCCGGCCTGCTGCATCGACTCGACGACGAACTGCAGTTCGCCGCGCGGCTCGTACACCGCGAGCCGGCCGCGGACCTCGACCCGCTGGCCGTCCGCCGGCGTGAAGGCCACCAGGCTCGCAGCGCGCCGGAACATCGCACAGCGGATCATGGCCTGCTGCCCGTCCGCGTCCTTCAGGCTGAAGTAGCAGTGCCCGCTCGCGGCGCGCGAGAAGCCGGACAGCTCGCCCTGCACCACGCAGGCGCTGAAGCGCGCCGACAGCGCATCGGCAACCGCGTTCACCAGCCCGGCGACGCTCCACACGAGGCGCTCGCCCCGCCCTGCAGGCCGGTCAAACATGGGCAAAGCCAGCGTTCATGCGGGTCGAGAACTCCACAAGCCCGCCAATCAAGGGCTGCAGCCGCGATTCGCCTGTCACAGCGCCTTCACAATTGCCTAAGTCATTGATTCGCAATGTTTTTTCCATGCCTAAAGATTGAGCAATCTGAAGCAGCGCCAGATTTGGCGCGGCTTTGGCGACGTCACCACCCGGTTGCCCACAAAGTTATCCACAGTTGCGGTGGACCGGCGGGCGATGTTCGAGCGGTGGGCGCATGTAGTCGGGCCGAACTACATCGACTAGCGTTCGATGAACATGTGCTTGCGCCTGCGGGGGCTGGCTTGGCGTCATAATCGCGCGTCCCAAAACAGCCGAATCGCGGCGACCACTGCAGAGAGGACCGGATTGTTTTCGATCATACAAGCCGCGGGTTGGCCCATTTACCCCTTGCTTCTGTGCTCCGTCATCGCGCTGGCGCTGATCATCGAGCGCCTGACCAGCCTGCGCACCGCGCGCATCGCGCCGCCGCGGCTGCTGGATGAAGTCATCTCGGTCACGCGTGCCCACCTGCCGGCCGCCGACGTGGTCAACAAGCTGGCCGACAACTCGCTGCTCGGCCAGGTGCTTGCCACCGGCCTGCGCGCCATCATCGCCGACCCGCGCATCCACCAGGACACGCTGCACGGCGCGTTCGAATCGGCAGGCCGCGCGGCCGTGCACAAGATGGAGCGCTTCCTGAACACGCTGGGCACCATCGCCTCGGCCGCGCCGCTGCTGGGCCTGATGGGCACGGTGATCGGCATGATCGAGATCTTCGGCTCGCAGACGCCCACCGGCGGCAGCAACCCGGCGCTGCTCGCCCACGGCATCTCGGTGGCGCTCTACAACACCGCCTTCGGCCTGATGATCGCCATCCCGGCGCTGATCGCCTACCGCTATTTCCGCGGCCTCATCGACGCCTACACGCTGGAGATGGAACAGGCGGCCGAACGCATGGTCCCGCACCTGATGCGCTTCACCGCGGTGCGCAAGCCCGCCTGACCGGACATGGCGATGAAGTTCCGCAAGCACCACCCCGAGGAACCGGAGATCAACCTGATCCCGTTCATCGACGTGCTGCTGGTGATCCTGATCTTCCTGATGCTGTCGACCACCTACTCGAAGTTCACCGAGCTGCAGATCAGCCTGCCGGTGGCCGACGCGGACAAGCCGCGCGAGAACAACAAGGAGGTCATCGTCTCGGTGTCGGCCGAAGGGCGCTATGCGGTCAACCGCAAGACGCTGGACGGCCGCACGGTCGAGCTGCTGACGGCCGAGATGCTGTCCGCGGCCCAGGGCTCGAAGGAGGCGATCATCATCGTCTCGGCCGACGCGGCCTCGCCGCACCAGTCGGTGGTCACGGTGATGGACGCCGCGCGCCGCGCCGGCCTGCCGCGGCTGACCTTCGCCGCCCAGACCTCGCAGGGTGGCGAGGGCCGCTGAGCGGCCCGGCGCGCAGCCCGTGCCGCTCGCCCTGCGCCTGCAGCGCGCCTGGCTCTCGCGCGGGCCGCTCGCGTGGGTGCTGCGGCCGCTCGCGGCGCTGCACCGGTTGCTGCTGGCCCTGCACCGACTCGGCTTTCGCGCCGGCTGGCGCCGCATCGAACGCCTGCCGGTGCCGGTGGTCGTCGTCGGCAACCTGATCGCCGGCGGCGCCGGCAAGACCCCCACCTGCCTCGCCCTCGTCGACCTGCTGCGCGCGCAGGGATGGACGCCCGGACTCGTCTCGCGCGGTTATGGCCGGCGCGAGGGCGACGAGGCCATCCTGCTGGTCCAGCCCGACACGCCCGCGGCCCGCTGCGGCGACGAACCGCTGCTGCTGCGGCGGCGCTCCGGCGCGCCGCTGGCCGTCGGCCGCCGCCGCGCCGAGGCCGGCCGCGCGCTGCTCGCGGCGCACCCCGAGGTCGACGTGATCGTGTGCGACGACGGCCTGCAGCACCTGGCGCTGGCGCGCGACGCCCAGGTGATCGTGTTCGACGAACGCGGCGCCGGCAACGGCTGGCTGCTGCCGGCGGGCCCGCTGCGCGAGCCGATGCCTTCGCGCGTGCCGCCGCGCAGCGTGCTGCTGTACAACGCGCCGCGGGCCTCGACGCCGCTGCCCGGCCACGTGGCGGTGCGCCGGCTCGGCCGCTTCGTGGCACTCGAGTCCTGGCACCAGGGGCGGCACGAGTCCACCGACCTGCGCGGCCACCGCCTGCTTGCCGCCGCCGGGCTGGCCCATCCGCAGCGCTTCTTCGCCATGCTGCGCGAGGCCGGCCTGGACATCGCCGCCGAGCTGCCCCTGCCGGATCACCACGACTTCGCCACCCTGCCGTGGCCCGCGGGCACGCCCGAGGTCGTCGTCACCGAAAAAGACGCCGTCAAGCTCGATCCGGCACGCCTGGGGAGCACCCGGGCCTGGGTGGCGACGCTAGACTTCGAGCTTCCGCCGGCCTTCGCCGCCGAGCTGCTCGCGCTGCTGCCGGCGCGGGCGCCCGCCCTTCCCCACCGCTGACCCGAGGACCCACCCGATGGACACCCGACTGCTGCAACTGCTGGTGTGCCCCTTGTGCAAGGGGCCGCTCGAGCACCGCCGCCCGCCCCAGGACGCGCTGCACGAACTCGTCTGCCACGCCGACCGCCTGGGCTTCCCGGTGCGCGACGGCATGCCCATCATGCTGGAGGCCGAGGCGCGCGCGCTGGACGCCGAGACGCGCAGCCCCGCGGAAGCCGAATGAGCTACACCGTCCTCGTCCCCGCCCGCCTGCAGTCGACCCGCCTGCCGCGCAAGCCGCTCGCCGACATCGGCGGCCTGCCGATGATCGTGCGCGTCGCGCGTCGCGCCGCACTCTCGGGCGCACGCCAGGTCGTGGTGGCGGCGGACGACGCCGCGATCGTCGAGGCCTGCCGGGCGCATGAGGTGGCCTGCGTGCTCACGCGCGCCGACCACGCCACCGGCAGCGACCGACTTGCCGAGGCCTGCACGCTGCTCGGCCTGGCCGACGACGACCGGGTGGTCAACGTGCAGGGGGATGAGCCGCTGATCGAGCCGTCGCTCGTCGACGCCTGCGCGGCCCTGCTGGTGTCGCAGCCGGACTGCCCGATGAGCACCGCCGCGCACGAGATCGACTCGCCGGAGGAGATGTGCAACCCGAACGTGGTCAAGGTCGTGTGCGACGGCGCCGGCCGCGCGCTGTACTTCTCGCGCGCGCCCATCCCCTGGTGGCGCGACGGCTATGCGGGCGGCATCGGGGCGCTGTCGACGCCGGCGCCGCTGCGGCACATCGGCCTGTACGGCTACCGCGCCGGCTTCCTCAGGGAGTTCCCGCGCCTGCCGCCCTGCCCGCTGGAGCAGGTCGAGTCGCTGGAGCAGCTGCGCGTGCTGTGGCACGGCCACCGCATCGCGGTGCACGTGAGCCGCGAGCGGCCCGGCCCGGGCGTCGACACGCCGCAGGACCTAGAGCGGGTGCGCGCGCTGGTGGGCTGAGGGCGCGATCGTCCGGCGATCCGTCGCGAATCGGGTGTAAACCCCGAGCTTCGGGGTGGGCCCGGGCCTGTCCTGCGTCAGTTTCGAGCAGGGGGTCGCATGCTATTCTCGACGGCAAAAGTCCGAGCCTGCGCCCGCCGGCATCGCGGCTGCATATTCCATAAATCGAGGAAGACTGATGAGACTGATTCTGCTGGGCGCGCCAGGCGCCGGTAAGGGCACGCAAGCGGCGTTCATTTGCCAGAAGTTCGGCATCCCGCAGATCTCCACCGGCGACATGCTGCGGGCGGCGGTCAAGGCCGGCACCCCGCTGGGCATCGAGGCGAAGAAGGTGATGGACGCGGGCCGCCTGGTCAGCGACGACATCATCATCGGCCTGGTGAAGGAGCGCATCGCCCAGCCGGACTGCGCCAAGGGCTTCCTGTTCGACGGCTTCCCGCGCACCATCCCGCAGGCCGACGCGATGAAGTCGGCCGGCGTGAAGCTCGACTTCGTGCTCGAGATCGACGTGCCCGACGCGGCCATCATCGAGCGCATCAGCGGGCGGCGCGTGCACCCGGCCTCGGGCCGCAGCTACCACCTGAAGTTCAACCCGCCCAAGGTCGCGGGCCGCGACGACGCGACCGGCGAAGAGCTGATCCAGCGCGACGACGACAAGGAAGAGACCGTCAAGAAGCGGCTCGAGGTCTACCAGCAGCAGACCCGCCCGCTGGTCGACTACTACGCGGGCTGGGCCGCGAGCGGCGATGCCGGCGCGCCGAAGTACCGCAAGATCTCGGGCTCCGGTTCGGTCGACGAGATCACCGCGCGCGCACTCGCGGCGCTGCAGTAAGGGCGGCGTCCATGGACATCGCAGGCAAGGTCTTCATCGTCACCGGCGGGGCCTCGGGCCTCGGCGAAGGGACGGCGCGCATGCTGGCCGCGAACGGCGGCACGGTGGTGATCGCCGACCTGCAGGCCGACAAGGGCGAGGCGATCGCGAAGGAACTGGGCGGCGTGTTCGTGCGCTGCGACGTGAGCCAGGAGGCCGACGGGCAGGCGGCGGTGGCCGCGGCGACGGCCGCCGGCAAGCTGATGGGCCTGGTCAACTGCGCGGGCATTGCGCCGGCGGTGAAGACGGTGGGCAAGGACGGCGCGCACCCGCTCGCGGCGTTCACGAAGACGATCACCGTCAACCTGGTCGGCAGCTTCAACATGATCCGGCTCGCGGCCGAGGCAATGAGCCGCAATGCGCCGGAGCCGACGGGCGAGCGCGGGGTGCTGGTCTCGACGGCGAGCGTCGCGGCCTACGACGGGCAGATCGGGCAGGCGGCGTATGCCGCGTCCAAGGGCGGCATCGTCGGCATGACGCTGCCGATCGCGCGCGACCTGGCGCGCAACGGCATCCGCAACATGACGATCGCACCGGGCATCTTCGGCACGCCGATGCTGTTCGGCATGCCGCAGGAGGTGCAGGACGCCCTCGCCGCCGGCGTGCCCTTCCCGAGCCGCCTGGGGACGCCCGCGGACTACGCGAAGCTGGTGCACCAGATCATCACGAACGAGATGCTCAACGGCGAAGTCATTCGACTGGACGGCGCGATCCGCCTGGCCCCGAAGTGAACGACATCCCCGGATTGGCATCCGGGCTACGAATTCTGTAGCCCGGATGGAGCGAAGCGCAATCCGGGAAGCGTCAGGCCATCACTTGCGCTTGGCGTAGAGCGCCCAGAGGCGCGCCAGGTCGGCGGTGCCGTCGTTGCCCTGCACGGTCTTGAAGCCGGCCGCGGCCTTGGCGTGGTCACCGGCCACGAGTTGTGCGATCGCCAGGTGCAGCTTCGCGTCGTCCGGGCGCTTCGTGCCCTTGGCGATGCCCTGCTGCATCAGCTCCAGCCCCGGCTTGGCCTGCCCGCCGTAGACCTGGTCCAGCCCGAGCGCCAGCAGCTCGCCGCCGTCCTTGGCCGCCTTCGCCTGCGCGACGTTCTCGGCCTGTGCCGCCTTCGCCTCCTGCAGCTTCTTGCCCACCAGGTCCTTCAGCCGCTTGTGCCGCTCGGCCTCCGCACCCACCCCCAGCACGCCCGCCGCGAACCCTTTGTCGATCACCTGCTGCGCCTCGTTGACGCTGCCGGCCTGCAGCGCCAGCTGCACCATCTCCATGTAGTCCGCCGCCGCGCTCATCGCCCCCGTCGCCAGGCTCAGCCGGTACGTGTCCAGCGCCAGCCGGTCGCTGAAGTTCGGCTTGCGCTGCAGCCGCCCCAGCAGGTCCACCCAGTACTGCTTCTGCGGGTAGTACGTGACCAGCTTCTCCACCGCCCACACGTAGCCATTCGTGTCGTTCAGCCGCTGCGTCGCGTTCGCCAGCAGCTTCAGCCGCTCCTCCGCCGGCGCCTGCCCCGCCTTCTCCGCCGCCGTGATCTCCACCTGCAGCTCGCGCGCCGCCCCCGCGAAGTCGCCCCCGAGGTACTGGCTCTGGATCAGCAGCGTGCGGATCGCCCCGCTCGTGCCGCCTTCCTTGAAGTACCGCTGGCCCCACTGCTGCGTCTTCGCGTAGTCCTTCGCCCGGTACGCCGTCCCCGCCAGCGACTCCAGCATGCGCAGCTTGTCCGCCTGCGCGAGCTTGCCCGTCGCCGCCAGCGCCTCGAACGATCTACCTGCCGTCTCCGCATCGCCCGCCCCGGAGGCCGCTGCGATGCGCATGCGCTCGATCGTGTAGCTCTCGCTCGCGTTCTTGTTCGGCACCGCGTCGGCGTCGCGCACCTTCGCCAGCGCCTCCTTGTACTTGCCCGCCTTGATCAGCTCGCCCGCCGCCTGCAGCGGCTTGCCCACGTCCGGGCGCACGCTCTCCTGTGCGCCGGCCGCAAGCGCCGCCCCGAGGACCAGGGCCGCGATCAAGGGCTTCAGTTGCTTTGCTCGCATCACTTGATGAACTGCTCGTTGCCCACCATGCCCAGCTTGCTCACGCCCAGGCGCTGCGCACTGGCCATCACCATCGCCACCGACTTGTACTCCACCAGCTTGTTCGGCCGGATGTGCACCTCCGCCTGGTCCGGCTGCGCCGCCACCCCCGCCAGCCTCGTCTCCAGCTGCGCGCGGTCGGGCACCACCTCCCCGTTCCACAGCACCGTCCCGTCGAAGTCGATGTCGATCGTCACCACCACCGGCTCCTTCTGCGGCGGCGGCGGGCTGCCCGTGGGCATGTTCAGGTTCACCGAGTGCAGCTGGATCGGGATCGTGATGATCAGCATGATCAGCAACACCAGCATCACGTCGATCAACGGCGTCGTGTTCATCTCCACCATCACGTCGGGCTCGCTGCCGCCACCCGAACCTACGTTCATTCCCATCTCGGATCCTTTGCTTCAGCCGCGCGGGGGCGGCTCGGTCACGAACGAGATCTTCTGGATCCCCGCCCGCTGGCAGGCGAACACCACCCGGCCCACCGACTCGTAGCGGCTCTTCTCGTCCCCGCGGATGTGGATCTCCGGCTGCGGCACCAGCACCGACACCTTCTTCAGCCTGTCCACCAGCGCGTTGTTGTCCGCCACCGCCTGCGCGTTCCAGTACACGTCGCCGTCCTTCGTCACCGAGATCTCGATGTTCTCCGGCTTCGTCTGGCGCGCGATGTTCGTCTCCTTCGGCAGGCTCACCGGCGCCGTCTGCGTCACAACAGGCACCGTGATCAGGAAGATGATCAGCAGCACCAGCATCACGTCCACCAGCGGCGTCGTGTTGATGCTGGAGACCACCTCGTCGTCGTCCCCGTCACCCCCGCCTATGCTCATCGCCATTGCGTTCTCCTTTCAGGAGCTTCGTGCCGGCTGCCGCTCAGCGACCGCCGCGCACCGTCGCCCGGCTGCCCAGCAGCACCCCGTGCAGGTCCGCACCGAAGCTGCGCACCGACTCCATCGTCACCTTGTTGCGACGCACCAGCCAGTTGTAGCCCAGCACCGCCGGCACCGCCACCGCCAGACCAATGGCCGTCATGATCAGCGCCTCGCCCACCGGGCCCGCCACCTTGTCGATCGACGCCTGCCCCGCAATGCCGATCGCCGTCAGCGCGTGATAGATCCCCCACACCGTGCCGAACAGCCCCACGAACGGCGCCGTCGAACCCACCGTCGCGAGGAACGCCAGCCCGTCCTGCAGGCGGCTTTGCACGTTGTCGATCGCGCGCTGCACGCTCATGCTCACCCACGTGTTGCGGTCGATGTTCGCCGTCAGCTCGCCCTCGTGGTGCTCGCCCGCATCGATCGCCGTCTCCGCGATGAAGCGGAACGCGCTGCCGTCCTTCAGCGTCGTCACCCCGTCGTTCAGGCTCGCCGACTTGAAGAAGCTCTTGCGCGCCGCACGCGCCTCGCCCGCGATCTTGAAGCTCTCGAACAGCTTGGTCACCAGGATGTACCAGCTGCCCATGCTCATGATGATCAGGATGATCAGCGTGCCGCGCGCCACGAAGTCGCCCTGCGCCCACAGCGCGCTCAAGCCGTACGGGTTGTCCACCGACTCCTTGCTCACCGCGCCCGGCACCGCCACCGGCGCCGCAGGCGTCGCCACCGGGGCCGGCGCGGCAGCTTCGGTCGCCGCGGGCGCCGAGGCTTGCGCCAGGGCAACGTCAGGGGCCACGAAGGCGGCGGCGGCAATCGCCAGGCTCAGGCCACCGGCCAGCGCGCGAAGAGAAACAAAAGACATGGTGTTTCCAATCTCTAGAGAAATGTTGTTGGCGCCCCGCGGTACGGGGCATTGCTGCTGTGGTCGTCAGTCGGACGTCGTGCGCTCGCTCACTCGAGCTTGTAGCTGATGGGCACCTGCACCACGATGTCCTGTCCCTGTCCCTGGCACTTGAAGTCCGCCACCGTGCGCTGGCTGCTGCGCGCAAACGCCGGGTGCGACGCCCGCACGGTCTGGATGTTCTTGATCTCGCCGTTGGCCCCCACGGTGAACTGGATCACCGCTTCGCCCTTCTCGATGTTCAGCCGCTGCGCCTCGCGCGGGTACCCCGCGTCCGACAGCACCGAGCGGTAGTTCGGGCACACCACGGCCACCGACGCGGGCGCAGGCGCGGCCGGGGCCGGCGGCGCCGCAGGCGGCGGCGTCGGCGCAATCGTCGTCACCGGCGGCGGCACCGGCGTGCTCGCCGTGATCGTCGGCTGCACCGGCGGCGGCGTCGCCACCTGCACCTCCGGCGGCGGGATGAACGGCGGCGGCGGCGCCTCCAGCTTCGGCGGCGGCGGCACCACCACCTCCGGCGGCGGCGGCGGCTTCTTCACCTCCTCGATCACCTTCGTCTCGATCGGTGCCCTCACCACGTCGACCACCTTCTTGGCCAACCCGGTCAGCAACGCATACACGATCGCCGCGTGAAACAAAATGACAAACCCGATCCCGACGATGTGCCGTCGGGGATCGCGTTGTCGCTGCGAAAAATTCATCGGTTGCGAACTCCTGTGCAGATGAAGAGCCGGAGGGCTGAGGCAAGTGGCATGCCCGTACGCAAGAACGGGTCCACAACCACCTTTAGCTACCAGTTTAGTACCAGTAATACCACCCGTCAATGCGGGCTCCACCCGAGTAAAAACCCAGAAAACTCTTCCCTGACAACAGGTTACGTTTCTGGCGGAAAACCCGGATGGTGCGGGCCGACGCACGAACGGAAGCGCTCCGCGCTCCATACCGGGGCGAAAAATACCACTGTCAGGCCAGAACAATCCACGGGGTTTCCGCCTGTTTACCCGAACAAAGCACCGTGTTGGGTCACGCTGCCAGTTGCTGGCGCATGGCGTCGATGATCCCCCGGTAGTCGGGGTGCCCGAAGATGGCGCTCCCGGCGACGAAGGTGTCGGCCCCGGCGTCGGCCACGCGGCGGATGTTGTCGATCTTGATGCCGCCGTCGACCTCGAGGCGGATGTCGCGGCCGCTCGCGTCGATGAGGCGCCGCGCCTGCTCGATCTTCTTCAGCGCCATCGGGATGAAGCTCTGGCCGCCGAAGCCGGGGTTGACGCTCATGACGAGCACCAGGTCGACCTTGTCGATCACGTACTCCAGCACCGACAGCGGCATCGCCGGGTTGAAGACCAGGCCGGCCTGGCAGCCTTCGTCGTGGATCAGCTGGAGGGTGCGGTCGACGTGGGTGCTGGCGTCGGGGTGGAAGCTCACGGTGCTGGCCCCGGCGCGGCAGAAGGCCTGGGCCAGCGCATCGACCGGCTGCACCATCAGGTGCACGTCCAGCGGCACCGGCGTGCCGTCCGGCTTGACCGCATGGCGGCGCACCGCCTCGCACAGCATCGGGCCGAAGGTGAGGTTGGGGACGTAGTGGTTGTCCATCACGTCGAAGTGGATCCAGTCGGCGCCGGCGGCGATGACGTTGCGCACCTCCTCGCCGAGACGGGCCAGGTCGGCCGACAGGATGCTGGGGGCGATGCGGTAGGTGCTCATGGCGGGACAGCGGGCGAAACAGCGGATTTTAGGCCGGTGAGGAATTGGTCATGGGGCGCTCCTTAGAATGCCGCCATGGCCCATCCCGAATTCACTTGCTCGGTCGTGGTGCGCCACCTGCCCGAGCAATCCAACCCCGCCGCGGGCCAGCATGCCTTCGCCTACACCATCACCGTCCGCAACACCGGCGACGTCGCCGCGCAGCTGATCGCGCGCCACTGGGTGATCACCGACGGCCACGGCCGCATCGAAGAGGTGCGCGGCCTGGGGGTGGTCGGCCAGCAGCCGCTGCTGCAGCCGGGCGAGACCCACGAATACACGAGCTGGACGCGCCTGGCCACGCCCCAGGGCAGCATGCGCGGCACCTTCTTCTGCATGACCGAGGACGCCCGGCCGTTCGACGCGCCGGTGCCGGAGTTCGGCCTGTCGCTCGCGTCGACGCTGCACTGATGTTCGGCCTGCGCAAGAAGCGCCCGGCCGGCGCGACGCCGCCGCCCGCGGTGAAGGCCCGGCCCGGCCCCTGGGACCTGAGCGCCCTGCTCAACGCGGCCGATGCCGCCGCCCCCCTGCCGGAACGCCACCTGTGGCTGGTGCGCCTGCTCGAATGGCTGCGCCACGCCCCGCTGCCGCAGGACGGCCAGCAGACGCCGACACCCCTGCTGCGCCTGCGCCACCTGCTGAACGTGCTGGAGCGCCACCCCGCGCACCAGGCCGCGGTCGCGGCCGTGCTGGCGCGCTTCTGGCGCGAGGTGGACGTGTCCGCGCTGCTGGCCGACTTCGGCTTCTCGCCGCGCCGCGAGCTGAGCGGCGAACTCGGCCGGCGCCTGCGCCTGCGGCTGCTGCCCGGCACCCCGGCGACCACCGACCTGGGCGAGCTGTTCGGCCTGCTCTTCCCTCAGCCGAGCGATGCCCTGTGGCTGGACGCGCTGGACGACGCGACGCTCGCGCGCCTGGGCACGCTGCTCGCGCCGGCGGCTGCGTCCAGTGCCGCCGCGACGGCCGCCCCCAGCTGGCGCGCGCCCTTCCTCGACGCCATCATGTTCCTCGCGAGCGCGATCCGCGCGACCGGCTTCTCGCCCGCGGTGAGGCAGCGCATGAGCCCCGAGCTGCTGGTGTCGCAGCCCTTCCGCCAGCTCGCCCAGGTGGCCGAGCGCATCCGCGAGCATGCGGACGGCGGCGACACCCCGGCCCTGCTGCGCGAGGCCCAGTACCTGCGCGCCCTCCTCGACACCTGCCGGCGCTGCGCGGACAGCGTGCACCTGCACCTGGAGGAGCACGGCGTGTCGGTCGACGTCGTGTTCGCGGTCGACCAGCTGCGCGAGCGCACCCAGCGCGTCGAAGAGCTGCTGATCTGCGTGCTCAGCCCCGAGCCCGCGCGCGACATCACCCGCCTGCTGGCGGGCCTGGTGCGCACCGCCGACGAGAGCCGCAGCATCCGGGCGCTGTTCGCGCGGCACTACTCGCTGCTCGCGCGCAAGGTGGCCGAGCGCAGCGCCGAGACTGGCGAGCACTACATCACCCGCGACCGCAGCGAATACGGCCGCATGCTGCGGGCGGCGGCCGGCGGCGGCGCGGTGCTGGCCGGCACCACCTTCATGAAGTTCTTCGTGATGGCGCTCGGCCTGTCGGCGTTCTGGGGCGGCTTCTTCGCCGGGGTCAACTACGCCGGCAGCTTCGTGCTGATCCACCTGATGCACTGGACGGTGGCGACCAAGCAGCCGGCGATGACCGCCCCGGCGATGGCGGCCAAGCTGGACGACGTGTCGAACGACGCGGCGGTCGAGGGCTTCGTCGACGAGGTGGCGCACCTGATCCGTTCGCAGGCGGCGGGCATCCTGGGCAACCTGATGATGGTGGCGCCGCTGGTGCTGGCGGTGCAGTTCGCCTGCCGCGCCGCCTTCGGCGCGCCGCTGGTCGGGGCGAAGGACGCGCATCACGTGCTGGAGACGCTGACCCTGCTCGGGCCCACGCCGCTGTACGCGGCCTTCACCGGCGTGCTGCTGTTCGCGAGCTCGCTGATCGCCGGCTGGGTGGAGAACTGGTTCGTCTGGCACCGCCTCGACAGCGCGATCGCCTGGAACCCGCGCATCGTCGCGCGCCTCGGCCCGGCGCGGGCACAGCGCTGGTCGCTCTACTGGCGCAACAACATCTCGGGGCTCACGGCCAACATCTCGCTCGGCCTGATGCTGGGGCTGGTCCCGGCCGTCGCGGGCTTCTTCGCGCTGCCGATCGAGGTGCGGCACGTGACCCTGTCGACCGGCCAGCTCGCGGCGGCGGTCGGCGCGCTGGGCGTCGGCATCCTGGACGAGCCGCCGTTCTGGTGGTGCCTGGCCGGGATTGCGTTCACCGGCGGCCTGAACCTGGCGGTGAGCTTCTTCCTCGCCTTCAAGGTGGCGCTGCGTTCGCGCGGCATCCGGCTCAACGACCGCAGCCGCATCTACCGCGCGATCCGGCGCAGGCTGCGCCAGCGGCCGGGGTCGTTCATCGTCCCGCCGCGGGACTAGCTCTTCTCCTTGTCGTCGCCGCGCCGTTCGCCGCCGCGGCGGCCCGCGAACATCGTCCACCACACAATGAGCAGCAGCACGGCCAGCGCGCCCAGCGCTTCCAGCAGAATCAGACCCATGATGACGTTGTTCCCCGGTCGCGCCCCCAGGTGGATGGCGGCGGCGATTCTAGGCGTGCTCGGCGCGTGTGCCGGCCCGCAATACGTTCCCGAGGCGCCGGGCCCGGCCGCGAATGCGCCGGCGGGCGCTTCGGTTCCGTCGGCTGCGGCTGCGGCTTCGGCGCCGGCCGGCGTCGCAGGGGTGGCCGGCGCCGCCGACGGCCGCACCACGCTGACCCGCACGCGCAGCCGCTGGGTCGGCGCCACCTGGGCCGAGCTGCCCGGCTGGGAGTTCGACACCTCGGCCGAGCTGTGGCCGGCCCTGCTGCGCAGCTGCGAGAAGCCGGCGACCGACTGGGCCCGGGTGTGCGCCGACGCGCAGAAGCTCACCACCATCACCGACGGCAGCGTGCGCGTGTTCCTGCAGAACCGCGTCCAGCCCTGGCGCGTCGAGGCGCTGGACGGCGGCGCCGAGGGCCTGATGACGGGCTACTACGAGCCGCTGGTGGAGGCGAGCCGCGTGCCGACCGCCGCCTTCCGCATCCCGCTCTACGGGCCGCCGGCCGACCTCGGCACGCGCAAGCCCTACTGGACGCGCCAGCAGCTCGAGACCGTGCCGGCCGCGCGGGCCGCGCTGCGCGGGCGCGAGATCGCGTGGATCGCGGACCCGCTGGACGCGCTGGTGCTGCAGATCCAGGGCTCGGGCCGGCTGCAGATGACCGAGGCGGACGGCTCGCGCCGCCTGCTGCGCGTCGCCTTCGCGGCGCACAACGACCAGCCCTACAAGTCGGTCGGCCGCTGGCTCGTCGACCAGGGCGAGCTGACGCTGGAGCAGGCCTCGTGGCCGTCGATCAAGGCCTGGGCGCGCCGGAACCCGAAGCGGCTGAACGAGATGCTGTGGGCCAACCCGCGCGTGATCTTCTTCCGCGAGGAGGCCCTGCCCGACCCGGCGCTCGGCCCCAAGGGCGGCCAGGGCGTGCCGCTGACGCCGGGGCGCTCGATCGCGGTGGACCCGCAGAGCATCCCCTACGGCACGCCGGTGTGGGTCGATGCGACCGAGCCGCTGAGCGCGACGCCGCTGCGGCGCATCGTGATGGCTCAGGACACCGGCAGCGCGATCACAGGCGCGGTGCGGGCCGACTACTTCTGGGGCTGGGGCGAGACGGCCGAGCAGCAGGCGGGGCGGATGAAGCAGCCGCTGCGTTTATGGGTACTGTGGCCGCGGTCATGAAGTGAGGTGCCGCACCCGGATTGGCATCCGGGCTAAAAGGATTCGTAGCCCGGATGCCCATCCGGGTGCGGCCTTCGCAGCAAACCCTGCTGCAAGCCCAGCAAGCGGCCCGCCCAACGCGACCCCCGGTCATATCGAACTGCCAAACCCTTTGTTCCCGCCGCCTGCGCGGCTGGCCACACTGCGCGTTCGCACTTCACTACCGGACCCTGCCGATGAGCCCGACCTCGTTCCTGCGCCGCGCGCTGCTGCTGGCCGCCTCGACCTTCGTCGCCACCGCCGCCTGTGCCCAGGGCGGCGCCGCCCCGGACAGCCCCTATGGCCTGCAGGCCCTGTGGACGCAGAGCGACGGCGTCGCGAAGGCGGTGCTCGTGATCCTCGCGGTGATGAGCATCGGCAGCTGGTACGTGATCATCACCAAGCTGCTTGAGCAGCTGCGCATCGGCGGCCATGCGAAGCGCGCCGCGCGCGACTTCTGGACCGCCGGCACCGTGCAGGCGGGCGCGACCCAGCTCGCCGAGCACAGCCCCTTCCGCTTCATCGCCGAAAGCGGCCTCGCGGCGACCAGGAAGCACGGCGGCCTGCACGCCCAGGTCGACTTCAACGACTGGGTCGACCTCGCCGTCCACCGCGCCATCGAGCGCGTGCAGCGCAGCCTCTCCTCGGGGCTCAGCTTCCTCGCGACCGTCGGCTCGACCTCGCCCTTCATCGGCCTGTTCGGCACCGTCTGGGGCATCTACCACGCGCTGACCGCGATCGGCATCGCCGGCCAGGCGTCCATCGACAAGGTGGCCGGCCCGGTCGGCGAGGCGCTGATCATGACGGCCATCGGCCTGGCGGTCGCCGTGCCGGCGGTTCTCGGCTACAACTGGCTGCTGCGCCGCAACAGCGCGGTGATGGACGAGGTGCGCGACTTCTCCGGCGAGCTGCACTCGGTGCTGCTGTCCGGCCAGCCGGCCTGAGGACCGCGCGATGGCGATGAACCTGGCCGCCCCGGGCGGCGGCGACGAGCAGGTGGTGGCGGCGATCAACACGACGCCGCTGGTCGACGTGATGCTGGTGCTGCTGATCATTTTCCTGATCACGATCCCGGTCGCGAACTTCTCCGTGCCGGTGGAGCTGCCCAAGCAGCGCAACGAGCTGCGCGAGAGCACGCCGCAGGACGTCGTGATCTCGGTGGATGCGCAGGGCGGCACCTTCTGGTTCGATGCCCGCATCGCAGGCCGCGACGACCTGCAGCAGCGCCTGAAGAAGATCGCGGCGCAGACCCCGCAGCCCGAGGTGCACATCCGCGGCGATGCGCGCGGCGACTATGCGCCCGTCGGCCGCATCCTGCTCGCCTGCCAGCGCGCCGGCATCCTGAAGGTCGGCTTCATCACCGAACCGCCGGCGAAGGGATGAGCCCGATGCGACGCACGAAGAAGACGCGCCGCACGCTCGCCGTCGAGGAGCCGGTGGCCGACATCAACACCACGCCGCTGATCGACGTGATGCTGGTGCTGCTGGTGATGCTGATCATCACGATCCCGATCCAGCTGCACAACGTGAACCTGCAGCTGCCGGTGGGCACGCCGCCGGTGAGCGAGGCGAAGCCCGAGGTCGTGACGATCGCGATCGACGGGGCGAGCACGGTGCACTGGAACGGCACGCCGCTGCGCGATGCGCGCGAGCTGCAGGAGCGCCTGCAGGCCGCCGCCGCCCAGGCCGAGCCGCCCGAGCTGCACGTGCGCCCCGATGCGCACACCCGCTACGACCGCTTCGCCGAGGTGATGGTGGCCGTCAACCAGGCCGGGCTGCACCGCATGGGTGTCGTCGGCAGCGAGCAATTCCTCGACAACCCGGGAGCCCCTTGATGAGCGCCGTACTTCCCCCTTCGGCCGGCCTGCCCGCGCGCGGCGACGGCCCCGCCTACCCGGAGGCCGGCCCGCGCCGCGGGGTCGGCCTGGCCGCCGTGGCCGGCCTGCACGTGCTCGTCGCCTATGCGCTGGCCTCGGGCCTCGCGCGCGAGGCGGTCGAGGTGATCAGGAAGCCGATCCAGATGAGCATCGTGCCGGAGGCGCCTCCCCCGCCCCCGCCCCCTCCACCGCCAAAGGTCGAGAAGATCCAGCCGGCGCCGAAGGTGGCGGCGCCACCGCCGCCGGCCTATGTCCCGCCGCCGGACGTGACGCCGGTGGCCGCGCCCGAACCGCAGATCACGGCCGTCCAGGCCGAGCCGCCGAAGGAGCCGGTGGTGATTGCGCCGCCGCCCCCGCCGGCCCCCGAGCCGAAGCCGGTGGTCGCGAAGCAGGAGATCAGCCTCGCCTGCCCGGGCTACCAGGGCGTGCTGCAGCAGGTGCTGGCCGAGGCCTTCGATCGCGTGGGCATCGTCGGTGCGGTGCGCACGCGCATCACGGTGCGCGGCAGCCAGGTCGTCGATGCGGTGCCGCAGTCAGGGCCGAAGGAGTACTACAAGTACGTGCAGGGCGCGGTGAAGCGCATGAAGTGCTCGGCCGGCGGGGCGGACGAGGTCCAGGTGATGCTGGACGTGCTGTTCAAGGGTTAGCGCGGCGCGGTCCCGGATTGTCATCCGGGCTGCACGCCCGCGCCGCGATCATCCGTAGCCCGGATGCCAATCCGGGATCCACGCCTCGAATCAATCGACCGCGAAGCAATAGAACAGGCCGGCACCGCCCGTGCTCACCAGGTTCTCCTGCCCGCACCCCCGGCTCGCATGCGCCGAGTTCCACGAGCTGTTCCCTCCGCCCGTCCGGTCGAAGTGCCCCACCTGGGCCGACCCGTCCGGCGCGCTGCTGGTGTAGTTGCGGCAGGTGTGGTCCGCACCGTCGGCGAAGGCGCGCCCGACCGGCTGCGACCCCGTCAGGATGTCGTGCTGGTTCGGCTTGTCGCCCGCACCCTTCACCGGCTCGTTCTTCTCGGTGAACACCGTGTTGCGCGTCAGGTTGCTGCCCAGTCGCGCCAGCTCGATCGTGTCGCCGTGCAGGTGCGCCAGGTCGCGCGCCACCACCGCGCCGCGCGCATTCGTCCATGGCCCCGCGCCGATGCGGTCGCGGGCATTCACCGCCGGCTGGCCGTTCGCCTCCTGCGTGCTCAGGTAGGCGCGCCAGGTCTTGCCGCCGTTGCCGACGGCGCTCGCCAGCTTGCGGCAATGCGCGTCGGCGCCGGCCAGCCCGCCCAGGTCGGCCCCCTTGCCGAGGCCTTCGCTGGTCACGAAGAAGGTGAAGGGCTTGGGGGGCTCGGTGGGCCGCGGGGCGGAGGCGGCGGGCGAGGTCTGGGCCTGCAGCGGGCCAATGGCCAAGCCGGCGAGGCAGGCCAGTGCGGCCGCGAATGTCTTGCGTTGGATCATGCAGCGTCTCCTCGGGGAGGTCAGTTGGCGTTGCGGAAATCGTCGTGGCAGGACTTGCAGGTCCTGGCCAGCTTGCCGTGCTGCTCCTTCACCGCCGCGGCATCGCCGGACTGGGCGACGCGCAGCAGCTCATTCGCCTCCTTGGTGAAGGCCGCGTTCAACTCGGCCACGCGCTGCGTCTCCTTGAAGAGCTCGGTCTTGGCCGTCGTGTCGTGCCAGCCCTTGCCGGCTTCGCTGCCGGGGGTGAACAGCCCCAGCAGGTTGGTGTTGGCCAGCGCCGCGATCGCGCCCGCCGACTTGACGACCTCGTCCTTGTTGTAGCTGCCGTCGACCGAGGCCTTGATGCGCGCCGTGTTCAGCGCGATCACCTGGAAGGCCGACTGGCGCCAGCGGATCTGGTTCTCCGGCTTCGGCGCCTGTTGCGCCCAGGCCGTGGCCGCCACGGCGGCCAGCGCGAGGACGGATGCGAGGTGAACGTTCTTGGGTTTCATCATGGTGGGAGGGGTGGAAGGGAAAGGGGGATCACTTGAAGGGCTTGTGCGGGTCATGGCAGTCGTTGCACGCCTGCGCGATGCGGCGGGCGGCACCGCCGGCACGCTCGTAGTCGCCGGCGTCCAGCAGCGGCGCGATCGAGGCCGCCAGGGCGCGGCCCTCGGCCGAGATCTGCCGCGCATCGGCGGCCGGCATGTCGTCGCGGAAGAAGTCCTCCATCAGGCCGTACAGCCGCTCGATCTCGCGCGCATCGGCGCGCGCCGCCGCCGCATCCTGGCGCGCAAGGCTCTTCTGCACCGCGACGCTGGACCTGTCGATCGCACGCATCCAGACATCGAACTCGAACACGCTCGCCGCGAACGCAGGCGTGGCCAGGCCCGCGACCGCGGCGAGCAGGGGCACCCAGGGCTTCATGGCTTCTTGTAGACCTCGTGGCAGGACTTGCACGAGCGCACCAGCCGGCCCAGCGAATCCGCCGCGGCGTCGTAGTCCTCGCCCGCGACGGCCTGGCGCAGCTCGCCCGCGAGCGCATGCGTGCGGCGCGCGAAGCCCACCGCATCGGCCTTGTCGCCCTGGGCCTCGTAGTAGCCCTGGACCTGCGCGAACCAGTCGACCAGCTGCTGGGCCTCGGCAGCGGCGGCCGCCTTGTTCTTCAGCGAGACGTTCGAGTCCAGGCTCTTCGCCGTGTCCTCGATGCCGCGCATGAAGTCGCCGTCGAGCGAGAAGGCGGCCCACGCCGCGCCGGCCGCCAGCAGGGCCGCCGGCAGCAGGAAAAGTCGCAGCGGCTTCAGACGAGGATCTCCTTGACGACGTCGCCGAACACCGAGGTCGGCTTCTCGGAGCGCCCTTGGTGGAGGAAGGTGATCTTCTTGTGGTCGAGCCCGAGCTGGTGAAGGATCGTCGCCTGCAGGTCGTAGGTGTCGACCACGCCGCTCACCGCGCGCAGGCCGATCTCGTCGGTGGCCCCATGCGTGCCCGGCTTGACGCCGCCGCCGGCGATCCAGCTGGTGTAGCCCCAGGGGTTGTGGTCGCGGCCGTCGCCGCTCTGGCCATAGGGCGTGCGCCCGAACTCCGAGGTCCAGACCACCAGCGTGCTGTCCAGCAGCCCGCGCGACTTCAGGTCGGCCAGCAGCCCGGCCACCGGCTTGTCGACCTGCCGGCACATCACGCCGTGGTTCTTCTCGAGGCCGTTGTGCGCATCCCAGCTGTCCACGCTGTTGTCCGGCGCGCCCGAGATGCAGTGCACGAAGCGCACGCCGCGCTCCACCAGGCGGCGCGCCCGCAGCAGCGCCGTGCCGTACTCGTCGGTCTCCTTCTGGCCGATGCCGTACAGCTCCTTCGTCGCCGCCGTCTCCCTGCTCATGTCGACCGCCTCGGGGGCCGAGCTCTGCATGCGGAAGGCCAGGTCGTACGAGCGGGTGCGCGCCTGCAGCTCGGTGTCGTTCGGGAAGCCGGCCGAGCGGTGCTCGTTCAGCGTCTTCAGCAGCGCCAGCGTGTTGCGCTGCTCCGCCTCGCTCACATTGGCCGGCCGCGCCAGGTGCAGGATCGGCGAATCGCCCTGGCGGAACGCCGTGCCCTGGTAGGCCGCGGGCAGGAAGCCCGAGCTCCAGATCACCTGGCCGCGTCCGCCGCCCGCCGCGCCCTTGCCGGTGGGCAGCACCACGAAGGCCGGGAGGTCGGGGTTGGCCGAGCCGAGCGCGTACTGCACCCACGCGCCCAGCGCCGGGCGCCCCGGCACGAGCCCGGCGGTGTGCAGCTTCAGCGACGAGATCACGTGCGTGCTGCCTTCGGTCTTGCAGCCCTTCAGGAACGCGATCTGGTCGACCTGCTTCGACAGGTGCGGCAGCAGGTCGGAGACCCAGGCCCCCGTCTCGCCATGCTGCTTCCACGTGCGCTTGGTCGCGAGCAGGTTGCCCACGCCGCCGTCGGTGGCGGTCTTCAGGTTGCGGCCGAAGGAATCGGGCAGCGGCGTGCCGGCCAGCCGGATCAGCTCGGGCTTGTGGTCGAACAGGTCCAGCGTGCTGGGCGCGCCGGCCATGTGCAGCCAGATGACGGCCTTGGCCCGGGCCGGGAAATGCGGCGCGCGCGGCGCCTGCGGGTCGGCCAGCTCGCTGGCCCAGGCCGCCTGGACGCCCAGCCCGAGCGCCGCGCCCGCGCCCAGCTGGCCGAGGAAATCGCGGCGCGTGTGATGGTGGTGGTGGCTCATGTCATGTCCTCGTGGGGTTCTCAGAACCGGTAGGTGAATTCGTTGGAGTTCGCGACCGCATGCACCAGGTCGACGAAGGCCGCGGCGCGCGCCGGGTTCGGCGCTGCCCCGCCCTTGCGGCCGGCCTGTCCGGGCCGGGCCTTGTCGGCCGACGCCGGCGCGTCCTCTGCCTCGTCCTCGCCGGCGCCCGCCCCGGCCTTCAGGGCCTCCTGCTGCTTCGCCAGCGTCTGCACGAACGCCGCCTTCTCGTAGCGGTCGGCGCTGCGGCCGTAGACGGTCTTGTAGAGCCGGTCGATCTGCGCCGTGAGCACCGGGTCCACGCCGTAGCCTTCGGGCGCGTTCAGCTTGCGGCCCTGCGCCAGCTGCTGGCGCGTCAGGGTCTCCTGGCTGTCGAGGAAGGCGAGCAGCGCCGCGCGCTCGACGCCGTCCGGGCGGCGCGCATACAGGATCTCGAACAGCCGGTCGAGCTGCGCCGATTCCTTCGGCCCCGCCTCGCGGACCACGCGGCCCGCCAGCGCCTTCGACCACTCGAACACCAGCTCGCTGTTGATCAGCGCCAGGGCCTGCGGCGCCGTCGTCGTCACCTCGCGCTTGCTGTGCACCAGCTGCGGGTTCGCCCAGTCGAAGGTGTCGAGCAGCGGGTACGGCGTGTTGCGCCGCACGAAGATGTAGACGCTGCGCCGGTGGTGGTCGCGCGGGTTCTCCGAGGTCGGCCAGGCGTTGCGGTTGTCCAGGTTGACGGGGATGGGCGGGAACACCGCCGGGCCGCCGAGCTTCTCCTCGAGCAGGCCGGAGGCGGCGAGCAGCGAGTCGCGGATCTCCTCGGCCTCGAGCCGCTGCCGCGGGAAGGCCCAGAGCAGCTTGTTCCCCGGGTCCACCGCCGCGGCGTCCGGCCGCGCGGCCGAGGCCTGGCGGTAGACGCTGGACAGCAGGATCTCGCGCTGCAGCGCCTTCACGCTCCAGCCGTTCTTCACGAAGCTCGTCGCCAGGTGGTCGAGCAGCTCCGGGTTCGTCGGCTTGCCGCCCATCTTGCCGAAATCGCTGACGGTGTCGACGATGCCGGTGCCGAAGAACTGCGCCCACTGCCGGTTGACGAACACGCGCGCGGTCAGCGGGTTGGACGGGCTCGCGATCCAGTTGGCGAGCGCCGTGCGCCGCCCGGACGAGGTGGGCGTCGGCCGGATCTCCGGCGTGTCGCCGCCCAGCAGCGCCGGCACCGCCGGCTGGACTTCCTCGAGCCGGCGGTCGTAGATGCCCTTGAACAGCACATGGGTCGGCGGGCTGTCGGCATGGCCCAGCTCGGTCATCGTCGAGATGCTGCCGGGGTCGCGCGGCTTGATGGCGTCGAAGGCCTTCAGTTCCTCGGCCAGCGCCAGGTACTTCTCGTAGCCGGCCTTGTCCTTGGTCTTCAGCTGGTTCACCGCATTGCGCGTGCGGCCCGACATGGTCCACAGGTTGCGGTGGTAGATCCAGCGGTCGTAGGCGTTGCGCTCGGCCTCGGGCTTGCTGATGGACACGCGCGTCTCCGGCACGAAGCCGGACAGGCGGTCGGACTCGAGCTTGTCGATGACCGGCTTGAGCAGCGCCTCCTGCTGCTCGCGGATGGATTGGGTCGCGGCCTCCCACTTCGCCCGCTTGACGCTGTACTCGGCGAGCGCCTGGCCGTTGATCGCGGGCACGTCGTCGCGCCAGCTCGCGTTCACCAGGAAGGCCTGCAGCTGGTAGTACTCCTTCTGCGAGATCCGGTCGAACTTGTGGTCGTGGCACTGCGCGCAGTTGACGGTGGTGCCCAGCAGCACCGAGCCGACGGTGTCGGTCAGGTCGTTGGCGACCTCCTGCTTCTTCAGGTTCAGGTCGCGGGCGTTGATCTCGTCCGGAAAGCTGCGCAGGAAGCCGGTGGCCACCTGGGCCTCGATGCTGTCGGGCCAGAGCTCGTCGCCGGCGAGCTGCTCCCGCACGAAGCGGTCGAAGGGCTTGTCGCGGTTGAACGCGTCGATCACGTAGTCGCGGTAGCGCCAGATGTGGGGCCGGGTGCCGTCGGCGTTGTAGCCGTCGCTGTCGGCATAGCGCGCCAGGTCGAGCCAGCGCCGGCCCTGGCGCTCGCCGTAGCGCGGCGAGGCGAGCAGGCGGTCGACCAGCTTCTCGTGGGCCTTCGGCGAGCGGTCGGTCACGAAGGCCTTGACCTCTTCCGGCGTCGGGATCAGGCCCCAGGCGTCGAGCGTGGCGCGGCGGATGAAGGTCGCACGGTCGGCCTCGGCGGACGGGGCGAGCCCCTTCGCCTCCAGCTTCGCCAGCACGAAGGCATCCAGCGGCGTGCGCACCCAGCGCCGGTTCTTCACCGCCGGCTCGGCGGGCGCCTGCGGCACGCTGTACGCCCACGGCCGGGCGGCGGCCGACGGCGCGGACGCGGCCGAAGGGGGCGGTGGGGCGGCCGTCTTCTCGTCGGCCGCGGTGGCGACCGCCGCGCTGGCGGCGATCGCGAGAAAGGCAGAAAGCATTTTGATGGTCATGGCGGGACTCGGTTGGCGGGGAGGGCGGCGCCTACAACTTGCCGGCGAACTGGATGCCCACCGTGCGCGGGATCGCCGGCGAGGTGCTGTTCCAGGTCTTCGAGCGCGGCGTGTCGTCGTCGAACAGGTTCCTGACGACCAGGCTGACGTCGAAGCTCTTGCTCTGCGTGCCCAGGCCGATCGCCCAGTCCACGAGCGCGCTCTTCGGGATCACCGAATAGGCCGACAGCGCGTTGTCGGAGTAGTAGCTGCTGTTGGCCGACACGTTGGCGCTGGTGTGGAAGACCTTGTCGCCCCACACCGGCCGTCGCCAGTCGATGCCGACGTTGACGCTGTACTTCGGCGCGCCGGCCAGGGGCTGGCCGCCGAGGTCGCGGTAGGCCGGGGCCCCGGTCCAGCCGTTCTCCACCGGCTGCGCGGCATGGGGGAAGTCCTTGTAGACCGCCTTGTTGTACGCGCCGGAGAAGCGCAGCGTCGTGTGCGGCAGGCCGGCGTAGACGCCGTCGACCTCGAGGCCCGACACGCGCACCTTCGGGACGTTGCCGGTGGCCGAGGTGTAGTAGAACGTGCCGTCGTTGTTCAGCGCGGTGGTGTACTGGTCGACAATGCGCACCGACTGCTGGTAGTCGGTGATGTTCATCAGGAAGACGTCGGCATTGAAGACCAGCGTCTTGTCGAGCAGCGTCGACTTCAGGCCCAGCTCGAAGGCATTGGTCTTCTCGGGCGCGACCAGCGTGGACACGCCGTTGACCAGCTGCGAGATCCCCGCCTTCTCGCCGTGCTGGTACGAGAAGTAGGTGGTCAGTTCCTCGCTCACCTTGTACGCGGGGCTGATCACGAGCGCGGGCTGGGTCTTGCGGAAGGACTCGGCCTGCGTCTGGTCGAACAGCACGCCGAGCTGGCTCTTGCGGATGGCCTTCGCGTCGGCCACCTGCTGCTTCTGCGCCGCGGTCAGCGCCGAATAGCCGGCCGCGCCGAAGTACTTGCGCGCCGCCGCGTCGGCGAGGGCGAGCTGCGCGGCGCTGTTGCCGGCGGCCAGGTCGCCGTTGGCGGCGGAGGCGAAGCCGCCTGCGGTGTCCGGGTTCAGCTCGGGCGCGCTGCCGCTGCTGTTGAGGGTGGAACGGCCGGCGTTGCGCCGGTCTTCGCGCGTGAAGCGCAGGCCGGTGGTCAGGGTGAGCGGCCGGCTCAGGTGCCAGTTGGCCTGGGCGAAGAGGGCGGCGCTCTTGTTGCGGATCTCCTGCACGCCGACCGGCGAGTTGTACGAGGTCGCGAGGTTGGCCAGCGAGTTGAGCATCAGGATGCGGCCGGCCGGGTCGGCATCCAGGCGGTTGTACTGCGCGTTGCTCGCGAACCAGGCGCCGGCATCGTTGCCCCAGGCGCGGCGGTAGTCGGCCTCGTTGTGCACGTCGATGTAGTAGAGCCCGCCCTGGTAGTCGACGAAGCCGCCGGCCGGCGAGCTGATGCGCAGCTCCTGGCTCGCCTGGCGGTAGTCGTTCCAGAAGCCGCCGGAATTGCGGTAGACGTCGAAGGGCGTGCCCTCGTCGTTGACGGCGTCGAAGTGGTAGTCCTTGTAGGCGCTGATCGAGGTCAGCGTGTGGCCGCCCGCGAGCTTCCAGTTCAGCTCGGCCGAGGCGCCGCGGCTGCCGGTGACGAGCGGGCGCTGGTTGTCGTTGCTCAGGAAGGCGTAGTAGTCGCCCAGGCTGTAGCCGGTGTTCTGGGTGAACCAGCGGCGCGACAGCCGGGTGGCGTTGTCGACGGCGGTGTTGGGCGAGCCGTTCGCATAGGTCGACGGCGTGGGCGTGAAGACGGTGCGGCCGTTGGTGGTCTCGCCGGCGCGCGGCTGCAGGTCGAAGGCCAGGCGGGCGTTGAAGTCGGGCCCCGGCGTGACGAGGAACTGCACGCGCCCCGACACGCGGTCGGTGTTGGTGTAGGTGATGTCGCGGTTGTAGTGGTTCTCGATGTCGCCCTCGCCGCGGTCGACCGAGAAGGTGCCGCGCCAGGCGATCAGGTCGTCGACGATCGGGCCGCCGACGGCGGCGGTGCCGGCGAAGCTGCGGCGCTGGCGGAACTCGAGCGTGTAGTCGGCGGTGGGCGTGAACGAGGGGCGGCGCGTGGTGATGTTGACGACGCCGAGGCTGGTGTTCTTGCCGAGCAGCGTCCCCTGCGGGCCGCGCGTGACCTCGACCGCGTCGACATCGACGAAGTTGAAGCTGGAGGTGAGCGCGTTGTAGGCATAGTTGACGCCGTCGACGATGACGCCGACGCTCGGGTCCTGTGCCTCGGTCTGGCCGATCTTGCCGACGCCGCGGATGCTCAGCGAGCTGGTGCGCTGGTTGCCGAGGTTCCACGAGACGTTGGCGGCGCGCCGCGTGATGGCGTCGATGCCGTAGGCGCCGAGGCGTTCGAGCTCGGCGCCCTGCACGACCGAGATCGACAGCGGCACGTCCTGCAGCCGCTCGATGCGGTTGCGGCTGCGCACGACGACGGCATCGAGTGCCTGGGCTTCGTTGTCGGCGACAGGGGCCGAGGCTGCCGCATCGGGCGCAGCCGGCGCCTCGGCCGCGTGGGCGATGACGGTGACGACGGCGGCGGCGATCGGCGAGAGGCGGAGCAACTGCTGGATCAAGACAAGGTCCCTCGGTGACGTTTTCGTGGGGGGGTCGTGGTGTGTGTCGAACCCCGTCTACTCAGCACGGCGCGTGCCCGGCGCCCTGCCCCGAATCTGCTGCAAAGCCAGCAAGGACGCGGGTTGGCGCTGCTGCGTGTGCAGCGTCGGCGCGGCCCGGGGCGCTGCATTCAAGGCAGGGCGGGCGGGCTGGCGAATGGCATGAATGCTGCGACGGCGACGGCTCTCACATCACCACGGGACACCCGATTCATGAAGCCTCTGAAGATCGCCGCGCTGGCCGCGGCCCTCGCCCTCACGGCCCTCGGCACCTCGGCGCAACAGGCCGCGGATGCGTGGAAGTACAAGACGAAGCGGCTCGTGCGCGCGGAGGTCGACGCGCTGCTGGCGCAGCCGGGCGCGGTGCTGGTGCTGGACGTTCGCCGTCCCGACGAACTCATCCGGTACGGCAGCTTCCCGGTCTTCCTGAGCATCCAGAACCGCGACGTGGAGAAGCAGCTCGAGTGGCTGCCGCGCGACCGCCGCATCCTGACGGTGTCGAACCATGCGCAGCGCGCGGGCGCGGTGGGCGACCTGCTCGCGAGCAAGGGTTTCCAGGTGGCGGGCGCGACGGGCTCGGAGGACTATGAGAAGGAAGGCGGCACGGCGGTCGCGCATATCCAGGCGCCGCCACCGCGTGCGGCTGCATCGGCCGTTGCCCCATAGCCCCGTAGCCCGGATGGAGCGAAGCGCAATCCGGGAGCGGCCGTCGACGTGAAGGACGCTCCCCGGATTGGCATCCGGGCTACTTGAGGGCGCGCACCGCCTCCAGTGCGCGCGCCACGTTGTCCTCGGGCGAGAGGCCGCTCAGGGTCGCGGCGATGCGGCCGTCGGGCCGGATGACGAACGTGGTCCGCTCCGCCAGGCCGTGGTCGATCTCGTCGCCCCGCTTCGTCCTGCTGCCGGCCTTCTTCTCGCGCACGACCAGGTCGCAGGACTTCGCGATCGCGCCCTGGGCATCGGACGCCACCGCGATCGTTCCGGCACACGACTCGGGGTCCGCCGAGAACTCGTTGAGGCGCTCGATGCGGTCGAGCGACACGCCGATGATGCTCGCGCCGGCCGCGCTGAACTGCGGCTGGTTCACCGCGAAGGCATGGGCCTGCAGGCTGCAGCCGATGGTGAACGCTGCCGGATAGAAGTAGACGACCACCGGGCCGCGCGCCAAGGCCTCGCGCAGCGAATAGTCGAAGGCCTTGCCGGCCAGCGACGCCGTGGCGCGGAACGGCGGCGCGGCGTCGCCCTCGTGCAACGCGGCATGCGCCGAGAGGGTGGCCAGGGACATCAGGCAGGCGGCAGTCAGGTGTTTCATGCGGATCGCTCGTGGGAGGAAGGACGGGAGGGCAGCAACTCGCGGGCCCGGCGTCCGGTGCCGCGGCTGCTGCGACGGCAGCAATTGCCGAAGCGCATTGTTGGCGCCGCAGCAGCCGCGCGCACATCGCGACAGCGATGGCCCTGTTCGCGGTGGTGGGCGCATATGCAAGCATGAAATGCTGCGTTCACGGCACGGAACAAGACACCTACTGTGTGGATCGCGTCACTGTCAGCCTCCGCCCACAGCATGTCCGCCGACTCCCTGCTCACCCTGCCCGATTCCGCCAGCCTCGCGCTCTCGATCCGCGCCAAGGCGCTGCTGTTCCACGACCCCCGCTCGCTCGCCGTGCTGGAGCAGGTGGAGCGCGTGGCCGGCAGCGATGCCACCGTGCTCGTGGTCGGCGAGACCGGCACCGGCAAGGAACTCATCGCCCGCCACATCCACAAGCGCAGCGAACGCAGCGGGCCGTTCATCGCCGTCAACTGCGGGGCCTTCAGCGAATCGCTGATCGATGCCGAACTGTTCGGCCACGAGGCCGGCGCCTTCACCGGCGCGAACCAGTCGCGCGCCGGCTGGTTCGAGGCCGCCAACGGCGGCACGCTGTTCCTCGACGAGATCGGCGACCTGCCGCATGCCCTGCAGGTGAAGCTGCTGCGCGTGCTGCAGGAGCGGCAGGTGGTGCGGCTGGGCTCGCGCCGCGCCATCCCGCTCGACGTGCGGCTGGTCGCCGCGACGAACGTGGAACTGCACCGCGCCGTGGAGGCGCAGCACTTTCGCGCGGACCTCTACTTCCGGCTGAGCGTCGCGACCATCGAGCTGCCGCCGCTGCGCGATCGCCCGGGCGACATCCTGCCGCTCGCGCGACACTTCATGTCGGTGTGCTCCGGCAAGCTCTCGCTGCAGGGCACGCAGCTCGCCCCGGACGCGCGCGAGGCCCTGCTCGCCTACCCCTGGCCCGGCAACATCCGCGAGCTGGAGAACGTCATCCACTACGCGCTGATCGTCTGCCGCGACGGCATCGTGCGGGCGGGCGACTGCCGGTTCTCCCCGCTCGGGTTCCTGGCACCGGCGGCGGCCGCCAGCCCCGCCGCGGCCGCGCCCGCCGCCGCGGCACCGGACCCGCTCGCGGCACTGGAGCGCGCGGTCGGCGACCTGATGGACGCGCGCCATCCGCAGCTGCTGCAGGCGATCGAGTCGCTGGTGGTGCACCAGGGCTTCGCGCGCTGCCGCGACAACCAGGTGCAGACGGCGCGGCTGCTCGGCGTCACGCGCAACACCTTGCGGACACTCTTGAAGCGGCATGGATTGCTGGCCCGCGGTGAGGTCGAAGAGACGGAATTCGAAGCGGCGTAGCCCGGATGCCAATCCGGGGGGCGTCTTTCTCTTCCGAGGCCGCTCCCGGATTTCGCTGCGCTCCATCCGGGCTACGGGTCCTCGCGCTGGGGCGGCAGGCGGATGACCCCGGTGCGGTAGTCGTAGTCGAACACCTCGCCGTGGCGGCCCCACTCGATCGCGGTGCGCAGCACCCGCTCGGCCTCGGCGGCATCGAGGCTGTCGCTGAGCAGGCGCAGGAAGGGCTCCTCCGGCAGTTCGCCCGCGGCCTCCTGGGCCAGGCTGTGGCGGATGTGTGCAGCGAGCGGCACCGTCGCGAGCAGCTGCTGGCCGAACAGCGCCTGGCGCTGCGCATGCTCGCCCTCGGCATAGCGCCGTCCCACCAGCGTGAGGTGCAGGTCGCCGTCGGCCAGCTGCGCGAAGCCGAGCAGCGACAGGGCCTGCGTCAGCGGCAGCAGCTCGTGGTCGGCGAGGCCGGTGGCCTCGGCGAGCTGCGGCAGGTCGGCGCGGCCGGCATAGGCCGCCTCGGCGAGCAGCTCCAGCAGGCCGTCCATGCGCCCCACGTCGGCCTGCGGCAGGCGGTGCGCCAGCGGCAGCGCCATCGGCTCTCCGGCCGGCCGCCGCGCGGCGCCGGCCGTCATCAGCGCATACACCTCGTCGACCAGCTCGCGCACCTCGCGGCTGTCCGGGTCGCGCGGCCGCGGCAGCTGCACCGACAACTGGCAGCGCACCCGGCCCGGGTCGCTCGCGAAGACGAGGATGCGGTCGGCCATCAGCACCGCCTCCTCGATGTTGTGCGACACCACCAGCATCGCCTTCGTCGGCATCCGGCCCGAGGTCCACAGCGCGAGGATCTCCTCCCGCAGCCGCTCGCCCGTCAGCACGTCCAGCGCCGAGAAGGCCTCGTCCATCAGCAGGATCTCGGGCTCCACCACCAGCGCGCGCGCGATGCCCACGCGCTGGCGCATGCCGCCCGAGAGCTCGCGCGGCAACGCACCCTCGAAGCCCGCCAGGCCGATCAGCTGGATCGCCGCCTGCGCCCGCACCGCCCGCTCGGGGCCGGGCATGCCGCGCGCCTCCAGCCCGAGCTCGACGTTCTGCTGCACCGTCAGCCACGGGAACAGCGCGAAGGACTGGAACACCATCGCGACACCGCGCGCCGGCCCATGCAGCGGCTGGCCGCGGTAGCGCACGTCGCCGGCGTCGACCGCCACCAGCCCGGCGAGGATGCGCAGCAGCGTCGACTTGCCCGAGCCCGACTGGCCCAACAGCGAGACGATCTCGCCCTCGGCCAGCCGGAAGTCCACGCCTTCGAGCACCGGCCGGGCACTGCCGTCGGCCGATCGGAAGGACTTGCCCACGCCCTTGAGTTCGATGAGTGTCTTCATGCGCGCTCAGAAATACATGCGGTCTTCGGCGAGCCGGTACAGGCGGCGCCAGACCAGGTGGTTCATCGCCATCACGAACAGGCACATCACGCCGATGCCGAGCGCGATGCGCGGGAAATCGCCGATCGCCGTCATGTGCGCGACGTAGCTGCCCAGCCCGTGCGCCTGCAGCGTGGTGTCGCCCCAGGTGACGTACTCGGCGACGATGCTCGCGTTCCACGACCCGCCGCTCGCGGTGATGGCACCGGTGACGAAGCTCGGGAACACCGCCGGCAGCAGGTAGCGCCGCCAGCGCAGCCAGCCGGCCAGGCCGAGGTTCCGAGCCGCATGCCGCAGCTCGGCCGGCACGGTGGACGCGCCGGCGATGACGTTGAACAGCAGGTACCACTGCGTGCCCAGCACCATCAGCGGCGACAGCCAGATGTCGGGGTTCAGCTTCCAGCGCACGATGAACACCACCGCCACCGGGAACATCAGGTTGGCCGGGAAGGCGGCGAGGAACTGCACCACCCCCTGCAGCCGGCCGGCCCAGCGCGGGTTCATGCCGATCCAGATCCCCACCGGCACCCAGACCAGCGCGGCCAGCGCCGTCAGCACCAGCACCCGGACCAGCGTGTAGAACCCCAGCAGCAGCACGTGCCCGGCTTCGCGCCAGCCGACCTCGGTGTGGATGAAGCGCAGCAGGTGCCAGAGCGCGAACAGCACCGCCGCCGCGAGCACCGCGTCCCAGGCCCGCGCCAGCGCGGCAGACGCCGGCCGCCCGCGGGCGCGGATCGAGGTCCCGTCGTGGCGGCGCCGGAACAGCGTCAGCGAGCGCTCGAACAGCCCCACCACCCGCAGCGCGAGCGGCTGCAGGCGCTCGGTGCGGCGCAGCCAGGTGAGCAGCCAGGACGAGGCCCCGGCTTCGGCGCCGCCCTCCTCGAAGCGGAACTTGTCGGCCCAGGCGAGCAGCGGCCGGAAGAAGAGCTGGTCGTAGAGCACGATGCCGGCCAGCATGCCGCCGATGGCCCAGCCGATCGCGGGCAGGTTGCGCGCCTCGATGGCCAGCGCGATGTACGAGCCGACGCCGGGCAGCTTGATGCTCTGCTGCGAGACCGAGATGGCCTCGGAGGCGACGACGAAGAACCAGCCGCCGGACATCGACATCATCATGTTCCACAGCAGCGAAGGCATCGCAAAGGGCAGCTCCAGGCGCCAGAAGCGCTGCCAGCCCGAGAGCTGGAACACCTGCGCCGCCTCCTGCAGCTCGGGCGGCACGCCGCGCAGCGACTGGTAGAGGCTGAACGCCATGTTCCAGGCCTGCGAGGTGAAGATCGCGAAGATCGCCGCGCACTCGACGCCGAACAGGTTGCCGGGAAAGAGCGCGATGAAGCCGGTGACGGTGATCGACAGGAAGCCGAGGATGGGGATGGACTGCAGGATGTCCAGCAGCGGCACCAGCACCCGCTCGGCCGCGCGGAACTTGGCCGCGAGCACCGCGAACACGCAGGCGAAGACGAGCGAGGCCCCGAGCGCGATGAACATGCGCAGCGTGGTGCGCAGCAGGTAGTAGGGCAGCACGGCCGGGTCCAGGCTCAGCGGCAGGACTTCGCCCAGTTCGTAGGGCCGCGCCATCTGCGAGCCGCCCCAGGCCAGCAGCACCAGCACCGCCAGCACCAGCGGCAGCAGGGCCCAGTCCCAGCGGTTGCCGCCGGACTCGACCACCTGGCGGGGGAAGAAGCGTTTGTCGGTCATCGGAGGAAGGCGGGCAAGGGTCGGGCGGGACGCCGCGCGATTGTGGGCCCTGGGGCAGCCGGCGCCGCGGCGGCCGGCCGGGACCACGAGGCCCGGTTGTTGCGTCGTGTGTCATGCCGGCCCGCCTCCCCCCGGAACGCGCCCCCCGGCCTCCGGGGGTGGGTGCGGAGGACGCCGGGCGGGGGCGTTTCTACAATCGCGCCGATGTGCTGCAGTCCCCCTCCGTGAGCGCCGTCGCCACCCCCGTCCGCGACCTGCTGTGGGGCCCGTCCGGGCGCCGGGCCGGCCATGCCAAGCTGACGCTGCTGGCGCTGGCGGTGTATGCGCTGTTCAGCGTGGTGGTGGCGATCGAGGTGCGGCTCGGGATGATGCAGGCACGGCCGGCATTCTGGCTCTGCGCGACCAGCCTGGCCGGCATCTCGATCTTCTACGCGCTGGTGCGCAGCGGCGTCAGCGAGCAGCTCTCGCCCGACCCGTCGCTGACGATGTCGCAGTCGATGTTCGGCGTCGCGATCACGGCCTGGGGCTATGCGATCAACCCGCCACTGCGCGGCGCGGTGATGGCCATCATGCTGCTCAACCTGGTGTGGGGCATGTTCGTCATGTCGCCGCGCCAGGCGCGGCTGCTGGGCGCGCAGGCGCTGGCGATGCTGGGCGGCGTGATGCTGTGGAAGGCCCGCACCGACCCGGCGCAGTTCCCGCCGCACATCGAGGCGCTGCAGTTCGCCTTCTGCCTGATCCTGATGTCGGCCATGTCGGCGCTGGCGGTGAGCATGGGCCGCCTGCGCGCCAAGCTGCGCCTGCGCCAGGCGGAGCTGCAGGCGGCGCTGGCGAAGATCCATCACCTGGCGACGCGCGACGACTTGACCGGGCTGGTGAACCGCCGCCACCTGACGGAGCTGCTCGATGCCGAGCGGGTGCGCCAGAAGCACCACGGCCTGCCGCTGAGCCTGGTGCTGATGGACCTCGACCACTTCAAGCCGATCAACGACAACCACGGCCACGCGGCCGGCGACGCGGTGCTGAAGATCTTCGCCGAGGCGGCGCAGGCCGCGCTGCGCGACACCGACGTGCTGGGGCGCTGGGGCGGGGAGGAGTTCCTGCTGATGCTGCCGTCCACGCCGCAGGCGCAGGCGCTGCAGTGCATCGAGCGGCTGCGCGACGCGCTGGCACGGGCGCCCTTCGACGAAGTGGTGCCGGGGCTCAGGCTCACCTTCTCGGCCGGCCTGAGCACCTGCGCCGATGGCGAGCCGCTGCAGGCGGCGATCGAGCGCGCGGACAAGGCGATGTACCGCGCCAAGCTGCAGGGGCGTGACGGGACGGTGACGGCTTGACGGCGGACGAACTCTCCTGACGAACTCTCCTGACAGAGGGTGTCAGGATCCCCGGCGCAGCATCACCTCCCCAAGACGAGGAGATGCCCCCCATGACCGAGATGATCCTGGAGCGGCCGGCGCGTGCCCCGGCTGCTGACACCGTTCCGTCCCCGAGCGCCATCGTCGAGCTGCGGCGCTACCACCTGCACCCCGGCCGGCGCGACACGCTGGTCGAGCTGTTCGACCGCGAGTTCGTGCACACGCAGGAGGACTGCGGCATGCGCGTGCTGGGGCAGTTCCGCGACCTGGACGCGCCGGACGATTTCGTGTGGCTGCGAGGCTTCCGCAACATGGCCGAGCGGCGCGCCGCGCTCACCGCGTTCTACGGCGGGCCGGTGTGGCGCCGGCACCGCGAGGCGGCGAACGCGACCATGCAGGACTCGTCGAACGTGCTGCTGCTGCGCAACGTGCGCACCGAAGCCACGCATGCGGCGCGCGCCGGCATGCTGCTGGCGGTGGTATGCGACCTGGCCGGGCCGGTCACGCCGCAGCTGGCGCGCCGCTTCGAGCAGGAGGTGCGGCCCTGCCTGGTGGCCGCCGGCATGGAGGTGCAGGCGGTGCTGACGACCGAACATGCGCCGAACGACTACCCGGCCCTGCCGGTGCGCAGCGACCTGGAGGCCTTCGTGTGGATCTGCCGCTTCGACGACCCGGCGCACCAGCTCGACTGCGCCGACCGGCTGTTCGCGTCGGCGATCTGGCGCGACGCGGTGTGGCCGCGCTGGCTGGCGATGCTGCGCTCTGCGCCGCAGATGTTCCGGCTGCAGCCGACGGCGGGCTCGGCGTGGCGATGAATCGACCCCTTCACTGCTTCAAGGAACCCACGATGAGCTACTCGCTCGACCACACGGGACACGTCACCGACTTCGACTTCCTGACGGGCCGCTGGCAGGTGCAGAACCGCCGCCTCGCGACCCGCACGCCGGGCAGCGATGACTGGCAGTCCTTCGACGCCGAGATCCACTGCGAGCCGCGCCTGGGCGGCATCGCCAACATCGACCAGATCGACTTCCACGGCCAGGGCTGGTCCGGCCTGACGCTGCGCACCTTCGACCTGGCGAAGCGGCAATGGTCCATCTACTGGGTCAGCAGCCGCAGCGGCACGCTCTTCCCGCCCGTTCACGGCGGCTTCGACGGCGACCGCGGCGAGTTCTACGGCGAGGACGAGGACGACGGCCGCCACGTCTACGCCCGCTTCATCTGGCTGCGGCAGGGGCCGGATGCGGCGCGCTGGGAGCAGGCGTTCTCGCACGATGGCGTGGCGTGGCTGACGAACTGGACGATGCAGATGACGCGCATCCGCGAGGCGCACGCCTGACGCCTAGATCCGCTGCAGCAGCCGCCGCGCCGTCTCCGCCACCCGGGCATCGCCCGTCATCTGCGCCCGCACGATCGCCCCTTCGACGACCAGCAGGGCCTCTTGCGCGGCCTGCGCCGGCCGTGGGTGGCGGCAGCGTTGCGCCAGCGCCTGCAGCGTGTCCTGCAGCTCGTCCTTGTGGCTCTGCACCACGCTGATCGCCTCGCCCCGCGCCGACCCCTCGGCCAGGGTGTTGATGAAGGCACAGCCACGGAAGCCGTCCTCGGCGAACCACTCCCCCAGCACCTCGGCCACGCGCTCCATCGCATCGCCCTGCGCCTCGCAGCGCGCCGCCAGCCGCCCGGCGAACCAGGCCATCCAGCGCTCGTGGCGCCGCCGCAGGAAGGCCAGCACCAGATCGTCCTTCGACGGGAAGTGCCGGTAGAACGAAGCCTTCGCCACCTGCGACTCGGCGATCAGCCGGTCGATGCCGACGGCGCGGATGCCCTCGGCATAGAACAGCCGCATCGCCGTCTCCAGGATGCGTTCCCGGGGCTCGGGCAGTTCGCGCTCGGTCGTCAGGCTCGTCATGCGCAGCAGTTTGACAGACAGGTCTGTCTGCTGCAAGATGCCGAGAAGTAGACAGACCTGTCTACATGTTTGCACCCACCCTACCGAGGACCTGCCCATGGACATCCGCCCACCCCTGCCCCCGTTCACCGAAGAGACCGCGCGCCAGAAGGTGCGCCTCGCCGAGGACGCCTGGAACAGCCGCGACCCGGATCGCGTCGCCGCCGTCTACACCGAGGACACGCGCTGGCGCAACCGGGCCGAGTTCCCGGTCGGCCGCGAGGCGGTGCGGGCCTTCCTGCAGCGCAAGTGGGCGCGCGAGCTGGACTACCGGCTCATCAAGGAGCTCTGGGCCTTCGGCGGCGCGCGCATCGGCGTGCGCTTCGCCTACGAGTTCCGCGACGACTCGGGCCAGTGGTTCCGCAGCTACGGCAACGAGAACTGGGAGTTCAACGCCCAGGGCCTGATGGAGCGCCGCTACGCGAGCATCAACGACCTGCCGATCCAGGCCGGGCAGCGTCTCTTCCACTGGCCGCTCGGGCGCCGCCCGGACGACCACGCCGGCCTCAGCGAGCTGGGGCTGTGACGGCGACGGCGGCTGCAGCCGGCCGGGGCTGGCGGAACACGATCACGTTGCCCGCCGTCACGAGCACGAGGCCGAGCAGCGCCGGCACGGTCCACTGGTAGCCCTCCACCCAGGCCGAGATGTTCAGCGCCACGACGGGGAACAGCACCGTGCAGTAGGCTGCGCGCTCCGGCCCGAGCCGGCCGACCAGGGTCAGGTAGGCCGTGAAGCCGATCACCGAGCCCGGGATCGCGAGGTACAGCAGCGCGCCGACGTAGCTCGGCGACGGATCGAAGGCCCAGCCGATGCCGCCGGCCAGGCAACCCACGGCAAGCACCGAGGCACCGATCAGCATGCCCCAGGCATTCGTGACCAGGGGCGTGTGGCCCGCGGCCTGCAGGCGCGCCGACAGCATGTTGCCGGCCGAGAAGCACAGCGTGCCGGCGAGGCCGAGCGCCAGCCCGAGCAGCGTGTCGGGCGAGGCGTCGTGCCGCGTCAGTTCCGGCCAGAACAGGGCGGCCAGCCCCAGCATGCCGAGCGCGCTGCCGGCCAGCACGCGCGGCGCGAGCGGCCGGCCCAGGAAGACCCGGGCGTTGAAGGCATTCCACACCGTCGCGGTCGAGAACAGCACGGCGACGAGACCGCTCGGGATGTGGCGGCTCGCCTGCAGGAAGCAGATGAAGTTGAGGCAGAACAGGCACACGCCCTGCGCCGCGACCAGGCGCATGGCGCGGCCGTCCGGGCGCTTCAGCCGGCCGGTGAGCAGCAGCCAGGCGAACAGAACCGCAGCGGCGATCGCGAAGCGGTAGGCGATGGACCAGGGGATGGGCACCGGGCCGAGCTGCAGCTTCAGGGCGATCCAGGTGCTGCCCCAGATCAGCACGGTGATGCCGTAGAGGAAGAGGTTCATGCCGCCAGTGTGGGGCGGCCGGCGCGCCGGAAGTTGCACAAAGCTGCGGTTCGATGGCCGGCCGGCCGGCACGCGTGCGCGCCCGCGGCTACAGTGGCGGTGCCATGGCTGCCCGCCCCGACCTGACCCGCCACGAGGTGTTCGACGTGCTCACGCATTCGCGCGCCCGGCTGATGCGCAGCGTTTCACTGGGCGACGGCCTGGCCGCGGCGGTGTGGCGCAATGCGCAGGACGCGACGCGCTACAGCCGGCCCTCGCACCACACGCTCTCGCTGTACCTGAGCGGCGGGCACGACACCTGGCGCCACGAGGCGCCCAGCCTCCGCGGCGAACCGGGCCGGCTGTGCGTGATGCCGGCCGGCCACGAATCGCGCTGGACGGTGGGCAGCGAGCAGTCGTTCGTGCACCTGTACTTCGACGAGGCACAGCTCGCGCCGCTCGCGGTGCGGCTGCTCGACCGCGAGCCGCGCGAGGTGCAGGTGCCCGACCTCACCTTCGTCGACGTGGGCCCGGTGGCCGCGCCGCTGCGGGCGCTGGCCGGGCTGGACTGGGACGACCCGCAGGCGCGGCTGCAGGCGAATGCGCTCGGGCACGAGGCGCTCGCGACCCTGCTGCTGCGGCATGCGCGGCGCGGGCACGGCACGCCGCCGCGGGGTGGCTTGTCGGCCGCGGTGCGCCGCCGGCTGGTGGAGTGGATCGACGCCCGGCTCGACCAACCCTTGAGCATCGGCGAACTCGCGGCGCAGGCGGCGCTGTCGGAGTTCCACTTCTCGCGCATGTTCCGGGTGTCGTTCGGCATGGCGCCGCATGCGTGGGTGCTGCGGCAGCGCGTCGAGCGGGCCAGGGGCTTGCTGCGCGGGTCGATGCTGCCGCTCGACCGGGTGGCGCAGGATTGCGGCTTCGCGAGTGCGAGCCACCTGGTCAACCGCTTCCGCGCGCAGACCGGCATCACGCCGGCCGCCTACCGCCGCGGCACCTCCCCGTAGCCCGGATGCAGCGCAGCGGAATCCGGGAGCGGCGCGGTCGAGAAGTGACAGACGATCCCCGGATTGGCATCCGGGCTACGAACGCCACCTCGGCCACAGCAGGTTCAACGCCAGCCCCGCCATCACCAGCCCCGCCGCCCCCAGCTTCCACCCCGGCAGCGATTCCCCCAGCCACCAGGACGAGGCGGCCATGCCGAACACCGGCACCAGCAGCGCCATCGGCGTCACCGTCGCGGCAGGATGGCGCGCGAGCAGCCAGCCCCAGGCCGCGTAGCCGAACAGCGTGTTGCCCACCGACTGCCACAGCACCGCACCCCAGGTCACCCCGTCGGCCTGGCGCAGCCCCGCCTCGATGGCCGCGCCGCCCTCGAACGCCCACGACAGCAGGAACAGCGGCGGCGCCGCGAACGCGCTGCTCCACACCACGTAGGCCAGCATGTTGACCCGCCCCGCGGCCCGGCTGACGATGTTGCCGCCGGCCCATGACAGCGCCGCCAGCAGCACCATCAGCACCCCCGCGACCGTGGTCTCGCCACCGGTGTGCGCCCCGATCACCACGATCCCCGCCGCCGCCAGCAGCAGCGCCACGACCTGGAAGCCGCGCACCCGCTCGCCGCTGCCGCGCATCGCGAGGCCGATCGTGAAGAACACCTGCGTCTGCACCACCAGCGAGGCGAGCCCCGGCGTGATGTGCCCGCGCATCGCCAGGTACAGCACGCCGAACTGCCCCACGCCGATCAGCAGCCCGTAGGCCGCCAGGTTGCGCCATGACGCCGCCGGCCGCGGCAGGAAGAACACCGCCGGCAGCAAGGCGAAGCTGAAGCGCAGCGCCGCGAACAGCAGGGGCGGCAGGTGCGCCAGCCCGAGCTTGATCACGACGAAGTTGCTGCCCCACACCGCCACCACCGCCAGCGCCAGCAGGAAATGGCGCACCGGCAGGGCCGCCGCCGCGCCGCTCACGCCAGCACCACCCGGTTGCGCCCTGCCTTCTTCGCCGCGCGCAGCGCCTGGTCGGCGCGCGCGATGGTGTCCGCCACCGACTCGCCCGCCCGGTGCTCGGTGACGCCGGCCGAGAAACTCAGCCGCATCGGCGGCCCCTGCACGTCCAGCTGCATCGCGTGGATGCGCTCGCGCAGCCGCTCCAGCCCCAGCCGCGCCAGCGAGGCCCGCGTATCCGAGAGCAGCAGCAGGAACTGCTCGCCCTGCCAGCGCCCCAGCAGGTCGGAGATGCGGATCACGTTCAGCGCCTCGCGCGCGAAGCGCGTCAGCAGCCGGTCGCCAAACTCGTGCCCCTGCTGCTCGTTGATCGCACGGAAGCCGTCCAGGTCGATCATCGCCAGGCAGAAGGTGTAGCCCGAGCGCACGCCGCGCTGCCGCTCCTGCTCCATCAGCTCCATCATGTGGCGCCGGTTGATGAGCCCGGTCATCTCGTCGCGGGTCGCCAGGTCCTGGATGCGCGCGAGCGCCGCCGAGAGTTCGCGCTTCTGCCGCCGCAGGCGCTCGCGCAGCCGGCTCAACTGGCCGGCCAGCACCGCGACCGCCGGCACCATCACCGCGATCATCATGAAGTGGCCCCACTCCACCGCCGGCTCGTACACCGCCGGATCGTGCCAGGCCATGCCGGCCATGGTCGCGCCGAACAGCGCCACCGCGAACACCGCGACGCCCAGCACCTGCCGCGGCGGCAGCGCGTACATGCTGAACATGAAGATCACCATCAGGATCGGAAAGGCCCCGCCGCGCCCCGTGCCCCCCAGCGCATAGCCGGCCGCGCCGCACAGGATCGCGAAGACCATCTGCGGCCGCGTCAGCGCCGGGTCGGCGAACCGCCGGTTGGCCCCGCTGCGGATCAGCACGAAGAAGAGCACGAAGCCGCCGACCAGCAGCACGCTCCACGCCGCCACCGGGCCCGCCGGCGCCAGGCCCGCGAACACCAGGTACTGCATGTCGAGCACGCTGCCCAGCACCAGCAGGTTCGCGACGCCGCACTGCACGAGCCGCAGGCGCTGCTTGGGATCGGTGCCGAACAGGCGGTCGGCGAAGGAAGCGAGGACGGTCCGCACGGGGCGTGAGGTTATCAGCCTCCCGCCGTCTCCCCCCAATGTGCGAGGGCCCAGGCGCCCCGCAGCGTGCCATCGGCGCCATCGGCCACCCGGCAGACATGATCCGGCAACAATCCCGCCAGCATCTCCCCGTAGACGCGGTTGCGGGCGAGCGGGCCGTCGATGACGACCGGCGACGGACCGGTCAGCGCGCGCACCCGCTGCGCCGTCATCCGGGCGCAGTGCAGGGCGGCGAGCGTCGCGCGCTGCGCCGAATCCAGATGCCGCGGCAACTGCGCCGTGATGTCCTCGCGGCCGCGCCAGACGTGCGGGCGCCCGCCGGCGGCATCGGGCTCCACGCGCACGTCCAGCGTCGCCGCGAGGGACGACTGCGCCGCATCCGGCGATGCGCCGTCGCACAAGGCCTCGTGGTCGCGCCCGCCCATGAAGCGCGCCGTCGGCACCAGGTCCTGCGCGACCGACACGTTGGCCAGCATGTCGGCCGACAGGTCGAGCGCCTCGACGCGCCCGCCGCAGGCCATCACCACCGTCCAGGTGCCCGAGGTGACCAGCGTCATCGCGGGCGCATGCCGAAGGTGCCGCGCGAGGCAGGCGTTGCTGTCGTGCACGCCCGCATGCACGATGCAGTCGGTCGGCAGGCCCAGGCGCCGCGCAAGCTCCGGCCGCAGCGGGCCGAGCTCGTCCCAGGCCGCACGCAGCGGCGCGAGGCGCGGCGCCCAGCCCTCGCGCACGGCCAGCCGCGAAGCCGCGCGACGCCGCGGCGCCCACAGGTGGGTGTGGCAGCCGAGGGAGCTCGCCTCGCTCGCCGCCACGCCGCACAGGCGCCAGGCCCAGTACTGCGGGTACGGCAGCAGCGTCGTCGCGCGCGCGAAGGCCTGCGGGAACTCGCGCGACTGCCAGTACCAGGCGCGCGCCGCGTTCAGCCCCATCGGCAGGTGCGGCGACAAGGTCTCGTCCAGCGCGCCCACCGCCTCGGCGTAGGCGGCCCGCTGGCCCTCATAGGCATCGAACTCGTAGTCGACGATGGGCAGCACCAGGCCCTGCGCATCGAGCGCCGCGAAGGCCGCGCCATGCGTGCTGGCGATCAGCCGTTCGACGTGCACCCGTTGCGCCAGCGAGGCCAGGCCGCTGGACAGCCAGTCCTCGATGCCGGCAGTGTCGAGCGCCGGGTAGCCCTGCGGTGCCATCACCGGCCGGTTGTCGCGGTCGTGCCCTTCCAGCACCTGGCCCCGTGCGTCCAGCGCCCGCAGCTTGACGTGCGTCTTGCCGACGTCCAGCACCACCGTCGCCCGCGGCCTCGCCTCCACCGTCACGCCCCCGCCAGCAGCACGCGGCGCCCGCGCAGCAGCCGCGGCAGCACCATCGCGACGATCAGCAGCACGCCGACGATCATCGCCATCACGATGCCCGAGACGTTGGCCATCCCCAGCGCGAAGGTGAACACACCGAGCAGCAGCACCGCCAGCAGCACGCCCACGATGCTGCCCCGCCCGCCCTCGATCGCGACGCCGCCCAGGATCACCATCGTCACCGCGTCCAGCTCCCAGCCCAGCGCGATGTTGGGCCGCGTGCTGCCGATGCGCCCGGTCAGCAGCACCGCGGCCAGCGCCGCCACCAGGCCCGCGAAGACGAAGAGCGCGAAGCGGTGGCGGTCGACCTCGATGCCGGAAAAGCGCGACGCGACCGGATTGGCGCCGATGGCGTACAGCCGGCGCCCGGCCACGGTGCGGTGCAGCAGCACGCCGACCGCGATCGCCATCGCGAGCAGCACCGCGAACTCGATGGGCACGATCAGCCACGGCAGGCCGACCAGGTCGCCCAGGTAGCCGTTGCCCAGCACCGACAGCGGCGCCGGGTAGCCGGTGATGGCCTGGTCGCCCAGCGCCACCAGCGCGATGCCGCGGTAGAGCGACAGGCTGCCGATGGTCACCACGATGGACGGCAGCCGCCAGGCGGTGACGAGCCAGCCGTTCAGCGCCCCCGCCGCCGCGCCGGTCGCGAAGGCCGCGAGCAGCATCAGCGGCAGGCCGGCGCCGGCCTTCATCGCCAGGCCCATCGCCAGCGAGCACAGCGCGAGCGTCGCGGCGATCGACAGGTCGATCTCCCCGGCGACGATCAGCAGCGCCATCGCCAGCGCCAGCAGCCCCTTCTCGCTGAAGTTGAAGGTGCTGTCGGACAGCGCATAGGGCGTGAAGAAGCCGTCGATGCCGACCCCGAAGCCGGCCAGCAGCAGCACCAGCAGGCCGAGCAGCAGGCGCTCCCACATGCCGAAGGCGTTCATCATGCGAAGCCCTCCCGTCGTTCGAGGATGGGCCGGCCGCGCTGCCGCTGCGCCCCGGCATTCAGCGCCACCGACACCAGGATCACCACGCCGGCGATCGCCTGCTGCCAGAACGGCGAGACCTGGATCACCGGCAACGCGCCATTCACGACGCCGATGAAGAGCACGCCCAGCACCGCCCCGGCCACGCTGCCCACCCCGCCGCCGATGCTGACGCCGCCGATCACGCAGGCCGCGACCACCGTCAGCTCGTAGCCGGACGCGAGCTCGGTGAAGGCGATCGCATAGCGGCCCACCCACAGCAGCCCGGCCAGTCCTGCGAGCGCACCGGAAAGCGCGTACACCAGCAGCAGGCGCCGCCGCAGCGGGATGCCGACATAGGCGGCGGCCTGCGGGTTGCCGCCCAGCGCATAGAGCTCGCGGCCCTCGCGCCGCCAGCGCAGGAACACCGCCATCGCCAGGACCACCGCCGCGGCGATCCACATCAGCGCCGGCAGGCCGAGCCACTGCTCGCGCGGCAGGCCCTTGATCAGCGGGTGGATCTGGTGGTCGGAGATCCACGCGCCCTGGCTCGCGACGAAGATCGCGCCTCGGTAGGCCGACATCGTGCCCAGCGTCACGACGATGGGCGGCAGCTCGAAGGCGGTGACCAGCCAGCCGTTCAGCAGCCCGAGCGCGGTGCCGGCCGCAAGCGCCAGCAGCACCAGCGCGCCGATGCCCAGCTCGGGCATCGCCCGGCCGGCCAGGGCGCACAGCATGCCGGTGAGCGCCAGGTTGGACGCCGCCGACAGGTCGATGCCGCGCGTCAGCAGCACCGGGATCTGGCCCATCACCAGGATCGCGAGGATGGCCGAGTCGTTGCCGATGTCGAGCGCGTTGCGCCAGCTCAGGAAGACCGGCGCCCGCGCGCCCACCGCCAGCGCGATGGCGGCAATGATCGCCAGCAGGGCGATGTCGCGTTGCAGGCCCTTCATGCCGCCAGCTCCTGCAGCGGCGCGGGCCGCGGCGGCGCCTCGACGCCCGAGGCCGCGGCCACGACGGCCTCGGCATCCGCCTCGCCGCGCGCGAAGGCCGCCACCTGGCGGCCGCGGCGCATCACGATCACGCGGTGCGCCAGGTTCATCACCTCGGGCAGTTCCGACGACACCAGGATCACCGCCAGCCCCTGCGCCACCATCTCGCCGATGAGCTGGTAGACGGCCTGCTTGGCGCCGACGTCGATGCCCTTGGTGGGCTCGTCGAGGATGACGATGCGTGGGTCCAGGCCCAGCCACTTGGCGATCACCACCTTCTGCTGGTTGCCGCCGGACAGCCCGGCCAGCGGCGTGGCCGGCAAGCCCGCCTTGATCTGCAGCCGCTCCATCATGCGCCGGCACAGCGCCGATTCGCGCAGCGCCGACAGCCAGGGCCCGCGCGCGCACCGCGCGAGGCCGGCCAGGCTGATGTTGTGCTGCACCGAGAAGCTCAGGATGCCGCCCTGGCGCTGCCGCTCTTCCGGCACGTAGGCGATGCCCGCGGCGATGGCGTCGCCGGCGCGCTGCGGCCTGAAGCGCCGCCCCTCGACCTCGAACTCGCCGCGCGCCTGCGGGTTCAGGCCCATCAGCGCCAGCATGGCCTCGCTGCGGCCGGAGCCGACCAGGCCGTAGAAGCCGAGGATCTCGCCGCGCCGCAGGTCGAACGACAGCCCGTCGAACTCGCTCGGGTGCGAGAGCCCGCGCACCGACATCACCACCTCGCCCGGCGCGGCGGCCGGCGGGGGATAGACCTGCTCGATCGCGCGGCCGGCCATCAGCCGCACCAGCTCGCGCTCCTGCGCCTGCGCGATCGGGCCGCTGCCCACCGAGGCCCCATCGCGCAGCACCAGGTAGCGGTCGGCCACCGCGAAGATCTCGTCGAACTTGTGGGTGATGAAGATCACGCCCACCCCCTGCGCGCGCAGGCTGCGCACCAGGCCGTAGAAGTCGCGGATCTCCTGCTGCGAGAGTGCGGCCGTCGGCTCGTCGAGGATCACCACCGAGGCCTGCTGCGACAAGGCCCGCGCGATCTCGACGAGGTGCCGCTCGGCCAGGCTCAGCTGCTTCACCGGCGTGGCCGGCGAGAAGCGCGCGCCGATGCGGGCCAGCACCGCCGCCGCCTGCGCATGCATGGCGCGCCAGTCGACGAAGGGGCCGCGCTGCAGGTGGCGGCCGATGTAGATGTTCTCGGCCACCGACAGCTCGTCGAACATCACCGTCTCCTGGTGCACCGCGACGATGCCGGCGGCCTGGGCGGCCTGGGCATGCGCATAGCGCTGCGGGCGGCCGTCGAGCTCGATCGTGCCCTCGTCCGGCGGCACCACGCCGGTCAGGATCTTCACCAGCGTCGACTTGCCGGCCCCGTTCTCTCCCACCAGGGCCAGCACCTCGCCGCGCTGCAGCGCGAGGTCGACGCCGCGCAGCGCGTGGGTCGCCCCGTAGCGCTTGTGGATGCCGCGCAGCCGCAGCAGGACATCGGTCATTCCGGGCTCGTTCCGTTCAGAAGAACTTGGCGAACTTGTCGACGTTGCCGGCGTCGTAGGTGAAGGGCTCGGCCATCGCGGCCTCGTTGTTGGCGTCCAGCGTCACGGTGCCGACGCGGCCGAGCGACACCTTCTCGCCCGCGTTCCCCTTCGCCTGGCCGTGCACGAACTGGTGTGCCGCGTAGATGGCCGAGTAGCCGAGGTCGATCGGGTTCCAGATCGCGAAGGACTTGACCGCCCCGCTCTTCACGTGGCCGGCCATCTCGGACGGCAGCCCGAGACCGGTGACGAAGAGCGCGCCGACCTTCTTCTCGTCCTGCACCGCCTTCGCCGCCGCCGCCACGCCGACGGTGGTCGGCGCGACGATGGCCTTCAGGTTGGGATGGCTCTTGAACAGGCCCTGCGCCTCGCGGTAGCTCTTGTCGGTCTGGTCGTCGCCGTAGACCACGCCGACCAGCTTCAGGCCGGCGTACGGCGGCCTGGCCAGCACCTTCTTCATCTCGTCGATCCAGATGTTCTGGTTCGTCGCCTGGGCGGTGGCCGAGAGCACGGCGATCTCGCCGTTCGGGCCGATCGCCTCCTGCGTCATCTTGACCAGCTTCTCGCCGATCAGCGGGTTCGACGACGGGTTCAGGTGCATCAGCCGGCCGTCCTTGCGCACGCCCGAGTCGAAGGAGATGACCTTGATGCCGCGCGCCATCGCTTTCTTCATGGCCGGCACCAGCGCGTCGGGGTCGTTGGCCGAGATCACGATCGCCTTCACGTTCTGCGCGATCAGCGCGTTGACGATCTCGATCTGCCCCTCGGCCGTCGCCTTGGCGGGCCCGGTGTAGATGATCTCGACGTCCTTCAGCTCCTTGGCCGCCTCCTGCGCGCCCTGGTTGGCGGCGTCGAAGAAGCCGTTGCCCAGGCTCTTGACGACGAGGGCGATCTTGTCGGCGGCCATCGCGCCGGGGGCGAAAGCCGCGCACACGAGCACGGACAGCAGCACTTGCAGGGGGTTCTTCACGGGCTTGTCTCCTGGTGGTTTTATGGACTGACGGGGGAAACTCGGGCGCATCAGACGATGCCGCTGCCGGGCCCCGACGCGGGCCGGCTCTCGGCGACCCGCGCGCGGTAGCCGCTGGCGCGGTAGGCCGCGACCGGATCGATCGCGCCGCCGGCCTCCAGCCGCACGCGCTGCAGGATCGGCGTCACGTCGGCCTGGTAGGCCTGCCGCAGCGTCTGCGCGGCCATCAGCGCATCGTTCGCCTCCTGCTGCGCCGCGAGCGCCTTGCGGTCGACGAGCAGGGCCTGCGCGTAGCAGCGCTGCACGCTGGCGGCGCTGCTCATCAGGCTCTCGATCGGGTCGGTGACGTTGTGCGACTGGTCCAGCATGTAGGCCGGCGCGAAGCCGGGCGCGCCCGACTGCGCCGCGTCGACCAGCTCGTTGAAGACCAGGAAGAGCTGGAACGGGTTGATGCTGCCGCTGTCCAGGTCGTCGTCGCCGTACTTGCTGTCGTTGAAGTGGAAGCCGGCCAGCTTGCGCGCATGCACCAGCCGGGCGACGATCATCTCGATGTTGACGTTCGGCGCGTGGTGGCCGAGGTCGACCAGGCAGCGCGCCTTGTCGCCGAGCGTCTGCGCCGCGAGCAGGCTGGAACCCCAGTCCTGGATCACGGTGGCGTAGAAGGCTGGCTCGTAGAGCTTGTGCTCGAGGAACAGGTGCCAGTCGGCCGGCAGGGCCGCATAGATGCGCGCCGTGCTGTCCAGGTAGCGCTCGAAGCTGCGCCGGAAATGCTGCTGGCCGGGGAAGTTGGCGCCGTCGCCGATCCACACCGTGATCGCGCGGCTGCCGAGCTGGCGGCCGATCTCGATCACCTCCAGGTTGTGCGCCACCGCCTGGGCGCGCACCGCCGGGTCGGTGTGCGTGAGGCTGCCGAACTTGTAGCTGAGCGCCTGGCCCTTCTGGTCGGAGAAGGTGTTGGAGTTGACGGCGTCGAAGGCGAGGCCGCGCATCGCCGCATGCTCGCGCAGCTCGCTGTAGTCGCTGCAGCGGTCCCAGGGGAAGTGCGGCGAGACGGTGGGCGTGCAGCGCGCGAGCTGCTGGATCACGCCGCAGTCCTCGATCTTGTCGAACACGTCGCGCGGCTCGCCGGCGGCCGGGAAGCGCGCGAAGCGGGTGCCGCCCGTCCCCACGCCCCACGAGGGCACGGCCACCGCGAACGCGGCGACCTGGCGGCGCACCGCCTCGATGTCGATGTCGCGGCGCGCGAGCTGCTCGCCGAGGGATGCATAGTCGTCGCGCACCCGCTTCGCGAGCGGCGCATTCTGCGATTCGATCAAGCCGGCGTCGATCAGCGGCGTGGGCATGGCGTTCTCCTCGAGGATCGTCTCAGCGCGGGAAGGCAGCCAGGTTGCCCGCGTCCACGTTGAGGATGTTGCCGGTCGATTTGGCCGACAAGTCGGAGGCGAAGAAATAGGTGGCTTCGGCAATGTCCTCGGGCAACACGCTGCGCTTGAGCATCGAGCGGTCGCGGTAGAACGCCTCCAGGTCGTCTTCCTGGATCTTGTTGGCTGCCGCGCGCTCCTGGCTCCAGCGGCCCGTCCAGATCTTGCTGCCGCGGATCACGGCATCCGGGTTGACGACGTTGGCGCGGATGCCCAGCGGCGCGCCTTCCAGGGCGAAGCAGCGCGCGAGCTGGATCTCACTCGCCTTCGCCGCGCAGTAGGCCGCGGCCTGGGGGCTCGCGACCATGCCGTTCTTGCTCGCGATGAAGACGATGGCCCCGCCCGTGCCCTGGGCCTTCATCAGCCGGAAGGCCTCGCGGCCGACCAGGAAGTAGCCGGTGGACAGGATGGACTGGTTGTGCATCCACAGCGCGAGCGTCGTGTCCTCGATCGGCGCGGCCGACGCGATGCCGGCGTTCGAGACCAGGATGTCGATGCCGCCGTACTCGAGCGTGGCCTGGGCGAAGGAGGCCAGCACGGCCGCCTCGTCGGTGACGTCGCAGCGCACGCCGCGCACCAGGTCGCGGCCGAAGCGCTTGGACAACTCGACCCCGACGCTCTCCAGCGCTTCGGCGTCGACGTCCAGCAGCACGGTGCAGGCGCCCTCGCCCAGCAGGCGCTCGGCAATGGCGCGGCCGATGCCGCCGGCCCCGCCCGTCACCAGCGCGACCCGGCCGGCCAGCGGCTTTGGCTTGGGCATGCGTTGCAGCTTGGCCTCCTCGAGCAGCCAGTACTCGATGTCGAAGGCCTCCTGCTCCGGCAGGCCGACGTAGCGGTCCAGCGCGTCGGCCTCGCGCATCACGTTGATCGCGTTGACATAGAACTCGCCGGCGATGCGCGCGGTCGCCTTGTCCTTGGCGAGCGAGACCATGCCGACGCCGGGGAGCAGTACGATCACCGGGTTGGCGTCGCGCATCGGCGGGCTGTCGGGGCGCTTGCAGCGCTCGTAGTAGGCGGCGTAGTCGGCGCGGTAGGCGGCCAGGCGCTCCTCCACCGCGGCGGCCAGCGCCTCGCCCTCCAGCGCCTGGACCTCGGCCGGCAGGATCAGCGGCCGGATCTTGGTGCGCAGGAAGTGGTCGGGGCAGGAGGTGCCGAGCGCGGCCAGGCGGTCGAGGTCGCGGCTGTCCACGAACGCCTGCACCGCCGGCGAGCGGTCGACGTGGGCCAGCTTGTGGCCGCTGCGCGAGACGGCGCCGCGCAGCACGGGCAGCAGGCGCGCGAGCAGCGCGTCCTGTCCGGGCGCAGGCAGCGGTGCACGCGCGGCACCGCCGAAGCTCGCGACGCGGCGCTCACGCCGCTCGGCCTGCAGCCAGGCCTGCGCCTCCTGGATCACGCCGACGGTGTTCTCGTAGCAGCTGCGCGCATCCTCGCCCCAGGTGAAGAGGCCGTGGCCGGCCAGCACCAGGCCGCGCAGGCCGGGGTGGTCGGCGACATGGCGCTGCAGCTGCAGGCCGAGCTCGAAGCCCGGGCGACGCCAAGGCAGCCAGCCGACCGTGCCGCCGAAGATCGCCTGCGTCAGCGTACGGCTGTTCTCCATCGCCGCGACCGCGATCACCGCGTCGGGATGCATGTGGTCGACGTGCTTGAACGGCAGGTAGGCGTGCAGCGGGGTGTCGATGCTGGCGGCGCGCCCGTTCAGGTTGAAGGTGCAGTGCGGCAGGTAGCCGACCATCTCGTCCTCGTGCGCCGGGCCGCGGTACAGGGCCTGCAGCGCCTTGAGCTTGTCGAGGTAGAGGGTGGAGAAGCCGTCCAGGGTCATCGACCCCAGGTCGCCGCCCGAGCCCTTCACCCACAGCACCTCCACCTCGGCCTGCGTCAGCGGGTCGCGCTGGCGCAGCTTGGCGGAGGTGTTGCCGCCGCCGTAGTTGGTGATGCGCAGGTCGGAGCCCAGCAGGTTGGATCGGTAGAGCAGCCGGCCGGGTTCGTCCAGGCGCTCGGCACGGGCGGCATCCCAGGTCGGGAAGGGAAGGGTCGCGTCGGTCATGGGGCTGAAATCTAGAAGCCGCCATGCATAAGGACAAGAAATGGATTCTTATTGGCTGCAAAAGATTTTCTGATGAATTCGTAGCCCGGATGCCAATCCGGGGATCGTCCTTCACTTGTCCCCGCCCCTCCTGGATTGCGCTTCGCTTCATCCAGGCTACGAATGCGGGAAAACGTGGAGCGACGGGGGATTGAGCGGATGCCTCGGCCCGGCACGCAGCGCGGGCACACCCCGATCAGGGCCGCTTCAGCTCGCAGTGCGCCAGGCGCGCGCCCTCCTCCAGCACGAACTCGCGGAAGGCGGCGTTGACGCCCGCCAGCTCGCCGTCACGGCGGTGCAGCAGGCACCAGTCCAGCAGCTTGGGCATGCCCGCGAGGTCGAGCACGGTCATGCGGCCGGCGGCGAGCTCGATCTGGAAGGCGTGCGCCGACATGAAGCTGATGCCCATGCCGGCCATCACCGCCTGCTTGATGGTCTCGTTGCCCGACAGCTCCATCGTCACGTTGACCTGCAGCGACTGCGACTGCAGCAGGTGCTCGAGGAACTGCCGCGTCGCCGAGCCGGGCTCGCGGAAGATGAAGGGCTCGCTCGTGAGTTCGCTCCAGGCGATGCGGCGCTTGCCGGCCAGCGGGTGGTCCGGCGCCGCGACGATGCAGTGCGGGTGGCGCGCGAAGGCCTCGGCCTCGACATCCGCCTCCGACGGCGGGTAGCCGGCGATCGCGACGTCGATGCGGTGCTCGTTGAGCAGCGCGAGGATGGTGTCGCGCCGGTCCACCGACAGCTTCAGCTTGACCTCGGGGAAGCGCTCGCGGAAGGCCATCATCAGCAGCGGCGCGAAGTAGTTGGCCGTCGGCACCACGCCCAGGTGCAACTGGCCGCGCGTGCTGCCCTGCAGCGAGGTGAGCGCGTCCTCGGCCTGGTGCACCGCGCCGAGGATGCGCCGCGCATGGCGCAGCAGCTCGTCGCCCGCCTCGGTCAGCGCGAGCCCCCGCCCCTGCTTGCGGAACAGCGGCAGGCCGAGTTCTTCCTCCAGCAGCCGGATCTGCATCGAGATCGCCGGCTGCGACAGGTGCAGCTGCTCGGCCGCGCGCGAGTGGCTCAGCGTCACGGCCGCCGCCTCGAAGGCGCGCAGCTGGCGCAAGGTGAGGTTCTTCATGCGCCGGCGGCCCGCAGGTGCGACAGCGGCAGCGGCCCGCCCGACTTGACCTCGCCGAGCGAGAAGCTGGTGTGCAGGTCCTTCACGTTGGGCAGGTTCAGCAGCGTTTCGATGGAGAAACGCGAGAAGGCGTCCAGGTCGGTCACCATCACCTGCAGCTCGAAGGTGCCCGAGCCCGAGATGTAGTGGCAGGCGATCACCTCGGGCAGTTGGCGGATCGCGTCTTCCAGCGCCCGCGTCTCGCTGCCGGTGTTGCGATTGGCGTCCACCCGCACGAAGGCCAGCACGCCCAGCCCCACCTTGCGCCGGTCGATCTCGGCCCGGTAGCCGGTGATGTAGCCCTGCTCTTCCAGCCACTTCACGCGCCGCCAGGTCGGGGCCGCCGACAGCCCGATGCGCGCCGCGAGCTCGGTGTTGGACAGCCGCGCGTCCTGTTGCAGCTCGCGCAGGATCAGCACGTCGTAGCGGTCCAGCGTGGCGCCGTGCGGCTCGGGCTCGGGCGCCGCCGAGCTTCTGCTGGTTTTCCCTGATATCGGGTTTTTGGGCGTCAATTTCATCTCCAGCGGATCAATTGAGCAAGATTATTGCCGCTGACCCCGCCCAGGGGGCAAACAAAGAAAGCACCTGAAACAGGCGAATCCCTACACTGGAGCCGCGCAGCAAGGAGTCCTGGACGATGAATGCCCCGCTACCCGAATCCATCCGCAAGGCGCTCGAAAGCGTCTCGCTCGACGACAAGTACAGCCTGGCGACGGGCCGTGCCTTCATGAGCGGCGTGCAGGCGCTGGTGCGCCTGCCGATGCTGCAGCGCACGCGCGATGCGATGAACGGCCTGAACACCGGCGGCTTCATCAGCGGCTACCGCGGCTCGCCGCTCGGCGGCTACGACCAGGCGCTGTGGCAGGCGAAGAAGCACCTGGAGGCGCAGAACATCGTCTTCCAGCCGGGCGTCAACGAGGAGCTGGGCGCGACCGCGGTGTGGGGCACGCAGCAGCTCGACCTCTACCCGCAGAGCAAGAAGTTCGACGGCGTGTTCGGCATCTGGTACGGCAAGGGCCCGGGCGTGGACCGCTGCTCCGACGTCTTCAAGCATGCCAACATGGCGGGCACCGCGAAGCACGGCGGCGTGATCGCGCTCGCCGGCGACGACCACATCGCCAAGAGCAGCACCGCGGCGCACCAGAGCGACCACATCTTCAAGGCCTGCGGGCTGCCGGTGTTCTTCCCGTCGAGCGTGCAGGACATCCTGGACATGGGCCTGCACGCCTTCGCGATGAGCCGCTTCGCGGGCGTGTGGTCGGGCATGAAGACGATCCAGGAGATCGTCGAATCCTCGGCGAGCATCAGCGTCGACCCGGACCGCGTGAACATCGTGCTGCCGGAGGACTTCGTGATGCCGGCCGGCGGCCTGCACATCCGCTGGCCCGACGCGCCGCTCGAGCAGGAGGCGCGGCTGATGGACCACAAGTGGTACGCCGCCCTCGCCTACGTGCGCGCGAACCGGCTGAACCACAACGTGATCGAGGGACCGAACGATCGCTTCGGCCTGATCGCCAGCGGCAAGGCCTACAACGACACGCGCCAGGCGCTGCACGACCTGGGCCTGGACGACGAGGCCTGCCGCCGCCTGGGCATCCGGCTGCACAAGGTGAACGTGGTGTGGCCGCTGGAGGCCACCATCACGCGCGAGTTTGCACGCGGCCTGCAGGAGATCCTGGTGGTCGAGGAGAAGCGCCAGGTCATCGAGTACCAGCTCAAGGAAGAGCTCTACAACTGGCGCCCCGACGTGCGGCCGAACGTGCTCGGCAAGTTCGACGAGGCGGCCGGCGACGAGAGCGGCGGCGAGTGGTCGCAGCCGAACCCGGCGAGCAACTGGCTGCTGCGCGCACAGGCCGACCTGACGCCGGCGATCATCGCCAAGGCCATCGGGAAGCGGCTGAAGAAGCTGGGCGTGGACGCCGACACCGCGGCGCGCATCGATGCGCGGCTCGCGCTGATCGAGGCCAAGGAACGTGCCCTGGTCGAGGTGAAGAGCGAGGGCGGCGACCGCCTGCCCTTCTTCTGCAGCGGCTGCCCGCACAACACCAGCACCAAGGTGCCGGAAGGCTCGCGCGCGGTGGCCGGCATCGGCTGCCACTACATGGTGGTGTGGATGGACCGCAGCACCAGCACCTTCACGCAGATGGGCGGCGAGGGCGTGCCCTGGATCGGCCAGGCGCCGTTCACCACCGACCAGCACATCTTCGCGAACCTGGGCGACGGCACCTACTTCCACAGCGGCAGCCTGGCGATCCGCCAGAGCATCGCGGCCGGCGTGAACATCACCTACAAGCTGCTCTACAACGACGCCGTCGCGATGACCGGCGGCCAGCGCGTGGGCGAACGACCCGAGGGCCACACGGTGCTGCAGATCATGCAGAGCCTGAAGGCCGAGGGCGTGGCCGCGCTGTGCATCGTGAGCGACGACCCGGGCAAGTACGAGGGCGTCGCGCTGTCGCCGGGCGTGCAGGTATTCCACCGCGACGAGCTCGACCGCATCCAGCGCGAGTACCGCGAGATCAAGGGCACGACCGCGATCATCTACGACCAGACCTGCGCCACCGAGAAGCGGCGGCGCCGCAAGCGCGGCACGATGGTCGAGCCGGCGAAGCGGGTGGTGATCAACGAGCTGGTCTGCGAGGGCTGCGGCGACTGCTCGGTGCAGAGCAACTGCCTGAGCGTGGAGCCGGTGGAGACGGAGTTCGGCCGCAAGCGCCGCATCAACCAGAACACCTGCAACAAGGACTACTCCTGCGTGAAAGGCTTCTGCCCGAGCTTCATCACGGTCGAGGGCGGGCAGCTGAAGAGCACGAAGAAGGCGAAGCAGGCGCGGCCGGAGCCGTCGCGCATCGCCGTGCCCGAGCCGGTGCTGCCGGTGGCCGAGACGGCCTGGGGCATCGTGGTGGCGGGGGTGGGCGGCACGGGCGTGATCACCATCGGCCAGTTGCTGGGCATGGCGGCCCACCTGGAGGGCAAGGGCATCGTCACGCAGGATTCGGCGGGCCTGGCGCAAAAGGGCGGCAGCACCTGGAGCCACATCCAGATCGCGAACCGCATGGAGGCAATCCACACCACCAAGGTGGGGACGGCCGAGGCCGACCTGGTGATCGCCTGCGACCCGATCGTCGGCGCCAACAAGAGCACGCTGGCGACGCTGCGCGAGGGGCGCAGCTACGTGGCGCTGAACACCCACGGCTCGCCGACGGCCGCCTTCGTGACGAACCCGGACTGGCAGTTCCCGAGCGCGAACTGCGAGAGCGCGATCCTGGCGGCGGCCGGTGCCGGCCAGGTGGGCATGCTGGACGCCGAGGAGCTGGCGGTGCAGCTGGTGGGCGACTCGCTGTACACGAACCCGCTGATGCTGGGCTATGCGTGGCAGAAGGGCCGCGTGCCGCTGGGCCATGCGGCGCTGATGCGCGCCATCGAGCTGAACGGCGTGCAGGTGGAGAACAACAAGCTGGCCTTCGAGTGGGGCCGGCGCGCGGCGCACGACCTGGCGGCCGTCCAGGCGCTGTTCAAGGCCGGCCAGGTGATCGAGTTCGTGCGCCGCAGCACGAACGTCGACGACCTGATCGCGAAGCGGGTCGAGTTCCTGACCGGCTACCAGGATGCGGCGTATGCGGCGCAGTACAAGGGCTTCGTCGAGAAGGTGCGGGCCGCCGAGGCGCCGCTGGGCGGGCACAAGCTGACCGAGGCGGTGGCGCGCTACCTGTTCAAGCTGATGGCGTACAAGGACGAGTACGAGGTGGCGCGGCTGCACACCGACAAGAGCTTCCTGGACAAGATCGCGGCGCAGTTCGAGGGCGACTACACGCTGAACTACCACCTCGCGCCGCCGGCCCTCGCGAAGAAGAACGAGAAGGGCGAGCTGGTGAAGCAGCGCTTCGGGCCGTGGATGCAAACCGCCTTCCGCGTGCTGGCGAAGTTCAAGGGACTGCGCGGCACGGCCTTCGACCCCTTCGGCCGGACCGAGGAGCGCAAGACCGAACGCGCACTGATCGGGCAGTACCGCGACTCCATCGACGAGGTGCTGCGCGGGTTGACGGCCGAGACGCTGCCGCTCGCGCTGCAGATCGCGCGCATCCCGGAGGACATCCGCGGCTACGGTCACGTGAAGGAACGGCACCTCGCGACGGGGATGCCGAAGTGGACGGCGCTGATGACGCAGTGGCGGGCCGGTGGGGAGCGGCGCGCGGCCTGATCGACCTGCGGCGGAAGCCCTCGACGGGGCTCAGAACTGCAGGAACGTCACCCCCGCCCCGAAGCTCGTCTGCCGGTAGTTGTAGTCCGTCAGCGTCTCGCCGTACCCGCGGAAGGCCTGCAGGTACCAGCGCAGGCCGTTCGGCTGGTCGGGGATGACCGGGTAGGTCAGCTCCAGCTGCAGGGCGCCGTACTTCACGCCCTTCAGCGTGCTGCGGTACAGCAGCGAGGCGGTCGACTTGCCGCTCGCCCAGTTCACCTGCGTCTCGCTGCGACCGCGGTAGTCGATCAGGTCGGGGTTGTTGTCGGTGTCGCGGTTCTCGGCGAAGCGGTGCACGAGCCGCGTGCTGACCGACCAGTTCTCGCGCTCGAAACCCGCGCCGAGGAACGCGCGGTTCCAGCTGCGCGACAGCGGGTCCGACTGGCCGTTCGACTGATGCGCTATGCCCAGCTGCGCATAGCGCCACTGCCAGCCGAAGGGCAGCCCGCGCCAGGCCTTCGGCGCCGGCACGACGTAGATCGCCTCGGGCTCGTAGTCACTGTTGCGGAAGGGCTTCGAATCCTTGCCGTTCCAGATCTGCCACAGCGCCTGCTGCGTGAAGGCGAGCCACAGGTCGCCGCCCTCGAAGCCCACGTCCTGCAGCACCTTGGTGCGCAGCGAGAGCTGGAACTTGGCCTCCACCCGCTTGTAGTCGGGCAGCGGCACCCCCGCCTGCGTCGGCGACTTCGGCTCGCGGTTGATGCGGCTCGTCACGTGCAGCGGCAGCACGTAGTTGGGCTTGTAGCCGACGAAGTTGAAGATGCCGCGCTTGTCCTCGGGATCGAGCTCCCAGTAGCGCGAGACCAGGCTGCCGCTGCCGCCCACCGGCTGCTTCGCCGGCGGCAGCAGCTGCGCCTTCGGGGCGAGCTGCGAATCGCTCGCGCCCTCCTGGCCGGTCGGGGCCGGCAACTCGGCCGCGCGACCGGCGAGCTTGTCGTAGCAGGCCAATCGATCGGCCGGGGCCCCGATCGCGGCACATTCGGCGAGGCCATCGGCCTGCGCCTGGGCGGGTTGGAACGGCAGGAAACCGGAGACGACAAGGGCGCAGGCGCCCGGGATCGGTGAACGCATGCGCCCGGATGGTAGGGCCAGTTGCCATCAACCCGAGCAGCAGGCGCCGGATGGGCGTCCCGCCACTCGGGTATCCAGCAAACGGGGCTACCGCATCACGGCAGCGACTTCAGGTGCGCGCCCACCGGCGCCGAGAAGTTGTAGCCGTCGAACTTGTCCCAGTTGATCGACCAGGTCATCACGCCGCGGAAGGTCGGGTAGGCCTGGTTCGGGCGCAGCGAGCCGCAGCCGGTCAGCTTCACCAGGCAGTCCACCGCGTTGTTCACGGTCGCCGCGGTGACGAAGCCGGAGTTCGCCGAGCGTGGGCCCGACGGCACGCCGAACGCGACCTGGTCCGGGCGCAGCCCCGCGAAGTTGCCCAGCGCGCCGGCCGACAGGCCGAAGCCCTCGATCAGCATCTTGCTGCCGGCCACCAGCATGTCGACCGAGCCTTCCGGGTACGGGCTCGCCTGGTACGGCGAGTACAGCCCGCCGTTGTTGTAGTACTGCACGTGAATGATCGACAGGTCGTCGCGCAGCCCGTTGATGATCGGCAGGTAGGCGCCCCAGATGCTGCCGTACGAGACGTAGCCGCCCTGGACGTACGGCCACTCCGGCGCCATCGACAGGTAGAACTTCGAGCCGACCTTGGCCTTCAGCGCCTTCACCGCGCTCACCAGGTACTGCTGGATCGGCGCGCCTTGCGAGACGCCGTTCTCCAGGTCGAGGTCGATGCCGTCGAAGCCGTACTTCTGGATGATCGCGTACAGGCTGTTGGTGAAGTTCGTCGCCTCGGCCTGCGAACCGACGCTCACCGAGCCGTTCTGCCCGCCCAGCGACAGCACCACCTTCTTGCCCTTGGCCTTCAGCGCGCGCACGTCGGCGATGAACTGCGCCTCGCTGCCGGCGTTCGAATCGACCGTGAAGCTGACATTGCCGCCGCCTGCGTTGTCGGCAAAGGCCACGACGATCACGTCCCATGCGTCCGGGATCTGGCTCAGCGGGTAGGTGTTGCCGGCCGGGTTGGTGAAGTTGTGCCAGTAGCCGACCAGCGCATGCTTGGCGATGTCGCTCGACGGTGCCGGGGCGGGTGCGGGGGCCGGCGCCGGCGCGGGTGCAGGGGCCGGTGCGGGCGCTGGCGCGGGAGCCGGTGCAGGGGCCGGTGCGGGCGCAGGGGCCGGCGCGGGTGCGGGGGCCGGAGCCGGCGCCCCGCAGACGGTCGTCGCCGTCCACGGCTGGCCGCTGCCGGCCGGGCCGTTGTTGGTCGCCGGGTTCTGGCCCTGGGTCCACCAGTTGGCCTTGTAGTTGGTGCCGTTCACGCTCACCAGCGCGCCGCCGCTGTAGGCGGTGCTCGCGACCCACACCGGGCTGCAGCCGGCCGGCGCAGGAGCCGGGCTCGGCGCGGGGGCCGGCGCAGGCGCCGGTGCCGGGGAAGGCGCGGGAGCCGGCGCGGGCGGGTTGTCGCTGCTCGGGCCCAGGTCGGTCCACAGGCTCGCGTTGGTCGGGTTCCAGCCGGTGGCCGAATAGTCGGTCTGGCTCACCAAGGCCCGGTAGTCATGCCCGTTGTACGACACCACGGTGCCGGCAGCGTAGAAGGTGTCCGGCTTCCAGGCCGGATAGGCCGCATAGGCGGACACGGCCGCGACCGAGGTCGCAAGGGCGGCCAGCAGCCGCAGTTTGTGGGGGGCGTTGAACATGGCGGTCCTTCGGCAAGTCGATGAAGAATTGGCTCATAGAACCAATCCGCTACCAGGCAATACCATAGTAATACCAGTAACGGCTTGTGTGAAGGGCGGGAAGTCCCGCCCCACCGGCCGTCGCCGCAGTTCAGAACGGCCAGGTCGCGGCCGCGTAGGCGACGCGCCGGACGGGGCTGCGAGCGATGAGGGAACCGTCCGATCCGCCCTGCCGGCGCAGGCCGGCCTCGAAGCGCCAGCGGTCGCCCTGCCAGGCGAGCGAGGCGGTCGTGATGCGCCCCCGGTCGTCCGGCAACAGCAGCAAGTCGACCACAGGTTGCCAGGCTTCGTGCTCCCAGGCAGCACGCAGATACACATTTCTGCGCAGCGGGGCGGCGGCCGCCGCGCCGTCGAACCAGGCCTCGGCCATCAGGCTGAGCTTGCTCTCGCCGGTCCAGGTGCCGCCGAGCAAGGCCTGGTTGCGGTCGCGCCCCGGCTCGCGGCGGACCGAGGCATGCAGCTCCAGGCTGTCGCCGGCCACCCACGAGGTCGCGACACCGAGGCTGCCGTGCGTGTGCTCGCCGACGCGTGCGAAAGCATGCCAGTCGGCCGCCCCCTCCCGCCGGTAGACGCGCGCCGCCAGTGCCTGCTCATCGCCGCCGGTGCCCGGCTCGGGCTGCTGCGGGTTGACCCAGACCAGGGACGCGGCGTCCTGCGCACCGAAGTGCTCGGCCTGCACCACCGACCGGCCCTGCGGCGTCGTGGCGAGCAGCGTCCGGCGCTGCTCCTGCTGCACCACGTCGTTGGGCCGGAAGCCGTAGCCCACGTCCCAGGCGACGATCTTGCGGCCGGCGCTCCATTGCCAGCCGGCCGCATCGCCCGAGGCGTAGAACTCGTTGACCCGCCCGTCGCCGCGCCAGGCCGCGCCGTCGGTGCGCTGCTGGGTCCAGGTGGCGTTCGCGCTCCAGGCCTTCCATCGGCCGTGCAGCTCGGTGTCCAGGGCCGTCGTGCCCGAGGCTGCAGCACCGTCAACCAGCTCGCGGTGCGCGCGCAACTGGCCGCCGAACTCGTCGTCGGCCAGCGCGAGGCCCGCGAATGCCCACAGGCCCGCGGCGACCAGGACGTACCGCACCTCAGTCGAGACCCGGGTTGCGCGCGAGGAACATCGGGTTCAACCACGCCTCGGGCACGGCCCGGGGCTGGCGCGACAGGTAGCGCACCCGCGTCTCCTTGCGGTTGCTCAACTGGTCGCGCAGCAGCATCTCGGTCACCTGCGTCGGCGCCGCGGGTACATCGAGCACGAAGCCCGCCTGCTTGGCCAGCTTGTCCGACTGCACGTAGAGCTCGGCGCGGATCGGCTCGTGCCGCACCGCCCCGAGCCACAGCTCGATGCGCTGGTAGCTCACGCCCTTGCGTTTCGCGGCCAGGCTCAGGTGCAGGCAGGGCTGCTCGCCGCAGCGCTCCTCGCCGACGACGCGGCCGCCGTAGTCCTCGGCCCAGCTGAGGGTCGCGATGTCGCCGGTCGAGGCGTCGCCCAGCAGCTTCTGCATCGGCGTGATGCGCAGCGGACGCTGGCTGCCCGGCATCAGCAGCCAGAAGTCGTCGCCCAGCATCAGCACCTTCTGCCCCTGCTCGGCCGGGCTGCGCATCAGCACCAGCGACTGGTGGTTCGCCTGCGCGAACACCGTGTAGCGGCGCTCCTTGTCGGGCGTGCCGTCGGGGTGGAAGACGCTGACCAGGGTCTCGACCTGCAGCTTGTCGCTGCTCATGCGGTAGCGGTCGGCAGCCTTCAGCAGCGGCTCGATGTCCTGCGCCCGGGCGCCCAAGCCCGCCAGCGCCAGCACGAGGAAGAGAAGCGGTTTCACGGCGGGGTCCTTTCAGGTGTGGGCCAGCGCATCGACCACCGGCGTGTGCACGGTGCGGCGCGCGACGAAGGCGGAGGCGGCCGTCGTCAGCAGCACCATGCCCAGCACGGTGGCGGCGAACAGCAGGGGGTCGAGCTCGATGACCAGCGGGTAGCCGGACGAACGGCCGGGCGGCGGCGGCATCTGCACCGGCACGACGTAGAGCAGCAGCGAGATCCCGCTCGCGAGCAGTGCGCCGAGGGCCGCGCCGCCGCCGCCCAGCAGCAGGCCTTCGAGCGCCAGCGCACGCAGCAGCTGCGAGGGCAGCGTTCCCAGCGCGCGCAGGGTGCCGATCTCGCGGGTGCGCTCGATGATGGCCATCGCCATCGCGTTCGCGACGACCACCACCACGATCACGCCGATGATCAGGCCGAGCGCGCCGAAGATGCGGTTGTAGAGGTCGCGCACCGAGCGGTAGAAGAAGGCCTGGTCGAGCCAGGTCTGCACCTCGAGCGACGGGAACATCGCGGCGACGCGCGATCGCGCCGGATCGGTCGATTCCATGCGGTCGAGGAAGACGCCCAGCGTGGACACGCGCGCCGTGTCGAGCAGCTTCTGCGCGGTCGCCAGGTCGGTGTAGACGAGGCGCTTGTCGATCTCCGGCACGCCGGTGGAGAACACGCCCTTCACGCGCACGTCGAGCGCATTCAGCGCGCCCTGCGTCGTGCTCGCCAGCAGGGTCAGGCTGCTGCCGGGCGGCGCCTTCAGGCTGCGCGCCAGGCCCTCGCCCAGCATCACCTCGGCGCGGTCGGCGCCGGCCAGCACCTCGCCGGCCCGCATCGCGAGGAAGGGGCCCTTGACCGAGAACTCGCCGTCGGGGTCGACGCCGCTCGCCATCATGACGGTCGACTTCTCGCCGTTGCTGACGAGGCCGCTGAACTCGACGCGCGGCAGCACGTGGCGCACCGCCGGGTCGGCGAGCAGCTTCGCGCGCAGCGCGGCCGCGTCGTCCAGGCCGTGCTGCAGCGGCGTGTCCTCGTCCTTCGCGAACTGGTCCGGGCGGCCCAGCACCAGGTGGCCGCTGCCGCGTGCCGCGGCCTGGGCCAGCGCATGGTAGGTCGACAGCGCGAAGCCGCCGGCGATCAGCAGGGCCGCGGTGCCGAGCGCGGCGATGCCGACCGTGACGGCGGAACGGCGGCGGTTGCGCAGCGCGTTCAGCCAGGCGAACTTGAGCCACTGGGCGCTCATGCGGCGAGCCTCCCGTCGCGCAGGGCCAGCACCCGGTCGCAGCGCCGCGTCAGGCGCTCGTCGTGGGTGGCGATCACGAAGGCCGCGCCCTCGGCATGGCCGCGCTCGCGCATCAGCTGCAGCACCTGGTCGGCGGTGTGCGAGTCGAGGCTGGCGGTCGGCTCGTCGGCGATGACCAGGGTCGGGCGCTTGACCAGGGCGCGGGCGATCGCCACCCGCTGGCGCTGCCCGCCGGACAAGGCATCGGGGCGGTGGGCCGCGTGGTCCTGCAGGCCGACGGCGGCCAGCTGCGCCGCGACCCGCGCCTTGCGCTCTGCCGCCGGCACGCCGGCGAGGAAAAGCGGGTACTCGACGTTCTCCGCCACGCTCATCACCGGCACCAGGTTGAAGCCCTGGAACACGAAGCCGAGCGCGTCGCGGCGCAGCAGCGTGCGCGCGGTCTCGTCCAGGGCCTGCACGGGCCGGCCCTCGATCGCGATCTCGCCGGCATCGGGGTGGTCGATCAGGCCGCACAGGTTGAGCAGCGTGCTCTTGCCGCTGCCGGAGGGGCCGGTCAGCGCGAGCAGCTCGCCGCGCGCGACCGCCAGGTCCACGCCCTGCAGGGCCGGGATCACGTGGGCGCCGAGGCGGTAGGTCTTGTGCACGGCGTGCAGCTCGATCGCGGCCTGGGTCACGACGGCAGTCCCTGCAGCGCGGCGCGGGCCAGCTCGGCCTGCGGGCCGCCGTTCTGCACCACCTGCTCGAAGAACTGGCGCGCCTCGGCCGCGCGGTTCTCCTTCGCGGCCTGCGTGCCGGCGCGCAGCCAGACAGCCGAGCGGAAGCCGGCCGGCGCCTGCGCGAACAGCGGGCTCGCCAGCACCTCGGCCAGCAGCGTGCGGCCGCGCGCCTCGCGGTGCATGAAGTCGGGCACCGAGAGGAAGGTGGTGGCGGCGACGAAGCGGGTCTCCAGGCTCGCCGGGGTGCGGTGCTGGCCGATCGCGTCGTGCGCCGGCGCCAGCAGCGCGAGCGCCTTGTCGATGCGCGCCAGGCCGTCCTCGGCGTAGCCCATCTTCTTCCACGGCAGCAGGGTGGTGCGTGCCTTCATCGCCGTGCTGGCGCCGCTGTAGGCCATCAGCACCGGGCTGTCGGGCTCGGCCTGGAAGAGCCTGTCGAAGGCCTCGGCAGCGGCATCGACCGCGCCCTTGTCGCCGGCCGAGGCCTGGCTGAAGAGCTGGAAGGCGGGCTGGAACTGGGCGTCGGGGGCAGCCTGGGCGGTCGCCGCGAGGCCGAGCGAGAGAAGGGCGAGCACGAGGACGTGGCGCGAACGGTGGGGCATGGCGGTCTCCGGGAAGGTCGTGGTGCGGGCATCCTCGGGATCCGCGGCGCGGCGCGCAGCCGGCGTGCGACGAAATGCCGCCGCCGGGCGCGAAACGTGCCCCGGCCGGCGCGGCCGGGGCGGTCTCTTCCCTACACTGTCGTCCCGACCGGATCCCCCATGCGCATCACCTCCATCCGCCAGCACCTGCGCGAGCACGGTGCCAAGCCCGTCCATGAAGAGCGGGTGCTGCGCCTGTGGTCGCAGGGCAAGCCGCAGGACAGCGGCCGGCGCCGGCCGGAGGACTTCCTGCCGCTCGCGCTGCGCGAGGCCCTGCCGGCGCTGATGGCGCAGCTGAACGGGCTGGCGCAGGTGCGCTCGGAGCATCCGGCCGGGGATGGCTCGGCGCGCCTGCTGGTCGGGCTGGCGGACGGCCAGGCGGTCGAGAGCGTGCTGCTGCCGCGCGACGGCCTGTGCGTGTCCACCCAGGTGGGCTGTGCGGTCGGCTGCGTGTTCTGCATGACCGGCCGCGACGGTCTGCTGCGCCAGGTGGGCAGCGCCGAGATCGTCGCCCAGGTGGTGCTCGCACGCGCACGCCGGCCGGTGAAGAAGGTGGTCTTCATGGGCATGGGCGAGCCGGCGCACAACCTGGACAACGTGATGGAGGCGATCGAGCTGCTCGGCACCGCGGGCGGCATCGGGCACAAGAGCCTGGTGTTCTCGACCGTCGGCGACCTGCGGGTGTTCGAACGGCTTCCGGCCGGGCCGGTGAAGCCGGCGCTCGCGCTGTCGCTGCACACGACGAAGGCCGCGCTGCGCGAGCAGCTGCTGCCGCGCGCGCCGCGCCTCGCGCCGGAGGAGCTGGTGGAACTCGGCGAGCGCTATGCGCGTGCGACCGGGTACCCGATCCAGTACCAGTGGACGCTGCTCGCCGGCATCAACGACGGCGAGGACGAGATCGACGGCATCGTGCGATTGCTGCGCGGCAAGTACGCGATCATGAACATGATTCCGTACAACACCAACGAGGGGCTGGATTTCCGGCGGCCGGAGGCCGCACGCGCCGAGGCCATCGCGCGCACGCTGCATGCGCGGGGGGTGCTGACGACGCTGCGCGAGTCCGCCGGGCAGGATGTGGAGGGCGGGTGCGGGCAGTTGCGGGCACGTTCCGAGCCGAGCCGATTCCGGGGCATCGAGATCGTCTCGTAGCCCGGATGCCAATCCGGGGATCGTCCCTCACTTCAACCGCCGCTCCCGGATTCCGCTGCGCTGCATCCGGGCTACGAACTCGGGCCCAATAGCATCTCGTGGTGGGCACTGCCGGCGGGGACCATCGGCCAACAGCGGGCCTCCGGCGCCACCTGCACATCGAGGAAGTACGGACCCTCGCTCGCGAGGCATTCGGCGAGCGCCTCATCGAGTTCGCCGCGATCCTCGACCCGCCGCGCCGCCCACCCGAACGCCCGCGCCAGCGCCACGAAGTCCGGCTGCACCGCCGGCCGGCTGTGGCTGTAGCGGCCGTCGTGCACCAGCTCTTGCCACTGCCGCACCATGCCCATGCCGCCGTTGTTGAGCAGCACCACCTTCACCGGCGCGCCCTCCTGCACCGCCGTCGCCAGCTCCTGGATGTTCATCAGGATCGACGCGTCGCCGCTCACGCACACCACCAGGCGCCCCGGATGCGCCACCTGCGCGCCGATCGCCGCCGGCAGGCCGTAGCCCATCGTGCCGGCTCCGCCCGAGGTCAGCCAGCGCCGCGGTGCCTCGAAGCGCAGGTGCTGCGCGGCCCACATCTGGTGCTGGCCGACGTCGGTCGAGACGATCGCATCGCGGCCGGCCAGCGCCTGCTGCAGGCGCGCCAGCAGCGCGGGCGGCGCGATCTCGCCGGGCGTGTCCTCGAAGCCGAGCGAGCCCTGCGCCCGCCAGCCGTCGATGCGAGCCCACCAGTCGCCCAGGCGCCGCGGGTCGGGCCGCAGCGCCCCCAGCGCCTCGAGCAGCAGAGACAGCAGCCAGCCCGCATCGCCCACCAGCGGCAGCTCGGTCTTCACCACCTTGTTGATCGAGGTGGGATCGACATCGATGTGCACGAAGCGCGCCTGCGGGCAGAAGCCGTCGAGCCGGCCGGTGACGCGGTCGTCGAAGCGCGCGCCGACGCACACCACCAGGTCCGCCTCGTGCATCGCCAGGTTCGCCTCCAGCGTGCCGTGCATGCCCAGCATGCCGAGGAAGCGCGGATCGGACGCCGGGAAGGCGCCCAGGCCCATCAGCGTCAGCGTGCACGGGGCATCGCAGAAGCGCACGAGTTCCACGAAGGCGGCGCAGGCGGCCAGGCCCGAGTTGACGAGCCCCCCACCGCCGTAGAACACCGGCCGCCGCGCCTCGCGCAGCGCCTCGGCCACCCGCCGCAGCGACGCATTCGGCCGCGGCCGGCGCGGCGGCGCGATCGCCGGCGCGGGCACCGTCGCCGCCTGCGGCGCGAGCTGCACGTCCTTCGGCAGGTCCAGCAGCACCGGCCCGGGTCGGCCACCGGCCGCCACCGCCAGCGCCTTGCGCAGCAACGGCACCAGCGACGCCGCCTCGCGCACCTGCGCATTCCACTTCGTCACCGGCCGCGAGATGCCCAGCGCATCGCACTCCTGGAACGCATCGGTGCCGATCGCGTGCGTCGCCACCTGGCCGCTGATGCACAGCACCGGCACCGAGTCGCACAGCGCGTCGAGCAGGCCGGTGGTGGTGTTGCTCATGCCCGGCCCCGAGGTCACGAACACCACCCCGACGCGGCCGGTGCTGCGCGCGTAGCCCTGTGCCGCGTGCACCGCCGCCTGCTCGTGCCGCACCAGCACATGGCGCAGGCGCGGCTCGCGGTGCAGCGCGTCGTACAGCGGCAGCACGGCGCCGCCGGGGTAGCCGAACACCGTGTCCACGCCGGCTTCCAGCAGCGTCGCGATCAGCAGGTCGGCGGTGGTGCGGGCGGGCTGCAGGCAGGCGAGCGAGAGAGGTGCGTTCATGCGAAGCAGTTTGTCTCGCACCGGGCGGAAAAGGCTGCCGAAACCTCCACGGGTTAGCATCGCGGCAGCAAATCCTTCTGGCATACCCGCGATCAGCAGCATGAACCTGGACAAGTTCGACGTCGCCATCCTCGAAGCCCTGCAGCGCGACGCCCGCATCAGCATGGGCGATCTCGGGGCGCAGGTGGGGCTGACCAGCTCGCCGTGCTGGAGCCGCATCAAGCGCATGGAGCAGGCGGGGGTGATCGAGGGCTATTCGGTGCGCGTCAATCCTGCCGAGGTCGGGCTGGCCGACACGGTGATCGTGCAGGTGACGCTGGACAGCCACTCCGACCAGGCGCTGTTCGAGTTCGGGCGCGCGCTGGAGGCGATCCCCGAGGTGCTGGAGGCTTTCCTGGTCTCGGGCGACTACGACTACTACGTGCGCATCGCGGTCAGCGACACGCGCGACTACGAGCGCCTGCTGCGCGAGCGGCTGTACAAGATCCCGGGGATCCGGCACAGCAAGTCGAGCTTCGTGCTGCGGCAGCTGAAGCAGAGCCTGCTGCCGCTGCGGCGCTGACTACGAGGGCTTGCGCTTCTGCCAGGCAATGAGTTCTCCGACGAACCCGCGCCGGAACGCCAGCACGCACACCACGAAGATCCCGCCGATGATCACCGTCACCCAGGACCCCACCCGGTCCGCCAGGTAGTCCTGCAGCCCGATGATGGTGAAGGCCCCCAGCACCGGCCCGGCAAACGTGCCGAGCCCGCCCAGCAGCGTCATCAGGATCACCTCGCCCGACATCGACCAGTGCACGTCGGTCAGCGTCGCGAAGCCGAGCACGAAGGTCTTCATCGCGCCCGCCAGCCCCGCGATCGCGGTCGACAACACGAAGGCCAGCAGCTTGTAGCGGTCGACGTCGTAGCCGAGCGAGATCGCCCGCGGCTCGTTCTCGCGGATCGCCTTCAGCACCTGCCCGTACGGCGAATGCACGATGCGCAGGATGAAGAGGAACACCGCGACGAACACCGCCAGCACGAAGAAGTACATCGCCAAGTCGTTGTCCATCGGCAGCAGGCCGAGCAGCCTGCCGCGCGGCACGCCCTGCAGCCCGTCCTCGCCGCCGGTGAACGGCGCCTGCAGGCAGACGAAATACACCATCTGCGACATCGCGAGCGTGATCATCGCGAAGTAGATGCCCTGGCGCCGGATCGCGATCAGCCCCACGGCCAGCCCGAGCGCCGCCGCCGCCAGCGTGCCCGCCACGATGCCCAGCTCCGGCGGCCAGCCGGCGCTGCGCACCAGCCAGCCGGTGATGTACGCCGCCGAGCCCATGAAGGCCGCATGCCCGAAGGACAGCAGCCCGGTGAAGCCGAGCAGCAGGTTGAAGGCGCAGGCGAAGATCGCGAAGCACAGCGCCTTCATCATGAAGACGGGGTAGATGCCGATGAAGGGCGCGATCGCCAGCAGCACCAGCACCGCGCCCCAGGCCAGCAGCGCCTGGCGCTGGAAGCCGCCGGGGGCGGTGTCGTTCGGGGTGGCCACGCTCACTTACTTCTCCTTGCCGAACAGGCCGGCCGGCCGGATCACCAGCACGATGGCCATGATGACGAACACCACGATGTTCGACGCCTCGGGGTAGAACACCTTGGTCAGCCCCTCGATGATCCCGAGCAGCAGCCCGGTCAGGATCGAGCCGAGGATGGACCCCATGCCGCCGATCACGACCACCGCGAACACCACGATGATCAGGTTGCTGCCCATCAGCGGCGTCACCTGGATCACCGGCGCCGCCAGCACGCCGGCCAGCGCCGCGAGCGCCGCCCCGCCGGCATAGGTGAACATCACCATGCGCGGCACGTTGATGCCGAAGGCCTGCACCAGGGCCGGGTTCTCGGTGCCGGCGCGCAGGGTCGCCCCCAGCCGCGTCTTCTCGATCAGGAACCAGGTGCCCAGGCACACCACCAGCGACGCCACGACCACCCAGGCGCGGTAGTTGGGCAGCACCATGAAGCCGAGGTTGGTGGCGCCCTGCAGCGCCTCGGGCACGCTGTACGACTGGCCGGAGACGCCGAACTGGTCGCGGAAGACGCCCTCGGCGATCAGCGCCAGGCCGAAGGTGAGCAGCAGGCCGTAGAGCGGGTCGAGCTTGTACAGGTGCTTCAGCAGGGTGCGCTCGATGACGACGCCGAGCGCACCCACGGCCACCGGCGCGAGCAGCAGCGCCCACCAGTAGCCGATGCCCCATTTCTCCATCGCGATCCAGGCCACGTAGGCGCCGATCATGTAGAGCGCGCCGTGCGCGAAGTTCACGATGCCCAGCAGGCCGAAGATCACCGCGAGGCCCAGGCTGAGCATCGCGTAGAACGAGCCGTTGACCAGGCCGAGCAGCAGCTGCCCGGCGAAGGCCTGGAGGGGGATGCCGAAGATTTCCGTCATGGCCTGGCCTCAGTCCAACGTGATCACTTCCAGGCGGCGCACTTGCTCTCCGCCTTGGTCGTGAACGCGGCGTCGCCCTTGATGGTCTCGACCACGTTGTAGTAGTCCCACGGCTCGGTCGACTTGTCCGGCGTCTTGACCTGCATCAGGTACATGTCGTGCACCATGCGGCCGTCCTCGCGCACCGTGCCGTTCTTCGCGAACATGTCGTTGACCTTGGTCTTGCGCAGCTGCGCCAGCACCTTGTCGGCATCGTCCCCGCCGGTCGCCTTGACGGCCGCCAGGTAGTTGGCCGCCACCGAGTAGTCGGCCGCCTGCAGCGACGAGGGCATGCGCTTGACCTTCTCGAAGAACTTGCGGCTCCAGGCGCGCGTCTCGGCGTCCTTGTTCCAGTACCAGCTGTCGGTCAGGTACATGCCCTGGGTGGTCTTCAGGCCCAGCGAGTGGATGTCGTTGATGAACACCAGCAGGCCGGCGAGCTTCATGGTCTTGGTGACGCCGAACTCGTTGGCCGCCTTGATGGCGTTGATGGTGTCGCCGCCGGCATTCGCGAGGCCGAGGATCTGCGCCTTGCTCGACTGCGCCTGGAGCAGGAAGGACGAGAAGTCGCTGGCCGACAGCGGGTGCTTGACCGCGCCGGTGACGGTGCCGCCCGCCGCCTTCACCACGTTGCTGGTGTCGTTCTGCAGCGCCTGGCCGAAGGCATAGTCGGCCGTCAGGAAATACCAGCTCTTGCCGCCGGCGCGCACCACCGCGCCGCCGGTGCCCTTGGCCAGCGCCATGGTGTCGTAGGCCCAGTGGATGGTGTACGGGCTGCACTGCTCGTTGGTGAGCGCGGAGCTGCCGGCGCCGACCGCGATGAAGGGCTTCTTCTTTTCCAGCGCCACCTTGGCCATCGCCAGGCTGGTGCCGGAATTGGTGCCGCCGATCAGCAGGTCCACGCCCTGGGTGTCGAACCATTCGCGCGCCTTGGCGGCGGCGACGTCGGCCTTGTTCTGGTGGTCGGCGACGAGCAGCTCGACCTTCTTGCCGTTGACCGCGCCGCCGGCATCGGCGATCGCCATCTTGATGGCCTCGGCGCCGGCCGGGCCGTCGATGTCGGAGTACAGGCCCGACATGTCGGTGATGAAGCCGATGCGGATCACGTCGCCCGAGACCTGCGCCTGCGCGGGCGCGGCGGCGACGGTGGCAACGAGCGAGCCGGCAGCGGCCATGGCAGCGATTTTTCGCAATGTCATCGAGGTCTCCTTGTGGTGGATCATCATCAGACGCCCAGGTACTCGTGGAGCTGGGCCAGGCGGTCAGGCAGTTGGGCCTGGGTAAATTGCTGGAGGATGCGGCCGTGCTCCATGACGAGGAAGCGGTCGGCCAGCGGCGCGGCGAAGCGGAAGTTCTGCTCCACCATCACGATGGTGTAGCCCTGGCGGCGCAGCAGCAGCACCATCTCGGCGAGCTTCTGCACGATCACCGGGGCCAGGCCCTCGGAGATCTCGTCCAGCAGCAGCAGCTTCGCGCCGGTGCGCAGGATGCGGGCGACCGCGAGCATCTGCTGCTCGCCGCCGGACAGGCGCGTGCCCTGGCTCGCGGCGCGCTCCTTCAGGTTGGGGAACATCGCGTAGATGGCGTCGAGGGCCATGCCGCCGTCGGCCAGGCGCGGCGGCAGCAGCAGGTTCTCCTCGGCCGAGAGGCTGGAGAAGATGCCGCGTTCCTCGGGGCAATAGCCGATGCCCAGGCGCGCGATGCGGTGCGTGGGCAGGCCGATGGCCTCCTGGCCGCGGATGCGGATGGAGCCCTTGCGGCTGCCGGTCAGGCCCATGATCGCGCGCAGCGTGCTGGTGCGCCCGGCGCCGTTGCGCCCGAGCAGGGTCACCACCTCGCCTTCGTCGACGTGGAAATCCACGCCGTGCAGCACGTGCGATTCGCCGTACCAGGCCTGGAGCTCGCGGACCTCGAGGAAACGTTCTGCCATCTCAATGCGCTCCTGCGAGCTCGGTGTTGGCGCTGCCCATGTAGGCCTCGACCACCTGCGGGTTCTTCGAGACCTCGGCGTACGGCCCCTCGGCCAGCGTCGCGCCGCGCTGCAGCACGGTGATGGTGTCGGCGATGCTCGAGACCACGCTCATGTTGTGCTCCACCATCAGGATGGTGCGGTTCGCCGACACCTTCTTGATCAGCTGGCGGATGCGGTCCACGTCCTCCAGGCCCATGCCCTGCGTGGGCTCGTCGAGCAGCATCAGCTCGGGCTCCATGGCGAGCGTCGTCGCGATCTCGAGCGCGCGCTTGCGGCCGTAGCTCAGTTCCACCGTCGGCACCTGTGCATACGCCGCCAGGTCGACGTCCGCCAGCAGCGCCAGCGCCCGCTCGTTCAGCCCGTGCAGCGAGCGCTCCGGCTTCCAGAAATGGAACGAGGTGCCCAGCTTGCGCTGCAGCGCGACGCGCACGTTCTCGAGCACGCTCAGGTGCGGGAACACGGCGGAGATCTGGAACGACCGGATGACGCCCCGGCGCGCGATCTGCGCCGGCTTCTCGCGCGTGATGTCGGCGCCGTTGAAGAGGATCTGCCCGCTGCTCGGCGTCAGGAACTTGGTGAGCAGGTTGAAGCAGGTCGTCTTGCCGGCGCCGTTCGGTCCGATCAGCGCATGGATGTGGCCGCGCCGCACGCGCAGGTCGACGTTGTTGACGGCGACGAAGCCCTTGAACTCCTTCGTCAGCGCGCGGGTCTCGAGGATGGTGTCGGTGCTCATCGGTTCAGGGGCTCCTGGTCGGGTCCGGCGCCGGGCTGCCGCCCAGGCGCTGCGACAGTTCGCGCGCGACGCGCATCACGGTCTCGCTCTGCTGCGCCGCCACCTGCGGGTCGAGCATGGCCTTCTGCAGGCACACGCCGACGCCGGCAACCGCCTGGCCCGACGCATCGAAGACCGGCGCGCCGAAGCAGTACACGCCCTCGCGCACGCTCTCGTCGTCGATGCTGAAGCCGCGCCGGCGGACCTCGGCCAGCTCCTGCACCAGCGCGCTGCGCTGGATCGGCGCGCGGTTCATGAAGCGCGGCAGCTCGGCCTGCGGGAAGTGGTCGCGCAGCCGCGCCTCGCCGATCCAGGCCAGCATCGCCTTGCCGGTCGCCGCCCGGTGCGCCGGCAGGCGCATCCCGACGTTGAAGGCCAGGCCGAGCGGGCGCACGCCGTTGCGCGCCGCGACGTAGACCACGTCGGCGCCATCCAGCACCGACAGGATCACCGTCTCGGGCGGCGCCGCGCCGGCCTCGGCCCACAGCGCGTTGAACTCCTGCGCCGGGCTGGTGTGCGCGACGAAGGCGTGCGCCAGCCCCATCACGCGCGGGCCGATGAAGAAGCTGCCGTCGTCCTCGCGGCGCAGGTAGCCGAGCGCGCTCAGCGTGTTGCACAGCCCGTGCACGCTGCTCTTCGGCAGGCCCAGGCTGGCCGCCAGCCGCGCCAGGCTCATCGCCTCGCGCTCCTGGGCCAGCAGGTCCAGCACGGCAGCCGCCCGCGTGACGGCCGGCACCAGGGCGGGCTTGGTCGCGGGAGGGCGGGAGGCAGTGGCGGCGGGAAGCATGCGTTGGACTGCGACGCTGGAATCGGGCTTCACGGAGGGCAGAATCGATCGCGTTCAACCTGTTGAACCCTGATCGACCCATCGAACAGCGGGCGCAGTCTAAGAGCGGGGGTGGGGGTGCGTCTGCCCCGTGGCAACGCTTTCGCGGGAAAGTCCGGACAGGGTTTGCGCGGGGCGGCTTGCCGCATTTTTTTGAACGTTTGCGACAACCCTGGTGAACTGCGGCCCATTCAGACGCTCTTAAAGTCGCGTCCTACACCGGTCAGACCGGGCTCGAAGTGCTTCAAACTGTTTCAAGGCCACCATGCGCGCTACGCCAAACCGCTACGACGCCGTCGCCATCACCTTTCATTGGGTGCTGGGGCTGGCCATCATCGGCGCCTTCTGCGTCGGCCTGTACATGAGCGACCTGCCGTTCTCGCCGCAGCGCCTGAAGCTGTTCAACTGGCACAAGTGGGCGGGCGTGACGATCCTGGCGCTGTCGGCGCTGCGCCTGTTGTGGCGCCTGACGCACCGACCGCCCGCGGACCTGCCGGCGCCGGCCTGGCAGTTGCGCGCCTCGCACGCGGTGCACGGCCTGCTGTACCTGCTGTTCTTCGCCGTGCCGCTGGCGGGCTGGGCCTACAGCTCGGCGGCCGGCTTCCCCATCGTCGTCTTCGGCCTGCTGCCGCTGCCGGACTTCGTGCCGGTCGACAAGGGCCTGGCCGAGATCGCCAAGGAGGCGCATGCGCTGCTCGCCTACGGCCTGGCGGCCCTGGTGGGGCTGCATGTTGCCGCCGCCCTCAAGCACCAGGTGATCGACCGCGACGGGCTGCTCGCCCGGATGTGGCCGTCGTCCGCGCGCTGAGCCCGTTTCCTTCTTCACGTTCCCCGGGAGACCTCGAATGAAAACCTACCTGACCGTGGCCGGCTTCGCCCTGGCCGCCGCCTTCGCCTTCCCCGCCTGCGCCCAGCAGAAGGTGGTGCCGGCGCAAAGCGAGATCGCCTTCACCAGCAAGCAGATGGGCGTGCCGGTGGACGGCAAGTTCCGCAAGTTCGACGCCCAGGTGGCGTTCGACCCCAAGAAGCCGGAGGCCGCGAAGATCGGCTTCACCATCGACCTGGCCAGCGTGTCGCTCGGGGCCGCGGAAACCGAGGCCGAGGTCGCCAAGCCCGACTGGTTCAACACCAAGGCCTTCCCGCAGGCGACGTTCCAGTCGACCAGCGTCAAGGCGACCGGCGGCGGCAAGTTCGACGTCGCGGGCAAGCTGAGCATCAAGGGCGCGAGCCACGACGTGGTCGTGCCGGTGACGCTGGCGCAGGCCGGCGGCAACACCACCGCGACCGGCAGCTTCGTGATCAAGCGCCTGGATTTCAAGATCGGCGACGGCGACTGGAAGGACACCTCGATGGTGGCCAACGACGTCACCGTCAAGTTCAAGCTCGCGCTGACCGGCGTGGGCGCGCTCTGAAGACCGCTGCTGTTTCCTCCTTGCTGTACCTCTCCCACCTCCACACCAGGAACGTTCCCACCATGATGACCAAGACCCTGATCGCCGCCGCCGCCCTCGCCGCCGCCGGCTTGGCCCACGCCGAAGCCGCCACCTACGCGGTCGACCCGACCCACACCTTCGTGACCTTCGAATCCAAGCACTTCAACACCAGCACGCTGCGCGGCCGCTTCGACAAGAAGGAAGGCACGGTCTCGTACGACAAGGCCGGCAAGAGCGGCCGCGCCGAAGTCACCTTCGACATGAACTCGGTGAGCACCGGCGTGCCGGCGCTGGACACGCACCTGAAGGGCAAGGACTTCTTCAACGCCGCCGAAGCACCGACCGCGAAGTTCGTGGGCGACAAGTTCAGCTTCGACGCCGCCGGCAAGGTGACCTCGGTCGCCGGCACGCTGACGATGAACGGCAAGACCAACCCGGTCACGCTGACGGCCACCAACTTCAACTGCTACGACAACCCGATGCTCAAGCGCGAGGTTTGCGGCGGCGACTTCGAATCGACCATCCAGCGCAGCCAGTGGGGCGTGAGCTACGGCCTGCAGTACGGCCTGCCGGACAGCATTCGCCTGCTCATCCAGATCGAAGCCGTGAAGCAGTGACCCACCCCCGAGGCGCTTCGCGCCACCTGGCAGGCCGCGCTGGGCCAAGAGGCCCAGCTCCTCGCCAGGCATGAAGAGTCCTCAGGACTCTTCATGTCCGGGCTCGGCCCCCTCAAGGGGGCAACGCCAGTGGACCGGCAGAGCCGGCTCCACGGCGTTCGCTGGGCCGGAAAGTTTCCTCGCTAACAAAAAAGGCTCCCTGGGGGGCCTTTTTTGCATCTAAAGGGCCCCCTCGAAGCCATTAAAACCCATCCGTGCCCATGCGTCGCGATACACTACATAATGGGCTCCATGAAAGCCGTCTCCACGCATGACGTGTCTGTTGGCGGCTCCAAGCCGACGGGCTTGCCCTTGCCGCTGCCGGTGTCCCGCAGCATCGCCAAGCTGGGCGCCGACATCAACCTGGCACGGCGGCGGCGGCGCATCTCGCAGCAGTCGCTGGCCGAGCGCATCGGCGCCTCGCTGACCACCGTCAAGCGGATGGAGGCCGGCGACCCGCGCATCCCGCTCCACTTCCTGGCGCGCACGCTGCACGTGTTCGGCGAGATCGAACGGCTCGGCGAACTGCTGGACACCGCCCAGGATCCCATCGGGCTCAGCCTCATGGACGAGCAGTTGCCGCAACGCATCCGCTCGCGCCGCAAACCGGCCGACAACGCACTGTGAAACCCGCCCGCCCGACCGGCACTCAGCAGCAGGTCGACGTGTGCATCGGCAACGCGGGCACGCCGGTGGGACAACTCCACTACGCGCGACAGGGGCCGCGGGAACGCAGCGCCTTCGCTTACGCGCCGGGCTGGCTCGCGGATCCGGACCGCTTCGAGATCTCGCCCGACCTGCCGCTGCAGGCCGGCCACGTCATACGCCGCCCCGGCTCCTCGGCCGACTCGGTGTTCCCGTTCGCGATCGCCGACACCGCACCCGATGCCTGGGGACGCCGCGTCATCGCGCGCGCCCATGCGAAGCGCCGACGCGGCGACCCCGCCCTGCCCGCGCTCAGCGAACTCGATTACCTCGCTGCCGTCGACGACTTCAGCCGCGTCGGCGCGCTGCGGCTGCGTTCGCCCAGCGGAGGCTTCCTGCAGACCGTCGAGGAAGGCCGGCGCGCGACGCCACCGCTGGTCGACCTGCAACGCCTCTTCGAGGCCAGCCGCGCCGTCGAGCAGGGGTCGGAAACCGCCGAGGACCTGCGCTACCTTCAGGGCAAGGGCACCTCGCTCGGCGGCATGCGGCCGAAGTGCACCGTGCTCGATCGCGACGGACGGCTCGCGATCGGCAAGTTCACGAGCATCGCCGACGCCCGCAGCATCACGCGCGGCGAGGTGCTCGCGCTGCGGCTCGCCCGCCGCGCCGGCATCGATGCCGCGCAGGCGCGCATCGAGCTCGTCGCCGGCACGCCGGTGGCAGTCATCCGGCGCTTCGACCGCAATGCCACGGACGGGCGCATCCCCTACCTCTCGGCAGCCTCGATGCTGCAGGCCTCGCGCGACGACACCCACTCCTACGCCGAGATCGCCGACGCGATCCGGGCGCGCGGCATCGAACCGACCGCGGACGTGCGCGAGCTGTGGCGCCGGCTCGTCTTCAACCTGCTCATCACCAACCCCGACGACCACTTGCAGAACTTGGGCTTCCTGCACGCCGGCGGCGGCTTCTGGCGGCTCGCGCCGGCATTCGACCTGAACCCGATGCCCGACAAGGACCGCGAGTCCAAGACCTGGCTCACTCCGGAGTCCGGGCCGATCACCTCGCTGCAGATGCTGCTCGATGAAGCGGCGTACTTCTCGCTAGACGCCGCACAGGCCCTGCACGTCCTGGCCGAGGTGCTGGCCGGCGTCGCCGCCTGGTGGCAGGAGGCGCGCTCGCCGGAGGTGGGACTCTCGCCGGCCGAACTGCCCGACTTTGCGAACGCCTTCGAGCACGAGGCCGTTGCGGCTGCGCGGCAGGCCCTGGGCATGCCTTGACCGAGCCCGCGCGCGCCTCGTCGCTCAGCGCTGCAGCGCCGGGTAGGTGAAGAACAGGAAGTGCAGCGCGTTGATCCCGAAGTGCACCAGCACCGCCGCCTCGATGCGGCCCGTGTGGACGTAGACGGCGCCATAGCCCAGGCCGGCCAGCCCCGCCATTGCCATCAGCATCGGGCCGCCCCCGGCATGCGCGAGGCCGAACAGCAAGGCCGACAGCCACAGCGCCGCGATGCCGCGCCCACCCCAGCGGCCCCCACCGCGCAGCGGGTCGTGGACCAGCGTGCGGAAGAAGGTCTCCTCGGCGACGCAGGTGAAGAACAGGTTCGTCAGCAGGAACAGCGCGGCAGCGGCCGGCAGCTTGGCATCGACGCGCACCAGGCCGGCGGCCAGCGCCACGCCGAACACGACCAGGGCGGTCGACGCGAGGCCGATCGCCGTGTCCCGCGCCAGGCGACCGAGCGGATCGCCACGCCGCAGACGCGGCGACAGCAGGGCCAGCAGCACCAGCCCGACCGAGCCCTTGTCGAAGTTGAGGTACTGGGTGAACGGGGCGGCATCCGGCGTGATGCGGACGCGGTCGAGCACGACCGGATTGTCGAAGCCCGGCACCCGGTGCAAGGCCAGGGCCAGGCACAGCAGCACGAGCAGCGCCATCGCGATGCCGCGCGGCACCGGCTTCTCCAGGCGGTGGGCGGCGAGGGCCAGGCTCACCAGCACGAGCAGGGCTGCAACCGCCGGCGGCCTGAGAAAGCCCTGGACGAGCCCGGCCGCGATGGCGACGCCGAACAGCACGGCCCACGGCGGCAGCCGGTACCGCGCGCCCACCGCGACGGCCGGAAGCCACACGGAGCAGATGGCGAGCATCAACAGCACATGGGTCAACGGCATCGCATGCACCTGCTCAAAGCTCACGGCCATGGTTCACCGCACGCAGCCACATGCGCTCGATCTGTTCGCTGTAGTGGATCGGGAGCAATTCCACATCGGGGTGCTCGCGGGCGTAGACGCGGAACAACTCATCGGCGAACGCCTGGCCGACCTCCGCTATGCCCTGGAAATCCAGCACCACCCGCTTGAAGCGATCGAACCGTGCAATCAGTCGCTTGGCCTGCGAGCGTGACACCAACTGCTCGTCACCGTACCGGGCCAGCCGCATCGGAACCACCGTCTCGTTGAAGCCGAAGTCGTCCGGTGCATCCATGTACCGTTCGAACACCTGCCGGCTCGTGCGCTCGGTGCAACCATCGTCGGTCCAGGTTGTTAACCTTGACCATCATAGTTGTTAACCTTGGCGGTGTGCGTTGTTAACCTTGCCTCTCAAGGGCGCTGATCCAGCAGGCGCCGCAACGTCGCCCACAACGCATCGTCGCGGAACGGCTTGGCCATGTGGTCGTCCATCCCCGCGGCCAGGCTGCGCTCGCGGTCGCCGTCCAGCGCATTCGCCGTCAGCGCGACGATCGGCGTGCGCCGGCCGCCGCCCTGCTGCTGTTCATGCTCGCGCATGCGGCGCGCCGCCTCGAAGCCGTCCATCACCGGCATCTGGCAGTCCATCAGCACCAGGTCCGGCCGCTGCGCCTGGAAGGCCGCCACCGCCTGCTCGCCGTCCGGCACCACCTGCACCGTCAGCCCCAGTGCCTGCAGCGCCGCCTCGGCCACCAGCGCGTTCACCGGGTTGTCCTCGGCCAGCAGCACCCGGCCGTTCAGCAGGCGCGCGCCGCGCTCGACCGCCGGCGCCGGCGCGGGCGCCTCCTCCGGCGCCGGCGCCAGCGCGACCGTGAGCCGGAAGTTCGATCCCTCGCCCGGCACGCTGGTGCACTCCAGGTCGCCGCCCATCGCCCGTGCCAGCTCGCGCGCGATCGTCAGGCCCAGCCCGGCGCCGCCATGCCGGCGCCGGAACGAGTTGTCGACCTGGTGGAAGGCGTCGAAGATGCGCAGCCGGTCGGCCACCGCAATGCCGACGCCGGTGTCGCGCACGTCGATGCGCGCCCGGCCGCGCCCCGGATGGTGCTTGGCGATCACCGTCACCGAGCCCGCCTCGGTGAACTTGATCGCATTGCCCACCAGCTGCTGCAGCACCTGCCGCAGCCGCGCCGGGTCCCCCACCACCCAGGCCGGGCGCGCCATCGCCAGCCGCGACTGCAGCAGCAGGCCGCGCTCGCCGGCCCGCCCGGAGGCCTGGGCGACCACCTCGTCCACCAGCGCCGCGAGGTCGAAGCGCTGCGCCGCCAGCTCGATCCGCCCGCCCTCGAGCTGCGAGAAATCGAGGATGTCGTTGATCTGCGCCAGCAGGTGCTCGCCCGCCCCTTCGATCACGTCCCACTGCGCCGGCGTCGGCGCCTGCGGCGCGCGGCGCAGCATGCGCGCCAGGCCCAGGATGCCGTGCAGGGGCGTGCGCATCTCGTGGCTCATCGTCGCGAGGAACTGCCCCTTCACGCTGCTCTGCCGCTGCGCCAGCGCCAACGCCTGCGCGCGCTCCTCGGCAATGCGGTCGGTGTCGAAGCGCAGCCGCAGCAGCTCGCGGATGCGCCCCTCGGCGCTGCGCGCCTCGGCCAGCATCAGCACGAGGAAGACCGTGAGGCCGATGCCCGCGAACACGCCCGAGCGCGTGCCCTGCACGACCTGCCACAGCGCCACCTGCAGCAGCAGCGGCGTCAGGAAAGCCGCGCACGCCGACCAGGTGGCCTGGAGCACGAACACCGCCACCGCCGACACGCCGACCAGGGACGTCATCGTCAGCGCGACGACCTCCGGGTGCTGCTGCGGGATGAGCCAGCTGCCGGCCAGCCCCCAGACGAAGCCGTCCAGCACCAGCACCGTCAGCAGCCGCGCGCGCCACGGCCCGGACGGCGCCTCGGGCTGCGCCAGGTAGCGGCCGCGCAGCAGCATGCGCCACAGCGACACCATGCAGCGCAGCGCGAACCAGCCCCACAGCGTCCACGCCGATCCATAGGGCAGCATCCCCCAGACCATCAGCAGCGCGAACGGCACGCCGGTCAGCGTCGCGGTGCGCGAACGCTCGTAGAGCAGCCGGGTCTGCTCGTCGGCGACGCGCCGCGCCAGGCGGGCATCGTCGTCGGGCGACGCGCGGGAGGAATCCGCCGGAACTGCGGGCATGGACATCCTTGGCGGCAGCAAACGGCCGGATGGCGCATTATCGGCAGCCCATCGTTTCCGAGAGCACGCATGCGTTTCCGCGCTTTCCCGAAGGCGGCGTCGGCCGCCCTGCTGCTGGCGGGCACCCACTTGTGCGGGGCGCAAGCGCCCGCCGCCGGGCCCGCCGTCTACCTGATCGACCCGGCGCACACCCACGTGCAGTGGGCGGTGAAGCACTTCGGTACATCGACGAGCCGCGGACGCTTCGACGAGGTCAGCGGGCACGTCACGCTGGACCGGGCGGCGCAGCAGGGCGAGGCCTCGATCACCATCGGCACGGCCGGCATCAACAGCGGTGTCCTGCCGCTCGACACCATCCTGCGCAGCAGCAGCTTCCTCGACGTGAAGACCTACCCGCAGGCCTACTTCGTCGCCAGCCGCTTCCGCTTCGCCGACGGGCAGCCGGCCGAGCTGCGCGGCGAACTGACGCTGCACGGCCAGTCGCAGCCGGTCAGCCTGCATGCCACGGCCTTCAACTGCTACGAGCACCCGGTGCTGAAGCGCGAGGTCTGCGGCGGCGACTTCGAGGCCACGCTGTCGCGCAGCGCCTTCGGCATCACCTACGGACTGCCCTTCGTCGCCGACACGGTGACGCTGCAGATCGGGATCGAGGCGATCCGCCAATGACCGGGCGCTTCGACGTGCCGGGCGTGCAGGTGATCGAGCGCGGCTGGCTGTCGTCGAACAACGTGCTGCTCGACGGCTCGCCGGAAGACGGCGCGCTGCTCGTCGACAGCGGCCACAGCCTCCATGCGCCGCAGACCGTCGCGCTGGTGCGCGAGGCCCTTCGCGGCCGGCCGCTGGCGCGCATCGTGAACACCCACCTGCATTCGGACCACTGCGGCGGCAATGCGGCGCTGCAGCAGGCACTGGGCGCGCCCGTGACGGTGCCGGCGGCGAGCTGGGCCCGGGTGCAGGCCTGGGACGAGGACGCGCTGTCCTACCGCGCCACCGGGCAACGCTGCGAGCGCTTCGGTGCGCAGGCGATGCTCGCACCGGGCGAGGTGCTGCAGGCGGGCACGCGCCCCTGGCAGGCCCTCGCGGCGCCGGGCCACGATCCGCAGTCGCTGATGCTGTTCGAGCCGCACGAGGGCGTGCTGGTCTCGGCCGATGCGCTGTGGGAGAACGGGTTCGGCGTCGTCTTCCCCGAGCTCGAGGGCGAGCAGGCCTTCGACGACGTGGCGGCGGTGCTGGACCTGGTCGGGCGCCTGCCGGTGCGCTGGGTGATCCCGGGCCATGGCGCACCCTTCGCCGACGTGGCGGGGGCCCTGGCCCGTGCGCGCACGCGCCTGGCGGGCTTCCGCGCCGACCCGCGGCGCCACGACCGCCACGGCGCCAAGGTGCTGCTGAAGTACCACCTGATGGAGGAGCGCCGGCAGGATTGGCCCGGCCTGCTGGCCTGGGCCCAGGCCACGCGCCTCTTCGCCGGCATCGTCGCCCGGCTCGGCTGGCCCGACGCCGCCTCCGGCTGCCGCGCGCTGGTGGCCGAGCTGGTGGCCCAGGGCGCCCTGTGCGCCGACGGGGACTGCGTCCACGACGCCCCGTCGTGAGCCCGCGGGCATCGTTCCTGCACGCCGGGAGATCAGCCCCGGCTCGCCGGGAATGACCGCCGTGGCATGACGGATCGCGTCCGAACCGGCGTGATGCGCTGACACGAAGCGCCACATTTGCAAGCAAGCGAGACGCGTCATGCCGTTTGTAAACGCCCTCGGCCTCGGCCATCGGAGCCGCCACCTGGCCGCCACCTTCCTCAGCGTCGCCCTGCTGACCGCCTGCGGCGGCAGCAAGGACAGCCACGAGACCGACGCCGGCGCGCCGCCGCCGGTGTCGGGCGATCCGCCGGCGCCGGCGCCCTCGCCGTCGCCCGCTCCGTCCCCGGCCCCGGCTCCCTCTCCGGCACCAGCACCTTCGCCGGCACCCGCGCCCTCGCCGGCACCCGCGCCAGCCCCTGCGCCGGCGCCCTCACCCGCCCCAGCCCCGGCCCCCGCGCCGGCCCCTTCGCCGACCCCTGCCCCCGCCACCGCCACCCAGCGCGACGCCGTGCGCCTGGCCGACCAGGCCAGCTTCGGCCCGAGCGAGGCGCTGGTGTCCACCATCCGGAGCCAGGGCGCGGCCGCCTGGATCAGCGCCCAGATGGGGCTGAACGTGTCGCGCTACACCAGCGGCAAGGGCGGCGAGGTGCACCAGAACACCAGCAGCACAGACTTCTGCGAGTTGCCCGCCCACGTCAACGAGCCCGACTGCTGGCGCGACTGGTACTCGACCGAGCCGCTGCTGTGGGACTTCTACCGCAACGCGGTGAAGCAGCCCGACCAGCTGCGCCAGCGCACCGCCTTCGCGCTGCAGCAGATCGTCGTCGTCAACAGCCTCGAGGTCAACGGCAACTACGGCTTCCGTCTCTACTACAACAACCTGCTGGACAACGCCTTCGGCAACTACCGCGACGTGTTGAAGAAGGTCACGCTGTCGCCGGTCATGGGCGATTTCCTCAACAACGCCAACAACGACAAGGCGGCGCCGAACGAGAACTACGCCCGCGAGCTGCTGCAGCTGTTCTCCATCGGCACCTGCGAGCTCAACGCCGACGGTTCGCTGAAGACCGGCAAGTGCGTGCCGACCTACAGCAACGACACCGTGCGCGCCTATGCCTTCGCGCTCACCGGCTGGACCTACCCGGCCGGCGGCGCCACCTCGTACGGCTGCTACCCGACCGGCGCGAACTGCCGCTACTACGCGGGCGACATGATCGCGGCCGCCAGGTTCCACGACACCGGGGCCCGCGACCTGCTGGGCGGCGTCAAGCTGGCCGCCGGGCACACCGCCCCGGCGGCGCTGGAGACGGTGCTCGACAGCCTGATGGCGCACCCCAACACCGCGCCCTTCGTCGGCAGGCACCTCATCCAGCAGCTGGTGACCAGCAACCCGAGCCCGCAGTACGTGGGCCGCGTCGCCGCCGCCTTCACGAGCGGCCGCTACACCTACTTCGACAAGAGCTACGGCACCGGCCGCAACGGCGACCTCGCGGCCACCGTCGCGGCCGTGCTGCTGGACGCCGAGGCCCGCGCCGAGACGCCGACGCGCAACAGCGGCAAGCTGCGCGAGCCCACGCTGATGTTCACCGGCACGCTGCGCGCGCTGAACGGCACCACCGACGGCGACTCGCTCAGCTGGTGGTGGGGCGACAGCCTGCGCCAGCACGTGTTCCGGCCGCCCTCGGTCTTCAACTACTACCCGCCCGACTACCCGGTGCCGGGCACGAGCCTGGTCGGGCCGGCCTTCGGCATCCACAACGCCAACTCGGCGCTGGAGCGCCTGAACTTCCTGACCTACCTGCTCGACTGGGGCGGCACGCCGGCGGCCAACAGCGGCGCGCCGAACCCGCTCGGCACCTTGGTCGACCTGTCGGCGTTCAAGGCGGACGCGACCGATGCCGCCAAGCTGGTCGACCGGCTGTCGCTGCTCGCCCTCGGCCAGACCCTGCCGGCCGGACCGCGCACCGAGGTGATCAACGCGGTGTCCGTCTCCGCCGCCGGCACCGACGCGCAGAAGCTCAACCGCGTGAAGATGGCCGCCTACCTCGTGTTCGGCTCGCCGAACTACCAAGTCCAGCGTTGAGGACCGCCCCATGAAGCACTCTTCTTCCTCCTCCGCGCCCCTGTCGCTCGACCGCCGCCGCTGGCTGCTCGGCTCCGGGGCCACGCTCGCCGGCGCGCTCGGCGCCGGCACGCTGTCCAACCTGCTGCTCGGCGCGAAGCCGGCGTACGCGGCCGACTACAAGGCGCTGGTCTGCATCTTCCTGTATGGCGGCAACGACGGCTTCAACACCATCGTGCCGACCGACACCACGCGCTACACCCAGTACGCCAACGTGCGCCAGGGGCTGGCGATCCCGAAGGCGAGCCTCGTCAACCTGAACGGCATCGAGTTCGGCCTCCACCCCTCGCTGTCCGCGCTGTCGACCGCCTGGGCGGACGGCAAGCTGGCGCCCGTGTTCAACCTCGGCACGCTGGCCACGCCGCTGACCAAGGACCAGTACCGCGCGCTGTCGGCAAGCTCCGACCTGCTGCCCGACAACCTGTTCTCGCACTCCGACCAGCAGATCCTGTGGGAGACCGGCAGCGCCGACTCGCTGACCCGCACCGGCTGGGGCGGGCGCGCCGCGGAAGCGCTGGCGACGGCGAACCCGGTGATCTCGGTGGCGGGCTCGACGCGCTTCGGCCTGTCGACGGCGCAGACGCCGCTGGTGCTGCCGGACCCGGGCGCCACCTTCGGCGCCTACAACCTGCAGCCCAAGGACATGGGCAATGCCTCGAACGCGGCGCGCAAGAAGGCGATCGACGCGCTGTATGCGCAGGCGCAGGACGTGGCGCTGGGCGATGCCTACGCGGCGGCGCAGCGCAATGCCTTCAGCGTGTCGGACCGGCTGGCCGCGACGGTGCTGGTGACCCCGGGCGGCAGCGGCGCGCTGGCGGCCATCGACAGCGCCTTCGCGCCGCTGATCGCCAACGGCAAGCTGACGACAGGCCTGGCCAAGCAGCTGTACCAGGTGGCCAAGCTGATCGCCGCCAACGGCACGGTGCAGGGCAACCGGCAGATCTTCTTCGCCTCGGTCGACAGCTTCGACACGCACGCGAACCAGGTGGTCGGCGGCGCGCCCACCACCGGGCAGCATGCCGACCTGCTCAAGGAAGTGGGGGATGCCCTGGGGGCGTTCTACGGCGCGATGAAGAACCTCGGCCTGTCGGAGGCGGTGACGGCCTTCACGCAGAGCGACTTCGGCCGCACCTTCACGCCGAACAACAGCAACGGCACCGACCATGCGTGGGGCAGCAACCACCTGGTGATCGGCGGTTCGGTGAAGGGCGGCACCAGCTACGGCACCTACCCGACGCTGGCGGTGGGCGGGCCGGACGACGTGGGCAAGGACAGCTGGGAGCTGCAGGGGCGCTGGATCCCGACCAGCTCGGTCGACCAGTACGCCGCGGCGCTGCTCGGCTGGTTCGGCGCCAGCGCCGGCCAGCTGGCGACGGTGCTGCCGAACCTGAAGAACTTCCCGACGCGGCTCGGGTTCCTCTGATTCCCAGGCGCCCGCCCGGTTCATCTGCCGGGCGTGCAGCCTGTCCGCCCGATCGGCCGGCCCGTCGCCTGCCGCTCGAAGCGCCGGCGCCCGCCGCTTACAGTGGCGCATGGCTTCGACCTTCACCTCCTTCGCCCAGGCCGCGCGGCGCGGCTTCAGCGCCTACGCCCGCTGGCTCGACAGCATCACCTGGAAGCGCTTCATCGTCCTCGCGGTGCTGGCGCTGATCGCCTCCGGCATCCTGTCCGACCTGCCGCCCTTCAACATCCGCTGGACCGAGGACCGGGTCATCGTCAAGGGCCCGAAGAAGCCGAAGAAGCCGCCCCAGCCGCCCGCAGCGCCCCAACCCGGCGAGACCCGCAAGTCCTCCGTCGACATCGGCGGCCACCCCTTCGAGATCGTCATCGACGACAAGGGCGTGCGCATCGGCTCGCTCGAGATCGACGACGACGGCGTGCGCGTCGGGGTGCCGCGCGCCTCGTCGGAGGCCAGGCCCACGGCGTCCAGCGCCTCGGCGCCGGCCGCCGCCGCGTCCGCCTCGGCCTCGTCCGGCGAGGTCCGCATCCACGTCCCGGCGATCGAGGTGAAGCTGCCCCGGCATGCCGACAGCGAAGAGGTGCGCGCCGCCGTCGAGGAGGCCAAGGCCGACGTGCAACGGGCCATCGCCGACGCCCAGCGCTCCATCGCCGACGCCCAGCGCGCCGCGGCCGAGGCCGATCGCGCCGCCGCGAAGGACGACGGCCTCGAACGCGAGGTCATCGAAGGCTTCCGCCCCGGCGACCACCTGCCCGGCTTCACCTTCCTGCTGATCTTCATCTCGATGATCATCAAGATCATGGCCGCCGGCCGCTTCAAGGCCGAGGCGCAGGCCGTCGAGGCGACCGAGATGGCCGAGTCCGAGGCCCTGAAGCGCCAGGTGGTCGAGGCGCGCATGGCGGCGATGCAGGCCCAGGTGGAACCGCACTTCCTGTTCAACACGCTGGCGAGCATCGACCACCTGATCGAGACCGACCCGCCGCGCGCCAGCCGGATGCAGAAGAACCTGATCGCCCTGCTGCGCGCCAGCATGCCGACGATGCGCGAGGCCAATGCCCAGGCGACGCGCGACCTCGGCCGCGAGCTGGCGGTCATCCGCCCCTACCTGGAGATCCTCAAGGTGCGGATGGAGGAGCGCCTGCAGACCGACGTGCGCGTCAGCGACGGCCTGCTGTCGGCCGAGTTCCCGCCGATGATGCTGCAGAGCCTGGTCGAGAACGCGATCAAGCACGGCCTGGAACCGAAGGCCGAGGGCGGGACGCTGACGGTGAGCGCCGAGATCGTGCACGGCAAGCTCGCGGTGACGGTGGCCGACACCGGCCTCGGCTTCGGCAAGGCGGCCACCGCCGGCACCGGCATCGGCCTGGCCAACATCCGCGAGCGCCTGCAGCTGCTGTACGGCAGCAAGGCGAGCCTCACCGTCACCGAGAACCCGGGCGGCGGCACCCGGGTCACCATCACCGTGCCCTACCTGTCCAAGGCCCCCGAAGGAGCATCCGCATGACGAAGGCATCCCGGCTGCTGCGCCTGCTGGGCTGGACCAGCCTCGGCGCCCTGATCGTCTGCGGGCTCCTCGCCGCCCTGCTGATCCACCAGCTGCCGGCCGACGGCATCCGGCTGAGCATCGACGGGGAGACCTGGAATTTCCCGGCCCTGGGTGCCGGCCACTGGCTGGGGGTGACCCTGGTCCTGCTGGCGGTGGTGGCGCTGCTCGTGATCGCGCTGCCGGTCGCGCTGCTGCTGAGCGTGGGGGTGCCGCTGGTCGTCCTGCTGCTGGTGCTGGCCGGCACGGTGCTCGCGACGGTGGTGGCGCTGGCCGTGGGGCTGTCGCCGCTGGTGGCGCTCGGCTTCCTCGCCTGGGGCGCCTGGCGGCTGCTGGTGCGCCGCCCCGCCCCGCCAGCCGCTACGATCGAGGCATGAACATCCGAGCCCTGATCGCCGACGACGAGCGGCTGATGCGCGAACAGCTTCGCGCCCGACTGGCCGAGGTCTGGCCCGAGCTGGAGATCGTCGCCGAGGCGAAGAACGGGCTCGAGGCGGTGGAGCTGACCGCGCAGCACAAGCCCGACCTCGTGTTCCTGGACATCCGCATGCCGGGCCTGACCGGCGTGGAGGCGGCGCGCCAGATCGGCCAGGTGGCGGCCGCCGACGAGGACTGGAACGGCTGCGAGATCGTCTTCATCACCGCCTACGACCAGTACGCGGTCGAGGCCTTCGAGCAGGGCGTGGTGGACTATGTGCTCAAGCCCGCCGAGCGCGAGCGCCTGGCGCTGACGGTGGAGCGCATCCGCAAGCGGCTGGCGCAGCGCGCGTCGACGCAGGAGCCGCCGCCGGTGGCCGGCCCGGACATGCAGAAGCTGCTGCAGGCGCTGGCGGGCCAGTTGAACCCGGGCGCGGCGCCGCAACGGCTGCGCTGGATCCAGGCGACGGTGGGGCAGAGCATCCAGATGATCCCGGTCGAGGACGTGCTGTTCTTCATCTCCGACGAGAAGTACACGCGGGTGCAGACGGCGACGGTCGAGGCGCTGATCCGCAAGCCGATCAAGGAACTGCTGGACGAGCTGGACCCGCAGGAGTTCTGGCAGATCCACCGCTCGACGCTCGTCAACACGCGGGCGATCTCGGGGGTGACGCGTGACCTGCGCGGGCGGCAGCTGGTGAGCGTGAAGGGGCACGGCGAGAAGCTCGAGGTGAGCCGCAGCTTCACGGGCTTGTTCAAGGGGATGTGACGCGCGGTCCGCCACCGCTCCCGGATTCCGCTGCGCTGCATCCGGGGATCGTCGATCACTTCAACGGCGCAGCGAAGCGGCGATGAGCATCTGTGCCGCCCAATAGGTGGCCAACACCCACAAGCCCGCCAACGGCAACGGCTGCCCGAACTTGTTGAACGCCAGCAGCGCGTCCGACACCACGAACAAGGCCCCGCCCAGCGCCGCCGCGCGCCCCACGCTGGCCGCCTGCGCCGCCATCGAGGCCAGGCACAGCACGTACACCACCACCGGCCCGCGCAGTTCGCCCGGAATGCCCGGCCACAGCATCGCGAGCACGCCGCCGGCCACCACGGCATACGCGGCGAACGGCAGCCGTCGCGCCGCGAAGCGCCCGCCGCGCGTGAACGCCACGATGTAGGCGAGGTGCGCCAGCAGGAAAGCCACCAGCCCCGGCAGGAAGCCCTGCACCGGCCACAGGAGCGCCACGTCCCCCGCCAGCGACAGCAGCAGCCCGACGCGGATCCAGCGCTGCCGCGATGGAGCATCCGCCCCCCGCCTCCACGCAAAGCCGATGACCAGCAGCGTGGTCAGCGGCTTGAACACGAACAGCCAGCGCGACCCGATCAGCCCGTCCCCCGCCGCGATCGCCAGCGCCGCGCTCGCGATCACCGCAGCAAGCCAGGCCGCCGTCCTCATGGGGACACCGTCTTCGCCTGCTCGGCCCGCGCCAGCGCCGCCGCGCGCAGCGCCTTCAGCTTCTCGCGCGGATCCTCCTTGGCCGTCACCTCGTGCAGCTTCATCTCGCCGATGAAGCGGCTCGGGATGCCCTGCACGAAATCGCGCCCGCGCTTGCGCCGCCGCAGCGTGCTCACCGCCAGCGTCTTGCGCGCCCGCGTGATGCCCACGTACATCAGCCGCCGCTCCTCCTCGAGCCGCTGCGGCGTCATCTCCTCGTCGTCGCTGCGGAAGGGCAGCAGGCCCTCGTTGACGCCCGCCAGGACCACGTGCGGCCATTCCAGGCCCTTGGACGCGTGCAGCGTCGACAACGTGATCACGTCCTGCTCCTCGCCGCGCTCGGCCAGGCTCATGATCACCGAGATCGTCTGCGCCACGTCGAGCACCGTCTTGCGCTCGGTCTCGACGCTCATGCCGCCGTCGTTCTCGATCTCGCCGCCGCAGCGCTTGGCGATCCACTCGATGAAGTCGAGCACGTTCGACCAGCGCGAGGACGCGACCTTCTCGCTGTCCTCGCCCTCGTACAGGTGCTTCTCGTAGTCGATGTCCTTCAGCCATCCCAGCAGCAGCGCCTTGGCGTCCTCCGAGCCGGTGGTGTGGCGCGCCCGGTACTCGAAGTCGCTCACGTAGCGGCCGAACTCGTGCAGCGAGCCGATCGCGCGCGCGTTGATCGCGGTGCCCAGGCTCTCGGCGAACAGCGCCTCGTACAGGCTCGTCTTCCACTTGCCGGCGAACTCGCCCAGCGCCCCGAGCGTCTGGTGCCCGATGCCGCGCTTGGGCGTGGTCACCGCGCGCAGGAAGGCCGGGTCGTCGTCGTTGTTCACCAGCAGGCGCAGCCAGGCGCACAGGTCGCGGATCTCGGCGCGGTCGAAGAAGCTCTGCCCGCCCGACACCTTGTACGGCAGCTCGGCCTTGCGCAGCGCCTTCTCGAACACCCGCGCCTGGTGGTTGGCGCGGTAGAGGATCGCGAAATCGCGGAACTGCACGCCGTCGGCCGCGCCGGTCGCACGCAGCGCCTGGATGCGCGCCACCGCGCGCTCGGCCTCGTGCTCCTCGTTGTCGCACTCCACCAGCTGCACCGGCTCGCCGTCGCCGAAGGCGCTCCACAGCTTCTTCTCGAACAGCTTCGGGTTGTGGCCGATCACCGCGTTGGCGGCGCGCAGGATGTAGCCGGTGGAGCGGTAGTTCTGCTCCAGCGGGATCACCTTCAGCGCCGGGAACTCCTGCGGCAGCCGGCGCAGGTTGTCGATCGTCGCGCCGCGCCAGCCGTAGATGCTCTGGTCGTCGTCGCCCACCGCGGTGAACATCGCGCGCTCGCCGACCAGGCTCTTCAGCAGCTCGTACTGGATCGCGTTGGTGTCCTGGTACTCGTCGACGAGCACGTAGCGCAGCGTGTCCTGCCACTTCGCGCGCGCCTCGGCGTCGCGCTGCAGCAGCCGGTGCGGCAGGCCGATCAGGTCGTCGAAGTCGACCGCCTGGTAGGCCGCGAGCCGCTCCTCGTAGCGCTTCATCACCTTCTGCGCGACCGCGTCGTCGTCGGTCTCGGGGCGCACGTCGTCGCTCGCCAGGCCCTCGTTCTTCCACAGGCTGATGGTCCACTGCCAGCGCCGCGCGAGCGCGATGTCGCTGGTGGCGCCGGCGTCCTTCAGGATGTTGAGCACGTCGTCGCTGTCGAGGATGCTGAACTTCTCCTTCAGCCCGAGGCGCGCGCCCTCGGCGCGCAGGATGCGCACGCCCAGCGAGTGGAAGGTGCTGATGACGAGGTTCTTCGCGGCGCGCGCACCGACCAGCGACTTGGCGCGCTCGCGCATCTCCTGCGCCGCCTTGTTGGTGAAGGTGATGGCCGCGATCTGTCCCGGCGCATAGCCGGCCTGCAGCAGGCGCGCGATCTTCTGCGTGATGACGCGCGTCTTGCCCGAGCCGGCGCCGGCCAGCACCAGGCAGGGGCCGCCGAGGTGCTGCACCGCTTCCATCTGGGCGTTGTTGAGGGTGGCGGCGGAATCGGGGGCGGATGACACGGCGGACGACGGCAGGACAGGGTGTCCGGAGATCATAGGCGAGGCCCTGTCGCACCCGGGCCGCGCGCCCGCCGCCCGACTGTGATAGAAGAGGCGCCCTCCGCCCTTTGCCGCACTCGCACACGCCACGCCCGCCATGCGTCCCCCCTCCTTCGACCGCCGCCGCCTCCTGCAGGGGGCCGCCGCGGCCGCCGCCGCACCGCTGTTCCTGCGCCACGCGCGCGCATCCGACATCGACCGCTTCGCGCTGGGCGTCGCCTCGGGCTCGCCGCGCCCGGACCGCCTGGTGCTGTGGACGCGGCTCGCCGGCCCGGACCTGCCGGCGCGCGTGCCGGTGCAGTGGGAGCTGGCGCGCGACGAGGCCTTCACCCAGGTCGTCGCGCGCGGCACGGAGAGCGCCGAGGCGGCCTGGGGCCACAGCGTGCACGCCGAACCGGCCGGGCTGTCGCCGTCGCGCTGGTACTGGTACCGCTTCAGCGCGCTCGGCACGCGCAGCGCCGTCGGCCGCACGCGCACCGCGCCGCCGGCCGGCGCCCAGGAGTCGCTCGCCTTCGCGATCGCCTCCTGCCAGCGCTGGGACCACGGCCACTTCGCGGCCTGGCGCCACCTCGCCGACGAACACCCCGACCTGGTCGTCTTCCTCGGCGACTACATCTACGAGTACGCACCGGTGGCGGGCCGGGTGCGCCTGCACGAAGGCAGCGGCGACGCGACGACGCTCGCCCAGTACCGGGCCCGCTACGCGCAGTACAAGGGCGACGCCGACCTGCAGCGCATCCATGCCGCCGCCCCGTGGATCGCGACCTGGGACGACCACGAGGTGGCGAACGACTATGCGAACGCGCAGGGACAGGACCTGGCGCCCGACTTCCTGCAGCGCCGCGCCGCCGCCTACCAGGCCTGGTGGGAGCACATGCCGGTGCCGAAGGCGACGCGGCCGGTGGGACCCAACGCCCAGGTCTTCGACCGCTTCGACTGGGGGGCGCTCGCGCGCTTCCACGTGCTGGACGACCGCCAGTACCGCGATGCGCAGGCCTGCCCCAAGCCGGGCCGCGGCGGCTCGGCCACGGTCGACATCGCCGCCTGCCCCGAGCTGATGAAGCCGGGCCGCACCCTGCTCGGCGCGGCCCAGGAGCGCTGGCTCGACGAGGGCCTGGTGTCGACCGGCGCGCGCTGGAACCTGATCGCCCAGCAGACCTTGATGGCGCCCTTCACCTGGACGAAGGAGGGCCGCGTCTGGACCGACGGCTGGGCCGGCTATCCGGCGGCGCGCGAACGGCTGCTGGACACGCTCGCAGCCCGCAAGGCCTCGAACCCGGTGGTGCTGAGCGGCGACGTGCACTGCAACTACGTCGCCGACCTGAAGCGCGAAGGCGACACAGCACCGCTCGCCACCGAGTTCTGCGGCACCTCGATCACCAGCCATGGCATGGAGCAGGCGCGGCTCGATGCGGTGCTGCCGCTGAACCCGCACATCCGGTATGCGCGCAGCCAGGAGCGCGGGTATGTGGCGTTCCGGCTGAGCGAAGCGCGGCTCGACGCGACGCTGCGCGTCGTCAGCGATGCCAACGATCCCCAGGCGACGATCCGCAGCGCGGCGCGCTTCAGCGTGGAGGCAGGACGGCCCCAGGTGCAAGCCGGATAGACGATCCCGGATTGGCATCCGGGCTACGAATCCTGTAGCCCGGATGGAGCGAAGCGCAATCCGGGAGCGGCGCATGCCAGAGCCCTGCCCCGCAAGTGGGCTATTGCAGCACAGTCCCGGCTGGTCATACTGGCGTCCGGATCACGTTCCGGCCCGCGCCGGGGAGATCAGCCCATGAGACAGTTCATCCGCCACCCGGTGGACCTGCCGATCCAGATCGGCACCGGCCACTCGCGTACGCCTTCCGCGGTGCAGGCGCACGACATCAGCGCCGGCGGCTTGGCGCTGCACGTCGAGCGAGCGGTGATGCCGGGCGCGCACGTGCACATCCGCATTCCCTACGTGCAGCCGGCCTTCGAGGCCGAGGCCCGCGTCGCCTGGTGCGAGCCGAGCGACATCGACGGCTACGAGGTGGGCGTGACCTTCCTCGACGCCGAGGTCGCCTTCCTCGCGCGCATGGTCGAGCAGGTCTGCCACATCGAGGACTACCGCAAGTCGGTCAGCCGCAGCGAAGGCCGCGAGCTCTCGGCCGAGGAAGCGGCCACCGAATGGATCGACCGCTACGCCGCGCAGTTCCCGGCCATCGAGGCCGGCGTGCCGCACTGACCCGGCACCCGCTCAAGGCCCCGCGCGCAGGTCCTGCAGCAGCGTGCCGGCGGCACGCACTTCCTGCTCGTGGCCCTCGTGGCGCCAGGTCTCGGCCAGTGCCGCGGCGTACCAATCCTGCATCGCCGGCAAGGCCAGCAGGCGCGCGACGTACCCGGCCGCATGCGGCGGCAGGGCGATGCCGTAGCCCTGGGCGCGGAAGGCGAGCGGCGCGAAGAACGCGTCCACCGCGCTGAACTGCGCGCCGGCCAGGAAAGGCCCGCCGAAGCGCTCGAACCCGTCCGCCCACAGCGCGGCCACGCGGTCCCACTCTGCGCGCAGGGCCGGCGGCACCGGGTCGATGCGCACCCGCACGCCGCAGTTCATCGAGCAGGCATTGCGGATCTGGAAGAAGCCGGAATGCATCTCGGCCGCCGCGCTGCGCGCCCACGCCCGGGCGCGGCGATCGGCCGGCCACACGCGCGGGTGCGACTCGGCCAGGTACTCGACGATGGCGAGCGAATCCCAGACCGCGGTCTCGCCGTCGACCAGACAGGGCACCTTGCCGCTCGGCGAGAAGCTGCCGAAGGACGAATCCTCCGGGCGCTGGCTGAAGGGGACGAGCCGCTCCTCGAAGGGGATCGCCAGCTCGCGCAGCAGCAGCCACGGTCGCAGCGACCAGGAGGAGTAGTTCTTGTTGGCGATGTAGAGGGTGAGGGGCGTGGCCATGCGCAAGTGTAGGCATGCGCCGGCACGATCCGCCCGTCTGCCGTAGCATCGCGCGATGGCCCGCCGCCTTGTCACCGCGTCCGCCCTGCTCATGCTGCTCGCGTGCGGCACGCTGCGCGCGCAGCCCGTCGAGGTGCAGGTCGTGCTGCAGGACGGCGGCAAGGTGGTGCTGGACGTCAGCGCGAGCGTAGCCGCCCCGCGCGAGCAGGTCTGGGCCGTGCTGACCGACTACGAGCACATGGCGGGCTTCGTCTCCAACCTGAAGTCCAGCGCGGTCATCGGCCACGACGGGCCCCTGCTGCAGGTGGAGCAGTCGGGCGAGGCGCGCCACGGCCTGCTGCGCTTCGCCTTCCACAGCGTGCGCGCGGTCGAGCTGGTCGCGCCGCAGGAGATCCGCTCGCACCTGGTGCGCGGCGACTTCAAGAGCTACGAGGCGACGACGCGCCTCGCGGCCCCGGACAGCGCCCACACGCTGATCAGCTTCCATGGCGAGTACGTGCCGAACCGCTGGGTGCCGCCCGGGCTCGGGCCCTCGCTGATCAAGTCGGAGACCGGCCGGCAGTACGACGAACTCATCGCCGAGATCCTGCGGCGGAACGCGGCGCCGGCCGTGGCCGCGCAGGCCTCGGCCCCGGCCGCGGCCCCCTGAGCCGGATTCGCCCGGCGCGGGCGATACTGGCGCCCCGTGCCGTCCATCCTCGCTGTCACCATCCCCTTCTTCGCGCTCGTGCTGTGCGGCTGGCTCGCCGCCCGGCAGCGCGTGCTGCCCGAGTCGGCCATCCCCGGCCTGAACGCCTTCGTGCTGTTCTTCGCCCTGCCCTGCATGCTGTTTCGCTTCGGCGCGAGCATGCCCTTCTCGCAGCTGATCGACCCGGTGCTGATCGGCGTCTACGTCGTGTGCGCGCTGCTCGTGGTCGGCCTCACGGTCGCGCTGACGCTGCGCGGCGGCATCGACCTGAAGAACGCCGCCTTCGGCGCGCTGGTCGCGGCCTTCCCGAACACCGGCTTCATGGGCGTGCCGCTGCTCGCCACCCTGCTGGGCGAGCGCGCGGCGGGGCCGGTGATCGGCACGGTGCTGGTCGACCTGCTGCTGACGAGCTCGCTGTGTCTGGCACTCGCGCAGTCGCGCCGCCACGACGGCCAGCCGCACGGCCATGCCGGCACCTCGCTGCGTCGGGCGCTGCGCGGCGCCGTCGGCAACCCGCTGCCCTGGGCGATCGGCCTCGGGGCGCTGCTGGCCGCGAGCGGGCTGGAACTGCCCGCGCCGGTCGCGCAGATCGTCAAGATGCTGGGGGACGCGGCAACGCCGGTCGCGCTGTTCACCATCGGCGCCGTGCTGTGGCGAGCCGGCCAGCATGCGCACACGCGCACGCCGGTGGGCCGCTTCCTGCCGGTTGCGCTGGTCAAGCTGCTGCTGCACCCGCTGCTGGTGCTGGGCACCGGCCTCGCGGCACGCGGGCTCGGGTTGCCCTTGAGCGACTTCGGGCTGGTGGTGCTCGCCCTCGCGGCGGCGCTACCGAGCGCGAGCAACGTCTCGCTGCTGGCCGAGCGCTACCGCGCCGACAACGGCCGCATCGCCCGCATCATCCTCGCGAGCACGGTGCTGGCCTTCGGCAGCTTCTCGCTGCTGGCGGCATGGCTGATTCCGCATGCGCTGCCCGGCAGGTGATTGGAGATTGCTATCGCAAATCTAACTTCAATTGAATTTACGCCGAGGCCGGTCGTGGCCACACTGGGCGGCATTCACTCCTGGAGCCGCACATGACAACCTTCCGTCTCGCCCTCGGCATGCTGATCAACGGCCTCGGTTTCGGCATCCTGGTCACGCACTGGCTGGTCTGATGCGCCGGCGGGTCGTGTGCGACGGGGCGGCGCGTCTCGGGCCGGCCGTCATACTCTCGCGATGAACGCCGCCACCCTGAACGCCCTCACCGCCTTCCCCGACCAGCTTGCCGCCTTCTACGCCGAGGTGCCGGCCGGATACGAGAACTTCGTGCCGCCGAGCTGGGACGGCGTGCCCAGCGAGGCGCTGTCGCCGCTCGCCCAGCTCTGCCACGTGCGCGACATCGAGATCGACGGCTACCACCGCCGCCTGCAGCGCACGCTCGACGAGGACCGCCCGGTGCTCGCCTCGATCGACACCGACGCCCTCGCGATCGAGCGCGACTACGCCCATGCCGACGCGGCCCAGGCGCTCGCCGCCTTCCGCCTTGCACGCGAGGAGACCCTGGCGCTGGTCCGCCGCATCGAGCCCGCCCAGTGGGACCGCAGCGCCGTCTTCGAAGGCTACGGCCCGCTCACGCTGCGCAGCCTGGTGCACTACCTGGCGAGCCACGACCAGCAGCACCTCGCCGGCCTGCAGTGGCTGCTCGGCAAGATCGACGCGGCGCGCCACGCCGGCGCTACCAGCTGAGCGGGTTCACCCGGTAGTAGCGGCTCAGCTCGGCATACAGCGCCGGATGCTGCTCGGCCATCTGCGCCGACTGCTCGAAGAACACCTCGCTCGCCACCGCGAAGAACTCGGCCGGGTTGGTCGCGCCGTAGTGGTTCAGCAGCGTCGCCTCGCCCTGCTCGGCCTGTTGCTGCAGGCGCGCGAACTCGCTGCCGAGCACCCGGGCCCAGCGCTCGCGGTGGCGGCGTGGAATCGTCGGCGCGCCGTTCGCGTCGCCCTTCTCCTGGTCGAGCTGGTGGGCGAACTCGTGGATCACGACATTGCGCCCGTCGCCGGCCTGCGCCGCGCCGTCGAGCGTGTCGTCCCAGGACAGGATCACCTGCCCCTGCGACCACGATTCGCCGGCCAGCACCTGGCGCTGCTCCTGCAGCACGCCGGCCGGGCCCGTGTGGACCTTGTCGACCACGAAGGCGCCGGGGTAGACCAGGATCTGGCTGAGGTTCGGGTAGTAGCCGGGCCGGCGCCGGTTCAGCAGCAGCAGGCAGGCCTGGGCCGCGATGGTGACGCGCATCTCCTCGGTCACCGTGAGCCCGCCGCATCCGATGAAGACCTTCTCCGCGAGGAACACCTGCATCAGCTTCTTCAGCTGCAGCTGCAGGTCGGCCGGCAGGCCGCGCACGTACGGCACGCGGCGGCGCAGGATCTCGCGCCATGCGGCCGGGAACGGCTGCCGCCGCACCCGCCGGCGGCGCCGCTCGATCCACGAGGGCTCGCCGACCAGCCAGGCGATGAAGGCGCCGACGAGGCACACGACGATGAGCAGGGTCAGCATGGCGCGGTGTCCTTGTCGGTGGAAGCTCGCACGTGGAGCCGGCCGGCGCGGATTTCAATCCCGCCCCGCTGCTACAGTGACGCACGCTTGCACATCAGCCCCGCCCCGCCGGGGCTGATTGGTTTCAACCTGTTGCCGATCGCCCCCCATGTCGCATCCCATCGTCATCCTCGGTACCGGACTCGCCGGCTTCACGCTGGCGCGAGAACTGCGCAAGCTCGACCCCGCCGTGCCGCTCGCCCTCGTCAGCCGCGACCACGGCGGCTTCTATTCGAAGCCGATGCTGTCGAACGCGCTCGCCGGCAAGAAGACCGCGGCCTCTCTGGTGATGAAGCCGGCCGAGAAGATGGCGGCCGAGCTGAACGCGACCCTGCGCACGCAGGCCGCGGTGGCGCGCATCGACCCCGCCGCGCAAGTGGTCGAGCTGGAAGGCGGCGAGGCGATCGCCTACCGCGACCTGGTGCTGGCGCTCGGGGCCGATCCGATCCGCCTGCCGCTCGACGGCGACGGCGCGGCCGACGTGCTGTCGGTGAACGACCTCGACGACTATGCCCGCTTCGCCGACCGGCTGGAGGGGGTGCAGCGCGCGGTGATCCTCGGCGCCGGGCTGATCGGCTGCGAGTTCGCGAACGACCTGCTGGCGCGCGGCGTGGCGCCGACGGTGATCGACCTCGCGCCGCGAGCGCTGCCGCGCCTGCTGCCCGACGAGGCGAGCGGGCGGCTGCAGGCGAAGCTCGAGGCGGCCGGCGTCGCGTTCCGCTTCGGGCAGTCGGTACGCGAGGTGCGGCGCGACGGCCGCGGTTTCGCGCTGACGCTGGACGACGGCAGCGTGTTGCCGGCCGACCTGGTGCTGTCGGCGGTGGGCCTGCGTCCGCGCACGGCGCTGGCGAAGGCGGCCGGGCTGTCGACGAACCGCGGCATCGTGACGAACCGGCTGCTCGCGACGAGCGCGCCGCACGTGCATGCGCTGGGCGATTGCGCCGAGGTCGACGGGCACACGCTGCCCTACGTGATGCCGATCATGCAGCAGGCGCGCGCCCTGGCGGCAACGCTGGCCGGCAAGCCGACGCCGGTGCTGTACCCGCCGATGCCGGTGATCGTGAAGACGCCGGCCTGCCCGACGGTGGTGTGCCCGCCGCCGCTGGACGCCTCGGGCGCGTGGCGCGTGGTGATGAGCGACGACGGCTGCGAGGCGCGCTTCCACAGCGCGGACGGGCAGTTGCTCGGCTTCGCGCTGCTCGGCACCGCGACGTCGCAGCGGCAGGCACTGGTCGCGCAGGTGCCGGGCTTGCTGGTCTAGGGCCTGTTAACGCTACGGGAAGGCACCGGCCCGAAGGGTGATCTCGTCAAAAGGGCACCCGCGGCGTTAACAGGCCCTAGATCGCCAGCGGGTCCACGTCCAGCGCCCAGCGCAGCACCGCCTTGTGCTGCGCGCGCAGCGACGGCAGGCTCGCCACCCAGGGCGACAGCAGGCGCTGCAGCACGCCGCGGCCCGGCGCCTCGATCAGCATCTGCATCCGCTCCACGTTCGCCACGCGCGCGATGCTCGTCGGCACCGGTGGGTAGATCAGCACCTGGTCCGCGCCTTCGAACTCGTTCGCCAGGTCCGATGCCGCCTGCAGGAAATCCTGCGCCGCCTGCGCCGTGCGCGCCTCGGCCCGCAGCAGCGCCAGGTGGGTGAACGGCGGCAGACCCGCCATCTCGCGCTCCTTCAGCTGCCCGTCGGCGAAGGCCGCATAGTCGTGCGTGCGCAGCGCCTGGTACAGCGCATGCCGCGGGTGCCAGGTCTGCACCCACATCTCGCTCGCCTGCGACTGCGCCGCGTCCCGCCCGGCCCGGCCCGCCGCCTGCATCAGCAGCGAGAACACCCGCTCCGGCGCCCGGAAGTCGCTGCTGAACAGGGCAGCGTCCGGGTCCACCGCCGCCACCAGCGTGATGCGCCGGAAGTCGTGCCCCTTGGCCACCATCTGCGTGCCCACCAGCACGTCGACCTCGCCCTCGTGCACCGCCGCGAGCTGCGCCTCCAGCGAGCCCTTCAGCCGCGTCGAGTCGGCATCGATGCGGGCGATGCGCGCCCCCGGCAGCGCCTGCGCGAGCTGCTCCTCCAGCCGTTCGGTGCCCCGCCCCATCGGCGCGACGTCCAGGTTGCCGCAGTCCGGGCAGGCGCGCGGCACCGGCTGCGTCAGGCTGCAGTGGTGGCAGCGCAGCGTGCGGTCCACGCGGTGGAAGACGCGGAAGGCACTGCAGTTCGGGCAGCCGCTCATCCAGCCGCACTCGCCGCAATGCAGCACCGGCGCATAGCCGCGCCGGTTCAGGAACAGCAGGCTCTGCTCGCCGCGCTCGAGGCGCCGGCCGAGCGCGCCCACCAGCTGCGGCGACAGCGCCGTGCTGATGCCCTTGACCTTGGGCAGCAGGTTCATGTCCACCAGCCGCACCGCCGGCAGCGCGCCGCCGCCGATGCGGTGGCCCATGGTCAGCCGCGCATAGCGGCCCTGGCCGGCGCGCTGCCAGGTCTCGAGCGACGGCGTCGCCGAGCCGAGCACCACGCAGGCCCCCTCCAGCTTGCCGCGGTACACCGACAGGTCGCGCGCCGAATAGCGCGCGCCCTCCTGCTGCTTGTAGGAAGGGTCGTGCTCCTCGTCGACCACGATCAGGCCGAGGCGCGGCAGCGGCGCGAACACCGCCATGCGCGTCCCGAGCACCAGGTCGGCCAGCCCCAGCTGCGCCGCGAGCCAGTGCCGCAAGCGCTGCGCCGGCGTCAGGCCGCTGTGCAGCGAGACGATGCGCCGCGGCGCCGGCCCCCGGCCGAAGCGCTCGGCGAAGCGCGCCTCGAGCTGCGGCGTCAGGTTGATCTCGGGCACCAGCACCAGCACCTGCTGCCCCGCCGCCAGCGCTCGCTCGGCGGCACGCAGGTAGACCTCGGTCTTGCCGCTGCCGGTCAGCCCGTGCAGCAGCACCACCGGCGCCGTGCCGGGGGCGTGGAGTTCCTCGAGCCGCGCCAGCGCCGCCGCCTGGTCCGGGCTCAGCTCGGGCGCCGGCGCCGGATCCGAGGGCGCCGCCACCGGCTTCGCCCAGGCCTTGTGCAACTTGGCGATGCGCACCGCCAGCTGCGCGTCGTCCAGCTTGCGCAACTCCGGCGGCAGCACCGCCAGGGCCATCTCGCCGACGCTGCGCTGGTAGTAGGCGGCCGCGAACCCGACCAGCTCGCACCAGCGCGTCGGCAAGGGCGGCAGCGACGACATCACCTGCTGGATGGGCTTCAGCGCCAGCGAGGGCTCACTTGATGCCTCGCCCGGCCAGACGATCCCGGGCACGTCGCGCCGACCCAATGGCACCCGCACCAGGGTGCCGGGCGGCAGCGGGCGGTCGCTGGCGTAGTCCAGCGTGCCTTGCAGCCCGCTGTGCTGCGGCGTCTCCACCGCCACCGGCAGCACGTGCCCGGCGTCGGATTCCAGGGGGAGCGAGTTATCGGCCAAAGCTAGAGGTGTTCTCAGGAAATCCATCTAAGTCGCTGATGCACAAGCCCTTTTGGAGCTTTCCCCGCGATCTGTGGATAACTTTGTGGGAAACCTGCAGAGAGCTGCGCTAAGTTCTTGATCTGTTTGGCCTGCGCTTGCGTTGCACACTTTCGCGGCAATCGGTGGGCCTAATGAAATCAACAACTTAGCGCACACCCCCCAAACGGTCGATTGACGTGCAGGCACGCGAAGCGCCCCTTTGTCACATTCAACGTTTTGGGGATAAGTCAAGTACTGTCCAAACGTACTTGGGGAAATCACTCCCCCTATTGAGCGATGTGACCCGCGATGCGACGTCCGCCGTCGCACCTGTCCAGGGCTTGCCTCAGCGCCGGGACGACAGGGCATGGACGGCGTCGACCAGCACCGACACGTGTTCCGGTGGCGTGTGCTGGCTGATGCCGTGGCCGAGGTTGAAGATGTGGCCGGTGCGGTCCTCGCCGTAGCTGCGCAGCGTGCGCTCGACCTCGGCCTCGATCCGGGCGGGCGGGGCGAAGAGCACGTTCGGGTCGAGGTTGCCCTGCAGGGCGACCCGGCCGCCGGTGCGCTGGCGCGCCGCCCCGAGGTTCACGGTCCAGTCCAGCCCGACGACGTCGGTGCCGGTGCCGGCGATCTGTTCCAGCCAGAGGCCGCCGCCCTTGGTGAACACGATGTGCGGGATGCGCTGGCCGTCGTGCGCCTTCTTCAGCTGGCCGAGCACGCGCTGCGTGTAGGCGAGGCTGAACTCCTGGAAGGCGCCGTCGGCGAGCACGCCGCCCCAGCTGTCGAAGACCATCACCGCCTGGGCGCCGGCCTCGATCTGGGTGTTGAGGTAGAGCGCCACCGCGTCGGCGTTGATGGCCAGCATGCGGTGCATCAGGTCGGGGCGGCCGTAGAGCATGCTCTTGACGAGGCGGTAGTCGTCCGAACCGGCGCCCTCGACCATGTAGCAGGCGAGCGTCCAGGGGCTGCCCGAGAAGCCGATCAGCGGCACGCGGCCATTCAGCGCGCGGCGGATCGAGGTGACGGCGTCGAAGACGTAGCGCAGCCGGGCCATGTCGGGCACGGCGAGTTGCGCCACCGCCGCCTCGTCGCGCACCGGCGAGGCGAACTTCGGCCCCTCGCCCTGGGCGAAGCTCAGGCCCAGGCCCATCGCGTCCGGCACGGTCAGGATGTCGCTGAACAGGATGGCGGCGTCGAGCGCATAGCGCTCCAGCGGCTGCAGCGTCACCTCGGTCGCGTAGTCGGTGTTCGTCGCGAGGCCCATGAAGCTGCCGGCCTTGGACCGCGTCTCGCGGTACTCGGGCAGGTAGCGCCCGGCCTGGCGCATCAGCCAGACGGGGGTGTGATCGGTGGGTTGGCGCAGGCAGGCGCGCAGGAAGCTGTCGTTCTGGAGGGGGGCAAACATGGGCTGAATTATCGCGCCCATAATTTGCGGTCCCAACGTCGGAGGCATTCATGCTCGCATCGAACATCCTGCAGACCATCGGCAACACGCCGCACATCCGCATCAACCGCCTGTTCGGCGGCACGCACCAGGTCTATGTCAAGAGCGAGCGCTCCAATCCCGGCGGGTCGATCAAGGACCGCATCGCCCTGTCGATGGTCGAGGCGGCCGAGGCGAGCGGCGCGCTGAAGCCCGGCGCCACCATCATCGAGCCGACCTCGGGCAACACCGGCGTGGGCCTCGCGATGGTGGCGGCGGTGAAGGGCTACAGGCTGGTCCTGGTGATGCCCGAGAGCATGAGCGTCGAGCGGCGCCGGCTGATGCTGGCCTACGGCGCGAGCTTCGAGCTGACCCCGCGCGAGAAGGGCATGAACGGCGCAATCGCGCGTGCCAACGAGCTGGTGGCCGCGACGCCCGGCGCCTGGATGCCGCAGCAGTTCGACAACCCGGCCAACATCGACGTCCACGTGCGCACCACCGCCGAGGAAATCGCGGCCGACTTCCCGAGCGGCGTCGACGCGATCATCACGGGTGTCGGCACCGGCGGGCACATCACCGGCTGCGCCCGGGTGCTGAAGGCGCGCTGGCCGAGGCTGAAGGTGTTCGCGGTGGAGCCGACGCTGTCGCCGGTGATCAGCGGCGGCAAGCCTGGCCCGCACCCGATCCAGGGCATCGGCGCCGGCTTCATCCCGAAGAACCTGCAGGTGGACCTGCTGGACGGGGTGATCCAGGTCGATCCGGACGCCGCCAAGGAGATGGCACGCCGTGCCGCGCGCGAGGAAGGGCTGCTGGTCGGCATCTCGTCCGGCGCGACGCTCGCGGCCATCGCGCAGAAGCTGCCCGAGCTGGGGACGGGCGCCACGGTGCTCGGCTTCAACTACGACACCGGCGAGCGCTACCTGTCGATCGAAGGCTTCCTGCCCACCGAATGAAGCCGCGCATCCTGATCGTCGAGGACGAGCCCGGCATTGCCGACACGCTGCAGTACGCGCTGCGCACCGAGGGCTTCGAGCCGGCCTGGGTTGCCACCGGCGAGGAGGCGGTGGCGCAGGTGGCGGCCGAGGTGCCGTCGCTGGTGATCCTCGACGTCGGCCTGCCCGACACCAGCGGCTTCGAGGTCTTCAAGCGCATCCGCGCGCTCGCCGACGTGCCGGTGGTCTTCCTCACTGCGCGCAGCGACGAGATCGACCGCGTGGTCGGGCTGGAGCTGGGCGCCGACGACTACGTCGCCAAGCCCTTCTCGCCGCGCGAGCTGGTGGCGCGCATCCGCACGGTGCTGCGGCGCGCCGCCCGGCCGGCCGCGACCGTCGCGGGGGCGGCGAGCGCGGCGCCGGCCTTGCCGCTGGCGGTCGACGACGGCCGGCGCCAGATCCGCTTCTACGGCCAGCTGCTCGAGCTGTCGCGCTACGAGTATGGCCTGCTGAAGACGCTGTTGTCGCGGCCCGGCCATGTGTTCTCGAGGGACACGTTGCTGGAGCGGGTGTGGGACGACCCGGGCGAGAGCCTGGACCGCACGGTGGACGCGCACGTGAAGACGCTGCGCGCCAAGATGAAGCTCGTCGCGCCCGGCCTGGAGCCGATCAAGACGCACCGCGGCACCGGCTACGCGCTGGCCGAGGACCTGCCGGCGACGAAGCCGGAGAACGGCCATCTCTAAGAGGACCAGGATCTTCGTGGGCATCCTGCTCGCCTATGCCTTCGGCGTGGGCGTGCTGATGTACCGGCTGCTCGGCGACATCGACCCGCGCTACCGCGAGTCGGCCGAGGAGTCGCTGGTCGAGACGGCGCACCTGATCGCCGCGACGCTGGAGGCCTCGTCCGCCGACGGCACGCTGCGCGCCGAGGTGCTGGCGCCGGTGTTCGAGTCGCTCTATGCGCGCCGCTTCAAGGCCGACATCTTCGGCTTCGAGAAGACGCGCGTCGAGCTGCGGCTGGTCGTCACCGATGCCGCCGGCAAGGTGGTGTTCGACTCGACCCAGCGCCACCTCGGCGAGGACTATGCGCAGTGGCACGACGTCTGGCGGGCCCTGCAGGGCGAGTACGGCGCGCGCACCACGCCCGACATCGACAACGACAACCGCACCGCGGTGATGTACGTGGCCGCGCCGGTACAGGTGAAGCAGCGCATCATCGGCGCGGTGAGCGTGGGCAAGCCGGTGCAGAGCTTCGGCCAGTTCGTCGATGCGGCGCGGCGCAAGACCCTGCTCGTCGGCGCGACCTCGGTGGTGGCGGTGCTGCTGCTGGTGGTGATCGTCTCGGTGTGGCTGGTGCGGCCGTTCGGGCTCATCGCCGACTATGTGCGCTACGTGCGCGAGCAGCGCAGCTTCAGCCTGCCGCGGCTCGGGCGTCGTGCGCTCGGTGCGATCGGCGCGGCCTACGACGAGATGCGCGATGCGCTGGCCGGCCGCAACTACGTGGCCGACTATGTGCAGACGCTGACGCACGAGGTGAAGAGCCCGCTGTCGGCGATCCGCGGCGCGGCCGAGCTGCTGCAGGAGCCCATGCCCGACGCCGACCGGGCGCGCTTCGCGGCCAACATCGCGCGCGAAACGCAGCGCATCCAGGAGCTGGTCGACCGCATGATGGAGCTGACCGCGCTGGAGTCGCGGCGCAGCCTGGAGCGGCGCGCGCCGGTGGCGCTGCGGCCGCTGGTGCAGGAGCTGGCGGCGAGCGCGCAGGCCAGCGCGGCGCAGCGCCGCATCGCCGTCGTCGTGGAGGACGGCCCGGACGCGACGGTGGTCGGCGACGCCTTCCTGCTTCAGCGTGCGCTGTCGAATCTGCTCGACAACGCGCTCGATTTCTCGCCCGAGGGCGGCACGGTGCGGCTGTCGCTGCAGGTGCACCGCCGCAGCGTGGACCTGCAGGTGCGCGACCAGGGGCCGGGCATCCCCGACTACGCCGAGTCGAAGGTGTTCGAGAAGTTCTACTCGCTCGCGCGTCCGCACACCCGCAAGAAGAGCACCGGCCTGGGCCTGGCCTTCGTCAGCGAGATCGCCGCCCTGCACGAGGGCCGGATCACCCTGAAGAACGCGCCGGGCGGTGGCGCCCTCGCCACGCTGTCGCTGCCACATTCGTAGCTCGCCTCGGGGGTGGGCCACTTCACCTCCACTTCACAAATCCCCTGTCGCGCTTCGAACCCTCTTCTCAGGCCCGGTTGATTCTCGCGGTCACGCGCCACCCACGGCGCCCCCGAGGAGAACCCCATGCCCCCGCTGCGCCGCCTGCCCTTCCACCCGCTGCGACCGCTGACGTCCGTCGGCCGCGTGATGCTGTGCATCGCCCTGTCGCTGTTCGCCGCCGTGCTGACCCTCGCCTGGTCGCCGGCCCGCGCCGACGATTCCGAGGCGCCCCCCGCCGCGAGCCCCTACTTCTTCGTCGACAGCGACGACCCCGGCACCGACCGCCTGCCGCTCAAGTCGACCCAGGTCGACGTGCGCATCAGCGGCGTGATCGCCGACGTCCGGGTCACCCAGCACTACCGCAACGAAGGCCGGCGCCCCATCGAGGCGCGCTACGTCTTCCCCGGCTCGACCCGGGCCGCCGTCCACGCGATGACGGTGCGCCTGGGCGACCGGCTGCTGACCGCCCGCATCCGCGAGAAGCAGCAGGCGCGCATCGAGTACGACGCCGCCAAGCGCGCCGGCAAGACGAGTGCCCTCCTGGAGCAGCACCGCGCGAACGTGTTCGAGATGAACGTCGCTAACATCCTCCCCGGCGACGACGTCGCGGTGGAGCTGCGCTACACCGAACTGCTGGTCCCGACCGACGCCCGGTACGGTTTCGTCTTCCCGACCGTGGTCGGCCCGCGCTACAACAGCCCCGCCGGCGCCGGGGCCCGCGAGACCTGGGCCGCCACGCCCTACCTGCGTGCCGGTGTCGATTCCGCCACCGCCTTCGACCTCCAGCTGCAGATCGATGCCCCGCTCGCGGTGAAGGAGATCGCCTCGCCCTCGCACGAGCTCCGCGTCGCCGGCCTCGACACCGCGCACGCCGCCGTGACGCTGGCCGACGCCAAGGCCGCGAACAACCGCGACTTCATCCTCAACTACCGCCTCGCCGGCGAGCGCATCGAGTCGGGCCTGATGCTCTACCGCGGCGACGACACGCCCGGCGGCGAGAACTTCTTCCTCGCGATGGTCGAGCCGCCCCAGGCCGTGCCCGCGCAGCAGATCAACCCGCGCGACTACATCTTCGTGGTCGACATCTCGGGCTCGATGCACGGCTACCCGCTGGACACCGCCAAGGTGCTGCTGCAGGACCTGATCGGCGGCCTGCGCCCGAGCGACACCTTCAACGTGATGCTGTTCTCGGGCAGCAGCCGCATGCTGTCGCCCAGCTCGGTGCCGGCCACGCGCGCCAACATCGAGCGCGCCCTGCAGACCCTGCAGTCGACCACCGGCGGCGGCAGCACCGAGATCGTGCCGGCCCTCAAGCGCATCGCCGAGCTGACCAAGGCCGAGGACGTGTCGCGCAGCGTGGTCGTCGTGACCGACGGCTACGTGACGGTGGAGTCCGAGGTCTTCCAGCTGGTGCGGCGCAACCTCAACCAGTCGAACGTGTTCGCCTTCGGCATCGGCAGCAGCGTCAACCGCGCGCTCATCGAGGGCATCGCGCGCGCCGGCCAGGGCGAGGCCTTCGTCGTCACCAAGCCGGCCGACGCCGCGGCGCAGGCAGATCGGCTGCGCCGCATCCTGCAGGCCCCGGTGCTGACCGGCGTGAACGCGCGCTTCGAAGGCCTGGAGGTGTACGACGTCGAGCCGGCCGTGCTGCCGGACGTGATGGCCGGGCGGCCGGTGCTGGTGCAGGGCAAGTGGCGCACCCGGCCCGGCACGCCTGCCGGCGGCAAGCTGGTGGTGGAAGGCCGCGCCGCCGACGGCCCGTGGCGCCAGGAGCTGATGGTCGCCGGCCATGAGGACGAGAGCGCCGGCGCGCTGCGCCACCTGTGGGCGCGCCAGCGCATCGCGCAGCTCGCCGACCAGGAGGCGCTGGTCGGCGGCCAGGGCGAGAAGGAGGCGATCACGACGCTCGGCCTGAAGTACGGCCTGCTCACGGCGTACACCAGCTTCATCGCCGTCGACGAGTTGATCCGCAACCCGAACCCGGGCGCGACGCCCAGCGTGGCGCAGCCCTCGCCGCTGCCGCAGGGCGTGGGCGAGACGGCGCTCGGCGCCGAGGTGCCGAGCACGCCCGAGCCGGCGGCCTGGCTGGCGCTGCTGGTGGTGGTCGGCGTGGCCGGTGCCGCGCTGCAACGCCGTCGTGCGGCATGAGGCCCCGACATGCCTGCCGTGTCGAGCTCCTTGCCCACCGGCCGCTGGCTGGCGCGCTTCGCCGCGATGCCGCCGCTCGCCTGGCTCGGGCTGCAGGCGCTGGCGCTCTGGCCGCATGGCCGCTGGGCGGCGGCGCGGTGGTCGGACGGCTCGGACGACCCGCTCGGGCTGGCCGCGGCCGCGGTGCTGCTCGGCTGGGTCGCCTGGCATGCGCGCGAACTGCGCCGCGACGCCCGTCCCGGCTGGTGGGGCGCGGCGGGCGGGCTGACCCTGCTCGCAACGCTCACGGTCGGCCATGCCCCGCCGCTGGCCGGCACCCTGCTCGCGGCGGCGGCGCTCGCCTGCGGCTGGCGCGCCTTCGCCCCCGCGGGCCGCGCCTTGTTGCCCCTTGCCGGGCTGGCCGTGCTGGCGCTGCCGGTCGTCTCCTCGCTGCAGTTCTACGCCGGCTGGCCGCTGCGCTGGCTGACCGCGCAGTGCAGCACCTGGCTGCTGCAGCTCGCGGGGATGGCGGCGCAGCGCAGCGGCACGGCGATGGTGGTCGAAGGCCGCCTCGTGATCGTCGACGCGCCCTGCTCCGGCGTGCAGATGGCGTGGATGGCCTACTTCTGCGCCTGCGCGATCGCCGCCTGCGTGCATTTGCGCGAGCGCAGCTTCGTGCGGCGCCTGCCCTGGGTCGGGCTGATGGTGCTGGCCGGCAACGTGCTGCGCAACACCGTGCTCGTCGCCCTGGAGGCGCGCGGGCCGGTCGAGGAGCTCGTCCACCAGGGCATCGGCCTGGGCGTGCTGGCGATGGTGTGCTCGGCCGTCGCGATGCTGATGCTGAAGCGGGAGGGCGATGATGCCGTACGCTCCTGAAGGCCGCGCATTGCGGCACAAGCTCGTCTTCGCGCTGCTGCTCGCGGCCTGTGCGGCGCTGCCGGCCTGGACGGCTTCGCCCGGGATGGCGGTCGCCTCAGGCCCGGCCGCCGAATGGCCGCGCGAATGGGAGGGCCGTGCCCTGCGACCGCTGGCCCTGAGCCCGGTCGAGCAGCGCTTCGCGGCGCGCTTCCCCGGCCGCATCGCGCGCCTCACCGACGGCGAGCGCGTCGTGGTGCTGCGCGACGTGCAGTCGCCGACGCGCATGCTGCATCCGGCTGCCGACTGCTACCGCGGCCTCGGCTACCGCATCGCTGACGCGCGCCTGGAGCATGACGCGGGCGGGCGCCTGTGGCGCTGCTTCGTCGCCGAGCGCGACGGCCAGCGCACGCGCGTCTGCGAGCGCATCGTCGACACGCGCGGCCAGTCGTGGACCGACGCCTCCAGCTGGTTCTGGGCGGCGCAGCTCGGCCAGAGCACCGGCCCCTGGCAGGCGGTCACCGTGGCGGGGGCGCTGTGAGCCGCCTGCGCGTGCGCCTTGCGAAGGCGCTGCTGCTGCTGGTGGCCGGCGTGCTGGTCGCTGCCGTCGCCGGCGGCTGGGCGGTGCTGCGCCTGCTGCGGCCGGCCGACGGCGAATGGTCGGAGACGGTGCGCCTGGGCCCGTGGTCGCGGGCGGTCAGCATGCCGGCACTCATCCGCCTGGCCACCCACCCGGTCACGCTGCGCGTGCTGGAGGACCGCCCGCTGCGCACGCCCTTCGGCCGCGTCCGCCTCGCCGCGGACGGCAGCGGCCGCTGGCGCGGCGAGTGCGCGCCCTGCACGCTGCGCGGCGTCGGCGTGCCGGGCGATGCGGTGCGGCTGTCGCGCGTGGGCTTCACGCTGGAGCGCGATGCCGACATGAACCTGCGCGGTCGCTTCACGATGGGCGAGGCACCGCAGGCCCTGCGCGGCGAGTGGCGCGCGGTGCTCACGCCGCAGCAGCTGCTGCTCGAGGCAAAGATGGCCGAGGCCCCGATCGCCGACGCGTTTGCGCTGTTCGCCGCCGCCATCCCCGAGCTGGCGCGGGCGCAGATCGACGGCCGCCTGCGCTTCGACCTCGCGCTGCGCCTGCCGGCGCGCACGCTGCAGTTCCGCCCGCAGCTCACCGGCTTCCGTGTCGCCGGCCTCGGGACCGAGCTGCTGCTGAATGCGCAGCCAGCCTGCGGCGCCGACGTTCCCGTGCCCGCGTCGGGCTTCGGCCGGTGGCTGCCGCGCGCCGTGATCGCGGCCGAGGACCAGGGCTTCTACGAGCACACCGGCTTCGACCTCGACGAGATCGGGCACGCGATGTCCTTCGAGCCGCAGCGCGGCGCGAGCACCTTGTCGCAGCAGGTGGCCCGGCTCGTCTACACCGGCGCCGCGCGCGGCCATGTGCGCAAGCTGCGCGAGCTGCTGTATGCCGTCGAGCTCGACCGCACGCTGGGCAAGGCGCGCGTGATGCACCTGTACCTGTCGCTCGTGCCCTGGGGCGAGGGCCGCTGCGGCGCGCATGCGGCGGCCTGGCAGCTGCTGCACAAGCGCGCCGACCGGCTCACGCCGGCCGAGGCCGCCTGGCTCGCGAGCCTGCTGCACAACCCCGACCTCGAGCTGGCGCGCTGGTCGGCGAGCGGCGAGGTGAACGGGCCGCGGCTGCGCTGGGTGATGTCCCAGCTGCGCCCGCTGCCGAAGCCGCCGGCACGCCAGGGCCTGGACACTACCGGCGGCCCGGTGCAGCAGGCGTTGGCGCTGGCCCTGGCCCGTTGAGCCAGGCCTCGGCGAGCACGGCGACGTCGTCGACCTGTGCGGCCTCCCAGACCAGCTCCGGCGGCACCACGCGCGTGCCGGGCGGGCTGTGCGGCAGCCGGGCGGCGATCCGGGCGGCCAGTTGCGCCACCTTGGCGGCGCGGACCGGCCGTTCGCGCTGGGGCACCATGAGCTGCAGCTGCGACAGCATCCAGTGGGCCAGGCGCTGGGCCGGGTGCGCAGCGCGCTCGCCGCCAGGGGCCTGGGCGGAGCGGATGAACACCAGGTGCTCGAAGCCGAGGGCCGCGACGGCGTGCTCGTCGAGGTTGGCCAGGCCGCGCTTGAGCGCATCGGGCAGGCTGGCCATCGTGTGCGGCATGACGACGAGCAGGTGGCGCACGCCGGCGTCGTGCCAGGCACGGGCGAGGGCGGGCAGGTCGGCGGGCGGCGGACGGTAGAAGGCCATCTCGCGGCCGTTCGCGTGGCGCTCGCGGTCGAAGACGATGATGCCGAGGCTCCCCCCCCCGCCCGGCGGCGCGCCGCGGCCGTCCCACAGCACGGTCTGGAGGCCGTGCAGCGCGGCGCGCGTGGGCTGCGCCACGAGCACGCGCACCGGCGCGAAGGCGCGCGCGGCGAGCAGTTGCTCCAGCAGCGCAGAGCCCAGGGGCCCGCCGCCCCCGGCGACGAGCACCGGAGGCAACGCCGGCAAAGCGGGCCGCACCGGCGCATGGCCGGCCCGCAGGGCTTCATCCGTCAGCGACATGGCTGCAGTATCGGTCCCCGCGGCCGCGCTTGGTCTGCGGCCCCATGCGTGCCATCATCCGCCCATCCCGGCTCCGGAGACCGCCATGCGAGCAATGCGCCTTGCCTCCCTGGTCGTGCTGCTGTGCCCTGCGGGTGCGGCGTGGGCGCAGGCCGCGCCGCCGATCAAGCCCGGCCTGTGGGAGGTGCACAGCGAGCGCCTGGTGGACGGCCAGAAGGCGCCGGACCCGGCGCAGCGCATGAAGGACATGCCGCCCGAGATGCGGGCGCGGCTCGAGGCGGCGATGAAGGCGCGCGGCGTGGATGCCTCGGCGGCTGCGGGGGCGGGCGGCGCGATGAAGATCTGCCTGAGCCGCGAGTCGCTGGAACAGGGGCAGTGGCAAGGCCAGCAGGCGCGTTGCAAGACCGATGTCGGGGCACGCTCGGCGAACCGCTGGACCTGGCATTCGGTGTGCACCGAGCCGGCGTCCGAGACGGACGGCGAGGCGCGCTTCGACACCCCGGAGCGTTACACGGTGCAGACGCGGACGACGATGTCCATCAAGGGGCAGACGCGCACCTCGCAGATGACGATCGATGCGAAATGGCTGGGGAGCGATTGCGGGACGCTGAAGCCGGTGACGGCGGCGGGTGCGAAGCCTTGAAGTGAACGACGATTCCCGGATTGCGCTTCGCTCCATCCGGGCTACAGAACTCGTAGCCCGGATGCCAATCCGGGGATCGTCGTTCACGCGTCTTCCGCCCACAAAAAAACCCGCCGTGCTGACGCAGGGCGGGTTCTTCGCGGGGCTGAAGTGCCTTATTTTTTCATGAACTTCCGGAGCGCCGCCACCTGAGCGGCCAGCGCCACCAGCTCGTTCTGCGCCTTCGCCAGGTCCAGGTCGCTCTTCGCGTTCTTCAGCGCTTCCTCGGCGATCTTCTTCGCCTCCAGCGCCTTGGCCTCGTCCAGGTCCTTGCCGCGGATCGCGGTGTCGGCCAGCACGGTGACCTTGCCCGGCTGCACCTCGAGGATGCCGCCGGCCACGAACACGAACTCTTCCTGGCCGTTGTCGGCGCGCTGGATGCGCACCGCGCCCGGCTTGATGCGGGTGATCAGCGGCGTGTGCCGGGGCAGGATGCCCAGCTCGCCGTTCTCACCCGGCAGCGCCACGAACTTCGCCTCGCCCGAGAAGATGGCTTCCTCGGCAGAGACGACGTCGACATGCAGGGTTGCCATGCTGTTTCCTGGTTACTGGATGGTCTTCGCCTTGGCGATGGCTTCGTCGATCGTGCCGACCATGTAGAAGGCCTGCTCCGGCAGGCTGTCGCACTCGCCGTTGACGATCATCTTGAAGCCGCGGATCGTTTCCTTCAGCGACACGTACTTGCCCGGGGCGCCGGTGAAGACCTCGGCCACGTGGAAGGGCTGGCTCAGGAAACGCTGGATCTTCCGGGCGCGTGCCACGGCCAGCTTGTCTTCCGGCGCCAGTTCGTCCATGCCCAGGATGGCGATGATGTCGCGCAGTTCCTTGTAGCGCTGCAGCGTGCCCTGCACCTGGCGGGCGACGGTGTAGTGCTCCTCGCCGACCACGTTCGGGTCGAGCTGGCGGCTGGTCGAGTCCAGCGGGTCCACCGCGGGGTAGATGCCCAGCGACGCGATGTCGCGCGACAGCACCACGGTCGAGTCCAGGTGGGCGAAGGTGGTCGCCGGCGACGGGTCGGTCAGGTCGTCCGCCGGAACGTACACGGCCTGGATCGAGGTGATCGAGCCGACCTTGGTGGAGGTGATGCGCTCCTGCAGGCGGCCCATTTCCTCGGCCAGCGTCGGCTGGTAGCCCACCGCCGACGGCATCCGGCCCAGCAGCGCGGACACTTCGGTGCCGGCCAGCGTGTAGCGGTAGATGTTGTCGACGAAGAACAGCACGTCGCGGCCTTCGTCGCGGAACGACTCGGCGATCGTCAGGCCGGTCAGCGCCACGCGCAGGCGGTTGCCCGGCGGCTCGTTCATCTGGCCGTAGACCATCGCGACCTTCGACTGGCTCAGGTCCTCCTGGTTCACCACCTTGGCGTCCGACATCTCATGGTAGAAGTCGTTGCCCTCGCGGGTGCGCTCGCCCACGCCGGCGAACACCGACAGGCCCGAGTGCGCCTTCGCGATGTTGTTGATCAGCTCCATCATGTTGACGGTCTTGCCGACGCCGGCGCCGCCGAACAGGCCCACCTTGCCGCCCTTGGCGAACGGGCAGACCAGGTCGATCACCTTGATGCCGGTTTCGAGCAGGTCCTGCGACGGGCTCAGCTCGTCGTAGGCCGGCGGCAGGCGGTGGATGGGGGCGGTCAGCTCCTGGCTCACCGGGCCCTTCTCGTCGATCGGCGAGCCCAGCACGTCCATGATCCGGCCGAGGGTCGCGCGGCCCACCGGCACCGAGATCGGCTTGCCGGTGTTCTTCACGGTCAGGCCGCGGCGCAGGCCGTCCGACGAACCCAGCGCAATCGTGCGCACCACGCCGTCACCCAGCAGTTGCTGCACCTCGAGCGTCAGCTCCGAGCCTTCCATCTTCAGCGCGTCGTACACCTTGGGCATGGTCGTGCGCGGGAACTCCACGTCCACCACCGCGCCGATGCACTGAACAATCTTGCCTTCTGCAGAAACCGAAGCCATGTTCTTTCCTTTGAATCAAATCAGGGTCATCAGACCGCCGCCGCACCGGCAACGATCTCGGACAGTTCTTTGGTGATCGCCGCCTGGCGGGTCTTGTTGTAGACCAGCTTCAGCTCCGCGATCACGTTGCCGGCGTTGTCGGTCGCAGACTTCATCGCCACCATGCGCGCCGACTGCTCGGACGCCATGTTCTCCGCCACCGCCTGGTAGACCAGGGCCTCGGTGTAGCGCACCAGCAGCTCGTCGATGACGGTCGGCGCGTCCGGCTCGTACAGGTAGTCCCAGCCGTGCGTGCCCTTCTCGACCGCCAGGCTGTCCGCCGACAGCGGCAGCAGCTGCTGCACCACCGGCTCCTGCTTCATCGTGTTGATGAAGCGGGTGTAGCACAGGTAGACAGCCTTCAGCTTGCCCTCGGCGTAGGCGTCCAGCAGCACCTTGACCGGCCCGATGAGCTTGTCAAGATGGGGCTTGTCGCCCAGCTGCGTCGCCTGCGAGACCACCTTGGCGCCGACCCGGTTCAGGAAGCCCAGGCCCTTGTTGCCGATGGCCACCGCCTCGGCCTTCAGGCCCTGCGACTCCAGCTCGCGCAGCTTGCCGGTGACGGCGCGCAGCACGTTGGTGTTCAGGCCGCCGCACAGGCCCTTGTCGGTCGTCACGACGATGAAGCCGACGGTCTTCGCGTCGGCGTTCTCCACCATGAACGGGTGCTTGTACTCGGGCGTGGCGGTCGACAGGTTGGCCGCCAGGTTGCGGACCTTCTCCGCGTACGGACGCGCATGGCGCATGCGGTCCTGCGCCTTGCGCATCTTGGAGGCGGCGACCATCTCCATGGCCTTGGTGATCTTCTTGGTGTTCTCCACCGATTTGATCTTGCCGCGTATTTCCTTGCCTGCTGCCATGACGGAGCTCCTTCTGGCCGCGGATTAGGCGAACGACTTCTTGAAGGCTGCGACGGCGGCGGACAGTTCGGCTTCGGCTTCCTTGCTCAGCGCCTTCGAGTCCTCGATCGTCTTCAGCAGGGCGGCGTGGCTGCTCTTCAGGAACTGGTGCAGGCCGGCTTCGAAGGCCAGGACCTTCTTGACGTCCACGTCGTCCATGAAGCCCTTGTTCACCGCGAACAGCGTCGCGCCCATCAGGCTGATCGACAGCGGCGAGTACTGGGCCTGCTTCAGCAGTTCCGTCACGCGGGCGCCGCGGTCCAGCTGCTTGCGGGTCGCATCGTCCAGGTCGGAGGCGAACTGCGCGAACGCGGCCAGCTCGCGGTACTGCGCCAGGTCGGTCCGGATGCCGCCCGACTGGCCCTTGATGACCTTGGTCTGCGCCGACGAGCCGACGCGCGACACCGAGATGCCGGCGTTGATCGCGGGGCGGATGCCGGCGTTGAACAGCGAGGTCTCGAGGAAGATCTGGCCGTCGGTGATCGAGATCACGTTGGTCGGCACGAAGGCGGACACGTCGCCGGCCTGCGTCTCGATGATCGGCAGCGCCGTCAGCGAACCGGTCTTGCCCTTGACTTCGCCCTTGGTGAAGGCCTCGACATAGTCGGCGTTCACGCGCGCGGCACGCTCCAGCAGGCGGCTGTGCAGGTAGAACACGTCGCCCGGGTAGGCTTCGCGGCCCGGCGGGCGGCGCAGCAGCAGCGAGACCTGGCGGTAGGCCACGGCCTGCTTCGACAGGTCGTCATAGACGATCAGCGCATCCTGGCCGCGGTCGCGGAAGTACTCGCCCATCGTGCAGCCGGAGTAGGCCGACACGTACTGCATGGCGGCCGATTCGGCGGCCGAGGCGGCGACGACGATCGTGTATTCCAGGGCGCCGTTGGCCTCGAGCGCGCGCACCACGTTCTTGATCGACGAGGCCTTCTGGCCGATCGCGACGTAGATGCAGGTCATGTTCTGACCCTTCTGGTTGATGATCGCGTCGATCGCCACCGCGGTCTTGCCGGTCTGGCGGTCGCCGATGATCAGCTCGCGCTGGCCGCGGCCGACGGGCACCATCGAGTCGATCGACTTCAGGCCGGTCTGCATCGGCTGGTCCACCGACTGGCGCGCGATCACGCCCGGGGCGATCTTCTCGATCGGGGCGGTCAGCTTGGCGTTGATCGGGCCCTTGCCGTCGATCGGCTGGCCCAGCGCGTTGACGACGCGGCCCACCAGTTCGGGGCCGATCGGCACCTCGAGGATGCGGCCGGTGCACTTGACCGTGTCGCCTTCCGAGATGTGCTCGTACTCGCCCAGGATCACCGCGCCGACGGAGTCGCGCTCGAGGTTCAGCGCCAGGCCGAAGGTGTTGCCGGGGAATTCCAGCATTTCGCCCTGCATCACGTCCGAGAGGCCGTGGATGCGGCAGATGCCGTCGGTCACGGAGACCACCGTGCCCTGGTTGCGGATGTCGGTCGAACCGGCCAGGCCTTCGATGCGGCTCTTGATCAGTTCGGAAATTTCAGCGGGATTCAGTTGCATTGCTTTCTCCGGTCCGCGGCACGGGGGCCTGCAGGTTGGAATGCTGTCGCCTGGGAGGGCCCTCGCGGGTCACGCCGTCAGCGCCACCTTCATTTGTTCGAGACGGGCCTTCACCGAGGTGTCGAGCACCTCGTCGCCGACCACCACGCGGATGCCGCCGATCAGCTCGGGCTCGACCTGCACGCTGCCGGCGGTGAGCTTGCGGCCGAAGCGCTTCTCGAGCGACGCGAGCACGGCCTGAAGCTGGGCCGCGTCGATCGGGAAGGCGCTGTAGACCGTGGCCTCCGACACCCCCGAGCTGCGGCTCGCGAGCGCGTGGAACTGGTGCGCCACCTCGGGCAGCGCGGCCAGGCGGCCGTTCTCGATGACGGTGCGCAGCAGGTTGCGCACGTGCTCGGACAGCGGCGTCTTCACGACCGCGACGATCACGTCGAACACCTGCCCGGCGGCGGTCTTCGGGTTGTCGGCGAACTGGCGCATCTGCGCGTCGGCCGCGACCGCGGCCACCGCGTCGAGCTGCTCGGTGGCCTGCTTCAGGTCACCGCCGGCCGAGGCCTTGAACAGCGCCTCCGCATAGGGGCGGGCGATGGTTGCGATCTCGGCCATGGTCAGAGTTCCGTCTTCAGGCGGTTCAACAGGTCGGCGTGGACACCGGCGTTGACTTCCTTGCGCAGGATCTGCTCGGCGCCCTTGACGGCCAGCGCCGCCACCTGCTCGCGCAGGGCCTCGCGCGCCTTCACCGATTCCTGGGCGGCCTCGGCCTTGGCGGCGGCAACGATCTTCGCGCCCTCTTCGTTGGCGCGGGTCTTGGCCTCTTCGACCATCGCCTGCGCCAGGCGCTCGGCATCGGCCAGGCGCTGGGCGGTCTCGTTGCGCGCGGCAGCGAGCTGCTCCTCGACGCGGCGGTTGGCGGCGCTCAGGTCGGCCTTGGCCTTGTCGGCGGCCGACAGGCCGTCGGCGATCTTCTGCGCACGCTCGTCGAGTGCCTTCACGATGGGCGGCCACACGAATTTCATCGTGAACCCGACCAGGATCAGGAACACGATCATCTGCGCGATCAGCGTAGCGTTGATGCTCACGGTGTTGCCTCTGGAACGAATGACTGGGAGAAGACGTCCGGGGGTCCGGCGCGGCTTACTTCGGCAGGTTGCCGATCTGCGCCAGGAACGGGTTGGCGGTGGCGAACCACAGGGCGATACCGGTGCCGATGATGAACGCGGCGTCGATCAGGCCGGCCAGCAGGAACATCTTGGTTTGCAGCTCGTTCATCAGCTCGGGCTGGCGCGCGGCCGACTCGAGGTACTTGCTGCCCATGATGCCGATGCCGATGCAGGCGCCGATGGCACCCAGACCGATGATCAGGCCGGCGGCGAGGGCAACAAAGCTAATGACTTCCATGATGACTCCTTCTTGGGGTTTGGTAGAGAACGAAAGGGATAACGGTAGGAACTTCGCCGCGAACGACTTCAGGGAGATCAGTGCGCGTCGTGTGCCTGGCCCACGTAGACGAGGGTCAGCATCATGAACACGAAGGCCTGCAGGGTGATGATCAGGATGTGGAAGATGGTCCACACCGAGCCCGCGATGATGTGCCCGAGGAACAGGGCAATCCCGGTTCCCGACAGGCTCCAGGCGCCGCCCATCAGCGCGATCAGCATGAAGATCAGTTCGCCGGCGTACATGTTGCCGAACAGCCGCATGCCGTGCGAGACGGTCTTGGCGACGAACTCGATCAGCTGCATCGCGAAGTTGACCGGGTAGAGGAACCACTTGTCGCCGAACGGGGCCGAGAACAGCTCGTGCACCCAGCCGCCGGCGCCCTTGATCTTGACGTTGTAGAACAGGCACAGCAGCAGCACGCCCAGCGACAGGCCCATCGTGATCGACAGGTCGGCGGTCGGCACCACGCGCAGGTAGGGCAGGCCGAGGGTGTGCTCGTTGACCCACGGCAGCAGGTCGACCGGCAGCATGTCCATCGCGTTCAGCAGGAAGATCCAGACGAACACGGTCAGCGCGAGCGGGGCGACGAGCCGGCGGCTCTGCGCGTTGTGGACGATGCCCTTGGCCTGACTGTCGACCATCTCGACCAGGATCTCGACCGCGGCCTGGAAGCGGCCCGGGCGGCCCGAGGTCGCCTTGCGCGCGGCCAGCCACAGCAGCCAGCAGCCGACCACGCCGAGCACGATCGTGAAGAAGACGGAATCGAGGTTGATCACCGAGAAGTCGACGACCCCTTCCTGGTGCTTGTTCTGCAGATGGTGCAGGTGGTGAATGATGTATTCACCGGCGCTTGGGGCGTGCTCGTGGCCTTCGGTCGTCATTCGTGAAACCCTGTTTCCATCAGCGGCGGCGCCACAGCAGCGCCAGCCAGTTCACCTTCATGCACACCACCATCGTGACCAGCAGCACCGGCCAACTGAGGTTGGGCACAACTTTTGCAGCGATCACCAGCATCGCGATGGCCACTGCAATCTTCAACATCTCCCAGAACATGAACCCGACGGCCGCAGCCACCGCGTTTGCTGTTCCGCGCGTCATTCCCCTGGCGAGCAAGGCCCCCGGGAGAACGACGGCTGCCGTGCCGTACAGCGCCGACCAGGCCGCCGATGCACCGGACACGCCCAGGGCGATGACGGTGCACAGCAGGCCTGCCAGCGCCTGGACCGCCACCACCCGCCAGGGCGACACCTGGGGGATGCCGGCCCGCAAGGCCTGCGCTTCTTCTCGCGTCAAGGCCTTGAAAGCCGGTTCGTCGGCGGCATCTGCGCCCGACGGTCCGGGAATCCCCCGCCTGGCGTTGGCTGGGCGGGATGCATCGTTCATGGCAGGATTCGCGGTCGTCAGCGGCAAAGCCTCGGGATTATAGGGGCAAAGGTTCGCACCCCCTGACACACGGGGACACGCATCGAAGGGAACCTTCGCCCGGCGGGGCCGGCCGTCAGCCGAACAGCGTGGCCGGCAGGCCCGGCACGCCCACCCGGAACGCCATCACCCGGCCGGCCAGCGGCTGCTGCGCCAGCTCGTCGGCGGGGCGCTTCTCGCGCGAGGTGGTGACATACAGCGTCTTCAGGTCGGCGCCGCCGAAGCAAGGCATGGTGGCGCAGCGCACCGGCAGCTTCAGTTCGTCGAGCACCTGGCCCGAGGGCGACAGGCGCAGCAGGCGCTGGCCTTCGAACATCGCGCTCCAGTAGGCCCCCTCGCTGTCGACCGCCGCGCCGTCGGGCCGGCCGCCATAGGTGGCGAGGTCCTGGTCCGGCTGCTTCAGCGGGAAGCTCGCGAAGGTGCGGCGCGGGCCGGGCGTGCCGGTCGCGCCGTCGAAGTCCATCGCGAACACGGTGTGCGAGGTGGTGTCGCTCCAGTACATCGTGCGGCCGTCGGGGCTCCAGGCCAGGCCGTTCGAGACCGTCACGTCGCCCGCGACGCGGCGCAGCGTGCCGCCGCTGAAGCAGTACAGCGCGGCGAGCGGCGGCTTGCGCGGCTCGTAGATCGTGCCGACCCAGAAGCGGCCCTGCGGGTCGCACTTGCCGTCGTTGAAGCGCTCGAGCGCCGGGTCGTAGGGCGCGGCGGCGAGCTGCGTGCGTTCGCCGCTCGCCGCATCGAGGCGCCAGAGCCCGTCGCGCATCGCGAGCAGCAGCCCGCCGTCGCGCATCGCCGCGCAGCTCGCGACCTCGGTCGGGAAGGTCCATTGCCGATGCTGCCCGCTCGCGGGATCGAAGCGGTTCAGCGCGAAGCCGGCGATGTCGCACCAGTACAGGGCCTGCTCCACCGGATGCCAGAGCGGGGACTCCGCCAGCACCGAGGCCGGTGCCGGCACCACGTCGAAGGCGGCGTCCATCACAGCGGGGCGACGTCGATCTTCATCCAGGCCTCGAAGCTCTCGCCCGGCTGCAGGGTGCGCAGGCCGTGCGCCGCCGGATCGGCCATGTGGATGGCGTTGCTGACGTGGCTCACCGGCTCGACGCAGTAGTACGGCTTCTCGGACGGCGTGTAGACCACCAGGTAGGGCAGCGAGGACGTGACCTGCATCGAGAACTTCTCGTCGCGGATGCGCGCCGGGCCGGTCCAGCCCTCGAAGCAGTTGTCGAAGCCGAGGTGCGAGACGTCGCCGTCGATGCCGGGCTGCGGATGCTTGCGCACCGGCAGCTGGGTGGCGTCCGAATCCCAGCGGTCGGACAGGTCGATGTGCAGGCGGCTGCGCTCGCGGCGGTGGAAGTACGGGTGCCAGCCCAGGCCGGCCGGCGTCGGCTGGTCGTGGGTGTTGGTCAGGACCAGCTGGACGCTGCACTGCGAGGGCGTGAGGCTGAAGTACTGCGTGACCTCGAACGGGAAGGGCCAGTGCGCGTCGGGCACGTGCACGTAGCGCAGCACCAGCTCGGCGGCGGACGTGGAGACCACGTCCCAGGCGCGCTGCCAGGCCACGCCGTGCACCGAATGCGGGCTGTCGTCGAAGTTGGCGGCGGTGGTGTAGTCCTTGCCCTTCCAGCGGAAGCGGCGGTAGCCGAGGCGGTTGGAGTACGGCACCATCGGGTAGCTGCCGCCCAGGCGCGGCGACGCCAGGTCGCCCGGCTCGGTCGAGCGCAGGATGGGCTGGTCGGTGTGCCACAGGCCGGCGATGGTGCCGCCCAGGTCGGGGCGCACGGCCAGGCGCAGCGCGCCCGCGTGGAGTTCATAGCTGTTGTTCGACGATCCGGTCATTGGCCTTCCTGGCAGGATGAATGGCGCGATGCTACGTCAGTAACCGGCGGTCGCCTGCGTTCCCCCCGCGAGGGTGTGCACATGCTCGGTGTCGCGCGTGCGCAGCGCGCCGATGGCCGCCTGGGCGGCGCGCATCATCAGGCCCAGGTCGGAGCCGATGGCGACGAAGTCGAAGCCGGTCGCGCGGTACTGCGCCACCATCTCCGGCGTGCTGCCGACGGTGCCCACCGGCTTGCCGGCGGCCTTGCAGCGCTGCACCGCCTGGCCCATCAGGTCGAGCACCGCCGGGTGGTTCGGCTGGCCGACATGGCCCATCGCCGCCGACAGGTCGGCCGGGCCGAGGAAGATCGCGTCCACCCCGGGCAGGTCGGCGATGGCCTCCAGCTGGCCGATGGCGACCGGGGTTTCGAGCTGGATGATCGCGCCCACGTGCTGGTTGGCGCTGTGCAGCGCGTTGCCGACGGTGCCGAAGCGCGAGCCGCGGTTGACGCCGGCAATGCCGCGCACGCCCTCGGGCGGATAGCGGGTGGCGGCGACGGCACGGCGCGCCTCGTCGGCGTTCTGGACGAAGGGGAACATCAGGGTCAGCGCGCCGGCGTCGAGCACGCGCTTGACGATGACGGTGTCGTTCCAGGGGACGCGCACCACCGGCAGCATCTTGGTCGCCGACACCGCCTGCAGCAGGTGCACCAGGTCCATCAGGTCGACCGGCGAGTGCTCCATGTCGAGCACCCCCCAGTCGAAGCCGGCCCAGCCCATCGCCTCGGCGACGAGCGGGCTGGCGGACGAGATCCAGGTGCCGATCGGGGGATGCGCGCCGGACGAACCGAGAAGTTGTCGAAACGCATTCATCGCGGCCTCCTGGGCGGTCAGTAGGTGGAACTCTGCCAGTCCAGCGCCACCTTGAGGTAGTGGGCGCCGGGGACCGGGCTGTAGTAGTAGGGCGGCACTTCCTCGAAGCCGAGCGAGGCATACAGCCCGCGGGCCGCTTCCATGTCGTCCAGGGTGTCGAGCAGCATCGACGAATAGCCGGCGCGGCGCGCCTCGTCGATCAGCGCCTGGGCCAGCACCCGGCCGAGCCCGAAGCGGCGGAAGGCGGGGCGCACGAACAGGCGCTTCATCTCGCAGGCGTTGGCGTAGTCGGCGTCGTGCAGCGGGCGGATCGCGCCGCAGCCGGCGACCGCGCCGTCGACCAGGGCCAGCAGCAGGTGGCCGGCCGGGGGGGCATAGTCGCCGGGGAGCTCGGCGAGCTCGCGGTCGAAGTCCTGGAAGGACAGGTCGATGCCCAGGCTCTGCCCGTATTCGCCCATGATCTCGCGCGTTGCGTCGAGCAACTCGGCCGAATCGGGGACCAGGAGCTGGATGACAGGGGTATCCATTCCCGGCCGAGTGTAGACCCGCCCGGCCTGCCTCGCTAGGCGAGGCTCCAGATCCACCCGGCCAGTGCGGCGCAGGCGCCCAGCACGGCGAGGGCCAGCAGGCGGGTCGCGGCGGTATCGCGCGAGGCCGGGGCGTCGCCGGGCAGCAGCTTGTCGCCGCGGATCATCGCGCCGGTCAGGTTGTCGTGCCGGCGCAGCAGGTAGAACAGGATCGCCGCCACGTGCAGGGCCACCAGCACGTAGAGGAGCCACTGGCCCCAGGTCTTGTGCCACGAGGTCGCAAGGCTGCTGGTGGCGCCGCTGACGAAACGCACCAGCGGACCGGTGGTCGAGATCTCGTCGTCGGCGACCAGGCCGCTCGCCACCTGCAGGGCGACGAGGGCCAGCAGCGCGAACACCGAGAGCGCCCCGGTCGGGCTGTGGCCGACGTCCAGCCATTCGTCGCGCCCGCCGCGGCCGCGCAGGTGGCGCCAGAGCGTCGAGGGCGCGTAGACGAAGCTCGCGAAGCGCGACCAGCGCCCGCCGACGAGCCCCCACACGAGCCGGAACGCGACCAGCACCAGCACCAGCAGCCCGAAGCGCAGGTGCCACGCCATCGCGTTGCCGCCGATCTTCGCGCTGACCACCGAACCCACCATGCAGGCCACGAGCAGCCAGTGGAACAGGCGGGTCGGCAGGTCCCAGATGCGGACGCGGCGTGGGGCGGCGGAAGTCGGTTCCATGGCGGACGGCGGCGGCTGGCAATGATGCTGGCGCGAAAGATAACCGACCGGCGGCTGGCTACACTCGCCGACGGTCCGGCTTCACCTTCAGTTCATGGTCGATGACACCCCGCCGGGCTTGCCCCGCCTGTCGCCGCTGCCTTACTTGCAGCAGGTGGTGCAGTGGCTGCAGCGCAGCGAACCCGAGGTCTGGCGCTGGGCCCTGTCGGCGCAGGCGCGCGAGGAGCACGCCCAGGCCGTGCGCGCGGACCTGCTGAAGCAGACCTACCGGCTGGACGCCGACGCCCACCCGGCCCTGCATGCGCACTGCACGGCCGCCGCCGCGAGGCTCGGGCTGGCGGTGCCGGTGACGCTCTACCAGGGACAGGACGGCGGCGCGGCGATGAACGCGTCGCTGTACTTCGTGCCCGGGGAGGCCCATGTCGTCTTCAGCGGCCCGTTGCTCGAGCGCCTGGCCGGGCCCGAGCTGGAAGCGGTGCTGGGCCACGAGCTGGCGCATCACCTGCTGTGGTCGCTGGACGAGGGGGCCTTCCACGCCGCCGACCGCATCCTCTCGGCCACCGCCGCCGACCCGCGGTCCGCCGCCAGCCACGACCAGACCGCGCGGCGCTACCGGCTCTACACCGAGGCCTTCGCCGACCGGGGCAGCGCCGTGGCCTGCGGGGCGCTGGCGCCGGCGGTGGTCGCCCTGGTCAAGACGCAGACCGGGCTGGCGACGGTCAGCGCGGCGAGCTACCTGCGCCAGGCGGACGAGGCCTGCGCCGCGCAGGGCTCGCCGTCCGCCGGCCCGCACAGCCACCCGGAGGTCTTCGTGCGAGCCCGCGCGCTGCGGCTGTGGTGCGAGTCCGATCCGCAGGCCGACGCGTGGCTCGCGTCGCAGCTCGACGGCCCGCTGTCGCTCGACACGCTGGACGTGTGCGGCCAGCAACGCGTCCACGCGCTGACGCGGCGCGTGATCGCCGATTTCCTCCAGCCGGCCTGGCTGCGCTCGGACACGCTGCTCGCCCACGCCCGCCGCTTCTTCCCGGACGTCGAGCCGGCCTCCGCACCGGACGCAACGCTGGCCGAGGAGCTCGCCCCGCTGGCCGGGCTCCACCCGTACGTGGCGGCGCTGCTGCTGGACTTCAGCGCCTGCGATCCGGCGCTGGAGGACGTCCCGCTCGCCGCCGCGCTGCAGATGGCGGAGCGGCTGGGTGCCGCGGCCGACTATGAGCGGCTGGCGCTGAAGGCCCTCGGCCTGACGAAGCGCCAGTTCAACAAGCACCGCCAGGGAGCCGCCGCCCTGCTGCAACGCACCGCCGAACGCCATGGCTGAACCCGCTGCCCTGCAGGCCCTGCTCGACGCCGCCGACGAACACGGCGGACTGCAGACCGACGACGTCCTCGCCCTCGTGCTCCCGCTGCTGCGCGAGGTCGCCGCGCTGCATGCGCAGGAGCAGGTGGCCGCGCTCGGCGGCGTGCACGCCGTGCGCCAGCTCGAGAGCGGCGCACTGGCCCTCGCCCGGCCGGACGGCCAGGCGCCGCGCCGCAACCCGCAGGCCGTGGCCCGGGTGCAGGCGCCGCCCTCGTCGGTGCTGCGCGTGGTCGGGGAAAGCCGGCTGAGCCAGGACGACGAGCGGCTCGCCCACGAGGACCTGCAGGTGCTGAGCGATGCCGAGGCCCTGCCCGCGCGCCCGGTCCACGTGCCGGACTTCCGGGCCTGGGAACAGCGCCTGGACCACCACGACGCGCTGAGCGACATCCTCTGCCTGGGCCAGGTGCTCGCCGCCCTGTCGCTCGGCCTGGACTTCGGCCGCGACGACGAGCTGCGCCGCTTCGCCGCCCACCGCGAGAACCTCTTCCTGCTGCAGCCGCGCCTCCACCCGGTGGTGGCCGCGGTGATCGTCGAGATGACGGCACCGGACCGGCACCAGCGCAGTCGCGACCTGCCCTCGGTGATCCGCCGGCTCGAGAGCTACCGCGAGCAGCCGCAGGACCTGGCGATCGCGCGCGTCGCGGCCGCCGAGGATGGCGTCATCGCGCGCCGGCGTGCGGTGCAGACCCACCTGCGCGACCGGCTGTTCGACCTCTCGCGGCGCAACCGGCTGCTGCATTTCCGGCCCACCCAGTCCAGCATCAACCTGACGGTGGCGAGCGTGCCGCTGGTGGTCGACCTGAAGAGCATCCGGCGCGACCAGCTCTGCGTCTGGGGCGGCGCCTTCGCCGAGCAGGTGCTGCGCGGCGACCGCGTGGCGCTGGCCGGCTGGCTGCGCTTCGAGGACCAGCCCTACCTGCCGGGCGCGCTGGACCGCATCATCCAGGAGGCGCGGCGCGACCGCGCCGACTACGGCTTCTCGCAGCTGTCGCTGGTGCTCGCCTTCCTGCGCTGGCACGACCTGAAGGAGGCGCGCGACGAGCGCATCGTCTCCCCGCTGCTGCTGCTGCCGGTCGACCTGGCGCGCAAGAAGGGCGTGCGCGACCAGTACCTGCTGCAGGCCGACAGCGCCGAGGCCGAGGTGAACCCGGTGCTGCGCCAGCAGCTGCGGCAGCTCTACGGCATCGTGCTGCCGGAGACGGTGGGGCTGACGCCGCAGGCGCTGGAGGACTTCCATGCCGGGCTGCAGGCGCAGATCGCCGCCACCGAGCCCGGCGTGCAGCTGCGCCTGCTGCGCGAGCCGGAGATCGAGCTGATCCACCAGCGCGCGAAGCAGCGCCTGGAGCAGTTCCGGCGCCGCCAGGGCCCGCGGCCGGCGGCCGTCGCGCCGGCCTCCGCCACCGATTTCAGCTATGCCGCCGACGACTTCCGGCCGCTCGGGCTGAAGCTGTTCCACGACCGGGTCGTCACCGAGCCGCTGCCGCTGCGTGCCGCCCTCGGCGCCGCCCCGGTGCCGCGCGCCCCGCAGATGGCCGACGAGGCGCAGGCCACCACCTTCGCGCTGCGCGAGCCGGCCGGAAACCCCTACCTCTGGGACCTGGACCTCGCCGGCGTGACGCTCGGCAACTTCAACTACCGCAAGATGTCGCTGGTGCGCGACTACAACGCGCTGATCGACGCGGACCTGCCGAACCCGGCCTTCGACCGCGTGTTCTCGCTGCAACCGCGCGCCCTGGACGGGGAGCCGCCGCCGGCGCTGCCGCCGGCCGAACAGTGGGCGGTGGTGGAGGCGGACGCGACCCAGACCGCCGCGGTCGGGTTGGCGCGCCGCGGCACCAGCTACATCATCCAGGGGCCGCCCGGCACGGGCAAGTCCCAGACGATCACGAACCTGGTTGCCGACCACCTCGGCCGCGGCAAGCGGGTGCTGTTCGTCTGCGAGAAGCGCGCCGCCATCGACGTGGTGTTCCACCGCCTGCGCCAGCAGGGGCTGGACGAGCTGTGCTGCATGATCCACGACTCCCAGGCCGACAAGAAGGCCTTCGTGCAGAACCTGCGGCAGACCTACGAGCAGTGGCTCGCCTCGGCCGATGAGCTGGACGGCCTGCAGGCGCAGCGCCAGGCCCTGCTGGCCGGCGTCGACCAGGACCTGCAGGCGCTGCAGCGCTTCGAGGACGCGATGCGCGCCGTCCCCGAGCACGCCGGCCTCAGCGCGCGCGCGTTGATCGACCGGCTGCTCGTGCTGCCGGCGCCGGCCGAGCCGCTGTCGCCGCGCCAGCGCGAGGCGCTGCCGCCGCTCGCCGCATGGCGCCGCCACGCCGGGCTCGTGCAGCGGCTGCAGCAGACGCTGCACGACCTGGGCCTCGCGCCGGCCCTCGCCCACCATGTGTTCGCCCGGCTGGGCGCCGCGGTGCTGCGCCACGAGCGGCCGCTGGCCCGGCTGGATGCGCTGTGCGAACGCGGCGAGACCCTGCTCGACCATTGCGGCGACGCGCTGGCCGCCGCCGGCCCGGCGGGGGCCGCGGCGCACGCGGACGACCTGCGCGACATCGTGGCGCAGGCGGCCGGGCTGCACGCGCTGCAATCGGCCCTGGCCGCCGCGGCCGCGGCGGCGCAGGCTTGGCACGACAAGCCGGACGCCGCCCTGACCCGCCTTTGGCTCGCGCAGGCGCAGCGCCAGGAGCGGTCGCCGCTGCGCTGGCTGCAGCCTTCCTGGTGGCGCCTGTCCCGGGCGCTTGCGCAACGCGGTGCGCCGGCCGGCCAGCGGCCCAGCGAAAGCCTGGCCGTGCTGCAGGCCGAGCAGCAGGCCGGGGCGGCGCTGCAGGCCGCGCAGCAGGCGCTCCGCGGGGCAGTCGACGGCCCCTCCGAACGGCCCCGGCTGCAGGCCCTGCAGCGCTGGCTGGCGCAGGCGCCGGAGGCGATCGACCTGCTGGTCAGCGTGCAACCCGAGGCCGCGGCGCTCGAGGCCGTGCTGCAGGAGCTGCTGGCCGATCCCCAGGCGCAGCCGCTCGAGGCCCTGGGCACCCTGGTGCGCGACCTGCGCGAGCAGGCGGACACGCTGCCTGAGCTGCTGCCGCTGCTGCGGGAGCTGGCCGACGCCGATCCGCAGGTCGCGGCCGCACTGCGCACGCTGGCGCTGCCGGCCGACGAGATCGAGCAGGCGGTGACCCTGGAAGCCCTGGCGCGGATCGACCGCAGCGAGAGCTGGTTGCCGCGCTTCGACGGCGCGACGCTCGCGCGGCATGCCGGCCGGCTCGCCGCGGCGCAGCGCCGGCTGCTGGGGCTCAACGCGCGCGTGCTGCGCGCCGGCGTGCGGCGTCGCTTCCTGCAGAAGGTGCAGCGTGCCGGCCTGCCGGCGGCCCAGCTGGATGCCGAGGGCAAGGCGTTCAAGAAGGCCTACAACGCCGGCCGCCGCGAGCTGGAGCACGAGTTCGGCAAGACCATGCGCTTCAAGTCGATCCGCGAGATCGCCAGCGCCGACAGCGGCGAGGTGGTGCGCGACATGAAGCCGGTCTGGCTGATGAGCCCGCTCTCGGTCTCCGACACGCTGCCGCTCGCGGCCGACCTGTTCGACGTGGTGATCTTCGACGAGGCGAGCCAGATCCCGGTCGAGGAGGCCGTGCCCGCGCTGTACCGCGCGCCGCAGGTCATCGTGGTGGGCGACGAGATGCAGCTGCCGCCGACCAGCTTCTTTGCCTCGTCGCGCGAGGACGGCGACGACGCGCTGGCCGTCGAGGAGGACGGCGAGCGCTTCGCCGTCGTGCTGGACGCCGACAGCCTGCTGAACCAGGGCGCCCGCAACCTGCCGGCCACGCTGCTCGCCTGGCACTACCGCAGCCGCTACGAGTCGCTGATCGGCTTCTCGAACGCCGCCTTCTACGCCGGCAACCTGTTCACCATCCCGGACCGCAGCGTGCCGGCCGGGGCGCTGCCGCCGATCGAAGTGGCGAGCGCCGCGCTGTCGGCCGAGGCGGCCGGAGCCGGCGCCGATGCCCTGCTGGGGCGCGCGATCAGCTTCCATGCCGTCACGGACGGGGTCTATGCGCAGCGCCGCAACGAGGGCGAGGCGCGCTACATCGCGCAGCTGGTGCGCGAACTGCTGCAGCGCGGGACCGGCCACAGCATCGGCCTGGTCGCCTTCTCCGAGGCCCAGCAGGGCGCGATCGAGGCGGCGCTCGAGGCGCTGGCCGCCGACGACCCCGACTTCGCCGCGCGCCTGGAAGCGGAGACGACGCGCGAGGAGGACGACCAGTTCTGCGGCCTGTTCGTGAAGAACCTGGAGAACGTGCAGGGCGACGAGCGGGACATCATCGTGCTGAGCATCTGCTACGGGCGCGGCCCGGACGGGCGCATGCTGATGAACTTCGGCCCGATCAACCAGCGCGGCGGCGAGAAGCGCCTGAACGTGATCTTCAGCCGCGCCCGCCAGCACATGGCGGTGGTCAGCAGCATCCGGCACGAGGCCATCACCAACGACTACAACGAGGGCGCGGCCGCGCTGAAGCACTTCCTGCGCTATGCGGCGCTTGCCTCGCGCGGCGAGCGTGCGGCGGCGCAGCAGGTGCTGGAAGGCCTGAACCCGATGGGCCGCCGTGCGCTCGGCGGCGAAGCGCCGCGGGAGCAGGCGGTGGTGCAGCTCGCGGCCGCGCTGCGCGCCCGCGGCCACGCGGTGGACGAGCGGGTCGGGCAGTCGCGCTTCCGCTGCGACCTCGCGCTGCGCGAGGCCGGCGCCGCGGCCGGCCACTACGCGCTGGCCGTGCTGGTCGACACCGCGTCGCACGATGCCGGCGCGGACGTGCTGGAGCGGTACGTGTCGCGGCCGCGCATCCTGGGCGGCTTCGGCTGGCGCGTGGTCCAGGTGCCGGCGCGCGACTGGTGGCAGCAGCCGCAGGCGGTGCTGGACGCGATCGAGCGGGCGCTGACCACGGCGGCCCAGGCGCCGGACGACGCTGCCATGGACGAGGTCGACGACGATGCCGGTGCGCCGGCGGCGGCCCCGCCGCCCGCGCCCGTGGCGGCACCGCCCGGCCCCTCCGCAACGCCGCGCCCGGGCCGCCGGTTCGAGTTCACCGTGGGTGGCTCCGCCAAGTTCTGGCAGATCGCCCGGGACGGCAGCGAGCTCACCGTGCTGTTCGGCCGCATCGGCAGCGCGGGGCAGGCGCAGACCAAGCGCATGGCCGATCCGGAGCGCGCGCAGCGCGAGTTCGACAAGCTGGTGGCGGAAAAGCTCAAGAAGGGCTACATCGAGGTGGGCGGCGGCTGAGGTATCGAAGCCTGAGGTATCGAAGCCTGAGGCGTCGCTGTTACAAAAAAGCCGGGACGGGCTGTCGATCGGCCCGTGCCCGGCACGTCGTGCCGATGAAGCACCCGCTTCCGCACTTCACCATCCAGGAGACCCACCATGCGATTCATGATCCTGATCAAGGCCGACAAGAACTCCGAGGCCGGTGTCATGCCCGACACCCGCTTGCTGGAGGAAATGGGCCGCTTCAACGAGGAACTCGTGAAGGCCGGCGTGATGCAGGCCGGCGAGGGCCTGCACCCGAGCAGCAAGGGCGCGCGTGTGCGATTCCAGGGCAAGGAGCGCAGCGTGATCGACGGCCCCTTCGCCGACACCAAGGAGCTGATCGCCGGCTTCTGGATCTGGCAGGTCAAGTCGCTCGACGAGGCGATCGCCTGGGTCAAGCGCTGCCCGAACCCGATGCTGGGCGATTCGGAGATCGAGATCCGCCAGGTCTTCGAGGCCGAGGACTTCGGCGAGGCGTTCACGCCGGAACTGCGCGAGCAGGAGGAGCAGCTGCGGGCGCAGATCCAGTCGCAGCAGGCGAAGCCGGTCAACCCCGTGCCGCCGGCCACCGGCGCCTCGCCCTACCTGGTGGTGAAGGGCGCGGCCGAGGCGATCGCCTGGTACCAGAAGGTCTTCGGCGCCGAGGTGGTCACCCGCCTCGACGCCCCCGACCAGCTGGTGATGCACGCCGAGCTGAGGGTGGGCACGGCGCAAATCATGCTGACCGAGGAGCGCCCGCAGCACAAGGCGCTGGGCCCGAAGACGCTGGGCGGCTCGTCCAGCTCGGCCCTGCTGTACGTGCCCGACACCGACGCGGTGGTGGCGAAGGCGGTGGCGAACGGGGCCGAGGTCACGATGCCGGTGGCCGACCAGTTCTGGGGCGACCGCAGCGGCCACCTCGTCGACCCCTTCGGTCACCAGTGGTTCATCTCCACGCACAAGGAAGACCTGACGCCGCAGCAGATCAACGAGCGGGTGCAGAAGATGTTCAGCCAGGGCCCGCAGGGCCCCGGCAGCTGCTGAAGAAGCCCCGCACGGTGCCAGGGGATCGGGCCCCTGATCCAATCTGGGCATGAAGATCGATTTCGTTTCCGACGTCTCCTGCCCCTGGTGTGCCATCGGCCTGAAGTCGCTGGAGGAGGGCATCGCCCGCCTCGGCGACCAGGTGAAGGTGGACCTGCACTTCCAGCCCTTCGAGCTGAACCCCGGCATGGCGCCCGGGGGCCAGGACATCGGCGAGCACCTGCAGCAGAAGTACGGCGCCACCGCCGAGCAGCGCGCGGCCAGCGGTGAGGCGATCCGCGCCCGCGGCGCAGCGCTGGGGTTCAGCTTCCGCATGGACCTTCGCGGGCGCATCTACAACACCTTCGACGCGCACCGGCTGCTGCACTGGGCAGGCCTGGAGGGCCGCCAGCTCGAACTCAAGCACGCGCTGTTCAAGGCCTACTTCACCGACGGGCAGGACCCCAGTTCGCACGAGCTGCTGGTGAAGGTGGCGGGCGAGGTGGGCTTGGACGCGCAGCGCGCGCGGGAGGTGCTGGCCTCGGGCGCCTACGCCGACGAGGTGCGCGAGCGCGAGGAGTTCTACCGCCAGCACGGCATCCAGGCCGTGCCGTCCGTGATCATCGACGACCGGCACCTGATCCAGGGCGGCCAGCCGCCCGAGGTGTTCGAGCGGGCGCTGCGCGAGTTGAGCAGCAACGCCGCCGGCGCGGTCAACGCTGCTTGAGCCACTGCCCGTTGATGTTCATCAGCTTGCAGGGCTGGGTGTAGGCCTGGCGGGCCGCCTCGCAGGCGGCCAGCGCCTGGGTGGCCGCCTCGCGCGGCGAAGGCTGGCCGGCGCGCCAGCCGAAGGCGCCGCTGTCCGAGGCGGCGAAGGCCTTGTGGCGGTTCGGCGCCGGCAGGTATTCCTCGGTGAAGGCCTTCAGCGCCTGCGGACCGGCGATGACGTCGGCGGCCTGCTCGGCGGCCGGGTCGAACTGCTCGATGCCCTGGGCGGCCTCGGCGGCACGCGCCTTCTTCACATAGGAGCGGTACGAGCCCATGCCGAAGAGCATCATCACCACCAGCAGCACACCGATGATGATCGCCGCCAGCGCATTGCCCTGCCGCGGTTGCGGCCCGTAGTCGTTGTCGCCTTCGGTGCCGGGCCAGAACAGCATCGCCAGGGCGAGCCCGAGGCCGAGCAGGGGCACGAACTGCGCCAGCGTCCACCAACCGCTGCGGTTCATGTCGTGCAGGCGCAGCGCAGCAACCCGCAGGGACCAGACGGCGAACACCGCGAACGCGATCACGGCGGGCACCAGGACCACGCCGCCCATCATCGGCACGAGGATCGCGGCCACCACCCCGGCCAGTGCGATCCCGCCCCAGGCGGCCAGGCCGGTGTTGAGGTAGGCGACGCGGCCCATGCGGCCCTCGAAGCTCAGGCTCACCAGCGGCGGCAGCTCGTCGCTCGCCTCGTACAGGCTGCCGACCTCGGAGCGCGGCGGCGCGAAGCGGCTGTTGCCGCCGGCGCTTGTTGCACCGCGGCCGCCGTTGCGTGCGGCCAGGCGTTCGGCGCGGGCGCGGTCGAGTTCTTCCTGCTTGTTCGCCAGGGCGCGCGGGATGTCGGTGGCGCAGTGGCTGCACAGCACGCGCTTGGTCTGGCGCTCGCCGCAGTTGGGGCAGGTGACCATCTCCTCCATCGGCACGAGGTCGGGGATGGGGCGCGCGGGGACCGCCGCCGAGACGGCCGCAGCCACCGGCGTGGGCGCCGCCACGGGCTTGGGCGGTGCGGCAGGGGCCGGCTTCGACGTGCCGTCCATGGGCTCCACCAGCACCTGCATGCCGAGCTTGCGCAGCCGCTCGACATAGCGCGTGGCGTCGTCCTGCCCGAGCGAGCGCTTGAGCACGGTGCGCCCGCCGGCGAACACGTTGTCCAGCCGGTCGCCTTCGAGCTGGAACGCGCGGCCGAAGGCGCGCTTGACATCGTCCAGGCTGAATCCGTTCAGCAGTTCGCCGGCGAACACCAGGCGAACCTGTGCATTTCCATCCATCGCTTCCTCCGGGCGCAAGCCCTCACCTCGTTTGGGGGCAGAGCATATCGGGAGACGCGATGGATGAAACAGATGGACACACCCCACTTTGGGGGTGAGGGGTGCAGCTTGTCACGGTCGGCGGGAAAACCGCGTGGCCGCCGGCGCCAGGCCGTAGGACCGGCAGCCGGTGCCGCGGATGCCAGCCTCTCGAAGAAGCGCCGGGAAGCCAACACTCGGGATGACCCTTCGCCGTCGTCCATCCTCAGCAAGACACGGCTGGCGACTTCACGAGCGGCCGTCGCGCCATCTTCGAGCAGGACAGACAGCCACAGGCCGTCGCGAGATGTTGGCATAGGCCTCCTGAGCGAGGCCGCAGATGCCCCCGTTCAATTCAGGCGCGAACCCTTCGGAAGCCGGGACGCGAGCCAGCCGTGCACGTCGGCGCGGATGGTCCGACCGGCGAGCAGGAAATCCTCGAAGCGGCTCGGCACATAGGGCAGGTACAGCAGCGGCATGCGGGCCTCGTCGGGCGTGCGGTCCGCCTTGCGACCATTGCAGGCCGCGCAGGCGGTCACGAGGTTCATCCACGTCCAGGCGCCGCCGCGCGACTCGGGCAGGATGTGCTCGCATTGCAGCTCGCGCTCGGCGAACTGCAGGCCACAGTAGGCGCAGGTCAGGCGATCGCGGCGGAACAGCTTGCCCTTGCTGATGGCCGGCACGATGTCGAAGAGGTTGACACGCGACACACCGTGCAGCGCGATGATCGGGTGCACCTCGATGACGGACTGCCGGCCGCTCGCGACGTTGATGCCGCCGCGCAGCGTGGCCAGCGGGCCGTCTCCGTCGACCCAGGCCACCGATCCCGAGGCCACGTGCGTGGCCGCATGCTCGACCGGGATCCACGCCTGGGGCGTGCCCTGGATGTCGAGCTGCAGCACGTGGCGGTGGTGTGAGGGAGTCATGGGTGGCCTCCTTTCGCGGCCTGACGGTGGTTGCTGGATACCTTGGTCCCCTCGGTCCGGGTCGAACGGACACGCCTTGCGGCCCCGGCTTCTGAGACCGGTGCGTCTTCCAATTCCGCCACGAGGGGGGCGATGCATGCGCTTGGGGGTGACCGGCCGGAATCGAACCGGCACCGGCGGGATCACAACCCGCAGCTCTGCCGTTGAGCTACGGCCACGCCCAAGCACACGCGATGACTGGACTCGACGGTCCGATTCGAACGGACGGGGGCTTGCGCCATCCGGGTTGCAGCCGGATGCCTTCGACCACTTGGCTACGTCGAGCAAATCCATCCGGTGACGGGTTCCGGCGCCGCCCAATCGTTGCGGCCGATTTCCACCCTCGAAGCGCAAGCTCCATGAGGGCTTCGTGATACAGACAAAGAGAAAGGCCCGGAACCTCTCGGTCTCCGGGCCTCTGCGTGCAGAGCGTGGAAGGTGCGCGTCAGGCGCTTCCTTCTCCCGGATGGATCGGATCCCCACTGAACTCAAGGCACAGGCCCGCACAGGCGCGCGTCGCCGGCAGAGGCAGCAGCTTGTGATGGAGGCAGTGCAAGGTCACGATGCGTTCCTTCGGTTTCGGGGCGAGGCTCGTTCGAGCCGGTTCTCAATGAGAAGCGGACTGTAAAGACTCTTTACTCACCCGTCAAGCGCCGGCGACGAAATTCATTCCCGGCCTGTGCGCTCAGGCTTCGATACCTCAGCCCTTCAGCCAAGCCAGCAGCTGCCCAGGAACAGGAAATGGACCTGGTCCTGGCGCTGCTCCGATTCGCGCAGCACGCGGATCGTCCGCTCCTTGTCGTTGTTGTCGCAGGAGATCTCCGCGAAGCGGAACGCCTCGACCCTGGTGCGCGGGCCGTCCTGCTGGTGCGGCGACAGGACCAGCGGGAAGTTCTGCGGCAGGCTCGGCGCCGCCGCCGACCGACCGGCACGCCGCCGCTCAGCGCTTGCGCTTGAACAGCAGCTGCGAGCGCAGGTTCTCGCCCACCGGCGCGGCCTGCTTCAGGAACTCCGCGTACAGCCCGGGTTCGCAGATGCCGCCCGGCGACTTGTCGTCCAGGCTGCGGTTGATCCGGACCTGCCGGCCGGTGCGCTTGTAGGTCGCCTTGTAGTCGACCAGCGATCCCCTGATGTCCGCGTTGTCGGGGATCGACAGCAGGTCGAAGCTCGGCGGGAGGTCGACCACGTAGCTCTCGACGCTGTGGAAGCCGAAGCAGACCTGGCGCCGCTTCGACGCGGGCCGGTCGTCGATCGAGGCGAAGTTGTCGACCGGCATCGGCGTGCTGACCACCGGGCCGACGTACAGGGCGCCGGTGGCCCCCGATGCGCGCACGTAGTTGTCGATCTCGAAGCTCACCTTGAACTCGAACGTGTCGCCGAGCCCCTGGACATCGCCGCGCTCGAGCGTGCCGCGGGCCCGGTAGCCGTACGAGGCGAGCGTCGCCTTCACGAAATCGCGCTCCTGCTGGCCGTTCAGCTCGCGCATGTAGGCACGCATCCGCGCGGCCTGCGGCCCTGCCAGTCGCACCTGCATGCTGCCGGCGGCCGCACCGCTGTCGCTGATCTTGAGGGCCATGTCCAGCTTCTGGCGATTGGACGCATGGTCGGGCGCCGGCACCTGGCGCAGGGCCCGGGCCGCGCCCACGTGGATGACCGGCTTGGCATAGCTGCCCTCCGGCAGGTAGCCGAACGGGATCTCCTTGGCCGTCGCGTCGAGGTACAGGTCGAGCGTCGGCAGGTAGTTGAAGACATGGTTGACCATCGCGACCACCGGCACCTCCGGCAGCTCGAAGTCGCTGCCGGCGTTGACGAGCACCTGCTCGCTCGGGATGCCCGCGGCGGCCAGCAGCGCCTGCAGCAGCGTCGCATGGTCCTTGCAGTCGCCCATCCTGTTTTCCAGCACGACCGGGAGGTCGCGTGGCACCACCGCACCGACGCCGATGCAGTTTCCGCCATACGTGATGTTGCGCGACACCCACTCGTAGAGCTTGCGTGCTTTCTCGCGGGGCTGCGTCGCCGTGCCGACGATGGTGGCGGCGAGTTCCCTGATCGCCGCAGTCGCCTCGGCCTTGGGCAGCGCACGCGCTCCGTAGGCCTGGGCGATCGCCTCGTAGCTCGGGAAGGTCGAGACCAGCAGGCCGGGCAATTCCTTGACGGACCAAAGCCCGTCGTCGTCGTCGCTGCGCTGGCGCGCGCTCGGGTTGGCGTAGCGCCAGGCCATCACCCGCTTGCCGTCTTGCTCCGACTCGTCGTAGTCCATGAAATGATGCTCCTCGCGCAGCACCATGTCTTTCGGGGCGCGCACCGTCACGCGCACGTCTTCCTGCACGGCGAACGGCGAGTAGCGCATGCCCGTCGAGAACTGGCCCGGGAACATCGGCTCCTTCTCGGTCGTGCGGTACTGGATGTGGATCGCATCGCCCACCGCCAGGTCGGGGAACACGACGCTGATCGTCGTGCGATCGGAGAAGAACGGGCCCGCGCGGTCGCGGCCCTCGTTGGTTTGCCGCTGGTAGTTGCCGGCGGGCACCACCACCTTGCGCCCGTCCTGCTTCAGCGTATAGGCCTCGACCACCTCGCCCGCCTGGAGGCTGCTGCTGAAGGAGAAGGAGAAGCTTTTCAGCGCCTCGATCGCGCCTTGCTGCAGCACCTGGATGCGCGACGTGACGTCCTGCGCGGCACGGCCGTCCTTGTCGACCTCGATGGACAGGTAAGCCATCTTGCTGACGTACGGCGCCTCGTCCTTGTCCGCGGCATGTGCCAGGCCGGCGCACACGGCGATCGCGGCAAGGGTCGCCCGGATCGATCGGCTGATCCACTTCATTCTGTTCCTCCCTGGAAGTCGTGTCGGGTGCGGCAGTCTAGGCAAAAAAAAGCCGCCCGGCGGGCGGCTTTCGCTCATTTTCCGAGGCCCTGCTCGGCCCCGGCATGCGCTTGCGTTACAACGAGTTGAGGAAGGCCAGCAACGCCTCACGATCGGCCTTGCTCAGGACCGCAAAGCGGTCCCGGCTGGCCGTGCCTTCGCCGCCGTGCCACATGATGGCCTCGGTCAGGGTGCGGGCGCGGCTGTCGTGCAGGTAGCCCACCTTCACGCCCTTGCCGGCGACCATCTCGGTGTAGCCCACGCCCCACAGCGCCGAGGTGCGCCACATGCTGCCGGTGGCCAGACCTTCGGTGAGGTTGTCGGCGAGGTCCGGCCCCATGTCGTGCAGCAGCATGTCGGTGTAGGGCTTGATCGCCTGGTCGCGCACCTCGGCGAACTCGTGCGTCTTGCCGGTCTTCATGTCGGTGACGTGGCAGCTCGAGCACTTGATGTCGGTGAAGACCTTGGCACCCGCGGCGACCTGTTCGGCGTCGACCTTCAACGCGGCCAGCGGCGACACGCCCTTCGGGAAGCCGCTCGCGAGGCTGCGCTGCGCCGGCACGGCGAGCAGGGCCACGTAGCGCTCCAGCAGCTTCAGCGCGTCTTCCGAGAGGCCCGGGTCGACACGGTTCGCGGCGCTGCACTTCGCCGGCCCGTACAGGCAGTCGCGGTTCGGGTAGACAGGCGTCGTGACCGACATGTCGAGCAGCGCCGCCGCGGCGGCCTGGTGGCGCAGGCTGGCCTTCGACGCCTTCCAGCCGTAGCGGCCCAGGCGCACGGCACCCGTCTCCGGGTCGAACACGAAGTTCGCGACCCCCTTGACGCCATCGGCATCCGGCGTGGTGCGGGCGCGGGCGATGATGTCCGCGTCCGGGATCGCCTCGAGCAGGCCCATGCCGATCACCGGCTGGGCGCTGCGCACCGAGTACACGGCCGGCGTCGGGCCGTCGAAGGCCACCTTCGGCTTGCTCAGTTCGACCGCCGTCCCGTCGGCCAGCTTGACCGTCTTCAGCTCGAAGCCCGCCACGTGCACCCCGGTGCCCCAGTCGCGCCGCACGCCGTCGGTGGATGCCTTGGCGTTCATCTGCGCGCCCAGGCCGTACATCGGGTGCGGCAGCTGCCGCCCGTTGGCGTCCGTCTCGGCCGTGCGCACCGCCATCGTGTCGATGCGCTGGTTGACGACGGTCGGCGCCAGGCTGCGGCCGTTGTTGATGTGGCAGCCGAAGCAGGTCGACTGGTTGAACATCGGCCCCTGCAGGCCCACGGCGTCCTGGTTGCGGTCGTTGCCGTTCTCGGTGTGGTCCCCAGTCTGCATGCTGGTGTGGAACCAGCGGCGGCCCTCCACGAAGCGCTGCATGTTCTGCATGCCGATGTGGTTGTGCGGCTGCTGGAACATCAGCGGGCTGTTGTCCGAGTAGTCGTACGAGGTGGATCCGATGCCGCCCTGCAGCGTCGATGCCGGCAGCGGAGCATTCATCAGGCGCGGCTGCACGCCGTACCACGGACGCAGGCCCTCGCCGACCACGTACGTCACTTCGTTCGTGTAGTAGCGGAAGGCGCCCTTGTCGCCGATCGCATCCATCGCCGCGCGCGACGAGAAGAACGAGCCGGTGAACTCGATGGCATCGCCGACCTTCAGCGCGCGGTCATTGACGCGCGGGCCGTTCGGGACCAGGACGCCGTTCGCATCCGGGACGAGCGCGTTGTAGGCGGGGTAGTTGTCGAGCACCACGCTGCAGCCGTCGTTGGCGCCGATGATGCCGGCGTAGCCGCTGTCGGGCTTCAGCAGCGCGTTCTGCGGCGGCTTCTTCACGACCGGGCACGAGGTCAGGTCCTTGAAGCCGTCGGTGTAAGTCGTGTCGTCCAGCAGGTCGCCGGGCGACATCCAGCCGTAGTCGGTGACGCCCGCGTTGTCGAAGCGGCGGAAGAACGAATGGCCGCCGCCGCGCTGGGCTTCCTGGAAGTACTGGTTGACGATGATCTTCGGCTTGGTGACGCCGGCCACCCGGCTGTTGTCGATGAATTCGGTGCCCCAGGTCCGGTTCTTGAAATAGTTGGCGACGAAGTTCAGGTAGACGCCGTTGCCCTTGTCCACCGGGTTGCCGTTGGCATCGACGGTCTCGTTCGGGCCGTAGCCGACTTCGTTCCACGCCTCGCCGCGTTCGCGCGCATGGCGCGGGCGGCCGACGAAGCCGAAGCGGGTGACCAGGGTGCCGTCGGGCAGCGAGAACTGCACGGTCTCGAGCGGTGCCGCGGCGGCGGGAGGCGCCACGAGCTGGCTGCCGTTGTCCGGGTGCGGGATGTACGAGGTGGCGACCGTCGAACCCAGTGTGTTGTCGCTGCCGGGGGACTTGAAGCTCGCCTCGATGATCGAGTAGCCGTACTGCGTCGCGCGCTTCACGCCGTTGACGCGCACGTAGCGGACATTGGCGTTCAGGTTGTAGAACTCTTCCGTGCCGCCCTTGCCGTCGGCGACGTAGCGCAGCTGGTACCAGGTCTGGCCGTCGTCGGAGACCAGGATCGCGTACTCCTTCGCATACGCGTTCTCCCACACCAGCTTCATGAAGCCCAGCTGGGTCTTGGCGCCGAAGTCGAACTGGATCCAGTTGGCGTCGTCCTGCGAGCTTTCCCAGCGGCTGTCGTTGGCAACCACGCCGTCGATGGCCTTCGCGGCGGTGTTGTTGCCCTGGGCGGTCGAGGCCGTGGCCTTGGCCGGCACGACGGCGACGCCGGGCTTGCTCATGTCGACGCCGGCGGGCAGCTGCTGCGTAGGCGTCGGTGCCGGTGCGGCAGGCGCGTTGCCGGTGGGCAGCGACACCGGCGGCGGCGCCGGTGCGGGCTCCTGCTCCGGCGGGTTCGGGTCGTTGCCGCCGACGACGGGCGGCTGGGCGGGCGCGCTGACGGGTGCCGCAGCGGAATCCGCATCCTTGCCGCCACATCCGCCGAGGAAGGCGGCGGCCAGGAAGAGGGAGCCCAGCGCCACCAGCGCTGCGCGCGGCCGGCCCTGTCCCTCGGGAATCTCGTACTTCATGCTTGCAGGTCCTTTTGATCGTGTCAGTTGGCCGTGAGGCTGCGACCTGCTGCGCAGGTTTGATGCCAGGCCCTTTCGGGCGGAACCGCTTCCACATGCGAAACAACCGGATACATTCTTGACGGCCCGGGTTGACCGGTAACGCTTTGTGGCGGTCCGTCGCTGTTCGCAGCGTGTGCAGGGATGAAACGCGTCAGGCGGATTCGCACGATGCGTTCCATTCGAATTCGATGGGGGCACGGCGTGTCGGCAGCCGGGCATCGGTCATTCGACCGATCTCGCCGCGCGCCCGAGTGCCACAGACTGTCGCGATCGGCCACTCGACGAGATCACGCCATGACGACTCCGAACCCCGCTCCCCGACCGGACCCGCACTGGTTGAGAACGCTCTATTTCACCCGCGCCGCCTTCTCCATCGCCTGGGTCGTGCTCGCCTTCGCGCTGGCGCCCGCATCGCCGGTCGTGGCCAGCGTGCTGCTCGTCCTCTACCCGGCCTGGGACGCGCTGGCCAACGCCGTCGACGCGCGGCAATCCGGCGGCATGTCCGCCAACCCGACGCAGATGATCAACGTGCTGGTGAGCGCTGTGACGACCGCCGCGATGGCGGTCGCCGTGGGACAAGGCATGGGCGCGGTCTTCGTCGTGTTCGGCGCCTGGGCCGTGCTGTCGGGCCTGCTGCAGCTGGGCACCGCGGTGCGGCGCTGGCGGCATCACGGCGCGCAGTGGGCGATGGTGCTCAGCGGTGCGCAGTCGGCGCTGGCCGGCGGGTTCTTCGTGAAGCAGGCGAGCGGGCCGGCGCCGAGGCTGCAGGACCTGGCGGGGTATGCAGCGGTGGGGGCGGTCTACTTCCTGGTCTCCGGGTCAATCCTGTTCTATCGCGAGCGCGCCGCCACCCGGCGGTGAGCCTCGGACCTCAAGGTGCGATCTCGGCGAGGAAGCCCAGCATCACGGGCGCCTTCAGCGGCATGACGCCGTGGCCCAACGCGGTACGCGCATGAAGGCCCTGCGCTCCCATGACATCGTTGATCAGGTTCGAGGCGCCATTGAGCACTTCGGAGATCCTGTCGAATTCAGCTGTGCAGCCCACGTGGCCGTCGACGCGGACGATCCGGACGCGCCCGAGCTCGCCGCCGGCCGCAACGGACAGGTGCGCGAGCCCGTTGAGGGCGCACAGGCGCGCCGCTTCGATGGCTTGTTCGATGCTCACCTCTCGACCCACCAGGCCCGTGCAGGCCAGCTTCTTTCCCAGCCACGGCAACTGAAACGAGGTCGTGACGACGTTTCCAAGCCGTTGCCAAGGCAGGTAGGCGCCGACCGCGGCGGGCGGATCCGGGAGCGACAGATTCAAGGCAGCCAGGCGCGCCCTGGGCGATCCGGCGGGGTCGTGGGAGGGGTTCATGCCATCGTTCCTTGGGATCGTTGATCGGTGCGTTCAGCCCCAGGCGGCCACCTCGTGCGGGTGGGCGCTCAGCCAGCGGCGTGCCGCGTCCAGGGGCGATTGCTTCTCGCGGCTGACCATGAAGTCCAGCTCCGCGACCGCGGCATTGCCAAGGCTCAGGCTGGACAGGCGGGTCACCAGGTCCGGCGGGAGCAAGGAGGTCGCATCGCGGCGCAGGACCAGGGTCGCGGCATCCCGCCCCCGGAGGAGGTTCTCCGGGTCTGCCAGCGCGCGGATCTTGTGCATGCTGTGGAGGAACTGCGGGTGCCACAGCGGCACCACGGCCCAACGCCGCTCGGCGACCGCTTGCTCGAACGCACCGACGCAATCCTCGAGCGAGCCGTTGCGAAACTCATAGCCGAGCGTGTCCAGCTGGTACCGGGCGACGATCTCCCGAGAGAAGCGGCTGATGCCGGCCCCCGGGCCGATGCCCTGGATGAACTTCGTCATGCGCGCCGCAACGTCGGGCTTCGCCAGGTCCCGCAGGGACGCAACAGCCGCGCTCGGCACGTACTCCGGCACGCCCCAGATCGCGAAGGGCTCGTACAAGACGCCCAGCTTGGTCAGGTCCTTCTCGTACGGGGCGATGTAGGCGCCGTGGCTGCCCGGCAGCCACGCCGAGACGGCCATGTCGATATCGCCGGTGCCGAGCATCTCGTAGATCTTCTCGTGCGGCTGCTCGACGACGTGATGCACGACGTCGGCCTGCTCCAGCAGGACGCGAACGACCGCCGCGCTCGCGACGTGGAAAGACAGGCCGATCTGGCCGACGATCAGGGGTCTTCGTTGCATGGCGGTGGACATGGGTTCAGCTCCAGGTTGATGCGGATGGGGAGGGAAGGAGAGTCTCAACGGCCCGGCGCGGCAACGGCCACGCCCTCGGCGTCGGCCACCCAGGACGCAGGTTCATCGGTGCCGAAGATGCACTCGATGCGGACACCGTTGGGGTCGCACAGGAACAGCTGGTGCTGGCGGAGCTCGGGGACGGTCCGTCGTTCGCAGGGAATCCCCATGGCCTTCAGCCGCTTCTCGAACGTCTCCAGGCCTGTGCAGCGAAAGGTGATGTGATCGACGCAGCCAGAGCCCTCCCCATCCGGCCTCGAACCGAGGTAGCGTTGCAGGGCCGTGCCCGATGGATCGACTGCGGCAAGGTGAAGCAGCGGCTGTCCCTGGGCATACAGCCATGCACCGGGAAACGCAAACGCCGGTCTCGGCCCGGGTTGAAGGCCGAAGACCTGCTCGTAGAACGTACGCGTCGCTTCCAGGCGGGTCGTGCGCAGCGTGAAATGGTCGAGGTGTTGGACTTGCATCGGTGACTCCTGCAGCCCTGCAGCGGGGTGCAGGAATCACTTTAGGAAGACCCTCACTTGCCGTGAAGGCACCGGGTTTCCATACGATCAACTTCCAGGGAAAACCCGGCGTGATGGCGCCGTCGGGCCCGGCGCGCCATGGAGGTGCCGCGTGACCTCCTCGGCCATCTGCTTGACCGCTGCAGCGATCGCGCGCTGCCGGCGAATTCCGCCGGGATGCAGTGCCGAGATCATCGAGATCCCGATCGAAGCCACCGGGTAGCCGGATCGATCGAGCACCGGCGCCGCCATGCAGCTGACCTGCGGGTTGTTCTCCGCCTCGTCATAGGCCAGCCGGTCGCGAACGACGGCGCGCAGCTCGATGCGCAGCGCCTCCGGGCTGCCGGTCGTGGCCGGCGTCAGTTCGCGAAAGGCGATCCGGTCGATGAGCTCCCGCTGCTCCACGATGGGAAGGAACGCCAGAATCGCCTTGCCTACCGCCGAGCAATACAACGGATCCCAGTCGCCCGGGGTCTGCCTCACGGCCACCGGCCCCTCCGACGGCATGACCTCCACCAGCACCACACGGTCATCGCGAAGCAGGGCCAGGTGGGAGGTCTGGCGGGTCATCTCGGTGAGCTTGCGCAAGGAGGGTCGCACGGCCTCTGCGATCACGGTGCCCGCCTGGAGGTTGCTGGACCACAGGGCCAGCTTCGGACCGGCGACGAATGTCTTGCCACGCGTCTGGCGCTCCACCAGGCCGTGCCGTTGAAGCGTGGCCATGAATCGAAGCGCCGAACTCTTGTCGATGCCGATGGCGTTGGCGACGTCCTGGAGCCGCAGGGGGTGATCGGAGGTGACGACCAACTCCAGGATGCGCAGGCCCTTGTCGAAGGAGCCGATCAGGTGGCGGGGACGAGTTTGAGCTGCTGGCACCTTGCCTCCGACTCCAGGTTCAACGCTCTCTTGCGTCACCCGTGGATCCTGACGGTTCGATGGGAAGAGTTCCAGGGGCCTGTGCCGAAAACAGTTTCAACGCAACAGGCTCTGCAGACCCGCCTGCCACCTGCCTTGCTGGCGCCGCAACCCGTCGAAGATGGCCCCGGCCGTGCGCTCGGGAAAGCCTGCCGGCAGCAGTCCCTGCACCGCGGCGATGGCCGGCTCCACCCGCGCCACGAGGGCCTGCATCGCCTCCCACGCGCCTTCGGCTCCGCTGCGTTGCGCCAGCCCCAGCCAGTGGCGCGTCTGAATGCGGTCGAGTTGGTAGTGCACGTTCCGTGAGCGGACCGCCATCGCGAGCTTGGCCTCCTGCCACGCCACCCGATTCGGCCCGTGGCCGATCACCGGCCACACCGAGATGACGTCGTACAGCGGGGTCATGCGGTAGCCGCCCCCCGGCAGCAGGAAGATGGAGAAATTCTTGGCATGACCGTCGGTCGCGGCGAGCAACCAGAAGGCGAGCTGGGCGCACACGAAGTGGCGGATGTCGGCGGGAGCACTCCGGCTGCCCCGGAGCACCTGCAGGCAGGGCGCCATGCCCGGCCCGCCCCGGGCCTCGTACTTTTCGTGGGAAGCCCGGCCCAGCACCTGGCAGAAATCCTCCTGCGGGATGCGCGCGATCCATCGCGCCCCGGCGTGGGGCCCGGTCACCCACTGCCGGTCGAAGCGCTCGACCGCCAGGACCGTCTCGTCCCCAAAGGTCGCAATTTCCGTGTGGGCCAACGGCAGGCCGAGCTCCCGCAGCAACTGCGCACACAACCATTCGTTGTAGACCGAGTGCCTGAGGTCCAGGCGGCGCCCGCCGACCCGTCCCAGGGGCAGTTTGAGGATGTGCGTGGTCGGCGTGGCACCGAGGGGTCGACACCATTGACCGTCGACCCGCAGCAACGCGGTCTTCTCCTGCGCGCCGGCCAGCGAGATTCGCAGGTCGTCGGGGTCCGGGTCGACGCCCGGACCCGGTTCGGTGGCGACCCTACGCAAGTGCCGGGCGACCGCCTCGTCGCCCATCGCCTCGTACTCGACCCGGTCGAAGCCGGTCGGCGGCTGCTCGGGGGGCAATAGCTGGACGGCACCGACGCAGTCTCGGCCAATGGCCTGCAGCAGGTCGAACACCTCGGTCGAGCCGACCTTGAAACGTGCACTGGCACGGCGCCGGATGCGCTCGTCGTCAGGCAGGAGGTTGTCGAAGAAGTGGGCCACGACCGGACCGGCGACCGTCCGGTCCGGCGTGATCGGCAGCGACAGCGACAGGGGACGCACCCGTTCAGACGCCAGCCAGGACGCCTCGTAGACGAAGCGGTGGCCGCCGGTGCGTGTGCGCTGCCACGTGCCCACGCGCTCGCCGTTCATCCAGACCCAGAGCTCGCGAACCTCAGCCATGGCGGCGCCTTTTGCGCTCGTGGTGCCGGGTCGCTTTCATGGGGATTGGGAAGGGCCTCACGCTCCTCACCATTGGCCTCGTGGCGCGTCGTCGGGTGGGCTGTCGGGCGTCGGCCCTGTGTCGTCTTGGCGAACCACCACCTGCGCATCGAGCATCGACAGCACCTGCAGCAGCTGCTCCACGCTCACCGCACCAGGATCACGCTCGATGTCGGCAACACGCGACTGCACGACACCCAAACGCCGAGCAAGCTCCGCCTGCGTCATCTGGCGCGACTTGCGCAAGGACTTCAGCAGTTGCCTCAGTTGGCTGGCAAGCTGGACGGGGTAGTCCACGATGCTGATCGGCCGGGAGTGATTTTTGAAGCATATCGCCTTGAAGCGATTAAATCAAGAAATCGTCCTGAGGCGATATTCACATTGCGCGATCCCAGAAGCAAAAACGGCGACCTCCGGGAGGTCGCCGTCTGCGCCAAACGCTTGCCACGCTTGGGGAATTTCTTGGTGGCCAAGGGCGGAATCGAACCACCGACACGCGGATTTTCAATCCGCTGCTCTACCAACTGAGCTACTTGGCCGTGAGCCAGCGAGTATAGCAGGTTGTCAGCGTGCCCCGCCCAAGCTCTTTTTTCAGAGCCCGCCGCTGCGCTTGTTGCGCGACAGGTCCACGCCCAGCTGCTTGAGCTTGCGGTACAGGTGCGTGCGCTCCAGGCCGGTCTTCTCGGCCACCCGCGTCATGCTGCCGTTCTCCTTCGCGAGGTGGAACTCGAAGTAGCTCTTCTCGAAGGCATCGCGCGCCTCGCGCAGCGGACGGTCGAGCTCGAAGCTTTGTTCCGACTGCGGCCCCGTCGGCATCACCTCCAGCGGCACCGTGTGCGCGAGCGGCAAGCTCGTCTCCACCGGCAGGCTGTAGTCCATGCGAGGCAAGGGCGCCACCGCCGGCGACAGCATCGCCGGGCGGCCCGCCGGCTTCACCAGCGCCTGCTCCACCGCGCGCAGCAGCTTCTGCAGCGTGATCGGCTTCTCCAGGAAGGCGGCCGCCCCGACCTTGGTCGCCTCGACCGCGGTGTCGATCGTGCCGTGGCCCGACATCATGATGACCGGCATCGTCAGCAGCGCCGCCGTGCCCCATTCCTTCAACAGCGTGATGCCGTCGACATCGGGCATCCAGATGTCCAGCAGCACCAGGTCCGGCCGCACGCGCTCGCGGCACGCACGGGCCTGCGCCGCGTTCTCGGCCAGCTCGACCTGGTGGCCCTCGTCGGTCAGGATCTCCGAGAGCAGGGCGCGGATGCCCAGTTCGTCGTCTACAACAAGAATGGTGGCCATGAACCCTCAATGCACCCGGTTCTCGGCCGCGGCCGCTTCAACGGCGCCGACCGGTGCGAATTTTGAAAATGATAGCGAAACTTGGGCACCGATCACCGCTTCTCCCTGCCCGGAAGCATCATTCAGGTTCGCCAGGCGGATCCGGGCCCCGTGCTCGTCGGCGATTTTCTTGACCACCGCCAGCCCCAGCCCGGTCCCCTTGCTCTTGGTGGTGACGTAGGGCTCGAAGGCCCGCTTCAGCACCTTGTCCGCAAAGCCGGGCCCATTGTCGACCACCCGCAGCCGCACCGCCCGCACCTCGCCCTGCTCGTTGCGCGCCAGCTCGGTCGCCACCTGCACCTGGCCGTCCGCCCGGTCGGCCACCGCGTCGAACGCGTTCTGCACCAGGTTGTGGATGACCTGCCGCAGCTGCGTCGTGTCGCCGATGATCGCCGGCAGCCCCGGCGCCAGCAGCGCACGCAGGTGCCCCGTCTCCTGCGCCGTCGCGTACAGGCCCAGCACCTCCACCACCAGCGCATTCAGGTCCAGCGGCTGCGGCCGCGCCGCCGGCAACCGCGCATAGTCGCGGAACTCGTTGACCAGCGTCTTCATCGCCTGCACCTGGCTGACGATGGTCCCCACCGAGCGCGTCAGCATCGCCTGGTCGGGCCCCTCGAGCTTGGATTCCAGCTTGTGCTGCAACCGCTCCGCAGAGAGCTGGATCGGCGTCAGCGGGTTCTTGATCTCGTGCGCCAGCCGCCGCGCCACCTCGGCCCAGGCCTCGGCACGCTGGGCCGACACGACCTCGCTGATGTCGTCGAACACCATCAGCCGCCCCTCATGCGGCATCGAGGCACCGCGCACCAACAGGGTCACCTTGTCGCGGTCGGGTCCGGACTGCAGGTCGAAGGCGTCCTGCCAGTGGTCGCGCTCGCCCGCCTCGGGGCTGCTGCGGTGCAGCTCGAAGCGCTGCAGCACGGCCTGGCCGAAATCCTCCAAGCCCGGCACCTCCGCCAGCATGCGCCCGCGGTAGGCCGACAGCGGCAGCCGCAGGATGCGCGTCGCCCCGGGGTTGACGGTGTCGATGCGCCCGTCGCGGTCGAACACGATCACGCCGGCCGTCAGGTTGTCGAGGATGGTCTGCAGGTTGGTGCGCGCCGCCTCCAGCTGCGCCAGGCTGCGCTGCACCAGCGATCGCGCATCCGAGAGCTGCTCGGTCATGTCGGCGAAGGACCGCGTCAGCCCGCTCAGCTCGTCGCGCGAGGACACGACCTGCTTGCGTGTCAGGTCGCCGCGCGCCACCTGGCGCACGCCCTCGGCCAGCACCAGCAGCGGCCGCGCGAGCTGGTTGCCCAGCGTCACCGCCAGCAGCAGCGCCCCGAACACCGCCAGGATCAGCGTCAGCGTCAGCGTGCCGATGTACATGCGCCGCAGGCCGTCGCGCGCCAGCGAGCGCTGCTGGTACTCGCGGTACGCGGCCTGCACGGCCAGCGCATTCGTCACCAGCGAACTCGGCAGCAGCTGGGTCACGTGCAGATAGCGGTCCTGCCCGTCGAGCGCGAAGTTGCTGCTCGGCATGTAGGCCAGGGTGCGGATGCGGGCGGTGCCGGCGTTCGCCGCCGTGTCCTCGTCCAGCCCCTCCAGCTGGCCCAGCACCCGGCTGCTGCGCGCCTGGCGCAACTGGGCCGGCGTGGGCCGGTCCGGGGCCAGGGCGCCGGCGGCACTCGCGCCCACCGTCAGGATCACCTGCCCGTTCGGCCCCAGCAGCGTCACGTCCTGGGCCGAGAGCTGCTCGCGCAGCCGCTCCAGCTGCAGCGGCTGGACGGCGGGGTTGGCCTGGGTCGCGTCGCTGAGGCGGTCGGCCGCGAGCCGGGTCTTGGTCGCCAGGTCGTTCACCTGCGCGTCCAGCGTGCCGCGGCCGAGGTTCAGGCCGGCGTCCAGCGCGCCCTCCACCTTCACGTCGAACCAGGTCTCGATGCTGCGCGAGACGAACTGGTAGGACACGGTGTAGATCAGCAGCCCCGGCACCACCCCGACCATCGCGAAGATCGCCGCCAGGCGCAGCAGCAGCCGGCTGCCGAACTTGCCGCGCCGCACGCGCAGCAGCAGCCGCACAGAGGCAATGCCGATCACCAGCATCAGCAGCCCGGCGACAAGCAGGTTGACCCAGAAAAGCCAGACGTAGTGCCGCTCGTACAGCCCGCGGCTGTTGGTGGCGATCGACAGCAGGAACACCAGCACCAGGCCCGCGCCCGTGACCGCGACCAGCGAAACGATCCATGCCCAGCGGGAAGCCTTGGTCATGTCAGCGGTGGACCCACAACGGCAACGTGGCAACGTCCTTCAAAATCGCTTGAAACGCTCGACCTTGAGCGACCAGTCGGCCTGGCCGCCGATGCCGATCTGCATCGGGCGCGGCAGCTGGCTGGTGTCCAGCCGGTAGCTGAACTCGATGTAATGGTGGCCATCCTCGTCGATCTGCGACTGATCGGCCAGCCGCCAGTTCACCACCCGGCGCAGCGAGGCGAGTGCATCGAAGAGATTGTCGTAGCTCTGGTGCAGGCCGCCGAAGGTGACACGGTATTTCCGCGTCAACGGCTGGAAGGCGAGGCGCCAGGTGCGCGTGGCGGTGGCCACCTGCTTGTCGCGCCAGTACCAGCGGTCCCGGTAGAGCTCGGCCTCGGCCACGAAATACACCGGCACGCCCTTCAGCAGCGCATCCTCCACCGCCCGCGGCAGCTCGAACTGCGCCGAAAAGCTCAGCAACACGCCGTCATCGCCGCGCACCAGTTCAAAACTCTCCAGCTCCATCGGCTCGGCACGCAGCGGCGCCTGGGCCAGCACCAGCAGCAGCGCCATCGCCACCCCGGCGAGCCAGCGCCAGCCGCGCAGCCCGACGCGTGCATGGGAGTGGCCTGAGGGGAGCGTCGGAGCGCGGAGCACGGGTGTGTTCTAGGTTTTGGTCAGCAGTGCGTAGAAGAAGCCGTCGGGCGATGCCCCGTCTTGGGACAGGCCGCCTTCGTCCGGATTGTCGGCGAGCGGCAGCAGGTGGCCCGGCGAAGGCCGGTCCGAAGCCACGGCTGCCCCCGGTTGGCGTTGCAAAAAAGCGTCGATTCCGTCACGGCCCTCGGCCGGAAAGACCGAGCAGGTGCAATACAGCAGCCGGCCGCCCGGCTTCAGGAGGGGCCACAAGGCGTCCAGCAACTGGGCCTGCAGGGCGGCCAGGCTGGGGATGTCGGAGGGGCGGCGCAGCCAGCGCACGTCCGGGTGGCGGCGCACGATGCCGGAGGCGCTGCACGGGGCGTCCAGCAGGATCGCATCGAAGGGGCGGCCGTCCCACCAGCTCGCGGTGTGCCGGCCGTCGGCGGCCAGGAGGCCGGCACGCTGGCCGACGCGGTCCAGCGTGTCCTGCACCCGCGCCAGGCGGACCGGGTCGCTGTCCAGCGCCAGCACGTCGAGCTCGGCCAGCTCCAGCAGGTGGGCGGTCTTGCCGCCCGGCGCGGCGCAGGCGTCCAGCACCCGGGCGCCGGCCGGCAGGCCCGGGCCGAGCAGCAGCGGGGCCGCGAGCTGGGCCGCCGCGTCCTGCACCGAGACGTCGCCGGCCGCGAAGCCCGGCAGGCGGTGCACCGGCAGCGCCTGCGCCAGCCGCACCGCGTACGGGCCGACGACCTCGCCGGCGAGCCCCGCGTCGGCGAGGCGCTCGACATAGGCGGCGGGCGTGCCGCGGCGGGCGTTCACGCGCAGCGTCATCGGGGGGTGCCGGTTGGCGGCCGCGAGCAGGGCCTGCCAGTGATCGGGCCAGTCGGCCTGCAGGCGCTCGATCCACCAGCGCGGATGGTTGTAGCGCGCCACCGGGTCGGCCAGCGCCTGCGCGAGCTGGGCCTCGCGCTCGCGCAGGAAGCGGCGCAGCACCGCGTTGACGAAGGGCGCGCTGGCGCGGGCACGCTGCTTGGCCGCGTCGACCGCCTGGTTGACGAGGGTGTGCGGCGCGTAGCTGGCGCCCTCGCCGGCCTCGGCGAGCATCAGGGCCAGGGCACTCGTCAGCAGCGCGTCGACGAAGGGGGGCGGCGCCTTGGGCGCGAGCTGGCGGCGCAGCGCCTGGGCGGTGCCGAGGCGGCGCATCACCTCGAACACCAGGGCCTGGGTGCCGGGGCGCGCCTCGGCGGGGCAACGCGCGAGGGCCTCGTTGAGGGATCGGCCGTCGCGCACCGCCTGGACGGCCGCGGCGACATGGAGGAGCAGCCCGGACAGGGGCAGGGACGAGGGAGATGGGGTCACGGGCCCGAGTCTAGGGGGTGGCGGCGAGGGAAAGGCGCCGGCAGGCACAATCGCCCTTCACAGCAACGACCTCGCAGCACAGAAGAAAGGCCGCCATGCCGCCCACCGCCGCCCCGCTCAGCGAAGAAGAGCTCGCCGCCCTGCCCGCCTCGGAACGCATCCGCTACCGGCTGGTCGGCGCCGACTGCCGCTACCATGCCAACGACAACATCGCCGCCCACATCCGCGAGGGCGAGGTGGACGAGCTGCGCGCCGAGGTCGAGGCGAAGATGCACGAGGTGCTGAAGGCGCTGGTGATCGACACCGAGAGCGACCACAACACCAACGAGACGGCGCGGCGCGTCGCCAAGATGTTCCTGACCGAAGTGTTCCGTGGCCGCTACGTGCCGATGCCGCCGGTCACCGAGTTCCCGAACGTCGAGCGCCTGAACGAGCTGATGATCGTCGGCCCGGTCAAGGTGCGCAGCGCCTGCTCGCACCACCTGTGCCCGATCATGGGCCGCGTCTGGATCGGCATCCTGCCGAACGAGCATTCCAACCTGATCGGCCTGTCGAAGTACGCCCGCATCTGCGACTGGATCATGAGCCGGCCGCAGATCCAGGAAGAGGCGGTGACGATGCTGGCCAACGAGCTGCAGAGCCGGGTCAAGCCGGATGGCCTGGCGATCGTGATGGAGGCCGACCATTTCTGCATGCACTGGCGCGGCGTGAAGGACGACGAATCGATGATGACGAACAGCGTGATGCGCGGGGCGTTCCTGAAGGACGCGAGCCTGCGGCGCGAGTTCCTGTCCCTGCTCAGCAAGAAGACCTGAAAGGAGCGACCACCATGCTCGTGCGCCTGATGTATGCCAGCCGTGCCGCCGACCCGATGGACCACGAGGCGCTCGGGGCCATCATGAAGCGGGCGCGCGCCCACAACCCGCAGGTCGGCGTGACCGGCGTGCTCTGCTATTCGGGCGGGATCTTCCTGCAGGTGCTCGAAGGCGGGCGGCTGCCGGTGAGCCAGCTCTACAACCGCATCGCGCAGGACGCGCGGCATCGCGACGTGGTCCTGCTGCGCTACGAGGAGATCGGCGAGCGCCGCTTCGCGGGCTGGGCCATGGGGCAGGTGAACATGAACATGCTCAACCCGGCGCTGCTGCTGAAGTACTCGGAGACGGCGACGCTGGATCCGTATGCGGTGTCGGGGGAGGCGTCGATGGCGCTGTTCGACGAGCTTGTCGCCACGGCCTCCGTCATCTGCCAGACATAGGGCCCCCCAGTCGCTCCGCTCCTGCCCCCAAGGGGCGCCACCCAGCGGCCCGGCAAAGCCGGTTCCGCGGGCGTGGCTTGATGACTACTTCGCTTCGCTCGTAGCTCGTAGCCCGGATGCCAATCCGGGGATCGCCCTTCACTTCTCCGGCGGCACCTCGATGTAGTGCCGCGCCAGCTCCGGCGGCAGCGGCGAATCGAGCAGCAGGCAGGCCAGCCGCAGCGCATCCGCCGCGCCGTCGCCGAGCCGGTTCATCGGGCTCGCCGCCAGCGCCGCCTCGATCCACCCCCGCACCAGCACCGGCCGCAGCATCCAGGGCAGGTCCTGCACGTCGAGCAGCGCGTGCGCCAGCGCATCGCCGTCCGGCGACTCCGCCGGCGGCAACACCGCGCCATGCACCCAGCGCACCATCACCGCCTGGTACCAGGCCTCGCCCGAGGCCGCCTCGCCGTCGGGCACGAGCCGCGCCAGGAAGGCGGTCAGCCGGGCCACCTGCCGCAGCGTCACCTCCGGCAGCTCCGCCAGGTCGTTGCGGGCGCTCGCATTCGGGCTGGGCGGGCGCGCCTCGCCCAGGCGGTGCCGCAGCGCCAGCCAGTGCAGCCGGTCGATCGGACGCACCTGCCCGTCGGCCGCCATGACACGGCGCGCCGCCTCGACGATCGCCTGCCGATCGGGCAGCGGCGAGCGCGCCAGGCGCGTGAACATCAGTTCCATCCAGGGCAGGCGCGCCGCGGGGCCCAGCTTCTTGACCTCCTCGCGCAGAGCGTCGGCCGTGCTCAGCCCGCGGGTCTCGTCGCGCCACGCGCGGCGCTCGCGCTGGCTGCCCGGCGTGGCGATCAGGGCCAGCAGCACGGCCCGCAGCTCGCCCGGCCCGTGGACGCGGCCGAGGCGGTCGATGGCCTCGCGTTCGGCATCGTCGGACCGCGGACGGGGCTGCGGCAGGGAGGTGCTGGTGTCGGGCGCGGAGGACATGGGCACAGCATAGGCGATGGCGCCGCCGTGCGCTGCGAGGGTCGTATCCGCCGGTGACGGCGGCGACCGGCGGGGCTCGTCCGTTTCGTCGACGGCCAGGGTCGGCGCCTCGAGCGGACCCATCTCGCGGCCGTAGACGCGGCGGACCCGCTCCGCCAGCGGCGGGTGCGTGGCGAGCCAGCCCGCGGGCGCGTGCAGCAGCTGCCCGGCCAGCAGGCGCGCCGGCAGGCGGTGCAGCACCGCCTCGCGCGATTCGACCTGGTGCCAGATCTTGCGCAGCGTGCCGCCCAGCCCGTCGCGGCTGCGCGTGAACTGCAGCGCGCTCGCATCGGCCAGCAGCTCGCGCTGGCGCGACACCGCGGCCTGCAGCAGCCGGCCCGCGAGCCAGCCCAGGCTGCCCGCGCCCAGGAACACCGGCCCGAACAGCACGCCCGGCACGCGCGGGCGGCCGCGCTCGTCCGTCTCCATCAGGCGCCGGCCGTAGCCGTACACCAGCGACAAGCCCCAGACCAGCGCGAGCAGCCGCATGTGCAGGCGCAGGTCGCCCTGGTGGATGTGGCCGAACTCGTGCGCAACCAGCCCCTGCAGCTCGTCTCGCGTGAGGCGCTGCAGGGCACCGCGCGTCACGGCCACCACGGCCTCGGGCGGCGACCAGCCGGCGGCGAAGGCATTGATCGCGTCCTCGCGCTCGAGCACGAAGACGCGCGGGCGCGGCAGGCCGCTCGCGAGGGCCATCTCGTCGACGATGTTCAGCAGGCGACGCTCGGTGGCCTCGGCCGCGTCCAGCAGCTCACGGCCGCCAGCCCAGGCCGCGACGTGCGCGCCACCGCCGTGGCGCAGGCGCGCCAGCTCGACCAGGCAACCACCCAGCACGAACAGCAGGACCACCGCGGTGTTGGTCTCGAAGAAGAAGCGGGGCAATGCATCGACCAGGGCGGCATGCGGCCGCAGCAGGCGGACCGGCAGCCACCACATCGCGAGCAGGGCCGCGTTCACCGACAGCACGAGGGCGGCGAGCAGCAGCGCGAACAGGGCGAGCAGGCGCCGCGTCGCGTGGCGCGCCTCGTCCTGCTGGTCGCGGAAGCGCACGGCGGCGCCGGCTTACAACTGCACGCGCACTGCCGCGCGTTCGGCCTCGCTGGTGGTGGACTGCAGCAGGGCCGCCTCGCGGAAGCCGAACAGCGCGGACAGCAGCCGCGTCGGGAACTGCTGCACCGCGACGTTGTAGTCGAAGGCGGCGTCGTTGAAGAGCTGGCGCGAGAAGGCCACCTTGTTCTCGGTGCTGGTCAGTTCCTCGGCGAGCTCGCGCAGGCTCTGGTCGGCCTTCAGCTCGGGATAGGCCTCGACCACGGCCATCAGGCGGGCGAGAGCGCCGTCGAGCACGCGCTCGGCCATCGAGAGGCTGGTCACCGGGCCGGCACTGCCGGGGCGGGCGCGCGCCAGGTCGGCGGCGGACTTGGCCTGGTTGCGTGCGGCGGTGACGGCCTCGAGGGTGTCGCGCTCGTGCTCCACGTACTTGCGCGCGACGTCGACGAGATTGGGGATGAGGTCGTAGCGGCGCTTGAGCTGCACGTCGATCTGGGCAAAGGCGTTGGCGATCACGTTGCGCAGGCGGACCAGGCGGTTGTACGCGCCGACGGCCCAGAAGACCAGCACGGCGACCACGATCCAGGCGACGATTTGGGACGTACTCATGGGGCGGACTCTACTGGATCGCCGCCGCCCCCGGTCACCGGCTGACCGGAGGGTGCTTCAACGAGTGCGCCACCTCGGCCAGCGCCTCGCGCGCCTGCTCCGCATCCCTGGGCAGGCCCAGCTCCCCCCGCTCGTACGCCATCGCCAGCGCCTGGTGTGCCGGCGGGTATTCGAGTGCCGCTGCCTCGCGATACAACGCCAGGGCCCGCACTTCGTCCCGCGGTACGCCATCTCCCTCGCGCAGCGCATTCGCCAGCAGGAACATCGCCTGCGGATCATGGCCCTGCGCGGCGCGATCCAGCCAGAGTGCCGCCGTGCCGCCGTCCTGAGTGCGACGCGCCAGCAGCGCGCGCTGCAGCGCCGCCCCGGCATGCCCCTGCGCGGCCGCCTGCTCGAAGTCCCGCGCCGCCGCCGCCTCGTCGTGCAAGGGGCCCGGTTGCGCGAGCAGCCGCCCCAGCTCGTACGCCGCGAGGACGTCCCCCTGCTGCTGCGCCGCCTGCAGCCAGCGCAAGGGCTCGCCGCCGACCGGTTGCCCGGTCTCGAGCAGGGCCAGACCGAGCGCCCGCTGGGCGTCACGCGCCCCGCCCTGCGCCCGGTAGCGCAGCTGGGCCAGGGCTTGGCCATCGCGCCCGGGGCCGGCCCGCACGGCCAGTTGCTCGGTGGACACCGAAGCGTCGTCGCGCACCCGCACGCCGCAGGCGAGCAGCGCCCCGGCCGCCGCCAGGGCGCCAAGGCTCCACAGCACCTGTTCGAGCAGCCGCCGCGCGGTCATCGTCGTCGTCACTGCGACAGGTCGATCCCGTAGACGGACAGGTTCTTGCCGCTGCCGTCGTCCGCCTGGCGCAGCGTGATGCCCGCCAGGCCTGCCGCCTGGGCCAGCGCCAGTTGCCCCGGCGCCGACTTGAAGGTCACCGGCCCGGCCGTCGTCACCTTGGTGAAGCGCCAGCTGCGCTGCGAGCCGTTGACCGCGCGCGTCAGGTTCTTCGCGGTCTTGATGTACGAGATCAGCACGTCGCGGTTCGCGTCCGGCGAGGCGTAGCTGGTCTTGCTGCCGTCCAGGCCGGGGAAGCTGCCGCCGCCGCTCGCGCGGTAGTTGTTGGTCGCGACCACGAACTCGGCCGCGGTGTCGATCGCCGCGCCCTTGTAGCTCAGGTTCTTGATGCGGCTGCCCACCGGCTGCGTCACGTCGATCTCGTACTGCAGGTCGGGCGTGGTGAACATGTCGAAGTTGTAGCCGGGGAAGGTGCTGACCAGCGCCTGCTCGGTCGTCAGCGCCGGGTCGATGGTGTTGAAGCGCTTGGCGGCCGTCTCGAGCCAGGCCTTGACGGTGGCGCCGTCCACCTTCACCGCGTAGATGGTGTTCGGGTAGAGGTAGAGGTCGGCTGCGTTGTTGATCGCGAGCGGGCCGGCCGCCACGTCGGTGAAGTCGCTGCCGCCGCCGAAGCCCGACTTGAAGGGCGCGCTGACCGACAGCACCGGCAGGTTCTTGTACTGCGGCAGGTTGGCCTGGATGTAGTTGGCCACGTAGGCGGCCTGGGCCTGGTTGACGACCTCGATGGCGCCCGGCTCGCCGACGTCGGCGAAGTAGGTGGTCATGCGGAAGTCGGTGCTGCCCACCGGCGTCTTCACGTAGGCGATGGTGGCCTGGTGCTCGGCGTCGATCAGCGGGGCGACGGTCGCGTCCACCGCGACGTAGGTCTTGTCGGCCTTCTGGATCGAGCGCGCCTCGACCGTGGTGGTCTTGGTCGTGTCGACGCTCCACTTGCTGCCGTCGTGCTTCAGGTTCAGGCCGATCACGCCCAGGTGCTTGCCCCAGAAGTTGGCCATCACGGTGGGCACGCCGTTCACGGTGCCCTTGGCCTTGTCGACGCCGGTCTGGTTGAACTGGCCGACGGTGCTGGCGGCGTCCGGGAAGATCTGGTGCGAGTGGCCGATCAGCATCGCGTCGACGCCGGCCACCTTCGACAAGTGCCAGCTGCCGTTTTCCATCGTGGGCGAGTAGGTGGAGCTGTCGAGGCCGCCGTGCGAGATCACGACGATCAGCTCGGCGCCCTTGGCCTTCATCTCGGGCACGAACTTCTCGGCCGTCTCCTTGACGCCTTCGGTGTAGACCTTGCCGTCGAGGAAGCGCTTGTCCCAGGCGAGGATGGTGGGCGGTGCGAAGCCGATGAAGCCGACCTTGACCGGCACGTTCACGTCCTGGCCGTCCGGCGACTTGGCCTTGAGCGTCTTGGTGACGATGGTGTAGGGCGTGAAGAGGGGCTGCTTGCTCTTGACGCTGTAGACGTTGGCGAGCACCTGCGGGAAGGCCGGGCCGGCGCACTTGGCCTGGGCGTCGAGGGCCGGCATGCCGTCGACGTCGAACTTGTTGCCGGTGACCTGGGCCAGGTAGGGCAGGCCGTAGTTGAACTCGTGGTTGCCGATGCCGCCCACGTCGTAGCCGGCGGCATTCATGGCCTTGTAGATCGCGAGCGTGTCGGTGCAGGCGATGGGCTTGACCAGGGCCTGGTAGTCGGACAGCGCGGTGCCCTGGATGGTGTCGCCGTTGTCCACCAGCATCGTGTTGGCGAACTCGGCGCGGGCCGCCTTGATCAGCGTGGCGGTGCGCTCGAAGCCGAGGGTGGTGTCGTCGGCGAGCTTGAAGTAGTCGAAGCTGCGCACGTTGGTGTGCAGGTCGGTGGTCTCCAGCAGCGCGAGCTGCGCGGTGGTGCCGGCCGCCACGGCGGGCGCCGGTGCCGGTGCGGGCGTGTCGCTATCGCTGCCGCCGCAGGCGAGCAACCCGGTTCCCAGCACGATCACGCCAGCGCCCCATCCCATCCCTCGATTGAACCGCATCTGAACTCCTGTGTGTGTGTCGACCCGTGGGCGAAGCGGGGAGTGTCGCGACGAGATATGGCAGGTCTGTGACGACGATCCCCCCAGGACTGCGATGCTTCGATGCGGAACGAAGCAATCGCCGGGCCTGGGCGGGGAAGATGGCTTCCTCTCTTTCACGACCTGGTTGCCATGACGTCCAACGACCTGCTCTTCCTGCTCGGCTTCGCCGCTTTTGTCTTCACCCTGGCCGGCTTCGTCAAGGGCGTGATCGGGCTGGGGTTGCCGACCATCTCGATGGGGCTGCTGAGCCTGGTGATGCCGCCGGCCCAGGCGGCGGCGCTGCTGGTGCTGCCGTCCTTCTTCACCAACATCTGGCAGATCGCGGGGCCGGGCTTCGGGGCGCTGCTGCGCCGGCTGGCGACGCTGCTCGCGGGCGTGTGCGCCGGGGTCGCGCTGGGCGCGGGGTGGCTCAGTGCCGGGCACGCGCCGGCGTGGGCCGGGTTGGCGTTGGGGCTGGCGCTGATCGCCTATGCGAGCCTGGGCCTGGCGGCGGTGCGGCTGCAGGTGCCGCCGCGGATGGAGCCGTGGCTGTCGCCGCTGGTGGGCGTGTCGACCGGGCTGGTGACCGCGGCCACCGGCGTCTTCGTGATCCCGTGCGTGCCGTATTTGCAGGCGCTGGGCCTGGCGAAGGAAGAATTGGTGCGCGCACTCGGCATTTCTTTCCTGGTGTCGACGATCGCGCTGGCGGCCAGCCTGCGCCATGGCGGTGCGCTGGATGCCCAGGCGGCGGGCAGTTCGCTGCTGGCGCTGCTGCCGGCGCTGGTCGGCATGGGCCTGGGGCAGCGCGTGCGCCGGGCGGTGCAGGCCGAGACCTTCAAGCGCATCTTCTTTGCCGGGCTGTGGCTGCTGGGGGCGTACCTGGCGGCGCGTGCCGTCGTGGCATGAGAGGATCGCCGCCATGACGAGCCCCGAACCGCGCTTCGCCCGCATCGCGGCCATGATCGGCGACCCGACCCGGGCGCGCATGCTGGCGGCCTTGATGGGTGGGCAGTACCTGGCCGCGGGCGAGCTGGCCGAGACGGCCGGCGTCACCGCCGCGACCGCGAGCGCGCACCTGGCGCAGCTGGTCGACAACGAGCTGGTGGTGGTGCGCACGCAAGGGCGGCACCGCTACTTCCGGTTGGCCGATGCGGACATCGGCCATGCGCTGGAGGCCTTGTCGCTGGTGGCCGAGCGTGCGGCCGGGGCGGACAAGTGGAGCCAGGGGGCGTACAAGCCGTTGAAGGCGGCGCGCAGCTGCTACAGCCATCTCGCCGGGGAGCTGGGGGTGGCGTGGTTCGAGGGGATGCTGGCGCGCGGGACGCTGGTGCCGCGCGAGGGGGAGTTCGTGCTCAGCGATGCCGGGCGGCATGAGCTGGAGAGCCTGGGGATCGCATTGCCGAGCGGCGGGGCGCGGCGGTATGCCTATCCGTGCCTGGATTGGTCGGAGCGGCGGGATCACCTGGCGGGTGCGCTGGCGGTGAGCCTGCTGGACCATGCGTTGGCACAGGGGTGGTTGAGGCGGCAGGCGGGGTCGCGGGCGTTGAGCCTCACGCCTGGGGGGCGGAGGGCGCTGGTGCCGTGGCTGGTCGGGGCGGTTGAAGCCTCGGTCAAAGGGTGAGATCCGCAGTCGACATATCGTTGCCCCGATACAGCGCAGCGGGGTCCGGCAACTCGTCAGCTACTGAGGAAGCCGGTCTTCTTCCACGCTCAAACGACTGCAGATACAGACCACCGCGACACCGTACGAAGGATTGATCTTGACGAGAAGGCGGGCCTCTCTTCGCAATCGATCCACGGTCTGCTGCAGAAATGACGTGTGATTCGTATCGACGTTGAAAGCAAACGCGACGTCCTCGGCGTCCAACTGTTCGCCCGTGTAAACGCCGATGTCGAGAATGATGTTTCCCTCCCAGAAATCGTCAGCGCGAAATCGGTCGACGCCATGCATTGCAAGGCAGAAACGGCCACCATCGGTTGCTTCGATGGCCAGCAGGACCTTCTTGTCCGCACAAAGCAAAAGACCTCGCACGCGTCCGTCGTGGAGGGAAGGCCTCACGAAGGTCCCGTCGGCTGAGAGCTCAATATCGTACATGTCTGACTCAAGCGAAGCCGCGATGTCGAGCACTCATTGGGCAATGAGTGTCTCGATACTTTTGAGTGCCACCTCAATTTTCTCTTGCTCATCCGGCGTCACGTCCCGCCGCTTGTCGACAAGTTCGCTGTTAATCCTTTCAAGATCAAAAACCAATGGGAATACTTGATCGGCCCAGAAGGATTCACCGACGACATGCGCCAAGGCCTCCAGCTGCTGAATCAATTGATTCAATCCGAGCATGCCTCGACGGTAGTCAGCGATCTTAGATTTCATGTGGCTGTGCTGCCGTGCAACGAAATCATCCATCAATGATCCTTTATCTAGTTATAACGGTTACGACCCTGCCACTGCCTGTATCAGTGATCACCACAACGCGCCCATCCGGACTTGTATGTTCCGTACGAGTGTCGGGAAAGATTTTATCGGGACGGGAATTTCCATTCCGAATTGCATCATCAACAGCCGCTGGCGGTATCCCTCGACCTTGCATTTGGTCGAGAGCATGTCCGGAATAGTCTCGGCCATCGATGGTTGCCGGTTCATTACTCCCCTTCGGCACATCCATAGGACTGCCCCGTTGCCCTGTCGGTGTGCTAGGGTCTTTGTCGCCGTTGCTTACCCCGTCACTAAAAACCCAATTCCTGAGACGATCAGCACCCGCTTCACAGACCCTACCGGCTGCCTTCGCAGCATCAGCTACCGCTTGACGGCAGACTGGCATGAGGGCGCATCCAACGATGATGACGCTACCAACGACGATATCGTCAGCGATAGCGATCTTCCCCGTTGGATCAGTCCATCGGAGCGGATTCCCCATCGTGTACGAATAGGTGTTGATGCCACCGTTGAGCCCGATGGGATCCGACTGCGTATACCGCCCCTCAGCCACCCCATAGTACCGATGGTGGTTGTACCAGAGCCCGCTCTCCGCATCCGCATACTGCCCCGGGAAGCGCAGGTTCTGCGTGAAGTCCCCCAGCCCCTGCGGGTTGGTCTCCGGCGCCGTCGTCCCGAAGGGTTCGCTCAACCACCTCCAGCGGGTTTGGTTGTTGCGGTCCACCACGATGCGCGGCGCATCCAGGTGGTCGGTGTGGATGTAGTACACCAGCGCCGCACCCGTCGGGTTCGCCGGGTCGGGCGTGAACATCGCCACC